>ENA-OSEO01000010-OSEO01000010.1-sediment-metagenome-genome-assembly--contig:-NODE-10-length-567714-cov-16.056388_pt1 | contig 567714 bp, 503 predicted proteins | sample MGYA00237883_ERZ534232 | MGnify/ENA metagenome assembly ERZ534232
GTCTTCCCGTGATCTATATGACCAATAGTCCCTACATTCACATGCGGCTTCGTACGCTCAAACTTCTTCTTGCTCATTGTTCTTCCTCACTTCTCCGACGCAAAATTTTCTGAGGACGGTCACCTTACCCCTGGAAGACTCCTCGGCCGGGCCCCGGGTCCTGACGGCCGCGCTGGAGCCCACGACCGGGATCGAACCGGTGACCTCTTCCTTACCAAGGAAGTGCTCTACCGACTGAGCTACGTGGGCTTGCTTTCATATCTGGAGCGGGAAACGGGACTCGAACCCGCAACCCTCAGCTTGGAAGGCTGATGCTCTGGCCATTGAGCTATTCCCGCCGATATTTCCATCCCTCACTCGGGTGACAGGGCAGTCTGTGCGCTTGGTGGAGAGGGGAGGATTCGAACCTCCGAAGGCGTCGCCAACAGATTTACAGTCTGTCCCCTTTGGCCGCTCGGGAACCTCTCCGTGCCTCTTCTGGAGCTGGCGATGGGACTCGAACCCGCAACCTGCTGATTACAAATCAGCTGCTCTACCGTTGAGCTACGCCAGCCCGAACTGAAGAGACTATAATAGCGGGCTCACTTCAAAAAGCAAGTCTTTTCAGTAGACCGCTTGCCCGGCACAGCGGCGGCTCCACCCGCAGGCAAAAAAGGGCGGCGCAGATTGGTGCCTGCGCCGCCCTCACAAAACTTCAGGGAAGAGACGTTCTCCTCGGCGTAACGACCGACCTAGTGATCCGCCGCACCCACAGGCCGCTCGCGCCCGAATCCGGCCTTGTCCGCCCGAACGTCCTTTGACCAGGCCTGGAACACGTAAGCAGTCGTCCTGTAAAGAAGATGGGCGAATTTCGTGTACGGCAGGGAGAGGAACAGGACCGCCACGCACCCCAAATGCACTACATACACCAGGTACGCAATCGGCCTGATGCCGACGAGACGGAAGAACTCCGCCCCGATGCCCGAGACGGCAACGGCAAAAATCAGCCAGATCAGGGTCCAGTCCTGCGTCGAACTCCTGAGCACACCCGCCGCCGTCTTCTGCTCACGCATGGTCTTCAACATCCAGATACCGGCAACCATCATGACGGCGCCGATGTTGGCCAGGATCTTGACGGGGTGAAACAAGGACATCGGGGTGTGCATGCCGAAGACATCCGCCGCAATGAATACGTAATTGGTCACGAAGAACAGGATCACGAAGGACCACACGAGCCATTGGTGGCCCTGCCTGCGCTCAGCGACCTCTCCGCACTTCTTGAACCGGTCGTGATTCCATATCTCTACGGCCGCCGGCCACAAATATTTCGACACCAGTGCGCCCAGCGACGGGGTAGGTACGGTCCCGCTGTAGGAAAGGGGCAGCCCCGCCCCCCGGCTGATGTCATCCCAGAATTTCATGACTCCCCTCAGCCCGATGAACACGACAAAGGCGGCGAGAGTCAGGAATACGGCGTCAATAGGAATGACGCTCAGGAATTTGTTGTAGGCGATGGGGCCCTCGGGAAACGGGAAGGACTGGCCCGTATACCCGGACCAAAGACCCGCCACCACGAGCACCACGATCATCGAGGCGATCACGGCGCCCACCACCCCACCGGGTTTGCTCAACATATCCGCAAGGGCCTTGGGCTCCGCGTAATATCGAATGGCGTTGTTTCTGATCGCCCCCAGCACGTCGCCCGGGCGCGCGTCCCGGGGACAGTACTTGGTGCAGTCGCCGCACTGATGGCAGAGCCAGACATCGACGTCTCCGGACACCCTGGAGGCCAGACCCCACTGGGCCCAGAGCATCTCTTTCCGCGGAAACGGGCTTTCCGCCGTTGACAGCGGACACACCACGGAGCACGTCGCGCACTGATAACAGCGATTGACAGTATCGCCCCCGGCAGCCATGACCCCCCTGACGAAACCAAGATCCGGCTGCACTTGCTTGTATTCGGCCATGGTGGACACCTCCTAGAAGCCTTTGAATGGATTCGGTCCCAACCCGACGATCTCCTCAACGAACGTGTCGATGATCTCCGGAACCCGATCGTACTCGTCTATGGCGACCTGCGCCAATTTGACCCTCTCCGTCTCCATACCCAGGGATTTCAGGGTCTCGCCTACGTTCGCCATGCGCCGGTCCGCCAGCTCGCTTCCCTTCACAAAGTGACACTGGTAGTCGTCGCCGAACTTGCAGCCCAAGAGAAGGGCACCGTCGAAACCGGCCGACATGGCGTCCTTGATCCAGGACACGTTAACCGAGCCCAGGCAGCGGACGGGAATGATCCTCGGAAGAGGCGACCACTTCTTGCCCTTTGCCGCAGCGATATCAAGGGCCGGATAGGCGTCGTTTTCGCAGGCGAAGATAACCATGCGCAGCTTCTCCTCGTCGTCGTCCGGCACCTCGATGGCCTTGATCATGGAACCCACGATATCGATATTGTAGTCCTTGAATCCGATGATGCGCTCGGGACAGGCGCCCATGCAGGTCCCGCAGCGGCGGCAGCGGGTGGGATTGGGCTTCGGCGTGCCTTTCTCATCGTCGTCGAGGGCGCCGAAGGGACATTCCTCTGTGCAGCGCTTGCACTGGGTGCAGCGCATGAAATAGAAGTCGGGCCAGTCGAAATCCCATGTCCTGGGATGGACCGCATGCCCCTCCTCCGCCGCCTTGACGCTTTGGATGGCCTTCAGGGTCGCACCGCAGGCGTCCTCGATAGCCTCGGCCACTGTCATGGACCTGTGCACGCCTCCGGCGGCGTACATGCCTGTCCGCCGGGTTTCGTAGGGGAAACAGATGAAATTGGAGTCGCAGTACCCTCCGAAGAGTTCCAGATCTCTGAATTTCGGCCCCTGCCGGTAGGCCATATTGACCACCGCCTCGGTCTTGGTGGTGGGAACCATGCCGGTAGAGAGAACCACGAGATCGACGTCCACGGAGACAGGCCCGCCGAGCAGGGTATTGTCCACATTGACCGTGAGTCCTCCGGCCCCGTTGTCCTTCACCTCGGTGACAGCCCCCTTGGTCATGAAAATGCCCGGGTCGTCCTGGATGCTCTGATAGAAATATTCGTACTGGCCGGGTGTGCGCATATGCTGGTAGAACACGTAAGCGCGGCCGTCCTCGGGCTGGTCCTCACGGAGATACTTGGCCTGCTTGAGTGCCGCCAGACTGGTCACGTGGGAGGCGTATGGGAAGTCGGCGTCGTCTTTGACCCCTCCCGGGCTCTGAATGAAGGCGACGGACTTCACTTCCCTCCCGTCGGAGGGGCGGGTGATCTTGCCCTTCTTGGCGATCTGCTCCAGCTGGTCGTTGGTGATTACGTTGGAATTCCCCCACCCCAGATGGGCGAACTCCCCGTCCTTGGGGACATAGGGCGTCCATCCCGAAGCGATCACAACGGCCCCGAAGCGGAGGGACTTGTCGTCGAATTCCGTGTATTCCCTCCGTCCCTCGTTCTTTTTCTGGTAGACCTTTTTCTGATCCTCCGCCGAGAGTTCCTTCCCGCTCTCGTCGAGCTTTTCCTCGTCGGTCAGAGGCACCGGCGCATCCCACTCGCTCTTGGTTCCCGCCTCCTTGAAATACACCTTGTAGTCCCCGGGGACATTGCCGATACGGGCCACCTCGGTCCGGGTCTTCACCTCGATCTTGGGGTTGGCCTTCACCTTGGCGATGAGGTCGTCCGTCACCGGAGAGACGAGCTGCGAGAAATCGGGCCCCATGGGGAACTGCTTGCGCTGTTTTGCCACATAGCCACCGATCTGCGCTTCCCGCTCCACAATGGTGACCTCGTGTCCAGCCTCGGCAGCCTCGAGTGCTGCAGTCATCCCGGTCACCCCGCCACCGATGACCAGCACCCGGGTGTCGGGCTTTTCCATCTTATCCGGAGTGGGGAGCTCGGCCTTCTTTGCCTTGGTCACGGACATACGGATGTAGTCCTCGGCCAGTTCCTGGACATGCTCCTTGTCCTCTTCCACGTTGTGGCTCCAGACCACAAGTTCCCGCAAACTCGTCTTTTCCAGGTATACGCCCGGAAAATCGAAGCTCTTGTATTCATACCTCGGGGAGCTTCCGGCCAAAATGACCATGTTCACCCCCTCGTTTTCGATGTCCTGCTTCACCATGGCCACCCCTTCCGGGGAATAGAGATCCGCATGGGTCCGCACCACCGGCACCCCCAGCGATCCGCCGAGGGCAGCGAGCTTCTCAACGTCCAGCGCCTCGCCAATTCCATCGCCCGTGTATATATAGAGTCCGATCTTCTTCGACATTACCCTGCCCTCCTCACCATTGTCTGCACGGCCTTCAACGCGGCTGCAGTCGCGCTCTGGGCGGATGAAACCACGTCAGTGGGCCGCTTGGCGCAACCGCAGGGGATGATGCCCTCTTTCGGTACCACAAAACCGTCCTTGTCGTATTCGATGCCCGGGATCGGATTGGTCGCCCCTGTGGGCTGCATCCCGGTGGCCAGGACCGCCAGCTCAACCTCCTGCTCCACCTTGCCCCCGCCGATCGTGTCCTCGGCCACCAGAACCACGTTGCCCGGCTTGGAGCCCTCTCGGACCTCCGCCACCTTGCCCTTGATGAATTTGACCTTCTTGTCCTCTTTGACCTTCTTATAGAAGTTCTCGTACTTGTACCCGGGAGACCGGATGTCTATGTAAAAGACATAGACCTGGATGTCCGGCGACTGCTCCCGCAAATACATGGCCTGCTTCAGCGTCGCCATGCAGCAGATGTAGGAACAGTAAGGCAAATACGCCTTGTCCCGCGAGCCGGCGCACTGCACGAACCCCACGCTTTTGGGCTCGGCCTTGTCCGAGGGCCGGACGATCTTGCCCTCGGTGGGCCCGGAAGGGGCAGCCATCCGCTCCACCATCATGTTGGTGACGATGTTGGGATACTTGCCGTAACTGAGCTTCTCCATATTTTTCGGGTCGTAAGGATTCCAGCCGGTGGCCACGATGATGGCCCCGACGTTGATGTCCACAGTCTCCGCCTTCTGGTTCAGGTCCACGTGGCCCGCGGGCATGGCGTCCCGGATCTTCTTCCCCTCGTCCGTCGCCGCCACGGCCGGGTCCACTACCCCCTGATTGGGAAAGGCCATGTTGTGGGGCATGTAAATCCCCTTGCGGGTGCTCAGACCCAAATCGAACTCATTGACGAATTCCTTGTCTGCCGCGGCCTGACCGGGCTTCACATTGTTGCACTGCGGAGTGGTATACCGCGGATTGACCTTGACCTTCACCTGAAAGGCCCCCGGACCACCCGAGACGCTCTCCACATGGGCCTGGTTGTAAAAGGTGATCCGCGGATTGGTCTTCACCCGCTTGAAGTTGATCTCCAGCCCGCAGGTAGGCGGGCACAGCTTCGGAAAATACTTGTTCAACTGGGCCACCCGCCCCCCGAGATAGCTTTCCTTGTCCACCAAGTAAACGTCATAGCCCATCTCGGCGGCCTCCACGGCGGCCGTGAGGCCACTGAATCCACCGCCTACCACGAGTATGCTTCCACTCATATGCCCGCTCCTTTTCCTCCCATAGGGATTTTTTGCTGTAACCGCCCCCGGCAGGACTCCCACCGGTGATCCGCGGCCTGCCTGCGCCGCGCCCCAGCCAGCTCGCCGAACACCGGAGGGCACCTTCATACCCCCAGGGCAATGAAAAAAATGCCAGGCGCCAGAATCCCGGCGCCTGGACATCTCTAGCCTAGAAGGTCAGTGCATTGACCATCCCTATCGCGTCTGCCTAGGAGATGATCTGATGCAGCTTCTTCTTGAAGGTGGACCACTCCTTCTTCTCCGGATCGTACTTGGAGTTGACGAAGCACTTCCAGCCGCCTTCGTCCATATCCGTGTCGCTGGTGACGTTGAAGTCGCCGCGGTAGTAGAAGCCGGGGTAGCGGCTCTCCTCGCGGAACTGGATGTGACGGAGGTGGTCCTCGACGCACCAGATGCGGTGCAGGTTCTCCCAGGCGCGGAGCAGCTCATGGAGCCCGCCTGCGGCCATCTTGTCGGAGTCCTCCCGCATCATTTCCAGATGGTGCATGGCGATCTTCAGGAGGTGGCCGTTGGTCATGTAATAGGGGGACCAGCCGCCGCCGTACTCATCCATGTACTTCATGAGCCGCTCGGCCATGTGCCGCGGCTTGATGTAGTTGGGGTTCACCATCTCGTGTGTGGTCTTCTGGTAGTTCTCATAGTAGTTGACAACGGGTTTGTAGAGCTCGGCCTTGAGCTCGTCCGCGCTCTGCTTGGGGGTCGGCTTGAAGCTCGCGTTGTCCCTCACGTAGCGGGCCATGGCCTTGGCGGCGATGCGGCCCTCGGCATGGGACCCGGAGGAGAACTTGTGCCCGGAGGCGCCCACGCCGTCGCCGGCGGTGAAGAGCCCGTTGACCGTGGTCATCCGGTTGTAGCCCCACTTGTAATCCGCAGGCACCCAGTCCTCATTGGGACCGCTCACCCAGATGCCGCAGCAGCCGGAGTGGCTCCCCAGCATGTACGGCTCGGTGGGCATGATCTCAGAGCCGAACTTCTCGGGCTCGATGTTCATGGAGGCCCAGAGGCCGGCCTGGCCGACGGACATGTCGAGGAAGTCCTCCCATGCCTCGCTCTCCAGCTCCTTCCAGTACTTCTTGAGGGCCTTCTCGTCCATCCCATCGGCCTTCTTCTGCGCAAGGAAGGCGTTGAGGGCGGCGGCGGTGTCCATGAAGATGGGGCCGCGGCCTTCCTTCATCTCGAAGAGCATGAGGTGGTTCCGGAGACAGGTGGGCGTGACCGCAGCCTGGCCGTACGGGGCGTATTTGGCAAGCTCCGCCTTGGCGGCGTCGCTCTTCACGTAGTGCTCACCGGCACCGTTGGTCACCGTGGCCTTGAAGAGCAGGAACCACGCGCCGACCGGGCCGTAGCCGTCCTTGAAGCGGGACGGGGTGAAGCGGTTTTCCATCATGGTCATCTCGGCGCCCACCTGCATGCACATGGTGTACGTGGATCCGGAGTTCCAAATGGGATACCATGCCCGGCCCTTGCCCTCGTCGGTGGTCCGGGGGCGGAAGATGTTGACCGCGCCGCCGCAGGCCACGATCATGGCCTTGGTCTTGTAGACGTGGACCTTGTTCTCGCGGAGGTTGAAACCGACGGCCCCGGCGATGGTGTTTGGCTTGTTGGCATCAAGGAGCAGCTTCACGATGAAGACGCGCTCCTGCAGATCGTACTTCATTTCATCGAGGGCGGCCTTGGCGGCCTCGGCCACGATACACTTGTACGATTCGCCGTTGATCATGATCTGCCACTTCCCGGTACGAACGGGCTGGCCGCCGTCCTTGAGGCTCTTGCCCTCGTCACCGTGCTTCTTCCAGATGGGTAGCCCCCACTCCTCGAAGTGCAGAACGGAATCGTCCACGTGACGGCCCAGGTCGAAGATCAGGTCCTCACGGACCACGCCCATCAGGTCGCCCCTGACCATGCGGACGTAATCGGCCGGGCTGTTCTCGCCGATATAGGTGTTGATCGCGGAAAGACCCTGGGCAACGGCGCCCGAGCGCTCCATGGCAGCCTTGTCGATGAGACAGACCTTGGAGCCGGCGGGCATCCACTTTCCGATCTCCCAGGCGGCGCCGCAGGCGGCCATACCACCGCCGACGATGATAGCGTCGTACTCCTTCTCCACAACAGGAACCTTGGACAGATCCGGCTCGGCCAACAGTTCCCAGCTCGGTTTGTTTGGAAGTGCCATATCGTTATACTCCTCCTTAAAGATTTTTCAGGTTTTCTCGCGCTTCGCTCCAGGACCCCTCATGCCCGGCCGGATTACTTGAAGTCAGCCGGCTTGCAGGTCGCCTTCGCGCCCGCAGCCTCGGTGAACAGGAGTTCGCTGTCCAGTGCGCTGGCATCCGGAGCGGGCTTGCCGGCATAGGGCTTGATGGAGCCTTCAGCTGTGGTCCGGATGGGGAATTTGAACCGCTTCATGTTGCCGTTACGGAACTTGATGGTCCACATGATGGAGTCGGTCCCGCGCATGGGCTGCACATACCCGCCCATGGGGGCGATGTCGGCGTAATGACGGACCTCAATGGCTCCCTGCGGGCAAATCTTCACGCAGGAATAGCACTCCCAGCACTGATCCGTCTCCTGATTGTAGGCCTTCATGCTGTCCGGATTGAGCACCATGAGGTCGTTGGGGCAGATGTACATGCACGCTGTCTTCTCCCCACCTTTGCAACCGTCACATTTCTCAGGGTTGACAAAGCTTGGCATTGTAATACCTCCTGACTTTATTATTGGTTACGCGACACTACTTCCAGACTGGAACAACGCTGAAATCGTCTCTCCCGGGCGCATCCACCCCCTTTCCAAAGGTCGTTACTCTATAGTGAAGGCCAATAAAAAACGCGCCGGACCAGGACGCGGTCCAGCGCCTTGCCGTATTTACCAGGCACCTCCGGCGGCACGCCGCCCCGCGACAGCATTGTCCGAGAGACACCTCAAAGGCGGGGACTCTCCGGCACGGACCCGACCGCCTGCGCGCAACTGCCTGACGCCGGACCGGCAGGCATCCACGAAATCCCGCAAGATGACGAATTTCACGACAGAAGCCTCTCCCTCTACCGAGTCCCTTCCCGGGGAAGGGGCGGAACAAGCCCCAAGGCAGATTCACCTGTACTGAATCTCCACTCAGTACTGCACGGGTACTTTATATTCAGAGACCCCTGCGTTGTCAAGAGAAAAAGTCGCTGCAGAAGAGCGCCGGCCCTATTAAAATGCGGCAGCGTATCGGTTTTACGGACAGCCGATCCCGATTTTGTCGCGGAACAGGAGGCGGGCGGCACCCGCCGTGACTGAATTTTGAATCACAACAAGGAAGACGACGTTATGAAGCAGTGGCGCGGCGCCCGCGAGATCCGCACCACCGCCATACTGGCCGGAGGCAGGAGCCGGCGTTTCGGAAGCAACAAGGCCCTGGCCCCCTGGGGTGAAGGACGGGTCATCGACTCCGTCGTGCAGGCGGCTCGGCTGACCTCGCAGGCCGTGTTTATCTGTGCCAACGACCCGGCACCGTATCTGGACCTCGGCCTCCCAGTAATACCCGACGGATCTCCCGGCGCCGGGCCCCTGGCCGGGCTCGAAACCGCACTGCGGTACGCCGCGGGCCAACGGGTGCTGCTTCTGGGCTGTGACATGCCCCTCGTCTGCCCGGAGGCCCTCGAGTGGATGTGGCGCATACCCTCCTGGGCCCCTGTGGTGATACCTCGGGGACCAGGAGGCCTCGAACCGCTCCACGCCATATATCACACCTCCCTAGGCCGGCTCGCCAGCATCCGGCTTGCGCAGTCACGCCTCCGCATCCGTGAGCTGCTGGAGGACATACCCTATTTTGAAATCCGGCCGGCGGAACTCGAACGATTCTGTCCCGGCCTCCTCTGCCTCGCCAGTGCCAACACCCCGGAACAGCTCATAGCGTTGGAAAGACATCGAATACACGCCGGTGCCGCCCCCTCCAGAAGTTAAGAAGCCGCAACCGGCGCCACGGGGGGTGCATTGCCCAGGGGGGCGGAATGGACTATGATCGATCCTGGCCCGGGGAAATCCAATCCAGGGCACCAATCTCTCGCACCGGGACAACAAGGCCATGGCACTCACTGACGTCAGAAAAAGAGTAGACCGCGTCCTCCACAAGGGGAAGGCGGCCAGCGTCATCCAGCCCGTTCGCCTGGAACGGGACAGCGGCTTCCGTTTCCGCTGCCACCCTGGGGTTTCCTGTTTCACCCGGTGCTGCCGTAACATGAACATCATTCTCACCCCGTATGACATCGTGCGGGCGAAGACCCGGCTCGGTCTTTCGGCCGATATGTTTCTGAGCCTCTACGTCCAGCCTGAAATCCTAGGGATCACAGGGGTCCCGGTGGCCAGGCTGAGGATGCTGGAAGACCAGGACGGCCGCTGCCCCTTCGTGACGCCCCAGGGATGTCAGATTTACACGGACCGCCCCGTCTGCTGCCGGTACTATCCGATCGGTATCGCCAGCCTGAGGCAGCAGGAAATGCACGCCGGCGATGAGGAGGAATTCTTCTTCCTCGTCAAGGAGGACCACTGCAAGGGCTTCGAAGAAGCCTCCGAGTGGACGGTGGATTCCTGGAGGGCGGACCAGGAGGCGGATCTCTACGACTCCATGAACAGAGGATGGATGGAACTCCTCCTGCGAAAACGCTCCTTCGGCGAAGAGACGGAGATGCCGCCCAGGGCCAGGCAGCTCTTTTACATGGTTACCACCAATACTGAACAGTTCCGGCGCTTCGTCTTCGAAAGCCGTTTCCTGGACAACTATGTGGTGGATGAAAAGACCCTCCGGGAGATCCGGGAGAGCGACGTGGCCCTGATGCTCTTCGGCTTCGAGTACCTGAAGCACGCCGTTTTCGGCGCGGAATCCGAGAGCCTCCACGTGAAAAAAGAGGTGCTGGAGAAGACCGTGAAGGGGATCGTAAAGCGGCGCCAGCGCAAGAGAGCTGCCGGGAGCCGCGGAGCGAAAAACGCGCCGTGACCGCCGCATTCCATGTATCTCGCCTGCAGCGATCTGTCCTACACCTATCCCGGGGCCGATGTCCCGGCGTTCCAGTCCCTTGAGTTCACCCTGAAGGGGCCGGGTTTCTTTTCCCTCTTCGGTCTCTCAGGAGTTGGAAAGAGCACCCTGGCACGGATCATCAGCGGCGGTCTGCCCCGCCCGGCCGGGGCTGTCCGTGCCACGCCCCAGGCCCGCATTCTTTATGCCCACAATGCGGAACGATTTCCAGGGTGGATGACAGTGGAGGCCCATCTCCGATCCGTCACCCCAGAGGACCGCTCCGGCCTCCTCCAGACCCTGATCGACGAATGCGGCATGGAAGGCAGCCGCGGCCACCGTTTTTCGGGACTGTCCATGGGCCAGAAGAACAGGGGGAACCTGCTGCGCTATCTGGTGCAGGACTTTGACCTCCTCATCGCCGACGAGGTGCTGGCCAACGTCGACGAACCCATGCGCCACCACATCCTCGGACGCATGAAGGCCCTCTTCCCCGAGCGCACATTCCTCTATATTTCCCACAACGTGATCGAGGTCGTCCGATTCTCCCGGCGCATCCTTGTGCTGGCCGCGACTTCATCCAAGGACAGGACCCGCATGCATGACCTGGAGGGCCTCGACCAGCAGGGAGGACAGAAGTTGGCCGAAATGACGATACAGGCCCGGGTGTACGACGTCCTGAGGGCCGCTGGAGGGGAGGCTCGGCAACCGTGAAGGCCCTGGCGCGCCTGGCTCAATTCCTCCTCATATACTGCTTCGGACTTGGACTCCTCTGGGCGGCAAAATACGGCAGGGGCCTGTCCGATTACCTCGTCCCGCCGCCCGGCGACCTCCTGATGGTGGCCCGCCGCAACGGGCTCCTCTATTCAGAGGCCGCCCTTGACACCCTCGCCGTAGCCGTGGGGGGGCATCTGCTCGCCATCTTCCTTGCGGCCACAGTGGGACTGATCGGCCGGTCCGGCTCCTGGCCCGGCAACCTGACCCGCATGGCCGCCTTCAATCTCCAGGCATACCCCATCGTGGCCCTGGCCCCGATCATCTTTCTCTTTCTGGGCGACGGCCTGGCCTCAAGACTCCTGATAGCCGCGATGATCTGCTATTTTCCGCTGCTTCTCCACTGTATCGGTGTCTTCGCCGAACCGGTGGACGCGGTGGAACATTTCTTCCGTGCCACCGGCACGATGAACTGGCGGCTCGAACTCGCTGTCCGCACTTTCGAGAACATGGACAAGCTCATCACTGTCATCGTGGGCAGCGGCACCATGGCCATGGTCGGCACCATCGTGGCCGAATTCCTGGCCTCGGCCCACGGCATCGGCTACGTGATCCGCAAGGCGCTCTACCAGAACAATCTCGCCAGCATTCTGGTCGCCCTCTTTCTCATCGGTCTCTGCTGTTCGCTGTATCTCGCCCTGATCGAGGCGATCGGCGGGTGGATCAAGGCCAGACTCACCGGAGAACCGCTCCATGCGAACCCCGTCCTCGGCCCGGCTTCCCACTGAGGGGTTCCGCCGGACAGGCGCGGCCCACGGGGTGCTGTGGGCCGCGGCGGCAGGCATCCTACTTTGCTGGGTCCTGGCTGCCTGCGATTCCGAAACCCCACCGGGACAGGACATCAGGGATCGGACCAGCCGGAACGAGAGTCTCGACCCGGTGGTCTGCAGGTTGAAGTGGCTCTTCAACGCCAGTGTGGCCGGTGAAATCTGGGCGGAGAACTCGGGGCTCTTCAGGGAGAGAGGCATGGAGGTGGAACTCAAGGAGGGCGGGGCCGAACATGACGCCATCAAAGATCTTGAGCTGGGCAGGGCCCAGTTCGGCGTCGCCTCGGCGGACCAGGTCATCCGCGCGGTGGCAAAGGGGGCCAGGGTGTTGGTGCTCGCCCAGATCTTCCAGCGGAATCCCCTGCAGTGGATCTTCGATGGAGACAAGGTCGAAGTCAAGACTCCGGAAGACCTCAGAGGGCTTCGGATCGGGGTCACGTACGGAGGCAACGATGAGGCCATATTCCTCGCCCTCATGAACAAGTACGGTATTTCCCGGGGGGACGTGGAACTGTATGCGGTTCACTACGACTTCAACCCGTTCTGGAAGGGCGAGGTCGCGCTCTGGCCGGTGTACCGAAACGTAGAGGGCATCATCCTGGCGCAGAGGATGCGCCGGCAGGGTGCGACGCCGTCGTTTTTCGACCCCACCTCCTTCGGCATCCGCTTCGTGGCCAACTCCCTGATAACATCGGAAAGAATGTACAGGGAACAGCCCGATCTCGTGAGGCGGTTCACCGAGGCGGTCACCGCCGGGTGGAAGGGGGCCACAGGACCGGACATGGCCCGGGCGGCCCGGGCGGTCCATCGCCTGGACCCTGAAACCCCGGAGGCAACGATCCTGGAGCAGCTCCGGGCCACCCGGGAGATGATTCTGCCGGCTGAGCCGGAATCCATCGGGGCCATCGACGCCGGGGGATGGAGGCAGACCGAGGCCATTCTCATGGCCCAGGGCCTCATCGATCGGGAGGTGGATGTGCGCCGGATCCTGGCAGGACCTCCTCCTTGAGCATGCAGCAGGCGATCCTCTTGAGCGGCCGTCCTTCGGCATCGTATTCAATGTTCCCGGGGTGCAGAATTTTGTTGAGCACGCAGCCCTCAGCGATCTCCAGCCCGAAGAGGTCGGCCTCTTTCACCGGCGGCCGGACCCGGAGGCGTCCCTCCACGATCTCGAGAGAGTGCAGGGGATAATCCTCGCAGAGTGGGCACCTGTACACCCGACCGTTGGGAAATACGAAGAAGTTGTCAGCCACCCTGCCGGCGCACTGAAATTCCTCGTCCGAATCCAGAAAGACCTTGGGATAGGTGACGTGAATTCCGGATTCCGCTGCCCGCCGGGCCACCCCGGGCACGAGGGCCCGCCATTCGTCGCAGCGAAGCTGCAGCGAGTCGCCGCCCTCACGCGCGCTCTTGCCCCTGATACCTATCACCTGGACGAAGAACCTTTTCACTCCCAGGCGGTTCAGTAGAGGCGGCATGTTCTCGAGGTCGTGGAGATTCATCCGGCTCGCCGTGAAAATGACACTGACCCCGAACCCCAGGCCGAGTGCCTTGCGGATCCCGCCGGAGCAGACATCGAAAACCCCGCTCCCCCGGATCGGGTCGTTGACTTCCGGACGGGAACCGTCCAGGCTGAAGCTGAAATAGTCCACCTCCCCCGGCCGCACCCGTTCAAGGATGTTGTGGAACAAGAAACCGTTTGTGTCCACCGTCACCGATCCGTATCCGAGCCGCCTGGCCTCTCTGACCCCCGCCGGCAGGTCCGGATTCAGGGTAGGTTCACCGCCCAGAAAAATCACATTTGTCTCCCCGGCGGCCCCAGGCCTGTCTTGCTTCTTGGGGCAGCCGGCTGCTCCAGCGGCGGGGACATCCCCGGCGAACAGCGCCAGCCAGCGGGAGATGGTATCCTTATCCAGCATCCCCGTGCCGTGCTCCTTGGGATTGACGTAGCAGTGGCGGCAATGCAGATTGCACGCTGTAAGGACGTGCAGAAAGAGATTCCTCGTTCGTGGTCCGAACTGAACGGTCCGGCTCCGGACAGTCACGACCGGCCACCTTTTTGGGCCATGGTATAGCGGCTGAGCTCGCTGCCCCGCCAGTAAGACCGGGATGGATCCGAGAAGAATTCCTTCAAAAGGCCGAGACTCTCCCGCCGCCCCACCCCGCCGGTGATCATCACAGCACCCGGGTGGTACAGACCCCTGCGGGCACCACCGGCGGCTGTGGACGGCCTGGAAAAATCCAGACCCGCGGCGCCGCCCATCACATCCTCATAAGCGTAGACAATGCGCCTGACGCCGTTCAGGATGAGGGCCCCCAAGCACATGAGACAGGGCTCGAGCGTACAGTAGGCGGTCACGTCATCCCGATCCGCGGCCGACAGCGGGCGCCCTCGCGAAATCCAGTCCCGAAGGGCGGCGATCTCCGCATGATCGAGTTCGTTCGCGTCGGACCCCGCACTGTGGTGCCGCCAACCTTTGCCCACGGCCCGGCCGCGGGCGACAAGCACGCACCCCACGGGAAATTCGCCCTGAGCCAGGGCCTGGGCTGCGAGCGTCAGCGCCGCGGTCATCCAGTGTTCGTCATCGATGATGCCTTCTGTCTGAACCATCGCTTTATCTCCTCTTCCAGGGCGAAGGCGGCATCCGCCTCGGCGCCGATCTTCTCTTGGAGCGCCCGGAGTTCGGCAGCGGTGAGCCGTTTTTCAAGGCGCCTGCATACATAGTTGACGCACAGGACATGTCGCGCCACGATCCGGCACCCCTTTTCTCCCAGGAAAAAACAACCCTCGGAATCGAAACGGGTGACCGGAAGGTCGCAGCCCGCGAGAAGATTGACAAGCAGGAGCACCACGTCGAATCGGTCCTCGATACCCCGCCCGCAGCAACTCCCGCCGTCGTTGACCGCGCAGTCCGCACATTCGGCCAGTACTCCGGATGCCTGCATCTGGCCCGCCGTCGCGGCGACGGCCCGGCAATACCTCTCCAGAAGACCCCGGATCCCGGCGTCGGCCAGCAGGGCCTCCCCGTGGGCGCGGTGGAGTTCCCGAGCCCAGGCAAGCTTCCTTGCCATGGGGTGGTCCCTTCCAAGGGGGAGCCAGAACGGCCCTTCCTGCATCGCAGTCATGAAATCGACCTCATTGTCCGAATCGGAACCGCCCCCTGCGCGGCGCGGCCCGGACCGCTCCACGTGCCCGTTTTCGCGTATAATACAGCATGTGCACTGGATTGACTTCTGCCAATGGAGCGGATACAAGTACTGACTACGAAACAGAGGTGCCATCGTGAAGAATTATGCACGCTACGCCCAGGCGGGCGTCAACATAGATCAAGCGAACAAGTTCATCCGGGCGATCCAACCCCTGGTGTCCTCTACGTTCAAACGGGGAGTTCTCACTGAAATCGGGGGGTTTGCGGGACTTTTTGCCCTGGATGTCGACCGCTACCAGGAGCCGGTGCTGGTCTCGTCCACTGACGGCGTGGGCACAAAGCTCAAGATCGCCATCATGTCCGGGAAACACCACACCGTGGGCACCGACCTCGTGGCCATGTGCGTGAACGACATCGTGGTATGCGGCGCCACCCCACTCTTCTTCCTGGATTATTTCGCCACGGGGAAACTGGAACCCGGTGTGGGTGTCGAGGTGATCAAGGGAATATGCCATGCGTGCAAGGAGGCGGGATGTTCCCTCATCGGAGGCGAAACCGCCGAGATGCCCGGTATCTATGCAGACAATGACTATGACCTGGCCGGCTTCGTCGTCGGTGTCGTGGACAGGAACAGGATCATCGACGGATCCGAAATCGGCGTAGGCAACGTGCTGGTGGGCCTCAAGTCCAGCGGCCTGCACAGCAACGGCTTCTCTCTGGTGCGGAAGGTCTGTTTCGACGAACTCGGACTCTCCCATACCGACCTCCTGCCCGAGCTCGGGGACCAGCCCCTTGGCGAGATCCTCCTGACCCCCACGAAGATTTACTCTAACTCCATCGCCCATCTGCTCAAGCAGGTCCGCATCAACGGCATGGTGCACATCACCGGGGGCGGCTTCCAGGACAACATCCCCCGCATATTGCCGCGATCGTGTCAGGCCGTGATCCAGATGGGAAGCTGGCCCGTGGACCCGGTTTTCCGCTTCCTGCAGGACAAGGGTAGGATCTCGGAGCAGGAAATGCTCCGGACCTTCAACTGCGGGATCGGCATGATCCTCATCGTGCCGGAATCGGCGGTGCCGGACCTCCTCTTTCAGGCCCGGGCACTGGAGGAACAGGCTTATGTGATCGGCCATGTCGAGGCACGCAGCCCCTCTGATCCCGAGGTGGTGTTCCAGACCTGAAATCAAGGCTCCACGCCCGGGGCATCCGGCCGAGGTGCATCACGCGTCAGCCCAGGGCGGCGGACACATCCTCAAGAGGCGCCTCCCACGGCGAACACCCCGGCACCTGCGGGGGCCTTTCCTCGCCTCATGCCCTGGAGGCTCGGACTGGATCTTCTCCTGAGAAAACCAGGCTGCCCGGAAGGGCATTACGGCGACAGTCGGCCCTTCTCCAGGACCCGTTCCCGCAACTCCTTGCCCACCTTGAAAAAGGGCAACCTTTTCGCGGCCACGGCTATCCTTTCGCCGCTTTTCGGATTTCTCCCCGTATAGGGCCGGTATTCCCGCACCGTGAAGCTCCCGAACCCCCGGATCTCCACCCCTTCGCCCTGGGCAAGGGCCTCGGTCATCGCCCCGAAGACGGCATTCACCACAAACTCGGCCACCTTGCGGTGATAGCCGGCCTCGTATGCCAAGGCGTCAATAAGCTCTGACTTGTTCACTCCCACCTCTGCTCTATTCTCTTAAGGTATCGTAATGGTCCAGGATACACTTTTTTCTTTTGTTCTTGCCATGTTGCTAATGACCACGGGTAAGTTAATATCAGATCCGGACCGACTTTGGCAAGCCCGGTGGGAGGGGCGCAGCAAGAACAGGTGAAAGGTACTCAGGGTGCCATGATCAAAAAATGGTTCGAGAAGAGGCGGCACAGCGAGGAGGGCGAATCGCCCTCTTCGTCCCAGGTGTCCCCTTCTGACAGGGAAAAAGGGGACGCCGGGCTCCCTGAGCCCACCGCTCCTGGAGCGGATGTCTGGCCGGGGGACGACCAGGAGTCCGCCCAAGGCGGAGAGGGATTCTACAGGCGGCTCAAGGAGAGATTGGGCAGGACCCGCGGGGGATTTGTCCGTCAGATGGACGAAATCCTGCTGGGCAGGAAGGAAATGGATCCCCGGATCCTGGATGAACTCGAAGAGATCCTCGTCACGGCGGACATGGGGGTGAGCACTGTTCAGGAGATATTCAGCCGGGTTCGGGAAGAGGCGAGAAGGAGCGAACTCGACGACCCTGCGGCGCTCCGGTTACGCCTGAGGGAACACGTGCTCAGGCTTCTCCAAGTCCCGGCGCCTCCTCTGACCTGGAACGCCAGGCCGTTTGTGGTCCTTGTGGCCGGGGTCAACGGGGTCGGCAAGACCACCACCATCGCCAAGCTGGGGCACATGCTCCGCCAGGAGGGTAAGGAGGTACTGCTCATAGCGGCCGACACCTTCCGGGCCGCAGCCATAGAGCAACTTGAAACGTGGGGCCGGCGCATCGGTGTACCGGTGATACGGCACAAAACGGGCTCGGATCCCTCGGCTGTGGCCTTCGACGGGATGGAGGCGGGGGTGAAGCGGGGGGTGGACGTGGTCATCATCGACACCGCCGGGAGGCTCCACACGAAGGTCAATCTCATGGAAGAACTCAAGAAAATCCGGAGGGTCGTCTCTAAAAAGATCCCCGAGGCCCCTCACGAGGTCCTCCTTGTGCTTGACGCCACCACCGGCCAGAACGCTGTATCTCAGGCAAAGCTCTTCCAGGAGGCCGCTGGCGTGACGGGCATCGCCCTCACCAAACTCGACGGCACGGCGAAGGGCGGAATCGTGGTCAGCATCGCCCATCAGCTCCAGATCCCCATACGCTTCATCGGCATCGGAGAAGGAATGGAAGACCTGAGACCCTTCGATCCAGAAGAATTTGTCGAGGCGATCTTCTCCAGAGACGATTAAGACAGAATTTGGGGGACTGTAGGCCCCTTCCCCGCGTTGCCCCTCCGGTTTCTAGGCCTTGGACGATCTTTGGACTCTGGCCCAGGAATCCCGGAGCGGGACGGTCCTGTTGAAGACAGGGGCGCCCTCGGTCGAATCGACCGGATCAACACAGAAGTAGCCCAGTCTCTCGAACTGGTAGCGGCTCCCCGGCACCGCCCCCGCAAGGGCGGGTTCAAGCCTGCACGAGGTAAGGACTTCCAGAGAATGGGGATTGATATTGCTCCTGAAGTCCTCGTTCTCCCCGGCCTCCTCGGGATCCTCCTTCATGAAAAGCCTGTCGTAGAGACGGACCTCGGCCTCCACGGCATGCGCGGCCGAAACCCAGTGAAGCGTTGCCTTCACCTTCCTCCCGTCGGGCGCGTATCCTCCACGGGTCGCCGGATCGTAGGTGCAGCGCACCTCCACCACGGCCCCCGTCGCAGGGTCCCGCTCCACCCCCACACAGGTGATGTAATACCCGTAACGCAGCCTGACCTCCCGGCCGGGCGCGAGTCGATAGAATTTCTTCGGCGGATCCTCCAGAAAGTCGTCCTGCTCGATGTACAGTACCCGGGAGAAGGGCACCTTCCGCGTGCCCATGTCCGGATCCTCGGGATTGTTCACACACTCGAGCTCTTCCGTCCTGTCTTCCGGATAATTTTCGATGAAAACCCGAAGAGGGCGCAAGACCGCCATCACCCGGGGGGCCTTCCTGTTGAGGTCCTCCAGGAGACAATGCTCCAGCAGCGCCACGTCGACGGTGCTGTCCCTCTTCGCCACTCCGATCCTGTCGCAGAAGTTTCTGATTGAATCCGGCGTATAGCCCCTGCGCCGCAGCCCGGAAATCGTGGGCATGCGGGGGTCGTCCCAGCCCCGGACATATCCTTCCTTCACCAGAACCAGAAGCTTCCGCTTGCTCATCACCGTGTAGGTAAGATTGAGCCGGGCGAATTCAATCTGCTGCGGGTGATGAACCCCCAGTTGGTCAAGAAACCAGTCGTAGAGCGGCCTGTGGTCCTCGAACTCCAGGGTGCAGATGGAATGCGTAATCTCTTCGATGCTGTCCGAAAAACAGTGGGCGAAATCGTACATGGGATAGATGCACCAGCGATCGCCTGTTCGATGGTGAGATGTCCGCATGATCCGGTACATAACAGGGTCTCTCATGTTGAGATTGCCCGCGGCCATATCAATTTTCGCCCGTAGCACATGGGCGCCGTCCTGAAATTCCCCGTCACGCATTCGAAGGAACAGGTCGAGATTCTCCTGGACGGAGCGGTTCCTGAACGGACTCTCGCGGCCGGCGGCGGTCAGTGTCCCCCGATATTCCCGGATCTCCTCCGCACTGAGGCTGCAGACGTAGGCCTTGCCGGCCCGGATGAGATCCACCGCGTAGTCGTAAAGCCTCTCGAAGTAATCGGATGCATAGTAAAGGTGCGGGCCCCAGTCAAATCCCAGCCAGCGCACGTCCGTCTTGATGGATTCGATGTACTCGATCTCTTCCTTGGTCGGATTGGTGTCGTCGAAGCGAAGGTGACAGACCCCATTGTAGTCGGCTGCCAGACCGAAATTGAGGCAGATCGATTTGGCGTGTCCAATATGAAGATACCCGTTGGGTTCCGGGGGAAAACGTGTCGCGACCCGCCCACCGTGCTTGCCGGCCTTGATATCGGCCTCGACGACGGCCCGGATGAAATGCGTTCCCTTTGGAGACACGGTAATGTTCATGCTGCATGCTCCCTTTCCCTGAACGCCCCGTCGCGCCGCCGCGCCTCTGTTCCCGGCCTGCCGGTCCCGGCGCGGTTCGACGGAACGTAAGACCGATGCCGGCAGCGGCGGCCGACAGGTTCATCCATAGAGTTCGGGCACCTTCCCGAGGCGGGCCGACACACGATCCCGGCCGATGACCACGAGACAATCGAAGAGGCCCGGACCTGCGACCTGTCCCGTCACCGCAGCCCGGATGCCATTTATGATGACCCCGGCCTTGACATCCAGTTCCTCGGCAAAGGCCCTGACCGTCTCCTCGGTGGTCTCCACTGTCCATGAAGAAAGGGCCGCCAGACGCACGCCAAGCTGCGGTAGCCAGGCCGCGAGTTCCGGATGCCTGAGGAGGTTCTTCTGGAGGGCTTTTTCCTCCATGGGGAACTCGTCGGAGAAATAGGCCCGGGCCGGCCCCACGAAGTCCTTCAGGGTATGGAGTCGGCCCCGGACAAGCTCCAGGGTGTGGAGAAACCACTGCCGCCTCCGGTTCTCATACTCCGGATCCCAGAGGCCCGCAGCCAAGAGCTCGGGCTTCACGTGGCCTGCGAGTTCCTCCACGGGCATGCTCCTGAGATAGTGGGCGTTGATGGAAATCGCCTTCGGATCCGTAAAAAACTTGGGATCCCCGGGACGGTAATTGAAAACCGAGTTCGCCCGGCTGATCCCGGAGAGCGAAAACGCCTCCGTAAGTTCCTTTCTGCTGAAGATCTCGCGGTCATCCGAGGTATGCCAGCCCAAAAGCACCAGAAAATTGACCAGTGCCCATGGCAGAAACCCATGGGCCCGGTAAAACTGGACCGACACCACCTCGCCGTGGGTCCGTTTCGATATCTTCCGCTTCGCCAGGTCCAGCGTGAGGGGCATATGGGCGAACACCGGGAGCTTCGCCCCCAGGGCCTCGTAGATCAGGATCTGCCTCGGCGTGTTGGCAAGGCCGTCCTGCCCCCGGATTACATGGGTGATCTCATCCCGAATGTCGTCCACGGCGTTGGAAAGGAGATACAGCGGCGACCCGTTGGATCTGAGAATGACGAAATCTTCGATGTCCTCGTAATTCCTCTCCAGGGGGCCGTAGACCGCGTCCCTGAAGCGGACGGAGCCGGGCCCCGCGGGCACACGGAACCGGACCACCGATGGGATGCCTCGGGCCTGCCGTTCAGCGACTTCTTCGGCCGTCAACCCCCGGCACGTCCTGTCATAGTGGAGAGACCCCTTGGCCTGCCTGGCCGCCTCCCGCCTGGCCTCGAGCTCCTCCTTGGTGCAAAAGCACCTGTAGGCGTGCCCAGTGGCAACGAGCCGTTCGGCCGCCTCCCTGTGGGCCTCCGTATGGTCCGACTGGAAGTACGGGCCTGCATCCCAGTCCAGGCCAAGCCACTGGAGCCCCTCCAGGATGCCCTGGATGGAACCTGCGGACGACCGCTCCACATCGGTGTCCTCGATTCGGAGGATGAAGGTGCCCCCGTGCTTTCTTGCGAAAAGCCAGTTATATATAGCGGTACGGGCCCCGCCGATGTGGAGGTAGCCCGTGGGACTTGGCGCGAAACGGACCCGCACCTGTTCCTGTGCTTCATTGGATGCCGTGCCTGTCATTTCCATGAGATCCTTGGGGAACTGTTTCAGCCGCCCGCCGGAGCGGACCCGGCGCGGGCCGTCATGACCCTGCAAACCGAGCACCAATACTAGCGTTTTCAAGGCAGAATCACAACCATCCCGTGGCCGATCCCGTCTTCCGCCTCCAATCGGACCTTATCCCCTGTGGCGATCAGCCAGGGGCGATCCTCGAACTCGCCGGAGGCCTCCTGGAGGGGAAACGGCACCAGATTCTGCTGGGGGTCACGGGGTCGGGCAAGACCTTCACCATGGCCAACGTGATCGCCCGGCTGCAAATGCCTACGCTGGTCATGGCGCCCAACAAGACGCTGGCCGCTCAGCTCTTCAGTGAATTCAGGGCACTTTTCCCGGCAAACGCGGTGGAATACTTCGTGAGTTATTACGACTACTACCAGCCCGAGGCATACATACCCCAGTCCGACACCTATATAGAAAAGGACGCCTCCATCAACGACTTCATAGACCGTTTGCGCCACTCGGCCACCCGCTCCCTCCTCACACGCAGGGACGTGATTGTGGTCGCAAGCGTCTCGTGCATTTACGGCCTTGGTTCCCCTGATGAGTACGAACGGATGCAGCTCTATCTGCGCACCGGCGACGAACGTCCCCGGGAAACGATCCTTGCCCGCCTTGTGGCTATGCTCTACGAGCGCAACGAGACCGACTTTCGTCGCGGCACCTTTCGCGTCCGGGGAGACGTGGTTGAGGTCTTCCCCGCTCACGAGGAAGACAGGGCACTCCGCATCGAACTCTTCGGGGACGAAATCGAGCGGCTGTCCCTCATCGATCCCCTGAAGGGCGATACCATCACCCTGCTGAGGGATGCGGTGGTCTACCCTTCCAGCCACTACGTCACTTCCCAGGGCCTCCTGGACCGGTCGATCATCAGCATCAGGGAAGAACTCGATGAACGGCTTCGAACCCTGGAGAGGGAAAACCGCCTGATCGAGGCCCAGCGCCTGGAACAGCGGACGAACCTGGACCTCGAAATGCTCCAGGAACTCGGGTACTGCCACGGAATAGAAAACTATGCCCGCCACCTCTCGGGAAGGGCCCCGGGGCAACCGCCGCCGACCCTCCTGGACTATTTCCCCGGCGACTTCCTCGTATTCATCGACGAGAGTCACATCAGCGTCCCCCAGATCCGGGGGATGTACGCAGGCGACCGTTCCAGAAAGGAGACGCTCGTGGAATTTGGTTTCCGGCTTCCGTCCGCCCTGGACAACCGCCCGCTTCGATTCGATGAATTCGAAGAGGCCGTAGGCCGGACCGTCTACGTCTCGGCCACACCCGGTCCATACGAGCTGGAAAAGGCCGGCGGCAACGCGGTGGAACTGCTCATACGTCCCACCGGGCTGCTCGATCCGCCCATGGAGGTCAGGCCCGCCGGGACCCAGGTCGACGACCTCCTGGAACAGATCCGCCTCCGGGTCCAGCGGGGGGAGCGAGTCCTCGTCACCACGCTCACCAAGCGGATGGCCGAGGATCTCACAGAATATTACGGATCCGTCGGGGTCCGTGTGGAATATTTGCACTCGGACATCAAGACCGTCGAGCGCAGCCGCCTCATCCAGGGCTTGCGCCGTGGCAGCTTCGACGTCCTTGTGGGCATCAACCTGCTGAGGGAAGGACTCGACATCCCCGAGGTCTCCCTCGTTGCAGTGCTGGACGCGGACAAGGAGGGCTTTCTCCGATCAGAAAGGTCCCTCATACAGACCGCAGGCCGGGCGGCCAGAAATGCCAAAGGACTGGTCATCCTCTATGCGGACCAGATCACGGGCTCAATGAAGCGGGCCATCGAGGAGACCGAAAGACGCCGCGAGAGGCAGCTCACATTCAACCGGAAGCACGGCATCACCCCCACCACCATCCGGAAGGGGCTGGACGACGCCCTCTCGGCCCTGTACGAGCAGGATCGACGGGCGGGGACGTGCCAGGTGAGCGAACCCCAGGCAGGATACGGAACCGGGCCGGCGCTGGCAGCGGCCATCGAGAGGCTCGAAGAGGAGATGAGGGCGGCGGCTCGGCATCTGCGGTTCGAAAAGGCGGCGGAACTCCGGGACCGTGTCCGAGGGCTCAAGGAACGTTATCTTTGTTCGGGCTGAGGCACGGCCTCGCCATGGGAAGGCGCCCCCTGCCCCAGTGCGAGACGCTCGGCCACCGAGGGAAAACGGCTCCGGTCCGTATGGGGGAGAAACATGGCGGCGGTGAGCTGGTTCATGAAATCACCCCGCACGTTCATCTCCAAGTACGTGATCTTTTCCCGCAACCGTTCCACCTCATCTCTGGCCTTTCTCCATTTGAGAGCCATGGCCGCCCCCTCCCCGGCGGCGTTTCCGATCCCGTGAAAACGCTCCCGGGGCACATCGGGCAACATCCCGACAGTCACGGCGTTTTCCGGGTCGATGTAGTTCCCGAAGGCACCGGCCACGTAAATGTGTTCTACGTCCTCGAACCCCAGACCCACCGCCCGGGTGGCGACGTTCAGGATGGTGTACATGGCCGCCTTCGATCGGATGATGTTCTTGACGTCACTCTGAGCGAGGAAGACAGGTCTGTGATGTGCGGTCTCGGCGGCCGGAACGAGTACATAGGCCCATTCCCCGCCGATCCGCTGCATGCGGGCGGCATCGCGCTCGGGCACGAGCCTGCCCGTGGGATCCACCAGGCCGGCCAGAAACATGGCCGCGAGAAAATCGATGATGCCGGAGCCGCACAGTCCCTTGGGGGGATGACCCCCGATGACGCTGTATCTCACAGCCAGTGTCTCCCGGTGGATGGACACCCGGTCGATGGCCCCGGGCTCTGCGCTCATGCCGCAGGCCGCGGTCCCTCCCTCCAGAGCTGGACCCGCCGCCCCGGCACAGGCAACAAGCCAGTCGCTGTTCCCGAGCACCACCTCCGCATTGGTGCCAACGTCCACCAGCAGGGAAATCTCCTCCTTGCGATGCATCCCCGAGGCCAGTATGCCGGCCATGAGGTCCCCGCCGAAGTAGCTTCCCACATTGGGGAAACAGTACAGCCACGCAAGGGGATGGACATGGATCCCGATGTCCCGGCAACGGACCATGTCGAAGAGGTTTACGACCGGGGTGTACGGCTCCCGGCGCAACCCCTCGGGCTGCAGGCCGAAGAGCAAGTGACACATGACCGTATTCCCCGAAACCGCGACAAAACAGATGTCCCGGACCGCTGCCCCCTGGACACCGGCAAGTTCCTCGATGGCCCCGGCGACGGCCTCGGTCAGGGCCGACTGCAGAATCCCGAGACCTCCGCCCTGTTCGGCGAAAAGGATCCTTTCCAAGATGTCGGCTCCGTGACTCCTCTGAGGATTGGGGATGGAAAGGGTGGACAGCGTCCTGCCGGAGAGGAGATCCACGAGGTGAAATACCAGGGTGGTGGTGCCGATATCCACCGCGAGACCAAGCGGTTTAGAGGGCGCGGCGGCAGGCCTCAACTCGATGACCTCCCATCCGGCACCTCCGTCCACGACGACGGCGCTCGCATTGAAGCCGGCCCCGGTGAGGACTCTCGGGAAACTGCGGCAGACCTCCACAGGGATCCGCGGTGGCCCGCCGAGGACGTCGCCAACCGCCTGCCGGACCCGGGCCTCATAGCTCCTATTGTCGCTCAGAGATGGCGCGGAAAGATGGAGATGGATGACGCGGGCTACCGGGTCGAGCGGCCCGTGGCCGGCAGGCCCCGTGACGGTCACTGGGGATCGGGGGATATGCGCCGGTTGCCCCGATCCTCACCCTGGAGCGGGTCCGGGGATTCCGGGGTCACATCTATTATATAGGGGAAAACGCCCGGTCCGCCCCCCTGTCCGCGGCGCCGCAAGGACTCCCTCTCCAGCTGGCGGAGGGCCTTGCGTACCCGCCAGGCCAGATATGCCGCTACCGCCCCAAAGACAACCAGGGCGGCCAGGAAGAGGGGTAGGGCCAGAAAAAAGACGACGACGCCCAGGAGCGTGAAGCCCAGAACCGTCAAGGGAGAGATTGTGTTTGATCGAAAGACATACGTACGTCGTGTCACTCTGTGCCTCGCTTGTCACCGGCCTCCCGGCGGGCTTCCGGGGCTCGCCCCCAGAATCTCGCGGTTTATCCTCTCCGGGTCGCCGCTGTTGTAATAGAGGATGTTCCGGAGGTGAAAAAAGGCATCCACATCCACCTCCCGGAAGGCGATGGCCATACCTTCCGGATCTGTCCGGACCACCTGTCCCTTCATGCGCAGGACCAGGTCCGACGACTCACCTGCCAGGTGCAATTCCACCCGGCAGGCCGTTCCCTCGGGGAATGTGTCTGTACAGAGGCAGTAAAGACCCTTGAGGCTGATGTCCCTGGTCCGGTCGGTCCGCACCTCTCTTCCGACTGTTCCCCCGGCCGTCACCACCACCGTCGTCCTGAAATCGACCCGGATGTTCCTCCGTCGGTCAATCCCTTCGTCCATACCGAAAAACTCCTCGCACCCTGCGAGCCCGCCTTCTCCTTCACTGTTACCACAATCCCCCGGATGTCAACCACCCCTGTTGCCGTACACCAGCGACATGATCTTGAGGCGAAGACCTTGGAGACGGATGAATCCCTCGGCATCCGCCTGCCTGTACACCTCGTCTTCTTCGAAAGTGGCGAATTCCGGGCGGTAAAGGGACCGCTCCGACCTGCGCCCCACCACGCTGCACGCCCCCTTGTACACCTTGAGCCGAACCGTTCCGGTCACGTCTCTCTGGGCCTCGTCGATGAGAGTCTGCAGGAGCCGGCGTTCCGGCGAGAACCAGAATCCGTAATAGACGAGCTCGGAATAGCGGGGGAGGAGGCTGTCCCTGATATGCACCACCTCCCGGTCAAGGGTGATGGATTCGAGGGCCATGTGGGCCTTGCGCAGCATGGTGCCCCCCGGAGTCTCGTAGACCCCCCTGGACTTCATTCCCACAAACCGATTCTCCACCAGATCCAGCCTGCCTACGCCGTGCTCGGCGCCTATCGCGTTCAATCCGGCGAGCAGCTCGTCCGGGGCCAAACGTTCTCCGTCAAGGGCCACAGGATCCCCCCGCTCGAAATCCACCTCGACGTATCTCGGCCGGTCGGGGGCATTCTCCGGGTTCCGGGTCCATATGAACATGTCATCCGGCGGCTCCGCCCATGGGTCTTCCAGAATACCGCCTTCATAGCTGATGTGGAGCAGATTCGCGTCCATGCTGTAAGGCTTCGCCCTGGTGACCGGGACAGGAATGCCGTGCACCCGGGCGAATTCGAGCAGTTTCCCCCTGGAGTTCAGGTCCCAGAGGCGCCACGGGGCGATGATCTGGAGTCGGGGGGCCAGCGCCATGTACGACAGCTCGAAACGCACCTGGTCGTTGCCCTTCCCCGTGGCCCCGTGACTCACGGCGTCGGCCCCGACCTCCAGGGCCACCCGCACCTGCTCCCTGGCAATGAGCGGGCGGGCGATGGAGGTGCCGAGAAGATACGCGCCCTCGTAGGCCGCATTGGCCCTGAACATGGGAAAGACGAAATCCCGGACGAACTCCTGCTTCAGGTCCCGGATGACCACCTCGCATGCTCCCGTATCCAGAGCCTTTTCCCGCACCGCCGTCCAGTCCTCTTGCTGGCCGATGTCGGCCGAATAGGCCACGACCGGGCACCCGAATGTCTCCTGCAGCCACTTCAAAATCACCGAGGTGTCGAGCCCGCCCGAATACGCAAGCACGATCTTGTTCACCGGGCCGCCCGCCAGCTCCGCACCCTTGTCCCCTTTCACCATGGCGCCTTCCTTCCCGATCACGCAAGCCTCATCGCCCATTCCAGCACGGCGCGGTGGAGGTGCATCTTGTTCTCCGCCTGATCCCACACCGCGGACTGCGCACCTTCGATCACCTCCTCGGTGATCTCTTGGCCCCGATGGGCAGGCAGGCAATGCAGGACCACGGCATCGGCCCTGGCGCGGGAAAGGAGGCGCTCGTTGAGCTGGTATGGCGCGAACACCTCAAACCGCTGCGCGGCCTCTTCTTCCTGGCCCATGCTCGCCCAGACGTCGACATTGACCACATCGGCTTCCCTCACCGCCTCTTCCGGATCGACCGTCAAGGTGATCGGCGCCCTCCCCTCCCCCTGGGCCGCGGAGAGGATCTCCGGATCGGGGCCGTACCCTGCGGGACAGGCCAGGGCGAGATGAAAGCCGAGTCTGCCCGCGGCCTGAATCCAGGAATGTGCCACGTTGTTCCCGTCTCCTACCCAGGCGATCTTCAGGGCTGCGAGGTCCTCCCCCTTGTATTCGATCACCGTCATGATATCCGACAGGACCTGGCAAGGATGATGCGAGTCGCTCAGGCCGTTGATCACGGGGATCCGTGACCACCGGGCCAACTCCTCCACCACCTCCTGCCCGAAGGTCCGGACCACGAGACAGTCGAGATAGCGGGCGAGGACCCGGGCCGTGTCCTTGAGCGGTTCACCCCTCCGCAGCTGGAGATCCCGGGCGGACATGAAGGTCACGCTGCCCCCGAGGCGGAGCATGGCCGCCTCGAAGGAGACACGGGTCCTGGTGGAGGGCTTCTCAAAGAGCAACCCGAGCACCTTCCCAACGGCGGGCCTGTGCGGGATGCCGGAGGCGTTTCGCTCCTTGAGCTGAATGCCCCGCCGTATCAGAAAGAGGATCTCTTCAGGCGAGAGCTCGGCAACGCTCCTGCAGTGCCGGGCAGCCCCGGATTCGATATCATGGTTTCCGTTCGACTCGTGGCTCATAAATCGCACCGCCGCTAAACTCCAGGATCCCCGGGCTACAGCACCGCAGCCAGGGTTTTGAGAAAGACGTCCACCTCTGCCTCCCCCACCGTGAGAGGAGGCACCAGACGCAACACCCGGCCCTGGCCCACGAGCACCATGACACCTGCATCGAGCATGCGCTGGGCAAGATCGGGTAACGGGGTCCTGAATTCCAGGGCCTGAATCAACCCCATCCCCCGCACCTCCGCCACGATCTCCTCACGCTGCCGAGCCAGCATCTCAAGGCCCTGCCGCAAGGCGACTCCAACTTCCCGGACCCTGTCCAGGAACCCCGGCGCCGTGAGGGTCTCGAGCACCACCCTTGCCGCAGCGCAGACCACAGGATTGCCCCCGAAGGTGGATGCATGGCTCCCGGGCGTAAGGTGCGCCGCAACATCCTCCAAGGCGAGCATGGCCCCGATGGGCAGGCCGTTGCCGAGGGCCTTGGCCAGACACATCACGTCCGGCACTACCGGAGTCTGCTCGTAGGCAAAGAGCGTTCCGGTCCTCCCCATGCCCACCTGCACTTCATCGAAGATGAGCAGTGCCCCCAAGCGGGTACAGATCTCCCTGGCGGCCCTGAGAAAATCGTGGGGCACAGGGCGCACCCCTCCTTCGCCCTGGACAGGTTCCAGGAGAATCGCCGCCGTCCTGGCCCCTGCCGCCATCTCCAGCGCCCTGACATCGGTGGCCGGGACGTGAAGAAAACCTGCCGGAAGAGGGCCGAAATCTTTCTTGTACACGGACTGGCCGGTGGCTGTCACCGTGGCCAGGGTGCGGCCGTGAAAGGAGTTCTCGAGGCAGATCACCTCGTAGCAGTCCGGGCCCCGGGTGTTGCGGCCGTAACGGCGCGCCAATTTGACGGCCGCCTCCACGGCCTCAGCTCCGGAGTTACAGAAAAACACCCGGTCGGCAAAGGAATGCGCAGTAAGGAGGCGGGCGACATCGATCTGGGGTCTCGTCCAGTAGAGATTGGACACATGGACCAGCTCCCGCGCCTGCGCCGCCACGGCAGCCGTCACGGCGGGGTTGCAGTGGCCCAGATTGCAGACCGCGATGCCCGCGGTGAAGTCGAGGTAGCGCGTCCCGTCCTCGGCCCATACCCACGGACCCTCGCCCCGGACCAGGGTCACGCCGAAACGGGCGTAAGTGTCCGCGACGGGCCCCAGATTCTGATGCGTCGGTGTCGTCATTGCTTTCGTCCCCAGGGGCGGCACGATACGTCAGTCCGGGAATACTTGGCCCCTCCCGGAACAGATCTCCTTATAGTGCCGTTGACCAGGACTTTCAAGTGGAGCCGAACCTGCAGGCCATGCCTCCAGTGGGGACCATCTGCCCGCACACGGGGGAGGGGCTTGAAATCGACATTCAGACTCCAGAGGGAACTTCCGATAGGAATGAGCAAGAGTCAGACAGACGCCGATATCATCCCAATTTCGCACAGGAGGCCCCTTGCAAATGCGACGAATCACCCCCCTTTGCCTTCTCTTTGCCCTTTCTGTCCTTGCCCCGCAGACCGGATACTGCGCGGCCCCGTTCTCCGCCCCTGCGCGTTTCGACCTGGCGGGCAGCGAAGTCAGCTTCGCCGTCACGGTCCAGACACCGCGGCTCGGAGCCGTCGAGATGGCCCTCGATCCGAACCCTGCGCCGGTATCCGGGGCGATAGGCGTAGATGAACTCGATCCTGGAACCGGGGCCTTCTCGGGATCCTTCGACAGCATCACCGCCGCCACGAATGCGAGCCTGGCCCGTGTCGGCTTGGATTTCCCCGTCACGGTCACCCTGAACAGCGACAACGTCGCAGGGGTATTCATGTGGAGCCAGAATGCCGCCATTATTGACCCGAAATACCTTACGGCAACCCTGACATTCGGGAGTACCAGTTGGCCGATCCCGCTCTACGGGGTGCCGCTGCCCGCGACCTATCAGGACGGCGTGCTCAGCATTCAGGCGCACCTCGAACATGCAGGTACCTATGAGGCGTACAACTTCACCGCGCAGATAGACATCAACCTCACGGGAACGCTCCAGATCCAGGCGGCCGGCGGCGCGTGGCTTCAGCTGAAGACCGACCGGGATGTCTACGCGACCGGCGACAACCTGAAACTCTCATTCAGCATGGGAAACTCGGGCCCCGAACAACCGGTCGATGTCTATCTCGGCCTCCTGTCGCCCGGCGGGAATCTGCTCTTCTTTCCTGCCTACACGACAGATTTGGCGGTTGCAGTTCCGAATTTCGTGCTCCCGAGCGGGCTCTATATCCCTTACGCCCCAGAGACCGTCATCCATGACCTGACGCTGCCCGCCTCCTGGCCACCCGTCTCTCTTGCGGGCGACTATCAATTCCTCGCCGCTCTCTGCGTAGCCGGCACCGTTTGCGACCTTGTAGGAGACGTGGCGGCGGCGCCGTTCACCTACCTGCCGGCATACACCCACGGGTATGACGGCATGTGGAACGGGTCTGCGACAAACGACGCATCAGGTACCATCTGCGCCAAGGTCGCAACGGTGCAATTCAGCATCGTCGACAGCCAGCTCTCCGGATGGGGCGAAGAGGACGCCGTCTACGACGCCGACGGCTATATGATGACAGGAACGGTCAACTCTCAGGGCCAGGTCGTCGGCGGCACCCTGTTGGAGGAATTCGGGCCCCAATACCAGCCTGTAGGGGTCTTCAGCTGCTCATTCTCAGGGAATTCAGGAAGCGGGACTTGGCAGGATACCTACGGGTGTTACGGGACATTCTCGGTAACACGCTGGGAGGAGTAACGATCCTCCATCGGTGCAGTCACCGCTGAGACATCTTCACTGGTGACTGCACCGGCAGAGACGCACGCCCGTCACGAAACGATCTCGGTCCCCACTCCGGCGTCGGTAAAGAGTTCCAGCAGAATCGCGTGTTCCTTTCGCCCGTCAATGATATGGGCCTTGCCGGCCCCTCTCGCCAGGGCCTTGAGGCACGCCTTGAGCTTCGGCACCATCCCGCCCGTGGCCGTGCCATCCTCGAGCGCCTTGCCGACATCTTCCGCCGTCATGGACGGTATGAGCACCTTCTCCTCCCCCCCGCCCGCGGTCCTCAGGACCCCGGGCACATCCGTCAGCAGGATCAGCCTTTCGGCGGAGAGTTCCCCGGCCACCGCACCGGCGACCAGGTCGGCATTGATATTGTACGCCTGGCCCTCCGGACCCACTCCTACAGGGGCTATGATAGGTATGAAACCGGATTCTTCCAAAGCCCTGAGCACCCCGGCGTTCACCCGGGCCACCTTGCCGACCCTGCCAATGTCGATGATTTCAGGAGGACGCTCGCTCCCGCTGTATCTGTATATCTGCATCCGTTCGGCCTGGATGAGATCTCCGTCACGCCCGGAAAGTCCGACAGCCCGGCCACCGTGACGATTGACCAGGCCGACGATCTCCTTGTTGACGGTGCCCACCAGCACCATTTCCACCACGCTCATGGTCTCGTCGTCGGTGACGCGCTGGCCTTCGATGAAGGTCGGCCGGATGCCCATTCGCGCCATGGTCCGGCTGATCTGTGGTCCTCCGCCGTGAACGATCACCGGCTTGATGCCCACGTACTTCATCAATATGACGTCGAGGGCGAAATTCTCCTTGAGCGCCTCATCCACCATGGCGTGCCCGCCGTACTTTATGACCACGGTCTTTCCCGCGAACCGGCGGATGTATGGCAGGGCCTCGACGAGCACGTGGGCCTGCGACGGACCGTCCATAGGCAATTCCTTCTCCCCCCGGGGACAGCTACAGAATAAATCGGCTGAGGTCATCGTCCCTGACGATCTCTCTCAACCGTTCCTGCACATATTCAGCAGTGATCTGGATCTCCTGCGGGGCAACGTCAGGGGCCTCGTAGGAGATCTCCTCAACCAGCTTCTCCATCACCGTATGAAGGCGGCGCGCCCCGATGTTCTCCGTCCTCTCGTTCACCTCGAAGGCGATTCTGGCAATCTCCTCGATGGCCTCGGGCCGGAACGCCAACCGGATATTCTCCGTGACCAGAAGGGCCTCGTACTGCGTGACCAGAGCGTTTTCCGGTTCCGTCAGGATGCGTACGAAATCCTCCCGGCTGAGGGGGTCCAATTCCACCCGGATGGGAAATCTCCCTTGCAACTCCGGGAGAAGATCGGAGGGCTTGGAAACATGGAAGGCCCCGCTGGCGATGAAGAGGATATGGTCCGTACAGACATTCCCGTACTTGGTATGCACGGAGGTCCCCTCCACGATGGGCAGAAGGTCCCGCTGGACGCCCTCCCGGGAGACGTCCGGACCGCCGCCGCCCCCGCCCCTGGCAGCCACCTTGTCTATCTCGTCGAGAAAAATGATCCCTGCCTGCTCGACCCGGGCGATGGCCTTCGCAACCACCTTGTCCATGTCGATGAGTTTTCCCGCCGCCTCCTGCTCCAGGATCTTCAGTGCATCGGGGACCTGGACCTGCCTTCGTTTACGTTTGCCCGGAAAAATGTTGGAGAACATGTCCTGAAGATTGGTCTGCACATCCTCCATGCCGGCAGCGGCGAAGATCTCCACCATGGGGGCCGCCGGCCTCGGAGCAATCTCGATCTCGACGAAACGGTCGTTCAGCCTGCCGTCCCGCAGCATCTGGCGAAAACGCTCCCTGGTGGCGCTCTGACCGGCTTCCTCTTCGCCGGGCCGCCTGGGGAGAAGGCGGTCCAAGAGATGCTCCTCCGCCTGAACCCGGGCCGTGGCCTCCACCTTCTCCCGCTCCTCGGACTTCACCATGTCTACAGCGAGATGGGTAAGATCGCGGATCATGGACTCCACGTCCCGGCCGACATAACCGACTTCGGTGAACTTCGTCGCCTCAATTTTCAGGAACGGCGACCGGGCGAGGCGGGCGAGACGCCTGGCAATCTCGGTCTTTCCCACCCCTGTGGGGCCGATCATGATGATGTTCTTCGGTGCGATCTCGTCGCGGAGCGCTTCCGGGACCTGCTGCCGCCGCCATCGGTTCCGCAGGGCGATGGCCACGGACCGCTTCGCCTGGGCCTGGCCGATGATGTACTTGTCCAGTTCGGCAACGATCTCTCTCGGGGTCAGGGTCTTGAGGTCTGTCGTGAGCACGGTTCGATCATCCCTCTCCTGTTTCCAGGCCTTCCACACAGATATTTTCATTAGTGTAAATGCACACCGAGGCCGCGATCCCCATGGCCGACCTTGCAATCTCCTCGGCCGTGAGCATGCTGTGAGCGACCAGCGCCCGGGCGGCCGCAAGGGCATACGGGCCGCCGGAGCCGATGGCGAGAACGCCGTCGTCCGGCTCTATCACGTCCCCGGCCCCTGAAATAAGAAGGGAATGCTCCCGGTCTGCAGCAATCAGCATGGCCTCCAGTCTTCTCAAAATCTTGTCCGTCCGCCACTCCTTGACGAGTTCCACGGCGGAGCGCACGAGACTCCCCTTGTGCTGTTCGATCCTCCCCTCCAGCTTCTCGAACAAGGTGAAGGCGTCCGCTGTCGCCCCTGCGAACCCGGTGAGGACCGTGCCGTGATAAAGCTTCCTGATCTTCTTCGCCTGATGTTTGAGGACTGTCTGCCCCAGGGTCACCTGACCGTCTCCGGCGATGACCACCCGCCCCCTGTGCCGGACGCACAGTACCGTGGTGCCTCGAAACCGGTCATCAGTCGTCGGCATCTCTCCCCCCGTCGTGCCGTCCAGTCTCCGGTCCACCCGCCTCCCGCTTCCTGCGCGCCCGGGGATGCGCCCCCTCGTAAACCTCGGTGAGACGGCTGACATCGAGGTGCGTGTAGCGCTGGGTGGTAGAGAGGCTCGCGTGGCCGAGAATCTCTTGAATCGACCTTAGATCCGCCCCCGATTCCAGCAGATGTGTGGCAGCGGAATGGCGCAGGGTATGCGGGGTGGCCGGGGTGTGTATCCCGGTCTCCAGCCGCCTCCTGGCCACCAGCCGTTCAACACTCCTCGGATTCAGCCGGGCACCGCTGCGATTGAGAAACAGGGCGTCCTCCCCCGGCCGCCGGAGCCGCTGCAGCAACGCCTCCCGCCGCGGCAGGTATTCCTTCAGGGCCGCCGCCGCCTTCCTCCCGAAAGGCACCACCCTCTCCTTGCTGCCCTTGCCCCGAACCCGCACCATCTCGGGCGAGAGGGTCACCGAAGCCAGGTTCATGCCGGCCAGTTCGCTCACCCGGACACCTGTGCTGTACAACATTTCGAGAATCGCCCGGTCCCGGGCCTGCTGAAAAGCCGGTCCGCCCGGGGCCTCCACCAAGGCAAAGGCCTCGTCCACAGAGAGGTACGGCGGCAGGTGCCGCTCCATGCGGGGTGCGCGCACACCGGCCGCCGGGCTGACACTCACCACGCCTTGGCGTACAAGAAACCGGTAAAAGCTCCTCGCAGCTGCGAGCCTCCGGGCCACTGTCGCCCGGCTTGCCCCTCCCCGTTGGACTGCAGCAAGCCAAGCCCGGATTTCCCGGCTGGCGAGAGACCCCGGCGCCCGGCCCGGCCCTACAAAACGCCGCAGATCCTCAAGATCCCTCCGATAGGCCAGGACCGTATGAACGGAGGCGTTCCTTTCAGCCACCAGAAAATCAAGAAAGGCCTGGAGTTCCAGTTCCATGCATTGCCGCCGATGATCCCAAGAAACCGGCCGGATCGAAGGTTCCTCTATACCACACCTCCGGTGAAATTCAACGACCCCGCCGCCGGCTTTCTTGACACCCGTTTGAACGGGTCCTTATAGTCCAGGCATGTGCCGCCGCCTCTTTCTTTCGATTGCCACATTGACAGTCCTCGTCATGGCGGCGCTCAGCTGGACGGCAATCCATTACGCCGACCGGTTGTGGGAGGAGGAGGCCACTCGAAAGCTCGCCACGGTGGCCCATGCGATATCCGAAAACAGAGTCCTCCTTCAACCCGCAGCCCTGGCCCAGATCAGAAATCTTATCGAGGCGGAGATACTGATCTACGACTTTCAAGGCGCACTCATTGCCGGGACGACTTCGGCCCGAGGCGGACTTCCCTTTTGGCAGGCGATCCCTCCGACTTCCCTCAGGGAGATCGTTTCCAAGGAAACCGCCGTTGTCGCCTACAGCGGAAAGCCCGGCCCGCCGACCCGCCAGTTTTTCAAAGTTCTCAGTCTGGTTGACCGCGACAGGGTAATCCTTTCTGTGCTGGTATCCGAAGCGAACCTCCACCGGATCATGACCCAGCTCGCCCGGGCCATCTGCATCACCGCGGCCAGCGGCCTCCTGTTTCTCTGGGTCGCAAGCTACCAGATCACCCGATGGGTGGTGGAACCTCTGGAGGGCTTGAGCGCTGCAATCAAGCGGACGAGCCAGGGGGACTGGAATTTCAACATCCCGGAAAGCGGGCCGAAAGAACTGCACCCCGTGGCCAGAGGGTTCAACCAGCTCCTACTGGAGTTGCGGGACTACCGAAGACGGGTTCAGGAGGCTGAACGGATGGCCACGGCGGGCGCCATGGCCGCAGGGCTGGCCCATGAAGTCCGGAATCCGTTGACGAGCCTGAAGATGGCCGGCCAGCTCCTGTGTGAAACCCTGAAGGACCAGCCGCAACAGCTGAACCGGGCAGAAGCGGTGGTCAGGGAGGCGCGACGTCTGGAACGGGTGGTCGCCGGACTCCTCGACCGGACCCGGCAGGGATTGTGCAGGACCCCGGCCAACCTGAATGACCTGGTGCGACGGGTCGAGGAACTGGCAGGACCGGAACTCGCTGAAAAAGGCATGAAGATGGCGCTCGATCTGGAAGATGGCCTCCCTGTCCTCATGCTTGACGGAGAAAAGATCGAACAGATTATATGGAACCTGGTGCGAAACGGCGCAGAGGCCATGAACGCACCAGGCGAGATCACCGTCAGGACTCGCAAACGTACCGAGCCTGTATGCCATGTTTGCCTCCAGGTTGACGATCACGGCCCCGGTCTCGACGCAGAGGCCGTCGAGCAGGCCCTGCGGCCGTTTTTCACCACGAAGACGACAGGCATGGGCCTTGGACTGGCCATATGCCGGCAGATCGCGGAAGGCCACGGCGGGCACTTGACCATTGAGAACCGCCCGGAAGGGGGAGCCAGGGCGGAGCTTTGTCTTCCTTGTGAAGACGACAAAGGGCGCGGTTGAGGTCGATCCGGGCCATGGACCCATACGGGATTGCAGCATGGATGGCCCTCCAGTGGGCTCCGGGAGTCGGAAGCGTCACCATCCGCCGGCTGGTGGAGCATTTCGGTTCAGCCGAGGCCGTTTGGGCTGCCGGCGCGGCGGCCCTGTGTGAACTCGAGTGGATACACCCCAGGATTCGTCAGGGTCTCGCACGGGGCCCTGATCGGAAATCCGTCGAGCAAGGCCTTGAAAAGTTGACCACGCTCGGGGCCTGGGCCATGACGTACCAGGATGCCGCCTTTCCCAGGTTGCTCAAGGAAATACCCGATCCCCCAGCCCTGCTTTACGGACTCGGAGATCGGAAGTGCCTCTCTGCTCCGGCAGTCGCGATCATCGGCTCCAGAAAGGCGAGTTCTTACGGCAGACAGGCTGCCCGAAGACTGTCTGCGCAGTTGGCGCGGGCGCACGTCACTGTGGTTTCCGGTCTCGCCCCGGGAATCGACACAGCGGTCCACCACGGGGCATTGGATGTGGAGGGCTGCACGGTAGGGGTGAAGGGATGCGGCATAGATGTACTGTACCCGAGACAAAACGCCCAGCTTTTCAGGTGCATTGCCCAGCGTGGTGCCATTATTTCGGAATTTCCTCCGGGAACAGCACCTGAACCAAAAAATTTCCCGGTGCGCAACAGGATCATCAGTGGTCTTTCCCTGGGGGTAGTGGTGGTGGAGGCCAGCATGAGGAGCGGCTCCCTCATCACGGCGTCCTGCGCCTTGGACCAGGGACGCGAGGTCATGGCTGTGCCGGGGAGTGTTGATTCGTACACCAGCGGCGGCACCCACTGGCTCATCAAACAAGGGGCCCGGCTGGTGGAGGATGCGAGCGACGTGTTGAATGAGTTGGGGCTGCCGCCGGGAGATACCCCGGCATCTGCGTCCCGAACACGGACAGGGAAAGACGTGACTACGCTCGAGCCGGAGGAGAGAAGGATCCTCTCCTTCCTCGAACATTATCCGGTGCATATCGATGAAATCGCCGGGAGAAGCGGGATGGACATCTCCAAAGTGAGTGGACTTTTGGTCCAGATGGAGCTAAAGAATCTGGTCCAGGCCCTGCCCGGCCAGACCTATCAACTGAAATGAGAGAGAAAGATGAAAAAGGGTCTCGTGATCGTAGAATCGCCGACAAAAGCCAGGACCCTGCAGAAGTACCTCGGAAAGGACTTCGACATCAAGGCCTCTGTCGGCCATATAAAGGATCTCCCCAAGAAAAGGCTCGGCGTCGATATCGATGCGGGTTTCACGCCGGAATACGAGATCATTCGAGGCAAGGGAAAGGTCCTCAAGGAACTCAAGACCGCGGCATCCAGGGTGGAGGATATCTACCTGGCCCCTGACCCAGACAGGGAAGGAGAGGCCATCGCCTGGCACATCGCAGAGGAACTCGGGAGAAACGGCAAGGGCTCCCGGAGGTTTTACCGCGTCCTGTTTCACGAACTCACGGAACGGGCCATCCGGGACGCCATCACCTCTCCCGTTCAATTGGACCGAAACAAGTTCGAATCGCAGCAGGCAAGACGCATCCTGGACAGATTGGTCGGATACGAAATTTCACCCCTCCTTTGGGAAAAGGTAAGGAGAGGGCTCTCGGCCGGCCGGGTACAATCCGTGGCGGTCCGAATCGTCTGCGACCGTGAACGGGAGATCCAGGCCTTTGTCTCGGAGGAATACTGGACCGTCGAGGCCGGTCTCGAAGGCCCCGCTCCGCCGTCTTTCACCGCCAAGGTAATCGCCCTGGACGGAGAAAAGCTCAATATCCGGGATGAGAAACAGGCCCTGGGCGTCACGGAAGACCTGAAAAAGGCGCAATTCTCGGTCCGACAGGTCGAGACCCGGGAACGGCGGAAGCAACCCGCCCCGCCTTTCATCACCAGCACCCTCCAGCAGGAGGCCGCAAGGCGCCTGCGTTTTCCTGCCCGCAAGACCATGATGATCGCCCAAAAGCTGTACGAGGGCATCGACCTCGGCGAGGCGGGACCGGTGGGGCTCATCACATACATGAGGACCGACTCCACGCGGATCGCTGAAGAGGCCGCGAACGAGGCGCGGGATCTCATCAGGGACCGGTTCGGAAAGGCCTACGTGCCCAGGGTGAGCCCGAATTTCAAGCGTGGCAAGCTGACGCAGGATGCCCATGAAGCCATACGGCCGACCTCGGTGTCAAGGACTCCGGAGGCCATGAGCCCCTATCTGGACAAGGATGCTCTCGCCCTGTACGGCCTGATCTGGAAACGGTTCGTAGCCTCGCAGATGGCTCCGGCGCTGCTGGATCAAACGCGGGTCGACGTGGAGGCGGGACGCTATACCCTGCGGGTCACCGGGTCAGTGATGCGTTTCCCCGGGTTCACCCTTCTCTATCTCGAGACCCAGGACGAAACCCGCAACGGTGCCCAGGAGGGGGCTGAACAGCGAGAACTTCCCGCGCTTTCCGAGGGCCAAGCCCTTCGTCTGATCGAGGTCGTTCCCAAACAGCACTTCACCCAGCCGCCTCCACGATATACCGAGGCCAGTCTTATCAAAACGCTGGAAGAAAAGGGGATTGGACGGCCCAGCACGTACGCCACCATCCTCTCGACCATTCGAAACAAGGAATATGTACGGCTCGATCAGCGGCACTTCGTGCCCACAGAGCTGGGACTCCTGGTGACGGACCTCCTCGTGGAGCACTTCCCGGAGATCCTGGATGCGAGCTTCACGGCCGCCATGGAAAAACGGCTGGACGAGGTGATGGAGGGCGAGACCTCCTGGATTGAGACGCTGAGGAAATTTTATGACCCCTTCAGACAACACCTGAATCTCGCCCGGGGAAAGATGCGATCCGTCAAGGCCAGTGGGGTTGCGACCGATATCAAGTGCGAAAAGTGCGGCTCCCCCATGGTGATCAAATATGGAAAGACCGGCGAATTCCTCGCCTGTTCCGCCTACCCGCAGTGCAAGAACACCAAGGATTTTTCCCGGGGTGACAGGGGAGAAATCCGGATCCAGGAGAAAGACGTCGAGACCGAAGAGCGGTGCCCGCAATGCGGCAAGACCATGGTGCGGAAACGGGGCAAATTCGGTGAGTTTCTCGCATGCTCAGGATACCCGGAATGCCGGCACACCAGACCGGTGTCCATCGGGGTCCCCTGCCCGCGGCCCGATTGCTCTGGGATGCTGGTCAAACGGCGGTCCCGGGGCGGGAAGGAATTCTGCGGCTGCAGTCTCTATCCTGGATGCGACTTCGCCACGTGGGACCAGCCGGTCGCGGGGTCCTGCCCGCAGTGCAACGCCAAGGCTCTGGTACTGAAAAACGACCAGCGCGAGGGCAAGATCCTGGCATGCCCGACCAAGGGATGCGGGTTCCGGAAAAAGTTGGAAAACCCCTGAATTGCCCCTTGCGCTCCGGAACAAAGGCGGCTATATAGATCGGGCTCGGTGAGACTGGCAGCGGAAAACGGGATGGGCGAGAATTTCCTTGACAAAAGAAGTGAAGCTGCTAAAATGATGGACTCTCATCGGAGTATGTGAACGTAATCTTGACAAATTGGTGACAGATTGCTAGGCTGTATGGGCAATTTGTGTCCTCTTGATCTTTGAAAACTGAATAGTGACTCGCAGGCAGGCCTCAAGTCTTTTTCCACGAGCCCCTTTGGGGTTCGGGAATCCAGTTTTTAACTGGAGGGTTTGATCCTGGCTCAGAATGAACGCTGGCGGCGTGCCTAACACATGCAAGTCGTACGAGAAACCGGGACTTCGGTCCTGGGAGTACAGTGGCGCACGGGTGAGTAACGCGTAGGTAATCTACCCTCGGGTTTGGGATAACTCGCCGAAAGGCGAGCTAATACCAGACGATATCCACGGGAGGGATCCTGTGGATCAAAGGTGGCCTCTCCATGGAAGCTACCGCCCGGGGATGAGCCTGCGTCCCATTAGCTTGTTGGTGGGGTAACGGCCTACCAAGGCGACGATGGGTAGCTGGTCTGAGAGGATGACCAGCCACACTGGAACTGAAACACGGTCCAGACTCCTACGGGAGGCAGCAGTGAGGAATTTTGCGCAATGGGGGAAACCCTGACGCAGCGACGCCGCGTGGGTGAAGAAGGCCTTCGGGTCGTAAAGCCCTGTCAAGGGGGAAGAATATCCCTGTGGTGAATATCCACGAGGACTGACGGTACCCCTGAAGGAAGCACCGGCTAACTCCGTGCCAGCAGCCGCGGTAATACGGAGGGTGCGAGCGTTGTTCGGAATTACTGGGCGTAAAGCGGGTGCAGGCGGTCCTTCAAGTCAGACGTGAAAGCCCACGGCTCAACCGTGGAAGTGCATCTGAAACTGTTGGACTTGAGTACCGGAGAGGGAAGTGGAATTCCTGGTGTAGGAGTGAAATCCGTAGATATCAGGAGGAACACCGGTGGCGAAGGCGACTTCCTGGACGGATACTGACGCTGAGACCCGAAAGCGTGGGGAGCAAACAGGATTAGATACCCTGGTAGTCCACGCCCTAAACGATGGGCACTAGGTGCAGGGGGTGTTGACCCCTCCTGTGCCGCAGCTAACGCATTAAGTGCCCCGCCTGGGGAGTACGGCCGCAAGGTTGAAACTCAAAGGAATTGACGGGGGCCCGCACAAGCGGTGGAGCATGTGGTTTAATTCGACGCAACGCGAAGAACCTTACCTGGGTTTGACATCCCGGGAATCCCCCTGAAAGGGGGGAGTGCCCTTCGGGGAGCCCGGTGACAGGTGCTGCATGGCTGTCGTCAGCTCGTGTCGTGAGATGTTGGGTTAAGTCCCGCAACGAGCGCAACCCTTGCCTTTAGTTGCCATCATTCAGTTGGGCACTCAAAAGGGACTGCCGGTGTTAAACCGGAGGAAGGTGGGGATGACGTCAAGTCCTCATGGCCCTTATGCCCAGGGCTACACACGTGCTACAATGGTCGGTACAAAGGGCAGCGAACCCGCGAGGGCAAGCAAATCCCAAAAAACCGATCTCAGTTCGGATCGGAGTCTGCAACTCGACTTCGTGAAGGTGGAATCGCTAGTAATCCCGGATCAGCATGCCGGGGTGAATACGTTCCCGGGCCTTGTACACACCGCCCGTCACACCACGAAAGCTGGTTTTACCCGAAGCCGGCGGACTAACCGCAAGGGGGTAGCCGTCTACGGTAGGACCGGTGATTGGGGTGAAGTCGTAACAAGGTAGCCGTAGGGGAACCTGCGGCTGGATCACCTCCTTTATAGAGTAACGCCCAACTCGCTATTTAATTGCAAGGATTCCTGATCCTTGCAACCGCGGGCCTATAGCTCAGGTTGGTTAGAGCGCACGCCTGATAAGCGTGAGGTCGGTAGTTCAAGTCTACCTAGGCCCACCACGCTCATCTCCCGAATGGGGGCGTAGCTCAGCTGGGAGAGCACCGGCTTTGCAAGCCGGGGGTCATCGGTTCGATCCCGTTCGCCTCCACCACGAGGTGTGGGGTGCGGGAAATGTTCTTTGACAGTTGAATAGGGCGAGAGAGGATTTGAAGTAAGTTACCAAGGGCAACTGGTGGATGCCTTGGCGCTAGGAGGCGATGAAGGACGCGGTGGGCTGCGATAAGCTTCGGCGAGCCGCCAAACAGGCTTTGACCCGAAGATTTCCGAATGGGGAAACCCGGCCGGATTCATATCCGGTCATCCTTGAGCTGAATACATAGGCTCTTGGATGCGAACCCAGGGAAGTGAAACATCTCAGTACCTGGAGGAAGAGAAATCAAGAGAGATTCCCAAAGTAGCGGCGAGCGAAATGGGAAGAGCCCAAACCGTGTGCTTTCGAGCATGCGGGGTTGTAGGACCTTCACAAGCGATCCGTGAGTAGGCAGGGGAACAGGCTGGGAAGCCTGGCAGCATAGGGTGAAAGCCCCGTACCCGAAACCGAACAGCGGCGTGGAAGGCACCTGAGTACCGCGGGACACGTGAAATCCCGTGGGAATCTGGGAGGACCATCTCCCAAGGCTAAATACTCCCTAGCGACCGATAGTGTACCAGTACCGTGAGGGAAAGGTGAAAAGAACCCCTGTTAGGGGAGTGCAATAGAACCTGAAACCAGTTGCCTACAAGCTGTGGGAGCGGACTTGTTCCGTGACCGCGTGCTTTTTGCATAACGGGCCAGCGAGTTAATCTGTAGTGCGAGGTTAAGCGTGAGCGGAGCCGTAGCGAAAGCGAGTCCGAATAGGGCGATTAGTACTGCGGATTAGACCCGAAGCCGGGTGATCTATCCATGGGCAGGTTGAAGCTCAGGTAAAACTGAGTGGAGGACCGAACCGATGTAAGTTGAAAATTGCTCGGATGACCTGTGGATAGGGGTGAAAGGCCAATCAAACCCGGTGATAGCTGGTTCTCCCCGAAATATATTGAGGTATAGCCTCGGATTAGTTTCACGGAGGTAGAGCACTGACAGGGCTAGGGGTCCCACCAGATTACCAAACCCTATCAAACTCCGAATGCCGTGAAATGATGTCCGGGAGTCAGACTGCGGGTGCGAAGGCCCGTAGTCGAGAGGGAAAGAGCCCAGATCGACAGCTAAGGTCTCAAAGTCCATGCTCAGTGGGAAAGGTAGTGACGCTGCCTAGACATCCAGGAGGTTGGCTTAGAAGCAGCCATCCTTTAAAGAAAGCGTAATAGCTCACTGGCCTAGCGGTGTTGCGCCGAAAATGTAACGGGGCTAAGCATGGCACCGAAGCTTCGGGATCCGTCTCGTACGGATCGGTAGGGGAGCGTTCCCGGATGGGATGAAGGTGTGTCGGAAGGCATGCTGGACTAACGGGAAGTGATTATGCTGGCATGAGTAACGTTAAAACGGGTGGAAAACCCGTTCGCCGTAAGCCTAAGGTTTCCTGGGTAAAGTTAATCTTCCCAGGGTAAGTCGGTCCCTAAGGCGAGGCCGAAAGGCGTAGTTGATGGGAAGCAGGTTAATATTCCTGCACTTGTATGCGAGCGCGATGGAGGGACGCAGGAGGGTAGACCGTCCGGGTGTTGGACATCCCGGTGCAAGCCTGTAGGCCGGAGGCGTTGTCAAATGCGCGCTTCCAAGGCCGAGAGGTGATGCCGTGACTTTACAGTCTGAAGCGGTTGATCCCATGCTGCCAAGAAAAGCTTCTAAGTATATCGCATGCAAACCGTACCGCAAACCGACACAGGTAGGCGGGTCGAGCAGACCAAGGCGCTTGAGAGAACTCTGGTTAAGGAACTCGGCAAAATGACCCCGTAAGTTCGCGATAAGGGGTGCTTTCCTGGGTGAAAAAACTTGCTTTTGTAGCCCGGGTGAGCCGCAGAGAATCGGGGGTGGCGACTGTTTACTAAAAACACAGGTCTGTGCGAAGTCGCAAGACGACGTATACGGACTGACGCCTGCCCGGTGCCGGAAGGTTAAGGGGTGAGGTCAGCCGCAAGGCGAAGCCTTAAACCGAAGCCCCGGTAAACGGCGGCCGTAACTATAACGGTCCTAAGGTAGCGAAATTCCTTGTCGGGTAAGTTCCGACCTGCACGAATGGCGTAACGATCTCCCCGCTGTCTCAACCAGAGACTCAGTGAAATTGAATTCCGGGTGAAAATGCCCGGTACCCGCAGTTAGACGGAAAGACCCTGTGCACCTTTACTACAACTTGGCATTGGCTTTTGGGTTACCATGTGTAGGATAGGTGGGAGGCTGTGAAGTCGGTACGCCAGTATCGGCGGAGCCAACCTTGAAATACCACCCTTGGTTGCCTAGAAATCTAAGTCCGCGCCGTGATCCGGCCGGATGACAGTGCCTGGTGGGTAGTTTGACTGGGGCGGTCGCCTCCCAAATTGTAACGGAGGCTTGCAAAGGTTCCCTCAGGCTGATTGGAAACCAGCCGTCGAGTGCAAAGGCATAAGGGAGCTTGACTGTGAGAGAGACATCTCGAGCAGGGACGAAAGTCGGTCTTAGTGATCCGGTGGTCCCGAGTGGAAGGGCCATCGCTCATAGGATAAAAGGTACGCCGGGGATAACAGGCTGATCGCATCCAAGAGTTCACATCGACGATGCGGTTTGGCACCTCGATGTCGGCTCATCACATCCTGGGGCTGAAGCAGGTCCCAAGGGTACGGCTGTTCGCCGTTTAAAGTGGTACGCGAGCTGGGTTTAAAACGTCGTGAGACAGTTTGGTCCCTATCTACTGTGGGCGCAGGAGAATTGAAGAGGGTCTACCCCTAGTACGAGAGGACCGGGGTGGACGGACCACTAGTGTATCTGTTGTCACGCCAGTGGCATCGCAGGGTAGCTATGTCCGGTAGGGATAACCGCTGAAAGCATCTAAGCGGGAAGCCTGCCTCGAGATGAGTTCTCCCTCCGCTTCGGCGGCTAAAGATCCCAGGAAGACCACCTGGTTGATAGGCCGGAAGTGTAAGCGCGGCAACGCGTTCAGCTGACCGGTACTAATAGATCGTGAGGCTTACCCAAATCCTCTCTCCCCTATGAAACTATATATTTCGGGCTTTAATGAACCGGAACGGCGCGAGAACTCGCACCACCCCGGGAGAAGCCCGGAACAATTTGTCTTGGCGGCCCTGGAGGAGGGGATACACCCGATCCCATTCCGAACTCGGCAGTTAAGCCCTCCATCGCCAATGATACTGCGGTCCTAAACCGTGGGAAAGTAGGTCGCTGCCAGGACAATATCACCCAAGGCCCCTCTCCGGAGGGGCCTTGTTCGTTTCCAAGGGGGGCGCTTTTCAGCGCCGCGCTTCTCTCCTATATTCGGGCCGTGAAACGCCTGTTCGTCCTCTCGCTCGCCCTGCTGGCGGTCCTGGCCTGTTTCGCTGACAGCGCCCGGGCCTTCCAGATCGGCCTGCCCATGGACTGCGCGGGCGCGGACATCTGCTTCATCCAGAACTACTTCGACCGGGATCCCGGACCCGGCGCCCGGGACTACACCTGCGGGTCCCTGACCTACAACGGCCACGAGGGCACGGACTTCCGCATCTCCTACGCCGACGCGGCCCGGGGCGTGCCTGTGCTGGCCGTGGCCGACGGCGTGGTCCGGGCCGTGCGCGACGGCGAACCCGAGGGCGACATCTCCCTGCGGGGCAAGGACTCGGTGCGCGGCCGCGAGGCCGGCAACGGCGTGGCCGTGGTCCACGGCGACGGCTACGAGACCCAATACAGCCACCTCAAGCAGGGCAGCGTGCGGGTGCGGCCCGGCGAGCGCGTCCGCGCCGGACAGGTCCTGGGCCTGGCCGGGGAATCGGGCCTGGCCGACTTCCCACACCTGGAGATGGTGGTCCGCCACAACGGCAAGGCCTTCTGCCCCTTTGCCGGGGAGCAGACCGCGCCGGGCTGCGGCCTGCCCGCGACTCCGGCCTGGACAGCCGAGGCCCTGGCCGCGCCTGCGCTCACCTACCGGGCCACGGGTTTGCTGCGCGCCGGGTTCGTGGCCGCGCCCTCGCGCTCGGTGAACGAGTTCCTGCGCCGCGAGGTGCTCGGCGCGCACGGCGGGGACCCCCAGGCCCTGATCTTTGCCGTGGCCCTGTTCGGGGCCCGGGCCGGGGACCGCTTCTCCATGCGGTTCCTGGGTCCGGACGGCGCGGTGCTGGCCCAGATCGAGCGGGAGATGGACCGCACCCTGGCCCAGGCCATGGAATATCTCGGCAAGCGGCGCTCGGGGCCCTGGCCCGCGGGTCTCTACCGTGGCGAATACGTGCTGTGCCGCACCGGCCCCTCGGGCCAGACCGAAGTGCTGCGCGCCGAGGCCAGCGTCACCCTGCCCTGAGGAGCACGCCATGCCCTCTCTGCCGCTTTTTTTCGGACCCCGCTGGGACTGGCTCCAGCTGGAGGTGACCAGCCGCTGCAACGCGGCCTGCGGCTATTGCCCGCGCACGGTGTACCGCGAGTCCTGGCGCTCCCGGGACATGGACTGGGACACGTTCCAGCGGCTCGTGCCGGAGTTCCGCCGGACCAGCATGGTCCATCTCCAGGGCTGGGGCGAGCCCCTGCTCCATCCGCGCTTCTTCGACATGCTGGCGGCGGTCAAGCGCGCCGGGGTCTGGGCCGGGACCACGAGCAACGGCCTGCTCATCGACGAGGATACGGCCGCCCGCCTGGCGGCCTCGGGCCTGGACATGCTGGCCGTTTCCCTGGCCGGGACCGGCGAGGACCACGACCGCGCCCGGGCCGGGGCGGGCCTGGAGGCCGCCCTGGCGGCGCTGCGGCGCGTGGACCAGGCCAAACAGCGCCTGGGCTCGGCCACCCCGGCCCTGCACGTGGCCTTCATGCTCCTGCGCTCCGGGCTGCCCGGCCTGCGGCGGCTGCCGGGTCTGCTGGCCGGGACCGGCGCGGGGCAGGTGGTGGTGAGCAGCCTGGACTACGTCTGCTCCGAGGAACTGGCCGGCGAGGTCCTGACTCCCGCCCAGGTCCTGGAGGCCGAGGACATCCTCCGGAAGACGGCCCAGGAGGCCGCTGCCCAGGGCCTGGCCCTGAGCTGGCTCCTGCCCCGGGAACAGGCCGGGTCAGCGGAATTTTGCAGCGAGAACGTGGACCGGGCCCTGGTGGTGGCCGTGGATGGGGCCGTGCACCCCTGCGTCAGCGCGAGCCTGGCCGCCAACCGTGGCGCGGCCGCGTCGGCAGAGGCGCTGGTGTTCGGTTCCGTGCGCGAAAAAAACCTGTCCGATATCTGGGTCTCCAAGGAATACAAGGCCTTTCGCAAGTCCTTCGGCTCCGGGGACAGGCCCCTGGTCTGCCGCTCCTGCCCCAAGCTGCGCGTGGCCTGAATCCGGCCGAAAGCGCGCGGCCCGTCAGCCGGACCGGGCGGCCAGCCGCCTGCGGATGAGCACCTTGATGCCCTCCATGGACAGGAACACCACGCCGCTGAAGACGAAGATCATGGTCAGGTCGGAGAGCCGGGGCAGGAGGATGCCGAAGGCCTCGCGGACCACCTCGAACTGGATGAGCCCCACCACGAGCAGGACCTCCCAGGCGATGGCCGCCAGCAGCCACTTGTGCGGCGGGGCCGCGAAGATGCTGTAGCGCATGGAGCGGAAGTTCAGGGCAATGACCAGCTCCACGATGGTGAACAGGAAGAACATCTCGGTGCGGGCGTGGGCGATGTCGAACAGGTCGTGGAAGAACAGGAACAGGAAGAAGGGGATCTCGATGCCGATGGCCAGGGCCACGAAGGCCTTCACGTCCCAGGAGAACACGCTCTCCTGGGGATCGCGGGGCGGCCGCTCCATGATGTCCGGGTCCGGCGGGGCCACGCCCAGGGCCAGGGCGGGCAGGCCGTCCGTGGCCAGGTTGATGTACAGGATGGCCGCGGGCAGGAGCGGCAGGTATTCCGGGCCCAGGACCAGCACCGCGCCGCCGATGACGGCCACCTCGGTGATGTTGCAGCGCAGCAGATAGGTCAGGTATTTCTTGATGTTGTCGTAGATCCAGCGGCCCAGCTCGATGGCCGTGACAATGGAGGCGAAGTTGTCGTCCGCGAGCACCATGTCGGCGGCCTCCTTGGCCACCTCGGTGCCGGAGAGGCCCATGGCCACGCCGATGTCCGCGTGCTTCAGGGCCGGGGCGTCGTTGACCCCGTCGCCGGTCATGGCCACCACCTCGCCCAGGGACTTCCAGGCCTTGACGATCTTGAGCTTGTCCAGGGGCGAGACCCGGGCATAGACCGTGATCTGGCGGACCACGGCGGCCAGCTCCCGGTCATCCATCCGCTCCAGATCCTCGCCGTCGAGCACCCGGTCGCCCTCCCGGAAGATGCCGGTTTCCCGGGCCACGGCCACGGCCGTGAGCCGGTGGTCGCCGGTGATCATCACCGGCGTGATCCCCACCCTGCGGCAGACCGCCACGGCCGCCACGGCCTCGGGCCGCGGCGGGTCCATCATCCCGGCCAGGCCCAGGAAGACCATGTCGCGCTCGGTCTCCTCCTCGCTGCAGGCGTCCCCCGCCACCTGGCGGCAGGCCAGGCCGAGCACCCGCAGGGCGTCCTGGGCCATGGCCGCGTTGGCCGTGAGGATCTCGGCGCGGAGCGCGTCGTCCAGGGGCACGGTCCGGCCGTTCTGGAGCACGCTGGCGCAGCGCTCCAGAACCGTCTCGGGCGCGCCCTTCATGAAGGCCATGCGCCGGCCGTCCTCCAGGGCGTGGAGCGTGGTCATGCGTTTGCGCTCGGAGCTGAACGGCAGCTCCTCCAGGCGCGGGTTCTCCAGGCGGGTCCGGGCCCTGGGCAGACCGGCCTTGACCGCGGCCACCACCAGGGCGGCCTCGGTGGGGTCGCCCTGGATGCGCCAGGCCCCGTCCCGCTCCTCCAGGTCCGCGTCGTTGCAGAGCAGCCCGGCCAGGAGCAGACGGCGCAGGGCCTCGGAATCCGCGGCCCCGCTGAGCGCGCCCTCCGGGGCGTAGCCCGCGCCGCCGATCTCCACCGGGCCGTCGGCCGTGACGATGCGGCGCACGGTCATCTCGCCGCGGGTCAGGGTGCCGGTCTTGTCCGAGCAGATGACCGTGGTGCAGCCCAGGGTCTCCACCGCGGGCATCTTGCGCACCAGGGCGTTCTTGCGGGCCATCTGGCGCATGCCGATGGCCAGGGCCCCGGTGACGATGGCAGCCAGGGCCTCGGGCACCGCGGCCACTGCCAGGGAAATGGCGAACATGACCACGGTGACGATGAACTGGAGGTCGATCTTGCCGTCCAGGGCCTGGCGCAGGATGCTCACCCCGGCCACCAGGCCGCAGATGCCCAGGGCCAGGAGCCCCAGCCACTTGCCGATCTCCTCGGTGCGCTTTTCCAGGGGCGTCTTCTCGGTCGCCACGGCGGCCACTTCCCGGGCGATGGCCCCGAAGGCCGTGTGCATGCCCGTTTCCACCACCAGGGCGCGGCCCCGGCCGTAGGTCACGCTGGTGCCGGTGAAGGCCATGTTCCTGCGGTCGGCCAGGCGCGCGGCTTCGGGCAGGGCGGCCGGGTTCTTGCCCACGGGCGCGGACTCGCCGGTGAGCGCGGCCTCGTCGCAGCGCAGGGAGTGGGACTCCAGCACCCGGGCGTCGGCGGGCACCTTGTCCCCGGCCTCCAGGAGCAGGATGTCGCCGGGCACCAGGTCCGTGGAGGGGACCTCCTTCTCAACGCCGTCGCGCAGGGCCGTGATGCTCGGGGAGAGCATGTTCTTGAGGGCCTCCAGGGCTTTTTCCGCGCGGAACTCCTGGAGAAAGCCCAGGATCGCGCAGAAGACCACGATGAGGCCGATGATGGCCGCGTCCACCACCTCGCCCACCAGGGCCGAGAGCGCGATGGCCGCGAGGAGGATGAGCATGAGGACGTTCTTGAACTGCCCGAGGAACAGGGCCAGGGCCGAGGCGCGGTCCTCCCGGGCCAGCTCGTTGGGTCCGAAGCGCTTCAGGCGCTCCGCGGCCTCCGCGCCGGACAGGCCGCGGCCCGGGTCCACGGAGAGCCTGGCCAGGGCGGCGCCGGCGTCCAGGGAATGCCAGGGGGCAGGAGTCATGTCTGGAAAATAGCCGGGATGACGGGGGCCGTCCAGCAGGGAGGCGGAACGTTTTGGGGGGCGCCGGCGATTGCCGGCGCCCCCCGTGGCGTCTCATGGGTTTCTTGCAGCCGTTCTGCACACCCGGACCGCGCCGGTCAGTGCACCCCAGGGAAGAAGGTGAAGCTGATCCAGATGAACACGAACAGCAGGACCACACCGAGCCCGATGCTCACGGAGATGAGCTTCTTCTCCACGGGGAGAAGGGGCTCGTACTCCATCTGGTGCATCTCCTGCTTGAGTCTCTGTTCCTCTTCAGCCGACATCTTGTGCTGTTCAGCCATAAGTCCTCCTTGTCCAGGCCATCAGGTCCGGGCCGTCAGCCCACGACCAGCGGCGGCTTGATGCCGTGGAAGAAGATGTAGGAGATGAGCAGGCCCACCCAGACGATGAACCCGAACAGGCAGAGGAGATAGACCGCCGCCAGCTTGCCGATGCCTTCCGCCCAGAGCTTGCGGAAGTTGGAGATCACTCCGATGGTGAAGAAGGTCATGACAAAGAACAGGACGCGGAAGGCGTCCATCTGGCTGGTGGCCCCCTTGGCCGCCTTGAGGGCTTCAGGCGAGCTCAGGCTGAAGGCCAGCAGGAGCACGAACGTGAGCATGTAACCGAGGACGAACTTGGGGAAGCGTTCCCAGATCTCCACGGCCTTGACCTCGCCGCGGCATTCGATCTTGGAACACCAGATGATGGCCAGGACAAAGGCCCAGATGCCGATGAAGAAGTCGATGAAGATCTTGCTGGTGGTGGCCGGCATCATGATCCAGCCTTCCTGGTAGTGGATGCCCTCCATGGCCAGGGCCTTGGCCCGCACCAGGGCGTCCACGATGGCGCCGCTGGCGATGGCCGCGCCGTCGGTCTTCACCGCCAGTCCCATCCAGTCGCCGGCCACCATGGGCTCGGTCCAGAGCAGGGCCTGGGCGATGAACGGCAGGAGCAGGAGCTCCACCACGGCGAAGATGACCACCAGCGACGAGACCATGATCGGGACCACCGGCCGGGCGCGGATGGCCGCTCCCGTGGCGATGGCCGCGGACACGCCGCAGATGGAGATGCCCGAGGCCAGGGGCACGGCCCATTCCCTGTTGAATTTGAACACGGTGCGGGCCACCAGATAGACCACGGCCCAGTCGATGAGGTAGACCTCGACGCTGGCGCACAGGCCCCGGAACAGGATGGCCGAGGCCAGGCTCATGGATTCGGCGGCCTTGGCCCCCAGGCCCGCGCCCAGGATGACGATGGCGGTCTTGATGTACAGCTCGGGCCGCGTGGCCTCGCCCATGAACGCCGCCAGTTTCGGGAAGAAGTTGCCGATCACCAGGCCGGCCAGCAGGGCCACGATGAACCCGGCCTCGCCGGTGAGGTTCAGCGACCAGTTGATGCCGTACTTCGCGAGCACGTCCGGGGTGGCCGCGATGTAGGCGTAGTGTCCCGTGAACCAGCAGCCATAGCTGATCCAGAACACCAGGGTGAAGCCGGCCGCGAACTTCTTGATGTCCGCGCGCATGCAGCGCGCCGCGATGAGCATGAGCCCCAGCATGAAGAGATAGGTGAGGATGAGCGAAACAATGCTCGGCATCTCCTTGAAGGCGCCGGACACCGGGACGACGGCCTTGGCCGCGTCGATCCAGACGTTCACCTTGGCGCCCCAGCCCAGGACGTTCACCCCAGCAAACGCGCCCAGGCCCAAGACAAAGATGCCCAAACCGATCCAGAGAGCTAACCAGTCCTCGCCAATTGGTCTTTTCTGCTCCTCCATCCCTGCGACCTCCTTGACGTTTGTTCATAAACGCATGGTGGCAAGCAAGAACCGATTGAGACCATTTTCAGGCGATGCTCGGCTTCGACTCCTGTATCGACGCGGGGAGGCCGCACATGCGCCCGCCTCGCAACATGGCGGCGCGTGCACGGCGCCCGAGAAGGATTCACGTATGTGTCTTCCGGTCGAGCCGGAAGAAACTTTTTTCCGATATCAGCGCTATAGACCCCTGTATGCATCAGGTCAAGGGCGTCCGGCGAATGGGTTGGAACAATGATCAGCGGGCTTCAGGCCCGGGATGGGGCTCAGGACCGGACCAGGCCTTCCCGGACGGCCAGGTCCTCGGCGCGCTGCTTGAGGGCCAGGTTCATGGCCCGGTAGGCGCCCATGACCTCGCCCTGGAGCATGCGGATGAACACCGGCACGAGCATGCCGCCGAAGGTCTCGCCGTGGACGAAGCGGGTGCGGTGCGGGGAGAGGGGCTCCATGATGAAGAAGTGCTCGACGTCCATGAGGATGGGCGCCAGCAGGCTGCCCACCCAGCGCAGCTCGTAGTCCTGCTCCACCTGGACCAGGGTGGCCGAGGCCTTCATGGCGATGCCCGAGGGCGTGGTGAAGGAGAGCCTGAGGCGGCCGCCCACGCGCAGTTCGCCCTCGGCCTCGCGGATGAACGGGTTCCACTCCGGATAGAAGGGGAAGTCCGTGAGCACGCGCCAGACCTGGGAGGGGGAGGCCAGGATTTCGTTCTCGCTGATGAGCGCGCGGGGCATGGCGTGGACTCCTGTGGCCGGTTCAGGCCACCAGAATCAGGGTTTGCTTGGTGAGGCCGCGCAGCACCGCGGCCGAGACGCTGCCCAACAGGAGCCGCCGGAGGCCGCCCTGGCCCCTGCGGCCCATGACCACGGCGTCGAAGCCGCCGCGGACCACCTCGTCCAGGAGGTCCTGGGCCGGGCCCCGGCGGCGCGCCACCACCGCCAGGGGCGTGTCCTCGTCCAGGCCGGTCAGCTCCTTGGCCTCGCGCCACTGCTTTTCGGCCTCCCGGGGGCCGTTTTCCAGCACGTGCAGGAAGGTCAGGTCCCCGGGCCAGGCCCGGGACACGTAGCGCAGGACCAGGAGCGAGGCCGGGGAGAAGTCGAAGGGCACCAGCACGCGGCCCTGGCCCGGGTTCTCCCCGAGCAGGCCGGTGATCCGGTCGCGGCGCAGGAGCACACGCTCGCGCCAGGCCTCGCCCTCCTGGCGGCAGAGCAGGACCACGCCGAAGTTTCCGGCCTCGGCCTCGCGGAGCACGAGGTCATCGGCCGCCCCGCGCAAGGTGCGGTCCTCGAAGCGCAGGCGCTCCGGCTCCAGGCCATGGCCGCGCCACTGCTCCTGGCACCAGCGGCGCAGGTCGTCGCGGGCCTGGGCCAGGGCCACGTCCCCGCCCTCGGGATGCAGGAAGAGGACCGTGGCCGCGTCGTGGACCCGGGCCGGGACCCGTCCGCTCCAGAGCTCCCGCAGCCGCCCGGCGTCCCCGGCCGAGGCCAGGACGATGAGCGTCTTGTAGGTCTGGCGGCCCTGCAGGGCGTATTCCAGGTCCACGCGCTTCTGTTCCTTGGGCGGCCGGCGCACGCAGTTCAGGCCCTGGTCCCGCACGATGCGCCGCAGACAGGCGTAGCAGTCGATGCAGGCGTTGACCTTCGCGCCGGTTTGGGCCTTGCGCAGCCAGTCGGGGTCGGCCAGCAGGGGGCGGCCCAGGCCGATGAGATCGGCCTCCCCGGCCTGGAGGATGCGCTCGGCCAGGGGCGGGGTCAGGATTTTTCCGGCCGTGACCACGGGCAGGCCGACGCGGGCCTTGAGGGCCGCGCATTCCTGGCGGAGATAGCCGGGCCGGGCCGTGAGCCTGCGGATCGCGGGATTGAATATGGAGTTGTAGGTCCCGGCCGAGGCCGAGACATAGGCCGCGCCCTCCTGTTCCAGCAGGGCCGCGAACTCCAGGGCCTCGGCCAGGTCCACGCCGTCCGGGGTCCACTCGCGCACCAGCAGGCGGAAGCCCACGGGATAACCCGGGGGCACGGCCGACCGTACCGCCCGGAAGACATCCAGGGGAAAGGCCGCCCGCTTGGCCAGGGGCAGGGAGCCGCCGGTGGCCGGGCGGTTGGTGTAGGCTGAAAGGAACTGGGTCAGGAGGTAGCCGGTGGCCCCATGCAGCTCGACCATGTCGAAGCCCGCGGCCACGGCCCGGGCCGCGGCCTGGGCAAAGGCCCGGATCACGTCCTGGCGCTGTTCGCGGCTCATGCCCGCCTGCCAGGAGGCGGCCTTGCGCATGACCATCCAGGTCAGGCCGAAGCGCTCCTCCAGGGGGAAGCTCTCCATGAAGGCCTTGAGCGAGGTCATGTCGAAGGCCAGGTGGGTGGCGTCCATGGGCGCGGGCATGAGCGGGGCCTCGGTGCGGGCGAAGCGTCCGGCGTGGTTCAACTGGGCGCAGGACACGGCCCCGGCGTCGCGCAGGACACGGGCCAGGCGGGCCAGGCCCGGCACGAATTCGTCCTTGTCCAGGCGCAGGTTGTTGGGCGCGGTGACCCCGTCCGGGGCCACGGCCACGTTGCCCACCACCACCAGGCCCGCGCCGCTGCCGGCCAGGCGCCAGTAGTGTTCCAGCAGGAGCGGGCTGACATGCCCGTCGGTGTAGGCGTAGCCGGTGAACAGCGGCAGGGCGGCCAGGCGGTTTTTGAGGGTCTGCCCGGCCAGCCGGTAGGGCTGGAAGAGAAGCGCGTGCTGGTCCAAGGCGTGCGTGCTGTCCGCCATCGGCCGTCCTTTTGGGTGCGTGTCCCTGTGTAGCAGGCGGGCCGCCGCCGGGTCTAGTCCCGTGTCCCGCGCGGCATTGCGCCCCGGAGCGCGCGATGCTAGGCTCTCGCTGCCGATAATAATGGCCTGCCCCCGGAATCTGTGCAATCTCGGCAGGGGGACGTTCAGGAGCCGTGAACGCATGAAACAGGACAGACCAAGCACCTATTACGCCTCGGCCCAGCGGGCGGACGCCGAGACCATCCGCCGCCAGGCGCGGGTCTTTCTGGGCACCCACTGCGCCAAGCTCATGCACGCCGTGCCCACCATGCTCCTGGTGCTCAACGGCCAGCGTCAGGCCATCTTCGCCAACAAGGCCTGCCAGGACTTCTTCGTGGAGAGCGGCGCGGGCCAGGCCGAGGGCCTTCTGGGCCTGCGGCCCGGCGAGATATTCTCCTGCATCCATGCCGGCGAGACCGACGGCGGCTGCGGCACCACGGAATACTGCATCAATTGCGGCGCGGTCCGGGCCGTGCTCATGGGCCTGTCCGGAAGCAGCGCGGAGATGCACTGCCGGATGCTGCGCAGCTACCAGGGCGGGACCCAGGCCCTGGACCTGGCCGTGGCCGTGGACCCCTACGACCTGAACGGCGAACAGTTCGCGGTGCTCGCCATCAAGGACGAGAGCCACGAGATCCGGCGCAATGTGCTCGAGCGCATATTCTTCCACGACCTGCTCAACGTGGCCGGCGGGGTGCGCGGGCTCACCGAAGTCCTGCGCGGCCGGGTGCCCGACACCCTGCGTCCGGACGTGGACCTGCTCTACACCTCCCTGGACTACCTGGTGGATGAGATCATGGCCCAGAAGGATCTCATGGCCGCGGAGAACAACGAGCTCCAGCCCCGGCCCGTGGACCGCGACGCCCTGGACTTCCTGCGCGACGCCGTGGAGGCCCATAAGGGAGGCCCGGCGGCCCGGGGAGTCCGGCTGGTCCTGGCGGAGGGCGCCGAGGACTTCCGCCTGCGCGTGGACCCCATGATCCTGCGCCGGGTGCTCGGGAACATGATCAAGAACGCCGTGGAGGCCTCGCGCAACGGCCAGACCGTGACCCTGGACTGCCGGGTGGAGGACGGCCGGGGCATGTTCTCGGTGCACAACGAGGCGGTCATGGCCCGCAAGGTCCAGCTCCAGATCTTCAACCGCTCCTTCTCCACCAAGGGCCCGGGCCGGGGGCTCGGGACCTACAGCATCCTGTTGCTCACGGAACGCTACCTGGAGGGCCAGGCGAGCTTCTCCTCGGCCCTGGAGACCGGGACCGTGTTCCGCATCCATCTGCCGCTGGCCTGAGGCTGATCCGGCAACAAACCGCAATCACGGAGGAAACCCTCGCATGTTCGAGCCCAAGGAATGCATCCTGTACAGCGGCGCCGCCAGCGGGACCGAGGCGGAATTCGGCGCGCTCGCCGAGCGCTACGGCCTGCAGGAGGTCAACTTCAGCTTCGACGGGCACCAGCCCGCCCGCACCCGGGGCCTGCGCGTGCTGACCACCGAGGAGCTGGGCCTCAAGGACGTGAGCCTGGCCTACGTCTCCAAGCTCATGAACCGCGGCTTCAGCAGCGCGCCCAAGTTCCGGGCCGTGCTCCAGAGCATCTGCTGGCAGGTGGCCAGCGGCCACGAGGTCTTCGTGGTCGGAACCATCCTGGCCGACGGCACGGTCAAGGGCGGCACGGGCTGGGGCGCGGAATACTCCAAGATCTGCAACAAGCCCCTGTACGTCTTCGACCAGGAGCGCAAGGGCTGGTTCCAGTGGCGGGAGACCGAGTGGCAGGCCGCGGTGAACCCGGTCATCGGCCACCGCCATTTCAGCGGCACGGGCACCCGCTTTCTCACCGACGACGGCCGCGCGGCCATCGCCGGGCTGTTCGCCCGCAGCTTCAAGAAGCCCTAGCCGGGCCCTGCCGAGGCACGAAAAAAGACCCGGGGAGCGGCGCTCCCCGGGTCTTTTGCGTTCGGAGTCCTAGTCCGCCAGGCCGCGCAGCCGCAGGCCGTGGAGCAGGCCGAAGCAGCCCGCCAGCATCATGTCCCCGCCCGGGGCCGGGAAGCTCACGGGGTAGGGCTTGAGCAGCTCCCGCCGGGGGCCCAGCACGTAGGTGGGCGAGAAGTCCCCGGCGGCCCCGGGCAGGTCCAGGCAGAGGCAGCCGTGGCCGCCCGTGTCGAAGGCCTCCTCAAAGGGCAGGGTCCCGAGCCGGAAGCGCTCCAGCTGGCCCCAGAGGGCCGGGGCGTCGAGCAGGCCGGTGTGGTGCTCGTAGACGCCCAGGATGCGGCCCTGGAACAGGAGAAAGGCCACGGTGTGGCCGTTGCCCACATTGACGACGCGGATGCCCCGCTCCCGGGACTGGGCCGAGATGTCCTCCTCGAACAGGGCCCCGAGCACGGCCGCGGCCCCGGTGTCGGCCACGAAGCCGCCGTTGATGCAGGCCTGGAGGTCCAGGAGCCGGGTCATCTCCGGCGGCGGCGCGGCGAAGACCAGGTCCTCGGGCCGGCCGTGGGACTCCAGGAGCAGGCGCTCCCAGAACTGGAACCGGCCCCGGCGGTTGCTGCCCGGGCCGCCGGGGTGGAAGCCGTGGTCCTGGGCCGCGGCCACGATCCGGTCCGGCCAGGCCAGACCGGCGGCGTCCAGGAGCCGTTGCCAGAACCTCGGGTCGAAGTCCGTGAGTTCCAGGGCCGCATGGTCCGGGGGGCATTCCTCGCAGAGGACCACGCCCATCTTTTCGATGCGGGTCAGGTCGTCGCCCAGGGAATAGGCCGCGTTGCGCGTGGCCGCGGCGCGCAGCCCGAGCTTGAGGTGCGCGTCCAGGGCCCGGCCGAAACCGCCGCCCATGTTCCGGCCGTGGAGCCAGATGTGGCGGCCCGCGGCGCTCAGGGCCTGGAGCCTGGCGGCCACGGCCTTGGCCGGGGAGGGCAGCACGAACTTGGGGCAGTTCTCCAGGACCGTCCCGGGCCGGTGCAGGAGCACGTCCTGCGTGCCGCTGCCGATGTCCAGAAAGAGCGTGGTCTGGGTCATGGTTCCTCGCGGGTCTCAGTGCAGGCGGCTGCCCAGGGGCGCGTCGCGTTCGGGTTCCACCAGGACCACCCGGCCCTCGGCGTCGTCCACCCCGAGCACGAGCACCTCGCTCATGAAGTCGGCCACCTGGCGGGGCGGGAAGTTGACCACGGCCAGCACGAGTCTGCCGGTGAGGTCCTCGGGCCGGTAGAGCGCGGTGATCTGGGCGCTGGATTTCTTCACGCCCAGTTCCGGGCCGAAGTCGATCCAGAGCCGGTAGGCCGGTTTGCGGGCCGCGGGAAAGGTCTCGGCCCGGAGCACCAGGCCCACCCGGATGTCCACCCGCAGAAAATCCTCGAAGCTGATGCGTTCCATGGGCGCTCCTTGTGTGCCGGGGAATCTATACCCGCCGTTCCCCGGAGGCAACCCGCCGGCCGTCCTTGACCGCGCCGCGCTCTTGCTTCACACAGGGGCATGGGCGGAATCCTCCTGACGCTGCTTCTGCTGGTGCTTCTGGTGCCGTGCCTGAGCTACGCGCTCTTCCTGGCGGAGAGCCGCCGCAGCGGGCATCTGGAGGTCCTGCGCCGGGAGTTCGGCGGCGCGGCGCGGCCCGTGCTCCGGGGGTTCGCCTCGGCCCTGGCCGAGATAACCCTGCTCCTGGCCACCTATCCCCTGGGCTTCCTGCCCTGCTGGCAGCGCCGGTCCCGGGCCCCGGCCGTGCTCCTGGTCCACGGGCTGTACCACAACCACGCGGCCTGGGTCCTGTTCCGCCGCCGCCTGCTGCGGGCCGGGTTCAGCCACCTGCGCTCGGTCTGCTACAATTCCTTCGGCCCGGCCTTCCCGGACCTGGTGGAGCGGGTGGTCCAGGCCGTTCTGGCCCTCTCGGCCGAGCAGCCGGACCACAGGGTGGCCCTTGTGGGCCACAGCCTGGGCGGCCTGCTCCTGCGGGCCGCGGTCTGCGACCCGCGCCTGGCGGGCAAGGCCTCCTGCCTGCTCACCCTGGGCACGCCGCACCACGGCAGCACCCTGGCCCGCCTGGCCCTGGGCCGCCTGGGCCGCAGCCTGCGGCCGGAGAGCGGATTGTTCGCGGAACTGGAGAGGCTGCGCGAGCCCTTGGGCCTGCCGCGGCTGGCTCTGGTCTCGCCCGTGGACAACATGGTCCTGCCGGCCGCCAACCTGCTGCCGCCTCCGGGCTGGGAGCGTGCCCAGGTGCCGCCCATGGGCCACGTGGCCATGCTCTACCGCCCCGAGCCCGCCCGTCTGGCCGCGGACTTCCTGCGAAAACACGCTGTCTAGGAATCAGAGCTCGATCATGGCGCCCAGCTCCACGGTGCGCGAGGGCGGGATGCCGAAGAAGGTGGTCGGCCGTCCCGCGTTGCGCGACATGAAGGAGAACAGGCGCTTGCGCCATTCGGCCATGGGGGCCTTGCCCGAGGGCAGGATGGTCTCGCGGCCCAGGAAGAAGGTGGTGCTGGCCGGGTCGGCCTGCACGCCCTGGGCTCTCGCCAGGCGCAGCACGTCCGGCACGTGCGGGGTCTCCATGAAGCCGTACTGCGCCACCACCCGATAGAAGCCCTGCTCCAGGACCGTGACCTCCACCCGCGCGGACTCCGGCACCGTGGGCGACTGGGCCGAGCGGATGGTCAGCAGGAGCACGGTTTCGTGCAGGATCTTGTTGTGCTTGAAGTGGTGCAGCAGGGTCAGCGGGGTGCCCTGGTCGTTCAGGGTCATGAACACGGCCGTGCCCGGCACGCGGTGGGGCTTGAACGTGCCCACGTCGCCGATGAAGATCTCGATGGGCAGGCGGGTGGTCAGGGACTGGGCCGCCAGCTCGGCGCGGCCGCGCTTCCAGGTGCTCATGAGCACGCTGATGGCCAGGGCGATGGCGATGGTGATCCAGCCGCCGTCGGCCAGCTTGAGCAGGTTGGCCCCCAGGTAGGAGGCGTCGAAGACCAGGAACAGGGCCACGAGGATTCCGGCGCGGAAGGGCGACCAGCGCCAGGTCCGGGTGATGACCAGGAAATAGGCGATGGAGGTGATGGTCATGGTGGCGGTCACGGCGATGCCGTACGCGCCCGCCAGGCGCGAGGACTCCCGGAAGAACAGCACGAGGCCCAGGCAGCCGAGCATCAGGGCCTGGTTCACCAGCGGGATGTAGATCTGTCCGCGCTCCTGGCCCGAGGTGTGCACGATGTGCATGCGCGGGCAGTAGCCCAGCTGGATGGCCTGCTGGGTCAGGGAGAAGGCCCCGGAGATCATGGCCTGGGAGGCGATGATCGTGGCCACGGTGGCCAGGGCCACCAGGGGGTAGAGCAGGAACTCGGGGACCATCTGGAAAAACGGGTTGTCGGCCGTGCTGGGGTCGGCTAGGAGCAGCGCGCCCTGGCCGAAGTAGTTCAGCAGCAGCGCGGGCAGCACCAGGCCGTTCCAGGAGAGCCGGATGGCCCGGCGGCCGAAGTGGCCCATGTCGGCGTAGAGCGCCTCGCCGCCGGTGATGCACAGGACCACCGAGCCGAGCACGACCATGCCGTGCAGGCCGTTGTCCCGGAAGAAGGCCGCGGCGTAGAGCGGGTTCACGGCCCAGAGGATGCGCGGGTCGTTCCAGATGTGGATCAGGCCCAGGGACGCCAGGGCCAGGAACCAGAAGATCATGACCGGGCCGAACAGCGCGCCGATGCGGCCGGTGCCGTGCTTCTGCATGAGGAAGAGCCCGATGAGGATGGCGCAGGTCACGGGCAGGATGGCCGGCTCCAGGGCCGTGGTGGCCACGGACAGGCCCTCCACGGCCGAGAGCACGGACACCGCCGGGGTGATGATGCCGTCGCCGTAGAGCAGGGCCGAGCCGAAGACCGCGGCCATGATGATGGCCGTCCGCGCCTTGCGGCCCAGGTCGTCGCCCGGGGAGCCGCGCAGCGGCAGCAGGGCCAGCAGGGCGAAGATGCCGCCCTCGCCGTGGTTGTCGGCGCGCAGGATGAAGGACACGTACTTGACCCCCACCACCATGAGCAGGGACCAGAAGATGAGCGAGAGCACGCCCAGGACGTTGGCCTCGGTCAGGGCGATGGCGTGGAGGCCGTGGAAGCACTCGCGCACGGCGTACAGCGGGCTCGTGCCGATGTCGCCGAAGACCACGCCCAAGGCCCCCAGGGCCAGGGCCGTGAGCCGGGAATGGTGCGCGTCGTCAGCCATGGGTCTTGAAGGTGGTGGGCCAGGGCATGGTTTTCTGCGTGCCTGGGCTTTTCAGCACGATCTCGCAGGGTGAGAGGATCTGCTGGGCCAGCTTGGCCATGTGCCGGCCCTCGGTGACCGAGAGGTGCTTGAAGCGCACCCCGGCCAGGAGGCCGCCCTCGGGGTCCGGGTCCGGCGCGGTCCAGCGGACCTCGGTGTCCAGGGCCATGCGGCCGCTGTCCGGAAAGAGCATCTCGAAGCGCAGGGGCTTGCCCGGGGACAGGGCCAGGCCCTTGATGGCCAGCAGCGCGCCGCCGCCGGAAATGTCCAGGAGCACGGCCCGTTCCGCGCCGCAGACCTCCACGGCCAGGCCGTGTTCAGGCCGGATCGGGGCCCGCACGTGCATCCGGATGATGGCCTGGTGCCAGGCCCCGCGGGGCGGGGTCAGGCCCAGGGCGGGCACGAGGCCGCCCCGGCTTCCGGGGTAGCCGGGAAAGAGCTTGATCACCTTGGCGTCGTAGCCCAGGGGCAGGGCGCAGGCCGAACCGCCGGGCGGCGCGGGCGGGAACAGGGCCACCTCCAGCGTCTTGCCGATCATGCTCTGGGGCAGGGCCGGATCGGGCTGGCCCACCACGAGCATGTCCGGCCGCTGTTCCAGGACCACGGACTTGCGGGCGTCCACCTTGTCGCTTCTCACGTCCAGGGAGACCACCAGGAATATCCTGTCGCCGGAGCGCAAGCGCTGGGGAGACTTCACGCCGGGCGCGGCCATGGGTCAGGGCTTGGCCGGGGCGGCCTGCCCGCCCAGGATCTGGGTCTCCGGGATGACCACGGCGGGCGGGGGCGGCGGCCCTGCCGGGGCCGCGCCGGTGGTCTTCTCGTCGCGGTAGATCAGGATGCTGATGCGCCGGTTGCGGGGATCGTCGGGATTGCCCTTGATCAGGGGCTGGGTGGAGGCGTATCCGGCCACGCGCACGAGCCGTTCCGTGGGCACGCCGAAGTGCTCCAGGAGCAGGCGAGCCGAAGAGGCCCGGGCCGTGGAGAGCTCCCAGTTGGTGTAGCGGGAGTCGGAATAGCCCAGGGAGTCGGTGTGGCCTTCCACGGCGAACTTGTTGGGCAGCTCCTTGAGCCGGTCGGCCACCAGGGCCAGGGCTCGTTGGCCCTCGGGGGTGAAGGAGAAGCTGCCTTTCTCGAAGATCGGGCGGCCGTCCTTGTGGATGATCTGGACCCGCACGCCGCCCTCGAAGTTGTCCACCAGGACCTGGTCCTTGAGGTCCGAGAGCTTCTCCTCGATGGCCTTGCGCAGGCCCGAGACCATCTCCTCCTGGGCCCGCTCCACGTCCGAGGCCTCCACCGGAGGCAGGGGCTTGGTGTCCGCGCCCCGTTCGATCTTCATCGGGATGGGCTGGCCGGCCTCCTCCATGAACAGGGGCCGCTTGCCGCCCTTGTCGAACAGGCTGAACTCCTTGAAGTAGCCCGCCAGCTGTTCCTTCTTCTCCTGGGGCGTTGTGTTGATGAGCCACATGAGCAGGAAGAAGGCCATCATCGCGGTGACGAAGTCGGCGTAGGCCACCTTCCAGCTGCCGCCATGGGCGCCGCCGGCGACCTTGTTGATCTTCTTGATGATGATGGTCTTGTTTTCAGCCATGGCTCAAAGACCCGCGGAGTCCCGGTGGGGAGGGGGATCAGCCGCCCTGCTTGCGGGCGGCCTTGAGGATTTCCTCGACCTCCTCGAAGGTGGGACGCTCGCCGCTGGGGATGGCCCGGCGGGCGGCTTCCAGGGCCATGGGCGGGGGCCAGCCCAGGGCGAAGGCGATCATGGCCGCGCGCACGACCCGCAGCTGGGCGTCGGCGATATGGGCCTTGTTCTCCATGTTGGCGGCCAGCGGGCCCAGGAAGCCGTAACAGGCCAGAATACCCAGGAAGGTGCCCACCAGGGCCGCGCCGATGCTGTGGCCCAGGACCTCGGGCGGCTCGCTGATCTTGCCCATGGTCAGGACCACGCCGAGCACCGCGGCCACGATACCCATGCCGGGCAGGGAGTCGGCGGTGCGGTTCAGCGCGTGGGGGGGATGCATGGCGTGGGCGTGGTGGGATTCGATGTCGATGTCCATGAGCGCTTCCAGCTCATGGGGTTCCATGCCCGCGGCCATGAAGGTCTTGAAGTTGTCGCAGATGAAGTCGCGGACCTCGTGGTTTTTGACGACCTTGGGGTAGCGGCTGAAGATGGTGCTCTTGTCCGGGGCGTTGACGTGGGTTTCGATGGCGATGACGCCCTCGCGGCGGGCCATGCCCAGGAGGTCGTAGAGGACCATGAGGATTTCCACATAGTCCTTTTTGTCCGGGTCCTTGCCTGTGAGGACCTTGAGCACGCCCTTGAAGACGTCGAGGACGACCGGGAGCGGGGCCGAGATGAGCAGGGCGCCGAGGGCCGCGCCGCCGATGATGACCAGCTCGGCGGGCTGGAAGAGCACGCTTAAGTTGCCGTGCTCCATGAGGTAGCCGCCGATGACGCCGCCCAGGACCACGACCATGCCGATGATGGCGAACATTGCCTCAATCCACCCCTGTCGTTGCCGATCGCATGGAAAAGCTCCGTGCGCAGCCGGAACCGTTTCTTCCCCCATCGGCTGCGTCGGGCACGGTCTTTAATATTATGGATATGGGACCTGAAAGGCAACAAGAAAGAAGATAACGATGCCAACTCGTTGCAGAAGGCGTTTTGGCGCGGCGGGGCCCCGGGTCTAGCCCCCCAGAACTTCGAGAATTTTGGCCTTGAGCGCGTCGGGCTTGAAGGGTTTGGTGATGAAGGCCGTGACGCCGGCCTTCTGGGCCAGGGTCCGCTGGGAGGACTCGGATTCCGTGGTGACCATGATCACCGGCACGTTCTCGTAGCCCTCGGTGGCCCGCAGCTTCTCCACCAGCTCCATGCCGTCCATGACCGGCATGTTCATGTCCGTGATGACCAGTTCCACGGGCTCGCCGGCCTCCACGAAGGCGAAGGCCTCCTGGCCGTTGGCCCCGGTGAGCGGCTCGAAGCCCAGGTCGGTGAGGATGCTCCGGTGCAGGGCGAGCATGGAGCGGGAGTCGTCCGCGGCCAGGGCCTTGCGCACGGCGGCCACGTTCTGGGGCAGGCGGGCCAGGTCCTCCTCGGCGCGGTCCCCGCCGATCTCCTCGAGCGTGTCGCGGAAGGCCTCGAGGATCTCCGGGTCCCGGGAGGTGGCCAGGGCGTCGATCAGGGCCGCGGCCGCGCCCTCGAACTCGTAGAGCGCGTCGAACAGCCGCACGGCCTTGGAGTTGATCACGGCCCGGGCCAGGCGGTCGCTCTGGTCGTTGGCCTTGGTCAAGAGCGCGGTGAGGGCCTTGATCACGCCCGGGCTCACGTGCAGCTCCAGGCCCGTGACCACGGCCATGAGGATGAGCTCGTCGGTCTCCTTGAGCCCGTCCATCAGGCAGATGAGCCCCTTCATGGTGCCGATGCGGCCCAGGGCCTCGTATACGGCGTAGCGCACGTTGGCGTCGCCGGCCAGGCCCTTGTCCAGGCCGCCCACGAGCACGTCGGCGCCCTTCCTGTGGCCGATGAATCCCAGGAGGTTGGCGGCCAGGATCTTCTCGTCCGTGCCGCCGGTCTCGAACACGCGGGCCAGGAGCGGCAGCGCGGGCTCGCCGGTGTGCACCAGGGTGTCGGTGATGATCCGGCGCACCGTGGGGTTCTTGTGGTGCAGCTTCTCCACCAGGAAGGCGATGGTCTCCTCGGTGCCCAGGAGGGCCAGGGCCTCCACGGCCTTCCAGGTGGTCAGCTCGCAGCGCTCGTAGTTCTCGTCGGTCTCATTGCCTTCGACCATGGCCATGAGCGTGGGGGCCGAGGCGGCGTCGCCCAGGCGGCCGAGCATCTCCACGCACAGGGCCGAGGTGAAGGCGTCCGGGCTCTGGCTGTGCTTGCGGAACAAGGGCAGGGCGTCCGGGGCCTCGATGCGCGAGAGCGCCGAGAGGATCTCCTGGATCTGGTCCGGGTCGGTCTCGGCCTCGCCCAGGCTGGTGAGCATGGGGCCGGCCGAGGTGAAGCCGTACTCGCCGATGGCCCGGATGCACAGGATCCGGTAGCCGGCGTTGCCCGAGGCCAGGCCCTCCACGGCCTTGGCCTCGTTGCCCGAAAGCACGGCGTTCAGGGCGTTGACCACCATGAAGTCGATGGAGGTGTCGCCCACGGGCCGCCGGAACAGGTCCATGAGCCCGGGCAGGTTGGCAATATCCTTGTTGGATCCGATCTCGTTGAGGATCGTGACCTGTTCCAGGAAGTCCTTGTCGCGAAAACCGTCGAGCATGGCCATGGTTTCTGTACCCCGCCGGGTTGTCGGTTCTCTCTGGCCGTGCGGCTCACTCGAAACAGAATTCGATGGTGAAGCCCCCGTGGTCGGTCTCGAAGGGGATGGCCATGATCGGGTTCTTGGCCATGTGCGAGATGGTGTGGCCGTCGCCCATGATGACCGAGGGGGTGGAGCCCTGGAACACGAGTCCCTTTTCGGCCAGCCCGGCGCGGGCCTGGCCTGAAACCATGTTGGTGATCTCGCCCACGGCGTCTTTCACGTCGTTCATGATGTCGCTGATGTCGTCGCCGAGCATGTTCTTGACGATGGCCACGGCGCAGCCCTTGGAAAAGGAGATGGAGACGCTGCCGTTCTTATCCCCGGTCAGTCCCACCAGGCCGGTGACGTCGCCCTGGGCCACGCTGTTCTTCTTGACGAAGGGCTTGCCGGGCCGGGGCGTGATGAAGGCCATGGTCGAGATGACGCTGATGGCGGCCTTGATGAAGGGTTTGGCCAGTTCGACATCCATGCGGTGTTCCTCCGGGTCCGCGCGGGAAAAGCCCCGCAGTCTGGGCACAATGTATGTCCCCCCGGTGTTTCCGGTCAAGCGGGAGGCGGAAAATATAACACCCCCGGCGTCGAGCCGCCGTTGCGCAGGCTCGGCAATGCGGATAACAGGGCCACAGGAAAGAACACATGCAGGAACACCAGGACCAGCCCCTCGCCGCCGTGCTCCCGGCCCTGTTCTTCGTGACCGGCCTCTTTCTCCTGAACTTCCTCTCGCGCACGAGCCTGGCCCCCCTCCTGCCCGCGGTGGAGGCGGACCTGGGCCTGGGCCACGCCGGGTCCGGCCGGCTCTACCTCCTGGTGGGCGGCGGCAACGCCCTGGGGCTTCTCTGCAACAGCTTCATCTCCAGCCTGCTGAACCACCGCCGGACCGTGGCCCTCTCGGCCCTGGCCGCAGGCCTGGCCCTGCTGGCCGCGGCCGCCTCCACGGACATGCTCCTGTTCCGGCTGGCCCTGTTCGGCCTGGGCCTGGCCACGGGCCTCTACCTGCCCTCGGGCATCGCCACGGTCACGGCCCTGGCCCGGCCCCAGGACTGGGGCAAGGCCCTGGCCGTGCACGAGATCGCGCCCAACCTGAGCTACACCCTGGCCCCGCTCCTGGCCGAGGCCGTGCTCCAGGCCTTTTCCTGGCGGGCCGTGCTCGTGCTCCTGGGCCTGCTCCAGCTGGCCGCGGGCGCGCTCTTCCTCCTGCGCCGCCTGGGCCCGGACCAGCACGGGCATCCCCCGTCCGCAGCGGCCCTGCGGCGGCTCTTGACCCGCCCGGCCTTCTGGGCCACGGCCTGCGCCTTCGGCCTGGCCATCGGGGCCAGCTTCGGGGTCTACACCATGTCCACGCTCTACCTGGTGACCAGCGGCATGGCCCGGACCCGGGCCAACGAGTTCTTGAGCCTGGCCCGTTTCGCGGCCCTGTTCGCGGCGCTCATCGCGGGCTGGCTCACGGACCGCCTGGGGGCCTTCTTCACCCTGCGCGGCTATTTCCTGGGCGTGGGCCTGGCCCTGCTGGCCCTGGGCCTGGCCCCGGCCTGGGCCCTGCCCGGCCTGCTCGTGCTCCAGGCCCTGCTTTCGGTGCTTTTCTTCCCGGCCTGTTTCGCCGCCCTGGCCCAGGTCTTCCCCCGGGAGCTGCGCAGCCTGGCCGTGTCCCTGGCCGTGCCCCTGGGCATGCTCACGGGCCTGGGCGGCGTGCCTGTGGCCCTGGGGGCCTGCGGCGACGCCGGGCTGTTCGGCCTGGGCTTCGGCCTGCTGGGCCTGGCGCTCCTGGCCGGCCTGGCCCTGCCGCCGGTGTTCCGGGCCGCGGCCGGCCTTGATGCCCCGGGGAAAAGCGCGTAGTCCAAGCCCATTCCGGGGGCGAGACCATGTTGCAAAGCGTTCTGGGCCTGTTCGTGCTGGTGGGCCTGTGCTGGCTCTTGAGCGAGAACCGCAAGGCCACGCGGCTGCGGCCCGTGATCACCGGGCTGGCCCTCCAGTTCGCCGTGGCCCTGCTGCTGTTCAAGCTGCCCGCCAGCCGCCAGGTCTTCATCTGGCTCAACCGGGCCGTCACGGTCGTGGAGGGGGCCACCCGCCAGGGCACCTCCTTCGTCTTCGGCTACCTGGGCGGCGCGCCGCTGCCCTTTGCCGAGAGCTACCCGGGCTCGTCCTTCATCTTCGCCTTCCAGGCCATTCCCCTGGTCCTGGTGGTCAGCGCCCTGTCCTCGCTGCTGTTCCACTGGCGCATCCTGCCGGTGGTGGTGCGGTTCTTCTCCCTGATCCTGGAGAAGACCATGCGCATCGGCGGGGCCCTGGGCCTGTCCGTGGCCGCCAACATCTTCGTGGGCATGGTCGAGGCCCCGCTGGTCATCCGGCCCTATCTGGCGCGCATGAGCCGCAGCGAGCTGTTCACCTGCATGACCAGCGGCATGGCGGGCATCGCCGGCACGGTCTTCATCCTCTACGCCAGCATCCTGCGCCAGGTCATTCCGGACGCCCTGGGGCACCTCCTGGTGGCCTCGATCATCAGCGCCCCGGCCTCGATCCTGGTCTCCCAGCTCATGGTCCCGGAGACCGGCGAGGTCACCCTGGGCAAGGTGGACCCGCCGCGCACGGCCATGAGCAGCATGGACGCCGTGGCCCAGGGCACTGCCGACGGCATCAGCCTGTACCTGAACATCCTGGCCATGCTCGTGGTGCTCATCGCCCTGGTGGCCCTGGCCAATTCGGCGCTGGGCCTCTTGCCGGACGTGGGCGGGGCGGTCCTTTCGCTGGAGCGGCTGGCGGGCTGGATCCTGTCGCCCCTGGCCTGGCTCCTGGGCGTGCCCTGGGCCGAGGCCCAGGTGGCCGGATCGCTGCTCGGCGTCAAGGTCGTGCTCAACGAGCTTTTGGCCTACCTCAACCTGGCGGCCCTGGAGCCCGGAGCCCTCTCCGAGCGCAGCCGCCTCATCCTGGTCTATGCCATGTGCGGCTTCGCCAACTTCGGCAGCCTGGGCATCATGATCGGCGGCATGCGGGCCATGGTGCCGGAGCGCAGCCGCGAGGTGGCCGAGCTGGGCCTGCGCACCATTGTCTCGGGATTCCTGTCCTCGTGCATGACCGGCGCCGTGGTCGGCGTGCTGATCTAGGAGGAACCATGGCTTTCGTCATCCATCCCATCGTCATGGGCAGCAAGCTTTTCGACAAGGGCATGATGACCTACCAGCAGGGCTACGGCACGCCCTACGTCATCCCGATCTACTGCTGGTACCTGGAGGGCGGGGACAAGAAGATCCTCGTGGACACCGGCGAGATGCGGCCGATCCAGTCCGAGGAGCGGGAAAAGGCCCTGGGCGGGCGCATCTACACCTTTGAGCAGGGCCTGGCCCTGTACGGCCTCAAGCCCGAGGACATCGACATCGTCATCCACACCCACCTGCACAACGACCACTGCGAGAACGACGCCCTCTGCGTGAACGCCAAGATCTACGTCCACGAGGCCGAGCTCAAGGCCGTGCACAACCCGCATCCCCTGGATTTCCGCTACCTGGAGGACTACATCCTGGACGTGGAGGAACAGGGCCAGATCGTGCCCGTGACCGGGGACATGGAGATCGTGCCCGGCGTGCGCGTGGTGCACACCCCGGCGCACACCGCGGGCGGGCTCACCGTGCTCGTGGACACGGCCAAGGGTGTCGCGGCCATCACCGGATTCTGCGTGATCATGGAGAACCTGGAGCCGCCCAAGGCCGTGCGGGCCATGGAGATGGAGGTCATCCCCCCGGGCACCTGCACCAGCCCCCAGGAGGCCTACGACACGCTGGTCAAGGTCAAGGGCCTGGCCGACATCCTCCTGCCCCTGCACGAGCCGCGGTTCGCATCCATGCCGTCCATCCCGGAGTAGGCCATGGCTGAAATCCTGGCGGGCATCGCCCCGATCTTCGCCCTGATCCTGGCCGGGCACGGGCTCAAGCGCCTGAACTTCCCCGGCGAGGCCTTCTGGCCCGACCTGGAGCGGTTGACCTACTACGTGCTTTTCCCGGCCCTGCTGGTGGACAGCCTCTCGGCCAAGGACCTGGGCGGCCTGCCCGTGGCCCTGCCGGCCCTGGCCCTGGTCCTGGCGGTCTGCGCCGCGGCAGGGCTGCTCTTTCTGACGCGGCCCTGGCTGGGGCTCACCGGCCCGGCCTTCACCTCGGTGCTCCAGGGCGCCATCCGGCCCAACACCTACGTGGGCCTGTCCGCGGCCGCGGCCCTGCTGGGAGTCGAGGGCCTGGCCCGCGCGGCCGTGGCCCTGGTGGTGCTCATCCCCCTGGTGAACACCCTGGCCGTGGTGGCGCTCAACCGCTTCGGCGAGGGGGACTCGCGGCCCGGCGTCCTGGGCGTGCTCCGCGAGCTGGCCAAGAACCCGCTGATCCTCTCCTGCCTGGCAGGGCTCGTGCTCAACGGCCTGGGCCAGCGCCTGCCCTTCGGGCTGTCCGAAGTGGCCGCCATCCTGGGCCGGGCCGCCCTGCCCCTGGGCCTCCTGGCCGTGGGCGCGGGACTGCGCTTCCAACTGGCCCAGACCCGGCCCCTGGCCCTGGCCTCGGTCCTGCACCTGGTCTTCCTGCCGGTCCTGGCCGCGGGAGCCTGCTCCCTGCTCGGCGTGGACCCGGTGTCCCGGCTGGTGGTGGTGCTGTTCACGGCCGTGCCGGCCTCGGCCTCGTCCTACATCCTGGCCCGCCAGATGGGCGGGGACGCGGACCTCATGGCCGCGGTGATCACCATTCAGACCGCGCTCTCGGCCCTGAGCCTGCCCCTGGCAGCGGCCTGGCTCGGCTGATCCCGGCCTTGCCTTTCTTGTCCACATCCGGCACAAGGCCTGACATCCGACGAAATCCCGCAAGGAGCGTGACATGGCAGAAGACTTCCGCAAGCTGTTGAAGGAAGCCAACCGCAGCGACGACTGGGGGCGGTTCTTCGAGGACATCGTGGTTCATGGCCTGATCGCCTTCACGCCCCAGGCCAGTTCCGTGCACGCCAGCACCCCCGAGGAGACCCTCGACGACCTGAACGCCTATGAGGCCTGGGAAGTGCGCCTGAGCCAGCTCGGCAAGCGCTCCCTGACCCAAAAGGGCTTTGGAGCCTGGGACGAGCTCTCCAAGAAGCCCTGGGCCTCCCTGTTCAAGATGCACGAGCTGGACGGCATCGTGGAGGCCGAGTTCGTGCCCACGGCCGTGGTCCAGCAGATCTACGAGGACCTGCTGACCTGGAAGAAGGAGCCCTGGAAGGACGAGGACTAGCCCCGGAGCGGGCCGAAATCGCGTTTTTCGGCCGAGCGATCTTCCGCGCAATACGCAAAGCCGTATTGCGCGGAGGCCCTGTCAACCAAAGACGAGCGTCAGGACCACGACCACCAGCAAGGCCGGCAGCAGGTTGGAGAGCTTCACGCGCTTGATGTCCAGCAGCGTGAGGCCGATGCCCAGGATGAGCACTCCGCCGGTGGAGGTGAGCTGGGCGATGAGCTGCGGGCTGAAATGCTGCTGGAAGAACCCGGCGAAGAGCGTCAGCCCGCCCTGATAGAGCAGCACCGGGATGAACGAGAAGAGCACGCCCAGGCCGTAGGTCGAGGCCAGGGCCACGGAGGCGAAGCCGTCCAGGATGGACTTGGTGTAGAGCACCGTGGGATCGCCGCGGATGCCCTCGTCAAAGGACCCGATGATGGCCATGGCCCCGATGCAGAAAATGAGCGAGGCCGTGATCAGCCCGTCGGTGAAGCCCGTGTCCTTGGAGCGCACCAGGGCCTTGAAGCGCGTGGCCAGCCGTTCGAAAAGCCCCTCCAGGTCGAGCAGTTCGCCGAGTAGCCCGCCCAGAAGCACGCTGAAGATCAGAATCAGGATGTTGTCCACCTTGAGGGCCATCTGCACGCCGATGAGCAGGACGCAGAGCCCCAGGCCCTGGAACACGATGGTCCGGACGCGCTCGGGAAAGCGGCCGTGCAGGAGTGCGCCGATGAGGCTGCCGGCGATGATGGCCGCGGCGTTGACCAGGGAACCGGTGGGGAGCATGGACATTTCCTTGTTGTTGCAGGCGACGCGGCGGGGATAACAGGTCCGGGAGGCGCTGGCAAGGCGCGGGCCATTGACACCGCCCGCCGCGCTCCCCTATGAATGAAACCCCTGTGCCGGGGTGGCGGAATTGGTAGACGCAGCGGACTCAAAATCCGCCGGGTTCACGCCCTTGGGGGTTCGAGTCCCCCCCCCGGTACCAAGGAATGACAAGGCCTCGCGGTGAAAATCCGAGGCCTCTTTCTTTTGCCTAAAAAGCTGGGGTGACAATGGGGTGACATCCATGTCGGTCGTCCTCAGTCACGTCTTCCCAAGGGTGACTTCGGGGTGATGTTCTGCTGAGCAATGAAAAAGGCTGCGCAGGATGCGCAGCCTTTTCGGCCCTTGGAGGAAAAGGTGAGACCTACCAGATCTTCGGTCCGGTTTCTCCCAGCAGGTACATGACTAATCCCGTTGCGGCTGCCCAACCCAGCCAGTCGCCGGCGAACAGGACCCGAAGGATGCTGCGCTGCGCCCGCCGGGTATTTTCCCAGGCCTTTTCCTTGGCTGCGACCATCATCTGGGCGTAACCGATCAGGTCGAAGAGGACCCTGCCCCCGACCTTAACGAAGAGGGCTGCCAAATCCGGAGTGGCCTTCTTCAAGCGCCAGTCCCGCAAGGTTTTGAGGGGCCGTTTTGTGATCCGTGATGCCTCTTCCAGGGTCACATGCGACCCGATGATCTCCCGTGCCTCTTCTTTTGTCATGCGTCCTCCTTGGTTTTCGGTACAGGGGGGCAACGGCTGGAGCCCTCCCACAAAAAAAGAATTATATGTCACTTTTTGATTTTTTTGTCAAGAATTAAGCGCAGTTGGGTCCGGGCGAAAAATCGGAATATTTTGCGGCAACAATTCGATATACAACAATATTTCAAGGAAAATGGCTGGATTTGGGCAGCCTTTCATTGCCCATTTCCCTGCCCCCGTTACGGCCTTGACGTCCTCGCTGGAGACGTGGAAGGCTGGAGGTGCAATCGTGGTTTACCCGAGTACTGCACACGGCCAGACGGCTGCCTTGAGCGGCTTTCTGGGCAGGCCGGGATGAATATGTACCCGCATGGCTGTCTTTCGGCAGTCATGCCCGCATCAGCCGTGGCAGTGCCCCGCAGGGGTGATCGGCCACGCTATCCTGACGCGTATTCGCGCGCGTCGCATCTGACCAGTTCGGCCGCCGCAGGGCGGTCGAGGGCAACAACCGTTTTCCGGCGCACGGCGCCGGGGTCTTTGGGCATCGGCCTGTCGCAGGACAGTCTGCCGCTGCCGCCGCTTTCACACCGTCAGTATGAGATAATACTGACGGTGTGATTCAGCAGGTGTAATGGCCTGTCAGCACACCTTTTATTGCCCGGGGAAGAAAAATCCCGGCTGACTTACGGCACTTTTCGTGCCGCCCACCTCGTCCACTCGCGCTTTGAAAAGGCGGCTGGATGCCTCGCCGTTTGAACGGTTGCCCACACGCTGGCTTTGGGACCTTTCCCGCGTAGGGGGAACAGTCAAGCTGTTCCGGTCCATCTCGCATTGACCTGCCCACTGGCACCTAGCTGCCGAACCAGCATTGAGGGGTACAGGCATTCAGCTCTGGCGGGGATTCCCCGCCGACCCAAGGGGGTTTCCCCTTAAAAAGCCTGGCGGAGGTCGCTATGGCAGGGAAGAAAGACACAATGCTGTATGCCCTTGGAAGGGCACGGCTCGTTGGGAGTGCAAAGACGATGTACAACCACAAAAAGGAAGCCGCGGGATTCGTGAGAACTCTGCGGTCTCTGGGTTATGGGGTGAAGGAGTGGTCGAATGTGAGTAACAAACACGTAGCCGCAGCCGTCGAACAATGGAAGGCGGACGGTCTGAGCGCGGCGACGATCAAAAGTTATATGTCAGGCGTGCGTGCGGCGTGCCTGGCATACGGAAACGACAAGATCCATCGGGACAATGAGGCGTTTGGCATTGAGCGTCGCGTCTACATCAGCAACCGCGACAAATCGGTTCCGGATGCGGTCTACAAGGACGCCATCCGGGCGCTGGAACAGGGCGACGATCAGGACCAGCGCGTGGCCCTTATGCTGCGCCTTCAGCGCGAGTTCGGTTTACGCCTGGAGGAGTCGATGAAACTGAACCCATCCCGGGACGCCGAAGGTGACTTGCTGCATGTCCATGTTGGGACGAAAGGCGGCCGCCCGCGGTGGATCACGATCAGGACGGAAGCACAGCGGGCATTGTTGGAGGATGCCAAGGGCAGTGGGTTCTACCCCGCATTGGGCTCAGGATTGATACCCAAGGACCTGCAGGAAAAGACCTGGCGCGGCATTGTATACCGCACCGTGCGGGAACAAGGCTTCACCAAGGTTGAGGCCGGCACTATGCACGGCCTTCGGCACGCCTACAGCCACGAGCGATATCGCGAGCTAACCGGCTTTGAGCCGCCCGTGAAGCACAAGGATGCCGGTAGCTACTATGCCCAGGCCGAGGCTTTAGGCGGCGAAAACTGGCAAGCCAAGGACGAAAAGGCACGCTGCACTATCAGGGAAGAAATGGGCCACGGCGTGGGGCGAGAAGACATCGACTCGCAATACCTTGGCAGATACTGAACTAGGAGCCCCCTCATTGTGGGGGGCTTTTCTTTGGTCTGGGCCCTCCTCACAATCATTTCCCTCCGCACACAACCAATACCGCGCGAGCAAGACGGCGTGGTCCAGGCTCGGCGATCCGACCCGAAGGGCTTGGCCTGGACCACGCCGGCGCTCGCGCGAGGGAGGGAAAGGGGGAACGCTAAGGTTGTTGAGTCCTGAGCGAGGTGTTTATAAATTCAATAAGCTAAGAATAGGTTTCTTAGCTGGATCATATCATTGAGATTGACAACGGCTCCGGATGCGTCACGTAGGTCTTGCATCCAGATTACGAGTTATTCCAACAGACATCAGCTAAGAGAAATATTTAATTTTATTTAGTATGTCATCTCTAGATATAAACACACCATGTACTCTTGTAATTGTCGTTCCAGAAAGTCGTATAAGCATATCGCCGGCTCCAAGTAAATTTTCTGCGCCAGGCTCATCAATTATAATTTTAGATTCAGAACCTTTTTGAACTCTCAAGGCAATGCGTGCAGGAATGTTACTGCGAATTAGACCACTAAAAGTTTTTGCATCCGGCCTTTGAGTGGCAAGAACAAGATGTATTCCAGCAGCGCGAGCAAGCTGAGCTAAGCGAACAATTTGATGTTCGAGTTCTCTATCTTGCAATACAAGGTCAGCAAGTTCTTCAATGAAAACAGCAATAAATGGTAAGTTTATACCTTTTTTGCGAGCTTCTAAAATATTGGTGACGCCAGACGAGTTAAACATCTCATAGCGAGAATCCATCTCATCGATCAATTGATTAATTTTTTCTCTTGATTCGTGAATCCCAACAGCGATTGAGTTTTCATATAAATATTTAATACCACTATAAACGGAAAATTCAACTTGCTTTGGATCAATAAGGGCAAGTTGCAAACTACTAGTAGTATGACATTTAAGCAATGAATAAATAAGTGCATGCAGGCAAACGCTTTTGCCTTGGCCGGTTGCACCGCCAACTAATAGATGCGGAGCGTCGGCTAGATTGAAAGAAAATGGTGTCCCAACTACATCGACACCAGGAAAAACAGTTAAATTGTCAGGCGAAATCTTATAAGAATTTAACCAAGAATCAAGCGAATTGAAATTAACGCGTTCCCAGGTGTTTTGTGGTCGCGGTATATCCAAAAAAACTGTTTTAGATTCGTCGCCATGATTTAAAATGGGAAAAGCACTTTGCAAATTCAAAACCAAACTAAGCTTTTCAAGGCCTTTGCGCAGCTTGTCAAGCTGATTGATATTTTTAAGATAAATTTTATAGCGACTGACCCGCGGGCCATGCACAACACCTTTTACTTCAGCCGTAACCCCAATGTCGGTGTTTATTGCTTTCTGGAGTATGGAAGAAATATCCTGCGGCGAGGTTGGTTGCATATCATCAGATTTAATGGGAGGCAGGTGTATATTCGAGTGATCTGGCAGCAACGCACGGCGATTAATCAGCAAATCAAAAAATCTATCAAAATCTTGATCATTATTTTGCCAATCTTCATAGAGTAATTTAACACCACGATGCCAATGGTGCCTGACGGCAGACCTGAAGGTATCCATTGAATCAATTTTAGTTAAAGAATAAACTGATGAATGAGTGGTAATTAAACCAATCCAAACTGCAGCATCAGATTTAGTAAAAAGAGATGTTGCAGGTATTTCCATTCCTTTAGAATCAATAGATTCATCAGAAAACTGACCAAAGGCGAGAGATCTGCCGATTGCCAGCCTTGCGACGTTCGCTCTTGTTGAAAGACCAAGCGCCTCCATCAAAATATTAGTATATTTATCAGCCTGTTTGCTTGTGCGATACTTTGAGCTAAGAACTTGTATGATTGTTAATTCATTCATTGGTAATCCCTCTCAAAATAGACATCTTCTTTTGCAGTGGTGCGACCAATGTCATCACCGACTTCTACATGCTCCAAGATGTATGTTTTTCCTACATGCTTTTCAATTAGTGTGTAATATTTATTGTCGATCTCTTCATCTTGAGAGAGTAGTATAATTTGCCTATTTCTGTCGCTAGTCCAAAACTTAAGAATATTTGCGCGATGTTTACTATCTAGGCGGCCGAGAGGAGTATCGACCACCATTGGGGCCATAACTCCTGACACTTTTGCAAGACCTGCAATGAGAGCCGTAGCAAAAATTTGGTTTTCACCGGCAGAACGGTCGAAAGTAATTTCTTTACCTGTCTTGCCTAATACCTTTGTGGTTCCGTTGTCGTTAATTTCAATATTATCGACTTGATTTTTGTGCGCTAGTTTTTTGTAAACATCAGTCATTGCATTTGCCAACGCTTTAACTTTTAACGGAAAAACATCTGGGATTACGCTATCAATGACAGAACGTACGCGCTCTGATTTTTCTAATATGGCGCGAACTGGGCTTGAGTCATCTAACTTTTTTTGTTCTCGTTCGTATTCAGCCCTTTGAGCACTTACTATTGATCCAAGGCTGTCTATTTTTCGTTGTATTGGAGGGATTTGATCTGAAATTTTATCTAATTCGTTTTGAGCTTTATCCAAATCCTTTTTAAGTGAAGCTAGCGTTCCATCTCTGTCTATTCCTTCAAGTTTTGATATTCTGCGGCCTAAATCATCAATGCGTCCTGTAAGCGTATGCCTCTCTGATATTAATGAATCAATTTCATTCCGGCTCAAAGACATTGTGTTAAAAAAGTCGATAGTTTGTGTTCGCAATGGCTCGTATAGGTAAAAGTGTATTATTTCCTTCGCACAATCATTTGGAGGAGGATAGAATAAACGTGACCAGGCTGTATCAATGCGTAGCTTAATCGTGGATAGCTGGTTTGCGGTTAAAGGAGGAACAAAGGCTGGTTCTTCAAGATTTATAAATGATGTTTCAAACTCATTTTTTCTCGGTTCAAGGGAATTTTTATCAGCTTCCCACGTAAAAAAATTAATTTCGCTTTCTAACTGCTTTTTGTAGACGTCTAGCAGTTCTTTTGGAACAAGGTGAAATGGCAGTCTTCCTGCTAATATTTCTTCAAGTTGCTTTTCGCAATCCCTCATCTTATTTCGTAATTGTTCACGCTCTTCTACCAAGTCTTTTACTGTTGCAATATCTCCACCACCACCTCCAGCAGATGTAATCCGATTAAGGAGGGACTGTCGAGAGTTGCGAAGTGATTTCTGCATTTCTAAAATTTTTTCGAGTTCAGATTTGGCTAGATTTAAAGTCTCCTCATTTTCAATCAGCGAGGCGTGAAGTTCTGAAATTTTTTTCTCATCGACTGCTACGACTTCAGAACGTTTGCTAGCCTCAAAAGAACGCAACCTGTCAGAGAGAGAGCGAAGAAGCACAACGCCAAGCAGGCCTTCCAGTCCTTGCTTAACTTGCTCAACACGATTCTGATCGGCAAGTTTTTTTACTTCCTCACCATCGAAGAAAAAGAATGGGGCTATATGGGCTGGTACAAAGAAGTCATCGAGCATGTCGGAGAGGTGGAAATTATTTTTACCATCCGACTTTGGGGCCTCTGGTATACCACGTTTGATTGTACGAACAGTAGCTTCTTCTTCTGCCGTCCAGGCTCCGTTTGAGCGGAAATACCATTTGCGCGTAATGTCTACCGCAATCGATTTAGACTTATTGATGATGACCTTTACCATCATTGTATCGCGGCCATCACGACGAGCTTCTCCGTTGAATGCACGTTCAAGAAACGTTGGATATCCTTTAGAGTCATCAGTTTTAAGGCCAGCACGCGCAAAATATGACATGGAATCTTTGCCGTAAAGGCAAAGATATAATGCTTCTAATATTGATGTTTTCCCATATCCATTCAGCCCGCCAATGAGGACTACATTTTTATTGTCCGTTGGCTCTGGGAACGTAAACGTTTCGTGCCGATATGATTTAAAACAAACCAGCTCAATTTTTGAAATCCACATCGCAACCTCCAAAAGCTTAATCCATTCTCCCTAAAATCTCTTCAAATCTTGAATAAATACCAGCAGCTCTCTCTTGATGCTGACGTTCCCTTTGAAGACAAACAAGGTCTGTGATAACATCAAATGGTACGTTGAACTTATTGCATGATGCTTCAAGTATTTTTCTTGCGGCGTCATCCGACCATAACGGCAAGTCTGCAAGGTACATCTCATCATTTTCATGATGATTATTCATGTGCTGCTCCTTTTTGTTGTTGGAGCTCTGAAGCCCAATTCTTATATATTAGATCAATTTCATCTTCAGAAATAAGTTGTGCACCAAATTCATCTTGTACTTTGAGTAGCCGCTCAAATATTGTCTTGCGAGCTTGTATTGTAAAGGGACCAGGAATGTGCTTCCCGGATGATCCAAAGGTTATCTTTCCATTTCGTCTAATTACTTGTCGCATTTCTGCTGAATTTCTTATTGTGCGTAGCCAATCACGAAACTCAACAAGCGGTTTATATTGTAGTTTCCCTGTGTCGATGAACCCTTGGAGGCTTTTATCTTTCTCAACTACGGTACATGTCCAACAGCCAAATCTACTATTTGATGTCCCGCAACCTGGGGCTTCATCCTCGCTTAGTACGACAGGGCACTCCCCCCCGTCGGCATCTTTGTATAATTGTATAAGGTCTGCATGGTTGCCTCCCCACGGTGCCGGAAGACATAGTAGTATTTCCCATATATCGCAGGTCGCCAGGCTGACTATTGGTCTATAAATATAGGCTCCGTGTAGTTTGTCGTGCTTTGTGAGGCACTTGCCCTCAATATTTTTAAATTTTTCTATTGAGCGTGATCGTGATGCGCTTTCATCTTTGCGAACACCCAATACTATAATGGCGGATCCTGACTCAGAAACTTTACTTTTTATGTAATGATTAGTAGGTAAAATTTTAAGCCTATCTGTGCACCATCTCATTGTATGATTTGGGCTTGGATATCCTCTGCCAATTAGCAGGACCCAGAATGATTGGTCTGTCGGTGGTTGTGTCCTTGCAACGGTAACTGGCAATTCTAAGTTAATGGCAGCATTTTTTATCTGAGATGTAACTTTATTTAGATGTGCTATAACAAGAGGGCTTTCGACTAGTGTGTCGTTGGATACAATATGGACGGGGCGGGTTCGCTTGCGGGGCGGGATATCGAGAAGTGCTTCAAACACTGCTTGAGTTACTACGGTACTATCCTTCCCACCAGAGAACCCTATTATCCAAGGAAATTTTTGTGCTTCGGAAAGATATTCTTTTTTTACATCGTCAACTATATTGCGCCATGTATCCTCAACGGGCAACCCACCCGAGATCTCCCCCGGGAAGCCTAGAGGGGCGCGTTCTGAAGCCTGCGTTTTCATCTTTGCCCCGAAGATTTGTAATTTCTATATTGGGCGCGCATTATTCAAATGGGATGCTCACTATCTGGCATAGCGCGTCTGAATTTTTTTCAATTCTTTAAGACATCATCCTGTCCAGAATCAACCAACTTGTTCAATAGGCATTATTGTTTTTATTTATATAGGTTATTTATTTGTCGCGCAACCCCATCTCAAATGTGAGGCCGCTCTCCTCATTCCCTGCCATGAAAATTTCGTGGATGAGCCCTCCCAGGCTTATTCTGCTTTCGTAATCTTTGCTCCCATAATGTCCACAGCCTTTTGCATCTCCTCATTCACGGGGTGCAGATATTTCAGCGTCGTCTCAAATGACTCATGCCCCATAAGCTTCTGGAGCATGGCAGGCGCGACCTCGTGCGAGGAACCGAGCCAGGTCCCGAAAGTGTGCCTGAGGTCATGAAATCGGAAATCCATGGGGATTCCGGCCTTCGTGCAGATTTTCCGCCAGTGGTGGTCCAGGGCAGCATAATAGGATGAACCGTCCGGGTGGTGCCACACCAGGGGGCAGTCTTTGAGCCTGAGATTCTCCAGTTCTTTGATGACGGCCCAGGCTGCGGCAGAAAGCGGAGTGCGAACGTCTTTCCCGCTCTTGGTCTTCCTGAAAAGGATGAACCCCAGCTCCTGGTTCACGTTGCTCCACGTCAGGTTAAATATTTCACTGCGTCGACGACCGGTATAGGTCGCGAACATGATGGCGAGGATGGCCATGTCGGCCTTTTTGTCCTTGTATCCCATCATTACTTCGAAAAGTTTGGAGCACTGCCCGGGCGTCAGGTAGACCTCTCGGGCGTTGTCCACCTCAATGCGCAGCTGCTTCGCGGGGTTTCTCCCCTTATAGCGATCTTGGGCAATAGCCCAGTTGTACAACCGGCTGATCAGCATCAAGACTTGGCGCTGCGTGGCCGGCTGATAGACGCGGCCGTAGCGGTTTTTCGTCTTAGCCATGGCCTTGAGTATCTTGCTGATATCCTCGGCCCGGATATCATTCATTCGCATCTTTCCCAGGGCCGGAGCGATGAACGTGCCCCAGCGTTGGTAGTCATCCGCCCAAGACTTCTTGAATTCATCGAAGTGCGGGTCCTTGATCCGGGCGGAGAAGATCTTCCAGGCATCATCGAGGTAGGGCGCTCGGCGAACACCGAGTTCTTGCTCCTGGACCAACTCGGTCTTGAGCTTAGCCTCGATCTGCCGGGCCAGGGTCAAATTGCCCACAAGGCGAGTATGGCGCCGAGCCCCATCCCGGATGATAACCTTGTACCCGACCCCGTCTGCGTTCCGGGCCAGGCCGCAGGTTGGACATTTTTTGTGCTTTGTTGAATATTCCACTTTGCAGGCGCACCGGACATTCACAGCCATCGCATAACCCCTTGTTGGCTTTTGATTAGCATACGTTTTTGGGGGTGACAATAGGGTGACAAAGTGGTCGGCAATGGTCGGTTTTTGACCGCAATTTTCGGTAATCAGCTCGGGCGCGATTGTGGATATTTTTATATGAAATAATTGACAAAAGCATGAAAAATTAAGCGGAACGTGAAGGCGGCAAAAACTAAGCCAGCGGACTCAAAATCCGCCGGGTTCACGCCCTTGGGGGTTCGAGTCCCCCCCCCGGTACCAAGGAATGACAAGGCCCCGCAGGACGGGGCCTTTTTTCGTGCCGGGGGTCAGTGGTCCTTGGCGCGGAATTCCTCGGCGTCCATGCCCAGGCGGCGCAGGATTTTTTGCAGCGAGACCCGCTCCAGGCCCGAGAGCCGGGCGGCCTGGGACACGTTGCCGCCGGTCTCGTCCAGCAGGCGCTGCATGTACGAGCGGGTGAAGTCGTCCACCAGGCGGTGTTTGGCCTGCTTGTAGCTCTCCAGGCCCGGGTCCGGGGAGGGCGAGGCCCCGCCCGGGGCGTCCAGCAAGCGCACCTGGGCCTGGGTCACCACCGGGCCCCGGCAGAAGACCACCAGGCGCCGCACGAAGTTCAAGAGCTCGCGCACGTTCCCGGGCCAGGCCCGGGAGGAGAGGTAGGCCAGGGCGTCCGGAGTGATCTCTTTGCCGCCCACGGCCAGTTCCCGGCAGGTCTCCTGGATGTAGTGCATGGCCAGGATCGGGATGTCGCCGGGCCGCTCGCGCAGGGCGGGCACGTGCACGGTGAGCACGTTGAGCCGGTAGTAGAGGTCCTCGCGGAAGGCCCCGGAGGCCACCTTGGGCTCCAGGCGCTGGTTGGTGGAGGCCAGGATGCGCACGTCCACCTTGACGTTTTCGCTGCCGCCCACGGGCCGCACCTCGCCCTCTTCCAGGGCGCGCAACAGTTTCGGCTGGAGGTGCGAGGGCAGGTCGCCGATCTCGTCCAGATGCAGGCTGGAGCCGTTGGCGGCCAGGAACAGGCCCGGCCGGGGCTGGTCCGCGCCGGTGAACGCGCCCTTGACGTGGCCGAACAGCTCGCTTTCCAGGATCTGGTCCGGGATGGCCGTGCAGTTCACGCTGACCAGCTGGCCGCTGCCGCGGCGGCTCAGGGCGTGGATGGTGCGGGCCACCAGCTCCTTGCCCGTGCCGGACTCGCCCAGGATGAGCACGTTGTAGTCCGTGGCCGCCACGGCCTCGACCTTCTCGCGCAGCCGGCGGATGGCCGGGCTGTCGCCGATGAAGCCCAGGCGCGGGCCGCAGGAGAACACGGTCTCGCGCAGGCGGCGGTTCTCCTTGAGCAGGGCCGCGCGCTCCAGGCCCTTGGCCACCACCCGGTAGAGGCCGTCCTGGTCGATGGGCTTGGTCATGAAGTCGTAGGCCCCGGCCTTGAGCGCGGCCACGGCCGTTTCGATGGTGCCGAAGCCGGTGAGCAGGACCACGGACAGCGCGGGCGTCAGGGCCAGGGCCTGGTCCAGCAGGCCGAAGCCGTCCAGGCCCGGCATGCGCAGGTCGGTGAGCAACAGGGCGCAGGACTGCTCGCGCAGGGCGGCCAGGGCCGAGGGCCCGTCGTGGCGCACGAGCACGGGGTTGTCCGGGAAGCCCTTGGCGATGAGCCGGGCCAGGCCCTTGGCGAAATCGGCCTCGTCGTCCACCACCAGGATGGCGTCAGGCGTGAGCGTCTGCGGCATGCGGCTCCTCTTCTTCTGCGGCTCCGGCCACGCGGAAGCGCACCGTGAACACGGTTTCCTCCCGGCTCTGGACCTCGATGCGGCCGCCCATGTCGCGGATCAGGCCGTAGGCCACGGACAGGCCCAGGCCCGAGTTCTTGCCCTCTTCTTTTGTGGAAAAGAAGGGGTCGAAGACCCGGGGCAGGTCCGCCTCGGAGATGCCCGGCCCGTTGTCGCTCACCGTGAGGACCACCTCGGCGTTTTTGGCGTCGTGGCGGGCGGCCACGGTGATCCGGCCCGGCCGGGAGCCGCGGACCTCCTCCAGGGCGTCCATGGAGTTGATCAGGATGTTGGTCACCACCTGTTCCACCGAGCCGTCGTCCCCGCGCACCAGGGGCAGGTCCGGCGGCAGGTCGGTGATCAGGTCCACCTCCTGGGCCGAGGCCCGCACCTGGAAGACCCGGGCGATGAAGCTCACGGCCTCGCTGAGGTTCAGGGCCCGCAGGGTGGCCGGCTTGGGCTTGGCGAAGCGCATGAGGTCGAGCAGGACCTTGCGGGCCTGGAGGGTGTGCCGGATGATGATGTCCAGGTCCGCGGCGTTCTCGCTCTTGCCGTCGTTCCAGAGCAGCCGGGTGTAGCAGAGGATCACGCCCAGGGGGTTGTTGATCTCATGGGCCAGGCCAGCGGCCAGCTTGCCCATGGCCATGGCCTTTTCGCTCTGCTGGAGCCGGGCCAGCATGGTCTTCTCCATGCTCGTGTCGCGGGCGTAGACGATGCTCCGGCCGCTCTCCTCCTGGCGGTTCAGGGGGTAGGCGTGGAGCGAGAGGGAGCGGCCGCCGGGCAGGACGATCTCGCGGTGGTAGGGGCCGTTCTCGTCAAAGCGGGCCTCGCGGGAGAGCTCGGGCAGGCCCAGGAGGAGCCCGGCGTCGCGGTTGTCGGCCGAGAGCCCGGCCAGGAGCCGGTGGGCCGAGGCGTTGGCGTGGACCAGTTCGCCGCCGGGTTCCAGGAGGAAGAGCGGGTCGGCGATGCCCTCGAAGATGGACTCCAGCAGGGTCTTCTGGCGCAGCAGGTTCTCCAGGGACTCCAGGTTCTCCAGGGCGATGCCCAGCTGGCTGCTCACGGCCGTGAGCACCTCGCGCTCCTGGGGCGGCAGGACGCGCGGGGTGTCCCAGGACAGGAGCAGGGCCCCGCGGATGGACTCGGCGGCCTTCACCGGCACGGCCGCGCGGCCGTCCTCGAACAGCCCGGCCCCGCTCAGGAGCAGGCCGCGCTCCTCCAGGTCGAGCTCCAGGACCCCGGCCTCGGGCGGCCAGACGTAGCGGTTCAGGTTGGCGAAGCAGAGGAAGGTCACGGCCCGGGCCTCGAAGCGCCCGGCCACGGCCTGCATGGCCTGGTCCAGGAGGCGCTTGCGGTCCAGGCCCTCGGTGAACAGCGCGAGCATGTCCACGAACAGGCGCACGTCGGCCTGGCGGGCCGCGGCCTCCTGGCTGACCTTCTGGGTGCGCTCGCGGACCTTGTCCTCCAGGTTGGCGGCGTAGTCGGCCAGCTGGGCCTGGGCGTCGTGGAGGTGGTCGGCGAAGCGCTCCATGTCGGCGACCATGCCGTCGATCTCGTCGCCGAAGCGCGGGGCCCGGCCCAGGGTCTTGTCGGCCTCGGCCGGGAAGCGGCTGCGCAGGATGGCCGCCAGCCGGCCGATGTTGGCCAGCATCATGCGGTCGAAGAAGAAGTGGTTCAGGGTCAGGATGAGGATGGTGCCGCAGGCGAAGACCAGGATGAAGATCATGGTCACCCGGTGGATGGCCGCGGCCTCGTGGCTCACCGGCATGGTCACCAGGTCCAGGCCGTCGATCTCGTCGACCTGGCGGCCGAAGCCGCGGACGGAGCCGTAGCGTGCCAGGAGCACGGCCGGGGCGTCCTCGGGCCGGCCGTGGCAGACCATGCAGGAGGCGTCGAAGACCACGGGCTGGGCCGCCACGTAGTACTCCTCGCCATTGATGCTCCGGAACTGGCCCAGGGACTTCTGCCGGGGGTTGTCCCGGAAGTGCCGGATGAGCTCCAGCTCCAGGCCGTTGGGCGCGAACTCGGGATTGCGCGGATTGAGCGCCACCCGGCGGTAGGTGAACTGGTCCCGGGCCCTGTTCAGGTCGGACATGACCGTGCGGGTGACGAAGGACGAGGACATGGCCTCGATGATGAAGTCCCCGTGGGGCAGGACCTCGTACATGGCCGGCCGCAGGGTCTCGCGCACGTAGGTCTGCACGGCCAGGAGATTGGAGAAGACCAGGCGGGTCTTGGCCTCCACCTCGGTCTCCATGATGGCCCGCAGATAGGCGTAGAGCGAGAAGCTGAAGAGCAGGCCGATGCCGAGCAGGATCATGCATTGCCGGGCGATGAGCTTGCCCTGGAGGCGGGAGTGCTTCATGACTGCCTGTGCGGTCTCCCTGGGCCCGGCGAGGTTGCTGTTGTGGCGCGGAACAGGGCCCGGACGCGGCCCCAGGCTAGTCGCCCGGCAAAGGACCTGTCAAGGAGCCGGAAGGCCGGGGCGGCCTCAGCAGGCCACGGCCTCCCAGGCCTCCACGTAGTACAGGCTCGTGCCGGGATTCTTGGCCCAGGCGCAGTCGCCGTGGAAGCTGCGCTCCACGGGCCAGGAACTCTTGCAGGCCAGGGCCTCGTCCAGGGTCGCGGCCTCCACGATCTCCTGGGCCGTGGCCGAGAGCCGGCCCTGGGGTCCCCAGATGTAGCGGATCTTGTAGTGGTTCACTGTCTTCCTCCGTTGGGGGGCGGGGCGGACCAAGGTCCGCCCCGCCCAAGGGGATCAAACGCCGTGGGCGCTGGGGATGAGCGTGCTCACGAAGTAGAGCACCACCAGCAGGACGACGCCCAGGCCGAAGCCCCAGGCGCAGAGCTTCTTCTCCACGGTGGTCAGGGGCTCATACTCCATATTCTGGATTTCTTCGTGGAACTTGAGATCCTTCATCTGTTCCATTGTCTCGACTCCTTGTCGGGTTAGGCGGCCAGGGGGGGCAGCACGCCGTGGAAGAACAGCCAGGAGATGAACAGGCCCACCCAGATGATGAACCCGAACAGGCAGACCACGTACACCGCGGCGAGCTTGCCGATGCCCTCCTCCATGAGCTTCTTGAAGTTGGAGACCACGCCGATGGTGAAGAAGGTCAGGACGAAGAAGATCGCCCGCAGCGAGCCCAGGGCGCTGACCATGGTCTTGCCCAGGTTCATGCCGTCGGCCGACTGGGAGCAGAGGACGAGCAGCAGGAGGAAGGTCACGATGTAGCCCAGCACGAAGCGGGGGAAGCGCTGCCAGACCTCGCCGAAGCCCATGCGCTGGCCTTCCTTGCACTCGATCTTGGCGCACCAGATCCAGGCCAGGACAAAGGCCCACACGCCGATGAAGATGTCGATGAAGACCTTCACCGTGGTGGTCACCATGACCACCCAGCCTTCCTGGTAGTTGACGCCGTCGATGGTCAGGGCCTTGGCCCGGATGAGGGCGTCGGTGATGGCGCCGCTGGCCACCGCGCCGCCGTCGGACTTGACCGCCAGGCCCATCCAGCCGCCGGCCACCAGGGGCTCGCCGTGGAGGAACCAGGAGGCCACGAAGGGCAGGATGAGCATCTCCACGCAGGTGAACACGACCACCAGGGAGGAGACCATGATCGGCACCACCGGCCGGGCGCGGATGGCGCCGCCCGTGGCGATGGCCGCGGACACGCCGCAGATGGAGATGCCCGAGGCCAGGGGCGCGGCCCATTCCTTGCTGAACTTGAAGTACTTGCGCGAGACGTAATAGACCGCGGTCCAGTAGATCAGGTAGGCCTCGACGATGGCGCAGAGGCCCCGGAACAGGACCGAGGAGGCCAGGCCCATGGCGCCGGCGGCCTTCACGCCCAGCTCGGCGCCCATGATCACGATGGCGATCTTGACGAACATCTCGGGACGGCAGGCCTCCTTCATCTTGTCGGCCAGGCCGGGCATGAAGTTGCCCACGAACACACCGGCCAGCAGGGCCACGATGAACCCGGCCTCGCCGGTGAGGCCCATGGACCACGGGATGCCCACCTTCTTCAGGGTGTCCGGGGTGGCCGCGATGTAGGCGTAGTGGCCCACGGCGAAGCAGATGTAGCTGATGAAGAAGGCGATGGTGAAGCCCTTGACGAACTTGCCCACGTCGCCGTTCAGCAGCTTGATGGCCCAGGACAGGACCGCCGTGAGACCCACGTAGGTCAGGAGCAGCGAGACGATGCCCGGCACTCCCTTGTAGGTCCCTGTGGAGGCCGCGAAGATCTTCTCCGGCGAGAGCCAGGTGTTGGTCTTCACGGCCCAGCCCAGCAGGTCCAGGCCGAAGACGTTCAAGCCGCCGAGGACAAAGATGAGCGACCCCAGGAGCAGGGCCATCTTGTCTTCCGTAAACCCAGTCTTTGCTGCCATGTTTCCTCCCTTCCTGTTGCTTGCGGTGCGATGTTCCGGCCCGGTCTGGCAAAGCGGCCCGGGCAGGGCTGCGACGGTTGGACGCAGGGGACAAAGCAACAAGCAGACCAGGAAGGGGGAAAATGCAATGCGCTGGAATGAAATGATAAAAAAAGTCGATCCAGGGGCCGGAGTGCAAACTTTGCGGTCCGGGCTGCCAACCGCGGTTGGCAGGGGCGGGGGTCAGGACAGGCGGTTTTTGAAGTCCTCGTATCCGAAGGTCTTGATGATGCGCGGGACGCTCTGGCCCTGTTCCAGGAGGCAGAGGGCCGGGAGGTTCACGCCGTTGAACGTGGTGGTCTTGACCATGGAGTAGATGGCCATGTCCGTGAACACGAGCCGGTCGCCGGGAGAGAGCGGCTGGTCAAAGGAATAGTCGCCGGCCACGTCCCCGGCCAGGCAGGAGAGCCCGCCCAGGCGGTAGGTGTGCGGTTTTTCTCCGGGCAGGCCCGAGCCCAGGATGTGCGGCCGGTAGGGCATTTCCAGGACATCGGGCATGTGGCAGGGCACGGCCGTGTCCAGGATGGCCATGGCCTGGCCGCCGCGCTCCAGCACGTCGAGGACCTCGGTCACGAGAAAGCCCGCGTTGAGGGCCGTGGCCTCGCCCGGCTCGAGATAGACCTGGACCCCATGCCGTTCCTGGAATCCCGCCACCACCCGGCAGAGCCGGTCCAGGTCGTAGTCCGGCCGGGTGATGTGGTGGCCGCCGCCGAAGTTCACGGACGCGAGCCCGGGCAGCAGGTCCCCGAAGCGCTCCTCAAAGGCCGCCATCGTGCGCTCCAGGGCATCGGCATTGTGCTGGCACAGGGTGTGGAAGTGCAGCTCGGTGACGCCCTCGGGCAGGCGGCCCCCCAGCTCGGCGCGGCGCAGGCCCAGGCGCGAGCCCGGGGCGCAGGGGTCGTAGATCGGGGTGTGGCCCTCGGAGTGCTCGGGGTTCACCCGCAGCCCCAGGGTCAGGGGCCGGGGAGCCTTGGCCAGCAGGGGCCGGAAGCGCTCCAGCTGGCCCAGGGAATTGAACACGATATGGTCGGCGTGGGGCAGGATCTCCGCCAGGCTCTGCTCGGAATAGGCCGCGGCGAACACGTGCACCTCGCCGCCGAACTCCTCGCGGCCGAGCCGGGCCTCGTGGGGCGAACTGGCGCAGACCCCGTCCAGGGCCCAGCGCAGGGGCTCGAACGCGCTCCACATGGCAAAGGCCTTCAAGGCCAGGAGGATCTTGCAGCCCGTGGCCCGGCGCACCTGATTGAGGATCGCGGCGTTGGCCCGCAGCAGGCCTTCGTCCACCACGAACGAGGGGCTCGGCACGGAGCGGGGATCGAAACGCAAGGCCTGGGTCACAGCCAGGTTTCCGTCCAGGGCAGGCCGCGCTTGGCCAGTTCGGCCAGGAACGGGTCCGGGTCGAACTGCTCCATGTTCCAGACGCCGGGCTTCTTCCAGACGCCCTGGACCATCATGGCCGCGCCGACCATGGCGGGCACGCCCGTGGTGTAGGAGATGGCCTGGGAGTTGGTCTCCTTGTAGGCCTCCTCGTGGTCGCAGATCTGGTAGATGTAGTAGGGCCGGTTCTTGCCGTCCCGGGTCTCGCCGTGGACCACGCAGCCGATGCAGGTCTTGCCCTTGGTCAGCGGGCCCAGGGACCCGGGATCGGGCAGCACGGCCTTGAGGAACTGGATGGGCACGATCTGCCGGCCCTGGAAGTCCACGGCGTCGATGCGGGTCATGCCCACGTTCTCGAGCACCTGGAGGTGCTTCAGGTAGTTCTCGGAAAAGGTCATCCAGAAGCGCGCCCGCTTGATTTCCGGGAAGTGCTTCACCAGGGATTCCAGTTCCTCGTGGTACATGAGGAAGCACTTCTTCTTGCCGATGTCCGCCGGGAAGTCGTAGGTCCAGGCAAAGGACAGGGGGTCGGTCTCCACCCACTCGCCGTGCTCGTAGTAGCGGCCCCGGGCCGTGACCTCGCGGATGTTGATCTCGGGATTGAAGTTGGTGGCGAACGGCTGGCCGTGGTCGCCCGCGTTGCAGTCGATGATGTCCAGGGTCTCCATGCGCGTGAAGTGGTGCTTCCTGGCATAGGCCGTGAACACGTTGGTCACGCCCGGGTCAAAGCCCGAGCCGAGCAGGGCCATGAGCCCGGCCTCGCGGAAGCGCTCCTGGTAGGCCCACTGCCAGCTGTACTCGAACTTGGCCAGGTCCAGGGGCTCGTAGTTGGCCGTGTCCAGGTAGTCCACCCCGGTCTCCAGGCAGGCGTCCATGATGTGCAGGTCCTGGTAGGGCAGGGCCACGTTGAGCACGAGTTTGGGCTGGAAGCTGCGGATGAGCTCGGCCAGCTCGGGCACGTTGTCCGCGTCCACCTGGGCGGTCTGCACGGGCCGGGGCAGTTCCCTGGCAATGGCGTCGCACTTGGACTTGGTGCGCGAGGCCAGCATGATCTCGGAGAAGATCTCCGGGGCCTGGGCGCATTTGTGCGCCACCACGCGGCCGACACCGCCAGCGCCGATGATGAGAACCTTGGACATCGTTGCCTCCTTTGCGCAAAGCGCCGATGCAATGCGGGGCCTTCTCCCGCATTTTCGCACAGGCCGGGGTTCGGCCTAACGTTCGAAGTAGGTGTAGCCGCGCAGTCCGTCCTCGAAGGCCCGCATGATCTCGCGGCGTTCGCGGGCCGTGATCCGGCCCTCGCGCACCCCGCGCTCGGCGGTGTCCCGGAAACGGGTGAGCAGGCGCTTGGGATTGAACTCCACGTAGGAGAGCACGTCGGCCACGGTGTCGCCCTCGGCCTCGCGCACGAAGTCGAAGGTGCCGTCCGCGTGCACCCGGATGGAGACCACGTTGGTGTCGCCCAGCAGGTTGTGCAGGTCGCCCAGGGTCTCCTGGTAGGCGCCCACCAGGAACACGCCCAGGTAGTACTCCTCGTTGCCGTCGAGCTCGTGCACGGGCAGGGCCTTGGCCACGCCGTGGGGATCGATGAAGCGGTCGATCTTGCCGTCGCAGTCGCAGGTGATGTCGGCCAGGATGGCGCGGCGGGTGGGCATCTCGTCCAGGCGGTGCAGGGGCATGATCGGGAAGAGGTGGCCGATGGCCCAGGAGTCCGGCAGGGACTGGAACACGCTCATGTTGGCGTAGTAGATGTCGCTGATGGACTCGCTCAGATCGTCCAGCTCCTGGGGCACCTGCTTGAGCTGGCGCACGAGCTGGGCCGCGCGGTTGACCATGTGCCAGAAGATGCTCTCGGCCAGGGCCCGCTGGCGCAGGCTCACGTGGCCGTGGCGGAACTGGCCGCGCACCTCGTCGCGGTAGTGCACCGCGTCGTTGAGGCTCTCCTGCACGTTGCGCACGCTCATGGACTTGGCCGCCTCGAAGAGGTTCTCGATGAGCGTGGGCGTGCCCTCGGGCAGGGCCTTGGGCAGGGGCTGGGCCTCGAAGCGCGAGGTGTCCAGGATGTTGAACAGCAGCACCGAGTAGTAGGCCACCAGGGCGCGGCCGGACTCGGTGATGATCACCGGGTGCTCCACGCCCTTCTCGTCCAGGGTCTGCATGACCGCCTCGACCACGTCGGCGCAGTACTCGTCCAGGGTGTAGTTGCGGGAGTTGATGTAGTTGGTGTGCGAGCCGTCGTAGTCCACGGCCAGGCCGCCGCCCAGGTCCAGGAAGCCCATGGCCGCGCCCTCGTCCACCAGCCCGGAATAGACCCGCCCGGCCTCGATGACCGCGGCGCGGATGTCGCGGATGTTCGGAATCTGCGAGCCCAGGTGGTAGTGGAGCAGGCGCAGGCAGTGGAGCATGTTCTCGGCCCTGAGGCGGTCCACCACCTGCACGAGCTGGGCCGTGTCCAGGCCGAAGATGGAGCGGTCCCCGCCGGACTCGGTCCAGTGGCCCCCGGCCTTGGCCGCCAGCTTCATGCGCGCGCCGAGCATGGGCTCGATGCCGAGCGCCTTGGAGCGCTCCAGGATGAGCTCCAGCTCCGAGGGCATCTCCAGGACGAAGAAGACGTTGTAGCCCATCTTGCGGGCGTAGAGCCCGAGGTCGATGAACTCCTCGTCCTTGTAGCCGTTGCAGACCAGGCAGGCCTCGGGGTCGCGGAGCATGCCCAGGGCGGCGATGAGCTCGGCCTTGGACCCGGCCTCCAGGCCGTGGTGGTGGCGTCCGCCGTGGCGGGTGATCTCCTCGATGACCTGTTCCTGCTGGTTCACCTTGATGGGGAACACGCCGCGGAACACGTTGCGGTAGGAGAGCCGCTCCATGGCCGCTCGGAAGGATTCGTGCAGGTTGGAGATCTGCGAGTCCAGGATGTTCTCCACCCGCAGGAGCACCGGCATGTCCAGGCCGCGTTCGCGCAGGCCCTTGATGATCCTGGGGATGGAGACGCGGACCTTCTTGTTGTCCAGGAACGGGGTGATGACGGCGTGGCCCTCGCGGGAGACGTCGAAATAGCCCGCGCTCCAGTTGCGGATATTATAGAGCTCCGCGGACTTTTCCGCGTTCCAGCGCTCCAGGGTGTCCTTCTTGACCATGGCCTCCCTCCGAGGGGACCCCGCCCCAGGGGGTTCTGATGGACCGGCTGGGTTTTCCAACGCCGGGGACATGCGGATAGGGTTTTGTCCGAGGTTTGTAAAGAAAAAAATGACCCGTGGATGAAATTTTCTCGCTTCGGACCGAGTGTGAGCGAAATGTGTCCGCTGGGAAACGTTTCCGAATATGCTTCGATGTGTGCAGGTTATGTTCTCATATTGAAGGTGACGTTTTTATAAATGAAGTAATAATTGCGATATACGATCTATTCATGTCCAAATGTGTTTCATGCAATAAAGTTAATGAGCATTGCACGGTTTTTTATTCGCAAAATACATGACGCACTAAAGCAAGAAATGTTCGCATCATGAACCATTTGTTCTCGTGCATGTGGCAATTCAAGACAATTCCAGGGCGATGTGGGAATATACCCGTCTCTTGTGAGGAACCAGTATGAACAAAAACCGTGCGCTGCACCTTGCGGGCGCACGCTCATGGAGACAATTCGGCTCCGGAATACAGACGATCCCCAAGGCGGACCTCTGTTCCCGGTCCCGGGCCGCGCCGCCATTGCGTTCACGGCATCGAGCGGGTAGGTGGAAAACGGACCCGGACCCTGACAAGGATCGTTCATGAGCGCGCCTCCTTTCCGCCTTGCCTCCGCCCCTGGCGGACCCCGCCGCCGGGCCCGCTGGGCGTGGCTCCTCCTTCTGGTCCTGGTGGCCTATGGCCTGGCCCTGGAGGTGCGCCTGGCCGAGATCCCCAAGTGGGAGCGGCCTGAATTCCGGGTGGCCGGGGAATACCTGGCCGCGACCCATGACAGCTACGCCTGGCTGGCCGGTGCCGGGGGCCTGGGCGACTATGTCCACTATCCTTTCTCCCGGCTGACCCGGGCCCTGGAGCAGGGTTTCGGGGCCCGGCCCGGCAACGTGGCCTTCTGGGCCCCGGCCTTTTTCGCGGCCCTGGCGGCTCCGGTGACGCTGCTCTGGGGCTGGCTCCTGGGCGGCCGCACCGCCGGGCTGGCCGCCGGACTGCTGGGGGCGATCCTGCCGGGCTTCTACATCCGCACCCGGCTGGGCTACTGGGACACGGACGTGTTCACCCTGCTGGGCCCCCTGACCACGGCCCTGTGTCTGGCCGCCGTGGTCCGCGAGGTCCGCAGGCCGGACCCCGCGCCTGCGGACGCCCTGGTCCCGGCCGTGGGGGCCCTGCTGGCCGGTCTGCTCTGCCGGGTCCTCGACCTGCCGCACCAGGCCAACGTGTCCCTGGGTCTGCTGACCCTGGCCCTGGCCGTGCCGCTTCTGCTCGCGCTGGCCCGTGGCCCGGCCCTGGCCCGGGGGCTGCGGCTGCTGGCCGTGTTCGGCCTGGCCGCGTTTCCCGGCTGGCAGCAGGGCGCCTCGCCCTGGCAGGCCGGGCTGGGCCTGGTCCTGGCCATCCTTCTGGTCCTGCTGCCCCGGCTGCGCTCCGCCGGCGCGCAGCGGGCCCTGCGCACGCCCTGGCCCTGGGTCGCGGCCCTGGCCCTCCTGGCCCTGGCGGTCCAGGCCCAGGACTCGCTGCTGGAGTTCCTGCGCCAGGGCCTGGGCTACCTGCGGCCCGCGGACAACGGCGCTCCGGCGGACGGGCCGGTCTGGCCCGGCGTGACCCAGAGCATCCGCGAGGTCCTGGTCATGGACATCCCGGACACCCTGGCCCGCCTGGGCGGCTCGGCCTGGGCCGGGGGCGCGGGCCTGGCCTGTCTGCCGCTCCTGTTTGTCCTGCGGCCCGAGGCCCTGCTCCTGCTGCCCACCCTGGGCCTGGGCCTGTGCAGCCTCTGGCTCGGCAACCGCTTCAGCATGTACGGCGGCCCGGCCGTGGTCCTGGGCCTGGGCGTCTGCCTGGACCTGGGCCTGCGCCGCGTCTGGCCCCTGGGCCGGGGCAGGGAGACGGCGGCCCTGGCGCTCCAGTGCGGCCTGGCCCTGGCCCTGGTCCTGCCCCTGGCCGCCACCTACCGCGAGCTGCCGGTGTCGCCGGTGCTTGACCAGGTCCATGCCGAGGCCCTGGTGGAGCTGGGCCGCCAGGCCCCGCCCGGGGCCCTGGTCTGGACCTGGTGGGACTACGGCTACGCCACGCAATACTATGCCCGGCGGCGCACGGCCCTGGACGGGGGGCGGCATGCGGGCCGGGAGGTCTATCCCCTGGCCCTGGCCCTGACCACGCCGAGCGCCCGGCAGGCGGCCCAGGTCCTGCGCCTGGCCGCGTCCCCGGAACCGCCCTGGACCCGGGGAACCGGGGCCCAGGCCAGGGACTTCCTGGACCGTCTGACCCGCGAGGACGTGGCCGGGCCGCAGACCCCGCCGCAGTATCTCGTGGTGGCCTGGGAGGACCTGAACCTGGCGCGCTGGATCACCTTCTACGGCCGCTGGGATCTGCTCGCGGGCCAGAGCAGGGGGGGCGAGATCATGCGCCTGCGCCGCGACGCGGACATCGACCCGGAGCGCGGCGTGGTGGCGCTCCGGCACTCGGGCGAGATCGTCCGCCTGGGCAGCATGGAGGTCTTCACGGACCGGGACGTGCTGCGCCGGAATTACGCCCACACCGAGGGCACGCGGCTGGTGCTCAACGCGGGCCGCAACGAGGCCTTTCTCCTGGGCGAGCAGGTCTGGCGGGGCATGCTCCTGCGTCTGCTCCTGGACGACCCCGGGGCTCCGGACATCGCGCCCCATTTCCGCCTGGCCGTGGACCGCTTCCCGGACGCGCGCATCTACGAGGTCCGCTGAGGGGGCCTATTTTTCGCTGCCTTTTCCCCGGGTTCTTTTGTACACAACCGGCCATGGCCCCCGCCCTGTCTCATACCGCCCGGCGCATCGCCCTGGTCATCGGCTCGCTCCAGGGCGGCGGGGCCGAGCGCGTGGCCGGGATCCTGGCCCAGGGCTGGCGCGGCCGGGGCCACGCCGTGGACCTCGTGACCCTGGAGCCAGGGGACGCGGTGCCGGCCTATGGCCTGGACCCGGGGCTGCGGGTGCTGCGCCTGGACGGCACTGGACCTGCCCGCAACCGGCTCCAGGCCCTGGCCCGGGAGCTGACCAATGTCCGCAAGCTGGGCCTCGCCCTGCGGGAGCTGCGTCCGGACGTGGTGGTGAGCTTCCTGGACCAGACCAATGTGCTCACCCTGCTGGCCTGTCTGGGCACGGGCCTGCCCGTGGTGGCCGCGGAGCGCTCCCATCCCGGCCACCAGCCCCTGGGCCGGGCCTGGCGGCTCCTGCGGCGGATCGTCTATCCCCTGGCCGCGGCCCTGGTGATCCAGACCCCGGAGATCGGCCGCTGGTGCCGGAGATTCAATGCGAACATCCGGGTCATTCCCAATCCCGTGCTTCCGGCCCCGGCGTCCGTCCAGGAGCCCGGCCCTCTGATCCTGGCGGCCGGACGGCTGTCCCAGGAAAAAGGCTTCGACATCCTGATCCGGGCCTTCAGCCTGCTGGCCGGGAAACATCCGCAGTGGAGCCTGCGTATCCTGGGCGAGGGCCCGCAGCGAGGGGACCTGGAGGCGCTGGTCCAATCCCTGGGCCTGCGCGGCCGGGTGTTCCTGCCGGGCTGGGTCCCGGACTTGGAGCGCCATTGGGGCCAGGCCCAGGCCTTTGTCCTGTGCTCGCGCTGGGAGGGCTTTCCCAATGCCCTGTGCGAGGCCATGGCCGCGGGCCTGGCCTGCGTGGCTGCGGACTGCCCGGGGGGCGGGCCGGCGGCGATCATCCGCCAGGAAGTGGACGGCCTGCTCACGCCGCCCAATGATCCCCAGGCCCTGGCCGGGGCCCTGGACTGGCTCTTGTCCGACAGGGAACTGCGGGCGCGCCTGGGCGTCCGGGCCCGGGAGGTGGTGGAGCGCTTTTCCCGGGACCGGGTCCTGGACCTCTGGGACCAGTGCCTGGAGCAGGCCGTGGCCCGGAAGCAGGGAGGCCGGTAGCCATGTGCGGGATTTGCGGCCTGTTCTCCCCGCGGCCCGTGGACGAGCGGACCCTGGCGGCCATGACCGGAACCCTGGCCCTGCGGGGCCCGGACGGCTCCGGGGTCTGGCTGGACCCGGACACGGGCCTGGGCCTGGGCCACCGCCGCCTGGCCGTGCTCGAGCTGTCCGCCCTGGGGAATCAGCCCATGCTCTCGGCCTGCGGCCGGTACGCGCTCACGTTCAACGGCGAGATTTACAATCACCGCGCACTGCGGCGCGAGCTCGCGTCCCTGGGCCACGTGTTCCGGGGCGGCTCGGACACCGAGGCGCTTTTGGCCGCGGTGCGCCAGTGGGGCCTGGAGCGGACCTGCGACCGGCTCGTGGGCATGTTCGCCTTCGGGCTCTGGGACCGGCGGGAGCGCAGGCTCTCCCTGGTGCGCGACCGCCTGGGGGTCAAGCCGCTGTATTACGCAAGGGCCGGGGATTCCTTTGTCTTCGGCTCGGAGTTGAAAGCCCTGCGGGCTGTGCCGGGGTTTCCCGCGGACCTGGACCGCGACGCCCTGGCCCTGTATTTCCGGCACAACTTTATTCCCGCGCCCTGGACCATCTACCGGGCCGCGCGCAAGCTCGAGCCAGGCCGCATCCTTCAGATCGAGGCCCCGGACCAGGAGCCGGTGATCACGGCCTTTTGGTCGGCCCGGGAGGTCTGGGAAGAGGGCGCGCGCACGCCTTTTGCCGGGGCCCTGGCCGAGGCCGTGGACCGGCTGGAAGGGCTGCTGGACGAGGCCGTGCAACTGCGCATGGTCGCGGACGTGCCCGTGGGCGCGCTGCTCTCCGGCGGCATCGACTCCTCCACTGTGACCGCGCTCATGCAGCGGGCCGCCTCCCGGCCGGTGCGGACATTTTCCATCGGCTTCCGCGAGCCGGGGCTGGACGAGGCGGCCCAGGCCCGGGCCGTGGCCGCGCACCTGGGCACCGAGCACACCGAGCTGTACGTCACGGGCCAGGACATGCTGGCCATGCTGCCCCAGGTGCCGCGGCTCTGGGACGAGCCCTTCGGCGACTCCTCCCAGATCCCCACGGCCTGCGTCTGCGCCCTGGCCCGGGAGCAGGTCACGGTGGCCCTGTCCGGGGACGGCGGGGACGAGCTGTTCGGCGGCTACGGCCGCTACTTCCAGGCCGGGCTCTGGGAGCGCATCCGGGCCGTGCCCCTGCCTGTGCGGCGGATCGCGGCCGGGCTGCTGCGGGTCCTGCCGCCGGGGCTCTTCGGGCTGTCCGGGGAATTGGGCCGCAAGGTCCGCCGCCGCCTGGACCTGCTCACCCTGGAGCGCTTTGGACAGTTCTACCTTCATATTCTGAGCCACGAGACCCGGCCCGGGCTCCTGGTCCCGGGGTCCTCGGAGCCGGAGACCGCCCTGACCCGGGACTGGCCGGACCCGGGCAACCGGCTCTGGGCCATGACCCTGCTGGACGTCCTCACCTACCTGCCCGACGACATCCTGACCAAGACCGACCGGGCCAGCATGGGGCAGGGCCTGGAGCTGCGCAGCCCGCTCCTGGACCACCGGGTGGTGGAGTTCGCGGCGGCCCTGCCGGAGCAGATGAAGGTGGAGGCGGGCCAGGGCAAGCGGGTGCTGCGCGAGCTGCTCTTCCGGCACGTGCCCCGGGAGCTGGTGGAGCGGCCCAAGATGGGCTTCGGCGCGCCGGTGCGGGGCTGGCTGGAGAACGAGCTCAGGGACTGGGCCGCGGACCTGCTGGACCCGGCCCTGATCCGGCGGCAGGGAGTCCTGGACCCGGCCCGGGTGGCGGGCCTGCACCGGGAATTCCTGCGCGGGCAGGGACACGTGTGCCACCGGCTCTGGAACGTGCTCATGTTCCAGGCCTGGCTCGGGGAGTGGGGCGCGTGAGCGGGTTCAAGGTGCTCCTTCTGGCCCCTTCCCTGGACACGGGCGGGACCGAGCGCCAGGTGGTCCAGCTGGCGGGCTGCCTGGCGGACCGGGGCCTGGACGTGGGCCTGGCCCTGTGCCGCAAACAGGGGGCCCTGCTGGCCGAGGCGGCCCCGGGGGTGCGCATGTTCGACCTGGCCAAGGCCGGCCGGGCCGACGTGCCCGGGTTCCTCTGGCGCGCGGCCCGGCTTCTCCGGCAGGAGCGGCCGCAGGTCCTCTACTCCTTTCTCGGCACCCCCAACCTTGCGGCGGCCCTGCTCAAGCCCCTGCTGCCCGGGACCCGGCTGGTCTGGGCCCTGCGCGCCGGGCCGGACGGGGCGGGCCCGGGCCGGCTGGCCCGGCTCTGCCACTGGGCCGAGGCCCGGCTGTCTTGGGCGCCGGACGCCGTTGTGGTCAACAGCGAGGCGGGCCGCAACGCGGCCCTGGCCCGGGGCTTTCCAGGGGAACGGCTCGCGCTCGTGCCCAACGGCATCGACACCCGGCGGTTCTCTCCGGACCGCGCGGCCGGGGCGGCCCTGCGCCGGGAGTGGGGCGGCGGGGAGAGGCGCAGGCTGGTGGGCCTGGCGGCCCGGCTGGACCCGGTGAAGGATCACGAGACCTTTTTGCGGGCCGCGGCCGAGGTGGCCCGGACCGAGAGCGGGGTGCGCTTCGTTTGCGTGGGGCACGGGCCTTTGGCCGGGCCGCTCCGGGCCAGGACCCGGGACCTGGGGCTGGAGGACCGCTTGGTCTGGGCCGGGGAGCGGCCGGACATGCCCGCGGTGTACAACGCCCTGGACGTCTGCTGCCTCACGTCCCGGAGCGAGGGCTTTCCCAATGTCCTGGCCGAGGCCATGGCCTGCGGCCTGCCCTGCGTGAGCACGGATGCGGGGGATGCGGCCGAAATCGTGGGGGACACGGGCCTGGTCGTGCCCCGGCGGGACCCCGGAGCCCTGGCCCGGGCCCTGGTCCGGATGCTCCGCGAGCCGGGGCCGGGCCCGGCCGCCCGCGCCCGCATCCTGGAGCGTTATTCTCTGGAGCGGATGGCGGAGCGCACCGAGGCCCTGCTCCGGGGGCTCACTCCCCGTCCATGAGCAGGCGCTTGGCCACGTCCAGGTCGTAGAGGGCCAGGGGGTTGCGGCCGGTCTCCCGGGACTTGAACATCTCGGCCGCGGCCTTGACGATCTCCAGGGAGAGCCAGCCGTGGCGCTCCCAGACGTCCGGGTCCTGGCGGTTCCAGAGGCGGAATTCGATGCGGCCCATGTTGTCGCGCACGTACATGCGCGCGTCCCGGTCCTGCAGGCTGGGGTGGTAGTAGAGGCCTCGTTCGTCTTTCATGTGCGTCTCCGGGCGGCGGTCAGGGCCGGAGCGAGCTGCTCCAGCGGGCGGCCGAAAAGGAAATCAAGGATCGCAGGGTCCATGCCCGATTTTTCCGCCACGAGCAAGCGCACCTCGCGGTCCCAGCCGAGCATGGCGGCCCGGCCTTGCCGGTCTTCGGGAGCGTCGCTCTCCAGGAGCCGGGCAAAGCCGGACACCGGGCAGCGTTGCTCGTGCTCCGCGATGAGTTCCAGCAGGGGATGGCCGGGGGGCAGGATGTCGCGCCGGGTCAGGCGGTCCCGGGCATAGACCCGCTCCAGATCCCGGGTGTCCTGGCAGGACAGGACCCGGCATTCCAGGGGGCGGGCCGCGTAGATGGCGCAGGCCGCGCCCTCTTCCTGGAAGAACAGGCAGGTCCAGGCCCCGTCCCGGCCGCGGAGCTTGACGATTTCCGTCTCCAACGGCTCCAGCCTGCCGCGTACCTGGTCCAGGGCCGGTTCCCCGGCGCGCAGGGTCACCAGGTCGGCAAGGTCCGGGCCGCCGGGGGTCCGCAGCAGGGGCAGGTCCTCACGGTGCAGGGCGGGTCCGCCCTTGCGGCAGCACTCCCCGCAACGGGAGCAAAGAGGGGGTTTTTCTGTGGGATTCAAGTTTTTCTTGAAAGCGGCGGCGGTTTTGGGTAATAATTCACAAGCGCCCGCTTTGGCGGGTGTGAACGCCCTGTTACCCGCACGGCTGGCGGTTGGCAAGGGCTGGTGACCACGGCGCCTCCCAGGGGCGGGCCGCTTGGCTCGCGGCGGGGGAGGAGTCGCTGTCCGGCGTTTTTCGGTTGACAAAAAATGCCGGACTTTCGTACATTGGGAACCCTGCGTCCCAAGCTTCCGGTCTGGGTTTTCACCCGCGCCATCACGGGAAGCCGCAGCCCCTGTTTGTTTCCGGTCCTTGACAGCGGAGGATATTCGTCTGGGCTCGCCGGCCTACGCCGCAGGCCACAAGTCCGGACGTGCGAGAGTTGGCAGGCAACATTTTAAAAAAACAATGGAGGTTAAGGGAATGGCGAAACACAAAACCCCCTTGTTGGACCAGCTGGAAAGCGGGCCGTGGCCCAGCTTTGTGTCCGACATAAAGCAGGAATGCGCGAGCAGGGCCAAGAACGCCAAGGGCGTTGACTATCAGGTCCCGGCCGACTGTCCCGACGACCTGCTGGGCGTTCTGGAAATGTCGTACGTGGACGGCGAGACCCACTGGAAGCACGGCGGCATCGTGGGCGTGTTCGGCTACGGCGGCGGCGTCATCGGCCGCTACTGCGACCAGCCCGAGATGTTCCCGGGCGTGGCGCACTTCCACACCGTGCGCGTGAACCAGCCCTCGGGCCTCTACTACACCACCGAGTTCCTCCGTCAGATCTGCGATCTGTGGGAGCTCCGCGGCTCCGGCCTGACCAACATGCACGGCTCCACCGGTGACATCGTGCTCCTGGGCACCACCACCCCGCAGCTGGAAGAGATCTTCTTCGACCTGACCCACAAGATGAACACGGACCTGGGCGGCTCGGGCTCCAACCTGCGCACCCCGTCCTGCTGCCTGGGCCAGTCCCGCTGCGAGTTTGCCTGCATCGACACCCAGCAGCTGTGCCATGACCTGACCAACACCTATCAGGACGAGCTGCACCGTCCGGCCTTCCCCTACAAGTTCAAGTTCAAGGTGGACGGCTGCCCCAACGGCTGCGTGGCCGCCATCGCCCGTTCCGACTTCTCGATCATCGGCACCTGGCGTGACGAGATCCGCATCGACCAGAAGGCCGTGGCCGCCTACGTCGGCGGCGAGATCAAGCCCAACGCCGGCGCCCACGCTGGCCGCGACTGGGGCAAGTTCGACATCCAGAAGGAAGTCGTGGACCGCTGTCCCACCGGCTGCATGAAGTTCGAGGGCGGCAAGCTCGAGATCAACAACAAGGAATGCGTGCGCTGCATGCACTGCATCAACGCCATGCCGCGCGCCCTGCGGATCGGCAACGACCGCGGCGCCAGCATCCTCTGCGGCGCCAAGGCCCCGATCCTGGACGGCCCGCAGATGTCCTCGTTGCTCGTGCCCTTCATCAAGGCCGAGGAGCCCTACGACGAGATCAAAGAGATCGTCGAGAACCTCTGGGACTGGTGGATGGAAGAGGGCAAGAACCGCGAGCGCCTGGGCGAGACCATGAAGCGCCTGTCCTTCCAGAAGCTTCTGGAAGTGACCAACCAGAAGGCCGATGCCCGTCACGTCCGCGAACCGCGCCACAATCCGTACATCTTCTGGAAGGAAGAGGAAGTGAAGGGTGGCTGGCAGCGCGACATCGCCGACTACAGAAAGAAGCACCAGAAGTAACAAGGGGAGGACACCACTATGGCCTTCATCTCTTCCGGATACAATCCCGACAAACCGATGGAGAACCGGATCACGGACATCGGTCCTCGTCACTTTGGCGATTTCCTGCCGCCGGTCATCAAGAAGAACAAGGGCAAATGGGCCTACCACGAGATCCTCGAGCCCGGCATCCTGCTGCACGTGGCTGATTCCGGCGACAAGGTCTACACCGTGCGCGTCGGCGCCGCCCGTCTCATGTCCATCTCGCACATCCGCGAGATTTGCGACATCGCTGACAAGTTCTGCGGCGGCCACCTGCGGTTCACCACCCGCAACAACGTCGAGTTCATGGTGGGCACCGAGGACGAGGCCAAGGCCCTGAAGAAGGATCTCAACGGCCGCAAGTTCGCGGGCGGTTCCCACAAGTTCCCGGTCGGCGGCACCGGCGCCGGCGTGACCAACATCGTGCACACCCAGGGCTGGGTGCACTGCCACACCCCGGCCACGGACGCCTCCGGCACGGTCAAAGCCACCATGGACGCCGTGTTCGATGAGTTCGTGAACATGCGCCTTCCCGCCCCGGTGCGCATCGCCATGGCCTGCTGCCTGAACATGTGCGGCGCCGTGCACTGCTCCGACATCGCCATCCTGGGCATCCACCGCAAGCCTCCGATCATCGACCACGAGCACCTGGACAACATGTGCGAAGTGCCCCTGGCCGTGGCCGCCTGCCCCACCGGCGCCATCCGTCCCACCAAGACGGACTTCCAGGGCAAGCAGGTCGCCACCGTGGCCATCAAGCAGGAGCGCTGCATGTTCTGCGGCAACTGCTACACCATGTGCCCCTCGCTGCCGCTGTCCGACAAGGAAGGCGACGGCATCGCCATCATGGTGGGCGGCAAGATCTCCAACCGCATCACCCGCCCGGCCTTCTCCAAGGTCGTGGTGCCCTTCATCCCGAACGAGCCGCCCCGCTGGCCTTCGATGACCAAGGTCATCAAGAAGATCCTGGACGCCTACTCCAAGGACGCCCGCAAGTACGAGCGTCTGGGCGACTGGGCGAACCGCATCGGCTGGGAGCGCTTCTTCGAGAAGTGCGGCCTGGAGTTCTCGCATCACCTGATCGACGACTTCCGTGATCCGGCCTACTACACCTGGCGCCAGACCACGCAGTTCAAGTTCTAGCAAAACCAAAAGGGCGCGGGAGGGTTTCCCTCCCGCGCCCTGCACTCAACCAAGGGGCAATGCCATGGTGCTTGACACGAACGAGGCGAAGAAAAAGATCGTTGAGTTCTGCGAGTCCAAGTCCAAGACCAAGACCAAGTTCTACTTCAACGACTTCACGGACCTGTTCCCGGACGAAAAGGCCCGCGACGTCAAGAAGATCCTGACCGTCCTGGTCAACGAAGGTGTGCTCGTGTTCTGGTCCAGCGGCAGCACGACCATGTACGGCATGGCCGGAGCCGGCAAGCACGCCGAGGGCGAGGACTAGGCCTTAGTTCCCGCATTGGACGTTCGAGAGGGCCTTGCCCAGAATCTGGGCAAGGCTTTTCTCGTTCCAGCGCCCCCGCCATGAACGCACTGCCCAGACTCATTCTGGCCGGACTTTCCGGCGGCTCGGGCAAGACCATCGTCAGCCTCGGACTCTGCCGGGCCCTGGTCCAGAAGGGGCTCGCCGTGCGGCCCTTCAAGAAGGGCCCGGACTACATCGACGCCGCCTGGCTCGGTCTGGCCGCGCGCACGGACTGCTCCAACCTGGACCCCTTCCTGCTCTCCCGCGAGGTGCTCACCGCGTTGTTCGCGGACAAGGCCGCGGGCTCGGACCTCTCCATCATCGAGGGCAACCGCGGCCTGTTCGACGGCAAGGACGTGGGCGGCTCCTGCTCCACGGCCGAGCTGGCCCGCTGGCTCGACTGCCCGGTGGTCCTGGTGCTCGACTGCACCAAGATGACCCGCACGGCCGCCGCCGTGGTGGCGGGCTGCCGCCACTTCGAGGAGGGCCTGCGGCTGGCCGGGGTGGTCCTCAACCGCACGGCCGGGGAGCGCCACCGCGCCATCCTGCGCCAGGCCATCGAGACCTACACGGACGTGCCCGTGCTGGGCATGCTCCCCAAGCTTTCCGAGAACCCCATCCCGGAGCGGCACATGGGCCTGGTCTCGGACCAGGAGTATGACGGACGGGAAGCGGCTCTGGACGCCGTGGGCCGCCTGGCCGCGGACTGCCTGGACCTGGAGGGCCTCGCGGCCCTGGCCCGCAGCGCCCCGGCCCTGGCCCGGCCGGATGTCCGGCTCTGGCCCGAGGCCGCGGCCGGCGAGCCGCCGGTCATCGGCTATGTGCGGGACGCGGCCCTCTGGTTCTACTATCCCGAGAACCTGGAGGCCCTGGAGCGAGCGGGCGCCCGGCTCGTGCGGCTGAGCCTCCTGGACACCGCGCCCTGGCCCGAGATCCACGGGCTCTACCTGGGCGGCGGATTTCCGGAGACCCAGGCCGAGGCCTTGTCCGCCAACACGGCCGTGCGCGAACGGGTGCGCTCCCTGGTCCAGGCCGGTCTGCCCCTGTACGCCGAGTGCGGCGGGTTCATGTACCTCTGCCGCTCCCTGGAGCAGGAGGGCCGCTCCTTCCCCATGGCCGGGGTCCTGCCCCTGGCCACCACGCTCTGCCCCCGGCCCCAGGGCCTGGGCTACGTGGAGGCGCGGGTGGAGCGGGACAACCCCTTCCATCCCCAGGGCGGGGTGATCCGCGGCCACGAGTTCCACTACTCGGCCTGCCTGGCCCCGGACCCGGCCGCGCCCGGGGACTTCGCCCTGCGCATGGAGCGCGGCCAGGGCCTCCAGGCGGGCCGCGACGGCCTGCTCACGGGCAATGCCTGGGCCGGGTACATCCACATCCACGCCCTGGGCGAGCCCCACTGGGCCCCCCGGTTCGTGGCCGCGGCCGCCCGCTTCCGCGCCAGTCTCGCCAGCAAATAACCCTCGCCAGCTCTGGATTCCTGGGTAAGCGCAGGCGCGCCGCGGCTGCCGTGTTGCCGGCGCGTTATGTAAAGTAATTCAAGACAAACTCTAGTTGGCGCATTGTTGCGCGTTCCAGGACCGCATTCCGCGCATGCTCCGGTCCGATCACGCGGCCCGGCAGGCGGCAAGGCAGGGCCAACAACGGCTTGCGCGTTGCGACATTATTCTCCAACGATTTCGGCGGAGTATTGGCGATGCCTAGAGAACCGGGAACCGGCCCGGCCTGCCAGATTCAGGGGCCAAGGGACAGGGGGGCAGAACGCTGGAGAAGAGGGGGGAGCTGGGGCGGGAAACGGGCCGGATTCGTTGCTGCAACGCACGGTGGCGATGGCCGCGTCCCCCTTGTGCGCGGCCCAGGGGCCCTTGGCCCGGGGCGGCAGTGGGGGTCCGGGAGCATGACCCCGGCCAGGGGGCTGTCCAGGGTCTCGCAGCCGGCCGTGGTGCAGACCTCCACGGCCGCAACGCGCAGGGCTAGTCTTCCAGGGTCTCGGCCTGTCCGCCGTCCTTGATCCGCTGCTCTTCCTCGGCGCGCAGGGCCCGGCGCAGGACCTTGCCGACCATGGTCTTGGGCAGGGAGGTGCGGAACTCCACCAGGCGGGGCACCTTGTAGTTGGCCAGCTTGTTGCGGCAGAAGGCGATGACCTCGCTCTTGCCCATGGTCTCGCCCTCCTCCAGGACCACGAAGGCCTTGACCACCTCGCCGCGGGTGCCGTGGGAGATGCCCACGGCCACGGCTTCCTTGATCTTGGGGTGGGTGTGCAGGACCTCGTCGATCTCCCGGGGATAGATGTTGTAGCCCGCGGAGATGATCAGGTCCTTCTTGCGGTCCACGATGTAGAAGTAGCCTTCCTCGTCCATGGTGGCGATGTCGCCGGTGTACAGGCGGCCGTTGCGCAGGGTGTCCGCGGTGGCGTCCGGGCGGTTGAAGTAGCCCATCATGACCTGGGGGCCGCGGACCACCAGCTCACCGATCTTGCCCGGAGGCAGGGCCACGGAGCCCACCTCCATGTCCACGATCCAGGCCTCGGTGTCCGGGAAGGGCAGGCCGATGGAGCCGGCCTTGCGCTTGCCGGACAGGGGATTCAAGTGGGTCACGGGCGAGGCCTCGGTGAGCCCGAAGCCCTCCAGGATCTCGGCCCCGGTCATGGCCTTGAACTGCTCGATGTATTCCACGGGCATGGGCGCGGAGCCCGAGACGCAGTACTTGATGGACTTCAGGTCGTAGTCGCCCACGTCCTTCTGCTGGAGAAGCGAGATGTACAGGGCCGGGGCCCCGGGGAAGATGGTCGGCCGGATCTTGTCGATGGCCTTGAGCACGTCCTTGGGCGAGTAGCGCGGGAAGGGCACCTGGGCGGCCCCGAGCATGGTGGCCAGATTCATGCAGACCGTGAGGCCGTAGATGTGGAAGTAGGGCAGGATGCCGATGAAGGTCTCCTGCTGGCCGCCCAGGGTGTGCAAGAGGGCCCGGCACTGCTGGACGTTGGCGCTCAGGTTGGAGTGCGAGAGCATGCAGCCCTTGGACACGCCGGTGGTGCCGCCGGTGTACTGGAGCACGGCCATGTCGCGCTGGGGGTCCACGCCCTGGTAGGTGAACGAGCCCGAGCCCTTGGTCAGATCGGTCCAGGGCAGCACGGTCTTGCCGTCAAGGGGCACAGACGGGATGGATTTCTCGCGCCGGGCCTTGAGCCGGTAGAGCAGGTTCAGGGGGAAGGACAGGCAGTCGGCGATGTTCGTGACGAAATACTTCTCGATGGGCAGCTGGTCCTGGAGCTTGGCCACCTTGGGCCAGAGCAGGTCCAGGATGATCAGGGTGCGGGCCCCGGAGTCGTTGAACTGATGGAGGATCTCGGTCTCCATGTAGAGCGGGTTGGTCATGACCACCACGGCCCCGGCCCGCAGGATGCCCCAGTAGGTGATGATGGCCTGGGGCGTGTTCGGCAGCATGACGGCCACGCGGTCGCCGGGGCGCACGCCCTGGGCCCGCAGGTTGGCCGCCACGGTTTCCGTCAGCTTCTTGAGCTTGGCGTAGGACAGGCGGAAGTTCTGGAAGTGGATGGCCTTGCGCGAGGGCCATTTTTCCGCCGCCTGGTCCAGGAGATGGAAGAGGGGGGCGTGCTCGTAGGTGAGTGAGCCGGGCACCTCGGGGTCGTAGTGGGCCAGCCAGGGCCGTTCACTGTCCGGTGTCTTGGTCGTCATGGTTTCCTCGCGGAAGGGGATGGGGGGCGAGTATAAAGAGGAGCGTTGGCCCTGACAAGGTGTGTTCGCTCACTTTCGGAAATTGGCTCTTGATTTCTCAAGAGTTCCGGGAGAAGAGCGCGTCCCTGCCCGCGGCCGGGGTAAAAATTGCCGCTGCCGGGCCCCCCCGCTAAAGAATCTCCGTCAAAATGCCGATGATTCATTGTACGTACGAATGAAACTGCCGCCCGGCCCCTGGCCCCGGAATCCGGGCGATAAGAAAAAATGCAGTAGATTCAATGAGTAAACAACGGAATCCCGGGGCTGAGAATGGGTTGGGATAATTTTTGCAGAAGAAACATCGCGGCCCTCGATTCATTGACTGAATGAACAGCGGGACGCGGACCCTGCAAACTCATGCCCGGACAGGCAGGACATATGAATCAGATGCTTATCTCCGACGGGAAGTACCTGAGGCCCAGCAAGGAAACCAGGGTGCTGGCCATTCTGGATTCCCTGGCCAAGGAGAGCGAGCTGTCCCAGTTCGAACTGGGCCGGCGGCTCAATCTTTCCGGGGCCATGATCAACCAGTACCTGAACAGCCTGGCGGCCGACCGCCTGGTGGAGTTCCTGCCGGTCAACGGCAAGAGCTTCCGCTACGTGCTCACCCCGGACGGCGACGCCACCCGGCGGCGGATGTTCTCGGACTACTCCTCGGAGACCATCCGGCTCTATTCCACCATCAAGTCCTTCATTCAGGACCGCCTGCGCGTCCTCCGCGAGCGCGGGCTCCGGCGCCTGGTCCTGTTCGGGGCCTCGGAGACCTGCGAGGTGGTGCTTTCGGCCCTGCGCGAGAGCGAGTTCACCGTGGTGGCCCTGCTGGACAACGACGACTCCAAGCACGGGCACAACTTCCACGGCCACGTGGTGGCGCACCCCATGATCCTCGAGTCCCTGGTCTGCGACGCCGTGGTCGTGACCTCGTTCGGCAAGCAGGACGAGATTCATGAGCAACTCAAGCCCCTCTGCGCGAGCCGGGGGATTCACATCATGAGATTTTGACATGAACAGACACGAGCGTTCCATCACCCTGCGTTCCGGTGTGAAGATCGGCCCCGGCCAGCCCTGTTTCGTGGTGGCCGAGATCGGCAACAACCACCAGGGTGAATTCGCCCTGGCCAAGCGCATGGTCGAGGAGGCCGCCCGGGCCGGAGTCCAGGCCGTCAAGTTCCAGAAGCGGAACATGGAGGCCCTGCTCACCCGGGCCGGCCGGGAGGCCGCCTACAACGGCCGCAACAGCTTCGGCTCGACCTACGGCGAGCACCGCCTGGCCCTGGAGCTGTCCGTGGACGACATGGCCCGGCTCAAGGAGTTCACCGAGTCCCTGGGCCTGGTCTTCTTCGCCTCCTGCTGGGACGAGCCGAGCCTCATCGAGATGGCCGAGCTGGACCTGGAACTGCTCAAGATCTGCTCCGCGGACCTGGTCAACGTGCCCCTGCTGCGGCGCTACGGCGAGACCGGCGTGCCGATCATCCTGTCCACGGGCATGAGCGCCTTCGAGGACATCGACACGGCCATGGCCGAGCTGCGCCGCTACCACCAGGAGATCATCCTGCTGCACTGCAACAGCACCTATCCCTGCTCCGAGGAGCACATCGGCCTGCCGGTCATGGAGAGCCTGCGCGAGCGCTACGGCGTGCCCGTGGGCTATTCCGGCCACGAGCGCGGCATCGCCCCCAGCGTGGCCGCGGTGGCCCTGGGCGCCTGCGTGGTGGAGCGCCACTTCACCCTGGACAAGACCATGAAGGGCACCGACCACCAGGTCTCCCTGGAGCCCGGCGAGCTGGGCCAGATGGTGGACATGATCCGCGAAGTGGAGCGGGCCATGGTCATCAAGGGCAAGAAGGTCTTCCCCGAGGAGCAGAGCGCGGCCAAGAAGCTCCGCAAGAGCATCGTCTTCTCCCGCGACCTGCCCGCCGGGCACGTGCTCTGCGAGGCCGACCTGACCACCCGCAGCCCCTGGGTGGGCATCTCCCCGGTGCATTGGGACGAGGTCCTGGGCGCCACGGTGAAGCGGCCGGTGAAGCACGAGGAGCCCCTGCAGTGGGATCTGCTTTCCCTGATCCCGGCCGTGGGCAGCAACGTGGCCACGTCCTGATCCCGGGACGGACAGGACTTGCCTTTTCAGCGGCCATGGCCGACAAACGGTCATGCCCGGCCTGACCCTGGAGATTCTTCCCGGACGGTTCGCCGTCTGCCGCCTGCCCGCGGACCAGCCCCTGCCCCGGCTGGAGCCGGGACCGGCCCTGCTGGCCCTGGTCCGCACCCCTGACGAACTGTCCCTGGTCTGTCCCGAACAGGACGCGCCCCAAGGCGCCCGGGCCGAAACCGGCTGGCGCGCCCTGAAGGTCCTGGGCCCCCTGGACTTCGCCCTCACCGGCGTGCTGGCCTCCCTGGCCGAACCCCTGGCCCGGGCCGGGGTGAGCATCTTCGCCCTGTCCACCTACGACACCGACTACCTCCTGGTGCGCGAGGCGGCCCTCGACGCCGCCCGGGCCGCCCTGGAGTCGGCCGGCCACGCCTTCAAAAAATAACTGCGTTCCGGCCAGGACCGTCTAGATTGGACTCCAGCAATCCGCGCGGAGGGCAGCATGGCCGCCTTGGACACGGGAATACTCCTGGAAACCGGCACCAACGAGCTGGAGATCATCGAGTTCTTCGTCGATGAGGACGGCCCCGAGGGCAGCCGGCGTCACTATTTCGGGGTGAACGTGGCCAAGGTCCTGGAGGTGCTCGAGGCCCCCCCGGGGCTGGCCCCTTCCCCGGCGGCGGCGCATCCGAGCTTCCTCGGGACCATCCCCCTGCGCGACCTCATCCTGCCCGTGGTGGACCTCTCGGTCTGGCTGGAGCTCAAGCGCGGCCAGCGCTCCAACGAGCCGATCATCGTCACGGAATTCAACAACGTGATCACCGGATTCCTGGTCTCCGGCGTGACCATGATCCACCGGGTCAACTGGGCCGACGTGGAGCCGCCCAGCCGCGTGGTGTCCGGACTGAACACCAACTGCATCACCGGCACCGTGCACATGGAGGGGCATTTCACCCTGCTCCTGGACCTGGAGCTGGTCCTGGCCGAACTGGGCGGGCTCACCGGGCGGGAGGAGGCCGTGGCCATCCCCCGGGCCGAGGAGCGCTACCGGGCCTTGGTGGCTGACGACTCCACCTCGGTGCGCCAGCTCCTGCGCCAGAACTTCGAGGCCGCCAATTTCGAGGTCCAGGTGGTCAGCGACGGGTCCGCGGCCTGGAACGCGCTGGCGGCGCTCAAGGAGACCGCGGTCCGGGAGGGCCGTCCGGTGACCGACTACCTGGACGTGCTCGTCTCGGACGTGGAGATGCCCCTGCTGGACGGCTACACCCTGACCCGCCGGGTCAAGGACGACCCCGAACTGGGCCGCCTGCCCGTGGTCCTGTTCTCCTCGCTCATCTCCAAGGGGCTGCGGCACAAGGGCGAGGCGGTCAGGGCCGACGACCAGGTGACCAAGCCGGAGTTCGCCACCCTCACCGAGCGGGTCCTCCAGGTCATCCGCAAGAACCGTTGAGGCCCGTCCCGGGAGCCCGCGGAAGCCCGCAGTCTTGGGACGGGGGCTTGTTTTTTTGCGTCCAGGATATATGAATTGCTGTATTGCCGGAGAGGGCGCGGAGAAGCCGGGGCCTTGTTTCCCGACCAGAAAGGGCGTAATCAGGCGCTTCGCGTCCTCCAAGCAGCGGGCCGCACCCCTATGAGAACCATTGTCCTTGCCGCGCTCCTCCTGCTCCTTGGCCTGTCCGAACGGGCCGGGGCCTGGTGTTTGCAGCCCGACGACACCCCGCCGCGTTGCATCGACCAGGCCGAGAAGAAGGAATTCAAGAGCGAGGAGGACTACGACGCCTGCCGCTCCGACGTGGAACGCTACGTGAAGCGGATGCAGGACTGGTCGCGCTGCGTGCGCGAGGAGTCCCTGACCCGCTCCAACGAGGTCATCGAGAAGTTCAACTGCAAGGTCCGCGGCGAATTCTGCCCCTGAGCCCCAAAGAAAAGGCCGGACCCGAAGGCCCGGCCTTTGGCAGGCAACAGGGAACGGCCGCTTACTTCTTCTTCTCTTCTTTCTCTTCGGGCTTCTCGGCCACGGCGCACTCGGTGGTCAACAGCAGGCTGGCCACCGAGGCGGCGTTCTGCAGGGCCACGCGGGTGACCTTCTTGGGGTCGATGATCCCGGCCTTGTTCAGGTCCTCGTAGGCCCCGGAAGCGGCGTTGAAGCCGAATCCGCCCTTGCCGGCGCGGACCTTCTCCACCACCACCGAGCCCTCGAATCCGGCGTTGGCCGCGATCTGGCGCAGGGGCTCCTCGATGGCCCGGCGCACGATCTCCACGCCGGCCAGCTCGTCGTCGTTCTCGGGCTTGAGCTTGGCCAGGGCCGGGGCGCAGCGCACGTAGGCCGTGCCGCCGCCGGGGACGATGCCCTCTTCCACGGCCGCGCGGGTGGCGTTGAGCGCGTCCTCCACGCGGGCCTTCTTTTCCTTCATTTCGGTCTCGGTGGCCGCGCCGACCTTGATCACGGCCACGCCGCCGACCATCTTGGCCATGCGCTCCTGGAGCTTCTCGCGGTCGTAGTCCGAGCTGGTCTCGGCGATCTCGGCCTCGAGCTGCCGGATGCGGGACTTGATGGCGTCCTTCTTGCCCGCGCCGTCCACGATGGTGGTGGATTCCTTCTCCACGACCACGCGCTTGGCCCGGCCCAGGTCGTTGATGGTCAGGCTCTCCAGGCCCACGCCGAGGTCCTCGGAGACCACCTGGGCGCCGGTGACGATGGCGATGTCCTGGAGCATGGCCTTGCGGCGGTCGCCGAAGCCCGGGGCCTTCAGGGCGCAGACCTTGAGGGTGCCGCGCAGCTTGTTGACCACCAGGGTGGCCAGGGCCTCGCCGTCCACGTCCTCGGCCACGATGACCAGGGGCTTGGCCTGGCGCACCACCTGCTCGAGCACGGGCAGGAGGTCCTTCATGTTCGAGATCTTCTTCTCGCTGACCAGCAGGAAGGCGTCCTCGAACTCGCAGGCCATCTTCTCGGGATTGGTGATGAAGTAGGGCGAGATGTAGCCGCGGTCGAACTGCATGCCCTCGACCACGTCGAGCACGGTCTCCATGCTCTTGGCTTCCTCCACCGTGATCACGCCCTGCTTGCCGACCTTGTCCATGGCCTCGGACAGGATGGCGCCGATGGTGGCGTCGTTGTTGGCGGAGATGGCGCCCACCTGGGCGATCTCGGTGCGGTCGCGGGTGGACTTGCTGATCTTGCCCAGCTCGGCGACCACGGCCTCCACGGCCAGGTCCACGCCGCGCTTCACGGACATGGGGTTGCGGCCCGCGGCCACCAGCTTGAGGCCTTCGCCGAAGATGGACTGGGCCAGGACCGTGGCCGTGGTGGTGCCGTCACCGGCCACGTCGTTGGTCTTGGAGGCGACCTCCTTGACCATCTGGGCGCCCATGTTCTCGAACTTGTCCTCGAGATCGATCTCCTTGGCGACGGTGACGCCGTCCTTGGTGATGATCGGGGAGCCCCAGCTCTTCTGGATGACCACGTTGCGGCCCTTGGGGCCCAGGGTGACCTTCACGGCCTCGGCCAGGGCGTCCACGCCCTTCTTCAGGCCCGCGCGGGCCTTCTCGTCGAATTGAATGGTCTTGGCGGACATGGTCTCCCCCTACTTCTCGATGACGGCCAGGATGTCTTCCTCGCGCAGGATGACCAACTCGTCGGCGCCCATCTTGAATTCGTTGCCGGCGTACTTGCCGATGAGCACCAGGTCGCCCTTCTTCACGGTCATCTTGGCCTTGCCCTTGCCGGGGCCGACGGCCACGACCTTGGCCTGCATGGGTTTTTCCTTGGCGGTGTCGGGGATGATGATGCCGCCCTTGGTCTTTTCCTCGCCTTCCAGGCGCTTGACCAGCACGCGGTCGTGAAGCGGTTTCAGGGACATGTTTCCTCCTTATCGCAAACGGTGTGTGTTCTGTTCGGAAGGCGGGCCAGGACGGCCGCGCCGGGGGAAAGGTAAACAGCCGGGGCCGGTTGTCAATACCGGACCCCGGGTTTTTTCACCTTTTTGCCGAATCAGTTGAGCACGCGGCGGGCCCCGATGTAGCGGCCCACCCAGTAAGGCTGGAGAAAGGACTCCTCGCGCACGCGGTCGCCCTTGTTCGGGCTGTGGATGAAGGTCCCGGGCCCGGTGACGATGCCCACGTGCAGGCTCTGGTTGCGCCGCCGGATGCGGAAGAAGACCAGGTCCCCGGGCTTGAGGGACTCGATGCCCACGGGCCGGCCCATCTCGAACTGCTCCACCGAGGAGCGCGGCAGGTCGATGCCGTGCTGCTCATAGACCCAGCGGGTGAACCCCGAGCAGTCGAAGCCGGACTGGGGGGCGATGCCGCCGTACTTGTAGCGGGTGCCCATCATGGTCCGGGCCGTCTCGATGAGTTCCTGGCCCTGGGAGGCGGCCTCGGCCTTGGCCGGCTTGGGCGGCGGGCAGGGGGCCTCGGGGGTGGGCCGGCAGATGGGGGCCTCGCCGCCCATGGGCTCGAGCGTGGCGCAGCCGGCCAGCCCCAGGGTCAGCAGGACGGCCAAGGCCAGGGCGAAACGAAAGAGAGACGCCACGTTCCTGGTCATGGGCAGAAGGGCCTGGAAACGGTTCAGCGCGCCGTGTGCAGGAAGGACTGGACGCTGCGCACGCCTTCCACGCCCTTGGCGTGGGCTATGGCCCGGCTGATCTCGGCCTGGGAGCCCACGATGCCCAGGAGCACCACGTTGCACTGGATCACCTTGGTGTTCACGTTGGTGGAGTGGACATTCTCGTCGCCGATGAGCTCCTTCTTGACCTTGCCGTAGATGAGCAGGTTGTCGGAGGTGCCGCAGAGGTCGTCGTCCTTCTTGGGCAGCATGTAGGTGGTCAGGGCCCGGACGCCGTCCACGGAGCGGGCGATCTGCATGGCCCGGGTCACCTGGGCCTGGGACTCGTATTCCCCGAGGATGTAGGCGTGGCCGTCATAGACCGCGGCGTCGAAGTCCATGTATTTGATGAGGTCGTCCTTGAGGAACTCGGTCTTGATCTCGGCGGTCATGATCTCGTCGTCGGTCTGGGTGCCGATGCTGCGCTCGTCCACCGCGGCCTTGTAGGCCGTGGTGCAGCCGAAGGAGGGCAGGAGCAGGAAGCCGGCCAGGAGAAAGAGCAGGAGGTGTCGCATGGTCTCTCCTCTCGAGATGTCTGGAGTTTGTGCGGATAGGGGGGTGCTCATCCGGGGCGCATTCTAGCCGAGGCCGCCCGGCGCGGGCAAGGGAAAAGTGCCCTCAGTCCGGGAAGGCGCGGCGGGCCAGTTCCAAGGCCGCCGCGGGCACGGCCCGGGCCCCGGTCCAGGGCGGCGGGCAGCTCAGGTCCAGGCCGGGCAGGGTCAGGGCCAGGGCGTGCAGGCACAGGCCGCCGGGGTCAGTTGTTCCGTACTTGGCGTCGCCCACCACGGCGTGGCCGCGGGCCGCCAGCTGCACGCGGATCTGGTGGGTGCGGCCGGTGAGCAGGCGCACGGCCAGCAGGGTTTCGGACGGGCCCGCGAGCAGGGGCGTCACCCGGGCCAGGGCGACCTTGCCGCCGCCGGTGTGCACACGCTCGCGGCCCTTGCCCCCGCGCTTTTCCAGGCGGTCTTCCAGAAGCGTCTCCCCGGTGTCCGGCCAGGAGCCGCGGACCCAGGCCAGGTAGGTCTTGCGCGCCGCGCCTTCCCGGAAGGCCGCGGTGAGGCGGCGCAGGGCCGCGTGGGTCTTGGCCGCCAGGAGCAGGCCCGAGGTGTCCCGGTCCAGGCGGTGGACCAGGGCCGGGGGAAAGGGCGCGTCCGCGCAGCGGGCCTTGAGCCGGGCGTCCACGGAATCGGTGTGGCCCGTGCCCGCGTGGGCGGCCAGGCCCGCGGGCTTGGCCACAACGATGACCTCGGCGTCCTCGAAGAGCACGGTGAGTTCCCCGGCCACCGCGGGAGCGGCCTTGGCCTCGCCCGGGTCCAGGGGCGGCACGCGCACGGTCTGCCCGGCTTCCAGGCGGTCAAAGGGCTTGCGGCGTCCTCCGTCCACCCGCACCTGGCCGGTGCGGATGCAGCGCATGAGGGCCGAGCGGGGCACGCCGCGATGCAGGCGGCGCTCGAGGAACTGGAGGAGCTTCTGGCCGGCCTCGGCCGGGCTCACCTCCAGGTGCAGGACTTCGGCCACGAGGCCTTCAGCCCATGAACTGGGGCAGCCAGAGGACCAGGTCCGGGAAGATCAGGAGCAGGGCCACGCAGACCACGTAGGAGATCATGAACCAGGACACGCCGACGAACACCTGGGACATGGGCACGTCCTGGGCCATGGAGGAGACGATGAAGGTGCTCACGCCCACGGGCGGGGTCACCGCGCCCATGGTGGTGATGACCGTGATGGCCACCCCGAACCAGATGGGGTCGTAGCCCATGGCCATGACCGCGGGATAGAAGATGGGGATGGTCACTATGAGCAGGGCCAGGGCGTCCATGATCATGCCGCCGATGACGTACACGCCGAAGATGAGCCAGAGGAGCAGGGCCGGGGGCAGGCCGCTGGTCCCGGCCAGTTCGGCCACGGCGTAGGGCAGCCGGCTCATGGCCAGGAAGCGGCCGAAGATCACCGCGCCGGCGATGATGACCATGATCATGCAGGAGACCTTCAGGGTGTCGGCCACGGCCATGCGGAACTTGTTCCAGGACAGGCGGCCGCTGAACAGGCTCAGGAGCAGGGAGATGGCCGAGCCCGCGGCCCCGGCCTCGGTGGGCGTGAAGATCCCGGCGAAGAGCCCGCCCATGACCAGGCCGAAGAGCACGATCATCTCCAGGGAGCCCGGCAGGCTGCGCAGGCGCTGGGAGAGAGTGGCCCGGGGGCCGGCCGGGCCCCACTGGGGCCGGAAGTGGCAGAGCAGGACCACGGTGAGGAGCATGAGGAGCATGAGCAGGAGGCCGGGGATCACGCTGGCCCAGAAGAGCTTGCCGATGGATTGGCTGGTCTGGAGCCCGTAGATGATGAGCACCACGCTGGGCGGGATGACCACCCCCAGGGTGGAGCCCGCGGCCACCGAGCCGGTGGAGAGGATGGGGTGGTACTTGTACTTGCGCATCTGGGGCAGGGCCACGGTGCTCATGGTGGCGGCGGTGGCCGTGTTCGAGCCGCAGATGGCCGCGAATCCGGCGCAGGCCAGGACCGTGGCCATGGCCAGCCCGCCGCGGATGTGTCCCATCCAGGCGTTGGCCGAGCTGTACAGGCGCTCGTTGACCCCGGAGTAGAAGCAGATCTGGCCCATGAGGATGAACAGGGGGATGACCGTCAGGCCGTAGGACGAGAAGATGTTCCAGAACTCGGTGCCGAGCATGCCCAGGGCGGGCTTGAGGCCGTTGAGGCAGACCACCCCGAGGAAGCCCACCAGGCCCATGGCCACGCCCACCGGGATGTGGGTCAGCAGCAGGAGCAGGACCAGGACGGCGATGCCCGAGAGGGCCAGGGACAGCGGCTCCATGTTCAGACCTTCACCTTGCCGCTGAGGATCTTCAGGAAGTCCGTGAACATGGAGAAGCCCAGGAGCAGGCAGCCCAGGGCCACGGCGAAGACCACGGGGTGGTAGGGGATGATCAGGGTCTCGGAGAGTTCGCCGGTGCGTTCCAGGTAGAGCCCCCAGCTGAAGGTCTCCTCGGCCACCACGAGGAACAGCAGGCTGGAGGCCAGGGTGGCCGCCAGGGAGCAGGTCCTGCGCAGGATCTTCGGCAGGCGTCCGGCCAGGATGCCCACCGAGATGTGGGTCTTGTGGATCTGGGTGTAGGACAGGGAGAAGGCCGCCAGCACGGCCCCGGCAAAGCCGATGAGCTCGTAGGCCCCGGGCACCGGGACCCAGACCGCGCGCAGCACGATGTTGGCGCAGGACAGGGCCATCATGGCCACCAGGGCCAGGCCCCCGACCCAGCCCAGGGCCTGCGCCAGCTTGGTGTTCCAGGCGTCCAGCCGGTCGATGAGGGTCTGCATGGCTCGGGCGTTCCCGGGGCTACTTGCCGTACTTGGTCTCGTGCTCGGCCTTGAGCTTGGCCAGGTCCTCCAGGATGGTCTCGGCCGGGAGCCCGGCCGCCTTGGCCTGGGTCTTCCACTCCTCCAGGAGCGGGGCCGTCTGGGCCTGGATCTGGGCCAGCGTGGCGTCGGGAAGCTCGATGACCTCGATGGCGTACTTCTCCTTGGACCAGGCCAGGGACTCCTGCACGTGGCCGTCCATGTACGTGCCGGTCCACTCGGACTGCTCGCGGGACAGGCCGTCCAGGACCTGCTGCACGTCCGCGGGCAGGGACTTCCACTTGGCCATGTTCATGACCACGGCGAAGGGATAGACCGGCAGGTCGGTGATGGTCTCGTAGCGGCAGGACTCCGCGAAGTTGAAGTCCTTGAGCACCTCCAGGGAGGAGAGCAGGCCCTTGACCAGGCCCTTCTGGAGGGCCTCCGGGGCCTGGGACATGGGCATGGACACCGGGGTGGCGCCCAGGGCCCCCAGGGCCTTGGCGGCCGTGCCCGAGGCCCGCAGCTCCAGGCCCTTCAGGTCGTCCAGGCCGCGCACCGGCACGCTGCTCATGATGTTCGAGGGCGCCGAGGTGAACATGGTCAGGACCTTCACGTCCTTGAACTCGGCGGGCTTGTACTTCTGGAAGAGGTCGAACAGGGTCAGGCTGGCCACGGTGGCGGAGGTGAAGCCCAGGGGCTGCTCCACCGCGGTGGTCATGGGGAACACGCCGGGCTGGTAGGACATGGACAGGCAGCCGATGTCGGCCTGGCCGTCCTGCACGCCCTTGAACATGTTCTTGGCCTCCAGGAGCGTGCCGCCGGGGTAGGTTTCCACCACGACCTTGCCGCCCGTGCGCTTCTCCACCTCGGCCTTCCAGCGTTCCATCTGGATGCAGGGGAAGGTCGAGGCCGGGGGGAAGTTGGCGTAGGACAGCTTGATTACGGCCGCGGCCGCGGACTGCTTGCCCTGCTCCTTGGACTGGTCCTGGCCGCAGGCGGCCAGCAGGGCGCAGCACAGCAGCAGAACGGTCAGCAGCGTGGTCTTCCTGGACATGGCGGTTCCTCCCTTGCGGCGCGTTATTTCTGGATGGCTCCCGTGTTCAGCTCGTAGCCCATGAAGACCGTCTTGCGGTTCTCCAGGCCCATGGAGCCGGGATAGGTGTTCACCAGGACGCAGAGGTCCTGCTTGCCGTTGTTGTCCGGGTCGGCGATCTGGAAGGCCACCACGGTGCCCTTGATGCGCCGGGTCTTCCAGGCCAGGTTCAGGCCCACGCCGTCCCAGAACAGGCCGTGCAGCTCACCCTGGGTGAAGGTGCGGAAGCGGCCGAAGATCTGGGCCGCCACCGAGATGTCCTTGTTCACCAGGAGCTCGTACTTGCCCTTGGCCGAGAAGGCCGTGATCTTCATGGGCATGGGGATGTAGTAGTTGGGCGTGATGAAGTCCGCGCTGCCGCCGGTCATGCCGGGCAGGCCGCTGCTGAAGCTCAGGTCGATGGCCGAGCTGTTGTAGCTCTCGTCGGTGGAGGACTGGATGTCCAGGTTCTGGGTGTAGACCTTCAGGTGGTTGGAGTCGTCCAGGAGCACGATCTTGAAGCCTCCCGCGTCGGGCAGGAAGCAGAAGTTGTAGACGTTGGCGAACTCCGGCAGGTTGATGCGCTTGCCTTCCTGGACCTTGGAGCCGTTCACGCTGTACTCGTACACGTCGCGGGAGTCGAAGAGGTAGTTCATGCCCTTCTTCTGGCCGATGAGCGTGGGCGAGTAGGTCGGGGGCGTGGCCACCACCGAGAGGAAGAGGCGCACGCCGTCCACCAACTTCTGGAACTTGCGTCCCTTGAAGCTGAAGATCATGGAGTAGGGCTGCTCGTCGCGGTAGGCCCCGACCACCAGGTCCTGGGCGCCGTCGCCGTCCACGTCCGCGGCCCCCAGGAAGAGCAGCTCGTGCTTCTGGGAGAAGCGCATCTCATCCAGGGGGGTCAGGCGGCCGTCCTTGTAGGTGTAGGCGTAGAGGCCGTGCTGGCCGAGGATGAAGACCTCCTGGCGGCCGTCGCCGTCGCCGTCGGCCACGGCCATTCCCCGGGAGGGGAAGCCCAGGTTCTGGCTGCGCCACTGGCCCGGGGTCTCGGCACCGCCCTCGTAGCGGAACTGCGGGTTCACCGCGGTCATGGGGTCATTGGGATTGACGCCCTCGGCCATGAGGAAGGAGGGGTTGGAGGGCGCATCGGCCCGGGACGCGGCGGCCTGTTGCTGGACCGGCGTGGATTGGGCGCCGAACAGCTCGGCCACCTGCTGCTTGGCCAGTTCGTCCAGACCGGGCACGAGCCCGTCCAGGGGCATGGTCTTGCTCACGGACTTGCCCTGGCCGTGCATGTCCTGGCGCTGGAGCTCCAGGGTGGCCTGGTCGCCCAGGACGCTCACCGAACCCCAGAACAGGTAGTCCGCGCTCACCCGGGTGAGCAGGGACTGGGCCTGGGAGCCGCTGGTGGGCGGGGTGACGCCCAGGGCGGCCTGGGCGTCCTTGGACACGGGTTCGAACTTGCCCGGGGTGGTCAGGCGGGAGGAGAGCATGGACTGCACAGCCGGGCCAAGGTAGAGGAATTTATCCGGGCCGTTGACCTTGAAGGGGAACACGGCGTAGGTCTTGGTCCCCTGGGCCAGGGCCGAGCCTGCCAGGACCAGGACCAGGATCAGGGCCATGGATATATTCTTCAATTGTTTCATCGGATTCCTCCAGTAGGGAAGATGCGGGCCGGATGGCGTGCGCGAGGCGGCACTGTACCAGGGTCGCGCGGGGTCTGTAAAGCAAGGACGGGACGTGGGGCATTCGCTGCGGAGTTTCCGGCTGGTGGGCCGCCTGGGCGAGGCCGCGGGCATCGAGGCCCTGCTGGCGGCCCAGGGGTTTGTCTGTGAGCCCGAGCCGTTCTGGCCCCTGGCCCGGCGGCTGCTCTCCGGGCCGGGAGCCCTGGGCGGGGCCCTGGCCGCGCGCTTCGGCCGGATCTACATCCAGGACCGCTCCTCCATGCTGCCGCCGCTCCTGCTGGACCCGCCGCCCGGGGCCACGGTGCTGGACATGTGCGCCAGCCCCGGGAGCAAGACCGGGCTGCTCTCCCATCTGGTGGGGCCGGAGGGATTCGTCCTGGCCGTGGAGGCCTCGGCCGACCGGCTGGGCACCCTGCGGGCCAATTTGCGGCGCACCCAGGCGGCCAACGCGGCCACGGCCGGGCTGTCCTCGGAGCGCCTGCCCCTGGCCGAGGGCTCCTTCGACTACATCCTTCTGGATCCGCCGTGCAGCGGCTGGGGCACGGCCGAGCGCAACCCCCGGGTGCTCAGCCTGTGGACCGGCGGGAAAACCGCGCCCCTGGTGCGGCTCCAGCGCATTCTGCTGGAAAAGGCGGCTCAGCTGCTGGCTCCAGGCGGACGGCTGCTCTATTCCACCTGCACCACCAACGTGGAGGAGAATGAGGCCCAGGCCGCCTGGGCCCTGGAGCATCTGCCCCTGGAGCCCGCGGCGCTCAAGCCGCCTCCGGGATTCCTCTTCGAGGAGCCGCGGCTCGGGCTCGCGGGCGCGCTGCGCGTGGCCGAGGATTCGCCGGGCCAGGGCTTCTTTCTGGCGGCCTTTACCCGCCGGGGCGGGGAGCGGGCCGAGCCGGGCCGGACCACGGAGCCGCCGGGCAGGCCCCTGGACCCGGCGCGGCTCGCCGGCGAGGCCCCGCTGTGCTGGGAAAACCTGCCTCCGGGCCGGGTTTATGACTTCAAGGGCAAGGTCTTTTTCCTGCACGCCCGGGCCCTGGGCCTGCTGCCGCCGGACCTGCGCTGGCAGGGCTTTCCCCTGGGCAAGCTGGCCGGGGGCGTGTTCCGGCCCGACCCGCTCTGCCGCCGGCTCCTGCCCGCCCGGGAGGACCTGGAGCCGGGGAGATATCTGGACGCCCAGGCCGCGCAGGAGCTGGAAACCCTGCTCATGGGCCAGGGCCTGCCCGCGTCCCCGGGCCGGGGTCCGGTGGGGCTGTTCTTCCGGGGACTGGGCCTGGGGTATCTGGCGCGCAAGGGGCAGCGCCTGCTCTGGTCCGGGGCCTGAACAAGAGGCCAGGCAATTCAACAGGTTGCAGGAAAAGGTTTTTTGCATGATTTCTTTTGACAAGCCGGGCGCGGCTGTGTCATATCAGCCTTCCGCTGCAGGCGACGGGGTTCGTTGACACGAAATCCGGCCCATGCGACAAGCGCTCTTCCCGGGCGGATAGCTCAGCTGGGAGAGCATCGGCCTTACAAGCCGGGGGTCGCAGGTTCGAGCCCTGTTCCGCCCACCAGCGGTGATCAAGCGCGGAGCCGTAGTTCAGTCGGTTAGAACGCCGGCCTGTCACGTCGGAGGTCGCGAGTTCGAGTCTCGTCGGCTCCGCCAGCCAGATCCAGGGGATCGGGAAATGCCCGGTCCCCTGTTTCATTTTTCCCTCCCTTGACTTTCCCTTGCCTTGTGGAATCATCGTCCCAGCGGAAGCGGCGTCCCGCCGCGCCGCAAACCCGGGAGGTCGTCCCATGCGCCGGATGGCACGTGCATTGTGTGTTGTGGCGGCCGTTCTCCTGCTGGCCGCCCAGGCCTGGGCAGTGCCGGCCCTGTCCGTGGGCCAGAAGAATTTTGAGCGGGGCCGCCGCGCCGACCTCAACAGCCAGCCCGAGGTCGCCAAGGAATACTTCACCAAGGCCGCCGAGGCCTTCACCGCGCTCTTTGCCGAGCGCAACGCCAAGGGCCAGTCGAGCTTCGCCTCCGAGCTGACCATGGGCGGCATCTCCCTGTTCAAGGCCGGCCGCCTGGAGGAGGGCGCCTCCATCCTGGAGCAGACCCTGGACCAGAATCCCGACAACTACGAGGCCGCGGTCTACGCGGCCATGGCCCGGGCCCGCCTGGGCCAGACCGACAGAGCCCTGGCCCTGCTGGACCGCTACCCGGTGAGCGCGGGCCAGTACCAGTTCACGGGCCCCCTGCGCGACATCCAGAGCCGGCTGCGCCTGGGCAAGATCAGCCCCCAGGACGCGGCCAACGAGCTGGAGGCCGCCCAACTGGATCAGGACCGCTGGAACATTTCGCACAGCCTGAATCTGGACATCCCGTTCCAGGACAAGTGTGGGGCGTCCTTCTGGTGGCGCTACGCCGACGCGCCCTGCCAAACCGACACCAAGCCCGGGGGGAATGCCCTCTGGTGAACGGACCGCAGCACTTCCTGGACGAGGCCCGGGCCCTGGGCCCGAGGCTCTCGGCCTGGCGGCGGGCCCTGCACCGCAGGCCCGAGCTGGGTCTGGACTGCCCCGAGGCCTCGGCCTTGGTGCAGAAGGAGCTGCTCGCACTGGGCCTGGAGGTGCGCGGCGGCCTGGCCCGGAGCGGGATCGCGGCCGTGCTGCGCGGCGGCCCGGGCCCGGCGGCGGCCCTGCGCGTGGACCTGGACGCCCTGCCCCTGGAGGAGCGCACCGGCCTGCCTTTCGCCTCGGAGATTCCCGGACGCATGCACGCCTGCGGCCACGACGGGCACACGGCCCTGGGCCTGGGCGTGGCCCATCTTCTGGCGCCCCGGGCCGCACGGCTCGGCGGGGATCTGCTCCTCCTGTTCCAGCCCGGTGAGGAACACCCGGGCGGGGCCAGGCCCATGATCGCCGAAGGGGCCCTGGACGACCCGAGCCCGGCCGTGATCCTGGGCTGCCACCTGAACCCCGGCCTGCCCCTGGGCCGGGTGGCGGTCTGCTCGGGCCCGGCCACGGCCGGCAACGAGGAATTCACCATCACCCTCACGGGCCAGGGCGGCCATGCGGCCCGGCCCCGGGACTGCCGCAATCCCATCCCCCCGGCCGCGCGGCTGGTCCTGGAGCTGGAGGCCCTGGCCGCGGGCCTGGCCGCCGGTCCGGAGCCCGCGGTGCTCACCGTGGCCCAGTTCCAGGCCGGGCAGGGGCACAACGTCATTCCCCAGAGCGTGGAGCTCAAGGGCACGCTGCGCTTCTTCCAGGAGGAGGTCCGGCGCGCGGCCCTGGCGAACATGGACCGGATCTGCCGGGACCTGGAGGCTGCCGAGGGCGTGGCCGTGGCCCTCGCGAGCGTCACCGACGCCCCCCCCATGGTCCTGCCCCCGGACCTGGCCGGCCGCGTGCGGGACTGCTGCGCCGAGCTCCTGGGGCCCGAGCGGGTGGATCTGCCCGCCGAGACATCCATGGGTGCCGAGGATTTCGCCTTCTTCGCCCAGGCCAGGCCCGCGTCCTACCTGCGCCTGGGCTGTGGCGACGCCGTCCGGACCCACGGGCTGCACACGCCCTTCTTCGACTTCGATGAAGCCTTACTGCCCGAAGCCTGCGCGGTCCTGGCCTGGTGCCTGCTGCGCCTGCTCCGGGGCTAGCCGCAGCCGCCGTGTCCCGCAAGTGGACAAAACAGGCCGAAGAATCAGGAAAAGCCCGCAACAGCCTTGAGATTTTCCTCCATCCGGCGTAGCATCGAGCGAAAAGACAATCGGGCCGCATGCGGCCGATGAGGGGAGCATGCCGAAATTTCCGGGGACGGCGTTGTCCTGCGCGCTGGCATTGGCCTTGGCGCTCTCGGCCTGTGCTCCGTCGCGCGAGGCCACCCCGCAGAACAAGCCCACGCCGGGCGTGAGCGACAGCGAGATCGTCCTGGGCTCGTCCCTGGCGCTCAAGGGCCACGCCAGCTACCTGGGCACCCAGACCCTGCGCGGGGCCATGGCCTACCTGAGCCTGGTCAACGAGCAGGGCGGGGTCTTCGGCCGCCGCATCCGGGTCATCGCCTACGACGACTCCTATGATCCCCCCCAGTGCCTGGCCAACACCCAGAAGCTCATTGTCGAGGACAATGTCTTCGCGCTGTTCTGCTACGTGGGCACGCCCACCACGGTGAAGATCCTGCCCATGGTCGAGGAGGCGCGCATCCCGCTGCTGGGCATGTTCACCGGGGCCAACGCGCTGCGCGAGCCGTTCAGCCGCTACCTGGTCAACGTGCGGGCCTCCTACTACCAGGAAACCGGGGCCGCGGTGACCCACCTGGTCAAGGACCTGGGCATCAAGCGCATCGCCGTGTTCTACCAGTACGACGCCTACGGCTTCGACGGCCTCACCGGCACCGAGCTGGCCCTCAAGGAGTTCGGCCTGGAGCCCGTGGCGCGCGGCTCCTACATCCGCGGCTCCCTGGACGTGGAGGACGGGCTCACGCGCATCCAGAACTCCGGGGCCGAGGCCGTGGTCATGATCGGCACCTACGAGCCCTGCGCCAAGTTCATCCGGCTGGCCGCCGAAAAGGGCTTCAAGGCCATCTTCTACAACGTCTCCTTCGTGGGCGCCGAGGAGCTGGCCCGCCGGCTCAAGGGCGTGAGCGAGGAGATCGTGGTCATGTCCCAGGTGGTCCCGCCGCCCGAGGGCGTGGAGGGGACCGCGGACCGGGATGCCTCGGAATACGTGCGCCTCCTGAGCCGGTACTTCCCCGGCGACCGGCCCAACTTCGTGGGCCTGGAAGGCTTCGCCAACGCCCGGGTCCTGGTGGAGGGCCTCAAGCGGGCCGGGCCGAAGCTCACCCGCGAGGGCTTTCTGGACGCCATCGAGTCCATCCGGGACTTCAACGTGGGCCCGGGCATGGTGGCCTCGTTCAGCCCGGAGGACCACCAGGGCATGGACCGGGTCTATTTCACCCGGCTGGAGCGCGACGAGTTCCGGCTGCTGACCAACTGGAACGGCCTGGGCCGGGACTTCCGGACCCTCCAGTCCGGACAGCCGTCCGCGGGAGGTGGGCCATGAAGCGCCGCCTCTTGCGCATCAGCCTGAAGAACAAGATTCTCTTCTCCATCCTGGCCGGCATCACCCTCATCAGCGTGGCCGTGGCCTTCCTCACGCGCTACATCCTGGTCTCCTCGCTGGAGGGCGAACTGGCCCAGCGCGGCAGCGCCATCGCCCACTCCGTGGCCGAACGCGGCGGCTCCTTCCTCCTGGAGAAGGACACCCCCAAGCTGCTGAGCCTGATCTACGACGAGGCCAAGCTCATGGAGCGCGAGCGCCTGGTGGCCTACATCTTCGTCACCGACACCCGCGAGACGGTCCTGGCGCACACCTTCACCCAGCCTTTTCCCAGCGAACTCAAGCTGATGCGCGGCATGCCGCCGGACCGCGACAAGCTCGTGCGCAGCCTGACCCTGGACGGCCAGGCCGTGGTGGACATCGCGGTGCCCATCAACGAGGGCCTGTACCGCATCGGCGCCGTGCACGTGGGCCTGTCCCAGAGCCACATCGACCGCCTGGTGGCCAAGCTGCGGATCACCTTCCTGGGCTTCATCTCGCTCATGATCATGATCCTGTTCTTCATCTCCACCCGGCTCACCCGCAACATCACCCAGCCGATCACCCGGCTCACGCGCATCTCCGACGAGATATCCCGGGGCAACTTCGACATCTCCCTGGACCTGGGCGGCCAGGAGGAAGGCTGGGACACCTCGTCCTGCCCGGCCTACACCAACACCGACCTGCCCTGCTGGAACTTCGACGACGCCCCGGCCGAGAGCGGGCCCGCCGACGGCGGCGATCCGGAGCGCTACCGCAACTGCCGCCAGTGCCTGTTCTACCGCAAGCGCGACGGCGACGAGGTGGTCCAGCTGGCCGACTCCTTCCGGAACATGGTCTGGAGCATCAAGCTCTACCGCCGCCGGCTTTCGGAGTCCGAGGACAAGTACCGCTCCCTGTTCGATTCCGGCCCGGACCCCATCTTCGTGGTGGACCTGAAGACCTGCACGATCATCGACGCCAACCCCCGGGCCGTGGACCTCTACGGCTACCCCAAGGACGAGCTCATCGGAAAGTCCTTCCTGGACCTGGGGCCCGAGAGCAACCGGGAGTTCTTGAGCGCCTTCCGCAGCTCCGCGGTGGCCTGCGTGTACCGGACCAAGATGATCCACTACCGCAAGGGCGAGCGGCCGTTCTTCGTCAACGTGCACGCCTGCCCCACGTCCTACCGCGGCAAGACCTCGATCATCCTGGCCGTGACCGACGTGACCGAGATGATGGAGAAGGACGCCCAGCTCATCCAGGCCAGCAAGATGAAGTCCCTGGGCGAGATGAGCGCGGGCATCGCGCACGAGCTGAACCAGCCGCTCAACGCCATCAAGATGGGCAGCGAGTTCCTGCTGATCATGGTGGAGCGCGACCTGGAGGTGGAGAAGGAGCAGTTCCGGGAAGTGGTCCGGGAGATCAGCAGCCAGGTGGACCGCGCCGCCGAGATCATCCAGACCCTGCGCTCCTTCGGCCGCAAGTCCGAGCTGGCGCGGGAGAGGCTCGACCTGAACATCCCGGTGCGTGAGGTCCTGACCCTGGTGCGCCGCCAGTTCGAGCTGGAGAACATCCACTTCGAACTGAACCTGGTGGAGGGCCTGCCGGCCATCCTGGCCCAGAACAACCGGCTCCAGCAGGTCTTCTTCAACCTCCTGACCAACGCCCGGGACGCGGTCAACGAGCGGGCCGCTTCCGAGGGCCCGGAGTACCGCAAGACCGTCGGCCTGTCTTCCCGCTTCGAGAACGGCCGGGTCCTGGTGGAGGTGGGCGACAACGGGGTGGGCATCCCGGACACGGTCAAGGACAAGATCTTCGAGCCGTTCTTCACCACCAAGGAGATCGGCCAGGGCATGGGCCTTGGCCTGGCCATCACCTATGGCATCGTCAAGGACTACGGCGGGGACATCCGCATCGACAGCCGCGCCGGGACAGGCACCACCTTCCAGGTGAGCTTCCCGGCCGTGACCTGACAAAGGACTGGAGATCATGGAGAAACGGGTACTGCTCATCGACGACGAAAAGCCCACGCTGAACATGTTCCGGCTCATGCTGGCGGCCTACGGCTACCAGGTGCTCACGGCCGAGGGCGGGGACACCGGCTTCGACATCTTCGCCGCCGAACGGCCGCCGCTGGTGATCACCGACATCAAGATGCCCGGCATGGACGGCATCGAACTGCTCAAGCGCGTCAAGGACCTGGACCACCGCACCGAGGTCATCGTGGTCACGGGCCACGGGGACATGGACCTGGCCATCGAGGCCCTGAACCTGGACGCCACGGACTTCATCAACAAGCCCGTGCACCGGCAGGCCCTGGAGCTGGCCCTGAAGCGCGCCGAGGAGCGCATCGCCCTGGCCCGCGGCAAGGAGGAGGAGATATCCCTCCAGGACCGGGAAACGGCCGCGGTCATCTCGCTCAAGGGCAACATCAACTCCCACTCCGAACCCTTCCTGTTCGCCGCCTATGACAAGGCCCTGGACCTCGGCAGGCCGTTGCTGGTGCTGCACTTCGACGACTCGGCCTCGGTCAACGGGGCGGGCATCGCCATCCTGACCCAGCTCCTGCTCCGGGCCCGGGACAAGGGTCGCCGCCTGGCCATCAGCGGCGTGTCCGAGAACTTCCGCAAGGTGTTCGAGATTGTGGGCATAACCAAACTGGTGAAACTCCATGACAGCGTTGAAGAGGCCATGGCCGACCTGCATTAGCGCGGCGCTGCTGCTCCTGCTCCTGGCCGGGGCGGCTGCTGCGGGCGACCTGCCGCAGGAGGGGGACCGTTTTCCGGCGCTGGAGTTCCCGGCTCCGGCCGATGCCCGCGCCGCGACCGTCCTGGGGGTTCCCCCGGGCAAGCCCTTTGCCGTCCAGGACGTGCGGGCCGAACTGGTGCTCGTGGAGGTCATCGGCGTCTACTGCGCCTTCTGCGTGGAGCAGCTGCCCTCCTTCAACCGGCTGCACGCCCGGCTGGTCAAGGCCGGACTTTCCGGACGGATCAAGATGCTGGCCCTGGCCGCCGGGGGCACGCCCCAGGAGACGCAGCTGCTGGGCAAGGAATACGCCTACCCGGTGCTGCCGGACGAGAGCTACGCCCTGCACCGGGTCCTGGGTGAGCCCAAGACCCCCTTCACCCTCCTGGTGGACCGCCAGGGCGTGATCCGCTTCGTCCACCTCGGGGTGCTCCGCGACCTGGACGGACTCTATGCCCTCATGAAGCAGCTGGCGGGCTCTCCATGAGCGCGAACCGCGAAGAGCTCGTGCAGGCCCTGGAGGCCGCGCGCAAGGCCCAGGCCGCTCTGGACCGGCGCAACTATCACCTGCACGCCCTGTTCGAGGTCACCCAAGAGCTCTCCAGCATTCCCCAGCCCCAGAAAATCCTGGAAACCTTCCTCCTGCTGACCCTCGGCCCCCTGGGCCTTTCCCGCGGTCTGACCATGGTCGCCCGGGAAGGGGAGGAGGCCATGTCCGCCTGGCGCGGCCTGGAGGACGAGGTCCCGGCCCTGCGGACGGCCCTGCCCCCGCTGCTGCAGCGGCCGAAGACCGGAGGCCCGCCGCGCGGCGTGCTTCTGGCAGAGGAGAGCGGGGATGTCCGCAAGGCCTTTCCGGGCACGCTGGAGGGGGCGGTCTTCTGGGACCAGGATGGCCAGTACCAGGGAGTCCTGGCCGTGGGCGGGAAGATTTCGGGAGAGCCCCTGGACCGGCAGGACCTGGACACCCTGCTCACCCTGGTCAACGTGCTCATCGCCTCCCTGCGCCATGCCCTGTCCACGGCCAGCGTGCGCCAGCTCAACTCGGACCTGACCAAGCGCAACGAGGAACTGCACCAGGCGCTGGACCGGGCGCGGCGCGTGCAGGGGCTTCTGGACCGCCAGGTCTTCCATCTCAAGGGCATGAACGATCTGGCCGACGAGCTCTCCATCCTGGGGGACACCGGGGCCCTGCTCAACGCCTTTCTGCTCCACGAGCTGGGGGCCTTCGGCGTGGACAAGGGCTTCCTGCTCCTGGTGGACCGGGGAACCAGGACGGTGGCCTCGGTGCACCGGGGGATGCCCAGCGCGGACATGGATTTCGCCGCCGCGGACCGGCTGCTTTACCGCAGTTTCGACGCCGCCGAGCTGCGCGCCCTGACGTCCATGAGCGTGTCCCGGGTGCGCGACCCCAGCCGGGTCTGCGTGTCCGCCGGCTTGCCCCCCGGACTGACCACGGCGGTGTTCTTCGTCATCGAGCAGTCCTGCCTGGGGCTGGTGGCCCTGGGCGACAAGCTCGGCGGCGGCGCCTTGAGCCGCGGCGAGGCCGAACTGCTCAGCGCGCAGACCGCCAGCCTCATGGCCTTCGTCAAGAATACCCGCTCCCTGGAGACCATCCGCGGTCTTAACGAGGACCTCCAGCGGCGCAACGACGAGCTGCAGGCCACCATCCGCAGCCTGACCGACGCCCGCCGGGCCATCGCCCTTCTGGAGCGGGCCAGGGAACGCATCAAGGGCCTGGTCCAGCGGGAGGCCGAGCGGGTCAACCGGGCCAGCGTCCTGGACTTCATCTTCATGCTGGTGATCGCCGCGGCCCTGGGCCTGCTGTTCAATTTCGCGGGGGCTTCCGGGATCCCCCTGGTTCCGGACCACTGGGGCGCGTCCGAACCGCCCCGGGTGCAGCTGGCCGAGGCGGTGCAGATCCTCTCCCGGGGCGGACTGCTGGTGGACGCCCGCCCCCAGGAGCTCTACCGGCAGCAGCACGCGGCGGGGGCGGTCAACGTGCCTGCCGCCTTGTTCGACATGGCCTACATGCTCAAGCTCGGCAGCCAGGACCTGGAGAGGCCCATCGTGGTTTACGGCCGGACCATAAGCCGCCGCTATGACGCGGAGGTGGTCCGGCGGCTTTCCGTGCGCGACCACGCCAACGTGCGCCTGCTGGACGGAGGGCTGGAGGCCTGGCGGGCCGCGGGCCAGGGGGTGGAGCCGTGAGCCGCCTGGGGCTGCTGGCCAATCCCTGGGCCGCCCTGGCCATGCGGCTCTACCTGGGCGGCGTGTTCGTCTACGCCAGCATCTACAAGATCAATTTCGCCGCGGAATTCGCCGAGACCGTGGCCTCCTACCAGATCGTGCCCGAACTGCTGGTCAACCCCATGGCCGTGGTCTTGCCCTGGCTGGAACTGGTGGCCGGGCTGCTTCTGGTCGTGGGCCTGCGGGTCAAGGCCGCGGCCCTGGTGATCAACTTCCTGCTGGCCGTGTTCAGCCTGGCCATCGCGGTCACCCTGTTCCGGGACATTCCCATCGGCTGCGGCTGCTTCAGCACCCTGGACCCGGCCATGGGCTGGACCGCTCTGTTGCGGGACCTTGTCTGGCTGGGCATGGGGACTTATGTGTATGCCTATGACCGGAAATTCCAATTGGAACGGAATTTCCTGGTGCGGGTCAAGGAGAGCTGAGATGCGCGGAGTGTGCGTCCTGGTGTTGCTGCTCAGCCTGCTGCTCGCGTCCTGCGCCCGCGATCCGGCCCTGCCTGGAAAGTACGTGGCCTCGAGGAGCCAGGAGGCGGGCACTGCTGTGGTTCTGGTTCTGAAGGCTGACGGCCGCGGCAACCTCTCCTTCGGGACCGAGGACGCCCCCGTGCGCTGGAGTTCCTCGGGCCGGAGCGGGGAGATCCTCCTGCACACCCGGGACGGCGGCGTGGTGCGGGCCAAGCTCTCGCCCCAGGGCCAGCTGGAGATGGATCTGCCCGGCTCCGGGAGACTGGTGTTCTGGAAAACCGGAATGGAGTGACAATGTTTCGCGCGCTCGCCTTGTGGATGTTCCTCATGCTGGCCGCTGTTCCGGCCTGGGCCCAGTCCGCGCCCTCCGGACTGCTCACCGACCTGGAACTGCCCGGGCCCCTGACCCGGGAGCAGGCGGACTACCTGGGCGTGCCCAAGGACGCCGCCAGCTTCCGGCTCTCCGAGATCAAGGGCGAGTACCTCCTGCTGGAGGTCTTCAGCATGTACTGCCCGCACTGCCAGCGGGAGGCCGCCCGGGTGAACGAGCTGTACCAGGCCGTGGCCGCCTCGCCCTACGCCGGGCGCATCCTGTTCCTGGGCCTGGGCGCGGGCAACTCGGTCTTCGAGGTGGAGGTCTTCCGCAAGCAGTACAAGGTGCCCTTCCCGCTGTTCGCGGACCCGGACTTCCTCATCCACAAGGCCGTGGGCCAGGTGGGCACGCCCTGCTTCCTGTTCCTCAAGCTGCCGGGCGGGGGCCAGGGCCTGCCGATCCTGGACTCCCTCATCGGCGGCTTCGGGGACACCCAGGCCTTTCTCCAGCGCCTGGTGCGCGCGGGCCGGATCGAAAAATGAGGCAACACCCATGAAACTGCTCACAGGTTTCGTCCTGATCCTGGCCCTGGCCGGTTCGGCCTGGGCCCAGCTCCCGGCCGGGAGCGTCTACGAGCCCGGGCAGCTCAAGCCCCGGGACAGCGTCCAGCTGCTGCGCGTGGGCGACAAGGCCCCGGACTTCAGCCTGCGCTCCCTGAAGGGGGAGGTGGTCCGGCTCTCGGACTTCCGGGGCAAGAAGAACGTGGTCCTGTCCTTCGTGCCCGCGGCCTTCACCCCGGTCTGCTCGGACCAGTGGCCGGGCTACAATCTGGCCCGCCCGCTGTTCGAGGAACGCGGGGCCGTGCTCCTGGGCATCACCACCGACAACCGGCCGTCCCAGCACGCCTGGGTCCAGGAGATGGGCGGCCTGTGGTTCCCGGTGCTCTCGGACTTCTGGCCCCACGGCGCGGTGGCCGCGTCCTACGGGATCCTGCGCAAGGACGGCATGGCCGAGCGGGCGCTCTTTGTCATCGACCGGCAGGGCGTCATCCGCTTCATCGACGTGCACGACATCAACACGCGGCCCGAGCTGGGCGCACTCATGCGCGCCCTAGACCAGCTTCAATGAGGCGCGTCCTCCTCGGCCTCCTTCTGCTCTGCGCCCTGGCGGCCCCGGCCCAGGCCGGGGCCAGGAATCCCCTGCGGCCCTTGGACCGGGCCGGTCTGGCCGCGCTGCTCACCGAGCCCGTGCCTGGCCGCATGGTCTTTTTCATGGCCTCCTGGTGCGCGCCCTGCCGCCAGGAGCTGCCCCTGCTGGAGCGTCTCTGGCAGCGCCACAAGGACCGCGGCCTGGACCTTTGCGGGGTCAGCGTGGACCTGGAGCCCGGGGCCATGCAGGAGCTCCTGGGCCAGACGGGCGTGACTTTTCCGGTGTACTGGGCCGGGGAGCGCGCCATCGACGACTACAGCCTCACGAGCATTCCGCTGCTGTTCATCCTGCGCAACGGCAAGGAGGCCGAGCGCCTGCCCGGGGCCAAGAACGAGAAACTGCTCGAAGAAACGATCCGCGGCCTGCTCCAGGAATCCGGGCGCTAGCCGGGCGAAAAAATGAGGCCGCCGGGGGCAGGGTATCCCCGGCGGCCTCGTCTCAAAGGGCCCTTGGGCGCCCTAAACGGAGGTCATGCTTTTCACCGGCCGCAGGAGCTGGACCAGCAGGTCGCGCCGGCTGGCGAACCGTCTGGTTTCAGGAGCCTGGGCCAGGAGGTTCTTGGCGTAGAAGGCCGGGTCCTCGACGGCCAGGAAGATGACCCGCACGTCGTCGGGATTCACCAGCTGGGCCTTGGGCCACTTCTTCTTCACCTCGGCCAGCCGGTTCTGGGCCATGGCCAGCATCGCATCCCGGTCGCCGAAGTTCATGGCGCCGGTGGGGCAGGTCTTGACGCAGGCCGGCAGCATGCCGGCGGTGACCCGGTCGTTGCACATGTCACACTTGGAGATGCGCTTGGTCACGGGATCCTGGCGCGGGATGTCGTAGGGACAGGCCCCGCGGATGATCTCGAAGTCCTCCTGGGCGGTGAGGTCCGTATAGACCACGGCGCCGGTCTTCTCATCGTGGAGGATGGAGCCCTCCACGCCGGAAGCCATTTTGCAGGGCGCCTCCACACAGTGCCGGCACTGGTCCGGCATGAAGAACCAGCGCACCTTGCCCTTGTCCACCCGCTCCTGGAAACGGACCACCTTGAGGGTCACGAAGGAGAGGTCCGCGGGATTCTGGTGCGAACCGGTGTTCACGGTCTTTTCCGCGGGCAGTTTCTTCCACTGCTTGCAGGAAACCTGACAGCCCCTGCAGGCCGTGCATCTGCTCAGATCGACGAAGAAGCTCTTGCCGTTCATTTGCGACCTCCTTAGGCCTTCCGGACGTTGACCATGAAAGCCTTGGTCTCCGGGATGCCGGTATTGGGGTCACCCACCGAGGGACTCAGCAGGTTGGCGGCGTCGCCGCCGTCCTTGGGATGAATCCACCCGTAGTGCCAGGGAATGCCGACCTGGTGCAGGGTCTGGCCCTGGACCTTGAACGGCTTGAGCCTCGGGGTCACAATGGCCACGGCCCAGAGCTGCCCGCGCAGACTGGAGACGATGACCTTGTCGCCATTGCCGATGCCCCGCAGCTTGGCCAGTTCGGGCGAGAGCTCGCAGAACATCTGCGGCTCGGCCTCAATGAGCCACGGCAGCCAGCGGGTGAGCACACCGGTCTGCCAGTGCTCGGTCACCCGGTAGGTGGAGCAGACGAAGGGGTAGCGCGGGTCGCAGACCGCCTTGTCCTCGCCCTCGAAGGCGATGGCCGTGGGGTTGTGCAGCTGCCTGGAGAACGGGTGCGAGGCCACCGGACATTCCAGGGGCTCGTAGTACTCCGGGAACGGACCGTCGTTCAGGCCCGGGCCGTAGATCTGGCCGAAGCCTTCCTTGGTCATGATGAAGGGGTACTTCTCCTCCGGGGCCCAGCCGCCGTCCGGCACGTCGCCCACCCACTTCTTCTCGGCCGCGTTCCAGGCCACCACGGCCTTGGCCGGATTCCAGGGCTTGCCCGTGGGATCGCAGGAGGCGCGGTTGTAGATGATCCGCCGGTTCACGGGCCAGGCCCAGGACCAGTTGGGGAAGAGGCCGATGGCGGCCTGTTCCGGGGTCTGCTTCAGGTCGCGCAGGGCGGCCTTGTTCTTGTCCGTGTACGAGCCGCAGTAGATCCAGTTGCCGGAGGTGGTGGACCCGTCGGCCTGGAGCGAGGCGAAGGACGGAACCTGCTCGCCCTTCTTGTAGACCTTGTCGCCGATCTTCACGTCCTTGAGGAACGTGCCGTTGACCAGCTTGGCGGTGGCGTGGGCGTCGAACTCGCCGTGCTTGTTCGTCTTGTTCCAGGTGGCCGTGAGGATGGGCTCGGGCAGGGCGCCCTTCTCCTTCTTGTACAGGGCCTGGATCTCCTTGAACAGCAGGGCGATGATGTCGCCGTCCGGCCGGGTCTCGGCGTAGGGCTTGGGGCCGGGGTAGCGCCACTGCATCCAGCGGCCGGAGTTGGAGATGGAGCCTTCCTTTTCCAGGGACACGGCGCAGGGCAGGAAGAAGACCTCGGTCTTGATGGTCTTGGGGTCCATGCCCGGGCCCTGCCAGAACCAGCCGGTCTCGTTCTCGAAGACGTTGACGTTGACCATCCAGTCCAGGTTGGCCATGGCCTGGCGGGTCTTGTTGGCGTTGGCTCCGGAACAGGCCGGGTTCATGCCCCAGGCGAAGAAGCCCTTGAACTGGCCCTTGCTCATCTTGTCGAACAGCGCCAGCCAGGAGTAGGCCCCCGACCCGCCCGGATCAAGCTTGGGCATCCAGGAATAGGCCTGCTCCAGCTCGGCGTTCTCCCACATGGACTTGAGGAAGCTGGCCATGTACTTGGGCCGGTTCTGCCACCAGTTGGCGCTCTTGGGGTCCTTGGAGACCGGGGTGTTCTTCTCGTTGTACACCGCCAAGCTCGGCAGGGACGAGGCCGGGGTGGGCAGGTAGCCGGGCAGGATGTGGAACAGCAGGCCCTGGTCCGTGGAGCCCTGGACGTTGGACTCGCCGCGCAGGGCGTTGACCCCGCCGCCGGCCACGCCGATGTTGCCCAGGAGCAGCTGGATCATGGACATGGCCCGGATGTTCTGCACGCCCACGGTGTGCTGGGTCCAGCCCATGGCGTAGAGGATGGTCCCGGCCTTGTCCGGCTTGCCGGTGGCGGCGTAAGCCTTGTAGAACTTGACCAGGTCTTCCTTGGGCATGCCGCTGATCTCGGCGACCTTTTTCAGGTCGTAGCGGCTGTAGTGCTTCTTGAGCAGCTGGTAGACGCAACGCGGGTCCTTGAGGCTCGGGTCCTTCTTGGGCACCCCGTTCGCGTCCAGCTCAAAGGCCCAGGCGGCCTTGTCGTAGGACCGCTTCTGGCCGTCGTACCCGGCGAACAGGCCGTCCTGGAAGGCGAACTTGTCCGTGACCAGGAAGGAGGCGTTCGTGTAGTTGAGGACGTAATCCTTGAAGATCAGGTCGTTGTTGACGATGTAGTTGATCAGGCCGCCGAGCACGGCGATGTCCGAGCCCGAGCGGAGCATGAAATGCATGTCCGACTTGGCCGAGGTGCGGGTGAAGCGCGGATCCACGTGGATCACGAGCGCGCCCTTTTCCTGGGCCTTGGTCACCCACTTCCAGCAGATGGGATGGTTTTCGGCAGCGTTGCTGCCCATGATGAGAATGCAATCACTGTTCTGGAAGTCGATCCAGTGATTGGTCATCGCGCCGCGTCCGAACGACTCTGCCAGAGCCGCCACTGTGGCGCTGTGTCAGATACGTGCCTGGTGCTCGATGTACACCAGGCCCAGACTCCTGAGCATGGCCTGATAGGCCCAGCATTCCTCGTTGTCGAGGGCCGCGGAACCCACGGAGGCCAGAGTGTTCACCCGGTTGACCAGCTCGCCCTTGGCGTTCTTGGTCTCGAAGCCCTTGTCGCGGGCGTCCTTGACCAGGCGGGCGATGCGCTTGAGGGCCCAGTCCCAGGGCTTGGGCTCGAACTTGTCGGAATAGGGCGCGCGCCAGAGCACGGTCTTGGGCCGCTTGTCGTTCTCAGCCATCTGCCAGATGGCCGAGCCCTTGGCGCAAAGCGCACCCTGGTTGATGGGATGGTCCGGATCGCCCTCGGAGTTGATGGCCCGGCCCGTGGCCAGCGAGGTGTTGACGATGAGCCCGCAGCCCACGGAGCAGTAACAGCAGACCGACGTGGTCTGCTTGCTCCATTCAGGCTTGAGGGCCTGGATGCGGTCGGCTGGCACGGGCAGGGGGCCTGCGGCCTTTTTCTTGGCCGCACAGCCCAGGCCCAGGCCGCCGAAGGCCGTGGTCGCGGCCGCTGCAGCGGAGAGCTTGAGGAACTCTCTTCGGGTGACTGGCATGTCCTCCTCCAGGGTTGAAGTGCTCTGACGGCAGCGCAACTTCGGCCTGCGGCCCCCCCCGGGGTCCCTGCGCGTGGCCGGCGCTTCGCTGCAATCCTTAACACGTATTGTCGCAACCAATGAATGGCGCGGTTATTCTATTTGAACCCATGGGGGAGAAGAGGCAAGGAAAACGATCTTACTTCGTATCTGGCACCAGAGTGCAGAGGGACTCCAGGAACAGCTGGAAGAGGTCTTCGTGGCGGTGGTTGTAGCGGAATTCCAGTTCCTTGAGATAGAGCGGGAAGCGCTGGGGCGAGAGGCCCTTGTAGCGCTTGATGCGCTGCTGGATGAAGTTCCAGAAGGCGTGGTGTCCGGCGTCCACGTAGGGGATGCGGTCGCTGTTGCGCACGTAGTCCAGGGGCAGGGAGTCGTCGGCGCAGAAGATCAGGGCGTGGTAGCGGCGGTAGCGGTCCGTGTAGATGATGTTGTTCATGCGGATGATCTTGAGCTGGAAATTGGCGTGGAAGTGGAACACGGTCTCGGCCTGGATTTCCGGCACAAGGTCCACGAACACGAGCCCGCCTTCCTCGATGAGCCCGAAGACCGGGATGCGGCCCGGCCGCCGCGCGCCCGGCTGGCCCGTGAGCTTGCGGCCGCGGATGTAGTCGCCGAGCCCGGTCTCCGGGCCGAGCAGGAGCCGGGCGTCCAGGGCCTGGACCAGCAGGGAGTAGCGCAGGGCCGTGAGGGCCTTGTAGGTGGCGTTGTAGGAGGCGCCGATCTCGGCGGCGATGCCGTGGGCCGTGGCCTCCCGGGCGAAGCTTTTGGCCAGCCGGAGCCATTGGAGGCAGGACAGACCGCCGTTGTTGATCCAGCGGCCGGTGAACTCCTGGAAGGTGTAGCGGCAGGTCCCGCAGCGCATGCGCCCCTCGGCCAGGGTGTAAATCTTGCGGCTGTCGCAGCGCGGACAGAAAGGGATGCCGTCGGGCTGGCACAGGCCCATGAGATAGGCGTGGGCCGCCTCTTCCGAGGCAGCCGCCCTGAGCAGGATCGGATTCTGGGCTGCAGGGCGGCTCACGGAGTCCTCAGAAGCCCCAGGCCGAGAGGGTGGGCCGCTTGAAGCCCTGGTCCTGGGCCAGGATGTCCAGGGGCAGGGACTCCAGGTCGTCGAGCACCGGCACCGAGGGCAGGTCCAGCTCCCGGAAGTCGGTGGTCTTGATGTAGGACTTGCAGGAGTCGCAGACCTCCACGCGGTAGCCGGGGATCTCCTTGACGCTGAAGGCCCGGGTGCCCTTGGGCTCGGCATGGTCGCAGAACGGGCAGGCCAGCCTGCGGATGCGGTAGGCCGTGCGGCAGAAGGAGCAGGTGGCCTGGCGCGCGCCCTCCTTGCCGGTGAGCGTGGTGATCAGGGGCAGGCTGCCGCAGACCGGGCAGTGGCCGTGCATGCGGGTGGTGTCCGGGTCCAGGTGCGCGGCCAGCTGGGCCGCGGCCGCGGTTACGCCCGGGGTCAGCGCGGCCTGGGCCAGGAAATGGAGCGTCAGCGGCGCGTCCGGGGTGCGCTCGGCAAAGGCCAGGAAAGGGGCGTCGTCGCCGGCCAGGAGCGCGGCAAAGGCCGCGTCCAGGTTCAGTTCCCCGGCCTGTATGGCCTGGCGCACGGTCTGGGCGGCCGCGCCCAGGTTTCCGGCCAGCTCCTCGAACAGGGCCAGGAACTCCTCGAACAGTCTGCCCGCCTGGCCGCGGTCCACGGGGAAGTCGGCCCGGGGCAGCAGGGGGCGGCCCTGGAGGTTCTCCTCGGCCGGGGGCAGCAGGCCGCGCTCCGGCACGCTCACCTGGGCCTCGGCCTGGGCTTCGGCCTGACGGCGGACCACCCGGGAAACCAGGGCCAGGAGTTCCGGGGACACGAAAGTGTTGCTCTCGAGAAGGCTCAACTTTTTTTCCAGGACAGTGGCGGTGTCGGACTGCATGATTCCCTCGTTTTGTACTTCAATTTTTTATTATGGGGAAAAGGGCAAGAGGAGACAATGATCGTCTTATTGCTCTTGTTTTGGCACCAAGGTTGAGGCCCCGGCCGGGGAGGCTCCCATGATGCGGCCCGCGGCATTGTAGATCCAGAATCCCTGCTCCTGGATGTTGCCCACCAGGGTGATGCCGATGCGCCGGGCCAGCTCCACGGAGAAGCTGGTGGCCACGGCCGTGGAGGCCAGGAGCGGCACGCCCATGCGCGCGGTCTTGAGCAGGATCTCCGAGGCCACCCGGCCCGTGGACACGATCATCTTGTCGTGGGTGTCGATGCCCTCCAGAAAGCACTGGCCTACGATCATGTCGATGGCGTTGTGCCGGCCGATGTCCTCGCGGAACAGGAGCATCTCGCCGGGGACGCACAGCGAGGCGTTGTGGCAGCCGCGGGTCCGGCGGTAGAGCGTGGAGCGGGCGCGCAGCTCCTTGGCCAGGGCCAGGATCTGCTCCGGGGCCACGTTCAGGGGCGCCTCGATGCGCCGCCGGGAGATGGTCGCCACGTTGCGCTCGAAGTTGGTGCCCTTGCCGCAGCCCGAGGTGATCGAGCGCTGGATCGAGCGGTTTTCGAAGGGGTCGTGGCTGGTCTCCACATGGGCCAGGATGCGGCTGCCCTCGTCCTCCACGCGCAGGTCCTTGAGCTGGGCCGGGTCGGTGAGCAGGGCGTCGGACTTGCAGAAGCCCACGGCCAGGTACTCCGGATGCTTGGCCGTACAGAGCAGGGTGACCACCTCCCGGCCGTTGAGCAGGATGGTCAGGGGCACCTCGCGGATGGCCTCGATCTGCTGCCGGGTCATCCCGTCCGGTCCGAACGCCTCGATTTCATAGGAAAAGGCTTCGATCATGGGCAACGCCTCCACAGTGCAGTCTCAGGAGGATAACGGAAAGGAAGCGTTTTCGGCAATGGGCGAAAGGATCACGAGGGCGCGACGCGGTGGATGGCCTGGCTCAGGGTCTCCACGGTGAACGGTTTGGCCACGAAATCGTCCATGCCGACTTTGAGGAAGCGGTCGCGGTCGCTCTCCATGGCGTAGGCGGTGAGGGCGATGATCGGGATGCCCGGGGTCTTGCAGGCGCTGTGGCCGTCGCGGATGGCCTTGGTGGCGCTGATCCCGTCCATGACCGGCATCTGCACGTCCATGAGGATGAGGTCGAAGGCCTCCCGCTCCAGGGCCTGGAGGACCTCCTCGCCGTTGGTCACGGCGGTGACGGAGTGGTCCATGCGGCCCAGGACCTGGCTGGCGAACATGCGGTTGACCAGCTCGTCCTCGGCCAGGAGGATGCGCAGGTTGCGCTTGCGCTTGGGCCGCAGGTCCGCGAGGGGATGGGGATGGGCGTCCTGGCCCTGGCCGGGGAGGCTGACCAGGGCCGTGAACTCGAAGCGGCTGCCCTGGCCCGGGGCGCTCTGGACCCGGATGTGGCCGCCCATGCGCTCGACGATCTGACGGGCGATGGACAGGCCCAGGCCCGAGCCGCTGTAGCGCTTGTTCAGGTAGTGCTCGGCCAGCTCGAAGCTCTCGAAGATGTGCTTCTGGGCCTCCAGGGGGATGCCGATGCCGGTGTCGCTCACCGCGCCGTACAGGCGCAGCGTGTTCTTGTCCGCCAGGCCGCTCTGGTCCTCGGCCGTCCGCAGCTCCACCTCCACGCTTCCCTTCGGGGTGTAGCGCAGGGCGTTGCCCAGAAGGTTGGTGAGCACCTGGCGCAGCCGGAAGGGATCGCCGATCACCTGGCCGGGCAGGTCCGGGGCCATGTTCAGGCGCAGATCCAGGCCCTTGAGCCGGGCCTGCACGCTGAAGGTGCGCGCCAGGGGGTCGACGACCTCCGCCAGATCGAAGGGACGGTTCACGATCTCCACGTCTCCGGCCTCGATGCTGGCCATCTCCAGGAGGTTGTTCACGATCTTGTGCAGGTTGTCGGCGCTCTGCCGGGCCAGTTCCAGGCTCTGGGCCTGGTCCGCGTCCAGGTCCGAGTCCATGAGGATCTGGACCATGCCCAGGATGCCGTTGAGGGGGGTGCGCAGTTCGTGGCTCATGTTGGCCAAAAACTGCGTCTTGGCCTCGTTGGCCGCCTCGGCCTGGCGTTTGGCCTTGACCAGTTCGCGCTCGGCGTGGCGGCGTTCGGTGATGTCGCGGGAGAAGCTGGCCAGGTGTGTGGTCTTGCCGTCGGGGCCGGCCACGGGGAAGAGCCGCACACGGTAGATCCGGTCGCCCATCTCCTCGTCGAAGACGTGGGGCTGGCCGGTGCGGGCCGTCTTCTCCAGCTTGATCCGCCGGGTCTCGGCCACCTCCAGGGGCAGGGAGTCGAAGATCCGGGTGCCGACCATCTCCTGGGGCGTGACCTTGCGGCGGCGGGCCGCGATCTCGTTGGCCGCCAGGATGATCCCGTCGGGGTCCAGCAGGATCACGGAATCGGTGGTGGCGTTGAACAGGGCCTGGATGCGGTCGTCCTTCTCCCGGAGCACCGCCATGTGGCTCAGCCGTTCCGCCTCGCGTTGGGCCAGGGCCTCGGCCATGGAATCGAAGGAAGCGGCCAGTTCGCCGAAGGGGTCCTTGTCCCGGGCCAGGCCGCTGCGGGCCGTGAAGTCGCCCTGGCGGATGCTCTGGGCGGCATCCATGAGCCGGGCCACGCGGCTCAGGATGAAGCGGTTGCCGTAGAGCCAGGTGAGCAGCAGGACCAGGCCGCCGGTGCCCCCGAGGCCCAGGAGGTTGCGCCAGAGGCGGCGGTCCACGTCGGCGTAGATGGCCCGCAGGGGGATGCCCACGCGCACGTAGAGGTCGTCCATGCCCCGGCCGATGTGCAGGCGCTTCACCGAATAGAGCCGTTCCACCCCGTCCATGCCCGTGCCCGTGGCGTTGGCCTCCTCGCCCCGGGTGAGCAGGTCCCGGAACAGGGAGAACTGCTCGCCGGCCAGGGTCCCGATGTTCCAGCCCAGGGTCGCGCGGGAATGGTAGAGCAGGGTGCCGTCGGACTTGGCCATGGCCAGGCTCGAACCCGGCGGCAGGTTGGCCTTCTCAAAGGCCCGGCCATAGGCCGAGAGGTCCAGGACCACGGCCAGCAGGGCCACGGGCCCCTGCCGGGCGTCCTTCACGGGGTGCGCGAAGAGGAGGATGGAGCGCCCGTCCAGGGTCCCGACCCAGCCGAACTCCGCAGCGGGATTGCGGTCCACCAGGAGGGGCAGATAGAGGCGCCGGATGTCCTGGGCCTGCTGGGAGCCGGAGCTGAAGACCAGGCCCTCGGGGGTCATGGCCAGGATGTCGGCGAATTCCGGGTTGCTCTGGAGCAGGGCGGAGAAGATCTCGTCGCAGGCCCGGGTGTCGCGGGCGCGGATCTCCGGGGCCAGGGCCAGGACCGCCAGCATCCGTTCGGCGTGCTGGGAGGCCTGTTCCGGGGCCTGGGCGATGAGGCGCATGGCGCTGAGGGCGTTCTGGAAGGCCGCCTCGGCCGCGGCGCTGCGCTCCATGATGGCGTTGCCCAGGGACAGGGCCAGCAGGGGGCAGAGGGCCAGGAGCACCAGGATCAGGAGCAGCAGGCGCAGGTCCGCCAGGCGTCCGGGGGATGTCCGGGCGCTCCCGGCCGGGGGTTTTCCCGGCAGGGGAGGATCCTGTTCTCTGTGTTGGCCTGCTTCCATTCGCCACTCCCAGGGACGGTTTAAACCATTGTTTCCTGGAAAAGAAGAGGGGGGCCGCCCCGGTTTCTTTGAAACGGAAGCAATTCCGGCCAGTTCCGGTCATTCTGGGGTGAAAAAAATAACGGGCCGCCGGGCTTCATCCCGGCGGCCCGCGTCATAACCTGTGAAACCGGCCCGGGCCTAAACTTCTTCCTTGGCCTTGGCCTTCTTCATGGACAGGCCGATGCCGTCGAAGATCTCGAAGATCGCGAACCCGTACCACATGGTGTAGATCACGTAGAAGACCAGCAGGGCGGTGAGCACGCCGGCCTTGTCCAGGACGCTCTGGGCCTCGATGCCGTAGAAGTTGAAGGCCGGCTCAATGGCCTTCTTGGAGACCAGGTCGAGGACCTGGGCTTCCCGGATGAGCTTCTGCTTCTGCAGGGGCTTGATCATCCCGGCGAGCATCTCCCACCAGGCCTTCATGACCTGCTTCTCGTCCAGGTTGTAGCGGGCCTTCACCGCGGCGCCGTCATTCTTGTAGAACGCGTCGGAGTCCGCGATGATCTTTTCCAGCATGGGCGCCAGGGCGCCCTGCAGGGCCAGCTCGCCGTTGCCCTTGTCCGTCGCCGTGAGCCCGGCCTGGGAGGCCAGGGCCGCCATCACCGGCACCAGGTCGGCCTTTTTGGGCTTGATGCTCACGTCCACGTTGGAGGCCTTGATGGTGTCCACCCCTTCCTGCACTTCGTCCAGGAAGTAGGAGGAGCCCTTGGACAGCTTGTTGAACAGGTCGTCGGCGTATTCCAGGCCGGTCTGGGTCTTGCCGTTGTTGTCCTTGAAGACCGGCGAGAGGATCAGGATGAAGATGACCGCGAAGGACCCCAGCAGGAGGACCCCCTTCGTGAAGTTCGCTTTGTTGCGCAGCAGCATGGTTAGGCCTCCCCTCTCAGCTTGCCGATGTTGAGGAAAAACTTGCTGAAGACCCAGATGCCAAACAGGGCCACCACCACCCAGAAGACGATGTTGCCCACGTATTCGATGCCGCCCACCAGGTCCTTGGACATGGTCAGGACATCGAGTTCCACGAGCTTCTTGGGCAGGGTGGCGGCGCGGTTGATGAAGCCCGCGATGATCGACACGGCGTAGAAGCCGCGGATGTGGATGCCCTTGACCACCTTGGTGGTCAGCGCGCCGATCTGGATGCCCAGGAGCGAACCCAGGAGCATGCCCATGGCCAGGGTGTAGAAGACGAAGCCGTAGATGGCGTACTGGGCGATGGCCGCCAGGCCGGCCGTGAAGATGATCTGGAGGATGTCGGTGCCCACCGTGGTCATGGAGGACACGCCGAAGATGTACACGAACATGGGGAAGGTCACGAAGCCGCCGCCCACGCCCATGATGGCCGCCAGGATGCCGACCACGGCGCCGCCGGCCGCCACGATCCAGCCGGAGATCTGCCGGCCGCCGGGGACCAGGTCCTCGTCGAAGGTGATCATGGGCGGGATCTTGGCGTTCTGGAGCTTCACGGCCAGGGCCGTGGTGCCGCTGCTGCCGCCGTGGGCGTCGCCACCGCCGCCGCCGGGCTTGCGGCTGGCCTTAATGAAATCGTACAGGGCGTAGAAGCCCAGGAAGCCCAGCAGGACCGCGTAGATCGAGCTGATGAACAGCTCGGAGAGCAGCGGGTCCTTGTTGTACAGGCCCTTGTTGATGGCGCCGCCGATGAAGGTGCCCACGCCGGAGCCCACCAGGAAGGCCAGGGCCAGTTTTCCGGACACGTTGCCGAGCTTCTTGTGCACCGTGGTGCCCATGATGGCCTTGGCGAAGATGTGGAAGAGGTCCGTGCCCACGGCCAGGATGCCCTTCACGCCCGCGGCCATGAGCGCCGGGGTGATGATGAAGCCGCCGCCCGCGCCGATGCAGCCGGTGATCAGGCCGGCGGCCAGGCCCACCGCGATGGACACCAGGAAGATGGTGTTGGTGTAGAAGGCCGGGGCGTAGGCCGTTTTGCCGCCCAGGAAGTCCGAGGCGAAGGCGAAGCTGAAGATCACGCAGGGCAGGGCCAGGAGCAGAAGCAGGAGCAGCTTCTTGCGGCTTTTCAGAATAGACATGGAGACCTCGTAGTCCCACTTGGCATGGGCCACCGAGGCGGATTTCATGAATTCAAAAAGTTCTCTGCCGAATCCCATGGGTTTCCTCCTCCTTGCCAAAGTCCGATATGGATGTTGATCGCTGTCAGGGGCTCCCCTGCCCCTGGAATGCGCCGAACCGCTTCTTCGCAAGACTTGTGCCAGAAGGCACAAAGCCGGCGTGTTTTTGTAACACATTTGAATCGCTGGCGATTGATCCTCAGTCCTGGGACTGGTCCGGGTCCGGGGCCCGGGTGCCGCTGTCAGCTTTTTTTCCACTCCCGGTTTGGTCCAGATTGAGGACCCCGAGCAGGGCCTGGACCAGGGGGCGGAGGTCGCCGGTCTTTTCCACCAGGGCCGCGGCGCAGACCGGGTCATCCTCCGGGCCGGACACGGAATAGACCAGGGCCACCACGGGCGTGCCCGGGCAGAGCGCGTCGGCCCAGCGCCGGTCCTGGCCGGACAGGCTCTCGGCGTCGCAGACCAGGGCGTCGGGCCGGCCGTTGCTGTGCACCAGCAGGGCGGCATGGTCCTGGTCCCGGGCCAGGAGCGCGCAGAAGTCCTCCCCGGCCAGTTCGCGGGCCAGGAAGTCGCGGACCCGGGGGTTCTTCTCCACGATGAGCACACAAGGCCTCTTGTCCATGCGCGGCGCACCTCGCTCAGGCGGGGCATGGCAATGCCTGTGCCATTGTTCCCGGATGATTACCCTTGTGAAATGAAAGGAGAAAAGTCAGGATGCAGGCAGGACGCCGCTTCCTGGGGTGTCAGCTTTTTTTACACTTCGTCAAGCCCGGGATCAGCTCACCTGGGCCCCGATTTTCAGCCCGTACTTCTCGATGCGCGCCAGGAGCGTGGGCCGGGACAGGCCCAGGAGCCGGGCCGCGCGGGTGCGGTTGCCGCCGGTGATCTCCAGGGCCTCGCGGATGACCAGGCGGCCCACGTGGTCCATGAGCTGGTCAAAGGCGTTCTCCCCGGCCTGCTCGCTGAGGGTCCGGCGGATGAAGGCGGCCAGGCCCTCGCCGGTCTCGGCGGTCCCGCCCCCGGCGCGGCCGCCGGTGACGGCCAGCACGTCCTCGGGGGTGAGCGGCGCGCCCCGGCTGAAGATCAGGGCCTTGTGCAGGGCGTTGGCCAGCTCCCGGACGTTGCCCGGCCAGTTGTGCGCGCTCAAGGCCTCCACGGCCCCGGGGGTCAGGCCCGGGCTGGGCATGTCCAGATCCCGGCTGAAGCGGGCCAGGAAGTATTCGGCCAGCAGCGGGATGTCCTCGCGCCGCTCGCGCAGGGGCGGCAGGTTCAGGGTGACCACCTTGAGCCGGTAGTAGAGGTCCTCGCGGAAGCGGCCCTCGGCCACGGCGGCCTCCAGGTCGCGGTTGGTGGCGGCCAGGATGCGCACGTCCACCGGGATGGGCTCGCGGCCGCCCAGGCGTTCGATCTTCTTCTCCTGGAGCAGGCGCAGGATCTTGGCCTGGATGGACAGGGGCATGTCCCCGATCTCGTCCAGGAACACGGTGCCGTGGTTGGCCTGTTCGATCTTGCCCACCCGGCGGTTCACCGCCCCGGTGAAGGCCCCCTTCTCGTAGCCGAACAGCTCGCTCTCCAGGAGCGTCTCCGGGATGGCCACGCAGTTGATCACCAGGAACGGAGCCGAGGCCCGCTGGCTGTAGTGGTACACGGCCCGGGCCACCAGCTCCTTGCCCGTGCCGGACTCGCCGCGGATGAGCACCAGGGCGTCGGTGGGCGCGGCCCGGCCGATGGCCTTGTAGACCTCGTTCATGGCCCGGCTCACGCCCACGAGCATCTCGCCGGGCCCGCGCTCCTCCTCCGGGCCCAGGCCCACGCGGCCGCGCATGACCTTCCCGGCCTCCACGGCGCGCTTGATCAGGTCGAGCACGGCCGGGATGTCGAAGGGTTTGAGCACGTAGTCGAAGGCCCCCATGCGCGTGGCCTCGATGGCCGTCTCGGTGGTGCCGAAGGCGGTCATGATGATCACCGGCAGCTTGGGGTCGATCTTGCGCATGGCCGTGAAGGCCGTAAGCCCGTCCATGCCCGGCATGCGCACGTCCATGACCACCAGGTCCGGGGAGTGTTCCTTCACCAGCTTGATTCCGGCCTCGCCGGTGGACGCCGCGCGCACCGTGTGGCCCTCGCCGGCGAGCAGCTTCTCGAAGCTCTGGCGCAGGTGCAGGTCGTCGTCGACGATCAGGATCTCGGCCATGAACGGTCCCCCTTGCTCGGCAGGGCCAGGACAAAGGTGGCGCCCTTGCCCTCCACGGAGTGCAGGTGCAGCCAGCCGCCGTGCTCCTCCAGGATGCGTTTGGCGATGGGCAGGCCCAGGCCCGTGCCCTCTTCCTTGGTGCTGAAGAAGGGCTGGAAGACCTCCTCCTGGAGCGCGGCCGGAATGCCCGGCCCGGAGTCGGACACCCGGAGGACCACGGCCCGGCCCAGCGGCGGCACGATGCCCTTTTCCTCGGTGATCTCGATGCGGCCGCCGCTGCCCATGGCGTCGCAGGCGTTCAGGATGAGGTTGACCAGGGCCTCCTTGAGCTGTTCGGGGTCGCCGTCCACCTCGGGCAGGCGCTCCTCGCGCAGCACCTCCACCTCCACGCCGAAGGACTCCAGGCGGTGCTTCAGGAGCTGGAGCGTCATGTCCACCACGTCCGAGGGGCTGATCTTCTGGACCTTGAGCTTGGGCCGCCTGGAGAACTCCAGGAAGTTGCGGATGATGGTGTCCAGGTGCTTGATCTCGTCGGCGATGACCTCGAAGTCCTCTTTCTGCTGGGGCTCGAGCTTCAGGCTGCGCTCCAGGGAGAACAGGCGCATCTTCACCGAGGTGAGCGGATTGCGGATGCTGTGGGCCACGCCCGCGGCCAGCTTGCCCACCAGGGCCAGCTTCTCGGTCTGGCGCAGGGTCTCGCGGCTCTCGGCCAGCAGGGTCTTGGCCTGGTTCACGTCCTCCAGCAGGGCCCCCACCCGGTCGCTGAGCGCGCCCACCTCGTTGAACAGCGAGCCGTCCAGGGCCGTGCTGGTGCCCGAGGCCAGGCGGCGGATGGGGCCGAGGATCTGCTTGAAGAGCACCCAGCCGAGCCAGATGCCCAGGGAGGTGGTGATCAGGATGGCCGCCAGGGACACGCCGGTCACGGCCCGGGCGCGCCGGCTGTAGTCCGCGCTGGCCTGGGCGATGTCGGCCTCGTGCAGGCGCTTGTACTCCTCGGCCAGGTCGTTGATCTGCTGGAACTGCTCGCGGATTCTCCACTGCCGGGCCTCGCCCTCCTGGGTCCGGCCCTCGCGGTACAGGGCGATGATCTCGTCGCGGGCCCCGCTGTAGCGGAAATACTCGGACTCGATGCGGTTCAGGAGCTTGCGGCCGGGCTCCAGGTTCTCCAGCTCGCGGGCCCGGGACAGGACCTGCTCAAAGGCCTTGCGCTGGGCCTCCAGCTTGGCCAGCCAGTCCTGGTCGCCGGTGAGCATGTAGTAGGTCACGTAGCCCTTTTGCGTGGTGAAGGAGTTCTCCAGGGCCTGGGCCGCCAGCAAGGGGGCCATTTCCCGGGTCTCCAGCTCGCTGAAGATGCTCTGGGTGCGCTGGGCGTAGAAGAAGGAATAGACGGCCCCGGCCGTGGTGGCCAGCATCAGGCCCACGAGCAGGGAGGCCACGCGTGCGCGCAGGCTGAGCCAGCCCCTGCGGGCCGTGGACTGTGGATCGGGCACGGGCTTCCTCCAGTTCTGGGCTCAAGGGCTAGCGCAAATCCCGGGCGCGGGCAAGGTCAGGGCAGGGCCGGGGCCAGCGCGGTCCAGAAGGTCCGGGCCGCTGGCGGCAGGTCCGGGGCGAGCGTCTTCAGGGCCGCCACCAGGGCTCCGGAGTCGGCCCGGCGCACGTCCCGGTCCATGGCCGCCAGTTCGGCGGCCTCGAATTTGTGCTCCATCTTGAAGTGGTTGGCCTGGGCCTGGGCCAGGGCGAGCGGGGTGCGGCGGCCCGGATCGCCGGTGTCCTGGAGATGGACCACGGCCGCGCGGCCGTCGAAGAGCACCCGGCCCCCGGCCTTCCAGATCTGGAGGTCGTGCTCGATGTCGTCCACCTGGGAGGGCGCGAAGCGCACGTCGAATCCCGGCACGCCGAGCCGCTCCAGGCGGGGGCGATGGAGCAGGTGGCAGCAGCCCATGACCGAGAGGCAGGGCCGCAGGTGGTCGTACTGGCCCAGGTCGAGCACCGTGGGCGCGTTGGCCGTGAAGCGGATGCGGCGCTCCCCGGTCTCGGCGAAGAAGCGCCAGGCGTACTGGAGCACCAGGGGCGAGCGCGGGTGCAGGACCTTGACCCCGGCCGCGCAGGCTTTGGCGTCGCTCTCCAGGGCCTGGAGCAGGCTGGTGAGCCAGGTCCGGGGCAGGAGCACGTCGTCGTCCAGAAAGGCCACGTGGGTGGCCTGGCGCGAGGCGGGCAGGGACAGGAGCCAGTTGCGGGCCGCGGGCGCGCCCACGTTCACGGGCAGGTGCAGGATGTCCAGGGCCAGGCCCGGGGCCGCGGCCTTGGCCAGGGCCTCCAGGTTCTCGGGGCCCACGTCCGTGGAGCCGTTGTCCAGGAGGGTGACGCGCGCGCCGCAGAGGTCCGTGGCCGCCAGGGAGGCCAGGGTTTGGGCCAGCATCGCGGACTTGTTCCAGGAATAGAGGCAGACGTGCACGGCCGGGTCCCGCGGCGCGGGCGCCGGGGCGGCGAGTCCGGCCAGTTGGAGCAGGGCCCCGGGCTGGCAGGGCTCCAGGTCCAGGGCGGCCAGGAGCTCGTCCCGGGCCCTGTCCGGCTGGTTCTGGTCCAGGGCCAGCCGGGCCGTGAGCGTGCGGGTCAGGAAGTTTTCCGGGGCCTCGCCCAGGACCTGGGCGGCCCGCCCCGGTTCCCCGGCGGCGCGCAGGCCCCAGGCCAGGAGCGGCCCGGCGGCCAGGCCCCCGGGCGCGGCCAGGAGCGTGCCGGTTTCCTGCAGGAAGGCCTCGCGCTGGCCGGTCTGCCAGGCGTGCAGGGCCCGGGCCAGACCGGCGGCCAGGTCCGGCGAGGCGGGGCATCCGGAGAGCCAGGACGCGAACCCGGGCGGCGGGGGCGCGGCCGCGGACAGGCGGCGGGCCTGGGCCCCCAGGGCCGGGTCAAAGGGCAGGAAGATCGCGGCCTGGCGCAGCAGGGCCCCGGCCAGGAGCAGGCGCTGGGGCTGGTCGGCCCTGGCCTCGGCCAGGAGCGCGGCGGCGTTCTCCAGGGCCTGGCCCGGGTCCAGGAACCCGGCCAGCCGGACGCGCTGCCAGACGGCTTCGAACAGCGCGTCCCGGGCCATCAGCAACCCCCGGAGGCCTGCGTGGAGGCAGGCGAGGCAGGGTTCAGGGGGCGCGGGCGCATGGGCCCAGGATACACACCCTGTGGGACACTGCCAAGACCGCGGCCCGGCGTTGAAATGAGCCCCGGGGGATGGTAGGCAGGGAGCATGGACACACACTTTGATTTTTCCGGATTCCTCAGGGACTCCCGGCGGGTGCTCCAGGACCCCAAGGGCTATTTCGCGACCATGCCCACCCAGGGCGGCTACGGCGACCCGCTCATCCGGGCCGCGCTCTACGGCCTGGCCGGGGGCCTGGTGAATCTGTTCTGGGGGATCTTCGGCCTGCGCCTGGGACCCATGATGTTCAGCCACGGCGGCCTGGGCCTGGGAGGCCTCGTGGCCCTGCCCATCGTGGCCCTGCTCTCGGCCGTGGTGGGCGGGGCCGTGTTCTGGCTGGCGGCCAAGCTCTGCGGGGTGGAGCCGGAGTTCGAGGCCGCGCTGCGGGCCGCGGCCGCCTGCCAGGTGCTCCTGCCGGTGCGCGCGGCCTTCAACCTGTTCCACGCGGCCAGCCCCAACCTGGGCCTGGTCCTGGGTCTGGCCCTGGCCATCTTCGGGGCCTGGCTGGCCTACAACGCCCTGGTCCAGACCCTGGGCGCGGCCGAGCGCAAGGCCCGGATCGCGGCCATTGTCCTGGCCGTGCTGGCCCTGGCGGGCATGCTCTCCTGACCCGGGTTCAGTTTTTGTGATGGGCGGCCCCGGAAGGGGTGATTTCCCATGGCCGCGGGCATGGACGATACAAGGGGCCTCGAGGTTCTCAATCCAGGAGGATTCCCATGCGCGCCGTGCTTCTTGACGCCTTTGGCGATGTCTCCCATTTCCGTCCGGCCGAGATCGAACGGCCCAGACCCCGGGCCGGGCAGGTCCTGGTCCGGGTGGCGGCCAGCGGGGTCAACCCCATTGACTGCAAGATCCGCACGCTGGCCCCGGCGTTCGCCCCGCGCCTGCCCGCGGTGCTGGGCATGGACCTGGCCGGGGTGGTGGAGGAGGCCGGCGGGGGCGTGACGGACTTCCGGCCCGGGGACGAGGTGTTCGGCTGCGTCGGCGGCCTGGGCGATCTGCCCGGGACCCTGGCCGAGTACGTGGCTGCGGACCAGGAGCTTCTGGCCCCCAAGCCCGCCAACCTGTCCCTGCGTCAGGCCGCGGCCCTGCCCCTGGTGGGCATCACGGCCTGGGAGGCCCTGCACGACAAGGCCGCGGTCCGGGCCGGGCAGCACGCGCTGATCCACGGCGGCGCGGGCGGGGTCGGGCACGTGGCCGTGCAGCTGGCCAAGGCCGCCGGGCTGCGCGTGGCGGCCACGGTGTCCTCGGAGGCCAAGGCCGCCACGGCCCGGGACCTGGGGGCCGACGAGATCGTGAACTACCGCCAGGAGCAGGTGGCGGACTATGTGGAGCGGCTCACCGGCGGCGTGGGCTTCGACCTGGTCCTGGACACCGTGGGCGGGGCCAACCTGGACGCCTCCTTCGCCGCCGCGCGGCCGGAGGGCCAGGTGGTCTCCACCAACACCCGCTCGGCCCACGACCTCTCCATCCTGCACGCCAAGGCCCTGAGCCTGCACGTGGTCTTCATGCTCCTGCCGCTCATCACGGGCCGGGACCGGGCCCGCTTCGGCCGGATCCTGCGCCAGGTGGCGCGTCTGGTTCAGGCCGGGGAACTCCGGCCGCTCCTGGACGAGCGGCGCTTCACCCTGGACAGCGCGGCCCAGGCCCACGCCCTGGTGGAGCAGGGCCAGGCCCGGGGCAAGGTCGTGGTGGACATCGCCTGAGGGATTCGGTCCTGAAACAGAAAGCCCCCGGCCTGTGGGCCGGGGGCTTTTTTCGCGCCGAAGGAACCGCTATTCCTCGCGGTCCGGGATGCCGTACTTCTTGATCTTGTAGTGGATGGCCCGGCGGCTGATGCCCAGGAGGTCGGCCGCGGCCTTCTTGACCCAGCCGGTCTTTTTCAGGGCCCGCAGGATGGCTTGGTGCTCGTTTTCCTCCAGGTCCAGGGAGAGCTCCACCTGGGGCGCGCCTCCGGCCGTCAGGGGGCCCTGGTCCAGGCTCTCCAGGGCCAGGTCGCCCGGCCGGAACACGTCGTCGCGGGCAAAGACCACCCCGGCCTCGATGGCGTTCTTCATCTCGCGCACGTTGCCCGGCCAGTGGTAGGCGGCCATGCGCTTGAGGGTCTCGGCGGCCAGGGTCATGGCCGGGCGGTTCTGGGCCTTGCAGGCGGCCTCCAGGAAGCGTTCGGCCAGGACCGGGATGTCCTCGGGCCGGTCGCGCAGGGGCGGCACGGCCAGGCTGACCACCTTGAGCCGGAAATAGAGGTCCTCGCGGAACGCGCCCTTGCGCACCAGGGCGGGCAGGTCGGCGTTGGTGGCCGCCACCACCCGGCAGGACACCGGAATCTCCTTGGTGTCGCCGATGCGCCGGATGGTCTTTTCCTGGAGGAAGCGCAGCAGCCGGGTCTGCATCTCCGGCGAGATGTTGCCGATCTCGTCCAGGAGCAGGGTGCCGCCGTCGGCCTCCTCGATGAGGCCCTTCTTGTCCTTGAGGGCGTGGGTGAAGCTGCCCTTGACGTGGCCGAAGAGTTCGCTCTCCAGGAGCGTGGCCGGGGTGGAGCCGCAGTCCACGATGACCAGCGGGCCCTTGGCCCGGGGCGAGAGCTGGTGGAGGATGCGGGCCACCAGTTCCTTGCCCGTGCCGGACTCGCCGGTGACGAGCACGTTCACGTCGCCGCGGGCCACGCGCTCCAGGCGCTCCAGGAAGTCGCGCATGGCCGGGCTTTTGCCGCCCCAGAGCAGGCCCGAGACCGGGTGCTCCTTGTCCGGGGGCGCCTTCTTGCGGGCCGGGGTGCGGCCCGCCAGCAGGGAGTCGATCTTGGCCACCAGCTGGCGGCCGTCGAAGGGCTTGGTCAGGTAGTCGGCCGCGCCGGTGCGGATGGAGGCCACGGCGTCCGGGATGCTGCCGTAGGCCGTGAGCAGGATGACCTTGACCTCGGGCCAGTCGGCCAGGACCTCCTTGAGGAGACCCGCCCCGCCCATGCCCGGCATCTTCACGTCCGAGACGATGCAGTCCACGGGCTCCTCGGCCAGAAGCTCGAGGGCCTCCTCGGCGCTGCCGGCCAGGCGCAGGCGGTAGCCCGCCGAGGCCAGCCGGGCCTCCAGGACCTGCAGGATGTTCCGGTCGTCGTCCACTGCCAGGACGGTGAATTGCTTGCGCTCGCTTGTTTCCATGGGCTGGGGGCTAGTTGATGCCCTGCTTGCGGATGGTGATTTCGCGGTGCAGCTGCTCCAGGGCGTCCAGCTGGCTCTGGAGTTCCTCCAGGTCCTCGGACTTCTGCTTGAGCCTGGCGCGCAGCTTGTTCATCTCTTTTTCCATGTTCTGGACGGTTTCCCGGGTGCCGCTGCCGTCCGGGGCCAGGCGCGGCAGGAGCGGGGTCAGCAGGCGGGGGTCCTCGATGTCCGGATTGTCCGGGGCCAGGCTGGCCCAGCGGCTCCAGATCCCCAGGGCCTCGTCCATGTCCTCCTCGCTGTCGGCCTGGGCCAGGCGTGTGCAGGCCAGGCCGAACAGGGCCTTGCGCGAGAGCACGGGGTCCGAGGTCACCAGGGAGAGGGCCAGGAAGAGGTCCCCGGCCCGGTCGTAGTCCCCGGACCTGTAGGCCTGGGTGGCCGAGGCCAGGGCGTTCAGGGACTCCTGGGTCTGCGCCGGGCGGGAGTCCGTCCTGGGGGTCAGGAGGCGGCCGGTGCAGCCGCCCGCGGCCAGCGGCAGGAGGCAGCAAAGCAGGAGCAGGGCCGGAGTGCGTCGCATGCCGTGCATTTACCCCAACTCCTGGGCCTTGGGAAGGGCGAAGCAGAACCTGCTGCCCTGGCCCTTCTTGCTCACGAGCCACATCTCGCCGCCGTGGGCGTCCACGATGCGCTTGGCGATGGACAGGCCCAGGCCCACGCCGTCCACGCTGGCCCGCACCGAGGGCTCGCGGTAGTACTTGCGGAAGACGTAGGCCTGCTCGGCCTCGGGAATGCCCGGGCCCTCGTCGAGCACGCAGAAGACCACGCGTTCGGCCTCCGGCTCCACCGAGACCAGGATGCGCGAGCCCGTGGGTGAGAATTTCACGGCGTTGCCCAGGAGGTTCAGGAGCACCTGCTGGACGTGCTCGAAATCGGCCAGGACCCGGCAGGGGGCCTGGGGCAGGCGCGAGCCGATGTGGATGCTCTTGGCCGCGGCCGCGGGCTGGATGCGCTCGATGACCGTGGTCACGAGCATCTCCGCGTCCAGGGCCTCGGGCTGGAGCTTCAGGTCGTTGGCCTCCATGCTGGACACGGTCATGAGCCGGGTGAGCAGGCTGGTCAGGCGCAGGAGCTCCTTCTTGGAGATCTCCAGGAAGTGGAGCTGGCGCTCGTTCAGGTCCCCGAAGATGCCGTCGGCCACCAGCTCCACGGACTCCCGGATGCTCGTGAGCGGGGTGCGGATCTCGTGGGAGAGCATGGAGATGAAGTCCGAGCGCATCTGCTCTTCCTGGCGCAATCGGGCGGTCATGGTGTTGAAGGTCTGGGCCAGTTCGCCCAGCTCGTCGGAGGAGAGCACGCGCACCGCCTTCATCTCCCCGCCCTGGGCCAGATCGCGGATGCCGCGCCGGACCTCGGACAGGGAGCGGTTCAGGCGGTAGGCGATGAACACCGACCCGGCCACGCCCACGGTGATGGACACGGTGAGCCCGATGAAGCCCATGCGCGCGGCGTCGCGGCCCTGCTGGTTCAGGTCCTTGAGCCGGGCCTCGGTCTCGGCCTGGTTGGCCTGGCGGGTCTCGCTCAGGATGTTGATCCACTCGTTGACGGTCTTGTCCGGCAGGACCAGGGCCTCGGGCCCGGGGTCGGCCGAGAGGATGATGGAGAACTCCTCGGTGAGCGGCTTCCAGGCCTCGCGGTACTCGGGGTGGCGCTCCAGGACCCGCTCCAGGGTCTCCTTGAACTCGGCCAGGTCGTTGATCACGTACTGGATATACGTGTCTTTCTTGACGATTTCATAGCGCTTGCGGTTCTCCTCCAGGGACAGGAGGGTGCGGATCATGCGCTGGGTCTCGGTGTCGATCTCGTGGCGCACCGTGGCCAGGGTGCCGGAGTCGTCCACGATGTTCTTGATCCGCAGGAGCAGCACCGTGGTGGTGGCGTAGAACACGGCGATGAGCGCCAGGCACCAGAGCAGGAGCTTGGTGGTGATGGACAGGCGTTTGGGCAGCCAGGAGATCAGACGCATGCGGGTCCCATGCCGAGCTGGTGCTGCGGCCGGGTCACGGTACAAGAGATCGGCGCGCCGGTCCAGGGGCGCGGGCGGCCCCCCGGGGGTCAGTGCACCGTGGAGCCGGCCGCGTCTTCCTGGGCCCCGGCCCCGGTCTTGAGCTTGAGGATGTAGTCCTTGACCTCGTCCATCTGCTTCCACCCGGCGTACATCTCCCGCCACTCGGCAAAGGGGCGCACGGCCTCGTCCAGATAGCCCTCGTGGCCCTTGAGCCAGAGGGAGAAGATGTACTGCTCGATCTTGAACTGGCGGCTGTCGAACACGCTGGAGACCACCCCGGCGGCGTACTTGTCGCCGTCCAGGCTGGCGGCCAGGAAGGAGCAGAGGTTGTCCTGGCAGATCTGGTAGGTGATTTCCTTGTCGTTCAGGGGCTCGGCCAGGGCGTACAGGGCGGGGTGGTCCCGCCGGATCTGGGCCAGGGCCTCCTCGGGGATCTCCAGGAAAAGTTTGCCGTCACGTTCGTTGGCAAAGTAGTGGCGCAGCCACTGGTCGAACATGATGACCTCGATGACATCGTTCACGGCGTGGTCGAAACGCAGGTCCTGCATGGTCGCTCCTTGGAAATGAAGTGCCGGGATAATGGTCACGGAAGGCCGCGGCGTCAAGGGGACGGCCGGGGGTCCTGGTTTGCATTCCGCCGCAGCTTCGGGTATGGGGCTGGACAGCCGGGCCGTTGTGCGTTATCTGCACACCCTTCGATGAAACGAACGGCCGCGGCCGGAATCTTGCAAGGAGACACGCATGGCCAAGCACAAGAAGATTGAGCGCATGAAGGAGCTGGACCGCCGCCGCAAGCGTCGCGAGGAACGGCTCAAGGAACGCATCAAGGTCGCCAAGGCGGCCGCAGCCAAGGAAAAATAGGTCTCCGGCGCGCGCCCGGGCAGTTGTCCGGGCGAGTGGGACCGTCAGGGTAAGGAGGGGGTCATGCCGATCTACGAATACGCCTGCCAGGAATGCAAACAGACCTTTGAGGAGTGGCAGAAGGGCTTCGAGGAGCGCGAGCTGCCGTGCCCGGTCTGCGGCGGCAGGTCCACCCGGCTCATCTCCAATTCCTCGTTCATTCTCAAGGGCGGCGGCTGGTACGTCACCGACTACTCCGGCCGCAAGGCCTCGGCCGCCGGGGAAGACGCGCCCAAGAAGGCCGACTCGCCCGGCGAGGCCAAGGCACAAGCCGCGGCCGAACCCAAGGCCGAACAGGCTTAACGGAAAAGGCAGCCCAGGCTGCCTTTTTTTTATCCGGGGGCGCGCCCCAAGGGATGTCGGCATGATCGAGAGGTATTCGCGGCCAGCGATGGCCGCCCTGTGGACCCAGGAGAACAAGTTCGCGGTCTGGCTCGAGGTCGAGCTGGCCGTGTGCGAGGCCTGGAACCGCCTGGGCCAGATTCCGGACGAGGCCCTGGCCGAGATCAAGGCCAAGGCCGGATTCGACGTGGCCCGCATCCTGGAGATCGAGGAAAAGACCCGCCACGACGTCATCGCCTTTCTCACGGCCGTGGAGGAGAAGGTCGGCCCGGCCGCCCGCTTCATCCACCTGGGCTGCACCTCCTCGGACATCGTGGACACGGCCAACGGCGTGCTCCTGGCCCGGGCCGGGGAGCTCATCCTGGCCGGGACCGACCGGCTGCTCTCCGTGCTCAAGGACATGGCGCTTGCGCACAAGGGCCGGCTGTGCATGGGCCGGACCCACGGGATCCACGCCGAGCCCGTGAGCTTCGGGCTCAAGATGGCCGGGTTCTTCGCCGAGTTTTCCCGCCACCGCGAGCGCTTCGCCCAGGCCCTTTCCGGCATCCGGGTGGGCAAGATCTCCGGGGCCGTGGGCACCTACGCCCACCTGGACCCGCGGGTGGAGGAGATCGCCTGCGGCCTGCTGGGCCTGACCCCGGACCCCATCTCCACCCAGATCGTGCAGCGCGACCGCCACGCCCACTACTTCACGGCCCTGGCCCTCATGGCCGGGGGCGTGGAGCGGCTGTGCACCGAGCTGCGCCACCTCCAGCGCACCGAGGTGCTCGAGGCCGAGGAGGGCTTCGCCAAGGGCCAGAAGGGCTCCTCGGCCATGCCCCACAAGAAGAATCCCATCTCCGCGGAGAACCTCTGCGGCCTGTCCCGGCTGGTGCGCTCCAATTCCCTGGCCGCCCAGGAGAACATGGCCCTGTGGCACGAGCGCGACATCAGCCACTCCTCGGTGGAGCGGGTGATCATGCCGGACTCCACCATCCTCATGGACTACATCCTGCACCGCCTGGCCAACCTGGTGCAGAACCTGCGGGTCATCCCCGAGAACATGGAGCGCAACCTCATGGGCTCCTACGGGCTGTTCTATTCCCAGCGGGTGCTCATGGCCCTGCTGGACAAGGGCCTGGCCCGGCAGCAGGCCTACGAGGCGGTGCAAAAGGTGGCCATGCGCTGCTGGGAAGAGCACAAGAGCTTCCCCGAGGAGGTCCGCCGGGACCCGGAAATTATCAAACACCTTTCTGTCCAGGAGCTTGACGCAACCTTTGACCCCTCGTACTACCTCAGGTATGAGGACATGATTCTGGGCCGCGTGTTCGGCGGCTGAGGGGGACGGGACCGGGCATGACCGACGATCGCAAGCGCCTCGCCACACTGCTTCTGCAGCTGTCCTATGTGGAAGGGGAGGTCACGCTCACCTCGGGCAGGAAGAGCGACTACTATTTCGACTGCAAGCAGACGGCCCTGCATCCCGAGGGCGGCTACCTCATTGGCCGGGCCTTCCTGGGCCTGCTCGGCAAGTACGATGTCCGGGGCGTGGGGGGCATGACGCTCGGGGCCGATCCCCTGGTGGCCGCGGTGAGCGTGCTCTCGCACCTCGACGGCCGGCCGCTGCCCGCGTTCATCATCCGGAAGCAGGCCAAGGGCCACGGCACCAACCAGTTCCTCGAGGGGCTCAAGAACTTCCAGCCCGGCGACCGGGTGGCCCTGCTGGAGGACGTGGTGACCACGGGCGGCACCCTGCTCACCTCGGTGGAGCGGGTGCGGGCCGCGGGTCTGGAGATCGCCGCGGTGCTCTGCGTGCTCGACCGGGAGGAGGGCGGCCGCGAGCGGCTGGCCCAGGCCGGTCTGACCCTGGAATCCATATTCACGCGCAAGGAACTGCTGGCCGCGGCGCGGGATTGAGACGGGGCGGCCCAACCAATGACGATGTCACGGACGATGTCAGCCGCAAAAAGCGCACGCCTGATTCTCGTGGTCCTGGCCACCCTCCTGCTGGCCGCGCCGGTGCGGGCCGAAGGCTGGAAGGTCCGGCTCAACTCCTACGCCCTGAGCCCGGAGCGCCTCCTGGCCATCACCAAGGACGGCCAGACCCTGTTCATGCTGGCCCACCAGAGCCCGCTCAAGGTGGCCCGCCAGTTCCCCTGCACCACCGGCCAGTCCGACGGCGACAAGCTGGTGGAGGGCGACCTGAAGACCCCCGAAGGGGTGTATTTCGTGGGCGGCAAGATGCCCGCCGGGAACCTGGACTACGAACTCTACGGCGGGGTGGCCTACTCCCTGAACTTCCCCAATCCCGTGGACCGGATCAAGGGCAAGACCGGCTCGGGCATCTGGATCCACGGCCGGGGCAAGTCCCTGGCCCCGCGCGACACCCGCGGCTGCGTGGCCCTGAACACCGACGACCTGCGCTCCATGGAGGGTGACCTCAAGCGCGGCACCCCGGTGGTCATCGCCAAGGACGTGGCCTGGAGCGAGGAGCCCGGCGAGGCCGACTCCACGGCCCAGACCCTGGCCGAGACCCTGCGCTCCTGGGCCCACGATTGGGAAGGCCGGGGCGACGCCTATTTCAGCCATTACGACCAGGCCAAGTACGCCCTGAGCGAGCACAAGGCCTTTACGGCCTTCATGGCCTACAAGCGCGGCATCTTCGCCAGCAAGCCCTGGATCCAGGTCATGGTGGAGAACGTCCGCGCCCTGCCCGGGCCGGACTACTGGGTCACCGCCTTTGACCAGTACTACCGCACCGTGGGCATGACCAACACCGTGGGCAAGCGCTTCTACTGGCAGGAGGCCAAGCCCGGGGACTGGCGCATCGTGGGCGAGGAGTACACCGAGGCCAGCGAGGACCTGGAGCCCAAGTACCTGGCGGCCAAGACCGCCGAGGTGCGCAAGGTGCTGGACGGCTGGCTGGAGGCCTGGCGCAAGGCCGATCTCAAGACCTACCTGGCCTACTATGACGCCAAGGCCGAGCAGGGCAAGGTCCGCGGCAAGGCGGCCATCGGCGACTACAAGAAATCCGTCTGGCAGGCCAAGCCGCCCACCAAGGTGGAGATGGACTCCCTGAGCGTTTCCCTGAACGGACAGGGCCTGGAGGCCCGTTTCGTGCAGACCTACCGCGACGCCGGGGGCTACTCCGACCGGGGTCTGAAGACCCTGGTCCTGGCCCCGGAGGGCGACGGCTGGGTGATCCTCTCCGAGGATTGGAGGGCCCTGCCGTGAACCACCTCAAGTACAGCGTCCTGTTCATGCGCGACGACACCGACGTGCGCCGCTTCCGGATCAGCCCCATGTGGCTCAAGGCCTTCCTCTATTTCCAGGGCTTCCTCCTCCTGCTCTCCATTGTGGGCATCTCCGTGGGCGTGACCTTCTGGAGCAGCAACGCCGGCCTGCGGGCCGAGCGCAAGGCACTGGAGCTGCGGCTCTCCGAGGCCGAGGTCAAGCTGGAGCGGCTCTCCAACATGGAGAAGATCATGGAGGCCAACGGGCCCAAGGACCAGGCTCCCTCGGGCAAGGCCGGCTCCGCGCCCGCGGAGGTCCCGCCCCAGCCCAAGCTCCCTCCGGTGAGCCTGAAGACCCTGTTCGAGCGGGCCAACACCGGCCTGGTCACGGTGGACAGCTTCCAGGCCCGGGTCTCCGGCAATGACATGACCGTGAACTTCGAGCTGACCAACGTGCAGTCCGCCAGCACCCTCTCGGGCGCGGCCGAACTCACGCTCATCCGCAACGACGGCCAGGTCTTGGACGTGGAGGCCAACAAGGCGGACCTCTCCTTCCAGATCCAGCGTTTCAAGCACTTCCGCACCTCCTTCAACCTGCCGAAGGGGCTGGACCGCCGGGATGTTTTCGGCCTGCGCCTGGAGATCAAGGGTTCCGATGGCAAGACGATCTTCAGCGACACCTATCCGTTGCGCGATTCCCTGGCTTCTTAGCCTCTGCCTCGCGCTCCTGGTCCCGGTCCGGGCCTCGGCCGGGACCGTCTCGGCCTACACCTTTTTCCAGGGCACCCAGTATCCCCTCACCGTGATCCAGATCCAGGGCGAGCAGCCCGGGCCCACGGTCATGGTCCAGGGCGGCATCCAGGGCGACGAGATCTGCGGCTCGGTCACGGCCCAGCTCCTGGCCGGGTGCCGCGTGCTCAAGGGCAACCTCATCGTAGTGCCGCGGGCCAACCTGCCCTCCATCCACCTGGCCCGCCGCCAGATCAACGTGGACATGAACCGGCGCTTCGACCGGGACTACAACCGCTTCTACGAGGACCGCGTGGCCCGGGTCATCCGCCACCTCCTGGCGGGCTGCGACGGCTTCGTGCACCTGCACGAGGGCAGCGGCTTCTACAGCCCGCGGCCTGTGGACGGCCTGCGCGGGCCCAACCGCTACGGCCAGTCCATCATCGTGGACTCCGAGAACCACGCCGGGGTGGATCTGGGCCAGCTGGTGCGCGGGGTGCTCGCCGAACTCAACCCCGGCATCGAGCCCGAGCGCTACCGCCTGGAGCTGTTCAACACCCAGACCTTCGACCCCCAGACCCGCTATCCCGAGATGCGCAAGTCCCTGACCTACTACGCCCTGTCCGTGCTGCACATCCCGGCCATGGCCGTGGAGGTCAGCAAGAACATCCGCGACCTGGGCTGGAAGGTCCGCACCCAGATGACCGCCACCCGCATCATCCTGGCCCGCCTCGGGGTGGAGGTGGCCCTGCCGGAGTTCGACGATGGAGACGTGCAGGCCGTGGCCGACACGGCCGCGCGGGTGCGCGTCAACGGCCGGCCGCTCACCGCCGGGACCACGATCCGTCTGAGCCCCGGGGCGACCATCACGGCCGAGCCCGAGGCCGGCGGCGGCCGGACCTATTCCCCGGCCCTGGCCGTGTTCGCCTCGGACCGGCCCGGAGTGAACCTTTTGGCCGCCCCGCGCATGGCCCTGGAGGCCTTTTCCGACCTGGAGGTGCGGGCCGACGGACGGCCCGTGGCCAAGGTCCGGGTGCGCTGGGACGGCCAGAAGCCCGAGGCCGCCTCGGGCGGGCCGGTGTTCGTCTGCTGGCTCAACGGCCGCTCGGTGTTCGTGCCCAGCGGCGGCACGCTCAAGGCCGTGGCCGGGGACCAGCTCATCCTCGAGGGCGTCTGGGGCAGCGGACGGCGCGAGGTGCTCAACCTCAAGGGCTACGTGGCCCAGCCCTGGGACAACGACGGCCAGGACCTGGGCGCGGAGATCATCCTGGACCCCGACAACTTCATGGACAAGTACCGCCTGCCCGCGGAGACCCCGGGCACGTCCCGCTTCCAGGTGGCCCGCGAGACGCCGGGGGCGGCGCGGGGCTTCTTCAACCTGGACGTGGAGCCGCGCCGGGTGGAGGCCCTGCTGTTCCGCGGCCCGCACGGCCAGGAGCTGGCGGTGCCGTTCAGCGCCGGGGCCGAGTTCCGGCTGCCCGAGGGCGAATACGAGCTCCTGCGCGCCCAGACCAACGGGGCCGAGGACAAGCTCATGGCCACGGCCGGGCAGGACCCGCTGCGCGACGGCCAGAAGCTCCGCCTGGGCGACGCGCCCGTGAGCGTCACCGTGCGCCAGGCCACCACCTTCCAGGAAATGGGCACCCTGACCATCCGGTCCGGCCGCTGGGCCGAGGCCGGGACCCCGCCGGCCCTGCCCTGACCCGGGCTTTACGGCCCGGAGGAAATGCGCTAGGGCAGTTTCAGCGGCCCTTGCGGCCTGTTCTTTGACCTTCATTGAAGTCTTCCGATTGGGGTGTTCCGCCGTGTGCGGGACTGAGATCATACCCATGGAACCTGAAGCAGTTCGGACTGCCGTAGGGAATTCGGAAGTGTCATCGGGAGTCCCCCCTTTCTCCCCCTGATGCTCGGAACCCCCGGCATCCGGGCGGGGAGAGCGGCGTGGACGACGCGAAATCCTTTTCCTCCTTTGGTTTGTTTGTGCTCTGGTTCGGCGCGGCGGTGTCCGTGGCCGAGATCCTCACCGGCGGCTATCTCGCGGGCCTGGGCCTGGAGCGCGGCCTCTGGGCCATTGTCCTGGGCCATCTGGCGGGCATGATCCCGCTGATCCTGGCGGGCTACGCGGGTTTTCGCGAGCGGCTCCCGGCCGTGGCCTGCACGCGCCTGTCCTTCGGCGCGCGCGGCTCCTGGATCGTCTCCCTGCTCAACGTGCTCCAGCTCGTGGGCTGGACCGCGGTCATGGTTCAGCAGGGCGGCCTGGCCGTGAACGCCCTGGCCGAGTCCCTCTGGGGCCTGTCCCTGCCGGTGCTGGCTCCGGTGCTCCTGGGCCTGCTGGTGGGCGTCTGGGCCTGCCTCAAGCCCGGCGGCCTGCGCCTGCTCAACCTGGCGGCCGTGGCCCTGCTGTTCTGCCTGACCCTGGTGCTCTCCGCCGTGGTCTTCGGCAAGCCCGTGCCCCCCGGAGCCGCGGTCACGGACAGCTTCGGCCTGGGCTTCGAGCTGTCCATCATCATGCCGCTGTCCTGGCTGCCGCTCATGGCCGACTACACGAGCCAGGCCCGCACCCGCGCCGGGGCCTGGCTGGCGCCGTTCCTGGGCTACTTCCTGGGCAGCTGCTGGATGTACGCCCTCGGGCTCCTGGGCGCGCTGCACTCCGGCTCGGCCGATCCCTCGGGCATGATGCTGGCCGCGGGCCTGGGCGGGGTGGCCCTGGCGGTCATCGTCCTGGCCACCGTGACCACCACCTTCCTGGACGTGTACTCCGCGGCCGTGTCCCTGCAGAACGTCCTGCCCTGGATCAGCCGCCGGGCCGTGGCCGGAGGCGTGGCCGCGCTCGGCACGATCCTGGCCGTGGTGGTGGACAGCGGCCTGTACATCGACTTCCTCTATCTCCTGGGCTCGGTGTTCGCGCCCGTGGCCGCGGTGTTCCTCATCGACTACTTCCTGCTGCGCCACGACAGCCGGGGGCGCCTGGCCGACCCCCTGGCCCTGTTCTCCCTGGTGGCGGGCGTGGCCCTGTACCGCGTGCTGGAGGGCCGGGACCTGGTCATCGGCCCGACCCTGGCCACCATGCTGCTCACCGCAACCCTGCACCTGCTCCTGCGCGGGGCCCAGCGCGGTCTGGGCCGGAGCGCGGGAGAAGGCCGGGCCGTCACGCGAGGCGCGTCATGAACTTCACCGAATCCGTGTGGACCGGGCTCAGCCTGGTGCGCGAGCGCAATCCCCTGGTGCTCAACGTGACCAACAACGTGGTCACCAACTCCACGGCCAACGCCCTGCTGGCCCTGGGCGCGTCCCCGGCCATGACCCACGCCGCCGAGGACGCGGCCGAGCTGGCGCTTTTGGCCGACGCCCTGGTGATCAACATCGGCACCCCGGCCCAGGACTACGTGGAGAGCATGTTCGCGGCCGGGGCCTCGGCCCGGCGCAAGGGCATCCCCGTGGTCCTGGACCCGGTGGCCGCCGGGGCCACGGCCTACCGCCGGAACCTGGCCCTGCGGCTCCTGAAGGAGGTCCCCCCGGCCGTGATCCGGGGCAATGCCTCGGAGATCCTGTTTCTGGCCGGGGAGGGCGCCAGCTCCAAGGGCGCGGACAGCACCCAGGAGAGCGGCGCGGCCCTGGCCGGGGCCCGGGAACTGGCCCGGCGGCTGTCGTGCACGGTCTGCGTGAGCGGGGCCAGGGACTATGTCACCGACGGCGCCAGGACGCTCAGCGTGGGCAACGGCTCGGCCCTCATGACCAAGGTCACGGGCCTGGGCTGCACGGCCACGGCCCTGGTGGCGGCCTTTGCCGCCGTGAATCCGGACCGGCTCATGGCCACGGCCCAGGCCATGGCCGTCATGGGCCTGGCCGGGGAGCTGGCCGCCGACGGCGCGGCCGGGCCGGGCACGCTTCAGGTGCGCTTCCTGGACGTGCTCTACACCCTGGACCGCGAGGGCATCGCGGCCCGGCTTCGGCTGGAGGAATTATGAGACCGCGGCCGGACTATGCCCTGTACCTGGTCACGGACCGGGCCGCCTGCAAGGGCCGGGACCTGCTGGACGTGGTCGGGGCCGCGGCCCGGGCCGGGGCCGGACTGGTGCAGCTGCGCGAAAAGCGCTGCGAGACGCGGGAGTTCGTGGAGCTGGCCCGGGCCCTCAAGGCCCTGCTGGACCCCTTCCGCGTGCCGCTGGTCATCAACGACCGCCTGGACGTGGCCCTGGCCGTGGACGCCGCCGGGGTCCACGTGGGCCAGAAGGACATGCCCGCGGCCGAGGCCCGGGCCCTGCTCGGGCCGCACCGGCTTCTGGGCCTGTCCGTGAACAGCCTGGAGGAGGCCGCGGCCGCCCAGGGCCTGGACCTGGACTACCTCGGCGTGGGGCCGATCTTTCCCACGGCCACCAAGGCCGACGCCGGGCCGGTCTTCGGCCTGGAGAAGCTGGCCGAGCTGCGCCGCCGCACCGGCCTGCCCCTGGTGGGCATCGGCGGCATCGGCCCGGACAACGCCCTGGACGTGGCCCGGTCCGGGGCCGACGGCCTGGCCGTGGTCTCGGCCGTGTGCTCGGCCCAGGATCCCGGCGCGGCCTGCGCCGCCTTGCTGGACGCCTTTCGCAAAGGACGCAACCGCTAGCAGAGAACGGAGGACTTGTGAGTCTCAATGAACGCCTGGTGAGTGAGGCCATTCTCGACCGCTGGACCGAGAAATTCAAGAACTGCCTGGATCTGGACGTGGCCGTGGTGGGCGGCGGGCCCTCGGGCCTGATGGCCTCCTGGAAGCTGGCCGAGCGCGGCTTCAAGGTGGCCCTGTTCGAGCGCAAGCTCTCCCTGGGCGGGGGCATGTGGGGCGGCGGCATGACCTACAACTTCATCGTGGTCCAGGCCGCGGCCCGGCGCATTCTGGACGAGCTGGGCATTCCCTGCCGGGAATACGGCCAGGGCTATTTCACGGCCGACGCCGTGACCGCCACCACGACCCTGGCCTCGCGGGCCTGCCTGGCCGGGGTCCAGGTCTTCAACTGCCTCTCGGTGGAGGACGTGGTCCTGCGCGAGGAAGGCGGGGACAAGCGCCTGGCCGGCCTGGTGGTCAACTCCACGCCCGTGGAGATGACCGGGCTGCACGTGGACCCCCTGGTCCTGCACAGCCGGGCGGTCATCGAGTCCACGGGCCATGCCGTGGAGCTCTTGAAGACGCTTGTGCGCAAGAACGGCGTGCGTCTGAACACGACGAGCGGCGGCATCGAGGGCGAGCAGTCCCTGTGGGCCGAGAAGGCCGAGACCGACACCCTCGTCAACACCCGCGAGATCTTCCCCGGGCTCTGGGTGGCGGGCATGGCGGCCAACGCCTCCTTCGGGTCCTACCGCATGGGCCCGATCTTCGGCGGCATGCTCCTGTCCGGCGAGAAGGTCGCCGCGCTCATCGGCGAACGCCTGAAACCGGGGCATTGACAGGGAACCCGGGCAGCGGCAGGATCGGCCGCAGAGGGCGGACCCAGCCACGGGCCGCCCCAAGCCCGGGTGGAGGTCGCCCATGCGCCGTGTGTTCGGCGTCCTTGTTCTGGTCGCCGCGCTCCTCATGTCCGCCGCCGTGTTCGCCCAGGACAGCGCGCCCACGAAAGTGGACATGCGGGCCTACACCTGCGACGAGTTCCTCAAGGAACAGCAGTACGGCATGGTCCTGGCCCTGTTCTGGCTGGACGGTTACGCCAGCGGCAAGAGCGGGAATCTGGTCCTGGACTCGCAGCTCTTCGACCGCTACGGCCAGATCATGATCCGCCAGTGCACCAAGACGCCCAAGGCCAAGGTCCTGGACGTGTTCAACTCCTACGCCCGCCGCTGAAACCATGGACGCCCGCAAGCTCAAGCGCGTGGCCGCGTCCCTGGGCGCGGATGTGGTGGGCGTGGCCGACACCGCGCTGCTCGCGGGCATCGAGACCGAACCCACGGATCTGCTCGCCGGCTTTCCCCGGGCCGTGAGCCTGGCGGTGCGGCTCTCGGACGCCGTGCTCGACGCCATCACGGACCGGCCCACGCCGCTCTACCAGGCCCACTACGAGCGGGCCAACATCCTCCTGGACCAGATCGCCCTGGGCCTGACCCAGGCCATCCAGGCCGCGGGCGGCCGGGCCCTGCCCCTGCCCGCCAGCCAGGTCCTGAACCTGGAGAAGTTCACCTCGTACATCTCGCACAAGGCCGTGGCCGTGGCCGCGGGCGTGGGCTGGCAGGGCAAGAGCCTGCTCACCGTGAACCCCAAGTTCGGCCCGCGCATCCGGCTGGTGAGCCTGCTCACGGACCTGCCGCTCGCCCCGGACGCCCCGCTCAAGAACCGCTGCGGCTCCTGCGACGCCTGCGCCACCGCCTGCCCGGCCGGGGCCATCCGCAACGTGAACACCGAGCGCCACTACGAAAGCCGCGAACAGGCCCTGCACTTCGAGCGCTGCGTGTCCAAGATCATGAACGAGCACAAGAAGCTGCCGCACATCACCAGCGCCATCTGCGGGGTCTGCGTGGCGGCCTGCCCCTGGGGCCGCAAAGCCGGACGGACAAGGCGGGGGCGTTGATCGCGAGTCCTGCGCCGGGCCAGGCGGGGCGGACGCACACCCCCCTGGACAACCGGCGGATGTTCCTCTTTCTCCTGGTCCTGACCGTGGCCTCGGGCCTGGGCATGCAGGGCTGGAACGCCCTGTTCAACAACTTCGCCGTGGAGGCCGCGGGCTTCGACGGGTTCCGGACCGGCCTGGCCCACTCGGTGCGCGAGATCCCGGGCTTCCTCTCCCTGCTGGTGATCTACGTCCTGCTGATCCTCTCGGAACGGCGGCTGGCCGCGCTCTCCATCCTGGTCCTGGGCGCGGGCGTGGGGCTCACCGGGCTGTTCCCGAGCTTCTGGGGCGTGATGCTCACCACGCTCTGCATGTCCTTCGGGTTCCACTACTACGAGACCGTGAACCAGTCCCTGACGCTCCAGTACTTCAGCCTGAGCGAGGCCCCGGTGGTCCTGGGACGGCTGCGCTCGGCCGTGGCCCTGACCAACATCGCCGTGGGCCTGCTGGTCTGGACCAGCTCGCGCTGGCTGGGGTTCGCCCAGATATTCGGGCTCATCGGGGTCCTGGTCGTCGCCGCCGGGCTCTGGGCCCTGTTCCAGGACCCCACGGACGTCAACGCCCCGCCCCAGCACCGCAAGATGATCCTCAAGCGGCGCTACTGGGTGTTCTACGCCCTGACCTTCCTGGCCGGGGCCCGGCGGCAGATTCTCCTGGCCTTCGGCACCTTCCTGCTGGTGAAGCGGTTCGGCTTCGACGTGGGCCAGATCGCGGCCCTGTTCGTCCTGAACAACACGATCAACGCCCTGTTCAACCGCGTCATCGGGCACTGCATCAACCGCTTCGGCGAGCGCTCCCTGCTGCGGCTGGAGTATTCCGTGATTTTCCTGGTGTTCCTGACCTACGCCTTCTGCCACACGGCCTGGATCGTCACCGTGGCCTACGTGGTGGACCAGCTCCTGCTGGGCTTCGCGGTCTGCGTGAACACCTATTTCCAGAAGATCGCCGAACCCGCGGACATCGCCCCCAGCGCGGCCGTGGGCTTCACCATCAACCACATCGCGGCCGTGGTCATCCCGGTCATGGGCGGGGCGCTCTGGCTCTGGGACTACCGGCTGGTCTTCGTGGCCGGGGCGGGCCTGACGGTCCTGTCCCTGGCGGCCATCGGCTTCATGCGCCTGCCTGAAAAAAACTAACAGCTCGTCACGCTCACGGCCAGCCCGCCCTGGGAGGTCTCCTTGTACTTGGCGCACATGTCCCGGCCCGTGGCCAGCATGGCCGCGATGGCCTGGTCCAGGCCGACCTTGTGCTGGGCCGGGGGCTCGTCCGAGGAGATGATGTAGGCGGTGTAGGCCTTGACCGCGCCCATGGCGTTGCGCTCGATGCAGGGGATCTGCACGTAGCCGCCCACGGGGTCGCAGGTCATGCCCAGGTGGTGCTCCAGGGCGATCTCGGCGGCGTGCTCCACCACCCGGGGGGCGCAGCCCTCGGCCTGGGCCAGCATGGCCGCGGCCATGGCCGAGGCCACCCCGATCTCGGCCTGGCAGCCGCCCTCGGCCCCGGCGATGGTGGCGTTGTGCTTGACCAGGAAGCCCACGGCCGCGGCCGCCAGCAGCCCGTCCAGCAGGGCCTTTTCCGGCAGGTTCAGGTGGGCGCGGAGGATCCGGGCCACCGAGGGCAGGACCCCGGCCGAGCCGCAGGTGGGGGCCGTGACGATGACGTGGCCCGCGGCGTTCTCCTCGGCCGCGGCCAGGGCGCAGGCCGCCAGATGCGCCAGGAAGCGGTCCTCGCTGCGGTGGCGCGAGGAGGCCCGTTCCAGGATGGTCCGGGCCTTGCGCTGCACGCCCAGGCGGCCGGGCAGGACCCCGGAGGCGCCCAGGCCGTTGTCCACGGCCCGGTCCATGACCGCCAGGATCTCCCGCAGCCCGGCGTACACCTCCTGCTCACTGGCCCCGGTGAGGGCCATCTCGTTCTCCAGCATGAGTGCGGGCAGGGTCAGGCCGAAGCCCTCCAGGAGCTCCTGGAGCCGGGCCATGGAGGCGTACTCGTAGGTCGGCAGGCCGCGCTGCGGCGGGGCCCAGCCCTTCCACTGGAGGAAGCCGCCGCCCACGGAGTAGTACTCCCGCTCCAGCAGGACCGTCTCGCCGGCCAGAAGCGCGATGACCAGGGTGTTCTGGAAGGGATAGGCGTGCTCCACCCGGTCGAAGACCACGTCCGCCACCCAGGCCGGAACGCGCGCCCCGGGCAGGTCCAGGAAGTGCTCGGCCTTGGGGTTCGCGGCGAGGTTGTCCAGGAATTCCGGAGGGCAGGACTCCGGGGTCTGGCCCAGGAGCCCGGCCAGCACGGCCCGGTCCGTGCCGTGGCCCGCGCCTGTGGCGCTCAGGCTGCCGAACAGCCGCACGCGCATCCCCGTGGCCCGGGCCTGGGTCTCCTCGGACAGGGTGGCGGCCAGACGGCCGAAGTCGAACCCGGCCCTCATGGGCCCGATGGTGTGGGAGCTGGAGGGGCCGGGGCCGATCTTGAACAGGTCGAAGACGCTGGTGTTGATGCCGTCCATGGATTCCTCGGCGGTTCCGGGGTTGCTTATTTTTCCAGATTACCCCGGGGAAAAGGGGGCTGTCCATGGTTCTGGCCGGGGAATCCCGAAGTCCGGCCGCGAAAAAATTGAAAATAAAGCTTGACCACCCGCATTGGGCCGCGTAGGGGTGACGCTTCCGCCCGCATCCGGTGGTAAAGAGGACAGCATGGAGCTGTCCGATCCGGCGGGCATCCTTGCAGCTTTCTGTCTTAGGGAGTCTTATGAAGTCCATTTACGTCGGCAACCTGCCTTTCTCCGTCACCGAGTCCCAGACCCGCGACATGTTCGCCGCCTACGGCGAAGTGTCCTCCGTCAAGTTCGTCATGGACCGCGAAACCGGCCGCTTCCGCGGCTTCGGCTTCGTGGAGATGGACGACGCCGGCGCCGCCGAGGCCATTCGTGCCCTCAACGGCTCCGACTGTGGCGGCCGCACCCTCAAGGTCAACGAGGCCAAGCCTCGTGAGGAGCGGGGTCCGCGCTGGTAGCCGACCGCGTTTCAGATCTTAGGTGATTGCGAGACAGCCCCGCTCCGGCGGGGCTGTTTTTTTGTCCCCGCAGGGACGCGGGGGCCAAGAAAAAGGGTTTTCAACCGCGAGGTCGAAAACCCTTTTCATTCCGTGGTGCGCCCGAGAAGATTCGAACTTCTGGCCTACGGATTCGTAGTCCGGCGCTCTATCCAGCTGAGCTACGGGCGCATTGGGAAGAGCCTTCTTATGCACATTCAGGCCCAACGTCAAGCCCTTTCCCGCCCTTGCCAAACCGCCGCCGAGGCCCCATGTTCCGGCCATGCAGACCCTTTCCCGTCTGGTGGACGCCACCCTGGCCGATTTGAGCACGCTCCTGGCCTCCAATGATCCCGGCCGCATCGCCGTGGCCTGGACCGGAGGCAAGGACTCCAGCGTGGCCCTGTTCCTCTGGCGCTCCCTGCTGCGCGCCCGGGGCCTGGGCCGGGCCCGGGCCCTGAACCTGGACACGGGCCTGAAGTTCCCGGAGATCAACGCCTTCCGCGACCGGATCGGCGAGGAGTGGGACATCGACCTGCATATCGCCCGGCCCGAGAAGGACCTGTCGGCCTATCCCGTGGCCCGGGACAAGCTGGCCTGCTGCCAGGACCTGAAGATCGAGCCCCTGCACAAGGCCCTGCGCGGCCAGGGCATTTCCGTGCTCATCACGGGCCTGCGCCGGGACGAGCACGAGGCCCGCGCCCGGCTGCCCTTCCTGGAGGAGCGCCTGGAGCCGCCGCACCTGCGGGCCAATCCCCTGGCCGCCTGGACCGAGATGGACGTCTGGGCCTTCACCCTGGAGCGCGGGCTGCCCTACTGTTCCCTCTACGACGCGGGCTACCGCTCCCTGGGCTGCCGCCCCTGCACCCGCCTGGACCTCACGGGCGAGCGCTCGGGCCGGGACCAGGACAAGGAGCGGCGCATGGAGGAGCTCCGCTCCCTGGGGTATTTCTAGTCTCTACGCCAGGCACTCGTTGCAGTGCCGCTCGTACATCTCCAACAGTTCCGTCAGCATGTCCGGGATGGGCAGGCCGTAGGGGCAGCGGTCCAGGCACTCGCCGCAGGCGATGCACTGGCGCACGCTCTCCATGCTCTCGCGGGCGAACTTCACGGCCTTGGCCGGGGACAGGCGCTTGGCCAGGACCCCGTACATCATGGCGTTGGTGATGGACACGCCGTTGGGGCAGGGCTGGCAGTAGCCGCAGCGGCGGCAGAAGCGGCTGCCCAGCTCGGCCCGGAAGGCCTCGGCTCTGGCCTCGTCCGCGGCGCTGAACTCGCGTTCGTCCTCGTAGAGGTCCGCGATCTCGTCCACGTATTCCAGGCTGTCCAGGCCCGGCAGGACCATGAGGTCCGGGAACTGCCGGATGTAGCGCAGGCACAGGCCGCCGTCGTCGAGGATGCCCCCGGCGAACGGCTTCATGACCAGGATGCCCATGTCCCTGGTCCTGGCCTCGGGGTGCAGGGTGGTCCCGGCCTCGGTTTCCACGAGGTTGAAGGGGAACTGCACGGTCTCGAACAGCCCGGTGGCCACGAGCTTGCGGGCCATTTCCAGGCTGTGGGAGGTGAACCCGATGTGCCGGATCTTGCCCTGCTCCTTGGCCTTGCGCAGGGCCTCCAGCACGCCGCCCGGACCCAGGGCCGTCTCCAGCTCCTCGGGCTTGGACAGCTGGTGGAGCTGGTAGAGGTCGATCCAGTCCGTGCCCAGCAGGCGCAGGCTCGTCTCCAGCTCGGCCAGGGCGGCCTTGCCCTCGCGCTGGGTGGTCTTGGTGGCCAGGACGACGTGCTCGCGCACGCGCCCCAGGGCCTTGCCGATTTTTTCCTCGCTGTCCAGATACATGCGGGCCGTGTCATAGAAGGTGATGCCGCGCTCAAAGGCCCGCTGGAGCACGTTCACGGCCTCGGCCTGGGACAGGCGGATGATGGGGATGCAGCCGAAACCCACTTCGGACACCGTGAGACCGGTCTTGCCAAGGGTCATGGTGCGCATCGGGCGCCTCCTGTATGGCCCCAGTATCGGCCAGTTCCCGGCGGGGGGCAAGCGACGGATGCAGGGGGTCCGGGGGCCGCGGTTTCTCCTTGACAAAATTATACGCAAGTATATTTTTATACCCAAGTATAAAACAAGGAGAGGATATGGGCGCATCGCGGCTGCGCGAGAAGAAAAGCGTCCTGGCGAAGCGGGCTCTTTATGCCGCGGCCATGGAGCTCTTCCGCGAACACGGGTTCGAGAACACGACCGTGGAGGAGATCGCGGAGCGGGCCGGGTTCAGCCGGGCCACGTTCTTCAACCACTTTGGCACCAAGCAGGGCGTGCTCCGGTTCTACGGCCAGGGGCTCGAGGACCTGGCCCAGCGGCTCGCGGCCGGGACAGGCCCGGATGCGTCCCCGCTGGAACTGATCCGCGGGATCGTCTTCGGCATGGCCCGCGAGGTGGCGTCGCACCGAGAGGAAGTGAAGATCATCTACACCTCCAGCCTGTGCGATCCGGGCTATCTGCTGGAGAAGACCCCGGCCCGCAGGCGGGTGGGCGAACTGCTCACCGGCCTGGTGGAGCGGGCCCAGAAGCAGGGCCAGATGCGCGCGGACCTTCCGGCCCAGGAGCTGACGCGGCACATCAGCGCCGTGTACCAGGGCGTGGTGCTCTCCATCATCGCGGAGTCCGGCGGCCTGGAGGCGCTTCTGGATTCCGCCTGGCGTTTCATCCTGGGAGGGGCCACCCATGCCGGTTCTGCCCCTCGGTAAGGACATCCCGGCCGACCCGGGCGTTGTGGGCGGCAAGGCCGCCAACCTGATCGCGCTCCTCGGGTTGGGACTGCCCGTGCCGCGCGGGCTGGTCATCACCACCGAGGAGTATGCCGCCCAGGCCGACCGCCTGGACCTGCGGACCCGGCTTTTGCCCGGGATCCAGCGGCAGGACTGGGCGGCCGTGGAGCAGGAGGCCCAGGAACTGTTCGCCGCCGCGGAACTGCCCGAGGAGTTCCGGCAGGAGCTGGCGGAGCGCTGGCAGCCGTTGCGCGCCGTGGCGGTCCGGTCCTCGGCCTCGGCAGAGGACCAGGCCCAGGCCTCCTTTGCCGGGCAGTACGGGACCTGGCTCGATGTCCAGGGGGAGCAGGAGCTGTTCGTAGCGGTGCGCCGCTGCTGGGCCTCGCTCTGGAGCCGCCGGGCTCTGGCCTACCGCCGGCAGCGCGGCATGGATCCGTTCAGCGTGCGGATGGCGGTCCTTGTCCAGGAAATGGTCCCGGCCGATCTTTCCGGCGTCCTGTTCACCCGCGATCCTGTCCGCCGCGACCCGGAGCACCTGTGCGTCGAAGTCGGGGCCGGTTTGGGCGAGGCCATGGTCTCCGGAGCCCTGGCCGGGCAGGTCTATCGCCTGGACCGCCGGGACCTGCGCCTGGTGGACGGCCCGGCGGACCATGGCCTGGCGGACGCAGGCCTGCTGGCGCGGGTCGGAGAACTGGCCCTGCGGGCCGAGGCGCATTTCCAGTGGCCCCAGGACGTGGAGTTCGCAGTGCGCGGCAAGGAGGTCTTCCTCCTCCAGGCGCGGCCCATGACCGCCTGGGGTCCGGATGTGCCGGGCGAGGCGCCGGACCCGGGCAGGCCGTCATTCCTGGACAGGATGATGAAGCCCTATGTGGATGAGCGCTACGCCGTGGCCCCCAGGCCCCTGGACAACATCCTGTTCACCCGCCTGGTGGGGGCCCAGATGTTCGTCATGGAGGAGTGCGGAGCCGTGTTCGACCCCGGGGGCCTGGACCGGTTCCGCCGGCAGATCTGGCGGCCGGCCTACCGCCTGCCCCGGGTCCGGCGGGTCGGCCGGGCCCTGCTGGGCGAGCTGGTCCACCGCTTCCGGAGGCTGCGCCCGGACTGGCTGGCCTGGTGGGACAGCGGCCCGCGGCAGACCCTGCTGGCCCTTTCCGGGTCCGCAGACATCGCGGGTCTGGAAGACGGAGAACTGCTGGCGCGGGCGGACCAGGTCCTGTCCGTATGGGAAGGGATTCTGAACCGGCGCATCAGCGCGTCCATCGCCTTGCGCGCCGAAGGGCTGCTCCAATGCCTGACCGCCCTGGCGGTGGGCTGGCGCAGGGCCGGCGCAGTGGTGGCCAGCCTGATGACCGGCCTGGACAATCCGACCGTGGCGCTGAACGCCAGGCTCTGGGAACTCTCGCGCCTGGCGCGCCGGTCGCCGGAGGTGCTCGCCGCGGTGCGGGACATGCGGCCGGAACGTCTGCGCGAAACACCGGAGGGTGAGCGATTCCTGGCGGCGTTTGACGGGTTTCTTGAGGCCTACGGCCACCGCGAGGGATCCTGCTGGTACCTCACCGTTCCCACCTGGAAACGGGATCCGCGGCAGGTCTGGGGCCTGCTCCGGAGCCTGGTTGAGGCTGGCCAGCGCGGCGGCAGCCCTGAGGAGGTCGGCGCCCGCCGCGAGGAGGACCTCCGCCGCGTGGAGGGGCGGCTGCGGTACGTCCCCGGCCTGCTGGCCCTGTTCCGCTGGCTGTTGTCCCGCCTGCGCCCCCTGCACGCCTTCCGGGAGACGAGCCACTTCGACCTCACCCGTCCCCTGGCCGTGCTCCAGGACATGGCGGCCGAATGGGGGGCCCGGCTGGAGGCCCGGGGCCTGCTGCATTCCGCAGAGGATGTCGGCTACGCCACCTACGAGGAGGTGCGGGACTGGCTCCAGGGGCGGCATCCGCCGGTGGACGAGATCCGGGCCCTCATCCTGCGGCGGCGGGCCGTGTACCGCGAGGTGAACGCGAGCTGGCAGGCGGAGCGCTTCGCGGGCAAGGCCCGGGGAGGGGCCCTCAAGGGGATCGCCGCCAGCCCGGGAGCCGCGCGGGGAAAGGTCCGCATCATCCGGGGAGAGCAGGATTTCGATCAGCTGCAAGCCGGGGAGGTGCTGGTGAGCCTGTACACCAATCCCGCCTGGACGCCCCTGTTCACCATGGCCGTGGCAGTGGTCACCGAAACCGGCGGCGCCTCGTCCCATGCCGCCATCGTGGCGCGCGAGTATGGCATTCCCGCGGTCATGGCCGTGGCCGGGGCCACCCGCGCACTCCAGGACGGCCAGGAGGTCCTGGTGGACGGCAGCCGCGGCCTCGTCTTCCGCTGACGCCGGGCCGGGGGCCCCGCCTTGGCTTGGGCCCTGAAATGCGCTATCGCCACGGGATGCGTGAACAGGACCCAGGCATTGTGAGACGCCGCACCCGGGAGATCCGGGTGGGCGCGCTCGGCATCGGCGGCGACAACCCGGTGCGCGTGCAGAGCATGTGCAACACGGACACCCGGGACGTGCTCTCGACCACGGCCCAGGTGCGCCGGCTGGCCGAGTCCGGCTGCGAGCTGGTGCGCCTGGCCGTGCCCGACGAGGCCGCGGCCAAGGCGCTTTCCGCCATCCGCAAGGACTCGCCCGTGCCGCTCGTCGCGGACATCCATTTCGACCACCGCCTGGCCCTGGCCGCCCTGGACGCGGGCCTGGAAGGTTTGCGCATCAACCCCGGCAACATCGGCGGCGCGGCCAAGGTGGACGCCGTGGTCAGCGCGGCCAAGGACCGGGGCGCGGCCATCCGCATCGGGGTCAATTCCGGGTCCGTGGAAAAGGACCTGCTCGCGCGCTTCGGCGGGCCCACGCCCGAGGCCATGGTGGAGAGCGCGCTCACGCACGTGGCCCTGCTGGAGAAGCGCGGCTTCGACCAGATCAAGATTTCGCTCAAGTCCTCGTCCGTGCTCACGACCATCGCGGCCTACCGGCTCCTGTCCCAGCGCGTGGACTACCCCCTGCACATCGGCATCACCGAGGCCGGGACCCTGGTGCGCGGGGCCGTGAAATCGGCCGTGGGCCTGGGCATCCTGCTCTGGGAGGGCCTGGGCGACACCCTGCGCGTGTCGCTGACCCACGATCCTGTGGCCGAGGCGGGCGTGGCCTGGGAAATCCTGCGTTCGCTTGGCTTGCGGGCGCGCGGCCCGGAGATCGTGTCCTGCCCCACGTGCGGCCGCACGGAGATCGACCTCATCCGCCTGGCCGAACAGGTGGAGGAGCGGCTGCGGCCGGTCACCGAGGTCTTCACCGTGGCGGTCATGGGCTGCGCCGTGAACGGCCCGGGCGAGGCCCGCGAGGCCGACATCGGCATTGCCGGGGGCAAGGACCTGGGCATCATCTTCCGCAAGGGCGAGGTGCTCCGCAAGGTCCGCGGCAACGAGAACCTGCTTCCGGAATTCATGAAGGAAATCGAAAAGTTCCTCAAGGAAAGGAGAAAGAATACCCCATGCGACTGAGCCGTTACTACGTCCCGACCCTCAAGGAGGACCCGGCCGAGGCCGAGGTGGTCAGCCACAAGCTCCTCATGCGCGCGGGCATGATCCGCAAGCTGACCTCGGGCATCTACACCTACCTGCCCCTGGGCCTGCGGGCCCTCAACAAGGTGGCCGACATCCTGCGCCAGGAGATGAACCGGGCCGGGGCCGTGGAAATCCTCATGCCCTCGGTGCAGCCCGGGGACCTCTGGCGCGAGACCGGCCGCTGGGAGTTCTACGGCAAGGAGCTGCTGCGCTTCAAGGACCGCCACGACCGCGACTACTGCCTGGGACCCACCCACGAGGAGGTGGTCACGGACCTGGTGCGCGGGGAGATCAAGTCCTACAAGCAGCTGCCCGTGAACCTCTACCAGATCCAGACCAAGTTCCGCGACGAGATCAGGCCCCGCTTCGGGCTCATGCGCGGCCGCGAGTTCGTCATGAAGGACGCCTATTCCTTTGACAAGGACGAGGCCGGGGCCGAGGCGAGCTACCGGGCCATGTTCGAGGCCTACACCAAGGCCTTCCTTCGCCTGGGCCTGAAATTCCGCGCCGTGCAGGCCGACAGCGGCGCCATCGGCGGCGACTTCTCCCACGAGTTCATGGTCCTGGCCGAGACCGGCGAGGACACCATCGCGGTCTGCCGCGACCCCAAGTGCGGGTTCGCCGCCAACCTGGAAAAGGCCAAGGTGCGCAAGCCCCAGGCCGAGTGCGCCTGCAACGCCGCCTGCCCGGCCCTGGAGAGCGTGGCCACCCCGGGCGTGCACACCGTGGAGGAGCTCTGCGCCTTCTTGAAGATCGAGCCCAAGGCCGTGGTCAAGACCCTGCTCTTTGACGCCGACGGCAAGGCCGTGGCCGCGCTCGTGCGCGGCGACCGCCAGCTCAACGAGGTGAAGTTCAAGAACCTCCTGAAGTGCAATGATCTCAAACTGGCCGATGAATCCCAGGTGCGCGCCTGGACCAATGCGCCCGTGGGATTCGCCGGGCCCGTGGGCCTCAAGGTCGAGGCCGTGTACGCGGATCACGAGCTGTGCTGCGCCACGGACTGGGTGGCCGGGGCCAATGCCGCCGACGCCCATGTGCGCCACCTGAGCCTGGGCCGGGACGCCAAGATCGCGGCCTTCGCGGACCTGCGCGTCATCGAGCCCACGGACCCCTGCCCGGAATGCACGGGCCCCATCGACTTCACCAAGGGCATCGAGGTGGGCCACGTGTTCAAGCTGGGCCTGAAATACTCCAAGTCCATGCAGGCCAAGTTCCTGGACGAGAACGGCAAGGAGCAGCTCATGATCATGGGCTGTTACGGCATCGGCGTGTCGCGCATCGTGGCCTCGGCCATTGAGCAGAACCACGACGACAAGGGCGCCATCTTCCCGCCCTCCATCGCACCCTTCGAGGTCACGCTCCTGTCCCTGGGGGCCAAGGAGCCCGAGGTCCTGGACAAGGCTGCGGAACTCTACGCCGAGCTGCAAAAAATGGGCGTGGATGTGCTCTATGACGACCGCGACGAGCGGCCCGGGGTCAAGTTCAACGACGCGGACCTCATGGGCTTCCCCATGCAGCTCGTGCTCGGCGGCAAGGGCCTCAAGGCCGGGATCATCGAGGCCAAGAACCGCAAGACCGGGGAACGCAAGGAACTGCCCCTGGCCGGATTCGCCGCGGCTTTTGCGGCATGGCGTAAGGATATCTGGCAGGGCTGGGGGCTGGAGTAGAAGAGGCCTCCGGCGGCCAGGGGCCAGCGGCCCCTGGACCCGGCGACAGTGGCGCGGATTTTCAGGGCGGCCGCGAGCCTGCGGCTCGCCCGCCCTGAAAATCCGCGCCACAATGGCCCGTGAAAGGCGAAAGAGAAGTATGCATATCCTCACCGTCTCTGAACTGACCCGCGCCGTGAAGGACGCACTCGAGGCCGAGTTCCCGTTCGTCTGGGTGCGGGGCCAGGTCTCCAACGTGGGACGGCCCGCGTCCGGGCATGTCTATTTCACGTTGGGAGATGGCGAGGCGGTGCTCCAGGTGGTCTGGTTCAAGGGCAGCCAGTGGGGCGCGGGCCAGGAGGGCGGGGTGCACCCGCTCACCGGCGAGGTCCTGGAGCCGGGGCAGGGCGGCTTGGCGGCCCGGCTCACCGACGGCCAGGAAGTGCTCTGCGCGGGCCGGATCAACGTCTATGCGCCGAGAGGGCAATATCAGCTCGTGGCCGAACTGGTGCAGGAGCAGGGCGTGGGCGACCTGCACCTGGCGTTCGAAGCATTGAAGAGAAAGCTGGCCGAGCAGGGCTATTTTGACGAGGACCGCAAGATGGTCCTGCCCCGGAGCCCGGAGCGCGTGGCCCTGATCACCTCGCCCAGCGGGGCCGCGGTGCGCGACTTCCTGCGCATCGCCTCGGAGCGCGGGTTCGGTTGCGAAATCCGCGTGTACCCGGTGCTCGTGCAGGGGGACAAGGCCCCGGCCGAGATCGTTGCGGCCCTGGACGCGGTGAACGCCGAGGCCTGGGCCGAGGTCATCGCCCTGGTGCGCGGCGGCGGCTCCCTGGAGGACCTCTGGGCCTTCAACACCGAGCCCGTGGCCGAGGCCCTGTTCCGCTCGCGCATCCCGGTGATCACCGGCATCGGCCACGAACCGGACGTGAGCATCGCGGACTACGTGGCCGACCGGCGCGCGGCCACGCCGAGCCACGCGGCCCAGGAACTCTGGCCCTTGCGCGCGGATTTGGCCCAGGCCGTGGACCAGGCCCAGCTGGACCTGGACCGGGCCTTTGAGGCCTGGATCGGGGCCAAGGAGGCGCGGTTGTCCGAACTGCGGCGCGGCCTGTCCTGGCTCTCGCCCGTGCAGCGCATGGAGCGGCTCTTGGAGCGCTTCCAGGACGCGGCCAGGCGGCTCGTGCGCGCGGGCAGGGATTTCGTGGACGAGCGCCAGGGGGACCTGGCCGGGACCCTGGACCAACTCCTGCGCACCCTGGAGCCGAAGATCGCGGACCAGGAACGGGATGTGTCCGGGCTCTGCGCGCGGCTCACGGCAGCGGGCGAGTCCCTGGTGCGGGACCAGGCCAATGCCCTGGCCCTGCTGGAGGCCCGGCTCGCGGGCCTGGACCCCGAAGGGCCCCTGGACCGGGGCTACAGCCTGGTGACCGTGGCGGCCAGCGGCAGGTTCCTGCGCAGCGTGCGCGAGGCGGCCGCGGGCCAGGAGCTTCTGGTGCGTGTGCGCGACGGTCGGCTGCAGGCCACGGTGGACGCGGTGGAGCCGGACTGATGCGCCGGGTCGTGTTCTTTTTTCTGCTATTCTGGCTCACGGCCGTTGCGGCCCTGGCCGGGGTCCGGCTGGAAGTCCCGGAGCGCGCGGGTCTGGGCCAGCCCTTCCTGGCGCGGCTCGTGTCGGATGCGCCCTTTGTCACACCCGAGGTGCGCTGGCTGGACCGCGAGGTGCGGCCCACGGTCAAGGCCCAGTCCGGCCTGTTGGTTTCCGAAATCCTGCTCGGCACGGACGTGCTCGAGGACCGGCCCGGGGTCCGGGAGGTCACGGCCACGGTGCAGCAGGACGGAAAGATGCTCACCCTGCGCGGCCGGGTGGCCATTGAGGCCAAGGCCTATCCCACCCAGACCCTGACCCTGCCGCCCAAGATGGTCACCCCGCCCCAGGCCGAGCTGGCGCGCATCGCCCAGGAACAGGAGGAGACCCGCCGGATCAAGGACCTGGCCAGCCTGCGCCAGTTCTGGACCCTGCCCCTGGCCCGGCCCGTTTCCGGGGCCATTGAGAGCGTGTACGGCGCGGCCCGGGTGCTCAACGGCCAGGCCAGGAACCCCCACCGGGGCCTGGACTTCGACGCCCAGGCCGGGGAGCCGGTGCGGGCCTGCGCCACGGGCACGGTTGTCCTTGTGGCCGAGCAGTACTATGCTGGCAAATGCGTCTTCGTGGACCACGGCAACGGCGTGGTGAGCATGTATTTTCATCTTTCCGAGGTGGGCGTGCGCCAGGGCTACCGGGTGGACCGGGGCGAGGTCCTGGGCAAGGTGGGCGCCACCGGACGGGCCACGGGCCCGCACCTGCATTTCGCCGTGAGCGCGCAGGGCCGCCTGGTGGATCCCGGGCCCCTGCTGGAGGAATAGGCCATGGCCAAGAAGGAAGAGGGTTTTGAGAAGCGGCTCGCGCGGCTCAAGGAGATCGTGGAGACCCTGGAGCGCGGGGACCTGCCCCTGGAGCAGGGCGTGGCCCTGTACAAGGAGGGCCTGACCCTGGCCAAGGCCTGCGGCAAACAGCTGGAGTCGGCGCGCAACGAGGTCAAGCTCGTGAGCGAGGGCCTGCTCAAGGAATTCGAGGCCCTGGAGTCTGCGGATGGCGGCGATTAAGGAGCAGCTGGCCCAGCGGGCCCGGCTGGTGGAGGACTTTCTGGCCTCCTGCCTGCGCGGCCGGGATTTCCCCAAGCGGCTTCTGGACTCCATGGAGTACAGCCTGCTGGCCGGAGGCAAGCGCCTGCGGCCCGTGCTCGTGCTCGCCTGGAACCGGGTCCTGGGCGGCCGGGACGAGGCGGTCCTGCCCTTTGCCGCCGGGCTCGAATGCATCCACACCTATTCGCTCATCCACGACGACCTCCCGGCCATGGACGACGACGATCTGCGCCGGGGGCGGCCCTCGAACCACAAGGCCTTTGACGAGGCCACGGCCATTCTGGCCGGGGACGGCCTGTTGACCGAGGCCTTCGGATTCTTCTGCGACGCCGCCCTGGAGCGCGGCCTGCCCGCCGAGCGCGTGCTCCGGGCCGTGCGCCTGGCGGCCTGGTCCGCCGGGGCCGCGGGCATGGTCGGCGGCCAGGCCCTGGACATGGAGTACACGGGCCGTCCGGGCGTGACCCTGCCCGAACTCCAGGACATGCACGCGCGCAAGACCGGGGCCCTCATCAGCGTGGCCTGCCGGGCCGGGGCCGTGCTGGCCGGGGCCTCCGCGGCCGACGAGGAACGGGCGCTGGACTTCGGCCGGGCCATCGGCGTGGCCTTCCAGATCGTGGACGACGTGCTCGACGTGGTGGCCGACGAAAAGACCCTGGGCAAGCCCGTGGGCAGCGACATCGAGAAGGGCAAGAACACCTATCCGGCCCTGGTGGGGCTTGCCGAGAGCAAGCGCCTGGCCGGGGAATACGTGGAGCGCGCCCTGGCGCTCCTGGCCCCCTACCCGGGCGAGGAGGCCGCGTTCCTGGCCGCTCTCGCCCGCTACATCGTGGAGCGGGTGCACTGATGGCCGTGAAAAAGACCGAGACTCCCAACAAGTATTTCAACGAGACCAGGCTCCTGCCCCTGGTGAAGAAGCCCAAGGACGTGGCGGGGCTGAGCCGCGAGGAGCTCCAGACCCTGGCCGCGGAGCTGCGGCGGGTGATCATCGAGCAGGTCTCGGCCAGCGGCGGGCATCTGGCCCCGTCTTTGGGCGTGGTGGAGCTGACCCTGGCCCTGTGCCGGGTCTTCGACCTGGAACGCGACAAGCTCGTCTGGGACGTGGGCCACCAGGCCTACGCCTACAAGCTGCTCACCGGCCGCCTGGACCGCTTCCACTCCCTGCGCAAGCTGGGCGGCCTGTCGGGCTTCCCGCGCAGGGCCGAGAGCCCCTTCGACCACTTCGGCGTGGGCCACTCGAGCACCTCCATCTCCGCGGCCCTGGGCATGGCCCTGGCCCGGGACCTGGCCGGGCAGAAGCACGAGGTGGTGGCGGTCATCGGCGACGGCTCGCTCACCGCGGGCCTGGCCTTCGAGGCCCTGAACCAGGCCGGGGACATGGAGCGCAAGCTCGTGGTCGTGCTCAACGACAACGAGATGAGCATCTCCAAGAACGTGGGCGCGCTCTCGCGCTTCCTCTCGCGCAAGCTCTCGGCCCCCTTCCTGACGCGCTTCAAGCGCGAGGTGGAGGCCTTCCTCAAGCAGATCCCCAAGATCGGCGAGGACCTGGCCCTGTTCGCCCGGCGCAGCGAGGACGCCTTCAAGAGCTTCATGACCCCGGGCATGCTCTTCGAGGCCCTGCGCTTCACCTACGTGGGCCCCATCGACGGCCACAACGTGGACCTCTTGTGCGACGTGCTGGCCCAGACCAAGCGCATGGACCGGCCCGTGCTCGTGCACGTCCTGACCCGCAAGGGCAAGGGCTACGAACCGGCCGAGACCAACCCCACCTATTTCCACGGCGTGGGCGGATTCGAGCCCGAGACCGGCATGGCCATCAAGCACGGTCCGGCGCTCTTCGCCACCTACACCGAGGTCTTCGGCTCCACGCTCTGCGCCCTGGCCGAGAAGGACAAGAAGATCGTGGCCATCACCGCGGCCATGCCCGAGGGCACGGGCACGGACTGCTTCCGCCTGCGCTTCCCGGAGCGTTTCGTGGACGTGGGCATCTGCGAGCAGCACGCCGTGACCTTTGCCGCGGGCCTGGCCACCCAGGGCTTCAAGCCCGCGGTGGCGATCTACTCCACCTTCCTCCAGCGGGCCTACGACCAGGTGGTCCACGACGTCTGCCTGCAGAATCTGAACGTGAAGTTCTTCCTGGACCGCGCCGGGCTGGTGGGCGAGGACGGGGCCACGCACCACGGGGCCTTCGACCTCTCCTACCTGCGGCACGTGCCGAACATCGTGCTCATGGCCCCCAAGGACGAGGACGAGCTGGCCCGGATGATGGCCACGGCCTTTGCCCTGGACGGGCCCGTGGCCGTGCGCTACCCGCGCGGCATGGGCGCGGGCGCGCCTGTGGATCCGGCGCTCAAGCCCCTTCCCCTGGGCCAGGCCGAGATGCTCCGGGAAGGCAAGGACGCCGCGATCATCGCCATCGGCTCGCGCGTGCTGCCCGCCCTGGAGGCGGCCCAGGAGCTGGAGCAGGCCGGGGTCGGCGCGGTGGCCGTGTGCAACGCCCGGTTCATCAAGCCCCTGCCCGCGGAGCAGATCCTCTCCCTGGCCCGGCGGCACAAGAAGCTCCTGGTGGTGGAGGAGAACGCCCTGGCCGGGGGCTTCGGCGCGGCCGTGCTCGAGCTTCTGGCCGACAACGACCTGCTGGCCGGCCGCTTGGTGCGCCGCCTGGGCCTGCCCGACGCCTTTGTGGAGCACGGCTCCCAGAAGGAGCTGCGCGAGCTCACCGGCATCGACAAGAGCGGGATCAAGAAGGCCCTGGCGGAACTGCTCTGAGCCGCGGCCCGGCCAGGTTCACGGGCGCAGGGCGTGGTCCAGGAAGGCCATGAGGTCCTCCTCCAGGTCCTGGAGGTGGAAATCCAGAAACAGGCGCTGGCGCACGGTGCCGCCGATGGCCCCGAGCAGCAGGAGCGCGCCGCGCTCCGCGTCCATGGGCCGGATGCTTCCGTCGCGGGCGCCGAGGCTCAGGCCGATGTGCAGGAGTTCGTTCATCTTGTCCTGGATCCTGGCGATCTCCTTGCGGCAGGGCTCGCCCACCCCGGGCATGCGGTAGGGATTGTTGCGGTGGATGAACTCGAACTCCACCTCCCGCTTCTCGTGGAAGCGGCAGTAGAAGCGCGCCAGGCGCAGGACCATGTCCCGCCCCGATTCCTGGGGTGAGAACACGAAATCGCGGCCCAATTCCTCCAGAAACGACTGACGCACCTCCTGGAAGATCTGGTGCAGGAGTTTTTCCTTGCTGGGGAAGTGCCGGAACACGGCCCCCTGGGAGACTCCGGCCGCCTTGGCTATCTGGGCCACGGAGACGCCGTCGAAGCCGGATTCCGCGAAAAGGCGCGTGGCCTCACGGAGAATGTCCTGTTTCCGCTTGGTCATATGGGGCAAAATAGCCCCCCTTGCCAGAACTGGCAATCAGGCATATTCAGAAGCAGACGCTCTCAAAAAAGAGAGTGAATGCACTCTTTATTTTGAGGGCATGGTTTCGACCACCCGCCGGACGACGGATGGCCGACGGCGGGCAACGGGAGGATGCGCAGTGATCCGCCGTGTTCGCCGGAACCGTTCAACCGGGAGCACGATCATGGACTTCATCCTGCCCGTCGGCATCCTCGTGGTTCTGGCCGTTGGCCTTGGATATTACTACATCAAGCAGATGCGCTCACATTAGGCCCGTTTCCCGGGGCCGGGCCAGACCCGGCCCCGGACCGTGGCATCATGCGCCGCAGCACTTCTTGAACTTCTTGCCCGAGCCGCAGGGGCAGGGGTCGTTGCGCCCCACCTTGGGCCCCTTGACCACGGGGTCGGCCCCGCGCACCCGGCCGCCCGCGTAGTACCAGGCGCCGCCCCGGCGTTCGAAGGTCGCCTTCTCGTGGTGCTCCTGGCGCGCGCCGTCCAGCTCGTAGGCGGCCGTGAACTCCACCTCGCCCGCGTCCCCGGTTTCCGAGGCCGAATGCACCGTGAGCCCGAGCCAGGTGGCCGACTCGGCCCACTGGCGCACGCCGTCGGCGTCGTGCTTGGACTGGTCCTCGGGCAGGAGCGAGCGTTTGAGGTGCTCGGTCTCCTTCAAGACGTAGGCGGAATAGCGCGAGCGCATGAGGGCTTCGGCAGTGGCCGCCGGGGCCTCGCCGCGCACCACGGGTCCGCAGCAGGCCTCCAGGTCGCGGCCGGAACCGCAGGGGCACAGGGTCATGGTCATTTCTCCGTTTTTTGGCTAGTCAGGCCCGATGATCCAGGTGAACACGCAGCTCTCCCTTGCCGAGGACGAGATCCTCTTCGCGGTCTCGCGCAGTCCAGGGCCAGGGGGCCAGCACGTGAACACGACGGATACCCGCGTAACCTTGCGCTTCGACGTGGTCAACAGCAAATCCCTGTCCCAGGGCCAGAAGGCCCGCATCCTGGAGCGTCTGGCCGGGCGCATCAACAGGGACGGCGTGCTGCGGGTCACGGCCCATGCCGAGCGCAGCCAGAAGGCCAACAAGGACCGGGCCCTGGAGCGCTTCGTGGAGCTGCTGCGCCAGGCCCTCAAGGTGGAGAAGAGGCGGCGGCCCACCCGGGTGCCCCTGGGCGAGAAGCGCCGCCGCGTGGAGTCCAAGCGGCAGCGCTCGGCGGTGAAGAAAGGCCGGGCCAAGCCCGGCGCGGAGGGGGAATGAACCTGTCGATCCTGGACGGCCTGGACAGCGAAGGCCTGCGCGAATACATCCGCTCGCTCCTCTGGCAGTTCCGGCTGGTGGACGCCTTCTGGTTCCTCAAGACCGAGGAGGAACACGGCCTGGCCTCGGCCGAACTGCTCAACGAGCGGGTCTGGACCAAGGTGGGCGAGCTGGGGGCCCGCGACATCCTCAAGCGCTTCGGGCCGTTCACGCCCGGGCCCGAGGGCGTGCTGGCGGCCTACCAGCTGTTCCCCTGGTCGCTCATGGTGGACTACCGGGTGGAGCGCACGAACGGCGAGCTCATTGTCTCCGTGCCCCAGTGCCCGGCCCAGGAGGGCCGCCGCAAGCACGGCCTGGGGCCGTATGTCTGCAAATATATGCACCTGGCCGAGTTCCAGGCCTTCGTCAAGGTCATCGACCCCTCGGTGCGCGTGGAGTGCCTGTTCGCGCCGCCGGACGAGCATCCCACGGACTGTGATTGCAAGTGGCGGTTTTACGAGATGTAGAGGGCTTTAGTGAGATGTGATTTTTCGATTCTTGTAATGCACTAAATTTTATGTATTTTTCAAAGTTCTTGTCGAATATGCGTCTCACGCAGGGCATAAAAATTTATTTCTAAACTATATCTAGATAATAAGCCGGATTTATGGGTTGAACCTGTAATCAAGCCTGTGGAAAATTTTCCCCATTTCCTTGTAATTTTCCATAACCGCCAATAATAGCGTAACAGCGCCAAAACAATATTTTTTTGTGCCCAAGGGGGGTTGTAAAAAAGGCGGAGGATGCATAGGTGAGGAACTGAAACGGCCACCATGTGGTGATGCACAAGGTGGCCGCGGATGGCTCGCGTGGCGTCAACGATGCAGCCCGTAAACGCCGCCTGATCAATGTCTGATGTCATCAACCAGGGTAGAGCCCGCCTAACGAAATCGGCCTATCATGACATCTCACCGTGTTCAAGCCATAACCTAGCGCTGAAAAGTGAGTTTGGGAACATGTCCAAGGAAAAGACCGTCAAGGTTGTTAGGGATGCAAGGAATGGTCAGTTCGTGCCGGCAAAGGAAGCGAAAAAGCGTCCGGATTCGACAGTGACTGAAACGATCAAGCGCAAGTAACATTCAATTGGTTTAGCAAAACGATAAGCGCGGGGTTTCTGGTTGGCCCCGCGCTTCTTTTTTACCAGGGCCACAATCTTTCCAGCGCGGTGAAGCTCAAGGTCGCGCCCTCGATGCCCACTTCCAGGGTCACGGTGAGCGGCTCGGGCACGCGGGAGAGGTGCTTGAACACGGCCGGGTAGTCGATGCGGCCCTGGCCCAGGGGCAGATGGTCGTCGCGGCGGCCGAAATTGTCGTGCAGATGGAGCTGGCCCAGGCAGGGCCCGGCCTGCTCCAGCCACTGGGCCACCGAGGACGCGGAGAACAGGTTCAGGTGGCCCACGTCCAGGCAGAGCCCCACGCCCAGGGGGGCCAGTTCCTGGAGCACCGGCAGCATTTCCTCCGGAGCCCGCTCGAAGGTGTTCTCCAGCATGAGCCGCACGCCCATGCCCTGGAGGGCCTTGGCCACGGGCCGCCAGGTGGCCAGGCTCTGCTCCAGCCAGAATTCCTTGAAATAGCTGTGCTTGTTCGGGTCGTAGGCCAGATGGCAGGTGACGCTGCGCGGCCGGAAGACCTCGGCCGCGGCCAGGAGCTGGTCCAGGCGCTGCTGCGTGGCCGCCAGGATGATCGGGTCGGGCGAGGCCGGGGCCAGGTCCACGAAGGGCCCGTGCAGGGTGGGCCGCAGGCCCCGGCTCGCCAGGGCCTGGGCCGCCTCGCGGAAGTCGTCGGCCCCGAAGCCGTCCAGGTCGCTGGCGAACAGGCCGATCTCGGGATTGACGCCCTCGTCCAGAAAACGGCCCAGCAGGCCCCCGGCCAGCTGGAAGAAGCGGGCGTTGATCTGCACGGCGCGCTGGATGTCGGTCACGGCAGATCCGGGCCGATGACGCCCAGGGAGTGGAAGGCCAGGTAGATTTCCCGGCTGATCCAGGCGTCGGTGGCGGCATAGACGATCTGGGCCGGGGAGAGATTCTCGCGGGCCCAGTTGGAGCACTGGGCGCTCTTGGAGATGCGGAAGCCCAGGAGGTTGGCGGCCAGGTTGCGCAGGCCGTGGGTCTTCATCTGGAGCCGGGCCGAGAGCGTGCCCAGATCCAGGAAACCGGCCTCCTCGAAGTGCGAGAGGTCCTTGAGGGCCTTCACGTCGTCGGTCACCGAGACCCCGGTCTTGGTCACCGAGGGGGTGGCCAGAAGGTCCTTGAGCCCGTCGTTGAAGCTCAGCACGTTGATCTGGAAGAGATAGACATGGTCGGCTGCGGCCAGCTGCACCAGGGCCGGGGGGTAGGGACCCTGGCCCTTGCGGAACACCGGCCGGGTCTCGGTGTCGAAGCCGAGCAGGTTCTCGCCCTCCAGGGCCCGCAGCGCGGCCTTGAGCTGCTTTTCCGTGCGCACCACGGTGACCTTGCCCTCGTAGTGGCGCAAGGGCAGTTCATTGATCTCCTGGTTGGTGAAGACGCGCAGATGGTGTTCGGGCAGGGACGGGGTCGGGGTCATGCCTGGTCTACTCGTGCTCCCGGGTGGCGCTGAAGACGACGTCCGGCCATTTTTCCATGGTGTCGTCCAGTCGCCAGGCGCTGGGGGCAAGGTACGCAAGATTTTGGTCCGCGTCCAGGCCCAGGCTGCCGTGCATGGCCTTGCGGAACTCCTCCAGCCGCTTTTTGTCCTCGCAGGACACCCAGCGCACGGTGTGGAAGGGCGCGGCCTCGTAGAGCGCGTCCACGCCATACTCGTCCTTGAGCCGGGAGGTGATCACGTCGAACTGGAGCACGCCCACGGCGCCCAGGATGTAGTCGTTGTTGAACAGCGGCCGGAACAGCTGGACCGCGCCCTCCTCGGCCAGCTGGCACAGGCCCTTCTGGAGCTGCTTGGCCTTGAGCGGGGTCTTCAGGACCACGCGGCGGAAGTGCTCGGGCGCGAAGTTGGGGATGCCCGTGAACTTGAGCGGCTCCTTGTCGGTGAAGGTGTCCCCGATCTTGATGGTGCCGTGGTTGTGCAGGCCGATGATGTCCCCGGGCCAGGCCTCCTCCACGCCCATGCGGTCCTGGGCCATGAAGATGGTGGCGTTGGACACGGTCACGTCCTTGCCGATGCGGTGGTGCCGGAGCTTCATGCCGCGCTGGAAGCGGCCGGAGCAGATGCGCAGGAAGGCGATGCGGTCGCGGTGGGCCGGGTCCATGTTGGCCTGGATCTTGAAAACCACGCCGGAAAAGGCCTCCTCGTAGGGCGAGACCTCGCGTTCCTTGGCGGCCCTGGGCTTGGGGGCCGGGGCCAGGTTCACGAAGGAGTCCAGCAGCTCGCGGACCCCGAAGTTGTTCACCGCGCTGCCGAAGAACACCGGGGTCTGGCGGCCCTGGAGGTAGCGCTCGCGGTCGAAGGTCCCGCCCGCGCCCGCGAGCAGGTCCAGGTCCGCGCGCAGCTCGGCCGCGGCCTCGGCGCCCACCAGGGCGTCCAGCCGGGGGTCGTCCAGGCCCTCCACGGTCTCGCCCTCCACCACCTGCTCGCCGAAGCTCGGCGAGAACAGGGTCAGGCGTCCGGCGCGGATGTCCCAGGCGCCCTTGAAGCCCTTGCCCATGCCGATGGGCCAGGTGAGCGGCACGCACTCGATGGCCAGGCTCTTTTCGATGTCGGCCAGCAGGTCGAAGGGGTTCAGGCCCTCGCGGTCGAGCTTGTTCACGAAGGTCATGATCGGCGTGTCCCGCAGGCGGCAGACCTCCATGAGCTTGCGGGTCTGGGTCTCCACGCCCTTGGCCGAGTCGATGACCATGAGCGCCGAGTCCACGGCCGTGAGCACGCGGTAGGTGTCCTCGGAAAAGTCCTGGTGGCCCGGGGTGTCCAGGAGGTTGATCTCGAAGCCCTGGTGCTCGAACTTCATGACCGAGGTGGTCACCGAGATGCCGCGTTCACGCTCCATGGCCATCCAGTCCGAGGTGGCGTGGCGGGCGGCCTTGCGGGCCTTGACCGCCCCGGCCATCTGGATGGCCCCGCCGAAGAGCAGGAGCTTTTCCGTGAGCGTGGTCTTGCCCGCGTCCGGATGGCTGATGATGCCGAAGGTGCGGCGGCGATCCACCTCTTTTTTCAGCTGTTTGGCGAAAAGACTGTCCTGCACTGGGAACTCCGGGGGAAAAAATGCGGGCGCATGGCCCGAGGCAGGAGTTCTACCTGTTGGAGCAGAAACGTCAAGTGGCGGGGGCTGACCGCTGCATTGCCCGCTTTTACAGGAATTCCGCGCCCAGGCGGAGGGCCTCGTCGCGCTCCGAGGCCCCGGGCGGGGTTTCGGCCGCGTCCTGGAGCAGGGCGGCCACGTTCACGCCCAGGCACACGCCCAGGGCCCCCACCAGCCGGGCCAGGGACTCGTCAAGGCCCTCCCGCTGCGGGTGCAGGCCGTGCAGCCAGTGCTCCAGGGCCTGGCGGTGGACCAGGGATTTTTCCGCCGGGTCCGCGGGCAGGACCCGGCCCAGGGCCGCGCAGTGCTCCCCGGCGAAGCGGTCCGTGTCCAGGAGCGGGCTGGCGGGCGGGGGCCGGTCCTGGAGCAGCTCCAGGCGGATGTCCGAGGCCAGGGCCGCCAGCAGGGAGTGGTCGGCCAGCAGGGCCTGGAACAGGGAATGGACCCGGCCGAACAGGGCCAGCCAGGCGTCGGCCTCGGCCAGGAAGGGCTCGGCCCCGTTGGCCGCGAGGTAGTCCTCCACGCTGCCCGCGGTCCCGAACTCCCCCGGGCTTCCGGGCCGCGGGAGGAGGCAGGCGAAGCGCTCCCGGCCGCTGGTGGTCACGTGCCGGGCCAGGGGATAGAGGCGGCAGACCAGGGGCCGGTCCGGATGCACGGCGCAGCCCGCGCTGGAGAGGAAGCCGCAGACCCGGTCCGGCCGGGTGGCCAGGTGCACCCCGGAGACCGTGTGCCGGGCCAGGAAATGGGTGGTGGTCAGGCCCAGGCGGCGGGCCAGGCGGCAGACCTCGTAGGGGTTGACCTGGATGCGCATGTCCGCACAGCAGCGGCCGCAGCGGGAGCAGTGGTAGGAGAAGGGAATCTGGCGGGACACGGCCGTCCTCCTTGCCGGGGGGCGGTTCTTTTTCCCGATCCTGTGGACGCGCCCTAGAGCATGTAGGCCTGGGCCATGCGCAGCAGGTCGGCGTAGGCCATTTTGTCCCGGATGCCCAGGACCATGTCCTGGGAGAGCCGCATCTTGCGGCGGGCGTCGGCCAGGGCCTCGTTGCGCACACGGTCCAGGTGGTTGGCCAGGAAGTCGGCGTCGAAGCCGTCCACGGCCAGGGACAGGCCCTCGGCGAAGTAGGGCGAGCGGATGAACTGGATGAACGGGGCCAGGCTCTGCTTGCCCTCGCGGCGGGCGTGGATCACGTAGAACAGGAGCTTGACCACCAGGCGGTCGTGGCTGTGCTTGTGGCTCACGTCCAGGAGCGTGGGCAGGTCCGCGGAGGTGTCCTTGATGGCCGCGAACACGCCTCCGGCCAGGTCGAAGGCCTTGCGCTCGTCCATGGGCGGGGCGTGGAACCGGGAGTCCATGCGGATCAGGGTGATGCGGGGATTCTCGCCCGCGGCCACGGCGTAGAGCGCGATGCGCATGAGCTCGATCTTGCGCCGCCAGTCAGCGATGAAGGTCTCGCGCTTGATCCGGGCCAGCTTGCGGACCACGTGCTCGGGCAGCTCGCCGAAGGCCGTGTTCAGGAGATAGGAGATGTACGGCTCGGGCGTGTGCGCGGCCTCGTCCTCGATGACCTTTTTCGCGCCTTTCTTGCTGTCCCAGAGTTTTTTCAGGGACAGCCAGTAGGCCGCCAGGCCGTCCAGGGGCATTTCCAGGATGTCCAGGTCGCGGTTCGTTTCCATTTCTCCGCTCCCGCGGTCTTGACGTCCGGCCCGCCTTGGGAGCAAGGTTGGTCCGGCCGTTTCCCGGACCCTAACGCAATTTCCGCCGGAAACAAAGCCGTCTGCAAGGACATCCCATGATCCGACTTCCCGAACTGGACCCCGCCCTGTTCCGCCTGGGCTCCTTTGAGGTGCGCTGGTACGGCTTCATGTACGCGGCGGGCTTTCTCTGCGCCTGGCTCCTGGGCCGCTTCCGCGCCCGCCAGTCCTGGCGCGGCTGGACCCCGGTCCAGATGGACGACATCCTGTCCTGGCTCATCGTGGGGCTCCTGCTGGGGGCCCGCATCGGCTACGTGGTCTTCTACGACCCCATGCACTTCCTGGCCCATCCCGCGGACATCCCGGCGGTCTGGAAGGGGGGCATGAGCTTCCACGGCGGGGCCATCGGCGTGTTCCTGGCGGCCTGGCTGTTCGCCAAAAAGACCGGCAAGACCCTCCTGGACGTGGGCGACTTCATCGTGCCCCTGGCCCCGCCGGGCCTGTTCTTCGGCCGGTTGGGCAACTTCATCAACAGCGAGCTGGTGGGCCGGCCCTCGAGCCTGCCCTGGGCCGTGCTCTATCCCGGGCCGGACGGGGACGTGCCGAGGCATCCGTCCCAGCTCTATGAGGCCGGGCTGGAAGGCCTGCTGCTCTTCGCCCTGCTCTGGTTCTATTCCCGCAAGCCCCGGCCGCGCGGCGCGGTGTCCGGGGCCTTTCTCCTGCTCTACGGCTGTTTCCGTTTCCTGGCCGAGTTCTTCCGCGAGCCCGACGCCCAGCTGGGCTTCGTGGCCTTTGACTGGATGAGCATGGGCCAGGCGCTCTGCCTGCCCATGGTCGCGGCCGGGGCCTGGCTTCTGCTACGGAAGCCGCGGCAGGGCTAGCACGAAGACCTTGTCCCAGAACTTGCCCGTGGCGTAGAGCCGTCCCGAGCCCGGGTCAAAGGCCAGGCCGTTGGCCGCCTCGGCCTCGGGGTTCTTGAGCCGGGCCCGCAGGGGCTTGAGGTCGATCCAGGCCCGCACCCGCCCGGAGTCCGGGTCCAGCACGGCCACCCGGTCCTCCATCCAGATGTTGGCCCAGATGAGGCCCTGCACCAGCTCCAGCTCGTTGAGCTCGTTCACGGGCCGGTCGCCGTCGCGCACCGGGATGCGCTTGAGCGTGGTCATGCGGGCCGGGTCCAGGACCCGCAGGCTGTCCGACCCGTCGCTGGCCAGGACCAGGCGTTTGTCCGAGGCCAGGCCCCAGCCCTCGCCCTCCCACACGAAATCCCCGTTCAGCCGCAGGTCCGGCAGGTCCAGGAAGAAGCCCGCGTGCTCCTGCCAGGTGAGCAGGGCCAGGCGGCCGTTGACCAGGGCCAGGCCCTCGGCGAAGTATTTGGCCGCGAGCCGGGTCCGGCGCAGCACCCGGCCCGAGTCCGGATCCACGGCGCGGACCTCGGAGCGGCCGTACTTGCCCACGGATTCGTAGAGCAGCCCGCCGTGGAACAGCAGGCCCTGGGTGAAGGCCTGGGGATCGTGGGGCAGTTCGGCCAGGACCCTGGGCGTGAGCAGCGGGGCCCCGGCCCAGGCGGCCGGGCAGAGGCAGAGCAGCAGGAGCAGGCAGCAGAGCGGACGGGCCATGCTCAGTCCTGGCAGATGAAGTCGTCGTCCGGGGCCGCGTCCACCCCGCGCACCCAGGTCGTGCCCGAGCCCGTGTGGAAGAGCACCTTGCGGCCCCTGGCCCCGAGCACGTCCTCGGAGAGCGGGGTCAGGCCGTGGCGTTTCAGGGCGGCGCGGGCCGCGGCCACGTTCTTCCGGCCCACGTCGAGCATCTCGGCGATGTGGTCGCGCTCCTCGGCGCAGAAGGTGTTGCCTCCGCCGAACAGCCGCGTCTGGATCTCGCGCAGGCCCAGGCCCTTGGCCCGGAAGCGTTCCAGGATGGCCTCCACGGCCAGGTCCGCGAAGTTGCAGGGGTGGCGCACCGGGCCGCTGGCCTGGCCGCTGTCCGGGAGCATGGCGTGGAACATGGCCGCCGCGCCGCCCGCGTGGTGGAAGGTCACCGAGACGCAGCTGCCCAGCACCGTGACGATGAGCAGATCCTTGGTGGTGAAGATGCATTCGCCGATCTTCAGGTGTTCCTGGCGCAGGCCTTGGGCCAGGAGCGCGCGCACGTCCATTGTGCAAGCATACTCCCAGGTTGGGGCGGGAGGCAACGGGGAGCGGGGTCATTCATTGCGCAGCACGGGCAGGGCCTTCTGGGACAGGGCCCGGCGCACGCCCAGGAAGCCCAGGCCCAGGGTCACGGCCACCCCGGTGAGGACGCAGGCGGCCAGCGCCACGGGGTGCAGGCTTCCGGCGCCCTGGAGCAGACGCTCGGAGAAGACCCGGGCGGCCAGGGTGCCGATGGCCGCGGCGGCCAGGGCCGTGGCCAGGGCCAGGAGGCAGAACTCCGCGGCCAGGGACAGGAGCACGTCGCGCCGGGTGGCCCCGAAGACCTTGAAGATCACGGCGTCGTAGAGCCGGGCCTGGAGGTTGGCGCGCAGGGCCTGGGACAGGACCAGGAGTCCGGCCAGCAGGGTCACGGCCGAGGCCAGGCGCACGGCCAGGCCGATGTGCCCGGCCAGGCGGCGGACCTCCTCGAGCACGTCGCGCACGTACACGCTGGTGACCTCGGGCAGGGCCGCGGACACGGCCCGGAACAGCGTCTCCTCGGCCTCGCGGTCGGCATAGACCGTGGCCAGGTAGGTGTGCGGGGTGGCCTCCAGCACGCCCGGGGAAAAGACCATGGCGTGGTTCAGGGCCAGGCTGGTCCACTCGATCTCGCGCAGGCTGGCGATGCGGGCCGTGATCTCGCGGCCCAGGACGTTCACGGTGATGCTGTCGCCCAGCTTGAGGCCCAGGCCCCTGGCCGCGCGCTCGTCAAAGGAGACCAGGGGCGGGCCCTGGTAGTCCTCGGGCCACCAGGTCCCGGCCGAGAGCCGCGTGCCCTCGGGGGCCCTGGACGCCGTGGTCAGGCCCCGGTCCCCGCGCAGGATCCAGGCCGCATCCGGGTCGGGCCGGACCTGTTCGGCGGGCACGCCATTGACCAGGACCACCCGGCCGCGGATGGACAGGGCGTGCTCCTCGCGGTGCACTCCGGGCACGGCCAGCACGGTCTGCTGGAAGTGTTCCAGCCCGTCCTTGGGGATGTCCATGAAGAAATAAGACGGCGCTGCCGCGGGCATCTGGCGGTCCAGCTGGTCGCGCAGGTTCAGGTCCGTGAGGACCACGGTGGCCAGCACGGCCAGGCCCAGGCCCAGGGAGAAGACCACGGCGGTGAGGCCCGAGCCCCGGCGGGCGATGTTGGCCAGGGCCAGGCGCAGGCGCGGGTCGCGGGGCCGGGGCGCGTGGCGCACCAGGAGCCGCAGGCCCCGGGCCAGGAGGAACAGGGCCAGGGTGCTGGCCAGGACCCCGGCGGCAAAGCCCAGGACCACGGTGCTGGACGGGCTCTGGAACAGGGCCAGGCCCAGGAGGACCAGGCCGCAGACCAGGGCCACGGGCAGGGCCTCCCGGCCGGGGGGCAGGGGGCCGGGATCGGCGTAGCCCCGGAAGAGCCGGGCCGGGGACACTCCGGCGGCCGCGGACAGGGGCCAGATGGAGAAGGCCAGGGCCGTGAACAGGCCGTAGGCCAGGCCGCTCACCAGCGGGCCCAGGTAGAGGCCCGGGGCCACGGGCACGTCCAGCTGCCGGGCCAGGAACAGGGCCGCGACGTTGGCCGTCACGGTTCCGGCCGCCAGTCCCAGGAGGCTGCCCAGCCCGGCCAGGGCCAGGATCTGGAGCAGGGACGAGGCCATGACCTGGAACCGGGTCCCGCCCACGGCCTTCATGGCCGCCAGGGAGTCGGCCCGGGAGGAGAGGTAGCCGCGCACGGCTCCGGCCGCGCCGATGCCGCCCAGAAGCAGGGCGGCCAGGCCCACCAGGGTCAGGTACAGGGAGATGTTTTCCAGGGAGCGGCGCAGGCCCCCGGCGGCCTGGTTGGAGTCCAGGATGCGCCAGCCGGTTTCCTGGGGATACTTGGAGTTGAGCAGGTTCCGGGCCTGCTCCGCGCTGGCCCCGGGACCGAGGCGCACCAGGACCGAGTGGTTCAGCACACTGCCCGGGGCCAGCAGGCCCGTGGCCTCCAGGCCCTCCAGGGGCACGAGCAGCCGCGGGCCCAGGCTGAACAGGGAGCCGCTCTTGTCCGGCTCGGAGAGGAGCGCGGCCATGAGCTTGTAGCGGCTCCGGCCCAGGCGCAGGATGTCGCCGGGCCTGATCTTGAGGCGTTCCAGGAGCTGGGGCGCGGCCACGGCCCCGGGCAGCCCGTCGGCCCCGGCCAGGGCCTGCTCCAGGGGCATGTCCGGGTCCAGGGCCGCCCGGCCGTAGAGCGGATAGTTCTGGTCCGCGGCCTTGAGCTCGACCACGGCCGCGCCGTCGTCATTGGTGCGGACCATGGCCCGCATGCGCACCTGGAGCGAGACGCGGCCCAGCCCGGCCAGGTCCGCCAGGGCCTCGGGCAGGATGGCCCGGTGGCTCTGGCGCACCTCCAGGTCTCCGCCCAGGAGGGTCCGGGCGTCGCGGTGCAGGCCCTCTTCCAGGGCCCGGCTCAGGCTGCCCACGGCCGAGACCGCGGCCACGCCCAGGGCCAGGCAGGCCAGGAAGACCCCGAAGCCGCGGGTCCCGCCGCGCAGCTCGCGCCGGGCCAGGCGTAGGGCCAGGGCCAGACCGTTCACGCCACGTCCCCGTCCAGGCGGCCGTCGCGCATGCGCGCCCGGCGTCCGGCCCGGGCCGCCAGGGTTTTGTCGTGGGTCACCAGGACCAGGGTGGTCTTGCGCTGGGCCGAAAGCCCGAAGATCAGGTCCATGATCCGCTGGCCCGTGTCCGCGTCCAGGTTGCCGGTGGGCTCGTCGGCCAGGAGGATGGAGGGCTCCGGGGCAAAGGCCCGGGCCAGGGCCACGCGCTGCTGCTCACCGCCGGAGAGCTGGGAGGGATAGTGCCCTTGGCGGTCGGCCAGGCCCACGGCCGAAAGCCAGGCAACGGCCTTGTCCCGGGCCTGGGCGTCGCCCGCGAACTCCAGGGGCAGGGCCACGTTTTCCAGGGCGGTCATGGACGGGACCAGGTGGAAGGCCTGGAACACGATGCCCATGTGGGAGCGCCGGAAGCGGGCCAGGTCGTCCTCGGAAAGGGTTTCCAGGCTGCGGCCCGCCACCCGCACGCTGCCCGAGGTGGGCCGCTCCAGCCCGGCCAGGACCATGAGCAGGGTGGTCTTGCCCGAGCCCGAGGGGCCCACCACGGCCACGCTCTCCCCGGCGGCCACCTGGAAGTCCAGGCCCCGCAGGATGTTGACCGGGCCGCTGCCCCCGGTTAACGTCAGGTGGATGGAATGGAGTGATATCAAGGCTTCTGCGGAATCCATGCGCGTGCGCCGCCTGTGCTGGTGGTTGCCGGTGCTGGCCCTTTTGTACGCCATTTTTCCCGGAACTCCTAGTCCGGCGCGGGCCGCGGCCGCGGACGGCCAGCCCCCGAGCGTGCTCATGGTCCTGGGCGACAGCCTGGCCGCGGGCTACGGCCTGCCCCAGGGCCAGGGCTTCAGCGAGCGCCTGGGGGCCGCGCTTCAGGCGCGGGGCCTGAACGTGCGCGTGCTCAACGCCGGGGTTTCCGGGGACACCAGCGCGGGCGGCCTGGCCCGCCTGGACTGGCTCCTGTCCGGGCCGGACGGCCCTCCGGCCGCGGCCCTCGTGGAACTGGGCGCCAACGACGCCCTGCGCGGCCTGGACCCGGCCCGCACCCGGGCCAACCTGGCGGCCATCCTGGAGAGGCTCAAGACGGCCAGGGTCAAGGTGCTCCTGGCCGGAATGCTGGCCCCGCCCAACATGGACGCGACCTATGCCCGGGCCTTCAACGCCGTGTATCCGGATCTGGCCAAGACCCAGGGTGTGGCCCTGTATCCCTTCTTTTTGGAGGGCGTGGCCGGGAATCCGGCCCTGAACCAGGCCGACGGCATCCACCCCAACGAGGCCGGAGTGGCCCGCGTGGTGGCGGGCATCCTGCCCGCGGTGGAGAAGCTGCTGGCCCAGCCCGCCCCCTAGCGGGCAATGGAGAGCGCATGGACGTGATTCTGGCCGAGACCGCCGGATTCTGCATGGGCGTGGACCTGGCCCTGAACCGGCTGGACTCGCTCCTGGCCGAGGAGGGCGTGGGCCTGGTGCAGACCCTGGGGCCCATCATCCACAATCCCCAGGTGCTGGAGCACTACGGCCAGCGGGGCGTGACCGTGGCCCGCGGCCTGGAGGACATCGCTCCGGGCGCGGCCGTGGTCATCCGGGCCCACGGCGTGCCGCGCGCCCTGCAGGAGGGCCTGGACACCCGGGGCGCGCGGGTGGTGGACGCCACCTGCCCCAAGGTCAAGAAGGCCCAGATGCTCATCGGCCGCGAGGCCGAGCGGGGCCGCAAGCTTCTGCTCTACGGCGAGGCCGACCACCCGGAGGTGCGCGGACTCTTGAGCTACGCCGGACCGGACGCCTTTGTCTTCGGCTCGCGCGAGGAATTCGAGGCCCACGTCCTGGACCCGGGTTCGCGCTACGTGCTGGCCGCCCAGACCACCCAGGACCGGGAGGTCTTCGAGACGTTGGCCGCGGACCTCGCGGACCGGCCCGGGCTGGACGTGAAGGTGCTCCAGACCATCTGCGACGCCACCCGGCTGCGCCAGGAGGACGCCGTGCGCATCGCCCGGGAGGTGGACTACATGGTGGTGGTGGGCGGCCGCGAGTCGGGCAACACCCGGCGTCTGGCCCAGGTGGCCGCGGCCCAGGGCACGCCCTGCGTGCACGTGGAGACCGCCGCGGAGCTGCCCCTGGATGAGCTGCGGAAGTGCCGCCGGGTGGGACTCACGGCCGGGGCCTCCACCCCGCGGGAACTGGTGGCCGGGATCTTCCATCTGCTCAAGGGACTGTGAGTCCTGGCCCCGGCGGCCTGCTCCGTAGAAGCGTTTTTACTATTTTGTTAAAATAACCTCACCGCTCGCCTGACTTCCTGCCGGTCTCGCACAAAAAACGTCAAATACGCCCCAAGACCTTCCGCTGCGCCTGCTCCCGGCGCAGCGGAAGGTTCCGCATTTCTCCTGGCTTTGCGGCGTCACCCTCTGCTGCAGTCCATGCAGTGTTTCCTTTTCGCGATGTTGTTTCTCTTGTTGTGCAGAAAAGATGCTGAAAACGACAAAGATGTTATCCGAAAATTACATGTTCATTACCCTGTAATTATAGTTTTGTAATGAAAATCGGCAAAGCGTTGAACGCCTAGCATTGGCCTCCTCCTTGCTTTGTGGCGGCCGTTGGTAACGCACTGACTTGGGAGGTCAACAATGAAACGTCTGGTTCCGGTTTTCCTTGTATTGTTCATGCTGGTCGCGGCAGCCGCCCCTCTGGCTGTCCTGGCCCAGGATGCGGCTCCGGCCGCGGCCGCCGATGAAGGGCCCAAGCCCGATCCCAGCGGCGCGTCCATCGGCGGCGTGGCGGACATCATCGGCGCCACGGCCAACGCCCCCACCCAGGAAGACCTGGACCAGCTCTCCGCGAAAGAGCCCCTGGCGGTCAAGGTCGCTGACGTGGTGGGACACAACCGCATCGCCATCAACATGGTTTGGACGCTCATCTGCGGCTTTCTGGTCATGTTCATGCAGGCCGGCTTCGCCCTGGCCGAGACGGGCTTCACCCGGGCCAAGAACGCCGGGCACACCATGGCCATGAACATGATGATCTACGGCATCGGCATGCTCGGCTACTGGATCTGCGGCTTCGCCCTGCAGATGGGCGGCGTGGGCGGCGTGGCCACCCTGGGCGGCGCCGGAACGCTCAACGGCGAGTTCGCCGTGAGCATCCTGGGCCACGACTTCGGCCTGTTCGGCACCAAGGGCTTCTTCCTCTCCGGGGACGCCTACGACGCCGTGGTCTTCAGCGTGTTCCTCTTCCAGATGGTCTTCATGGACACCACGGCCACCATCCCCACGGGCTCCATGGCCGAGCGCTGGACCTTCAAGTCCTTCGTGATCTACGGCTTCTTCATCTCCATGTTCGTCTATCCCCTGTACGCCAACTGGGTCTGGGGCGGCGGCTGGCTCTCCACCCTGGGCAAGTACTTCGCCCTGGGCCACGGCACGGTCGACTTCGCCGGCTCCTCGGTGGTGCACATGACCGGCGGCGTGGCGGCCCTGGTGGGCGCCAAGATCCTCGGCCCGCGCATCGGCAAGTTCAAGGCCGACGGCACGCCCATGGCCCTGCCCGGCCACCACATCCCCATGGCCGTGGCCGGCTGCTTCATCCTGGCCTTCGGCTGGTTCGGGTTCAACGCCGGTTCGTCCCTGGCCGGCGGCGACCTGCGCATCGGCGTCATCGCCACCAACACCATGCTGGCCTCGGCCTCGGGCGCCTTCATCGCCATGCTCTACATGTGGGTGCTCTACGGCAAGCCGGACATCTCCATGGCGGCCAACGGCCTGCTGGCCGGCCTGGTGGCCATCACCGCGCCCTGCGCCTTCGTCAATTCCGTGTCTGCGGTGATCATCGGCGCGGTGGCCGCGGTGCTCCTGTGCTGGGGCGTGTTCTTTGTGGAGCGCACACTCAAGATCGACGACCCGGTGGGCGCGGTCTCGGTGCACGGCCTCAACGGGGCCTGGGGCCTGCTCTCCGTGGGCCTGTTCTCCGACGGCACCTACGGCGAGGCCCTCAACGGCGTGGAAGGCACGGTCAAGGGCCTGTTCTACGGCGACGGCGGCCAGTTCGTGGCCCAGTGCATCGGCGTGCTGACCAACGTCATCTTCGTGGGCGTGGTCATGTTCATCTTCTTCAAGGTGCTGGACAAGTTCGTGCCCCTGCGCGTGGATCCGGAGCAGGAAGTGGAAGGCCTGGACCAGCACGAGGTGGCGGTCACGGCCTACCCGGACTTCAGCCTGAACAAGACCCACCGCTAGGCGGGAAGCGAGGAATACGACCATGAAAAAGATTGAAGCCATCATCAAGCCGCACAAGCTGGACGAGGTCAAGGATGTCTTGAGCCGGCTGGGCCTGCGCGGCATGACCGTGACCGACGTGCGGGGCTACGGCCGCCAGAAGGGCCATGTGGAACAGTACCGCGGGGCCGAGTATGAAGTGGTCTTCCGGCCCAAGGTCAAGGTCGAGATCGTGGTCCCGGACGGCATCGCCGGGGAGATCGTGGAGGCCGTGCAGAAGACCGCCAACACCGGGAGCATCGGCGACGGCAAGATCTTCGTCTCCACCCTGGACGACGTGGTGCGCATCCGTACCGGAGAAAAGGGAGACCAGGCCCTCTAGGCTTCCTCCTTCGGCGGGATGGGATAGGGCGCGCGCCAATGTGGCGCGCGCCTCTTCTTTTTCGTTGCAGGGCTTTCCCCGGGCCCGCGGCTGATGTACATTCAAGGCCAAGCAACAAGGAGGCATTCCATGGCTGCGCGCACCGTGAACTTCAAGGGCCACCCGCTGGCCCTGGCCGGAACCGAGATCAAGCCCGGGACCAAGGCCCCGGATTTCAAGCTGTTGACCAACGACCTGGCCGAGGCCTCGCTCAAGGACTTCGCGGGCAAGGTCCTGATCCTCTGCTCCGTGCCGTCCCTGGATACGCCCACCTGCGACCTGGAGACCCGGCGTTTCAACCAGGAGGCCGCGGCCCTGGGCCCGGACATCCAGATCCTCACCGTGAGCATGGACCTGCCGTTCGCCCAGAAGCGCTGGTGCGGGGCCGCCGGGGTCACGGCCGTGAAGACCCTTTCGGACCACCGCGAGGCCTCTTTCGGGCTGAACTACGGCGTGCTCCTCGAAGGCCTGCGCCTGCTGGCCCGGGCCGTGTTCGTGGTGGACAAGGCCGGGGTCGTGGTTCACGCCCAGATCGTGCCCGAGGTCTCCAGCGAGCCGGACTACGCCGCGGCCCTGCAGGCCGCCAAGGCCCTGGCCTGATCCAGGGCCGGGACCGGCGTGGTCCTCGCATTCGTCCCGGAAGTCTTGCCAGGGATGCGGACATGGCTTAGCCTTCCGCGCAGTCCATTTTCCCTTGGGAAAACCGACGGCCTGGAGGGTGGATGCCGGTTCAGCTCATGCGCCTTGTGGATTTCTGGCTGGGAGTTCCCTGCTGCCTGCTCCTGTCCCTGTACGCCTGGGCCCGGCGCCTGCTGGCCGGGGCGCACAGGCGGCCCGAGGCCCTGCGCCGGGTGGTCTTCATCCAGCTGGCCGAGTCCGGGGCCTTTGTGGCCGCCCACTCGGCCCTGCGCCGCCTGGAAGAGCGCCACCCCGGGGCCGAGGCCTGGGTCCTGACCTTCAGCCTGGGCAGCCAGATCCTCGACAGCCTGCGCTTTCCGCCGGACCGGCGCATCGTCATCCGCACGGACGGCCCCCTGGTCTTCTGCCGCGACACCCTGGCGGCCGTGGCCCGGATGCGGGCCCTCGGCGTGGACGCCACGGTCAACCTGGAGACCTTCGCGCGCTACAGCACCATCCTCGCCTTTCTCTCCGGCGCGCCGCTGCGGGCCGGATTCTTCCGGTTCCACGACGAGGGCCGCTACACCGGCGACCTGCTCACCCACCGGCTGGTCTATTCCCCGCATCTGCACGCGGCCCAGACCTACGCGGCCCTGGTGGAGTCCCTGGCCGAGCCCGCGGGCCCGGAGCCCCTGGCCAAGCGGCCCGTGCCCCTGGAGGACCTGGAACTGCCGCGCGTGGCCTCGGACCCGGCCCTGCGGGAGGCCGTGACGGCGACGCTGCGCGGCCTGGACCCGGAATGGGGCCTGGGCAGGCGGCTCGTGCTGCTGAACGTGAACGCCAGCGACATGGCGCCCAACCGCCGCTGGCCCGCGGAGAACTACCTGCGCCTGGCCGCGCGGCTGGCCGAGGAGCCGGATGTGCTCGTGGGGTTCATCGGCGCGCCCGGGGAACGGGCGGCCATCGCGCATCTGCTGGCGGGCGGAAGCCATGCCCGGATCGTCAACCTGGCCGGGAAGACGAGCGTGCCCGAGCTGGTGGAGCTGTTCCACGCCGCGGACCTGCTCGTGAGCAACGACTCGGGCCCGGCGCACCTGGCCAGCGTCACGGACCTCGACATCGTCGTCCTGTTCGGCCCGGAGACGCCGAAAATCTTCCGGCCCCTGGGCCCCAGGGTCCAGGCCGTGAGCCTGGAGCTGGCCTGCAGCCCGTGCATCTCGGCCTACAACCAGAAGCGCTCGCCCTGCTCGGACAACCGCTGCCTCAAGGACATTTCCGTGGAATCCGTGCTGGAGCGGGCCCTGGCCGTGCTCCGGAAACGCGGCTGACCGTCTAGCCCCCCGCCTTTTCCTTCCAGAGTCCCCGCAGGGCGTCGGCCGCCACGCCCAGGCCGTCGCGCGCCAGGTTCAGGGCGTCCACCCGGGTGCGCACGTCCAGGAGGCGGCTCACGATCTTCGAGGGCCGCAGGTAGAACTGGCGGCTGGCGCGGTTGCGCAGGGCCTCGGCCCGGGCCGCGGAGAGCTGCCCGGTGGCCAGGGCCGCCTGGGAGCCGGACTGGTCCATCTCCAGGCTTTCGGCCGCGGCATAGCCCTGGGCCAGGGCCTCGCGCCGCAGGGGCGTGCCCATGCGCGGCACGGCCAGGTTGAACGAGGCGAAGTCAGGGTCCAGGGCCTTGGCAAAGGCGATGGTCGAAAGCGCGCTCTCCTCGGTCTCGCCGGGCAGGCCCAGGATGAAGGTGGCCACGGTGCGCAGGTCCAGCTCCCGGCAGGCGGTCCGGGCGCGCATCACCTCGCCCGCGGTAATGTTCTTGGCGTAGGCCGTGAGCAGGGCGTCGTCGCCGCTTTCGGCCCCGAACATGACCGTGTGGCAGCCGGCCCGCCGGAGCAGGAGCAGGAAGTCCCGGCTCATGAGGTCCACCCGGGTGAAGCAGACGAAGCCGAAGCCGTAGTCCCGCGCGGCCATGGCCTCCAGCAGGGCCGTGGTCTGTCTGCGGTCCGCGCCAAAGGTCTGGTCGTTGAAGTAGAGGTCGCGGCAGCCGTGGGCCTTGAGCCAGTCCAGCTCCTCGAGCACGTTGTCCACGGCCCGGGACTTGAAGCCCAGGCCGGGCATGACGCAGAACGAGCAGCGGAAGGGACAGCCGAAATTGGTCAGGACCACGGCGAAGGGATGGCGGCGCACAAAGGGGTAGCGGTAGCGCGGGGAATCGAACAGGCCGTGGAGCGGCACCGGGATGGAGAACTCGCCCCGGGCCGGGGCCGGGGCGGGCCCGCTGTCCCGGGTGGCCAGGCCGTGCGCCCGGCCCGCGAAGAAGTCGCCGATGTCCCCGGCGGTGAAGTCCACGGCCAGGGAGTCAAGCCCGCTGAAGCGCTCCAGCAGGGCCGAGGGGTCCTCCAGGAAGAGGTCGCCGATGCCTACGGCCGAGCGGATGGAGGGGACCGCGCTGCGCAGGCCGTTGAGGAAGTCCGCGTCCTCGTTCAGGGACACGGCCCCGGCCAGGGTCAGCAGATGGTCCGGCTGGAGCGCGGCGATGCGCTCCTGGCAGGCCCGGGCGTCCAGGCCCTCGGCAATGGCGTCCAGGACCCGCACCTGGAAGCGTTGGGCCAGGATGCCGCTCTGCACCAGGAGGTCCGTGGGCGGGTAGAGGTAGCCGCTCTTGGAGACCTTGCTGCAGAAGTAGTCGCGGATGTACCGCTTTTTCCCCGGCGGATTGAGCAGAAGTACGCTTTCCATGTCCTGGCCCGCGTCAGAGGTCCTGGTCCGCCCCGGGTATAGCCCGGCCGTCCGCGGCGCGTCCAGCCGCGTCCGGCTCCCCGTCGCAGGGGGCGGAGCGGCGGGCCGCCAGCCGCAGCAGCCCGCTCAGCCGGAATCCGAGGAACCGGGCGCTGACCACGCCCAGGAGCACATTCAGCGAGGTGGCCAGGGCGTGGTAGAGCAGGGCGAAGGCCAGGCCCTGTTCCAGGGGCACACCGCATAGCCGCAGGGCGATGACGATGGCCCCGTGGGTGGTGCCGATGCCCGCCGGGGTGGTCATGGCCAGAAGGCCCACCACGGTGAAGCTCATGGCCAGGATGGAGGCGGTGAGCGACGGGGGCGGGAACAGGGCGGCCATGCAGAAGTGCAGGGAGCCCGCGATGACGATCCAGATGACCAGGGAGGCGGCCACGAGCCGGAAACAGGGCCCGGGCCGGAGCAGGACGCCCAGGCCGTCGAGGCCGGCATGGATTTTCTTTTCCAGGGTGGCCCAGCGTTGCGGGCCCAGGGGCCTGGCCAGGAAGCGCAGGACGCCCAGGAAGGGGCCGCGGAACCGGGTGAAGACAAAGAGCAGGGGCCCGGCGGCCAGGAGCGCGGCCGCGCAGACCGCCGCAGCCTTGGCCAGGCCCGGGCCCGCGCCGGACGCGGGCGGGAAGAACAGGGCCGCGGCGATGAACAGGAGCGTGACCGCCACGAGGTCCAGGACCCGGTCCGCGAAGACCTTGGCCAGGGCCTCGCCGCCGCCCCCGGGCAGGTCCCGGGAGAACAGGAAGGCCATGCAGAACTCGCCGGCGCGCAGGGGCACCAGGCTGTTGAGCATGTTGCCCGTGTTGGCCACGAGAAAGACACGCAGGAAGGGCACGGCCCTGTCCAGGAGGCGCTGCAGCCGGGCGGCGCGCAGCACGGAGCCAAGCAGGTGCAGGCAGGTCGCGGCCGCCAGAGGCCCGGGCCGGGCCCTGGACAGGGAGGCCAGGAGTTCGGACGGGTCGGTGAGGGCCAGCAGGCCCAGGACCATGCCGCAGGCCACCGCGAGCAGGATCGCGGATGTGAGCACGGGGCGTGCGGCGGCGCCGTTCATGGGACGTCCTGCATGGTCCGGGTGTTTCCTCCGTGGTTGCGGCGGATCAGGCTTCCCGCCCTTGCGCCGGGCCGTTGTCCGGCACGATTTTCTCCATGGGATCGCGGAGATGCCGCATGAGCCCGTATAGCCGAGCAGGGGGCCGGAGACAACCCGGGGGCGTCCGCGCGGGAAATACTCCGGGTCGCCGCGTTTCGTCATTTCATGAGAGTTTTGAGCACTCACACCGGGGAGGGGGTTTGGGGCTCAAAATTTTCAGCTAAGCCTACGGATATCTTGGTTGACCTGGGGCGGGATTACGAATAGGTAAGCACTGTTCCACAACTAACTATCCGCCCATGAAGATGAAGATGAGTAGACTGTCGGCAATACGCGTTCCCATAGACACCACTCCAGCGGAAGAGCGGGCCGCCCTGGCGGCCAATGTCCGGCGGCTCATGCGCGCGGACCGCTATGTCTATTTCAAGGCCATTGAGCAGAGCAACGGGGTGGAGGTCGTGGTGGACGGCCAGACCCTGGTCATGGCCAGCTCCAACGACTATCTGGGACTGACCCACGACCGCCGGGTCATCGCGGCCGCGACCAAGGCCATGCGGCGCTGGGGCAGCGGTCCGGGCGGCTCCCGTTTCCTGTGCGGCAACATCACCCTGCACCACGAGCTGGAGGCCAATCTCGCGGATTTCGTGGGCAAGGCCGGGGCCATCGTCCACCCCACGGGCTTCCTGACCAACGCGGGCGTCATTGCCTGTCTGGCCCGGCCGGGCGACGTCCTGCTCTGCGACCGGGAGTGCCACGCCAGCATTCTGGCGGGCTGCCGCCTGGCGGGCGTACGCATGGTCTCCTACAAGGGCGAGAAGGAGCACGCGGCCCAGGATGCCCTGGAGCGGCTGCGGGCCAAGCCGGACACGGGCAGGGTCTTCCTCATTACCGAGGGCCTGTTCAGCATGTCCGGCCGGGTCACGGACCTGGCCGCCCTGGCCCGGCTGCGGGCCATCGACCCGGAGCTGTTCCTCTACGTGGACGACGCCCACGGGTTGGGGGTCATGGGCCACGGCCGGACCACGGCGCACCAGTTCAAGGTCGTGAAGCAGGTGGACATGATCATGGGCACCTTCAGCAAGGCCCTGGCCTCCATCGGCGGTTTCGTGGCCACCGACGACCGGAACCTGCTGACCTTCATCCAGCACGACTCCCGCACGCACATCTTTTCCGCGGGCCTGCCCGCGGCCAACGCCGCGGCCGCGCTCAAGAGCCTGGAGATCATCCGGGCGGAGCCCCAGCGGGTGGAGCGGCTCTGGAAGAACGCCCGCACGGCCCAGGCCCGGCTCCGGAAGCTCGGCCTCCCCGTGAAGGAGTCCAACAGCCCGATCAACTCCATCCTCATCGGCGAGGAGATGGCCGCCTTCGACTTTTCCCGGGACCTCTTCCGGCAGGGAGTGTTCGCGCTTCCGGCCATCTATCCCGCGGTGCCCAAGGGCCAGGCCATTCTCCGGGTGGTCTTCACCAGCAAGCACACCCGCAAGCACGTCAATAAGGTCCTGGAGGCCATCGCGGAAACCGCGCGGCGTTTCCACCTGATCGAGAAGTAAGCGGCACTGCGCGAGGGGGAGGCAGGGCAGAGCGGGCCCGCCGCGGACTGCGGGACATCCGGCGGGCAGCGCGCCTGCCGGGGCGGCCGCTTGTTTCCGGGACATCCCGGATGGTTGGGGGAAGGACGGCGGAAATGATGACGAGCCATTCCATGGACGCGGCGTTGAAGGGCGCCCCCTGCAAGCCCTGGCTCATGACGCTGGCCCTGGTCCTCGCCGACCTCTCCGTGACCGCCCTGGTCTGGACCCTGTGCGTTCTGGCCCGCCACGCCCTGGGCGGCGATTTCCGGCTCTCCGCCTACTGGTCGCTCTGGCCGCTCCTCGGCCTGTACGTGGCCATCTACGCGGCCCTGGGCGGCTACCGCATCCTGCTCCATCCGCCCCGGGAGATGAAGATCTGCACCCTGGGCACCAGCCTGGCGGCGCTCTTGTTCGCCGCCCTCACCTTCTGGCTGCGCAACCCCCTGGACTATTCCCGCTCCATCCTGCTGGCCGCCACGGTCCTTCTGCTGCTGGCCGTGCCGGCCATGCGGCTGGCGGTCAAGGCCCTGTGCGGGCGCCTTTCCTGGTGGGGTTACCCCGCGGTGTTCTACGGCTTCGACGCCATGCCGCCGCAGACGGTGACGAGCCTGCTGGCCCGCCTGGACCCCAGCATCCGGCCGCTGGCCCTGCTGACCCACGACCCGAGCCACGAGCTGCTGGAGGCGGTGGGCCTGCCGGTGCTCGACGGAGCCGAGGCCCTGTCCGGCATGGGCGAGACGCGGGTGAACGGCCTGTTCATCGTGCTCGCGGGCACGGAGGCCACGGAGGATTTCGCCAAGGTCATGGAGACGGCCTCGGCGCACTTCACCAAGACCATCATCCTGCACGACGCCATGTACCTGGGCAACCACTGGGGCCGGACCGTGGACGTGGGCAACCTGCTGGGCCTGGAGATCATGCAGCGGCTCATGGACCCCAAGCGCATGCTGCTCAAGAAGAGCACGGACATCCTCTTCTCCGTGATCCTGCTCCTGTTCGCCCTGCCGGTCATGGGGCTCATCGCCCTGTGCATCAAGATGGATTCCCGCGGCCCGGCGTTCTATACGCATGAGCGGATCGGCCGGGGAGGGCGGACCTTCGCCATGTTCAAGTTCCGCACCATGGTCTGCAACTCCGAGGAGGTCTTCCAGGACATTATGGCCGACGAGGACCTGCGCAGCGACTGGGAGGCCAAGCACAAGCTCTGCCGCGACCCCCGGGTGACCCGCGTGGGCCGGTTCCTGCGCCGGACCAGCCTGGACGAGCTGCCCCAGCTGTTCAACGTCCTGGCCGGAGACATGAGCCTCATCGGCCCCCGGCCCATCGTGGCCGAGGAGCGGGAAAAGTACGGCGAGGTGTTCGAGATGTATCTGCGCGTGCGGCCGGGCATGACCGGCCTCTGGCAGGTCTCCGGCAGGAGCACCCTGGACTATCCCGCGCGGGTCGAACTGGACGCCTACTACATCAAGAACTGGTCGTTCTGGCTGGACCTCTCCATCCTGATCAAGACCCCGGCCGCCATGTGCAACCTGCAAGCGGCGTTCTGACGGCGGGCATGTCGGGTCGCTTGGTTCCTCGCCCGGAGGGGGCGCGCGGCGTGTTCGTTGCCGGGCTCTTCGCCTGCACCTGCTTTCAGGCCGCCTTCCTGACCCCCTACACGACCCTGATCCAGGGCGAACGGACCAATCTCTTCTCGCCCACGCTCATGCTCGCCACGGCCCTGGCCCTGCTCACGCTTCCCGCGGTCCGGCGGCATCTCCGCCTTGGTCCGGAGGTCTGGGCCTGGCTGGGCCTGGGCGGTCTGCTGGCTCTTTCGGCCCTGGTCAGCGCCAACCCGGAGTCCTCGCTGTTCCGGGCCTACGCCTTCTGGACGCCCGCCGCGGCCGGGCTGTTCTGCGCCCGCAACCTGCTCGGGACCCGGCCGCTGCGCCGCCTCTTTTTCGCCTTCCTCACCGTGCTGTTCGCGGGCCTGAGCTTCCTGCACCTGGTCTTCGGCCCCATGGTCCTGGGCCTGCACTCCCACGCCCTGGCCGGCATGCTCCTGCTCCTCTCCGCCGGGCCGGCGCACCTGTTCCTCTCGGGCGGCCGCAACCAGCGGTTCGCGGGCCTGCTGCTCCTCGGCCTGGGCTACCTGGCCGGATTCCTGGCCGGGTCGCGCTTCCTGGTGCTCTTGCCCCTGGTGCTCATCCCGCTGTTCGCCGGGCAGGGACGTTTCTCGCGGCGCATGGCCCTGGCCGCGCTGGCGGCCAGCCTGCTCCTGGTGTTGCTTTATTTTTCGCTCTATCCCAAGGAAATTCCGCATCTGTACAACTATGAGTCCGTGTTCTACCGCCTGGAGGGCTATCCCGCGGCCTGGGAGATCATCCAGCAAAAGCCGCTCCTGGGCATCGGCATCCGCACCCCGCGGGCGGAGTACCTGGCGTCGTTCGAGCCGCTGTGGGGCATCGTCAGCGCCAAGCGCTATCTGTTTGTGGTCAAGCGCAACATCACCTTTGACAACCAGTTCCTGTCGCTCCTGGTGGAGACCGGGGTGCCGGCCACGCTGCTCTACCTGGGCCTGATCACGCAGCTCTTCCGGAGATACCGCCGAAAGGTCCGCGAGGGCCTGCTGGACAGGCCGACGGAAGGAGCGCTGAGCTTCGCACTCCTGGCCTCGCTGATCCACTTCCTGGTCTGCGACGGGCTGTATTTTCCCCAGACAAACTGGTTCTTTCATGTCATGTTGGGCCTGGCCGCGGGCGCGGCAGCGGAACCGCGCGCCCCGGAAACGGAATATGCCGTGAACACCGAACCGGCGGAGCCGTCCTAGATCATGTTTCGGCCAATCACCTTTGTTTTTCCCGCTTCGGCCCCGGCCGGGGACCTGGATTGCGGGGATTCCGTCGCCGTCCTGCGCGACTGCCGTTCCGTGTCTTTTCGTGATTCCGGAATGCCGGGCGAGGGCCCGGTCCTTCTGGACGCCGCGGCCTGCTGCGGCCTGACCCCGGAGGCCGGTGCCGGTCTTGCGGAACTCTGGGTCGAATACCATCCCGGCCTGGACCCCGTGACCCCGGAGAACCTGGCCGCGGCCCTGGCCCGCCTGGCATCCTCCACCCCGGTGATTCTGGTTACCGCGGACCTGGACTGCGCCCGCGCGCTTCTGGGGTCCGTGCCCCTGGCCGGGTTGGCCCTCAAGTCCAGCGAGGCGGCCGGAGCGGGGAGCAGCGAGACCGCGGGCATCCTCCTGGACCATGCGCGCCGTGCGCTGGGGCCGGACTGTCCGCCCCTGATCCTCTGGGGCGGGGTGGCCCTGCCCGAGGCCGCGGCGGCCTTTCTGGCCACGGGCGTGGCGGGCGTGGTGCTGGAGCAGGCCCACTGGCTCCTTGACGCCGTGGGCCTGCCGGAGGCCCCGGCCGCCCGGCTGCGCAAGCTGAAATATGACGCCTGCGCGACCCTGGCCGCGGGCGGGCGAACCCAGTGGCGCTTCTTCGACAAGGGCAATTCCAGGGCCGTGCGCCGTGTGCGCGAACTGGCCGCTGCCGGGGATTTCGCGGCCCTGTCCGCCGAGGTCCGGCGGAGCGCCGTGGGCCTGGAGCGTTCCTCCCTGGGGGCCGACGAGCTCATCCCGTTCGGCGCGGACGCGCCCTTTGCCGCCGGATTCGCGGAGCGGTTCGGAAAACGCGCCGACACGGCCCTGCGTTCCTTTGCCGACGAGACCCTGCGCCTCTGGGCCGAGGCCCCGGCGCGGCTGGAACAGTTTCGCAACGGGAGCGCGGCCGCCGAACTCGGCGTGGATCTGCCGCTCATCCAGGGCGCCATGTCCTGGATCAGCGACTCCCCGGAATTCGCCCGGGCCGTGGCCCAGGCCGGGGCCCTGCCGACCCTGGCCGTGGGCTCGCGCAGCCGCGCGGAACTGGAGCGGGACTTCGGCCGCCTGCCCGAAATCATGGGCCACAAGCCGTACTCCGTGAACGTCCTGGTCCTGGACGAGAATCCGCGCCGGGCCGAACAGCTCCAGTGGCTGGAGCAGGTCCGGCCGCCCCTGGTCACGGTGGCCGCCGGGGAGCCTTCCTTTGCCGCGGGCCTGCGGGCCAAGGGCATGGAGGTCCTGTACCTGGCCGCGGACGTGGAGATCCTGCGCCTGGCCGTGCAGGCCGGGGTGCGCTTCGTGGTCCTGGAGGGCTGCGAGGCCGGGGGCCACGTGGGTCGTCTGAGCACCCTGACCCTGGCCCAGGCCGTGCTGGAACTGCGCCGCCGCGAACCGGAACTTCTGCGCCAGGCGCACATCGTCCTGGCCGGGGGTGTGCACGACGCTCGAAGCGCCGCGCGCACAGTGCTCCTGGGAGCCGAGGCCCTGCAACTGGGCACGGCCTATCTGGCCAGCCGGGAGATCGTGGAGACCGGGGCCCTGAGCACGCTCTACCAGCAGGAGATTTTGTCCGCCGGGTTCGGCGCCACGAGCGTCACCGGCGAGTCCGTGGGCCTGCGCGTGCGCGCCCTGGACACACCCATGTCCCGCTCCCTGCGCGACCTGGAGCGCCGCCGTAGCGCCGGGGAGATGGACGAAGCCGCCTTCCGCCACCGGCTGGAGGAGCTGGCCGTGGGCTCGCTCCTGGTGGCCGCCAAGGGCCGCCGCAGACCGGACGGCGAGGAGCTTCCGGCCGAGGTCTGCCGCGAGCAGGGCCAGTTCATGAGCGGGGCCGTGGCCGGGGAACTGGACTCCGTGCGCACCCTGGCCGAGCTGCACGCCGGGATCATGCCCGGCGCAAGCGTCCTGGTTCCCGCGCCGCAACGCAAGGACCCGGCTCCCCGCAGCGCTGTCCGGTCCCAGGGGCCGCGCGAGCGCATCGCCGTCACCGGCATGGCCATGTGCAACTCCCTGGGCCGGGACGCGGACGAGATCGTGGCCGCCTCCCTGGACGGCCGCAGCGGCGTGGGCCGCGTGCCGCGCGAGCGCTGGGACCACGACGTGTTTTTCGATCCCAACCCCCAGACCGGCGGCACGACCTATTCCCAGGCCGGGGGCTTCATGCGCTTCGAGTGCACGCGCAAGGACCTGGGGGTCTCGCCCCAGGACTTCCGGACCATGTCCCAGTCCACCCGCCTGACCCTCTTTCTCGCCCGCCGGGCCGTGCGCGAGTCCGGCCTGCTGGAGAGCGGCATTCCGGGGGAGCGCATCGCCGTGCTCACCTCCCAGAACTCGGCCGAAGGCGCCAGCACGGTCAAGCCGCTCCTCTACAACGTCTTTGCCGACGAAATCAGCGGCATCGTCAGCCGGGCCCTGCACCTGACCCCGGAACAGCGCGCGGCCGCGGCCCGGGAACTGGCCGCCGAGGGCCTGGCCGTGGACGACACCACGCTCATCGGCCGGCTCAACTGCACGGCATCCGGGCACATCTGCAACATGTTCGGCTTCGGCGGCCCGAGCTATTCCGTGGGCGCGGCCTGCGCCTCCAGCCTCATCGCCCTGTACAACGCCGTGCTGCTCATCCGCGCCGGGGTCATCGACGCGGCCGTGGTCGGCGGCGGCGAGGAGCTGCTGACCCCCGGCCATTACCTGGAGTTTTCGGCCCTGCGCTCCCTGGCCGGGCTGAGCGGCCGGGGCTGGCTGCCGGAGCGCCAGAGCAGGCCTTTCGACAAGGACCGCGACGGCTTCGTCCTGGGCGAGGGCGGGGCCGTGGTCGTGCTCGAGCGCGAGTCCCTGGCCCGGCGGCGCAAGGCCCCGGTGCAGGCCTTCATCACCGGCGTGGGCGCGTGCACGAACCACCTGGGCATCGTGGAGTCCGTGGCCGAGACCCAGACCGTGGCCCTGCGGGCCGCCTTCGACGACTCCGGCTTCACCGGCGCGGACCTGGACCTGGTGGAGTGCCACGGCACGAGCACCATGCAGGGCGACCGCGAGGAGGTCACGGCGCTCAAGGCCTTTTTCCCGGAGAACCGGGGCACGGCGCTGAGTTCCTTCAAGTCCCAGATCGGCCACACCCTGGGGGCCTCGGGCCTGTCGAGCCTGATCCGGGGCGTGGGGGCCATGCGCCGGGGCATGCTGCCCCCGTCCCTGAATTACGAGACCCCGGACCCGGAGATCGGGCTGGAGCGGGCCGGGTTCCGCGTCCTGCGCCAGGCCGAGTCCTGGCCCGGGCCCAAGGCTCACCCCCGGCGCATGCAGGTGAACGCCTTCGGCTTCGGCGGGGCCTGCGTGGTGGTGCATCTGGAGGCCGACCCGGACCAGCCGGACCTAGCCTATGTCCCCTCGGGCAACGCGGCCCTGGCCGCCCCGGCCCGGGCGTCCTTCCACACGGCCCGCCTGGAGGGCCGGGAGTACCGCGTGGGGCTTGCCCGCGACACCGCCGCGGGCCTGGCGCGGCTGCGCGAGCAGGCGGCCCGGGGCCTGGACCCCGAGGCCCTGGCCCGGCTGGCCCGGCGCGGCGCGCACGTGGCCCCGGCGGACGAGACCGCCCCGCCCCTGGCCCTGATCTGCTCGGGACAGGGTGCCTTCTATCCGGGCATGGGCCGCGAACTGGCCCGCGAACATCCGGCCGTGGCCGAGGCCATCGAACGTCTGGCTCCTTGCGCCGAGTACGACCTCAAGGAACTGCTCTTCGGCGCGGACGCGAACCGGCTTCTGGACACCCGCTGGCAGCAGCCGGCCCTGTTCACCTTCGAGTACGCCGTGGCCTGCCGGCTCCTGGAGCTGGGACTGCGGCCCGCGGCCCTGGCCGGGCACAGCCTGGGCGAGTTCACGGCCCTCTGCCTGGCGGGCGTGCTGACGCCCGAGGACGCCTTCCGGGTGGTGGACATGCGCGCCCGTTGCATGGCCAAGGCCGCGGCCGCGGGCCGCAGTCCCGGGGCCATGGCCGCCGTGGACCTGCCCGTGGAGATCCTCCAGTGGAAGCTCTCCAAGCACCCGGGCCTGGCCATCACCAACTACAATTCCCCCAAGCAGACCGTGGTGGGCGGCGACGCGGCCCAGGTTCGCGCCCTGGTGGACGAGCTCAAGGCCCAGGGCAACCGGGCCGCCCTGCTCAAGGTGAGCATGGCCTTCCACTCGCCGGTCATGCGCGTGATCCGCGAGGAGTTCGGCAGCTTCCTGGAGGGCGTGGAGTTCCGCGCCCCGGCCATCCCGGTGCTGTCCAACGCGGCCAAGACGCCCTTCCCGGACGACGCCGCGGCCATCCGCGCCATCGTGCTGGCGCACCTGGAATCCCCGGTGCACTGGATGCAGAACGTCTTCTTCCTCTGGAGCGAACTGGGCGTGCGGCGTTTCCTGGAGATCGGCCCGGCGGACGTACTTTCCGGCCTGGTCCGGGACATCTTCGACACGGCCATGGTCCTGCCCACCTCCTCCAAGGACGGGGAGGCCGCGGCCTTCGGCGAGGCCCTGGCCGCGCTGTATGCCCAGGGCGACATCCGGCCCCCGGCCGAGCCCACGCCGATCAGCCTGAGCGAGACCGAGGCCCCGGTGCGCAAGCCCGCGGCGGCTCCGGGCGGGGACACCCTGGAGCAGGTCATCCGGATCATCATGGACGCCACGGGCTACGAGCGCGACGAGATCGAGCCGGACATGGACATCCGCCAGGACCTGTCCATCCGTTCCAGCCGCCTGCCCGTGATCATGGATCAGGCCGAACGGACCTTCGGGCTGACCTTCCGCATCGAGGACTTCATCGGGGTGCGCACGGTGCGCGAGATGGCCGAGGCCATCGACCGGCTGCGCGGCAGCGCGGCCCCGGCCGCGCCCCCGGCCCCGGAGCGGACTCCGGAGACGCGGCAGGCGTCCGAAACCAACGGCTTTGAGCCGGTGTTCCGGGCCCTGTCCGGCGAGGCGCTTGTGGAGGCGACGCCGGGGAGCCTGCCCCAGGACCTGGCGGGCAAGCCTCTGCTGGCGGCTTGTGTGGGGCAGGGCGCTCAGGTCCAGGACCTGGGCCAGCGCCTGGCCCGCGGCCTGGGCATGGACCCCGCGGCCGCGGTTCTGGGCGACCCCCTGCCCGAAGATCTGGCCCCGGCGGGCCTGGCCCTGTTCCTGGACCCGGCGGAGATCGCGGGCCGGGACGTGGAGGACCTGCTCCTGCGCGCCTTCCGGAGCCTGCAGCGGTTCGTCCGCTCGCCGAACAAACGCTTCTGCCTGCTGGTCCTGCCCGAGCGGTTCCACGGCGACCCGGCGCGGGTCTGCTTCGAGGGTGTGCTCGGCGCGCTCCTGACCCTGGCCCAGGAATACCAGTCCGTGACCTGCCGGGCCCTGCGCCTGGAGCAGGGCGTGGACCCCGTGGCCGCGGCCCTGGCGGCCCTGTCCACGCCGGGGCCCGTGGAGCGGGTCTGCCGGGCCGCGGGGGTCTTCACCCCGCGCTTCGATCCCTGCCCGGTTCCGGCCGTGGCCGAGCCGCTGGTGCGGCCCGGGGACGTGATCCTGGTGTCCGGCGGGGCCAAGGGCGTGACCGCGCGCCTGGCCGCCGAGCTGGCCCCCCTGGGGCCGCGGCTCGTGCTCCTGGGCCGCAGCCCCGAGGGCGAGGCCGAGCGCGGAACCCTGGAGCGTCTGCGCCGCCTGGGGGCCGAGGCCGAGTACGCGGTCTGCGACGTGGCCGACCAGGAGGCGGTGCGGGCCGTGGTGGACGCCGTGCGCGGCCGGCACGGCCGGGTGGACGGGCTGGTGCACGGCGCGGGGCTGTTGCGCGACACCTTCCTGGCCATGATGTCCGAGGACGATTTCGCGGCCGTGAACGCGGTCAAGCTTCGCGGCCTGCGCCACCTGACCGCTGCGGCCAAGGATCTGCGCTTCGTGGCGGCCTTTTCCTCGGTGGCCGCCTGGCAGGGCAACGTGGGCCAGGCCAACTACTGCTGCGCCAACCGGGCCATGGCCTCGCACCTGCTCGGGCTCCCCGGCGTGGCGGGCCGGGTGCTCTGGCTGCCGCCCGTGGCCGGGGTGGGCATGGCCAGCGGCGAAGAGATCCGCGAACTCATGCGGCTCAAGGGCATGAGCAAGGCCTATGTGGACGTGGAGGAACTGGCCCCGCTGTTCTGCCGCGAGCTCTTGGCCGCGGCCCCCGGCGGGGCCTCGGTCCTCCTGGCCCGGCACATGCCGAGCACCGAGACCGTGGTCCAGCCCGCGGCCCCGGCCGACGCGGCGGCCTCCGGCCTCCTGCTGCCCACAGCGGGCCTGCCCATGCTCGACGAGGTCCGCCTGGATTCGCTCGCGCCCCTGGCCGCCACGGCCGTGCGCCGGGTGAGCCACGAGCGCGACCTCTGGCTTCCGGACCATTGCCCCTATCCGGAATTGCGCGATCCGGTCTTCTCCGCCGTGATGGTGGCCGAGACCTTCTGCGAGGCGGCCCTCGCCCTGCAACCGCACCTGCGGCTCGCGGGCCTGGAGGAGCTTCGCTTCCTGGACATCCTGCCCTGCCCGGCGGGTCAGGAGCGGGAACTGCGCGCGCATGTTTCGCGCAGGCCGCCCGAGGGCCCGGAAACGGTCCTGGAGGCCCGCCTGGAGAGCCGGGACGTGTCGCCCAAGGGACGGCCCCTGGACCGCTGGAGCGTCCACTTCCAGGGCAAGGTTCTGCTGGCCGCACGGTCCGCCGCGCTCAGACCCTGGCCGGACTTCGCAGTGCCCGGAGCAGCGGGGCAGGGCGCGCTCTCGCCGCAGGAAGTGGAGGATATCTACCTCAAGCAGACCCGCCAGACCGGCCGCTACCGCGTGATCCACAGCGTGAGCCGGGCCGATCCGGCATATGTGGCCGGGACCATGTACTACCGGCAGAGCCGTGACGTGCGCGGCTTTGCAGGGGACTTCCTGTATTCGCCCTACCTGCTCGAGGCCCTGATGCAGGCGCCCTTCATGCATGAGGTTCTGCTCCGGCCCGGCCAGGGGATCTCCCGGCTGCCCGCCGGCGTGGGCTCGGTGCGCTTCGGCCGCCCCTGCCGGGACGGCGAGGAGATCACGCTCCAGGCCCGCCTGCGCGCGGAGGCCGGCGACGCCCAGACCTGGGACGCCTGCGGCCTGGCCCAGGACGGCGAGATCCTCATGCAGGTCCAGGGTCTGACCATGCAGCGGCTGCGGGGCTAGCCATGGGCCCTGGCCGCGACCCGGAGGCCTGGACCCTGGCCGGACACGGCCTGCGGCTGGCCGCCGTGGCGGACGGCCCCGGGGCCCGGCAGACCCTGGCCGAGATTTTGGCCGCCGCGCTCCTGGGCCAGGAACTGCCCTGGGCCCTGGAGCGGACTTCCCTGGGCTGCCCCGTGCTCCGGCCCCTGAGCCGGGGCGCGCCCGACGCGCACATCTCCTTCAGCCGCAGGCCCGGCCTGCTCTGGGGCGCGGTCTGCACGCTGCCCCTGGGCCTGGACGCGGCCGGGGCCGAGGAATTCGGCCCGGACTATCCCCGGGAGCGGGTCTTCACGGCCGGGGAACTGGAGCTGGCCCGGCCGTTGTGCTCGTCCGAGGGCGAGGCCATGGCCCTGCTCTGGACCCTCAAGGAGGCCGCGGCCAAGGCCCTGGGCACGGGCTTCAACCGGCTGGAGCCTTGCGATATCATTGCCAAGGGCCTGCGCCCGGGCGGACGCGGAGTGGACGGCGCGGCGCGCACCCCGGCGGGGCTTCTGCCCGTGCGGGCCGAGCGCCGGGACGGCTATTGGCTGGCCGCGGCCCTGTGGTCCGGCGGGCCGGAGGATACGGATGTCTGAGCTGACCGTGCGGCCGGTGGAGGGCTCCCGCGACCTGGAGGCCTTCATCGAACTGCCCTGGGCGATCTACGCGGGCGAGACCCCCTGGGTGCCGCCCCTGCGCAAGGACGTGAAGAAGCTTTTGTCCCCGGAGCATCCGTTCTGGGCCAAGGCCGAGGGCCAGCTGTTCCTGGCCGAGCGAGGCGGCCGCGTGGTGGGCCGCATCGCGGCCATCATGGACCGGGCGCTCATCGAGTACCGCCGCGAGCTGGCCGGGGCCTGGGGCTTCTTCGAGTGCGAGAACGATCCGGACACGGCCCGGGCCCTGTTCGCGGCCGCGCGCTCCTGGTGCGCCTCCAAGGGGCTGATCTTTTTCCGGGGCCCGTTCAACCCCTCCACCAATTATGAGATCGGCATGCTCATCCAGGGCTTCGACCTGCCGCCCTGCATCATGATGCCCTACAATCCGTCCTACTATCCCGCCCTGGTGGAGGACTGCGGCCTGGTCAAGGAGAAGGACCTGTTCGCCTTCCACTTCCGGCGCGGGCACCAGGCGCCGCAGTGGGCCCTGGACCTCTCCCGGCGGCTGCGCGAGCGCGGCGAGGTGACCGTCCGGCACGTGAACAAGGCCGACCTTCTGGCCGAGATCCGGCTCGTGGCCGAGATCTATCAGGAGGCCTGGGGCTCCAACTGGGGCTTCGTGCCCATGAGCCAGGGCGAGATGGAGGTCATGGCCAAGGACCTCCTGCCCATCCTGGACGAGGACCTGGGCTTCTTCCTCTACGTGGGCGGCGCGCCCGCCGGGGTGGGCCTGATCCTGCCGGACGTGAATCCCCTGCTCAAGCGCCTGGACGGCAAGATCGGGATCACCGGCCTGTTCAAGCTCCTGCGCTACAAGTCCGAGATCACCGGCACCCGGGCCCTGCTGTTCGGGGTCAAGCCGCGCTACCAGCAGATGGGCGTGCCGCTCGTGGCCATGGACTATCTCCTGGAGCTGCAGGAGAAGAAGCAGCAGTACGACCACCTGGAAATGAGCTGGAACCTGGAGGACAACGAGGCCATCAACGGGTTCCTCCGGGAATGCGGCGGCGAGCTGTACAAGACCTACCGGATCTACCGGCAGGATTGCTGAGCGGAGCGGGCATGGAGGTTTGCGTCACCGGAGCCAGCGGGTTCATCGGCAGGGCCCTGGCCAACCTCCTGGCGGAGCGGGGCCACGCGGTGCGCGCCGTGCTCCGGCCTGGGGCCGACGACACGGGCCTGACTCCGGCGGTGCGGCGGCTCACCGGCTCCTGGGACGATCCCGCGTTTTTGGCCCGGGCCGTGGCCGGAACCCGGGCCGTGGTCCACCTGGCCGGGGCGGTGCGGGCCCGTTCGGCCGGGGCGTTCATCCGCGTGAACCAGGGCCTGACCCGCGCGCTGGCCCGGGCCGTGCGCGCCGCGGCCCCGGACGCCGCCCTGCTGCACGTCTCCAGCCAGGCCGCGGGCGGCCCCTGCGCCGAGCCCCCGGGCCTGGATGAGTCCCGGCCGCCCGCGCCGGTGTCGGACTACGGCCGCTCCAAGCTCCTGGGCGAGGCCGAGGCCCTGGACCTGGCCCGGGAACGGCCCGTGGCCGTGGTCCGGCCGAGCATGGTCTATGGCCCCGGGGACCGGGCCTTTGTGCCGCTCTACCACCTGGCCGGTCGGGGCATTCTGCCGGTTCCCGGCAACGCCGGGCAGCCCTTGAGCATCGTCCAGGTGGAGGATCTGACCGCAGGCCTGGCCCAGGCCCTGGAATCCCTGGCCCACGGCCGCCTGGCCTCGGGCAACATCTACTATCTCGATGGGCCGGAGCACACGGACTGGCGGAGGTACGCCATTGCCCTGGGCCGCGCCCTGGGCCGGAATGTGCGGCCCGTGGCCCTGCCGCTCCCGCTCCTGCGCCTGGCGGCCCTGGGCAATGGCCTGTTGGATCTTTTGGGGCTGCCCGCCTCGCACCTCACCCTGGACAAGCTCCGGGAAGCGGGGCAGCCGGGCTGGCTCTGCTCCCATGCCCGGGCCGCCCGGGATTTCGGCTATGCCCCGCGCCTGGACCTGGACCAGGGCCTGGCCCAGACCGTGGCCTGGTGCCGCGTGGAGGACCTGCTGTGAAACGCGCCCTGGCCCTTGTCCTGCGCCTGCTCAAGTACGCCGCGCTCCTGGTCCTGGCCGTGGAGTTCGTCTGCTTTCTCGTGGTCACGGTCATGAACGTGGCCATCTACGGCCGGTCCCGCGAGGGCAGCCGCATCGTCTACGACAGCTACACCCTGTACACCGCGGCCTCGGGCGAGCGCGTCACGCTCAACAACAGGGTCTCCCCGGACCCGCGCCGGAACCGGCGTATCTGGTTCTTCGGCGGCTCGACCATGCGCAACGGCGAGGCCGAGGACGGCCGGACCCTGCCGAGCATCCTGGCCCGGCTGCTCAACGAGCAGGGGCCCGAGAGCTTCACCTGCGCCAATTTCGCGGTGAATTCCTTCAACTCCCTGCAGGAGATCCAGCAGCTCCAGAAGGCGCTCGTGGAGCACCCCGAGCGGCCCGACCTGATCGTGTTCCTGGACGGGGCCAACGACGCCAGCTACTTCAGCCTGTACCGCAGCGTGGACGCGCACGAGGGCTACGACAAGGTCAAGGGTCTCATCGAGAGCTACTGGACAAGCCCCCTGGGTCTGCTCAAGCCGGTCATGGGCGCGTACTACGCCTCGTTCACCCGCGAGCTGTGCCTGCGCCTGATCTATGCCTTCGCGCCCCTGGACGCGGATTCCCCGCTTCTGGCCGACCTGGCCCGGGCCGTGCGCGGCCGCTACGACTACGTGGCCGAGACGGCCCAGGGCCTGAACGCGGGCTTCGTGGTCTTTCTCCAGCCCCTGTTCTGGGTGGAGCCGCTGAACGCGGACATCCCGGAAAAGGAACTGGCCGCGCGCGCGGAACGCTTCGCCGGCATCCGCAAGAACTTCGCCCTGGTTTATGACGAGCTGGGACCGGCCATGGCCGGACGGCCCTATTTCGTGGACCTGCGCCACGTCCTGGAGCAGCGCGATTTCCCGGCCTATCTCCCGGACGGCATCCACAACACCGACCAGGGCCGGGAGGTCCTGGCCCGGGCCATGCTGCCCGGCATCCGCCAGGCGCTCGCGCGCGCCGGGGCCCGGTGAGACGGGCGGCCATGGATTCCCCGGCGCGGCCCACCCGCCTGGTGCTCCTGCTCCAAGACCTGGCCTTTGGCGGCACCCAGCGCTACGCCGTGAACCTGCTGCGCGGCCTGGACCGCTCCCTGTTCTCCCCGGAACTCTGGCTGCTCAACGTCGGCGACGACCTCCTGGACGAGGCCCGGTCCACGGGCGCGCCCGTGGTCCGCGTGAGCGCGCATCCGCCGGGTGATCCCCGGGCCGTGTTCCGGCTGGCCCTGCGCCTGCGCCGCGATCCCCCCCCGCTGCTGTACACCCTGACCGTGGTGCCGAACATCTGGGGCCGCCTGTTCGGCAGGCTCTGGGGCGTGCCCCGGCTGGTCTCCGGGTTCCGGGCCCTGGAGCCCAAGCAGTGGGAGCGGCTGCTCTGGCGGCTGAGCGACCGGGTCCTCTGCAATGCCGAGGTGCTGCGTGAACGGATGATCGAGGGCCACGGCGTGCCCGGGGCGCGCATTGCGGTGATCCCCAATGCCGTGGACTGCGAGCGCTTCCGGCCCGCGGAGGCCCCCCGGGGGCCCGAGGTGGTCAGCGTGGCCCGGCTCGTGCCGGACAAGAATCCCTTGGCCCTGCTGGAGGCCTTCGCCTTGGCCGCCCAGGACCGGCCGGACGCGCGGCTGACCCTGGCCGGCGAAGGCCCGCTGCGCTCTGTCCTGGAGGCCCGGGCCCAGGCCCCGGCCCTGGCCGGACGGGTGGTCTTTGCGGGCAACTGCCCGGACGTGCGGCCGCTCCTGGCGCGGGCCCGGGTCTTTGCCCTGTCCTCGGCCCGCGAGGGCTCGCCCAACGCCGTGCTCGAGGCCATGGCCTGCGGCCTGCCCGTGGCGGCCCCGGCCGTGGGCGGGCTCACGGAACTGGTGCGCCACGGCGAGAACGGCCTGCTGGTTCCGCCCGGCGACGTGCGCGGCCTGGCCCTGGCCCTGGGCCGTCTGCTGGACGATCCGCAGGAAGCCCGGGCCCTGGGTCTGGCCGGACGCGGACAGGTTCTGCGCGAGCACTCCCTGGAGCGCATGGTCCGAAGCACCGAGGCTGTGCTCCTGGACGTGTTGCGGGGCCCGCGGGTTGACGCGGGAGCGGGCGGCGGGTCATAGAGCGGGATACGGAACCAAGGCACAGGGAATGCGTACAGCCATCATCCACTACTGGCTCGTGAACCGGCGCGGCGGCGAGCGGGTGCTCGAGGAATTGTGCGCCCTGTTCCCGGACGCCGACATCTTCACCCATGTCCACGACCCGCAGGCCCTGGGCTCCCCGGTCATCGCCAAACACAACGTCCGCACCACCTTCGTGGCCAGGCTGCCCTGGGCGAACAGGCTCTACCGCCACTACCTGCCGCTCATGCCCCTGGCCCTGGAGGAGCTGGACCTGCGGGGCTACGACCTGGTCCTGTCCAGCGAGGCCGGGCCGGCCAAGGGCGTGATCACCGCGCCCGAGGCCCTGCACCTCTGCTACTGCCACAGCCCCATGCGCTACGCCTGGGACCTCTACCACGAGTACGTGGCCGGATTTTCCCGCATCCGGCGGGCCTTCGTGGCCCCGCTCCTGCACTACATGCGCCTCTGGGACGCGGCCTCGGCCGACCGGGTGGACTGCTTCGTGGCCAATTCGGGCTATGTGGCGCAGCGCATCCGCAAATGCTACCGCCGCGAGAGCCGGGTGGTCCATCCGCCGGTGGACTTGCGGCTGGCGCGCCATGACCTGCCTCGGGAGGACTTCTACCTCTTCGTGGGCGAGCTCGTGCCCTACAAGCGCGCGGACCTGGCCGTGGAGGCCTGCAACCGCCTGGGCCGCAGGCTGGTGGTCATCGGCGGAGGGCCCCTGGAGAAGAAGCTGCGCAGCCTGGCCGGTCCCACGGTCTCCTTCCTGGGCCGCCAGCCCGACGCCGTGGTGGCCGGGCACTACGCCCGCTGCCGCGCGCTCCTCTTCCCCGGCCCGGAGGACTTCGGCATCACCCCGGTGGAGGCCATGGCCTCGGGCGCGCCGGTGCTGGCCCTGGGCCGGGGCGGGGCGCTGGAGACCGTGCAGGACGGCCGCACCGGACTGTTCTTCCAGGAGCAGAGCGTGGAGGGGCTTGCGGAGGCGATCCGGACCCTGGAGCGCGACGGGGTGAGCCTGTCGGCCGAGGCCATCGCGGCCCACGCGGTCCCCTGGGAGGCCGCCCGGTTCCGCGAGGCCATGACCCGGCTCATCGACGAGGCCCTGGCCGGGGCCCGCTGGTAGTTCCCTATTTCCCCGAATCTTCGTGGCGCACCGAGGCCACTGTGCCGTCCAGCCGCGCCTGGTAGCGGATGCCGCGCCAGGTGAGCGTGTTGGTGGTCCAGGTGCGGGCGTAGCAGAACACGGATGCGGCCTGCATGAGCAGGAAGGCCGCGGCCCAGCGCCAAGTTGGGACGCGGCTCTCCGAGAGCGCGCCGAAGGGCAGGCCCAGCACGGCCAGCAGGCCGAGATAGGCGGCCGCGGCCCAGGCCGCGCTTCCCCATGGCCCAGCGATTCCCGCCAGCAGGGACCAGCAGGCCGCTGCCAGGATCGCCCCGGCCCCCAGCGGCACCAGGGTCACGGCCAGCCAGACCAGGGGCATGCAGAACTTGAGATAGAACAGCTGGCGCGTCCACCAGTCCAGGAATCCCGTCCAGGTCTGGCCCGCGAGGGGGGTCGTGAGCGCGGCCTCGGGCACGGGCAGGGCCCGGATGCCGCGCCGCGCCAGGTGCGGGCCCATGGTGAAGTCGTCCACAATGCCCCGGGCCCAGACCGCGTCCACGCCCTCCTTGAAGAAGACCGCGCGCCGGATGGCCGTGGCCCCGCCCCAGGGCTGGGCCAGGAGCGGCGCGTTCTGGAGCATCATCACGGCCAGGGCCGCGAAGTACTGGCAGAGCGTGGCCAGGCCGTGGTCGCCGGGCACGATGCGGCGGTGGGTGGTGGAGAGCGCGCAGCGGCCCTGCATCACGGGCTCCAGGAGCCGGACCAGGAAGTCCGGCCGCGCCTGGTGGGAGCTGTCGCAGAACACGAGGATCTCCGGGCTTTCTCCGGCGGCGCGGATTCCGGCCAGCAGGTTGTGGTTCTTCTGGCAGCAGGCGGTCGCCGCGCCCGCCACCACGAGGCGCACGTTGTTTCGGCCCCGGCCGATCTCCTCCACGGCCCGGACCGCCGGGTCGTCCGCGTCGCGGACCACGAACCAGGCGTCGAAGACCACGTTCTGCTGGTCCAGCAGCGAGACGAGGCTTTGGCGCAGGGCCGGGGAGTCGCCGGTGAGCGGCACGATCAGGGCCACCGCCGGCTGGGGCGAGGGCAGGCCCGGCGCGGGAGTGCGTCCGTCCAGACCGCGAGCCTTGCGCACGGCCGGGGCGCCCAGCGCGTAGAGCAGGACCAGGACCGCCAGGTGCGCGGCCATGCCCAGGAGCAGGAGGTTCAGCCACATGGCGCGGCCTCTGTGTGCGGGCGGCGTTTGGCGATCCACCAGACCAGGCCCAGGAGCGGGAGCAGGCCCGCGGCCTGTCCGGCCAGCTCCAGGCCCAGTTCCCGGCCGCCCCAGGCCAGGCTCCAGGCCCCGGCCGCGGCCAGGGCCAGGCGCAGGACCGTGGTCCAGGAGAACAGCCCCAGCAGGCGCTGGCAGGAGCCCAGGGTGAGCAGGGCCATGAAGCCCTTGGTGAGCACGATGCTCCAGACCGCGCCGTCCAGCTGCCAGCGGGGGATGGCCCAGAGGCACAGGCCCGCGTTCAGGGCCAGCCCGGCCAGAAAGAACACGGCCAGGAGACGCTGCCGCCCCATGCTCAGGAGCAGGTAGTAGGCCAGGTTGTGCACAAAGGCGAACAGGATGCAGAGGACCAGTTGCGGCTGGATGCGGGCCGCCTCGGCGTAGGCCGGGCCATAGGCCAGGCCGAGGATGAAGTCGCTTTGCAGGGCCAGCACGAACATGGCGGGCAGGGCCGCGGCGGACAGGAACGCGGCCTGGAACCGGGCCGTGTTCAGGAAGACCGCGCGGTCGCGGCTCCAGAGCCGGGCCAGCAGGGGGAAGAGCACGCTGCCCAGGAGCAGACTGGAGACGAGCACCGAGACGCCGTCCACCAGCTGCCAGGTGGCGCTGTACTGGGCCACGGCCTCGGTCCCGCCGTAGCGCTGGAGAAAGAAGATGTTGATCTTGTTGTACAGGATCGCGGCCACGGCCATGACCGTGAACACGATGCCCTCGCGCCAGTTCTCCCAGAGCGAGGTCAGGGTCCAGGCCGCGGAGCGCAGCCGTTTCCGGATCAGGATCCGGGCCACGAAGAGCAGGCCCACGGCGGTCTCCACGGGCTTGAACAGGGCCACGGCCAGGGGCGGAGCGCCCAGGAGCAGGGCCGCCAGGCCGTAGCCGTAGCCCGCCAGGGCCGCCGCCCCGCGCAGCCGACCCTCCACGTCCTGGCGGTGGAGCACCCGGCAGAGCACGTAGAAGGAGTTCACCTGGGCGTCCAGGCCGAAGGAGGTCCCGACGATCAGGACCACGGGCAGAAGCTCCGGGCCGTAGGACTGCCAGAGGCTGAACCCGGCCATGGCCGCCAGGCCCAGGAAGAACAGGGCGGCCTTGATGGCCGAGATCTGGCGGAAGATGGCCCCGGGCGAGAGGCGGCCCCGGGTCAGCAGGACCGTGAAGTGTTGGTTGATGCCGAATTCCGTGGTGAACAGGAGGATCTGGCCCAGGCCCATGGCCAGCATGAAGTTGCCGAACATCCCGGTGGAACGCCGCGCCAGGAGGAGCAGGAACGCGGCCTGGAGCACGTCGCGAAACCAGCCCGCGGCCAGGAGATAGCCCAGTTTGCGCAGGATGCCCGGCGGCTTCATGGCGCGTCCCCCGGGTCAGTCCTGCCGGGAATTCGCCGCGCGCAAGTGGTCCAGGGGCGCGAACAGGGCGTTTTTGCGCCAGCCCAAGGTGTGCAGGACGCTGTCCAGCGTGGTGCGCAGCACGGCCAGGCCGTAGCGCACGGAATTGCGGAAGGAGATGGACGAGGAGTCCGCGGCGTAGCGCGTGGGGCAGGTGATCTCGCCCACGCGGAAGCGGGCGTAGAGGATCTGGCAGAGAAACTGGTTGTCGAAGGCGAAGTCCTCGCTGTTGTCGTGGTAGGGGATGGACTGGAGGACCGCGCGGGAGTAGGCCCGCAGCCCGGTGTGGAACTCCGAGAGCTTGGAGCCCAGGAAGATGTTCTGGAACAGGGTGAGCAGGCGGTTGGCCACGTATTTGTAGAGCGGCATGCCCCCGGCCAGGGCGCCGTTGGACAGGATGCGCGAGCCGAGCATGCAGTCGAAAACCCCGAAGGCGATGGGTGAGACCATGGCCTGCACCAGGCGGGGCGTGTACTGGTAGTCGGGGTGGAGCATGATGACGATGTCCGCGCCCATCTCCAGGGCGTTGTCGTAGCAGGTCTTCTGGTTGCCGCCGTAGCCCCGGTTGCGCTCGTGGCGGATGACCCGGATGCCGAGCCCGTCGGCCCGGGCCACGGTCTGGTCCGTGCTCTCGTCGTCCACCAGCAGGATATCGTCCACCACCTGGGGCGGGATCTCGCGGTAGGTCTTTTCCAGGGTCTTCTCGGCGTTGTACGCCGGCATCACCAGGACGATGCGCTTGCCGTTGATCACGTCGACTCCGGAGGGCTGGCTGCCTTCCCGTTCTTACCGGGCCAGGAACTTCTTATCAACGTGAAATTCCACGGCGCAGGGCGTGTTCATCGCGTCCACCCCGGCCTCGGGCCGCAGGGGCCGCAGGACTCCGCGCTCCAGGGCCAGGGCCCGCAGGCGCACCGGCCCGGCGGCCAGGGCCGTGTCCGGCAGGAACAGTTCGAAGCGGCCCCGGGCGTCGCTCATGGCCACCCCGGCCAGTCCCTGCGCGGATTCGAAAAGCACCGGCAGGGCCACGGCCCGGTCCAGCCCGCCCTGCACCCGCAGGCCGCAGAGCCGGTCTCCCAGGCCCTTGCCCGGGACGGCCTGGAATTCCCCGGCCGGCTCGGTCCGGCGTTCGTATTCCGCCAGCGGCCCCAGGAAGTGGTAGGGCCCCACCCGCTTTTCCAGGAACAGGGGCAGCCTGCTGGCGAGATAGGCCGGGTCCGGGAAGATGACCTGGAGCGCGGCGGTGTCGGTGAGCCGGTAGAGCTCCTGGCGGGCCGCTTCCTGGCGGCCGGAGCGGTTGCGCAGGACAATGGCCGAGAGCAGCGAGGACAGGAGGAAGAGCGCCAGGCAGCAGGCCAGGCCCCGGCGCAGCCAGGTCCCGGCGCGCGCCGGGAGGCGGGGCCCGAGGAGGGCGAAGAGCCCGGCCAGGGCCATCCAGTAGGCGCTGGAAAAGGTGGCGTAGCGGCTCTCCAGGGCCTGGCCCAGGCCGAAGCCGCTGCGGCCCGCGGCCGTGGCCAGGGCCGAGCAGAGGCTGAAGCCGATCACCGGGAGCCAGGGCCCGGCCGCGCGCCAGGCGCGCTCCCTGGCTGCCGTCCGCAACAGCGCAGCCAGCAGGACCAGGGAGAACCCGCCCGCCAGCACGGCCAGGGCCAGGAGGTTGCGGTCGCTGACCACGGCCCCGCCCAGGTAGGCCAGGACATAGCCCGTGAGCCGCAGGGGCGAGGCCAGGGCGGCCAGGACCGAGGGGTGGTGGGCCGGGCTCTCGTAGCCCGCGAAGTACGCGGCCCAGACGAGCGCCCCCAGCAGGGGCCAGGCCAGGAGGACCAGGCGGCGCTGGGCCCGGTTCTCGGCCCGGGCCAGGAGCAGGGGCCAGAGGCAGGGCCAGAAGAACAGGCCGTTGACAAAGCTGAACGCGGGCAGGATTCCTGTCAGGGCCAGTCCGGCCAGGCGTCCGGCGGTGGGCGGTCCGGCCGAGGCGAGCAGCACGCCGAGCCAGATGCCCAGCACGGGCAGGAGCACGGAGCTGTTGATGCCCACGCTGAAGGTCTCCCACTGGAGCAGGGAGAAGGCCAGCAGGGAGAAGACCAGGGCGGGCGGTTCGTTGCCCCGGGCCGTGCGGCGGAACAGGCGGCAGGCCAGGAGCGCGCAGGCCCCGGCCAGGAGCATGTTGAGCAGGTATTCGGGCCAGCGGTTCAGGCCGAAGACCGGCATCAGGGCCAGACCCGCCAGCCGCGCGGCCAGGTTGCGCTGCTCGTTCTCCTGGGCCGCCAGGTCGAGCAGGCCGAAGGAGCCGTCGCGCAGCCGCTCCAGGACCCTGGTCCAGATGATCCACTCGTCCCAGTTGAGCACGTCCACGGCCCAGAGGAGCAGGCAGCAGAGGAGCAGGGCGGGCGGGACAAGGACCCAGAGGCGGGAGCGGAACAGGGGGCGCGGCCGGATCATGGGGCCGCCGGGTCCGGCATTCCCGCCTTCCAAGGCGCCAGCAAGGCGCGGAATTGGGTGTGAGCGTTGCATCCTGCCACGTCCCGTTTTATAGAACCCCAGTCCGTTCAGGGCAAGGGCGCTTTTCGTCCTGCCGGAACCAGCGGGCAGCGGGGCCATGAACAAGACCAGCCGGATTTCGCCGAGGGCGATTCTCAAGCTCTTCCTGAAGCACGCGCGCCATCCCTGGATCGCCAAGCGCCTGGCCCTGCTCCAGGCCGAGAAGTGGTGGTTCAACCTCCTGGGCTCGGGCCCGGAGGACGGCTCCGCGAACGCGATCCGCCAGCTGAGCATCCGCATCACCGACGTCTGCAACCTGCGCTGCATCATGTGCGGCCAGTGGGGCGAACGCGGTTTCCTTCTGGACAAGGACCTGGCCGCGCTCAAGCGCGAGGAGGTCCCCGCCCGGCGCTACATCCAGCTCCTGGACGACCTGGCCGTGCACGGACATTCGCCCATCGTCTATCTCTGGGGCGGCGAACCCATGCTCTATCCCGGCACCCTGGAGATCATCGAGCACGCCGCCCGCCTGGGCCTGCCCGCGTCCATCGCCACCAACGGCACGCGCCTGGCCCAGGGCGCCGAGACCTTCGCCGCCGCGCCCATGCACCTGCTCCAGGTCTCCATCGACGGCCACGATTCGGCCCTGCACAACGCCATCCGCCGCAGCCCCTCGGGCTCGGACACCTTCGCCGAGATCATCCGCGGCCTGGAACTGGTGCGCGAGGCCCGGGACCGCGCGGGCAGGGGCCTGCCGATCATGGCCTCGCTGACCACCATTTCGCGGGAGAACCACGCCCATCTCGTGGACATCTACGAGCGGTTTTCCCGGGAGGTGGACTTCCTGGTCTTCTATCTCTCCTGGTGGATCGACGAGGAGTCCGCCGCGGCCCACGACGCGGACTTCGAACGCCGCTTCGGCTTCCGGCCCACGCTGCACCGGGGCTGGATCGGCGGCTGGAAGCCCGGAGACTACGCCCTGATCCAGGCCCAGCTCACGGAGATCCGCGAGCGTTCGGCGCGCAAGGGCACGGCCCCGGCCATCCTCATCCCGGACATCGACGGCGCGGACAACCTGCGGACCTACTACACGGACCACGCCGCCACCTTCGGCTATGACCGCTGCATCTCCATTCGCCAGGCCGTGGAGATCAACAGCAACGGCGACATGTCCCCCTGCCGCGACTACCACGACTTCGTGGTCGGCAACGTGCGCGAACAGACCGTGACCGAACTCTGGAACTCCGAGCCCTACCGCCGCTTCCGCCAGAGTCTGGCGCGCGACGGTCTGATGCCCGCCTGCACGCGCTGCTGCGGGCTTATGGGCTACTGACGGGCCATGGCGCGCATCGCCTGGGGCATCATGGGGGACTCGCGGGGGCACCTGACCCGCGCCCTGGCCCTGCTCCAGGAATTCCCGCAGCACGAGTTCCTGTTCGTGGGCGGCGGCAGCACCGAGGAACTGCGCGGCCTGGGCCTGCGGGTTTTCTCCCTGCCCGTGCCGGGCACGATCCTGTCCCACGGCCGGGTGCGCGGCCTGGCCACCGGGGTCCACTTTCTGCGCCTCCTGCTGCACAGCCCCGAGACCTTGCGCGGGCTGCGCGCGGCCCTGGAGGGGTTCCGGCCGGACCTGGCGGTCACCGACTACGAGTTCTTCTTGCCCCGGGCGTCCCGCGCCCTGGGCCTGCCCTGCCTGAGCCTGGACCACCAGCACGTGCTCACCAAGTGCCGCCAGGAGCCGCTGCCCGGGCAGTCCCTCAACCGCCTGGCCACCACGGCCTCCATCCGCCTGCTGTTCAGCCGGGCCTCGCGCTACCTGGTGACCTCGTTCTTCCCCGCGCCGCCCCTGGGGCCGGACACCGAGGTGCTCGGGCCCATCCTGCGCCGCGATGTCCTGGCCCTGGCCCCGCGGAGCGGCGGGCACGTGCTGGCCTATCTCCGCACGGGCCTGCCCCGGGACCTGGCCGGGGCCCTGGCAGCCACGGGACGGGAGGTGCGGGTCTATGGCCTGGGGGCCCTGCCCGCGCAAGGGCCGCTGCGCTTCCTGGCCGGGGAGCGGGCCGCGTTCCTCGAGGACCTGGCCTCCTGCGCCTTCGTGCTCTGCAACGCCGGGCACAATCTGGCGAGCGAGGCCCTGTTCCTGGGCAAGCCGGTGCTGGCCATGCCCTCGGCCATGTTCTACGAGCAGTATGTGAACGCCTGGCACCTGCGGGGCATGGGCCGCGGCGACTTCTTCATTGATCCGGCCCGGGCCGGGGAGGCCCTGGCCGGCTTTGAGAAGAATCTGGAGCGCTTCGTTGCGGCCGGGGCGCAGGGCATGGAGCCCGGCAACGCCTCGGCTGCCGCGGCCGTGAACCGGCTGCTGCCTTGACCCGGGGAAGGAATTCCATGGACCGCCCGCGCATCGCCTATGTCACGCTCTGGTTCCCCAAGGCCTCGGAGACCTTTGTGTTCCGCGAGGTCAAGGTGCTCGGCGAACTGGGCCTGCCGCTGACGGTCTGCACGCTCTACGGCGATCTCGACCAGCCCCTGTCCCCGGAGATGCGCGCCTTCCCGGCCCCGGAACGCCTGGGCTCGCGGGCCGCGGCCCGGCTGTTGGCTGCGTTTTTTAGCGAGCTGGTCCGCAATCCCCGGCGCACTCTGTCCCTGGCCCACCGCTGCCTGGGCCCGGGCTTCGGCACCCTGGAGCGTTTCGGCGAGAACCTCTGGGGCTTTTTCGCCGGGTTCGCCCTGGCAGGCCGCTTCCGGGACCTGGGCGTCACGCACGCGCACGCGCCCTGGGCCGGGGGCGCGGCCATGGCCGCCTGGGTGGCCTCGGAACTCACGGGCATTCCCTTTTCCTTCGCGGCCCGGGCCGGGGATATCCATCCGCCGGAACCGGCCCTGGCCCGCAAGACGGCGGCGGCCGCCTTCGTGCGGGTGAACAACGCCGCCAATGCCGTCTATCTGCGCTCCTTTGCCGGGGATGCCCCGGACAAGGTGGCGCTGGTGTACAACTGCCTGTCCCTGGCCCCGGAGCGCGGCAAATCCGGCGAGCGCGCCCCCGGTCCCGTGCGCTTCCTGGCCGCCGGGCGGTTCGTGGCCACCAAGGGTTTTTCCCACCTTCTGGACGCCTGCGCCCTGCTGCGCGGCCGGGGCGTGGACTTCCGCCTGGTCCTGGCCGGGGACGGGGCCCTGGGGCCCGGGCTCCGGCGTCAGGTCCGGCGCCTGGGCCTGGAGGACCGCGTGGACCTGCCGGGATTCCTGAGCCATGACGCGCTCTCGGCCGCCATGCTCCGGGCCGACGTCCTGGTCATGCCCTGCGTGGTGGACCGCGACGGCGACCGGGACGGCATCCCCAACGTGATCATGGAGGCCCTGGCCCATGGCCTGGCCGTGGCGGCCACGGACGTGGCGGGCATTCCCGAGGTGGTCCGGCCGGACACGGGCTGGCTCGTGCCCCAGGCCGACGTCCCGGCCCTGGCCCTGGCCCTGGAGGAGATCGCCGCCGACCTCCCGGAGGCCGAGCGCCGGGCCCGGGCCGGGCAGCGGCTGGTCCATGAGCTCTTCGATCCCCGGGCCAATGCCCAAAAGCTGGCCGCGCTCTTCGCCGTGCACAGCCGGGGGGCCCGCTGATGTGCGGCATCGCGGGTCTGGTCCAGGAGGGGCGGGCGGCCGAGGACCTGCGCCAGTGCGCTGAACGCATGGCGGAGCTTCTGGCCCATCGCGGTCCGGACGGTGCGGGCGTGCTGGTGGACGGACCAGCGGCCCTGGCCCACCGCAGGCTCACGGTCATCGACCCGGCCACCGGCGCCCAGCCCATGAGCGAGGCCTCGGGCCGCTTCCACATTGTCTTCAACGGCGAGATCTACAATTTCCAGGAGCTGCGCGAACGCCTGCGGGCCGAAGGTTTTTGCTTCGCCACGGCCTCGGACACCGAGGTCATCCTCCAGGTCTATGCGCGCTATGGCGAGGACTGCCTGGCGCATCTGGACGGCATGTTCGCCTTCGCCATCTGGGACCGCCGCGAGCAGCGCCTGTTCGCGGCCCGCGACCGCCTGGGCAAGAAGCCGTTCTACTACCGCTGCGACGGGGGACGCCTGGCCTTTGCCTCGGAACTCACGGCCCTGGCCGCCGCTGGCCCCATGGGTCTGAGCCCCACGGCCCTGGCCGCGTTCCTCTGTTGCAAGTGCGTGCCCTGCCCGGCCACGATCCATGCCGAGGCGGCCAAGCTGCCGCCCGGCCACTGCCTGACCTGGCAATCCGGGGAGCTGCGGCTGCGGCGCTACTGGAGCCTGCCCCTGCCCGGGGAGGCCCCGGACCTGGACGAGGCGGCGGAGCAATTGCGCACATTGCTGCGGGCCGCGGTGCGCAAGCGCCTGAAGAGCGACGTGCCCCTGGGCGCGTTTCTCAGCGGAGGCCTGGATTCCACGGTGATCGCCACGCTCATGGCCCAGGAGGCCGGGGAGGGGGTGCGGACCTTTTCCGTGGGCTTCGACGATCCGTCCTATGACGAGACCGCCTTTGCCCTGGCCGCCGCGGATTTTGCCGGGACCCGGCACAGCGTGCGCGTGCTCGACGCCGCCCTCTGCCTGGAGATGCTCCGCGAGACCGTGGCCGGGTTCGACGAGCCCCTGGCCGATCCCTCCATCGTGCCCACCAGCCTGCTGAGCGGCTTTGCCCGCGAGCACGTCACCGTGGCCCTTTCGGGCGACGGCGCGGACGAACTGTTCGGCGGCTACGAACATCTGCCCGCCTTTGTCTGGGCCCGGCGGCTGGCCCTGGGCAGGAGCGCGGCCCAGGCCGCGCTGCGCGGGCTGGAGGCCTTGGCGCCCGTGTCCCGGGGCTACGTGAGCCCGCGCCACGTGCTGCGGCGGTTCCGCCAGGCCGTGGCCGCGCCGGACGCCCAGCGCATCCCGCGCCTGCTCCTGGCCTTCGAGCCCGAGGCCCTGGCCGGGATCTGCACCGGGCCGGTGCCTTTGGCCGAGGACCTGCTGGGCCGCCCGGAGGAATGCTTCAGCCAGGGCCGGGGCGAGCCCCTGGACCGGGCCCTGCGCTGCTACGCCCTGGGCTATCTGCCGGACTACATCCTGGCCAAGGTGGACCGCTGCTCCATGCGCCATGGCCTGGAGGTCCGTTCGCCGTTCCTGGATCAGGCCGTGGTGGAGTTCGCTGCCGGGCTCCCGGCCGCCTTCAAGATGCCCGGGGCGCGGCGCAAGTGGTTCATGAAGCGGGCCCTGGGGCAATTCATGCCCGAGGCGGTCCGCCGCCGGGGCAAGCGCGGCTTCCTCATGCCCATTGCCGGGTGGCTGGCCGGGAGCCTGCGCGGGCTGCTGCGCGACCTGTGCTCCCCGGCGCGCCTGGAGCGCCAGGGGCTGTTCCGGGCCGAGGCAGTGGCGCGGCTCATCCGCGAGCACGAGAGCGGAAAAGTGGACCGGCGCGAGGAGCTCTGGACCTTCCTGGTCCTGCAAATCTGGCTGGAGGCGCGGGGGCTCTAGGCCGCCAGGTCCTGCAGACGGATTCCTTCCAGACCGTATTTCCCGGACAGCCATTCCAGAAAGCCCCGGAGCTTGCCGAGCATCCGGTCCACGTCCGCCTGGCCGGGCAGGCGCGGATTGGCGCCGGGCAGCAGTTCCGAGGAGTGCAGGAACAGGACCAGGACCCGGCCGCCCCGCCGGGCGTGCAGATTGGCCGCGAGTTTCATGGCTGCCAGGGAATGCCAGACCGGCTGTATGCTCACCCGGCCCAGGGCCATGAAGGCCCGGAAGGCCGCCTGGGGCAGGACGCCCCGCAGGCCGAACACGGCGCGGGCCGCGGCCGGGCTCAGCGGGAATACGCTCAGCGGCGCCTCCAGCAGTGCGCCGTTGGCCGCGGGCAACGGATGGGGATCGCCCCAGTCCAGGAAGTGCTCGAGTCCGGCCGGGGTCAGGGCCAGGGGCTGGACGCTGCTGTCCACGCGGATGCCCAGGCCGGGCAGGGCCTCACGCACCGCGTCCGTGAAGTCCCAGCGGCCCATGCGGAAGGACACCGGGGGCCTGCCCGCGCAGTCCGCGGCCGCCGCGCACAGGGATTCGAGCTTCTTGAGCAGCAGCGGGCCGGGCAGGCGCGAGGCCGAGGGTTCGCCCTGGTCCAGGGGCGAGAACGGCGGGGTGTTCCAGAGGTGCAGATGCGCGCCGATTTCCGCGCCGAGGGCGTCCTGCATCCCGCGCAGCCGCCGGGCGCAGTCCGGGTCCGTGAGCACGGGCCAGGTGGCCAGCAGGGTCAGGGGCAGGCCGAAGTCGCGGGTGATCCACTCCAGGCGCTCCAGCAGGGCCACGTTGCGGAAGGACCGCGGGTGGCGCTCGTAGGAGCCGGAAAAGAGCCCTTCCTCCTCCACGTCCAGGGAGATGACGAGCTTCACGAGGGCCTCTCGCCTCCGGCCTGGCCCGCGGACACGCGCACGGCCTTGATGTTGAGCTTGTCGCCGGCCCTGGTGGTGAGCACGCCCTCGACGTTCTCCAGGCTTGTGGCCCAGCCGCGGAACAGGCGGCCGTTGTGGTGCCAGGCCACCACCCGCGGGCCCTTGACCCGCCCGGTGACGTGGTAGACGTCCTTGCCGCCCAGAAGGCCGGTGACCTCCACCACGCCCCAGACCCGGTCCCCGTCCTGCGAGACCCGGGCCAGGATGCCGGTCAGGAGGTAGCTGCTGCGCCAGATTCCGGAGAAGTCGAAGTCTTTCATCGTGGTCTCAGCCCGGTTTCGGCCTGGGCCGGATCTCCGGGGCGTTCAGGGCGCGCCGGGGGCCTGTGCGCGGCGGGCCGCCCCGTGCATGTCCAAGAGAATCATATTCGCACCAACCGGCGTGCCGGGCAAGTCCGGGTTCAGGGCGGCGAAACGCCCGTGGGCCGCGGCCTTGCGGATGAGCCCGGCAAAGGGCTCGAAGAACGGCGCGTTCTCCAGGAACTGGCGGCTGAAGTGCCGGCGGTCCACCACCAGGCAGTCGATGCGCTCCTCGGCGCAGAAGCGTTCCAGGTCCGCGGGGTCCTCGGCGTAGTAGGCCCGGAACAGCCGTTCCAGGCGCGGGGCGATCTGCGCCCAGTAGGCCGTGCTCCAGGGATGGGCCAGCTCGAAGGACACGTACACGTTGCGTTCGCCAAAGGTGAGCACATTGTCCATGAGCGCGGGGTGCCCGGCGAACAGGCTGTGCTTGGGGGTCTTTTGGGCCGCGGCGTAGAGCGCCGCGTCCGCGGAATAGTCGTAGAGCGCGGTGCCGCAGAGCCGCCAGGCCCCGGCCAGGGCCGCGCAGAGCAGCAGGGCCGTGCCGATCGTTTTGCTGCCGCGCGCCAGGGAGCGCGCCAGGGGGGCCAGGCAGAGCCCCAGGCCCAGGCAATAGAGGATGTTCGTGGTGTATTCCAGGTAGCGCGAGGGCACGAAGAGCTTGAACAGCAGGACCCGGGCCGCGAAATAGAGCAGGATCGAGGCCAGGAGCAGGCAGCCGAGCGCGGGCAGGGCGGGCTTGAGCCGCTCACGGTCCAGGCGGCGCGCGCCCAGGAGGAGCAGCGGCAGGAGCAGGACCGTGACGGCCGCGCCCAGCCAGGGATTGCCGTCGCGGAACGGCGCGATGAGCTCCCAGGGGTGGGCGAACAGCTCCCACCAGAGCGAGGGCACGGGCAGGATGGCGAACCGGCCGTCCGGTCCGAACTCCGGCCGCGCGGCCATGTCCGCGGCCCAGGGCGCGGGCCCGAAGGCCGAGAGGCCGGACTGCCAGGCAGCGGCCAGGCCCAGGGCCAGGGCCGTCCAGGCCAGGTCCAGCCAGAGGGATTTCCCGGCGCCCAGGACCGGAGGCGCCTGCACCAGTCTTGCCTTCCAGGCCAGCCACCAGAGCGCGCAGAGGCCCAGGCTGGGCAGGAGGATGTAGGGGATGAACAGGGCCTGGGCCAGGAGCGCGGCGCGGGCCTGGGAGCGCGAGCCGCGCACCAGGGCCAGGACGAAGAGGGCCAGCAGGGGCGCGGCAAAGGCCCGGTTCAGTCCGCCGGAGATGTTGGCCGCGAACCCGGGCATGAGTCCGTACACGGCCAGGGTGGTCCAGGCGGCCCAGCGGCCGCCGAGGCGGTCGGCGATGGAGAACAGGATCGCGCCGAGCCAGGCGAGCAGGCCCACGGCCACGAGCTTGGAGCAGAACAGCGGGCCCAGGCCCAGGAACGCGGCCAGGCGGTAGAGCGCCCGCACGCCCCAAGTCACGTAGTGCTGGGCGTAGCCGTTCAGCAGGTCCGGCGGATAGAGCGCGGGGTCCAGCCAGCGGCGCATCCAGTAGAGTTGCTGGCGCACGTCGTCGTTGATCACATAGGGGCTGGCCAGGCCCGGCCACTGGGCCGCCAGGGCCAGGGCCAGGGAGAGGAGCAGGGGGGCTGCCGTGTTCTGTCTGCCGGTGGTCATGGCACGGTGACGCGGGCGCTGAGCCCTTCGCGGACCACGGTGTCCAGCTCGGTCACGCGGAAGAGGATTTCATAGTAGGACAGGTCCATGAAGCCCTTGTCCACGGGCTTGAGCGGCAGATTGAAGAGGACCGCCGGGAAGGTCCTGTCCGGGAAGCCCTGGATGGTCACCGTGGCCTCGTCTCCCGTGTGCAGCTTCTGGTAGTCCTCGGCATAGACCCGGACCTTCACGGAGATGGCCTTGGCCGCGACCTTGAAACACTCGGCCTTGGCCGCGAGCCTTTGGCCGGGCTGGAGGGTCATCTTGGAGATCACGCCTTCGTAAGGCGCGTTCAGGGGTATGGCGTCCGGCACCTTGCGCCGGGTGACCTTCAGGCCGCCCAGATCCTCGGAGATGCGCTCCTGTTCCGACTCCAGCCTGGCGGTCAGGTCGGCTTTGGCCCGCTGCGCCTCCCGCAGCTGCGTCTGGTAGAGGTCCAGGGCCGCCTCCTCGGATTCCAGCCGCAGGGGAGCCTCGTACCCGGCCTGCACGGAACTGCGCAGTTGTTCCACCTGCCGGGTCTGCAGCTGGATCCGCGCGTTCCACTCCTGGATCCGCGCGTCCTTGTCGCGGAGGGCCTTGTCGTCCAGGGCGGCGCGGATGGACTCCAGTTCCCGGGGGGCCAGGCGGTAGCGGGCCACCACCTCGTCCTTGGCCACCTCCTCGCCCTCCTTCTTCAGCACCTCCAGGACGCTCCCCGCGTATTCGTTCTTCACCGCAACCGACCACGTGTACACGGTCTTGCCCTCCAGCTCCATGGCCAGGGCGGGCGCGGGCAGCAGGAGCAGCCCCAGGAGAAGCGCCAGCGGGCGGACGGCTGAGCAGAGAGAGAAGGGGTGGATCGCGGCGGCGGGCAAGGGGCACTCCATGCGCGGGCTGAATGGTCCGAGTATCAGGAGACTAGGGTCCCCTTATCAAACTGCCGGGAAATGTCCACTTTCGCCGCTCCACAGGCGGATGCCCTGGCGCGGGGCGCGCGTTCCCGGAGCCCGGCTTGCATTGGGCATGGGGACTGTGTAACAACCGGCAAGGCGAGGGATGTTGATGGATGACAAGGAGTTGTATCTCCACATCGGACGGCACAAGACCGGGACCAGCGCGCTCCAGCACTTTCTGCAGGAGCAGCGGGACAGCCTCGCGGTCCAGGGCGTCTGTTATCCCAGGACGGGCAGCGCGCCCGGCAGGAATCCGAGCCACGTCACCATCGCCCGCGCGCTTCACCACGACAACAAGGGCGGCCGCCTCGCGCTGCTGCTGCTCCGCAGGCGGTTCGAGGAGGAGATCCGGCCGCATTCCCGGGTCATCTGCAGTTCCGAGGGACTCCAGAACATCCTGAGCGCGGAGCGGTTGAACTTCTTTTTCCGGCGCGGGCCGGGCGACCCGCTGCTGGACCTCGCCGGGCGGGTGTTCCGCGGCGGCCGGAACAGGCCCCGCTACCATGTCCGCACGCTCTGCTACCTGCGCGAGTTTCTGGATTATGCCCGCAGCGCCTATGCGCAGAGGGTGCAGGCCTCGGGCCTCTTCTGCGGATTCGAGGCCTTTTGCCAGGGATTTTCAGGATTCGATTTTGAGCGGTTCCTGGGATTCTGGCGGGGCTTTTCCGATGCGACGGAGTTCCTGAGCTACGAGCGGACCCTGGAAAAACCCGGAGGAATCGTCGGGGATTTCCTGGAGCGCCTGGGCCTCCGGTTGCCGGTGGAGGCCGGCGGAACGGGCGACAAGAATCCCACCATTTCCGGCAACCTGCTGGCCTTCAAATTGGCCGTGAACCGCCACTTTCCGCACAGCGAGGAGTATTATCTCGTCTTGCGGCGGCTGGCCGGGGCCGAGGCCCGCTTCCGCGGGCCCTTCCGGATTCCGCAGGACACGGCGGCCATGCTGCGGGAGCGGCACAGGGACTATAACGCGACCCTGCGGCGGACGGTCGGGGACTTTCCGGAGCGGGACTTTTCCCAGTGCCGTGAGGTGTTCGACGCGCGGCGCTGGCCCGAGGATGTGGAGCGCATCCTGGGTGAGCCGGAAATGGAGCCGTTGCGGCGGCACGCCGAGGCCATCCGGGATGCCGCGCGGGACCTGCCGGGAATCGGATTCTGAATCGCGTTTCCCCGGCATCATCCGGAGCCGGGAAGCACTTTCTTCGACAGGGCGAAAAGCTGCCCGGCCAGGGCCGTGGGCAGCGCCCAGGGCCGGAATTTCCAGGTGAACAGCAACCGGCTGCGCGCCAGTCGCCAGGCGGAGCGGGCGGAGCGGCCGAGTCCCCGGCGGTTGGAGACTCCCGTGCTGAGGCCCTCGCGGTGGAGCACCTCGGCCTCCGGAGCCCAGCCGAGGGTCCAGCGGCCTTTGGCCCGTTCGGCCCAGTCCCACTCCTCGCAGTAGAGAAAGTAGGCTTCGTCCATGAGGCCCACGTCCAGCAGGAATGCCCGGCGTGCGAACACGCTGGCGCCGTTGACATAGCCGAGTTCGGTTGGGCCGTGTTCCGGCCCGGCCCCTCGGGGGAGTCTGTCGCCGTCGCCGTGGAGCCCCCCGAGGGCCCACACGGTGTCGTACCAGCCGCCGCCGTAACATTGCACGATCTCCGGATCGTCCAGGTAACGGGTGAGGGCGCCGCACAGGCCGCAGCGCGGGTGGCCGCGCATGTGGCGCAGCAGGGCGCGGGCCGCGCCGGGGGCGACCACGGTGTCGTTGTTCAGGAGCCAGACAAAAGGGGCGCCGGAGCGCAGCAGCAGGCGCAGGCCCACGTTGTTGCCGCCCGCGTAGCCGAGGTTCGCGCCGTTGTCCACGAGCAGGATATCCTCGGCGGGGTGCTCCTCGCCCGCGGGGCCGGTCTCGGCCTCGGTCCGGGTGAGCAGGCGCCGGGAAAGGGGCTGGCCTCCATAGTGGTCAACCCATTGGACCAGATGAGCCAGGCTGCCGTCGCTGGAACCGTTGTCGCAGACAACCACCTGCCGGGGCCGGACGTCCGAGGACAGGACGCTCTCCACGCAGGCCTGGGTGTCACGCCAGTGATTGTAGTTGAGGATCAGGACGGAATAGCCCTGCTGCTGGTCCTGCGGTTCATGCATCGCGTTTATTGTCTCCTGGGCCCAGGCCTTTTGCGCGACCCTGGCCGCTACGCCGGAACCGGGAGCATCGACGAGGGCCCATCAGCGCAACAGAATGTCGGCCCTGGCCGCACGCTGCTGCGTACGAGAGCGCGTCGAATGCTGATGAGCGGCGTTCCATTTTCGCGCAGGACCGAGCGAGGTCCGGTTTCAGCGGGGATTTTGCGCCCATCTTTAACAGATACTTACCTGTTTCGACATAGGGAGTGAATGTTCATAGCGCTTCATTTTATTTCTGAATTTGATTTTGAAATATGTGACGGAATCCATCAGGGACAACATCATGGTCCGAAACATGAAGCCTTTTTTTGTCTATGCCGAGTTCGTTGCAAAGAGATAAGACAAAATTCAAAAGATTGTATCTTTGATATGACTTACATTCCTTACATACTTCTGGAAGTAGTCCACTATTGTACATGGATGACTTGAATTTCATCATGTAGTGTGAATTTATATACTGATGAATACTTTCAAAATCTGATGACAAGAAAGTATTTTTTTCTATTTCAGAATATTTAGTAGAGAATTTTGATGATATTACACAACATGGTGCGAACGTATTTGTGTCCAATCCAAAAACTATAAAGTACCATGGATTTAAACAATATGGCAAATCAATTCTGCAAAGCTTTACAAGCCTGGAGCACAGTTCAGAATAATATTCTAGCCAGTTATTGCAATGAGGAGTTGGTATTGTTTCATGCGCTGTGACCGTGTCATCGATATAATATTTCTTCCATCCAGTATTTTTGTGGAATGGCTGCAATTGTTTTTCGCTGAGATTGTCACAAAAAGTTTTTATATTTTCAACAGTGTTTATTGTATCAGTGCTCAAGTGGCTATCTTGAAAGTATAAGTCGACTGCTGACCTGGCGACGACAATTGGCGCCCTGCTCTTTTTATGTTTATTCAAAAATTCTACAAATTTATTCCTGTTGGAAATGTGTGGGAGAAGTCGTTTGTCATTGGTTTGAATTGGACCGATGTTCAGTTCATTGATTTTGTTGTTTTTACAAAAGAGTAAGATGTCTTCCAATTCATTTATATTATAGCTTGCTGAAACGAATCCACATTTTATGTAAAGGTTTGGATTGGTTTTTTTCGCGTATTGAATTCCATCGACAACATTTTGTAGTATTCCTGTTCCGGTGAGTGCGCGATATTTATCTGTGTCCACAGTGTCGATGCTCACAGATAATACATTAATATTTTTTAAGAAATCTTTGCTCAATTGAGTGATACGTGATCCGTTTGTGACAAGTGTTTTTCTCGTTGAATGGCATGCCTTTTGTGAAGATGAAATGAGTGTTTCGATGGAGCTATCCAGTGTTGGCTCTCCGTCACCAGCAAGGATGAGTGACAATAGATGACAAAATATATCTTTATTTTGAATTGTGCTATGTGGATAATCGGCAATATTATTTTTAGAATGTATTTGTCCATGGAATCCACATTTGAGGCATTTGTAATTACATTTATTCGTGACGGATACGCTGCATATTGTCGGAACAGACACCGTGTTCTGGAATCTAAGAAGCATCTCAGCAGTAGCGATTTTCATCATATCTTTTGGAGATATCCCATAAAAAAAATCATTCCCATGAGTTGTCTTGGAAAGTTTTGATGCCAGTTTATGAAATGTATAGTTTAGAAAGCGATTAGCTTTTATGATGAATCGTGACATTATGATTCTCTGTTGTTTTGGATCAATGCATTCGCGTTGGTTTCTCCGCCAGTGTATTCTTTCAAAGGGATATACCTGACTGATGATTTTCCCATAGCATATTGCCTTTGGCGGGAGCAATTGTTCTTTGCGGGTGAAAGAGGCGTTTGGTCTTTTCCGACCGACGCAAGTGGTCGGAAAAGACCGGAGCCGGTGTGGCAAGGGAGTCCGCGGCAGCGGCCTGGGGTCCGCCCCTCCGGGCGATTCGCACGGGCCATGTCTGATACGCTTGGAGTGTTCGCCAGCTCTTCCTTTTTCGCATACGGCCTCAACTGTCGCAGCGAGAGCGAAGCGCGGTCATAGGTCACGGAGCGGCTTGGACGGCCTCAGTTGCTTCGGGGTTCTCAGGGTCGCGGTAATGGCCGAGGCCCAGGCGTCGCAACTCCATGTCGAACTTGGCCACCACCCGCACCCCATTGCCCGGAGCGAGCGGCCGCGACGCCTTGTCGTACTGCTGGGACTTGAGGAAGGAGATCTGCTGCTTCAGCGCAGTATAGAAGAAGGTGTTGTACCTTTGGGCTGTGGCGAGATTCAGTCCTTCCAGCAGGATCACGGTGCAGAGGCCGGCGGCCAGGCTTCCCCGTCTCCAGGAAGGCGAGCGCAGCCGCAGGACCCAGTGGCCGTATATCCAGACCAGGCCGGCGAATCCCACCCGCATGGGGGTGACATAGCGCGGCGCCGTGGGCGGGCCGTAGGTCGTGGTCGCGCGGCTGAGGATCAGGACCGCGGCGAAGGCGGCGCTGAAGAGGATGAGGAACAGGGGCAGGCTGCTGCCGATGTCCCGCCTGTGCCGGATGTACAGCCAGACCGCTCCGGCATAGGCCAGGAGTACTACCGCTCCGGAGAGCCAGAGCAGCGGGCGCGGGATATTGTCCACGATATTGCTGGTGTACAGGGACGACCCGGAGAGCAGGAAAACGTAATTGATGATCAGCGGGATGTTGGTGAGGAAGTGCAGGAGCCAGCCTTCAGGCGGAGCCGGGTGGAGTTTGTGGGAGTAGAAGAACTGGAGCGTTCCGGCCGCGGCGAAAAACAGGAACAGGACGCCGGCGTAGGGGAGGATTTTTTTCCGCGTCTCCGGGCGGAGGAACCAGAGCAGGCCCAGCAGCAGCGCCAGGGCGATCAGGGTGATGAACGTGGCTGTGGTATCGCCCAGGACCAGGAAGAGAAGGCAGAGCAGGGAATAGACCGCGTGGCGCGGTCTGCCGTCTTCCTCCAGATGCCGGTCTAGGAAGACCACGGTGAGGACGGAGAAGAACAGGAGGACGCCAGCCAGCACGGCCACCAGGGAGAAATGCCAGAGGACGGTCTGGGATTGGCTGTAGATCACGGCCAGCAGGGGCGCCAACACCAGGAGCGTCACGGAGGCGTTGCCGCCGAGGCTCCGACGCAGGGCGGTGAAGAGGACGCAGGTGTACAGGAACAGGAGGAAGATGCCCAGGGCATATTCGGCGGGCATGTTCAGACCGAGGAGGATGCCGTTGAGCAGGAACAAGGTCTTGTAGATCACGATGCTCACGTCGTGATGCGGGGCGAACAAGGAGGAAATCCGGAGCTGCCCCGAGAAATAGTCCACCAACAGCGGGACCATGCGCCACTGGTCGCGCAGCAGAATGTCCGGGTAGGGGTTCAGGTACAGGCAGAGCAGGGGGACGGCCAAGAGCAGGGCCAGACAGGCGAGGGTGCTCCGTCCCGGGGTGCGTTCCATGGTGTGCCTCGTTTTCCCGTGCGGTCAGCGGCAGAGACGCCGCAGGCAGGACGCCACAATGTCGATCTCCTCCTGGCCCATTCCGATCCAGAAGGGCAGACTGATGGTCCGGTCGCCGATCTCCTCGGCCCTGGGGAAGTCGCCTGGCGCATGGCCCAGCTCGCGGCGCAGGTACTGCAGCAGGTGGATGGCGCGGTAGTTCACGGCCACCCCGATGCCCTGGCCGGACAGGGCATCGAGGACGTGGTCGCGTCGGTCGGCGTCCACCAGCACGGTGAAAAGGTGGAAGGCGCTCTTGGTGTTCCCGGGAATCCCGGTGAGTCGGACGCCCGGCACTCCCTCCAGGGTCGCGGCGTAGAGCGCGTACAGATCGGCCCGGCGCTGCCAGCGTTCCTCGATCCGGGGCAGCTGCGGCAGGAGGATGGAGGCGTGGATGTTGTCCATGTTGTACTTCCAGCCGCACTCCAGCATGTCCCAATGGCGGTAGGCCCCGTGATAGCGGTCTGCGGCCTCCTTGCTCATGCCGTGCTGCCGCAGCAGGCGGACCTGTGCGGCCAGGGCCTTGTCCCGGCAGGACAGGGCGCCGCCCTCGCCGGAGGTGAGATTCTTGGTGGCGTAGAAGCTGTAGCAGGCCGCATCGGAGAGTTCGCCGGGCCGGACGCCGTCGCGCACGCCCTCCACGCAGTGGGCGCAGTCCTCGATGATCTTCAAGTCGTGGGCGTCGGCGATGGCCCGCAGGCGGCGCATGTCGCACATGCTCCCGTAGAGATGCACCGGGAGGATGGCCTTGGTGGCCGGAGTGACGGCCGCGGCCACGGCCTCGGGGGCCAGCAGGCCGGTGTCCGGTTCTACGTCCGCGAAGACCGGGCGCGCGCCGGTGTGCAGGATGGCCGTGGCCGTGGCGATGAAGGTCATGGGCGTGGTGACGACCTCGTCCCCGGGGCCGATGTTCAGGGCCAGCAAGGCCAAGTGCAGGGCCGCGGTGCAGGAGTTGAGCCCCACGGAGTAGGGCAGGCCCGTGTATCGGGAGAATTCGGCCTCGAACCGGGCGACCTGGTCTCCCGTGGTCAGGAAGAGCCCCTGCAGGCAGCGCAGGACGCTTTTCTGCTCCTCTTCGCCCAGATGGTGGCGGTAGAAATCGATCTTCGCGGTCCGGTCAGCCATGTCTCTCCCAAACGGCCCGGAGGGGGCTAGCGCCCGCCCTGTTCCGGTTGCCGGCATTCCATGATGATGTGGGTGTAGGGCAGGCGCAGGAGATCGTGCCGGATGGAGTGCTCCACCACGGGGAAGGCCGTGCGGGCCAGGGCCCTGAAACCCGGCGGGCGCTGCCTGACCGTGGACTCCTGCCTCGTGCCGGGCCAGCATCCCGTGGCCCGCCTGCTCATCGCCCTGGACCGGGGCCGGAACCCGCGCACCGCCGAGGGCTTCACGGCCCTGGCGGCAAGGGCGAAGAAGCGCTCTGCCGGCTCCTGGTCCAGATGGTGCAGGAATCCCATGCCGAGGACCAGGTCGAAGTCCCGGAGGGCCTCGGTGGCGGCATCCTCCATTGCGCTGCATTGGAACGACGCCCGGCTGCCGTATTTCTGCCGCGCCGAGACCACATACTTCTCGTTGATGTCCACGCCCAGATACGCCACCGATTCCGGCAGATGGTCCAGCAGGGAGGCCGGGCCGCAGCCCAGGTCCAGGATGCGCATGCCGGGGAAGGGACGGATGTAGGCGTCCACGAAATGGCGAAAGGCCCGCCTGCCTCCGAGCATGTCCCGGAAGAATTCGTAGGCCAGGGAGTGGGACAGGATGCCCCTGATCCCCGTGGTCACTTGCGCCATGTTGCCGTGCTCATGGTTTGGTTCCCGTGGCGAGGAGCGAACTGCCGAAGGGCAGGCGCACCGACTGCGCGGCCCAGTGCTCCACCTGCATGACCCGGAACAGAAGGCGGTTCAGCAGGGGGGAGATGCGCAGACTGTCCCTGCCGAGCCGGGGCGAGCCTTTTCGCAGAGCCAGCCTCCGCTGCACGTAGAGGAGTAATGCCGGGAGGCCCATGAAAAAGTCAACCCTGTCCACAGTGAAGCCCGCGGCGCGCATTTCCTCGCGCAGGTCGTCGCGGCCATAGCGCTTCTCGTGCATGCTCTGCACGTCGTAGTCCGACCAGAGGGCCTGGAGCGCGGGCACCGTGACCACGAGGCGGCCCCCGGGCCTCAGGAAGTCCCGGGCCCGCCGTAATGCGGCAGCCGGGTCCTTGAGATGTTCGATCACGTCGCCCAGCACCAGGGCGTCGAAGGTTCCGCGCGCCTCGTCCGGCGCGGTGTCGCGGGTCAGGTCGAAGACCAGGGAGGCCATGCCGGGCGGGACAAAGGCGAGGAAGCCGGAGTCCCGGTCCGAGACCGTCACGTTGAATCCGGCGTGCTGGAGATGGCCCCCGATGATGGCGCTGCCGCATCCGAGTTCGAGCACCTTGGCCCCGGCCGCGCTGCCCAGGGCCTGGCGCAGGGCCCGTTCGACCACGGCGTTGCGGTGCCGGAACCAGAAATGGTCCCGGCCCTCATGCAGGTTGCGGATGCCGTCCTCGGGAAATCCGGCCATGCTCAGCCCCCCCGGCTGGCGATGAACACGCCCAGCACGATGACGCAGACGCCGATGATCTTGTTCCAGGAAAAGGGCTCGTTCAAAATAAAGATGGACAGCAGCGTGATGAGCACGAAGTTCAGGCTGAGGAAAGGAATGGCGATGCTCAGGTCAAAGCGGGAAAGGGCTGCGAACCAGAAAAGGCAGCAGAAGGCGATGCTGAGCACGCAGCTCCAGCCCCAGGCGGTGAGGAAGAAGAAATGCAAATAGAATTGCACGAACTCGAGCCCGGAAAGCGACCCCACGTCGGCTTTGTTCATGCAGTACTTGAGAACGATATTCCCATAGGCAGCCAGGCCGAGGGCCAGGGAGAGATACAGATAGCCGATCAATGCGCCTCCTCTTTGCCCGCCCGGGTGAGCACCGTGACGTGCTTCATCCACTCGATCTCCTGCCACCAGGCCTCGTTGCGCGCGTACCAGTCGATGGTCTGGCGCAGGCCCTCGGCGAACGGGCGGCCGGGGCCGACGCCCAAGAGCCTCCTGGCCTTGTCCGTGGACGAGACGTGCTTGACCACCTGGCCGAGACGGTCGCCGAGGTGCACCACGGCGTCCTCGGCCCTGCCCGTCTCCCGCAGGATCATCCGGGCGATGTCCAGGATGCTGACGCATTCGCCGGAGCCGATGTTGAGGACCTGGCCCCGGACCCGCTCCAGGGGGGCCAGGATGGCCGCCTCGATGCGCTCGCAGGTGTCCTCCACGTGGAGCCAGTCGCGCACGGCGCTGCCGTCGCCGTGGATGGTCAGGGGTTCGTTCCTCATGGCCGAGGTGATGAACCGGGGGATGACCTTTTCCAGGTGCTGGAACGGGCCGTACTGGTTGAACGGCCGCAGGATCACGGAGGGGATGCCGTAGGTCAGGAAGTAGGAGTGCACCAGCCGGTCCGCCCCACACTTGGCCGAGGCATACGGGCTGCTCGGGTTGAGCGGGTGCTCCTCGTCCATGGGGTCGGAGTGGGCCGTGCCGTAGACCTCGGAGGTGGAGATGTGGATGAACCGCTCCACCTTGTCCTGGAACTTGAGCACCGCGTTGGCGATGGTGTGGGTGCCGAGCACGTCGGTTTCGAAGAACTTGCGGCTTTCGAAGATCGAGCGGGTGACGTGGGTTTCGGCCGCGAAATGCACGATGACGTCGGCGTTCTCGGCCAGCATGTTCACGATCTCGATGGACGTGACGCTGCCGAGGAAGAACGCGAAGCGCTTCTTGTCGTTGTAGATGCGCTCGGGGATGTTCCGGAGCCGTCCGGCGTAGGTCAGGATGTCCAGGACCACGATTTTGTAGTCCGGGTGCCGGTCGTACCAGAAGCGGACGAAGTTCGAGCCGATGAATCCGGCCCCTCCGGTGATGAGGATCGTCTTCACGATCGCTGTTCCTCCTCGGCGAATGAATACATGTCCACGGGGAAGGCCCCCAATTTTTCCTTGATCTGGGCGTGGTACCTGGGATTGGCGGCCAGGAGCACGGCGTCGGCCTTGCCCGAGGCCAGCCAGCCGGGCGCGACCACCTCGATGCCGTGCTTCTTTGTGCCAATGCGCGAGGGGTCCTCGTCGATGCAGGCCACGGGCCCGCGATCCCCGAGAGAGGTGAAGGCCAGGAGCAGGGTGGCCACCTCGCTGGCCCCGAACAGGGCGATGCGCTGGTGCGGGTGCGCCTTGAGCCAGGCGTCCACGGCCCGGAAACGGCGCAGCCAGGTGTCCCGGTTGCGGGTCACCGAGGCAAGGTCCGGCGTGGGGACCTGATTCCCGGGCTGGGCCTTGCGGCAGACGAAGAGTCCGAAGCCGTGGTACACGGGATGCTCCGGATCGCTGAAAAGCACCTCAAATCCGTGCCGGGAGAGGATCGAACGGCATTGGGAAACCGTAAGGTGCCAGACATGTTCGGCGAAGAAGAGATCGCATCCCGGGTAGTCCTGCACCGGGATGATGAAGATCGCCCGTCCATTTTCTGTGAGGGCCGAGCGGATGCTCGTCAGGAAGCGATCGATGGGCTCCACGTGTTCGAGCACACCGATGGCCAGAATGACATCCGCGGGGGGGAGGTCCTCCTGGTCCAGGATCAGCCCGCGCTCCACGGCCAGCCCTTTGGCCTTGGCCAGGGAGCAGGCCCTGTGGCTGCCCTCGAGTCCGGAGATGCGTTTCCCGGGAAAGGCTTGCCGAAAGCGGTGCAGGACATTGCCCGCGCCGCAGCCGATCTCCAGAAGGCTCTGGAATTCGGCCGGCAGATGGGGGGAAATCCAGTCGAAAAAGACCTGGGAGCGTGGCACCGGCCCTGCTGCGGTATAAAAGAGATGCTCCTCACCGTCGCGGGTGTTCAACTCGTAGGCGTCACCGTAGATGCGTTCGGCTTCCTCGTCGGTGAGCAGGGCGCTGTTCGCCGCCAAGCCGCATCGCCCACAGATCACTTTGTGCAGTTCCCCTGGGAGGATGCGCTGGTCCGAGGTCATGACCCGGCCGGTGCGGATGTGGACCAGGTCCTGCCAGTCTGCGGAGCCGCAGGCCGGGCATGTGCGCGGGTTGTCAGGCGACACGCAGGGCCTCCGGCACCGGGCTGGAGAGCAGAATGTCGCGCGACGCCGGCCCGCAGTTCAGGATCAGGTCCAGGGCCGAGAGGTGGGACTGGAAGTCGCCCCAGAGCTGGGGATACGGGGTATGTACGTAGTCCTGGAAGATCACACTGACGCCGTGGGCGGCGAACAGCTCGAGATCGATGAAGCTCTGCGCGGCCTTGCCGTCGTAGAGCAGGTCCGCGCCGTGGTGTTTGCAGATATCGATGAGTTTGAGATTCTTGTCTTTTGATTTTCCGGGAATGTCGGAAGCGAGGTGCAGCGGTGTCGTGATCTTGAAGTGATCTCGCAGAAAACGGACGGTCTCATAATTGAGATCAACGAGAAGTTCGAAACGGGTGGAAAGAATGTCGCGCAGTCCAGGAAGGATCGACGCCGCGTAGGGAGCTTTTGTATACCAGGAGTTGATTTGCTGGAGCATCTTCGACTGCCAGTCTTGCGCGTATGAGATCCGGACTTGGCTGATCCGGAGGCCGGAGAGATTCTCGTTGACGATTGGAACAGAAATGGTCGCGGAGCCGGAAGAGTTCTTGAGCCGGTTCCTGTTTCTCCAGTCCTGTTTGGTATATTGGACATCGTCCAGGTACACGAAGACATCGGCGCGGGCCATCTGCTCGAAGTAGCCGAGCCAGGGCAGGAAGCTCGGCTGGATGATGGAGATGAGTTTCATGCCTGTTCCAGGGTCTTCCGGATGAGGGCGGCCGCGGCCGGGATGGCGGCCAGCTCCATGGAACGGTCCACGAAGACGTTCAGACACTGCCCGGCGAAGCGCGCGGCGTTCGGAAAGCCCGCCGATGCCCGGCGGCCGTCGAACAGGCGGTCCACGGGCGGGAACCACGTGCTCGCCGGGATGCCCTTGGCGCGCAGCGCGGCCAGGAGCCGGTCACGGACTGTTTCAGGAGCGAGGAACGTATACCGCCAATATACATCTCCTGCAACCTCGGGCCGTTGGCGCAGGGGCGGGACATCGAGGAGCGAACGCCAGAGCCGGGCCTTTTCCCGGCGCTCGGCTAGGTTCCGGTCCAGGCCTTCCAGGTTCCGGGCGATGGCCTCCTGCAGCCGGCCGTCGGGCCGGAACAGAAGGTGCGGCAGGTAGGCGGCGTACAGGGCGCGGTAGACCTCGGGCCTCGCCGCCGGAGGGTTCTGGCGCAGGGTCCGGAGCACGGCCTGGAAGGCCGCGTCCGCTTCCTGGTGCCGGGGCGAGAAGAGGGGCAGGCTATCCAGCAGGCCGCGGGCCTTGCGCCGCAGCGCGGCGTCGCGCACCTGCAGGGCCCCGCCCGTGCCCACCTCGACGATCTTGGCGTGACCGAAGCTGAAGATGGCCGCATCCCCGAAGGAGCCGACCGGCGCGCCGTTCCAGGTGGCGCCCAAGGCGTTGCAGGCGTCTTCGATGAGGAAGACCTCTTGTTCCCGGGCCCAGGCCTTGATGGCGTCCATGTCCAGGGGCGTGCCGAAATTGTGCGTGGCCAGGCAGGCGGCCACGCCGGGACGCCAGGCTTGGCGCAGGTTCTCCACGGTGGCGTTGCCGCTGACCGGGTCCACGTCGTGGAACAGGGGCTGGAATCCGGCGTGGCGGATGGCCGGGATCACGATTTCACAGATGTTCACCGGCAACAGGACTGAGACGCCCCTGCCCTGGAGGCATTGCAGCAGGGCCCAGAGGGCCGTGGTGCCGCGCCCGGTGAACAGGGCGGACTCCGGCAGGTGGCGTGTGCTCTCAGTCGTCATGGAAGCAGTTCAGGTTCTGGCGGAAGTCGAGGTTCCGGTACAGGGTTTCGATCTTGTAGATGATCACGCCCAGAAGGAGGAACTGGAGCCCGGCCACGGCCAGGGCCGTGGTGAAGACAAGCAGGTTCGTTGGCAGGGCGGCCTGGTGGATGATGCCGGAGAGGATGAGGTAGGCCGTGCCCAGGGTTCCCAGGCCCAGGCTCAGGCAGCCGACGAACAACAGGAACATGAGCGTCTTGCGGCCCGAGGAGTAGCGCAGAATGGCCAGGAGGAGTATCTCGAAGAGCTGGAGCAGGCTGTAGCTGCTTGTGCGCCGGGTGTTGGCCTGGCGCTCCACGGGCACATGCCGGAAGCGGAGCCGCATGTAGCTCAGGAGCATGGAGAAGTTCTGAGCCAGCACGTCGTTTTTGCAAGCCCGGCGCAGGGCCGCCTGTTTGATGAGCAGGAAGGTGGAGGCCGGGTCCTCCAGACGGGAGCCGGCCATGCGGTTGATGATCCAGGTGACGCCCCGGGAGGCCAGGGAGCGCAGCGGGCGCTCGGAACGGCTCTGGCGCGCGCCGATGACCACGTCCCAGTCGTCGTCCCGCATCCCGGCCGCGAAGAGCTTCTCCATCTCCTCCGGCGGGGTCTGGAGGTCGGAGTCCAGGAGGAAGACCAAGTCGCCCGCAGCCTGGCGCAGGCCCAGCAGGGTGGCGGCCTGCTGGCCCACGTTGCGGCTCAGGCTGATGAGCCGCAGCTGGGGGTGCTTCTTTTCCAGGTCCTGCAGCAGCGAGGGTGTGGCATCGGTGCTGCAGTCGTTGACCAGGATCATCTCGAACGTGTCGCCGAGCCGGGCCAGGACGGCCGTGGCGCGTTCCACGAATTCGACGATGGCGTCCTCTTCGTTGTAGACCGGGCTCACCATGGAGAGATGCATGGTCCCACCTCCCTCGCGCTGCTAGAGATCGACATAGAGTTCTTCCATGTACCGCAGGACGAGACGCTCCCGGATGCGCGGGGTGCGGACCGCGCCGAGTTTCAATGCGTCGGTCAGCCACATCTCCACGTCGTTGAAGCCGCAGTGGGCGCGGATGCCCGTGGTTCCTGAAAAGCGGGCGTTGATTTCCAGGACCAGCGGGCCGCGCGGGCCCACCCGGAACTGGATGTTGTTGGAGCCCACGAGGTTGGTCCGGGCGATGACCCCTCGGCAGAAGTCCTCCAGGTCCGGGCGGCCGGGGAGGCTCCTGGCTCGGTTGGTCATGCCGAACTTGAGCGTCCGCTGCATGATGATCACGTGGATATGCCCGTCCGCGGCGCGGTAGGTCCCGGCCGTGTATTCCTCGTCGTCCGGGAGCACGCACTCCTGGAGCATGGGGGCGGGCACCGTGGGCAGGTATGTCCGCAATTCTTCCCGGGACTGGATGCGCCGGATGTGGCGCGAGCCGCCGCCCACCCGGGGCTTGAGCATCAGGGGGAAGCCCAGGGCGGCCACGGCCTCATCCACCTCGGACCCGGTGTCGGCCCGGAAGGTGGCCGGCGCCGGGATGTCCTGGTCCACGTACCACTGGTGCGCGGTCCACTTGTCGGTGAACCGCCGGAGTTCCTCCAGGGGGTTCACCAGGATGTGGCAGCCCAACTCGTCCCGGAAGCGGTCGCGGCTCCCGGCCAGGATTTCGAATTCCGCGTCGGCGGTGGGAATGATTGCGGACAGGCGGAAGTCCCGGACCATTGCCTCCAGCGCCCGGAGATATTCCTCGGAGCGGCGGGCGGGGGGCAGGGTGCGGAACTCGTCGCACCAGTGTTTTCCGACCACCTCCTCGGCCATGTCGCAGCCGTGCAGCCGCAGGGGAAAGGAGGCCAGCCGTGCGGCCTTGATCACCGCGAAGGCCAACTCCGACCCCGCGGCGGTCACGAGGAGGTTGACGCCGTGGCTCACGAAGGCTCCTTGGCCAGGGCCGCCAGGAGGGCGGCGAAGGCCGTTCCGATCTCATCCAGAGAATGGGCGTCGCTGCCGATGGTCACCCGCGCACCCGCCTGGACACAGAGGTCCAGCATGCGCCCTATCGGCTGATGGTACCTGGAGTTCAATTCGATGGCTATACCGTTCTGGGCGGCCATGCGGATCACTTCCGCGGCCAGGTCCTCCGGGAAGGCGGCGCAATAGAGCCCGCAGGTGCCGCCCAGGTGGGCGATGGCGTCGATTCCGGGATTCCGGGCCAGGGCCTTGAGGGTCTCGAACTCCAGTTCGATGCACTCCGCGGGAGACAGGTCCCGGACCCGCCTGCCTTCCAGTCCGGGATAGCGGTGGGCCGTTCCCAGGATGCAGTCCGCGGCCGCGCGCATCTCCGCGCTGAGGTCCAGGCCGTCCCGGAGGTCCGTGGCCGGGGCCTCGAGCCCCAGGAAGACTTCCAGCGCGCCCGCGTGCAGCCGGGCGGCTTCGTGGACCTGGGCCGCGTATTCCTTGAACCAGCCGGGTGTCCTGGCCTTCCAGGGTTCGGTGTGCTCGGTGAAGATGATCCGGGTCAGCCCCAGGTCCCGGGCTCTGGCCGCGCAGTCCAGGATGCCGTCTCGGCCGTCGGAGAAGAGGGTGTGCACGTGGCACTCCCAGGCCGGGATCCGGCGCAGCAGATCGTTGGCCGGGACGGAGAAGGTCTTTCGGCTAGCCTCGCGTGACATCCGTCCACTCCGCCACGCGCCCGCCCAGGGGAATGGCGCATCCGAGCCCCACGTGCGCGCCGGTGCCGATGCGCGCGTGGTTGCCGATGATCGCGCCCGCGCCGATGAGGGCGAAGGCCCCGATGGAGACGTCCTGGTTCACGTTCACGTGGCTCAGGAGGCAGGCGCCCTCCAGGATTTCCGACCCGGCCAGCACAGAGGAGAGGGGCCCGAGGATCACGCCGGCGGCGATGCGGGCCGAAGCCGAGACGACGCAGGACGGGTCGATGACCGGGGGAAAGGTGAAGCCCCGCGCCCGGAGGCGCTCGTAGATCGCCTTGCGCGCGGCCGGCGCGCCGATGCCCAGGGCCAGGGGCGTGCTCGGGGGCACGTCGTCCACGCGGCCCAGCACGGGCAGCCCGTTGGCGCTCGTGATCTCCGGGAAGCGGTCATCGAACTGGCCGAGGATTTCGAGGCTGGCGTTGCGGGCTGCGATGTCCAGGATAAAGGCCGCCAGCGTGCCCGCGCCGATGATGCCGATCTTCATGTTAATCATCCCGCTTCCGGCATTTGAGGAAATAGTGCCAGCAGACCGCCTTGAACGGACCCAGGCGGCGCATGGTCTGCTCGACCTTGAGGTAAAGCCGGTCCAGGGGGCGGATAAGGAACTGGGGCAAGAAGGTGACCCGCCGGATGTCCGTGGTGTAGATGCCGCTGAACGGCGGGCAGAAGGTCAGGCCCAGGCTGGCCTGGGGCTCGAATCCATTCTGCCGGGCCAGGGCGCGAATTTCCCAGGGCAGGAAAAAGTGTATTTTCCCGCCGGGGTAAAGGCGCAGGAGGCGCATGAGGAGGAACACGAATCGCCAATGCAGGGCCAGGCGGTTGGGCACGTCCAGATAGAGGGTGCCGCCGGGTTTGAGCACACGGTGCATCTCTCGCAACGCCTGGGTTCTCGCGTCTCCGGGCAGGTGGTCCAGCACTGCGAGGCAGAAGACCACGTCGAAGCTCTTGTCCTCATGCGGGATTTCGGTGACCGAGCCCTGATACAGGTCCTGGGCCTGCAATCCCTGGCGTTCCAGTCGGCTCCTGGTGGCTTCGACCATCTCGGCGGAGTAGTCGAAGGCCCAGACCGAGGCTCCGGCGAGCAGGGCGAAGACGGTGTATTCCCCGTGCCCGCACCCGGCGTCGAGCACCTTCTTGCCGGCGATGCCGGTGAAGAATTCCCGCCAATGTGTTTCGCGGGCCTGGCGGAGTATGGCCCATTCGGGAGCGTCCTTTCGGTCGTCGATGGACTTGCCGTACGCATCCCAGTTCTTGTCGTATTCGGTCATGCCAATGCTCCAGCGGCGATGCCGGCGGGTGAAACGGAACGCGGGCGGTGATCCAGGCGCGGCCTGTCCCCTGTAACCTCAGTTTTTCGCGGGTGTTGGCGGAACTTTGCCAGCCGGGCTTCCGCACTGTCAAGCCCGATCAAACGGTCCCGGAAGAGCGCTGGCTGCGCCGTCCTGCAGCGCCGGGGGGCCTCGGCGGGAGGTTCTTCCCACCCTGAATAGCCGGAAAACGGTCGAATACGCGGTTCAAGACGTTGAAGTCGGGGAGGCCGCACTCCTGGCTGGGTCTGTGGTAGGCCTCCGCGAAGAACTTCATCCTGTGATGTTCCCGCGCACGTGGGATGCGGGGAAAGATGATGCAGTCCATGGCAGCGGTCAGAGCCGCTCCCGGAAGGCCTGCAGCTTGCGGTCCAACCCTTCGATCCGGCCCAGGCGGTCCTGGAAGATCTGCTGGGCGTGGGCATACAGTTCCAGGTCCACTCGGTTTTTCTCCGTGAGCAGGCCGAAGGTTTCCCGGCCGATCTCGGCTTGCAGCCGCTCGAGGCGCGAGGCCTGGGTTTCACGCCGGTCCTGCCGGACGTTCTGCGGCTTGTAGGTGAAGTCGATGGAGGGGAAGACCGGGCGCAGGGTCTCCTCGAAGAGCAACATGCTCTCGTCGAAGTGTTCAACGATGCCCAGGAGCGGGACGGACTCCAGAAAGCGTTTGGCCTCGGCCAGGTCCCGGTCTCCCATCTCCCTGCGGTGGACGAGCCCGGGCAGGGCGCGCAACACTTGGTAGTTCCTGATGGAGGGAGGCACATCCGGCCGCATGCGCCAGAGCACGTATTCGCGCAGGTCGTGCTCCCGGGCGAAGCGGGCGCCCTGGGTGCCGGCCTGGGCCTGCTCGCGTTCGAAGTTGTACACCGAGGTCACGCGTTCCAGGGGATGACGGAGCAGCATGAGCAGGTGGAAGTCAACATCCTCCAGTTCGGGTAGCGGCAGAGCCAGATGATGGGAGGCCAGGGCCCGCACCCTGGGGTTGGCGCGGAAGTAGCCCGCCAGGTAGGCGGTGCCGCCCTTCATGGCCGCGTTGTCGCGGTGGTCCACGAAACCGCGGCCGAAATTTTTCCGCAGGGCCCAGTCAATGGTCGTGCCCGCGTTCTTGAACAGGTGGTTGTGGACGATAATCGCCCGGCGGCCCTTGCAGGGAAAGAATTTTTCGAGGAGCCGGCGGATCATGTCACTGCCGCCCCGCCCGTCTGGCGGTCCTGGAGGGCTGCCCGGTGGGCGTCGTACACCGCGAAGAATTGCCGGACCAAGTCCTCAGGGGCATAGACCTTCCTCTTGCCCACGGTCACGGTTCCCGGGCCGATGTTCCTCACCTTGAGGCCGGTCCACGTGCCGTCCTCGGGGAACTTCAGGTCATGGGCTTGGCGGACCCAGGGATTGAGGGGGATGCGGATCATGCCGAGGGGCTCCGATCCGCGCAGGCTCCTCCGGGGCGCCGCGGAAAGGCCCATCAGCTCCAGGAGCGACGCCGCCAGCATTTCCAGGAGAGCCCAGCTCGGGTGATTGAACGTGAAGAACAGACGCTGTTTCCAGACCAGGTCCCGCAGGACGGGAAGAATCCTGGTCTGGGTCAGTTCCTCGCGCCGCTGGAGTTCGGCCAGGGAGGCCTCCGGCACGGCGGCGTAGCGCTCGCGGTTGTACTCCGGGTCGCCGTGCCGAGCCAGGATTTCCCTCACCGGAAGCTCCTGCTGCCAGCCCTCGAAAAAGGCCCGGCAGTGGTAGTCCCCCAGCGGGCCGCGCAGGGGGGTGCGGCCGTCCATACGCAGGACGAAGAGTTCCGGGTTGTAGCCTCGGAAATAGAGGTTGAGCCAGAGCAGCAGCTTGGAGCCGTAGCGTTGGCGGAGTTCCGAGGTCCGGACAAAGGCGCAGGGATAGGTGTCCGCGACATGCTGGGACAGAATGAAATCCGCCTCGCGAAAAAGCGGCGCGTAGGCCGCTTCCTCCTCATCCCGCAGGAGATGGACCACGGCGACGGTGCTGACCTCGATGCCGGGGTTCATCAGGGACAGGAGCGCGGCCATGGGCCGGGCTTGGCAGTTGCCGACCACGGCCACGCGGATTTTGGGCCCGCCCGCCGCGCGCCACGGAAAGAATCTAGCGGGCCAGGCCAAGCTGTTCCTCCACCGCTGCGGCGAGGACCCGGGACGCGGCCGCAATGGAATGGAATTCCTCGCAGTGGCGCAGGCCCGCCTCCGAGAGCCGGAGCCAGAGTTCCTTGTCGCCGTAGAGGGTCGAGATGGCCGCGACCATTTCCTCGGGCATTCCGGCCACGAGCAGATGCTCGTTGTGGACCAGGCGGGAGCCTTCCACGGCCATGGGCGAGGCCACGCAGGGCACGCCGTGGGTCAGGCTGGAAACAACCTTGCCCTTCATGCCCGCCCCGAAACGCAGGGGAGCCACCGTCAACCGGCAGCTTGCAAACAGGGCGGCCAGGTCCTCCACGAATCCGCGCACCTCCACGTCCGGGGCCGCGAGGGCGAGGACCTCGGCGGGCGGGTCGCTCCCGGCGATGATGAAGTGCCCGGGAAAGCCCCTGGCCCGCAGCAGCGGCATCACGTCCGCCGCGAAGTGCTTCACCGCGTCCACGTTGGGCGGATGCGCGTAGCCGCCGATGAACACGATGTCCCGGCGTTCCTCCCAGGGGGTCGGGCCCGGGCCCGGGATGTGCCGCATGATGGGCATATGGAGCAGCCGGGACCCGGGCAGGATCTGCCGGAGCATTTCCAGTTCGTGCTCGCTGCGCAGGAGGGTCAGGTCCGCGGCCGCGATGACGCCCAGTTCCAGCTCCTTGGTCCTGTCCGCCATGCGCGCCAGGGAGGCGGAACCGCGCAGGGCCGCCTCGCGGCTCTCCCGCAGGAAGTGCAGGTCCACGGTGTCGAACCAGACCTTGGCCTTGTGAGCATACCGGCGGGCGGTTGCCAGCAGGGACGCGGCCACGCCGACCCGGGCGAGCAGCACGATGTCCGCGTCCGGGCCGTATCGGCGGAGGCCTTTTCTGGGCGAAGGCGTCCAGGGCGCGTACAGGCATTCCACGCCCGCCCTTTGCAGGTCTTCCGTCGCGCGCCCGCCGTGGCAGCAGCTCTCAGGAAGGAAGGTGACGTGGAAGCCCAGGTCCTGGAAGATGCGCATGAGGTTGCATGCGTCGATGGACCCGGAATCCTTGTCCGGGGTGGGCGTGGTCGAATCCACCACCAGGATTCGTCTCTTGACGCCGCGCAGGACGGGCAGGGCCAGGGGATCGCAGGGGCCGAAGCCGGCCAGGATCCCGGCCCACTTGGCCCGGAACGCGGTTTTGTTCAGGGCCTGGTGCCGTTTCACCCCCGAGGCCTCGGAGGTGCCGTTGCTCACGCCCTCGAAATGCACGACCTCGGAGCACGGCTGGTAGATCACGCGCCGGCCCGCGGCCCGGACCTTGAAGGCCAGGTCCGTGTCCTCGTAGTAGGCCGGGGCGAAGCGTTCGTCGAAGCCTCCCAGGCGGCGCCAGAGTTCGGCGTCCACGGCCACGGATGCGCCGGAGCAGTAGTCCGCGTCCCGGGCGAAACTGAAGCGCGGGTCCGCAGGGTCTTCCAGGCGGCCGTAGTTCCAGGCCCCGCCGTCCTCGAAGACGATGCCGCCGGCTTCCTGCAGGGCGCCTTCGGGGTAGAGGAGCTTGGAGCCTGCCAGGCCGGTCCCGGGGTGCTCGTCAAAGGTCCGCAGCAGTTCGGAGAGCCAGCCGGGCAGGACGACCGTGTCGTTGTTCAACAGGACGATGTGGCGTCCCCGGGCCTCCCGGGCCGCCCGGTTGCACGTGCGCAGGAAACCGAGGTTCTCGTCGCTGCGCAGGTAGCGGAGCCGGGGGAAGCGCTCGGCGAAGACTTCCCGGGTCTGGTCCGAGGAGGCGTCGTCGGCGATGAGGATCTCAAAATCCTGGCGGCCGGCATTGAGATAGAGGGAGTGGAGGCAGGCCAGGGTGAAGCGGATCTGGTTGTGGACCGGGATGATGATGCTGGCCGCGGGCTGGAGTCCGGGCAGCGCCTGGTCCTTCGCCAGCAGGCGGAGCTCCCGGCTCCAGGCCTGGACGTCCTCGTTGGTGGCCGGTCCGGGGCGGCCGGCCGTGGATTTCCGGGGCAGGCCGTAGCGCTGGATCAGGGGCAGGCAGTGCCGCTGGATGTTCTGGACCGCCTCCACGCCATGACCGCGCAGGTGCAGCCGGAGGCGTTCGCCCAGCTGCCTCAAGCCCTCCCGGCCCGAGGCCAGGAGCAGGAGGCCCTTCGTGACGCGGCGGGGATGCAGAAGCCGCAGGAGCCTGTGGGGGTTGGGCAGGACCCGGCGCAACAGGCCCGGGTTCTCCTGCCGCACGGGCTTGTCCCGCGGCAGGGCCAGAAGCTCTTCCACGCGCTGGAGTTCCGGAACCAGGCCCTGGTCCGTGCGGCCCAGCAACCGGGCGATGGCGGCCGCGATCCGCACCAGCCGGGACTGATGGAGCCGCTTGAGGCTCGCTTCCAGGGCCAGGACCCGGTTCTCGGGCAGATCGAGCTGGGAAATGGGCACGGTTCTGCGGGCGAGGTCATCGGCCCAGGGGCTTCCCGTCCGGATATCCGAAAGCTCCCGGCGCAGGGTCTCCATCCGCCGCGGGTCGGAGTCCACGGAACCGCCCTGGTCCAGGGCGGCCAGAAGGTCCAGCTGGAACCGGTCCAGGGCCGCGGTCTCCGGGGCGAGGCAATGCTGCAGGCCGGGGTCCACGAAGGACTCCACCTCGGCCCGCTCCGGGAGGCGCAGCCCACTCACCCCGGCGGCGGCCAGGGCGGCGTGCAGGCGCGTCACGGTCTGGTGGGGGGCGCTCAGCAGGTCTTCGTAGCGCACGGACACGCGGGGCCGGTCGCCCAGGATGCGCAGCAGGCTGCGGGTGTAGAACTCCCAGAGCCGCGCGCCGTATTCCAGGGGAATGCCGTTGCGCCGGAACAGGGACTGGGCCACCTGCGCGGGCGAGCGCTGCACATGGATGAAGACCGGGCATTCCAGCAGCGGCAGCCAGTGCTCCAGGGTCAGGCACAGCCGCGGGTCCTTGAGGAACCAGGGCCTGTGGGCGTCCAGCTTGAGCAGTATCTGGGCCAGGTATTCCTGCGTCTTGGCCAGCGGTTCCCGGGCGGCCGTGTTGCAACTGAGCCAGTCCACCGCCCACCAGCACCCGCCGGCGGCCCTGAGGAGCTCGTCGTTGGCCCAGACCACGTCCAGGCGCTCCCAGAAGCCTTTGGGGTTGTCCCGGGCCGCCCGGGCCATGACGTTTTCATCGCCGAAATAGCAGCCCATCATGTTGAGCAGCCGGGCCAGGGCCGAGGTGCCGGAGCGGTGCATGCCGAGCACGAGGATCTGCATCAGTCGTCCCCGCGGTCTCCGGAGGCGAAGTCCAGGAGGCGATCCGGAACGGCCCGTCCTGGCGGGGCCTGGCGGAACCAGAAGCTGCCGCCGCCTCCCGGATAGCGGCCGCGCATCAAGGCCTCCAGCTCCACGGGCAGGCTCTGCTTGGCGAAGAAGGAACCGAAGAGCATGCGGGTGCGCCCGTTGCCCAGGAGATAGGCCAGCAGCAGGTGCTGCTCGGTCCAGTGGCGGTGCAGCTCCAGGCCCCAGGACTTGGGCATTCCCGCCGGCAGGAACACGTCATGCACATGGACGGCCAGGTCGCGGACCAGGTTCGGCAGCACTCGCAGGAAGAGGTGCAGGCAGTCGCTGCCCGTCTTGACCGTGTGCGTGGAATCGATGAACAGGATGTCGCCGTCGGCCAGGGTCTCGTTGAAGAACGCCGCCGGAAGGGCCTGGGCTGGCTTCTCGAGGAGCTCGATCCCGGGGAGCCTGCGCAGCCAGGGGGAGGGGAAGGGCTCAACGCAGACGATCCGGCCGGAACCGTTGCGCCGCAAGGCTTCGAGCGCAACGAGAGTGGAGAATCCGGAGCCGATCTCCAGGATGGTGCGCGGCCTGACCCGGCGGACCATGGCGTAGTAGCTCATGGCGTCGGAATAGGAGAACATGCCGTTCTTCCAGAAATAGCTCCCGGGGGAGTCGGAGTCGCCCTCCAGTGGAGGATCGAAGTCCTGCGAGAACCCGGCGAGTTCCGCCAGGATCTCCCGCAGCGCTGCGGTGCGGAATATCTCCGGGGAGCCGAAGGGTTCGGGCTCCTGGTATTCGAAGGCAGTCTCGATGTCCCGGATCAGGGGGACGGTGGAATAGAAGTTGGCCGGCTCCACGAGCACGCCGCCGTCCTGGAGGTGGCGGTGGATGTCCGGGCCGGCGTGCATGTACTTGGTGCCGAGCCGGATCAGGGTCGCCAGTTCGGCCCGGGTCTTCCGGTCGGCGAGGGATCCGGGCTGCATGTTCAGGAGCAGCTTGAGCCAGTATTTCGCCTTCGCGACCGGGCCGGTCATCGTTTTTCCCCTGGGGCTGCGGGAGCCTGGTTCAGCTGCTGCCGGAAGGCGCTCAGCACACTCTGCGTATCTCCCAGGGCCACGGGGCGGCCCCGGTCGATCCAGAGCACGCGGTCGCAGAGCTCCTCAATCAGGTCGATGGCGTGGGAGACGATGACCACGGTGCGGTCCGAGCGGATGCGCTCCTTCATGGCCTCGGTGGACTGCCGCTTGAATTCGGCATCGCCCACCCCGAGCACCTCGTCGATGAGCAGGATCGGCGGATCGGCCTGGAAGGCCACGGCGAATCCCAGCCGGGCCTGCATTCCGGAAGAGTAGTTGCCCGCGGGCTCGTCGATGAAGTCCCCGATGCCGGAGTAGGCGATGATGGACTCGAGCTTGGCCTTGGCCTCGCGACGGCGCATGCCCAGGAGCATGGCGCTGAGCATGGCGTTTTCGCGGCCGGTGAGGTGGGGCACGAAACCCACCTGCAGGGAAAAGAGCGAGGCCTGGCCCGCCAGGTTCACCACGTCCCCCTCGTCCGGGGCGATGATCCCGGCCATGACCCGCAGGAGCGTGCTCTTGCCCACGCCGTTGCGGCCGATGACGCCCAGGGTCTCGCCGTGCAGGAGGTCGAGGGAGATGTTGCGCAGGGCCCAGAAGGCCCCGCCGGAAGTTTTTTTCCTCCGGCGGTAGCAGACCCCCACGTCGCGCAGGCTCAAGGCCACCCGGCTTGTCTCGCTCATCGCACCAGCACCTTGGGGTAGATCCGGTCGAAACGGCGCATGAGCGCGCAGGCCGAGGCCCAGAGCACGCAGGACAGGGCGAGGGTGGCCGCCAGGCCGGCCCAGCCGGGCATCTGGCCGTCGATGAGCACGGCGCGGTAGTCGGCGATGAGCACGGCCAGGGGGTTGAGATAGAGGAATGGCCGGAACGGTTCGGGGATCCGGTTGATGTCGAAGATGACACCCGAGAGGAAGAACAGCGGCATGAGCATGTTGGTGATGATCTGGTTCAGGTCGGGAACAAAGGGAACCACCGCGGCCAGCAGCCCGGCAACTCCCAGCATGAAGAAGAACTGCGTCGCCACCAGGAGGGGGAGGGTCGCCCACGCGGCGGTGGGCTCCACTCCGGAGAGGAGCAGAAAGCCCAGCAGCAGTGAGAATACAATGAGGAATTTGAAGAAGTTGGTGAGCGCAGCCGCCCAGGGGAAGACATACTTGGGCAGATAGACCTGGCGCATCAGGTTGACCCCGCCCTCGATGGACTTGGCGCAGGCGGGCAGGGTGCTGGCGAACCATTTCCAGACCACCAGCCCCACCAGGAGGAAGGCCACGATCCTGCCGCCGGCCTGCTGCCGGATGTACACGAAGAAGAAGGAGAACATGCCCAGGTAGAGCAGGGGCTCGATGATCCACCAGAGCATGCCGAGATATCCGCGCGCCGCCTCGGCCTTGAGGTCGGCGTAGGTGCGGTAGAGGATCAGTTCAACATATTTCACGCCGTTTTCCTTCTCGTTCTTCCCGTGCTCCCTGCGTGGACCGGCTGCGCGCAGGCCGTTCGTCGGAGCGTCCCGGACATGGCCTCCGCGCCGTTCCCCGGCGTCCTCTTATGGCACGACGAACACACGATAAGAGGAGGGAAGGTCCGGAGTTTCAACCGGGATGAAATTGTCATGGATGTACTGCTGAATCAAGGGGTGGGTATTGCGGAAGCGGAGTTCGTCGCGTCCTGCCAGGGGAAAGTCGATGAGCAGGGCGAAGCCGGGCGCGGCGGCCTTGATGCGGGCGAGTTCCTGGCGTTCGAATTGTTCTCCCCGGGGCAGGAGGGGGTAGCTGTCCCACATGGGGGACTGGCGCCGGAACACAGCGTAGGCCCCGGGCCAGGAAGGCGCCACCAGGAAGCTGCGGCCGCCGGGAGCGTATTGTTCCACCAGGGCTTCAAAGGCCTTCAGGTCGGAAGCGAGGCGGGGCTGGACCTTGAGCATCTCGCCTCCCACCATGGTTTCGATCCAGGGGCCCCCGGCCTTATCCCGCCAGAACGGCTGCATGGGGCCCATGACCAGCAGGCTCGCGGCGCAGAGTAGCGCGACGAGCAGTTGGCGGAGCCTGCCGGGCCGGGACGTCAGCAGGACGAAGGCGCAGGTCAGGAAGGGGAAGACGCTCTGGGCCAGGTGGCTGGAGTCAGGCCAGAAATAGGCGTGGTGCGCGTAGGGCAGGGCCGTGAACGAGGCCGCGGCCAGGACGGGTGGCGTCGGCAGGCGTCGGAGCCGCTGCCAGAAGACCAGGCCGCAGCCCAGGAAACCGGCGGCAAAAACGGCGAGGAAAAACAGTCCCCGGGTGAGGTCCTGGAGCATGGCCAGAGGGGCGCGCGTGGCGGACACGGCCAGCCAGGGCCAGGGCGCGGGAAGTTTGGACAAGTCTCCTTCGGCGAACTGGGCCGTTTGCGCGAGCGTGTCCAGGAAGGCCCTCGTGAACCCGGGGGCCGTGGCCAGCAGGGGGAGAAACGGGAGCAGTCCCACTGCGATTCCGGTCAGCCAGCAGCCCAGGGCCCTGGACAGCCGGGGACCCGGTTCGCTGCGGACCCTCAGGAAGAGCAGGGCCAGGAGGTTGGCCGCTAGGCCGTAGGCCGCGTGGTTCCGGCCGAAGAAGGCGACGATGCCGAGCACGAGGCCCGACAGGAAGTAGCGGCCGGAGGAGGGGCGCTGGAGGAGGAAGGCGAGAACGCCCATGAACGCGATGGAGATCGTGATGTCGAAGAGCTTGTGCCTGGGGAACATCCAGACGGCCAAGGTGAGCGTGGCCGCGCACCACAGGAGCAGGGAGCGCTGCCGGCAGCCCTGCCGGAGCAGGAGGAACCAGAGGAACACGCCGATGCACTGGAAGACCGCCACCGCGGCCCGGAGGCCGAGGACCCCGTCGCTGCCCCACAGCCTCATGAGGAACGCGGACCAGTAATAGCGCCCCGGCTCGTAGGAGGAGAAGTCGCGGAGCGGGATTTCCCCCAGCAGCGTGCGCTGGGTCCCGTACCATAAAAAGCCTTCGTCCCAGAGGTTCAACCCCAGGCGGTACTGGACGAGAAAGAGGACCGCCGTCGTGCCCAGGGCCAGGGCGGCTGGAAAAAGCGGCGAGGAGGCCGCGGGACGGCCGGGGGAGGGAACGCCGGCGGTCATGGCCGGGGGGGCCTCTGGACCCCGGGCCCGTCTGCCGGTTTGCGGCGGAGGAGCGCACGGGCCCTGGAGAGCAGCCGGAACAAGGGGCCTCCGCCCAAGGCCTTTGGGTCCGCGCGGGGCAGGACGAACTTTTTGCCGGTCACGGAATGGGCGACAACATGGCTGATGAGGACCGAGAGTCGTCTGCCGTCGCGGGAGAGGTTCAATTCCGCGGGTACGAAGCTCGACTGGGAGGACAGGCACGCCAGCACCCGGTCGCCGTCCGGCCGCACCTTCAGGCGGAGGTGTTTGCGTTCCCCGCCGGCCGAGAACCGGATGTGTCGTTCGCCCGCATGCGTCCGGATGGTGACGCTGAAGGGGAACGGGGTGTAGCAGGCGGCGTCGCCGCAGGCCAGCTGGAATTCCAGAAGACGGATGTCCTCGCCGCCGGCGCGCTGGACGATGGCCCCCTGCTCGGACATCCAGCGCCGATCTTTCTCTTGTGCGTGGAAGCCCAGCCAGAGGAGACGGCCCCTGGATTCGTCGAGCATCCGCAAGTGTTTCGCCTCCAGGAACCGGGCCGAATGCAGGATATCCGCCTCGGCCTCCGCGGGCAGTTCGCCCAGGAAGACCGGAGAGACGTCCGGCACGGTGTAGGGCTTGCCGCGAATGGCCTGGTACTGGCGTTCATATTCCTTCCAGGGATCGCTTCCGGCCGCGGCGGCGCCGGTGGAGGCGGAGCCGTGCACCTGGTGGAAGGTGGCCTCCCCCAGCAGGACCACCGGCCTGATGGCGGGAAGCTCCAGGGCCCGGGCGAGCAGGTCGTGGTTGGCCAATCCTCCGCCGGGGAGGTCGAAGGCCGTGTCGAATCCCCCGAGGGCGGCGAATGTCGCGGTGTGCATGAACAGGCAGTTGCTCTCGGGAATGGGCGCGAACAGGCCGTCCCGCGCGGATTGGGCCGGGACGGAGTGCCGGAAGAGCCGATAGCCGTCGTATTCCCAGCCGCTTTCGGCGAGCAGCCGGTCTTCGGCCTCGGCGTCGTAGCCCTGGGCGCGGGACTCCTGCTGCGGGGCCGGGCCGCAATGGCGGCCGAGCGTGAGCACCAGCGCGTTCCTGGAGTAGGCGGCAAAGGCGTCCAGCGCCTTGCGCAGGATGCCCGGGGAAAGGATGCGGGCTCCGTCGATGTGCAGGCCGAGGATTTCACCCCGGGCGTTGGCTGCGGCGAAATTCAGGGCCGCGCATGGCGATGGCCGCGGTTTCGGGCAGGGAACGGAGTGGAAGTTCGGTCCAAAGGCGGCCACCGCCTCCGGCGGCAGGGGCGCGCTGGAGCCGTTGTCCGCCACGAGGACCTCGTATTCGTCGCCGGTCACCCCGCGCTGGTGGAAGGGCGTCAGGGACTCCAGGGTCCTGGGGAGTTCCCGGGCCATGTTGTGGGCCGCCACGATGATGCTGATCCGCGGCGCATTCCCCGATGGGGAGGACAGTCCGGCGGCCCGGAGCAGGAGTTCGTACAGGGCCAGGGTTTCGGCATCGAGCTCGGCGCCGCCCCCGCCGCCGTGGTGCCGGAGCGCGTCGCTGAAGAAGTCGTCCGCGGGCAGAACCGGCGGCATGCCGATGGCCGCCATGGCCGCTTGCACGCTGGCCAGATAATCCGTCGCGGGCTGATCGAAACAGAGCAGGGGAAAGCGCCATTTGCGCCATAGGCTCAGGAGGCGGCGGTTGTAGCGTTTCCATATCCCGAGGCCGCGGCGGAGGGGGAATCCGTTGCGGGTCTGGAGGGAGGCGGCCACGGCGGCAGGATGGCGGAAGGTTCCGATGATCCGGACCGGAGGCAGGGCCGCGAGCCATCCCTCGAGCGTGAAAAGGGTGCGGGGATCCTTGAAGCCCCAGGAGGAATTCGTCTCCAGCTGCGCGAGGATCTCCGCGCGCTGCCGGAGCAGTATCTCCGGCCAGCGGACGAGTTCGGGCGGATCGTCCCAGGAGCCGCCGTTGTATTCCAGCAGCGAATCGTTCAGGCCGGTGACGGCGAGGTTCTCGATGTTGCCTTTGGCGTTGTAGGGATTGCTGGTCTGGACGTTGCGGAAGTCCACTCCGGCGCTCCGCAGTATGCCCGCCAGGCAACTGGTCCCGCTGCGGTGCATTCCCAGGATGATGATTGGAGTGGACATGTTCCCGCTACCTGAAGGTGATGCGCACCTTGTAGCCTTCGCGCAACGAGTTGTCGCTGTTGTCCACGCTGAACTCCAGGAGATAGTAGGAGGGCGCCTCGAACTGCGCGCTGGTGGGCGTCAGGGAGATGCTGTCCAGCCGGGCCGTCAGCCGCCGGTCGCCCAGGGATTCCACCGTGACCTCGGCCTCCTCTCCGACCTTGAGCCGGGCCACGTCGCTTTCGAAGGCCTGGGCCCGGATGAGCATGGGGTTCATGCTGCCCACGGTGAACAGCTCGCCCGGCGGAACGTAGAGGCCTTCCTCGGCGTTGGGGGAGACCTTGAGCACCGTGCCCGCCACGGGCGCATGCACGAGGATCGTCGGCGGCACGTTGGGCGGATGGATGGGCTGGCCGAACTGTTCGCGCAGCATCTTGACCTGCTCGGCCTGGTCCGCGCGAACCTGGGCCAGGGAGTTTCTGGCCGCGTCCAGGGACTTCTCCGCGATCACGATTTGGTCCGTGGTCATCTGGAGGTCCCGCTCCGCGGCCATGCCGTCGCGCACGAGGCGCTCCAGGGTGTCGCGCCGGAGCGTGAGGTCCTTGAGGTCCAGCTGGATCTTGGCGATCTCCAGTTCGCTCTTGCGCACCGCGGCGTTGACGTTCAGGCGCCGCTTGAGGTCCAGGACCAGCTGGGCGTCCAGCTTGATCTCGAGGAGCGGGGCGTCCTTGTCCACCACGTCGCCCACGTCGTGGAAGCGCTTGACCACGATCCCCGGGTAGGGGGCGATTACGGGCATGGGCGCGGCGTTGTAGATCTTGCCCGAGAGCACAAGCTGCCGTTTGGGGGATACGGGCTGGACCACGTCGGAACCCGCCGTGCTCTGGGCCGCGGCGGGACAGGCGCAGGCCAGGGCCAGGGCGCAGGCCAAGGCGGCGGCGAGCCTATTCATTTTCCACGTCCTCAATGTTCACGAAGCGCTTCATGAGGTCACCCGTCTCGCTGACCACCTGGAGCAGCGAACCTTGGTAGTTCTTGAGCATGTCGTTGGCCTTGATCCGGGCCTGGACCACGTTGATCTTCAAATCCAGGAGCTGGCGGCCGGTGATCCTGCCGCCCTGGTATTCGGTTTCGCCCTTCTGGTAGTTGAGATCCGCCAGGATCACCTCGGTTTCGGCCAGTTGGAGGAGCGTGGCCTGCTGCTGGGTCTGCATCTTCTGCATGGTCCAGCTGGAATTGAACTTCAACCGGTCGACCTCGTTGCTGAAGTCCGTGCCCAGCTGGCGCAGCTCGGCCTTGTCCACGCCGCGCAGGGACTCGCCCCACTGCCACAGGGGGATCTGGACGTTGGTGGTCAGGTAATAGCTGTCCTTGTTGCTGGAGGTGTTGGTGTTCACCTGGTCCGGCCTGCGCACCATGAAGGTCAGCGTGGGCATGAATTTGATCCACTGAGCCTTCACGTCGGCCTTGGCCAGCTCGGTGCGCACCTCCTGCATGCGCATCTTGATGCTGTTGCGCTGGGCGTAGGCCAGATCGTAGTTCTCGAGCTTGTACAGGGGCAGGACCACGTCCCGGAACTGGGGCTGGTCCAGCTTCAGGCGGTCATAGGCCGAGACGCCCATGGTGTCCTTGAGCCCCAGGAGCACTTGGAGCCGCGAGCCCAGGAGGAATTCATATTCCGCGTGCGCCAGGGCCAGGCGCTGCTGGGCGATGCGGATGTCGATATTGGAGGTCTGGACGTTTTCGAGCCGGGTGGCGTAGATGAGCCCTTTTTCGGCCAGCTCGATGAGTTCCTTGCGCGCGGCGATCTGGCGGTCCAGGTTGTCCAGGGCGATGAAGGCGTTGGCCAGCTGCAGGATGAGTTCTTGCAGGGATAGGATCTGGCCCATCTTGGCCAGCTTGGTCACGTCCTTCTGGGTATCGTGCTGCACCCAGGCCGCAATGGGGTTGTAGCTGCCGCTGCTGAGGCCAAGGCTGTTGTAGGTGTCGCCGACCTTGCGGTATTTGGTTTCCTGCCCGGCGACCAAGCGGTCCGAGGTGACGATGAAGTTCAGGCTGGGGAAGAGCCTGTACCAGGCATCCTTTTCGTCCAGCTTGCGGACCTCCACCTCGATGGCCGGGCCCTTGAGGTAGGGGGAGTGCTCCACGGCCAGGCGGACGCAGTCGGAGAGCGTCAGCGGCGTGTCGCTTCCCGGCTCGAGGGGCGGGAGCGGGGTGTCTCCCGGAGGGGGCGCGGCAGTGGTGTTCTGGTCCGGAACGGGCCGCGGGTTTCCTGCGGGAGCGTTGGGGACCTCGCCGGACGGAACCGGCCGCAGTGTGCCCAGGGGCAGGGACCCCGGTTTGCTGGCAGGGGGAATGTCCCGGAGCCGCAGGGCCGGTTCCTGGGCCGGGGCATTGTTCGGGGTCAGGGCCGGGGCCTGGAGGCTTCCGGTGGCCGGGAGCGGCGGCGTGTCGGCCTTGGGCCCGGTGGCCTGGGACGCTGGGGCCTGGGGTGCGGCCTGCGCCGCCGCAGGGGCCGGGCGGTTTTCGTAGCGGGCCGAGACAGCGGCCTGTTCCGGCGGAGGCGGGTTCACCGAGGCGCAGGAGACGCACAGGAGCAGGGCGAAAAGTCCACCACAAGCGCAGGCGAGGAGCGTTCCCGGCGATCCTCGGTCCTTGGCCGTGTCGGCCCTGGCTTGAACTGGCATGTTCCCCGTCGATCCTGTCCGAATGGTTGGGAGTTATCCGGCGGACTACAGCCTATTCTCCCCTTTCGTGTCAAGACGTTGCGAAGCTGGAGAGGGCTTGGTTTTCAGGACGCCATCCGCGAGCACGAAAAAGCGGTCGCACTGGCCGGCCACTTCCGGGTCGTGGGTGACCAGGACCATGGCCGTGTTGTGGTCGCGGATGATGGACTTGAACGAGGCCATGACGTGCTTGCTGGTATGCCCGTCCAACTGGCCGGTGGGCTCGTCGGCCAGCAGGATCTTGGGCCGGTTGATCAGGGCCCGGGCGATGGCCACGCGCTGCTGCTCACCGCCCGAGAGCATGTTCGATGGCTGGTGCATGCGCTGGGCCAGGTTGACCATGGCGAGGGCCTCCTCGATGCGGGCCCGGCGCTTGGAGCGGGGGACGCGGGCGTAGATCAGGGGGAATTCGAGGTTTTCATAGACCGTGGTGTTCTCGAACAGGTTGCAGGACTGGAGCACGAAGCCGATGGAGTCGCGGCGCAGGGCCGCGTGCTCCCGGGTGGAGAGCTTGAGGATGTCGGTTCCGGCCAACAGGAAGCGGCCCGAGGTGGCCTGCTGAAGCAGCCCCAGGATGTAGAGCATGGTGGACTTGCCGCAGCCCGAGGGGCCCATGATGGCCACCATCTCGCCGGGCAGGATGCTCAGGTCGATGCCGTTGAGCACGGGAATCTGCCCGGAGGGGGCGTTGTAGATCTTGCGCAGGTCCTTCAGGACGATGATCGGTTCCATGGGCTCACTCGTACCGTATGGCCGTTACGGCGTCCATTCTGGCCGCGCGCAGCGAGGGGTAGAGGCCGGCCACCATGCCCAGGAGGCAGGAGAAGACCAGGCTGACCAGGGCGTAGTGCAGGATGACCTGGTGGGGCGGGATGCTGCCCAGGTAGTGGCTGGTGACGCTCACGGCCAGCAGGCCCAGGCTCACGCCCAGGATTGCGGCGCAGAAGCTCAACACCACGGACTCGCAGAGGATCTGGAGCATGATGTCGGCCTCCTCCGCGCCCATGGCCTTTTTCAGGCCGATCTCCCGGGTGCGGGCCGTGACCGAACTCATCATGCCGTTCCAGATGCCGAAGCCGCCGAGCACCAGGGTGGCGCCGATGGACAGGTAGATGAACAGCTCCACCCACCAGACGATGGTGATGATCCGCTTGAGCTGGTCCCAGGCCACTTCCACCTTGAGGAAGCGCGTGGACTGGTGGCGGGCGACGGACTCGGGGATGACCTTGGAGACCGCGGGCACGTCGTCCCAGGTCTTGCAGCGCACGAACAGGCGGTTGGTGCGGATCTTGTTGTCGGGATTGCGGTCCATGGCCGTGGTCAAAGGCACGAAGGCGTAGCGTTTGCGGTCGCCGATCTGCAGGCCGTCCACCACGCCGGTGACGAGGTAGAGGTCCGCGCCGATGGGCAGGTAGGTGCCGACCACGCTGTCCTCGCCGCCCAGGGCCTCGGCCAGGGTCCGGCCCAGGACGCAGACACGCTCGCGTCCCTGGACCTCCTGGGCCGCGAAGAGCGTCCCGGTCACGGCCTCCAGGTTGTTGGCGCTCCAGTAGTTCTCGTCCACGGAATGCACCGGGAGCTGGACGTTGGTCTGGTGGTGGAGGATGCTCAGCCAAAGGATTTCTTTGGCCGTGGCGCTGAGCACGGCCACCCCGGGCAGGGCCGCGATCTCCTCCAGGGCTCCGGCAGTGAAGGATTCCGGCCGGGCTCCGGGCTGTTTCTCCTCATCCAGGCTGACCTTGATGAGGGTCACGCCGCCCAGGAGGTCGAGGTCGCGGTTCAGGTTCTTCTTGACCTCGTCGCCCATGGACAGGATGGCGATGAGCCCGGCGATGCCCAGGGCGATGGCCAGGACCACGCCGAAATTGCGCCGTTTCTGCCGGAAGACCTGGCGGATGCTGAGGACGAGGATGTCTCTGGGGGAAATCACGGCCTGCTTCCAGTCAGCGGCGCCGGACGCCTGGGGAGCGCGGCGGCGGCCACGGGGAATTCACGTCCGGAAAGTCCGGTCGGGATGCCAGCGTCGATGCGTTCATGGACCTCGGGAGCGGTCGGGGCCCTGCTCCCCGGGCTTGCGGAGCGCCATGCGCCGCCCCTTTCTCGTTGCATTCGGTCATGAACAATGCCCTGGTCCATGTCAAGTTTTTTCAACGGATTCGGAGCCCGCAGGAACCGGCCCGCGCCTTGCCTTGCGGTGGGATTTGGGTCATACATTTTTCCTGGAAAGTCGGATATCTCCCGCGGCGGTCCCGTACGGGCGGGACCATGCGCCGTTTTCGGATTCGCTCCCGGCACAGCGGGGGAATGACAGGGGTGTGCAGCGCATGAAGGCTCTGTTCCGGCTCATCCTGGGCGCCGTGTTCCTGGCGGCCGCGCTGTGCGTCGCGGACCCCGGCCGCGCCCGGGCCATGGACCTGGAGGGCAGGATCACGCACCCTTGGTCCCTGGAGGTGCGCAATCCCTACGCCGGGACCTGCGTGGAGGTGCGCGCGGACATCGGCGACACGGTGGAGGCCGGCGGCATCCTGGCCGTGTACCGCCTGGACAACAGGGACCGCGAGAACATCCAGCAGACCTTGAGCGAAAGTGAGCTGCGCTCCCGGCAAGGGGAGCTGCGCCTGCTCGAGGCCCAGGGGCGCGAGGCCTCGGCCCGGCGGGACAAGCTGCGGGAGGCCTTGGCGGCCGGCGTCGAGAGCCAGGCCCGGCTGGAGGCCAACAACGCCAATGTGGAGCTGCTCGAACAGCAGATCAGCAGCCTGCGCGCCGATATCCAGGAACTTGCCGCGCGTCTGCGGGAGGACCGGGACAGTATCCGCGAGGATCTGGGCGGGGCGCCGATTCCAGCCGACAACGCACCCCGAGAGGCCTTTCTGCGTTCGCCCACGGCCGGGGTGGTTTCGGGTCAGGAGATCAGCCCCCGGGACGAGATGCCCAAGGGCAAGCTGTGCTTCCGCGTGGCGCGGAGTATCTTTCATGTCAGCTGCCGGATCAGTGCCGCCGACTATGTGCGACTGAAGGCCGGGGACGTGGGCCGGGCGACGATTCAGAGCCTGCCGGGAGAGAGCTTCGAGGCGGTGCTGCTTCCCTTGCCGCTGACCGCCGAGGACAAGGGGCCCAACGCGGCCGCCGCCTATGAGGTCGAGTTCCTGATCCGGGGGCTGGACCGCTTTGTCAGCGAGGACGTGCGGGCCAGGGTCAACCTGGCCAAGTGAGGCGCGGCGCCTCTGCCGGGCGGGAAAGAGTGCACAAAAAAAGGGTTGGGTGTTGCATCCAACCCTTTGCCTTTGCTGGAGCCGGCGATGGGACTTGAACCCGCGACCAGCTGATTACGAATCGAAAAACGGGCCAATTGTATCAATTGGTTGCAAGAGCATATTCTTATATTTCACGATGTCATTTATGTATGGGCATTCATGAATATTTCCGTTTTTCCATCCGCATTGTACCCAAATTGTACCAAGAAAATGTCCCGCTCAACCCGTAAAAATCGCCCTGATTTGAACCGGGAGCGCGAAGCATGGGCACCTGATTTTTGACGATGACGGTCGGGATACGGCTGGATCGTCCGGCGGTATTATGAAGTTACTCAAGTCATGCGTGGCCTGCCGCGATGCAGTGAAAGGGTCTCGTTCTTTCAGACAGTTCCTCTGATTTCGGCGAGGAGCGGACGAGCGGCTGGAGACCTCGGAGTCCAGCATCTACGCCGTGGGAGACAGCCTGGGTCTCCGCCGAAGGTCGTGTGGCCGCCCTGCACTGTCTGGGCGGCGCGGAGCGCATGGATTACGACGTGGTGCCCGCCGCGGTCTTCGCCGCCCCCGAGTTCGCCAGCGTGGGGCTCACCGAGGCCCAGGCCCGCCCGGGCCGGCGGTTCCGCACCACCTTCAGCCGATTGAGACAGATCAGGCCGTTGTTGCCCGCGGGCGGGCCGCTCGGGACTGGGACGCGCAGGGAGGCCACATCACCTTGTCCGGGCCAGGCTCCTGCGGAATAGGGCCAGGGCCAGGAGGAAAAAAGTCAGGCCGATGCCGGCGATGGTCAAAAAACGGGGCCAGACCACGGCCAGGCCCGCCCCGCGGTAGAGGATGGCCTGGGCCAGGCTGACAAAGTGCGTGGTGGGCGCGGCAAGCATGATGTCCTGGACCAGCCCCGGCATGCTCTCGCGCGGGGTCACGCTGCCGGAAAGCATCTGCAGGGGCAGGATGACCAGGATCATCAGCAGCCCGAGCTGGGGCATGTTCCGGGCGATGGTTCCGAGGAAGATGCCGATGGCCGCGGTGGCGAAGAAGTGGACCAGGGCTCCGCAGAGGAACAGGGGGATGGAGCCGGGCAGCGGCACGCCCAGGAGGCCGCGGACCACGAAGTACAGTGAAAAGGTCACGGTGGCCACCACCACGAGGCCCATGGACCATATCTTGCCCAGGAGAATCTCCGTGGGCGAGAGAGGCATGACCATGAGGTGTTCCAGGGTGCCGTGCTCGCGCTCGCGGACCAGGGCCGCGCCGGTGAGCAGGATGGAGAGCATGGTGATGTTGTTGATGATCTCCATGACGCTGCCGAACCAGGATCTCGTCAGGTTGGGGTTGAACTTGACGTGCGGCACGAGCTGGATGGGAGTGGCGCTCCCGCCCCGGAAACCCTGCACGAATGCGTTCACCTCGCCCCTGACGATGTTCTGGATGTAGCCCGCGCCGATGAACGATTGGGACATGACCGTTGCGTCGATGTTCACCTGGATGTCCGGCCGCCGCCCGGCCAGCACGTCGCGTTGGAAATCCGGCGGGATGTCCAGGACAAAGATGTAGCGTCCGGTGTCCAGTCCGGGGTCCATCCCGGTCCGGGGGATGAGTTCGGGGGGGTTGAAATACGGGCCGTAGAAGGCCTGCACGATGCGCGTCGAGAGCGTGGAGCGGTCCTCGTCCACCACGGCGATGGGAGCATTGTGCAGTTCCTGGGAGGTGGCCCCGGCCACCACATAGATCCCCCCGGTGAAGGCCCAGAGAATGACCGCCAGGAGCACTTTGTCGTGCCAGAGGCTGCGCAGCTCCTTGAGCCCCAGGCGAAAGACGTTGAGCAGGCGGTGCACGATCACTTCTCCTGCTTGGACAGGAAGAGCACGCTCAGTACCGTCAGGGCCGGAATCCAGGCGGCCAGGATCAGGAAGTACGAGGTCAGCTCGCGGAAGCCCAGGGCCTTGGTGAAGACGCCCCGGCTGATGTGCAGGAAGTAGGTGACCGGATACACGGCGCCGATGAACGCCCCCGGCCCCTGCAGGGAGGAGACCGGCGTGGTCAGGCCCGCGAAGGTGATCGTGGCCATGAGGGTCAGAATGGCCGTGAGGGCCAGAGCCGCGATCTGGGTCCGGGCGAAGGCCGAGAGGAACAGGCCGATGCCCGTGGTCACCGTGACGAAGAGCAGCGCGCCTGCGGTCAGGGCGGGCAGGCTGCCCTTGACCGGCACCCCGAAGACGAACACGGCCAGGGCCACCAGCCCGAAGTAGCTGACCATGCTCACGGCCACGTAGGGCAGCTGCTTGCCCAGGAGGAACTCCAGCCGGGTCACGGGCGTGACATAGAGGTTGGTGATGGAGCCCAGTTCCTTTTCCCGGACCACGCCCAGGGCCATCATGATCGAGGGGATGAACACGAGCAGGAGCGGGATGACCGCGGGAACCATGGCGTAGAGGCTCCGGAAATCCTGGTTGTAGCGGTAGCGCACCTGGACGTCGGCCGGCGACGCAGCGGCCTTGCCGCCGGTGCGTAAGGCCAGCTGGCTGAGATACAGGGTGTGCATGCCCTCCACGTAGCCGCGCACGGTTTCGGCCCGGAAGGGCATGGCTCCGTCCACCCAGACTCCGATCTCCACGCTGCGGCCGCGTTGGAGGTCCCGGCCGTAGTCCGGCGGAAATTCCAGGGCCACGCTCAGGCCGCCCGCGGCCATGCGCTGGTCCAGGTCGTCCTGGCTTTTCAGGGGCGGCTTCTGGATGAAGTAGCGTGAGCCGGCAAGGTTCTGGATGTAGTCCCGGCTTTCCGGGGACTGGTCCCGGTCCAGGACCGCGAAGCCCAGGTTCTCCACGTCGAGGTTCAGGCCGTAGCCCATGATGAAGAGCAGGATCACCGAGCCCAGCAGGGACACGGCCAGGCGCACGGGATCGCGCAGGATCTCCCGCATCTCGCGGCCGGCATAGGCGATGAGCCGCTGCAGGCTGAAGCCCCGGGAGTCCGGCTGGGCCGTCTGCGGCGGCCGGACCGCCACCGGCGCAGCTGCGGGCGTCTCCTGCCCGCCGCCAGCGGCTTCCTCCAGATAGTCGATGAAGGTCTCTTCCAGGGTCGCCTTGCCGCGCTCCCGGATGAGCCGGGCCGGTTCGCCGCTGGCCAGAACCCGTCCCGCGTGCATGAGCGAGATGCGGTCGCAGCGCTCGCCCTCGTTCATGAAGTGGGTGGAAACGAAGATGGTCACGCCCTGGTTCCGGGAGAGGTCGATGAGGAGTTCCCAGAAGCCGTCGCGGGCCACAGGGTCCACGCCCGAGGTGGGCTCGTCCAGGATGAGCATCTCGGGCCTGTGGATCACGGCCACGGCCAGGGAGAGGCGCTGGCGAATGCCCAGGGGCAGTTGCTCCGGCAGGGCGTCCGCCTGGTCCGCCAGCCCGAAGCGCGTGAGCATCTCCTCCACGCGGCCCGGGATCTCGGACTTGGCCAGGTGGAAGAGCTGGGCGTGCAGCTCTAGGTTCTGGCGCACGGAGAGCTCGCTGTAGAGCGAGAAGGCCTGGGTCATGTAGCCCACGCGCCGGCGGGTCTCCAGGTCCCGGGCGTCCAAAAGGCGGCCGAAGAGCAGGGCCTGGCCCTCGCTGGGCGGCAACAGCCCGGTGAGCATCTTCATGGTCGTGGTCTTGCCGCAGCCGTTGGAGCCGAGAAAACCGAAAATTTCGCCCCGCTGGATTTCGAAGTCCACATGGTCCACGGCGGTGAACGCACCGAAGCGCATGGTCAGGCCCTGGGCGGTGATGGCCGGATGCTCGTCTCCGCGGGCCTCGCGCGGCGGGACCACCAGGGTCTTGTGGCCCTGGCGCCTCTCCTCGGGCAGCAGCCGGATGAAGGCCGCGTCCAGGTCCGCTTCGCCGGTCCGCTCCAAAAGCTCCCGCGGCGAGCCCGTGGCCAGGACGCGGCCCGCTTCCATGGCTGCGAGCCAGTCGAACCCCTGGGCCTCCTCCATGTAGGCCGTGGCCACCAGGACGCTCATGTCCGGATTGGCCGCGCGGATGCGGTCGGTGAGCCGCCAGAACTGGCGGCGGGAGAGCGGGTCCACGCCGGTGGTGGGCTCGTCCAGGATGAGCAGGTCGGGGTCGTGGACCAAAGCGCAGCACAGGCCGAGCTTCTGCTTCATGCCCCCGGAGAGCTTGCCCGCGGGCCGCTCCCGGAACGGGGCCAGGCCGGTGGCCTGGAGCAGGTCGGCCATGCGTTGCTCGCGCTCCTCCCGGCCCTGGCCGAAGAGCTTGGCGAAGAAGCCGATGTTCTCGGCCACCGAGAGGGTCATGTACAGGTTGCGGCCCAGGCCCTGAGGCATGTAGGCGATGCGCGGGCAGACCGCGCGGCGGTGGGCGGCGTCGGCCATGTCCCCGCCCAGGGCCTCCACCCGGCCCTGCTGGATGCGCCGCGCCCCCGCGACCAGGGCCAGGAGGCTGGACTTGCCCACCCCGTCCGGCCCGATGAGCCCGGCCATGCAGCCGGAGGGGATGTCCAGGTCCACGGACTCCAGGGCCCGGACCTTGCCGTAGCGCAGCCCCACGCCGCTCAGGCGGGCGACGCTCACGGAGGTCATGGCCCGGGTTTCTTCTCGCTGAAGAGCGGCGGGACGTCCTTGGGCCAGGGCGCCGAGGGGTCCAGCTGCACCCAGGCCACGCCCGGCAGCCCGGTCTTCACCTGTTTGGCGTGGGCCAGGAGCAGGTCGCGCGGGATGTTGACCTTGATGCGGAACATGAGCTTCTCGCGCTCGGTGCGGGTCTCCACGGCCTTGGGCGTGAACTGGGCCTGGGGCGAGACAAAGGTCACCCGTGCCGGGATGGACAGGTCGGGCCGGGCGTCCAGGACGATGCGCGTCTCCGCGCCCAGGGCGGCCAGCCCGGCCTGCTCCGTGGGCAAAAAGAGCGTCATATACACGTCGCTCAGGTCCAGGAGGGTCAGGACGTTGCCGCCCGCGGCCAGGACCTCGCCCGGCTCGGCCAGGCGGTAGAGCACCCGGCCGCCCACCGGCGCGGTCAGGGTGGAGTCGTCGATGTCCGCGCGGATGGTCTCGGCCCGGGCCTGGGCCGCCTCCACCGCGGCCTGGGCCTCGAGCACCCCGGCCTGGGCCGCGTCCAGCGCGGCCTGCGCCGCCAGGATCTGGGCCTGGGCCGCTTTGACCAGAGCCGTATTGGTTTTGGTGGCAGTGACGTCCACGTCCATCTTCTCGCGGGCCACGAAGCCGCCGCTGTGCAGCTCTTTGGTCCGCCGCATCTCGGTGGTGGAGAGCTGGAGCTGGCTCGTGCGCTGGGCCAGCAGGGCCTCGGCCGCAGCGATCTCGTTTTGCCGCTGGGCCAGGGCCGCGGTGGCGCTGGTCTTCTTGTGCTGGGCCTGGACAATGGCCGCCTCGGCCTCGCGCAGGTCGGCCGTCAGGACCCGGGTGTCCATGCGGGCCAGGACCTGGCCTACGGCCACGTCGTCGCCCTCCCGGGCCAGCACCTCCACCAGTCGGCCGGCCAGTTTGGTGGAGATGTTCACCTCGGTGGCCTCGATGCGGCCGTTGCCCGAGGCAAAGGCCGGGGGCTGTGCTGGCTTGCGCAAGATGCGCCAGGCGAGCGCCGCGCCGATGGCGCAGGCCAGGATGAGCACCAGGACGAGCCAGCGATTGAGACGATTGGATGGCATGCTCCCCACTCCTGAATCACTTCGCCATGCAGGGCGGAAACGAATGGTATTCCCACAAGCTCTTTTGGGGATATGTTGTTTCAAGCATCAGTTCAAGCACCCTTTAACCTGCGCGAAGGTAGGAATGGACGAGCCGGCAGCAGTAACGGAGCGCGCGACAAGATGCTCCGAACCGCTGTGCACGTGTTCGCTGAAAAAGGGTCAAGGCCGCCACTGCCCGGAACCGCGCTCCTGGCTGGTCGCCCATGGTCCCCTTTGGGGAACCGACGGTACCCGAATTGTACCCAAAGGGGAGAGTGCACGAAAAAAGGGTTGGATGAATCATCCAACCCTTTGTCTTTGCTGGAGCCAGCGATGGGACTTGAACCCGCGACCTGCTGATTACGAATCAGCTGCTCTACCAACTGAGCTACGCTGGCCCTATGGGAGAGGGATTGATAGCCAAACCACCTATGCCACGTCAAGACCCCCCGGGCAAGGGGGCGGGCAAAGGGCCGGGCCGCTGTACACCCGGAGCCGCCTGTGCTAGCAGGGGAACGGTCCAGCGACCAGGAGCCAGACCATGTTCGACCGCCATTATTACAAATCGCTGACCAGGAGCATGATCCTCACGGTCTTCCTCGTTTCCCTGGCTCCCCTGGCCCTGATCAGCGTCATCACCAGCTACCAGTTCCACACCGCCTACAAGGACCGGGTCCACGCCCACCTGCGGGAACTGGTCATGAAGCACAAGCGCAACATCGACGGCTTCCTGGCCGAGAAGCTCACGGTCATCCGGGTCCTGGCCGACCTCATTCCTGAAAGCCAGTTCCGCAACGAGATCGCGCTCCAGGGCATCCTCAAGAGCCTGCGCGACCGGCACCACGAGGCCTTCGTGGACATGGGCCTGGTCAACGCCGCAGGCCTCCAGGTGGCCTACGCCGGGCCCTTCCGGCTGGAGCGCGCGGACTACGCCGAGGCCGCCTGGTTCCGCGAGGCCATGCGCAGCGAGCTGTACATCAGCGACGTGTTCCTGGGCCTGCGCGGGGCCCCGCACTTCATCGTGGCGGTCAAGGTGCGGGCCCGGGGCGAGGAGTGGATCCTGCGGGCCACGGTGGACTTCGTGGCCTTCAACGAGCTGGTGGAGAGCGTCTCCGTGGGCGAGACCGGCCTGGCCTACATCGTCAACGCCCAGGGCGAGTTCCAGACCAGGCCCCGGCGGGAGCCCGCGGTGGGCGGTCCGGAGCTCAAGGCCATCCTGGCCCGGCGCGGGCAGTCCGGCCCGGCCGCGGGCTTCTCCCCGGAATCCGCCGGGGGCCGAGGCCAAGCCTCCCAGTCCATGGTGGACCTGGACATGGTCCGGGACCAGGCCGGCCGGGAGTGTCTGCTCTTGAACGCCCCGCTCAAGGACGGCGACTGGACGCTCATCTACCAGCAGGAAGTGGCCGACGCCTACCAGAGCCTGTTCCACGCCCGGAACCTCTCGCTGTTCGTCATCCTGGCCGGCGGCGTGGGCATCCTGCTCATGGCCTTTGTGGTCTCCAACCGCATGGTCTCGCGCATCGTGGACGCCGACCGCGAGCGCGACATGATGAACGAGCAGGTCATCGAGGCCGGCAAGCTGGTCAGCGTGGGCGAGCTGGCCGCGGGCATCGCGCACGAGATCAACAACCCGCTGGCCATCATCATGGAGGAGGCGGGCTGGGTCCAGGATCTCCTGGACGACGAGTACCTCAAGAAGAGCGAGAGCTACGGCGAAATGGCCCGGGCCCTGACCCAGATCCGCGACCAGGGCGACCGCTGCCGGGGCATCACCCACAAGCTGCTGAGCTTCGCCCGCAAGATCGACCCCACGGTGAAGCCGGTGCAGATCAACGACATCGTGCGGGACATGGCGGCCCTGTCCGAGCAGCGGGCCCGCTTCGCCAACGTGCACATCATCGCGGACCTGGAACCGGACCTGCCCGTGGTCCCGGCCTCGCCCTCGGAACTCCAGCAGGTTCTGGTGAACCTCATCAACAACGCCATCGACGCCATGGAGCAGAAGGGCGGCGAGCTCAAGCTGCGGACCCGCTCCGAACCCGGCTTCGTGACCGTGTCCATCGCCGATTCGGGCATGGGCATCCCCAAGGCCAACCTGGCCCGCATCTTCGACCCCTTCTACACCACCAAGCCGGTGGGCAAGGGCACGGGCCTGGGGCTGTCCATCTGCTTCGGCATCGTCAAGAAGATGGGCGGGACCATCAGCGTGGAGAGCGCGCCGGACCAGGGCGCCACCTTCCACGTGCGGCTGCCCCGCGCGGAGGGCAAGGCATGAGCGAAGCCATGACGGTCAGCGTGCTCCTGGTGGACGACGAGGCCCCCTTCCTGGAGACCCTGCGCAAGCGGCTCACCCGCCGCGGACTCGCCGTGGAGACGGCCGGGGACGGGGCCGCGGCCCTGGCGGCACTGGAGCGGGGGGTCTGCGTGGACGTGGTGGTCCTGGATGTGAAGATGCCGGGGCTCTCGGGCCTGGACGTGCTCCAGAAGATCAAGACCCTGCACCCCCTGGTGGAGGTGGTCCTGCTCACCGGGCACGCCACCCTGGAGGGCGCGGTGGACGGCATGCGTCTGGGCGCCTTCGACTACCTCATGAAGCCCTGCGAGATGGACGACCTGCTGGCCAAGATCTTCGAGGCCAAGGGCCGCAAGAACGAGCAGGAGCGCAAGATCGGCGAGGCCGAGGCCCGCTGCCGGGGGCAGGAGCCGTGAGCCGGTCCCTGCGCGTGCTCCTGGTGGACGACGAGTCCGGTTTCGCCAGCGTGCTCAAGAAGCGCCTGGAACGCCGGAAGCACGCCGTGTGCGTGGCCCTGAGCGGAGCCGAGGCCCTCCAGGCCCTGCGCCGCCAGGATTTCGACGTGGCCCTCCTGGACCTCAAGATGAGCGACATGGACGGCCTGGAGATCCTCGACGTGTTCCGCAAGATGGTGCCCGAGATGCCCGTGATCATGCTCTCGGGCCACGGCTCGGAGACGGCCGCGCGCGAGGGCCTGGACAAGGGAGCCTTCGACTTCCTGCTCAAGCCCTGCGACCTGGAGACGCTGTTGTCCAAGATGTTTGCCGCGACCGGCGGGGCGGAGGCCCAGACATGAGCATTCGGGTGTTGTTGGTGGATGACGAGATCGAATTCCTGGAGACGCTCTCCAAGCGCCTCGCGCGCCGGGAGATCGAGGCCTTTCAGGCCAGCAGCGGGGAACAGGCCCTGGAGTTCCTGGCCGCAAACGACGTGGACGTGGTGGTTCTGGACGTGAAGATGCGCGGCATGGACGGCATCGAGACCCTCAAGCGCATCAAGGCCGCCAAGCCGGAGCAGGAGGTCATCATGCTCACCGGCCACGCCAGCATGGAGGCGGCCATCCAGGGCATGCAACTGGGGGCCTTCGACTACATCATGAAGCCCGCGGACATCAACCAGCTGCTCTACAAGATCGAGGACGCCCGCAAGAAGCAGGGGCTCAGCGCCGGCCGGACCCGGCCCAACGGGGAGGGCGGCCGCTGATCCCGGCCCGCCGCTGACGGCACGACATGGGTCTGCGCGACTGGCTTTCGGCCCTGGGGCTGAAGAAGAAGGCGGAGGTGGACGTGGCCGCCCTGCGTGCCGAGTTCGCGGCCCGCTACCACCACTTCAAGCTTTTTCTCAACGCCAACAACGCGGTCCACGAGCTGATGACCGACATCGAGGAGGGCCTGCGCGGGGTCCGGCCCTTCGGCATGCACTTCGTGCGCGCGGTCTGCACCCGCCTGTCCACCTCCACCTTCCAGCTGGTCAAGCACCTGGACGAGCTGGCCCCGGGCAAGTACGCCGAGCTGCTGGAGCGCTTCGCGGCCATCCAGAAGGAGATCAACCCCCACGTCTTCCCGGACAAGCCCAAGGCCACGGGCCCGCTGGTCATGCGCCTGCGCGACGTGGGCCGCGAGCACGTGGACCTGGTGGGCCCCAAGATGGCCAACCTGGGCGAGATCAAGAACCGCCTGGGCGTGACCATCCCCCGCGGCTTCGTGGTCACGGCCGAGGCCTACCGCCGGTTCATGGCCGAAACCGAACTCCAGGAGGAGATCGACCGCCGCTTCCAGTCCGCCGAGGTGGTCTCCACCGAGGACATCTTCAACCTGAGTTCCTCCATCCAGCAGCTCATCGTGGCCGCGCCCCTGCCCGCGGAGGTCGAGGAGGCCATCCTCCTGGCCTTCGACACGCTCAAGCAGAACGAGGGCGTCCCGGATCTGCACGTGGCCATGCGCAGCAGCGCCCTGGCCGAGGACCTGGTGGACGCCTCCTTTGCCGGACAGTACCGCTCCAAGCTCAACGTGGGCGAGGACGAGCTTCTCCCGGCCTACAAGCTCATCGTGGCCTCCAAGTACAGCCTCCAGGCCATCGCCTACCGCCTGCACCGGGGCATCCGCGAGGAGGACGTGGCCATGTGCGTGGGCTGCATGGCCATGGTGGACGCCGTGGCCGGCGGCGTGACCTATTCGCGCAACCCGCTCAACTCCCATGACGACGCCGTGCAGATCCACGCGGTCTGGGGCCTGCCCAAGGCCGTGGTGGACGGCTCGGCCGAGGTGGACGTCTTCCAGGTGGCGCGGACCGCGCCGCACACGATCCTGCGGCGGGAGATCGCCGAGAAGCGGAGCCGCTATGTCTGCCTGCCCGAGGGCACCTGCCGCATGGAGGTCACCGGCAAGACCTCCCAGGAGCCCTGCCTGGAGGACGGCAAGGCCGTGGATCTGGCGCGCATCGCCTTGAGCGTGGAGGAGTTCTACGGCCTGGCCCAGGACGTGGAATGGGCCCTGGCCCCGGACGGCACCCTGGAGGTGCTCCAGTGCCGGCCCCTGACCTCCTCCGACGACGTGCTCGGGGCCGAGGAGGTGGTGCCCGAGGACGCCCGTTTCGGCACCGTGCTGCTCAAGGGCGGCACCGAGGCCAGCCCCGGGGTGGCCGCCGGGCCGGTCTATGTGGTGCGCAAGGACGCCGATGTCCTGGCCTTTCCCCGCGGGGCCGTGCTGGTGGTGGGCCAGGCCTTGCCGCGCTGGGCCGCGCTGCTCAACCGCGCCGCGGCCCTGGTGGCCGAGCAGGGCGGCCTGGCCGGGCACCTGGCCAACGTGGCCCGGGAGTTCGGCAAGCCCGCCATCATGGGCCTGCGCGGGGCCTGCGAGGCCCTGGAGTCCGGCCGGGTGGTCACGGTGGACGCAGGCGGCCACACGGTCTTCGACGGCCGCGTGGAGGCCCTCCTGGCCCGGGCCCGCCAGCCCAAGAACCTGATGCTCGGCAGCCCGGTCTATTCGGCCCTGGAAGAGGCCGCCCGGCACATCCTGCCGCTCAATCTCCTGGACCCCGGGGACACCTCGTTCCGGGCCCGCAACTGCCGGACGCTCCACGACATCACCCGCTACAGCCACGAGAAGGCCGTGTGGGAGATGTTCCGCTTCGGCACGGAGCATGACTTTCCCCAGGCCGCGGCCAAGCAGCTCGTCTGCGGGGTGCGCAAGCAGTTCTGGGTGGTCAACCTGGACGACGGCTTCAGCGGCGAGGTCCTCGACCCCCTCGTGCAGGTGGACCAGATCGCCTCCATTCCCATGCTGGCCCTCTGGAAGGGCATGAACGTGGTGGCCTGGGAGGGCCCGCCGCCGGTGCACACCACCGGTTTCCTCTCGGTCATGTTCGAGGCCACGGCCAATCCCGAGCTGGAGCCGGCCACCCAGGCCGAGTTCGCGGTGAAGAACTATTTCATGATCTCCAAGAACTACGTGAGCCTCCAGTCGCGCTTCGGGTTCCACTTCTGCACCGTGGAGGCCCTGGTCAGCGAACGGGCTTCGGAGAACTACATCGCCTTCCAGTTCAAGGGCGGCGCGGCCAACATGGAGCGCCGGGTGCTGCGCGCCCGGTTCGTGGCCGACCTGCTCCAGGAGTTCGACTTCAACACCCGGCTGCGCGAGGACAGTCTCACGGCCCGGCTGGAGGACCGCGAACAGTCCTTCATGGAGCACCGCCTGCGGGTGCTCGGCTACCTGGTCATCCACACCCGCCAGCTGGACATGGCCATGACCGACGCCGCGGCCATCACCGAGCGCCGCGAACGGATGATCCGGGACATCAGCACCCTGCTCTGACGCGTTATTTTCCCCCTCGGATCCGGGCCGGCCGTATTGCCCGGTGGGGGCAGTTGCGCTAGGCTCCGGGCATGGCACCAAAGCGCGTCCGCCCCTGCCGCGGGTTCACCATGATCGAGGTCATCGTGACCGTCGTGCTCCTGGGCGCGATCAGCGCGGTGATCTACGCGTCCCAGGGCTTGCTGGACACCGATCTGGCCGCCCGGGCCGGGCTGTTGCGCAACCAGATCCGCTACGCCCAGCTGCGGGCCATGAAGGGCGGTGGGGTCTATGGCCTGCGCTGCCTGGGCACGGACTACTGGCTCTTCGTCACCGAGCCGACAACCGCCTCCAACCGGGTGGCCCTGCCCGGGGAGGAGACCACGCCCGTGCATCTGGCCGCCACCGGAGTGACGCTGTCGGAATTCACCCTGTATTTCGACGCCGCGGGCCAGCCCTACACCGCCTACACGAGTTCCAGCAGCAACACCCCGGTGAGCGCGACCAACACCCTGAACATCGTCATGACCAAGGGCTCCTCCAGCGTGACCCTGTCCGTGACCCCGGAAACCGGATTCGTGCCATGAGACGCAGCCGCGGCTTCACCATCCTGGAGATCATCATCACCGTGGTCCTGGTGGGCATCCTGGCGTCCCTGTTCATTCCGGCCATGGGCACCCACCTGCTGCGCGGCACCGAGCCCGCCAACCGCCCGGCGGACGCGGGCCAGGCCCATGCGGACATGGAGGCCGTGCTGCGGGACTACGTCATCTACCTGAACACCAGCACCACACCCCAGAACGTGCTGTCCTACATGGCCACGCTGGCCAACGCCAGCGTGAGCATGACCTGGATCGATTTCAACGCCTCGGGCGTCCAGACCTCCTGCAGCACTGCCCCGAACTGCGGCGGGCTCCTGGTGACCACGGAGCAGGGCGGCCTGAGCTACAGCGCGGTCCTGACCAACGAGAAGAACGCCACGAGCTATGATGCGGTCAACTACTGAACGCGCGGCCCGGTCCCAGCGGGGCATGACCCTGCTGGAGGTCATCATCGGCATGGTCATCCTGGGGGTCATCGCCTCGGTGGGGGCCTTCTTCTTCGTCACCGGGATCAAGGGCTACACCCAGACCCGCGAGGCCTCGGACCTGGCGCTCAAGGCCGACGCGGCCCTGGAGCGCATGAGCATCGAGCTGCGGGACCTGGACGGGCTGGGCACCGGCAACAGCGTGACCGTGGTCACGGACACCTCCATCACCTACGAATCCACGGTCCTCCCCGGCACGAGGACCATCGGCCACGGGAGCGGGGTCATCTATCTCCAGACCAGCAGCGGGAGCACGCAGTACACGCTCATGGACGGGGTCACGGCCTTCCGCCTCTGGGTGGACACGGCCGAGATGAACGGCGACACGACTTACCTGGAGATCACGGCGGTGCACATTTCCTTTGTCGCGGGCGGCAAGACCTTCAGCCTCCAGGTACTGCCCCGGCAGTTCCTGCATCTCTAGGAGAACCGGTATGCGGCGGGAAGAGAACGGGGCCCTGATGCTCTACATCGTGATCGCGGTGGTGGTCTTCTCGCTGCTGGCCGGGATCATGGCCCGGAACTACAGCGCCTCCACCCGGGCCACGTCCCGTCCGGACTGCCAGAAGGCCGCCCGGCTCATGGCCGAGTCCGGGGTGCGCTACGCCATGAGCCAGCTCCGCACCGCCGCTGATGAGGCCACCTTCAACGCCCGGGTCACGGCCCTCAACGGACAGACCTTCACCCTGACCAACGGCTCGTCCTTCACCCTCACCCTGACCGGCAGCGGGACCAGCTACACGGTGAGCGCCACGGGCAATGCCCCCTGTCTGGAGGGCGATCCGGCGAGCGCCGGGCTGTCGCACTCCTTCAGCGTGGAGTCGCTGGGCTCGGGGATCGCCTTTGACAACGGCGATCTCTCGGGCTTCGAGGTGGTGGCGGGCGCGGGCGGCACCAACGCCATCACCGTGCACAACGACACGACCACCCCTGCCAACAGCTATGTGGAGTTGGGCGGCACACTGTTCGAGAACTTCGGAGCCCTCTGGTACGCCGGGAACAAGGGCGACTGCGTCAACGGCAACTGTCCCCTGGGCAACGGGGTGCGGGCCTTTTTCGAGTTCCAGTTCAACTCCGGGTCCGATGGCGACGGCTTCATCTTCGCGCTCATCAGCGCCACCACGAACACCAAGAGCACGGGCGGCGACACGACCATGGGCGAGCTCATGGGGTACGCTGGCGCGGGTACGAACAACATCGGCCTGCTGCCGCCCAAGATCGGCCTGGAGTTCGACATCTACCACAACGACTGCAACACCAACCTCTGCTCGCCCGGCTCCCGCTGCGACGGCTACAACACCAGCGACTCCTACCAGAACTCCTACGACCACTTGGCCTTTGTGCACTGGGGCGCGGAAACCGGCTCCACTGTTTCCGGCTTCTGCTCCACGGGCAAGTATCGCAACCGCTATGACGACAACCGCCACAACGCCGGAGCAACGGGCAGTAACACCGAGCCGCGCAACCCCGCCTATGGCGAGCCCGGCTTCTACACCCAGTCCGGCGGCACCAGTTGGCTGGAGGATGGCGGGGCCTTCCGCCTGCGCTACGAACTGACCCGTCACACTACCGCCGCCAGCAACGGAGACTACTGCTACGAGCTGCGGGCCTGGCTCCAGTCCACCAGCGAGACCATGCCCACGGGCATGGACGACGTGACCAAGGATTTCGAGGCCACGCCCACGGTGCAGGAGGTCTTCTATCTCTCCTCGGCCGTGAACACCCAGTTCAACAACTTCTATTTCGGCTGGACCGAGGGCACGGGCGCGGCCACGCAGCTGGCAACGCTCCGGAAGTTCGCCCTGGACTTCAAGGGGGACCCGGGCGAGCCCAAGACCATGCCCAGCGACTCCCCGGTGCTCTACCTGTCCATGCGCGACGGCTCGGGCACTACGGTCACGGACCGCTCTGCCTACGGCAACGACGGAACCATCTACAGCAATTGGTATACCCCGCCGAGCGTGGACTGGGTGCCCGGGGTGGGCTGTCCTGACTGCCCGGCGCTTTACTTTTCCGGCGGTTCTTCAAGCTACGTGACTGTGGCCGACGACAGCAGCCTGGACCTGCGGAGTGCGGGCACCGCGGCGGCCTGGATCATGCTCCCGGGCACTCCCAGCAACGGGGCCACGATCCTGCGCAAGGGCAGCAGCAGCACAAGCAACACAGAGGCGTACCGGCTCTATCTGAACAACAGGCGGCCTTCCCTGACCGTGCGCGGCAGCTCCGGCAACCGCACCATCACCTCGCCCACTGCCCTAACAACCAATCGTTGGTATCATCTGGCCGCCACCTGGAACGGGACGAACCTGGAACTCTTCGTGGACGGGGAGTCCGTGGCCACAGGCGCCGGCGTGGGCAACCTGGACGATGTGAACGGGCCGTTGTTTCTGGGCCACCGAACCACCTCCAGCGGCGCTTTCACCGGGAACATCGACGAGGTCCTGCTGTACAGTTCGGTGCTGAGCGCCGCCAAGATCAAGCAGCTCTACAACTACGGGCTCTGGGGCCGGCAGTAGCGCCCCGGCCTTTTGTCCGTCCCGCCTGCTTCGTCCACGCCTGTTCCCTGATCTGGCCCGGTCCTTGAATGGCTGGGAACGGAAGGGTCTGCGGCCCGGTCCGCGCCCCGGCCTCCCCGTGTGGGGATTGTCCTGGAAATTGAGGCCAATGAAGGCCCGGGCAGGGGCCCGCGAAGAGGCGCGGGCGCGGGAATCCGCGCACCTTCTGTTCAACAATAATGTGCAGCCTGTGGGGCTTTGTTGGGCAAAAATGTGAAAAAGCCTTGGCACCAGCCAAGGCAAGGGCTGAATCCGGGAGGTTCTTGTGCACCGGAAACACGCCGTGTTCGTTTACGGGACGCTGAAGCGGGGGCTGTCCAACCACTTCTTTCTGCGCGAGGCCCGCTTCCTGGGCCAGGCCCAGACCGTGGAGCGCTACGCCCTGTATGAGGACGAGATTCCCCTCGTGACCCGGAGCCAGGCCGTGAGCCCCATCCAGGGCGAGGTCTACGAGGTGAGCGAGAAGATCCTGCACCACCTGGACGTGCTCGAGCAGCATCCGGAATTCTACCGCCGCGAGCTGGTGCAGGTCCAACTGGAGGACGGCTCCCGGCGCGAGGCCTGGCTCTACTTCTCCCCGGAACCCAAGGGCGCGCTCCTGCCGGAAGGCGTCTGGCCGCGCCCGTCCCAGGCCGGAGAGGCCTGAATCCCGTGCCCGGGGAACCGCCCGGGCAGCAGCAACACCTTCACCATGTCCCCGGCGGCCAGGCCCGGTCCCGGGGGAATGCACAGCAGGCCTTGGGCCAGGAGCATCTGGCCGCGCGGGCAGTGCTCGCGGTCCAGGGGCCGGGCCAGGAGCCGCCCGTTCTCCAGGGCCAGGGAGCAGGACGTCAGGCGCAGAGCCTGGGCCGAGCCCCGGGCCGGGGTTGTCAGCGTGGCCAGGGCCGCGGGCGGCGCGCCGGACAGCCCGCGCAGGCCGAACAGCGCGGGCAGGACCAGGGCCCGGCAGGCCGCGAACACCGCGGGCGGGGTGCCCGGCAGGCCGAAAAGCAGGCAGCGGCCCCGGCAACAGGCCAGGGCGCTCTTGGCCGGGTGCAGGGCCAGGCCCTGGAACAGGGGCTCGAACCCGGCCCGCAGGGCCGCGGCCAGGGAAAAGTCCCGTTCGCCCGGACCGGTGCCGCCGGTGGTCACGATAAGGTCGAAGTCCTCGGCCGCAAGGGCCTGGGCAATGGCTTCGGGCTCGTTGGCGCAGACCCGGGCCGCCACCTCCCCGGCCCCGCCTTCCCGCAACAGCCCCTCGAGCAGGAGCAGGTTGTCGGCCACCAGCAAGGGCCCGGACGCGGCGCCCGCGGCCTCCAGGGGGAGCAGTTCGTTGCCCACGGCCAGGACCAGGACCCGCGGGGCCGGAAAGACCCGGGCCTCCCGGCGGCCCAGGCTGGCCAGGGCCGCGGCCGCGGCCGGCGTCAGGACCTGGCCGTGGGCCAGCACAGGGGTGCCTTGGGCCAGTTCCGAGCCCGGTCCGCGCACGCCGTGCCCCGGCGCCAGCGGGGCCTCCAGCAGGACCGCCTCGGGCTCCAGGCGCACGTCCTCCCGGGCGGCCACGGCGTCGGCTCCAGGCGGCAGGGGCGCGCCGGTGAGGACGCGGCAGGCCTGGCCCGGCGAAAGCGGGCCCGGGGGTTCGGTGCTCGGCCGGACCTGGCCGGACAGGGGCAGGCACAGGGGATTTTGCGGGGTCGCCGCGGCCGTGTCCGCACTGCGCAGGGCCACGCCGTCCAGGGCCGAGCGGGGCCGGGACGGCACGTCCTGGTCCGCGCGCACGTCCTCGGCGGCGGCCAGTCCCAGGGCCTGGGCCAGGGGCAGGCTGCGCGGCTCCCGGGGCCGGGCGGCCTCCAGGAGCAGGGCCAGGGCCGCGTCCAGGTCCAGTTTGCGGGTCACGTCCAGGCGTCCGGTCATGGCCGGGTCTCCCGGCGGGCCAGGGCCCGCAGTTGTTCCAGCTCTTCGGGGGTGTTGGCGTTGGCAAAGGAGAGCAGGTCCGGGTCCGCGGCGCGCAACTCGGCCACGGGCACGGCCCGCACCCGCACCTGGGGGAAGAAGCGGATGATCTGGAACACGTCCTGCTCCAGGAGGGCCTGGACGGGTCCGAGGCAGGCCTGCGAATAGAAGGCGCAGAGCGGCTCGTAGTGGCCGTTCTCCTGGATCGGGGCGAGCACGTCCAGGTCCGGGGTCAGGTCCCGGAGCAGGGCCCGCACCAGCGCGGGCTGGAGCAGGGGCGTGTCGCAGGCCGTGACAAAGACGAACGGCGTGGCCGCGTGGTGCAGGGCGGCGTGGATGCCGGTGAGCGAGCTGCGCTGGGCGAAGCGGTCGGTGACGGCCCGCAGGCCCAGGGCCTCATAGGGGGCCGGGTCGCGGGTGACCACCAGGATTTCCTCGAAGAACGCGCCCAGGGTCCGGGCCAGGCGGCTGACGATGGGCTCGCCGCCCACCTCCAGCAGGGCCTTGTTCACCCCGCCCATGCGCCGTCCCTGACCCCCGGCCAGAATGGCCCCGGTGACGTCCGCGCGTCTGTTTCCGTCGTCCATGGCCGGCATTGTGGCAGAAAAGCCCCGGGCCAACAACGCCCGCCCCCTCTTTTGGTTTGAAAAAATGCCCTGCCGGGGATATGCTCGGCCATGTCCCGGAATCCCGCAGCCAGGAGCCCGTCGTGAGTCAAGGCATGGACCTCCAGGCCTTTTTCTATCCGCAGACCGTGGCCGTCATCGGCGCCTCGGACAAGCCGGGCAAGGTCGGCCACACCATCGTGGCCAACATGCTCGGCGCGGGCTATGCGGGCCGCCTCATTCCCGTGAATCCCAAGGCCGGGACCATCGAGGGCCTGCCCGTGACCACGGCCGTCAAGGACTTGCCCAAGGGCCTGGACCTGGCGGTCATCTCCGTGCCCCGCGACGGGGTCCTGCCCGCGCTCCGCGACCTGACCGAGATCAACGCCAAGTCGGTCATCGTCATCACCGCCGGGTTCAAGGAGGTGGGCAAGGAGGGCTTCGACCTGGAGCGGGACATGGCCGAGATGGCCCGCGCCCAGGGCATGGCCCTGCTGGGTCCCAACTGCCTGGGCATGATGAACACCGGCCACGGCGTGAACGCCTCGTTCGCCGCGGGCCAGCCCTCCAAGGGTCACATCGCCTTCTTCTCCCAGTCCGGCGCACTCTGCGTGGCCATTCTGGACTGGGCCCTGGGCGAGAACATCGGTTTTTCCAAATTCGTGAGCCTGGGCAACAAGGCGGTCCTGGACGAGGCCCACATGCTCGACTATCTGGGCCGCGACCCCGAGACCAAGGTCATCCTGGGCTACATCGAGAACGTGGAGCACGGGCCCGAATTTCTGCGCCAGGCCCAGGCCGTGACCCGCAACAAGCCGGTGATCCTGATCAAGTCCGGCACCACGGCCGCGGGCGCCAAGGCCGCCAGCTCCCACACCGGGGCCATTGCCGGGTCCGACGCGGCCTACACCGCGGCCTTCCGCCAGTGCGGGGTGATCCGCGTGGGCGACGTGGAATCCCTGTTCAACCTGGCCGAGGCCTTCTCCCACCAGCCCCTGCCCCGGGGCCCCAACCTGGGCATCGTGACCAACTCCGGCGGCCCGGGCATCCTGGCGGCGGACGCCTGCGAGCGCTCCCGGCTGCACATGGCCTCCCTGAGCCAGGCCACCATCGCCAAGCTCCAGTCGTTCCTGCCGTCCTTCGCCGCCCTGTACAACCCCGTGGACATCATCGGCGACTCGGACGCGGCCCGCTACAAGCTGGCCATCGAGGCCGTGCTGGCCGACCCCATGGTGCACTCGCTCCTGGTCATCCTGACCCCGGTGGCCTCGGTGGAGGTGGAGGCCACGGCCCAGGTCATCGTGGACGCGGCCAGGCGCTCGGACAAGCCCATCTTCGCCTGCTTCATGGGCAAGAAGTATGTGGCCCCGGGCCGGCGCATCCTGCAGGAGGCCGGGGTGCCCTGCTACGCCTTCCCGGAGCCGGCCATCCACAGCATCGAGAGCATGTATTCCTACGCCCTGCGCCGCAACCGGCCCGAGCCGGTCTATCCGGACATCGTCCGCGACCTGGACCGGGCCCGGGCGGTCATCGACACGGCCAAGGGCAAGGGCCGCTCCGAGATCGTGGAATTCGAGGCCCAGGAGGTGCTCACGGCCTACGGCCTGCCCACCCCCAAGACCCGGCTGGCCCGCAGCAGCGACGAGGCCGCGGCCGCGGCCGCGGAACTGGGCTTCCCGGTGGTGCTCAAGATCGCCTCGCCGCAGATCTCGCACAAGTCCGACGTGGGCGGGGTCAAGGTGGGTCTGGCCGACGAGGCCGCCGTGCGCGACGCCTTTTTCGACATCACCACCCGGGCCCAGCGCCTGCGCGAGGACGCCTACATCGCGGGCTGTCTGGTCCAGGAGATGGCGCCCAAGGGCTCCAAGGAAGTGATCATCGGCTTCAAGCGCGACGAGCAGTTCGGGCCGCTCTTGATGTTCGGGCTGGGGGGCATCTACGTCGAAATATTGAAGGACATCGCCTTCCGCCTGGCCCCGGTGTCGCGGGCCGACGCCTTCGAGATCGTGCGCGAGATCAAGTCCTACATGCTGCTCAAGGGCGTGCGCGGCGAGAAGCCGGTGAACTTCAAGGCCATCGAGGACATCATCCTGACCATGTCCCGGCTGGCCCTGGATTTCCCGGAGATTTACGAGGCTGAATTCAATCCGGTGCTGGTCAACCATGAGCGGGCCGTGGTGGCCGACGTGCGCATGACCCTGCACCAGAGCGGATGAAGAAGGAACGAGACGAGGCCCAAGCGGGCCTGGGGAGGTCGTCATGATCGGCGTGTACGTGGGCTCCACCGCCGGGTATTCGGGGAAAAACCTCATCGCCATGTCCCTGGGAATGAAATTCCAGAAGGAGGGCCTGAACGTCGGCTACATGAAGCCGGTGGGCGCCGTGCCGCGGCGCACCGGCGACAAGGTGGGCGACGAGGATGCCTTCTTCGTCCAGGAGGTCCTGGGCCTGGACCAGGACCCTGAGCTGGTGACCCCGGTGCTGGTGACCCGCGACTTCACGGTCAAGGCCTTCACCACGGGCTGCGGCGATCTCATCTCGGGCATCTCCCAGGCCTTTGCCAAGCTCTCGGCGGGCAAGGACGTGATGATCGTCCAGGGCTCGGGCACGTACCTCGGCTCGGGCACCTACTGCGGGGTGGAGGGCAGCCGCGTGGTCAAGGCCCTGGGCCTCAAGGCCGTGCTCGTGGACCGCTACCAGAAGGAGCTGCACTACGACTACGTGCTGCGCGCCCAGGCCGCCTCGGGCGACGACCTGGCCGGGGTCGTCTTCAACGACGTGCCCGAGGCCTACATGGAGGAGGCGAAGGGCCTGATCCAGCCCTTCCTGGAGCGCCAGGGCGTGCACATCCTGGGCATCATCCCCTCGGACCCGCTCATGGGCGCGATCAAGGTGGCGGACCTGGCCGAGCGCCTCAACGGCAAGCTCATCTCGGCCCAGACCAAGGGCGAGCGGGTGGTGGAGAACTTCCTCATCGGGACCATGCAGGTGGAGAACTTCCTGACCCACTTCAAGCGCCACAAGAACTCCGCGGTCATCGTGGGCGGCGACCGCTCGGACGTCCAGCTGGTGGCCCTGGAGGGCAATTCGCCCTGCCTCATCCTCACCGGCAACCTCTATCCCAACGACATCATCCTGACCCGCTCCGAGGTCCTGGAGACGCCGATCATCGTGGTCCGCGAGGACACCTTCACCGTGGCCAAGAAGATGGAGAACATCCTCACCAGCCACAAGCTCAGGGACATGATCAAGGTGAACCACGGGGCCCAGCTCGTCACGGCCAACGTGGACTTCGCCCTGCTCAAGAAGCGCCTGGGGATGTAGGGAACAAAAAACAGAAGCGGCGCAGTCCCGTGCGGGGCTGCGCCGCTTTTTTGCGGGGAATCTACAGGATGTAGCGCGACAGGTCCCGGTCCTCGACCACGTCCTGGAGCTGGGCCTGGACATAGGCCCGGTCCACGAGCACGCTCTGGCCGCCGCGGTCCGGGGCCGCGAAGGACAGCTCGGAGAGGAGCTTCTCCATGATGGTGGAGAGGCGCCGGGCCCCGATGTTTTCGGTCTCCTCGTTGATCTTCTCGGCCATGCCCGCCACCTCCTCCAGGGCCTCGCGGGTGAAGTCCAGGGTCACGCCCTCGGTGGAGAGCAGGGCCTTGTACTGCACCGAGAGGGCGTTCTGGGGCTCGGTGAGGATGCGGTAGAAGTCGTCCTTGTTCAGGGCCTCCAGGGTCTCGCGCAGGGGGAAGCGGCCCTGGAGCTCGGGGATGAGGTCCGAGGGCTTGGCCTGGTGGAAGGCCCCGGCCGCGATGAACAGGATGTGGTCGGTCTTGACCATGCCGTACTTGGTGTTCACCACGCAGCCTTCGACCACGGGGAGCAGGTCGCGCTGCACGCCCTCGCGGGACACGTCTGGGCCGCCGTGCTCGCTGCGGGCCGCGATCTTGTCGATCTCGTCCACGAACAGGATGCCGTCCTGCTCCACGCGCTCGCGGGCCGTGTCCAGGACCTTGTCCATGTCGATGAGCTTCTCGGCCTCCTCGGCCACCAGGACCTCGAAGGCCTCGCGCACCTTCATGGTCTTGAGCTTCTTCTTGGCCGGGAACATGCGGCCCAGGGCCTCCTGCATCTGCATGCCCATTTCTTCCATGCCCGGGATGGCCGCGATCTCCATCTGCGGTCCGGCCTGGGAGCGCACCTCCACCTCCACGCTACGGTCGTCCAACGCCCCGTCGCGCCAGAGCTTTCTGAGCTTCTCGCGGGTGGCGTCCTCCCTGGGGGCGGGGGATTCGGCGGGGCGCATCATGAAGCCCGCGCCCGGACCAGCCGGGCGGCCGCCGGGCACGAGCAGGTCCAGGAGGCGCTCCTCGGCCTGCTCCTCGGCGCGGATGCGCACCCGTTCGCGCTCCTCGGTCTTGACCATGTTCACGCCGATCTCCATGAGGTCGCGGACCATGGATTCCACGTCCCGGCCCACGTAGCCCACCTCGGTGAACTTGGTGGCCTCCACCTTGAAGAACGGGCAGCCCGCCAGCTTGGCCAGGCGGCGGGCGATCTCGGTCTTGCCCACGCCCGTGGGGCCCATGAGGATGATGTTCTTGGGCGCGATCTCGTCGCGCAGGGCCGGGTCCAGCTGGCGGCGGCGCCAGCGGTTGCGCAGGGCGATGGCCACCATGCGCTTGGCCGCCTTCTGGCCGATGACGTGCTTGTCCAGTTCCGAGACGATCTCCCGGGGGGTCAGGTTGCTCATGGCGCTTCGGTCCCCTTGCCCGCCTCGCGGGTCAGGACGGTGAGGTTGTCGTTGGTGTAGACGCAGAGTTCCGCGGCGATGTGCATGGCCCGTTCGGCCACCTCCTGGGCCGGAAGGTCCGTATTCCGGGCCAGGGCCCGGGCCGCGGCCAGGGCGTAGGGCCCGCCCGAGCCGATGGCGGCCAGGCCGTCGTCGGGCTCGATGACGTCGCCGGTGCCGGTGATGATCAGGATGTTTTCGCCGTCCGCGGCCAGGAGCATGGCTTCCAGGCGGCGCAGGTACTTGTCCGTGCGCCAGTCCTTGGCCAGTTCCACCGCGGCCCGGGTCAGGTTGCCGGAATAGGCCTCGAGCTTCTTCTCGAAGCGCTCGAACAGGGTGAAGGCGTCGGCCGTGGCCCCGGCAAAGCCGACCATGACCTTGTCCTTGTAGATGGAGCGGACCTTGCGGGCGGTGTGCTTCATGGCCACGCCCTGGCCCAGGGTCACTTGGCCGTCGCCGGCCATGGCCGTGCCGCTCTTGTCCTTCACCGCCAGGATGGTCGTGCCTTTCAGTTCCACGGGGGTCTCCGTCAGAGGATGGTCCGGGCCAGGTCGGCCCAGCGTTCCAGGTTTTCCCGGCCGAACAGGGTCAGCCGGATTTCGGCCAGCAGGCCCTGTTCCAGGCCCTGGCGCAGCTCGGCCAGGGCCACGGGCGCGGCCAGCTCCACGGGATAGCCGTAGGCCCCGCAGCTCAGGGCCGGGAAGGCCGCGCTGCGGCAGCCCTGCTCGTGGGCCAGGCGCAGGCTCCGGCGGAAGGCCGAGGCCAGAAGTCCGGGCTCGCCCGCGTGACCGCCGCGCCAGATGGGGCCCACGGCGTGGATGATCCACTGGGCCGCGAGGCCGAAGCCCGGGGTGATCACGGCTTGTCCGGCCGGGACCTCGCCGTGCTCCTCCACGTGCATGCGGCAGGCCGCCTGGAGGGCCTCCCAGCCCGCGGCCCGGTGGATGGCTCCGTCCACGCCTCCGCCCCCGGCCAGCCGGGAGTTGGCGGCGTTGACCACGGCGTCGGTGTCCGCGCGGGCGATGTCGCCCTCCACCAGGAGGAGTGTGCCGGAACCCAGGGACCAGGCGGGCATACGGCGGCCTTTGGCTCGAGGTTGCACGATTTCAGAAGATAAGACCGGGGGCGGGAAAGGCAAGTGGCGTCAGGCCGGTTCCTCGCGCAGGGAGCGGATGGCGTGGGCGTAGGCCTTGAACACGTTCTCGCGGTTCATGAGCCCGATGATGGCCTGGGGATCGTCGGGGTCCACCACCGGGATCTGGCCGTAGTCCGTGTCCACGAACAGGAGCAGGGCGGTGTACAGGTCGTCGTCGGGCTTGAGCGCGGCGGGCCGTCCGGCCAGGTCGCGGACCACCACCAGGTCGAACAGCCCCTCCTCGAACAGGAAGCGGCGCACGTCGTGGATGGACAGGATGCCGGTGAGCCGGCCGAGGTTGTCGCGCACCGGGAAGAACAGCTGGGCCGTGTTGGCGATGATGTCCGTGAGGGCCTTGAGCGTGGTGCCCTCCTCCAGGACCGTGACCCGCTCGGGATTGAAGTGCTGGCCCACGGTGAGGTCCTCCAGCACGTTGATGGTGGCGTCGGCGGCATGGGCCGGGGAGTCGAACTTGTCGTCCACCTGGTGCTCGTAGAGCGAGACCTTGCGGCAGAGGACGATGCACAGGGCCGAGGCCAGCATGAGCGGGGCCAGCAGGCCGTAGCCCTTGGTCAGCTCGCAGACCATGACCAGGGGGCCGATGGGGGCCTTGGCGATGCCCGCGAAGAACGCGGCCATGCCCACGAGCACGTAGCCGCCGGGCTGCTTGGCGATGTCCGGCCAGAACTGGTGGGCCAGCTGGCCCACCACGCCGCCGCTCATGCCGCCCACGAACAGGGCCGGGGCGAACATGCCGCCGCTCATGCCCGAGCCGATGGTCATGGAGGTGGCCATGGTCTTGCCGATGACGATGGCAAACAGCATGAGCGCCGGGATCTGGCCCAGGATGGCCAGCTCCAGCCAGCCGTAGCCGCCGGACAGGACCTGGGGGAAGAACGCGCCCAGGAGGCCCGCGCCCAGGCCGCCCAGGGCCGTGGACCACATGAGCCCGACCTTGTCCATGAGCGGGAAGAAGAGCTGGAACTTGAACCAGCGGAAGGTGTGCACGTAGAGCCAGCCCGCCCCGGCGCAGGCCAGGGCCAGGGCGGTGTAGAAGATGAGCTCCCGGGGGTCGCTGAACTCGAAGTTGGGGATGCCGAAGATGGGCTGCGAGCCGAAGAAGAAGGTGAAGACGGAGTAGGCCGTCACCGAGGACATGATGGCGGGCAGCAGGGCCTCGGCCTCGAAGTCCTCGCGGTAGATGACCTCCACGGCCGTGAGCGCGCCGCCCAGGGGGGCCCGGAAGATGGCGCCCAGGCCTCCGGCAGCGCCCGCCAGCAGGAGCAGGCGGCGCTCCCGGGCCGAGAGCTTGAGCCGCTGGGCGAACCAGGAGCCCAGGCCCGCGCCCATCTGGGTGATGGGGCCCTCGCGGCCCGCGCTGCCGCCGGTGGCGATGGTGAAGATCGAGGCGATGCCCCGGATGATCGGCACCAGCGGCCGGATCAGGCCGCCCTGGCGGTGGAAGCTCTTGATGGTGGCGTCCGTGCCGTCGGTGCCGCCGGTGATGGTCTCGGGGATGAAGCGCTGGACCACGAAGCCCGTGAGCAGGCCCACCACGCTGGTGAAGATGGGGATGAGCCAGGGCCGGGGCGGGCCCGCCGCCGCGTGTTCAAAGATCCGCTCCCCGGCCGGGGCGGGCAGGTTCATGCCCGCGAGGTCGTGGAGGAAGATCATCCGGAAGAATTCCACGGCCCAGAAATAGGCCGCGGCCAGCAGGCCGGTGACCGCGCCGATGACGATGCCGTAGGCCAGCCAGCGCAGGGACCGGGCCTGGCGCAGGGAGACCAGGATGGCCCAGAGCTGTTTCGGGACGCCGGCCAGGGAACTCATCGGCCCTTGCCTCCGCTGTCCGTGGCCGGGCCCGAGGCGTAGGCCGTTCCGGCGGGATGGGCCTCGGGCTCCTCCAGGATGCGCCCGGCCAGGACGATGTCCGCGGCTATCCGCTCGCGCAGGGCCTCCAGGCTCTCGAACTTGCGCTCGGAGCGGATGCGTTGCACGAAATGGACCCGGATGTCCCGGTCGTAGAGGTCGCCCTTGAAGTTCAGGACATGGGCCTCCACCGAGACGGCTGCGTTGCCGAAGGTGGGGTTGGTGCCGATGTTGGCCACGCCCGGCAGGAGCGTCCTGTCCACCTCGACCCAGACGGCGTAGACCCCGGTCTTGGGCACCAGCTCGTCGATCAGGAGCAGGTTGGCCGTGGGAAAGCCCAGGAGCTTGCCGCCGCGGTCATGGCCGTGCACCACCTTGCCGCGCACCTGGTAGAAGCGCCCCAGGAGCGGCCGGGCCTCCCAGACCTCCCCGGCCTGGACCAGGTCGCGGATGCGCGTGGAGCTGACCACGGCGTCGCCCAGGGTCACGGGCTCCAGGCGCTCCACCCGGAAACCCAGGCCCGCGCCCAGCGTCTTGAGGGTCTCGTAGTTGCCGGAGCGGCCCTTGCCCATGGCGTAGTCGTAGCCGATGAACAGCTCGCGCACGTTGAGCCCGTCCACGAGATAGCGGCGCACGAAGGCCTCGGGCGAGAGCCCGGCCATCTCGCGGGTGAACTCCAGGACCAGGGTCACGTCCGGCCCCTGGGCCGCGATGAGTTCGAGCTTCTGCTCCAGCAGGGTGATGAAGGGCGGGGTGGCGCGGCCCAGGAGCACGCGCAGGGGATGGGGCTCGAAGGTCAGGACCACGCTCACCAGGCCCAGGGCCCGGGCGCGGCGGCAGGTCAGGCCGATGAGCTTCTGGTGTCCCAGATGCACGCCGTCGAAGTTGCCGATGGTGACGCAGGAGCCGGCGATGACGCCTTCCAGCTCCTGGATGGTCCGGGCCACGATCATTGCTGTCCGTCCGCTGGAGATTGGGCCAAAGAAGATGAGCTAGCCCAAAGAGGCCTTCGTTTCAAGGGCGCGGCTCCGGTCACTGGCGCAGTTCCTCCCGTTCCCGGCGGAAGTTCTCGAAGTCCTCCACCTGCTTTTTCTGGTCCGCGTCGCGGGCGAAGGAGCGGGCCTTTTCCAGGTGGAACTCGGCCTGCTTCCGGTTGCGCTGGAGCTCGTAGCAGTAGGCCAGGTTGAGGTGCCCGCCGAACTGGTCGCCGGATTCGCCGAGCAGCCGGCCCATGTGGTAGCGCACCTCCGGGTCCTCGGGCAGTTCCTTGAGCACCTGGCGCATGGAGACGATGGCCGCGTCGTACTGCTTGCTCTCGCCCAGGAGCCGGGCGTTGTAGAACAGGGTCAGGGCGTCGCCCGGCTTGAGGACCAGGGCCTTCTGCAGCAGGGGCTGGGATTTCTGGAAGTTGCCCTGCTTGAAGTAGTATATCCCGGCCTCGCGCAGGACCAGGGAGTCGTTGGGCAGCGCGGCCAGGGCCTTCTGGAAGGAGCGCTCGGCGTCCCCGGTGCGGTTGAGCCGGGTCTGCACGATGCCCAGGCCCATGGTCTCCAGGGGGTTCAGCTCGCCCTTGTTGGTGTACCAGGCCAGGGCCACGTCCGTGGCCTGGAGCTTGGCCCGCACCAGGGTCTGGGCCCGCAGGAAGGCGGTGTTGTCGGCCTTGCGCTTGAGGAAGTCCTGGGGCATCCGGGCCACCCGGCCCTTGATGTAGGCCACGCGGTCGGGCAGCGCGGGGTGGGTGGAGAGGTAGGACGGGATCTTGTCGTTGGACATGTACCAGCGCTGCTTCTGCATGATGTCGAAGGTCTCGGCCATGGCCAAGGGATTGTAGCCCGCGGCCGCCAGGTAGTTCAGGCCCTGGTGGTCGGCCTCGCGCTCGTTCTCCTGGGTGTACTGGAGATAGGCCGCGGCGGCCCCGGCCTGGGAGCCCATGACGAGCGCGCCGCCGAGATTGGCCATGTTCGAGCCGCCGCCAGCGATGCCCAGGAAGGCCCCGGCCAGGGTCCCGGCGATGGCCCCGATGCTGGCCAGCTGCATCTCGGCCATGCGCTTGGCCACGTGGTGCTCGGTGACGTGGGCCAATTCGTGGGCCAGGACCGCGGCCATCTGGTCTTCGGTCTGGAGGTTCAGGATCAGCCCGGTGAAGACGTAGACGTAGCCGCCCGGGATGGCGAAGGCGTTCATGGAGCCGTTCTGGATCACCGTGCTGGTGAAGCGGAAGGGCTGGGGCGGGATGTTGTTCACCAGGTGCCGGACCACGCTTTCCACGTAGCCCGCGATCTCGGTGTCCTCCACCAGGGGCATGGAACTGCGCACGTAGGCGTCGAACTTGCGGCCGGCCTCGATCTCGTCGGAGATGGTGAACTCGCCCCAGGCGGCCCGGGCCTGGAGCGCGGGGGCCAGGACCAGGGCCGCGGCGAGCAGCGGGATGAGCAGAAGCTGGGTGATCGTGTGTTTCATGGGTATCCGCGGCCCGGGCCGCACAAATCATTCTACGCTCTTGCCGGAGCGGCGCAAGGCCGGGGCCCTGGCCAAAAAAGAGAAAGGATGCAGGCGGTTGCCGGCATCCTTTCGAGGAATTTCGCAGGCCGGGGCCGGCTACTTGTTCATCATGTTCAGGAATTCCTTGTTGCTCTTGGAACCCTTCATCTTGCCGAGCAGGAACTCCATGCTGTCGATGGGGCTCATGGGGGCGAGCAGCTTGCGCAGGATCCACACGCGGTTGAGGACCTCCTCCTCGAGGAGCAGCTCCTCCTTGCGGGTGCCGGAACGGTTGATGTCGATGGCCGGGAACACGCGCTTCTCGGAGAGGTGGCGGTCCAGGTAGATCTCCATGTTGCCGGTGCCCTTGAACTCTTCGAAGATGACCTCGTCCATGCGTGAGCCGGTGTCGATGAGGGCCGTGGCGATGATCGTCAGGCTGCCGCCCTCCTCGATGTTGCGGGCCGCGCCGAAGAAACGCTTGGGCCGCTGCATGGCGTTGGCGTCCAGGCCGCCGGAGAGCACCCGGCCCGAGGACGGGGTCACGGCGTTGTAGGCCCGGCCCAGGCGGGTGATGGAGTCCAGCAGGATGACCACGTCGCGCTTGCGCTCCACCAGGCGCTTGGCCTTTTCCAGGACCATTTCCGTGACCTGCACGTGGCGGGTGGGCGGCTCGTCGAAGGTCGAGCTGATGACCTCGGCGCGCACCGTGCGCTCCATGTCGGTCACTTCCTCGGGCCGCTCGTCGATGAGCAGCACGATGAGGTAGACCTCGGGATGGTTGGCGTTGATGGAGTTGGCGATGGTCTGCAGGAGCATGGTCTTGCCGGTGCGGGGCGGGGCCACGAGGATGCCGCGCTGGCCGCAGCCGATGGGCGCCAGCAGGTCGATGACCCGGGAGGAGTAGTTCTCCGCGCCGTTTTCCATCTTGAAGCGGCTGTTGGGATAGATCGGGGTCAGGTTGTCGAACAGAACGAGATTCTTGGAGTTCTCCGGCGGTTCAAAGCCGATCTCGGAGACGCGCAGGAGGGCGAAGTAGCGCTCCCCCTCCTTGGGCGGCCGGATCTGGCCGGAGATGACGTCGCCCTTGCGCAGGCCGAAGCGGCGGATCTGGGAGGGCGAGACGTAGATGTCGTCGGGGCCCGGCATGTAGCTGTACATGGGCGAGCGCAGGAAGCCGAAGCCGTCGGGCAGGATCTCCAGCACGCCTTCGCCGAAAATCTGGCCGTTCTGGGAGGCGCAGGCCTGGAGCAGGGCGAAGATCAGCTCCTGCTTGCGCAGGCCGCTGGGATTCTCCACGTTGTAGCGGGAAGCCATGTCCATGAGTTCGGACATGCTCTTGTACTTGAGATCGGTGAGGTTGAGCTTTTCGCCACCGTTCTGGGCGGTGCTGGCCGCTAGGTCTTGGTCGTTTCCGTTGTTGCTCATACGTCGGTCGTGGGGTTGGGGTCTTCGGGGTCACGTGCCCGCGCCACAGGCACTGCCGGGGATTCCCGGGCAGGGGATGGCGGAGCGGCTCGGAGGTGAAACACTTTGTCGGGGGGCGCTCCTGGCCGGAAAGGCCAACGCCTGCAACCTCATCTGTCCTCGTACAACCAGGGGGGAAACCGGATTTCTAACCAGGCGGGGGCGGCGTAAGGCCTGCGCAGCCCCGGGCGGTCAATCCGGCTTTACCGAAAAGGAACCGCGTTGACAAGGGCCTCAGGCCCGTTTTTCACTTTTTTCCTTCTCGCGCGCCTGGATTACGTCGCTGAACATGTCGGTGATGTCGGCCTTGATGTCTTCCTGGCCCCGGTTCACGGCGTAAGCCAGTTCCATGGACACGAGGTTCATGGCCTGCTCCAGCAGGCGGCGTTCGCCGAAGGACAGCTCCTTGTCCCGGCCGATGAGGAAGAGTTCCTTGAGCACGTAGGCCACGTCGGCCAGATCGCCGCTCTTGAGCTTTTCGGAGTATTCCCGGTAGCGGCGGTTCCAGTTCTGGCCGGTGTAGCCGGTGAACTCCGAGCGGTCGCGCAGGGATTCGAAGATGGTCTGGCCGGTGCGCAGGCTGCACACCGGGCGCAGGCCCACGTTCACGGCGTTCTTCACCGGGACCATCAGGGTCACGTTGTTGGAGAGGATGCGCACGATGTAGAACTCGGCCTTGACCCCACCGATGATCTGGCTCTCGATGCGCTCCACCCGGCCCACGCCCTGCGAGGGATAGACGACCAACTGGTTGATCTGAAACACGGGTAGAGGCTCCTTCTCGCTCCGGGCGTCACAAGTCGGGGAAACGGCCAAATTGATCATATCAGGGTTCGGAAACGGAGTCCATGGCGGTCTTTCCCGCTTTCTCTTCCGTGGAAAAACCATTGAGGAACTGCACGGCCGGAGCCTCGCCGCGACGCAGGAACAGGTCCAGGCCCTTCCAGGCCGCGGGCAGCACCAGGCGGGTGGTTTCGCGCTCTGCCGGGGCGAAGGGCTCCAGGACCCAGTCGGCCATGTCCCGGCGTTCCAGGGGCCGGCCGATGCCCAGCCGCAGGCGCCAGAAGTCCGGGCTGCCCAGCTCGCTGATGACCGACTCCACGCCGTTGTGCCCGGCCGAGGACCCGCCGCGCTTGAGCTTCATGCGGCCCAGGGGCAGGTCCAGCTCGTCGTGGGCCACGATGACCGACTCCGGTCCCAGGCCGTGGCGGCGGGCGTAGCGGGCCACCACCAGACCGCTTTTGTTCATGTAGGTCAGCGGCTTGACCAAAATCCAGGGCGCGCCGCCCAGGGTCGCGGACCAGGCCAGGGCGTCGCCGGACTCCTGGACCGGGGAAAGCCGCATGCTCTTGCGCGTGGCCGCCAGCCCCAGGACGTGGTCCAGCAGGAAGAACCCGTAGTTGTGACGGGTCTCCCTGTACTGCTCTCCGGGATTGCCCAGTCCGGCGAGGATGCCCTTGGGAGTCATGCGGTTCTTTGGGCCAAGGCCCGGGTTTGGCGGCGCGGGGGCGGGGGGGCGGATCGGCGGGAGAAAAGGGACCCCGGTCGCCCGGGGTCCCTTGAATCAGCGTTCCGGAAAGGCCTAGTCCCCGCTCTTGGCCGCTTCGGCGGCCGGGGCCGCCGCGGCGGTGGCGGCAGCGGCTTCGCCCTCGGCGCCCGGCTCGGGCTCGGCCGCCGGGATGACCACGCCGGCCACGGCGTAGTTGTCGTCAAGCACGGCCTTGATGCCGGCCGGCATGGGCACGTCGGCCACATGCACGCTCTGGTTGATGTCCAGGCCGCTCACGTCCACCAGAATTTTCTCCGGGATGTCCAGGGGCTTGCCGACCACTTCGCAGGTGTCGCGGAAGAGCTCGAGCACGCCGCCCTTGACGATGCCCACGGGCTTGCCGGTGAGCTCGAAGCTCACGTGCACGCGGATTTCCTTGTTCAGGTCCACGCCGCGGAAGTCCACGTGCTGCGGACGGCTCTTGACCGGGTCCATCTTCATGTCCCAGATGAGCGAGGGCAGCACTTCCTTGCCGCCGGCCTTCTCGATCTCCAGGTCGAACACCTGGGAGCCGCCGACCTTGTGGTAGAGCTTGCTCAGGGGCAGCAGCTGGACCTTGACGGCCACGTTGGCGCCCTTCTCGTCGTAGTAGATGCCCGGGATGAGACCCTGCTCGCGCAGGCGGTGGCAGGGGCCCTTGCCCGTCTCGGCGCGTTCCTGCACGGTCAACGTCATGAGTTTCGCCATGATGATCGCTCCTTGCTGCGGCCCTGCCCGCGCGGCGGGAGGGCCTGAAGTTTCTTTCGTCCTATACGAAAAGCACGCTCACCGAGGATTCGGTGTGCACGTTGTTGATGGCCTTGGCCAGAAGCCCCGCCACGGACAGGGGCTTGATCTTGGAGCAGGCCTGCTTGCGCTCGTCCAGGGGGATGGTGTTGGTCACCAGCACCTCGGTGAAGGCCGACTGCTCCAGGCGCTCGATGGCCGGTCCGGAGAGCACGGGGTGGGTGGCGCAGGCCACGACCTTCTCGGCGCCGTTCTGCATGAGCACGTCGGCCGCGGCGCACATGGTCCCGGCGGTGTCGATCATGTCGTCCAGGACCACGGCCACCTTGCCCTTGACGTTGCCGATGACGTGCATGGCCTGGGCCTGGTTCGGGGCGTCGCGGCGCTTGTCCACGATGGCCAGTCCGGCGTTCAGGCGCTTGGCGTAGGCCCGGGCGCGCTCCACGCCGCCGGCGTCGGGCGAGACCACGACCATGTCGCCGTCGAGCTTGCGCAGGTAGTCCAGGAACACGGGCAGGGCGAAGAGGTTGTCCACGGGGCAGTTGAAGAAGCCCTGGATCTGTCCGGCGTGCAGGTCGATGGTCACCAGGCGGTGCATGCCCGCGGCGGTGAGGATGTCGGCCACCAGCTTGGCGCTGATGGGCGCGCGGGGGACCACCTTGCGGTCCTGGCGGGCATAGCCGTAGTAGGGCAGCACGGCGGTCACGCGGCGGGCGCTGGCGCGTTTGAGCGCGTCCAGCATGAGGGCCAGCTCCATGAGGTGGAAGTTCACCGGGGAGCAGGTGGGCTGGACCACGAAAACGTCGTCGCCGCGGACGTTCTCGCCGATCTCGATGCGGATTTCGCCGTCGCTGAAGGTTCCGCGAAGGGTGGGCGAAAGCCGGCAGCCGAGATGCTCACAAATGGCCTCGGACAGCGGGACGTTGGCCGAGCCGCTGATGATTTTGAGTTCGCCGTGCATGGTCATGCTGCCTTTCGTCTCCTCGCGATGAAATGATGGCTGGGGTGGAAGGATTCGAACCCTCGGATAACGGGACCAAAACCCGTCGCCTTACCGCTTGGCCACACCCCAGTTGCAGTCCTGGACATACGTGCGGGTCTGGCCCCGCGTCAGGGTCCCGGCAACCTCCAACGCCTGCTCCCTCTGCCGGAACAGGGCGAAAACACTGGCCCCGCTTCCGCTCATGGCCGCCCCGGCAGCCCCTGCCGCAAGGAGCGTCTCCTTGGCCTGCCGGATTTCAGGAAACGCGGGAAAAACCGCGTCTTCGAAGTCGTTGAGCAGGGTCAGGGGCAAAAGGGAACTTGGGTTTTTAGTCCCCATCGGGTCTCTTGTCAAGAATCCCGGAGCCCATGGTGCGCGCCCCTGGGCGGCCGCCTCGTCGAAACGGCCATAGGCCCAGGCCGTGGGCACCCGCACCGGGGGGCAGACCAGCACCAGGGTCAGGCCCGTGAGGTCCGGCCGCGCCGGGGTCAGCCGGTCGCCGATGCCGCGGGCCCGGGCCGGGCCGTCCAGGAGGAAGAAGGGCACGTCGGCCCCCAGGCGCACGGCCAGGGCCGCCAGACGCTCCGGGGGCAGGGCCGCGTCCCCGGCGTTTTCATTGAGAAAACGCAGGAGGCTGGCCGCGTCCGAGCTGCCGCCGCCCAGGCCCGCGCCGCAGGGGATGTTCTTGGTCAGGTGCAGGCGCAGGTCCGGGGCCCGGCCCGCGGCCTGGGCAAAGGCGCGCCAGGCCTTGGCCAGGAGGTTGTCCGGGCCCTCCAGCTCCGGATCGGAGCAGGTCAGGGTCAGGCCCGAGCCCGGGGGGCCGGGCGTGAGCTCCAGCAGGTCGCAGGGCTGGTCCAGGGGCAGGAACAGGGTGTCCAGCTCGTGGAAGCCGTCGGCGCGGCGCGAGAGGATGCGCAGGAAGAGGTTGATCTTGGGCCGGGCCGTGAGGAGCGTCATGGGCCCGAGGATAGCGGAAAAAAAGCGGGGGGAGAAGCCTCCCCCCCCGCTCGGATCACGGTTGCCGGGCTAGTCCAGCGGAATGGTGCGGAAGATGTTCCGGCCCTGGCGCTTGAGCAGCAGCATGACCACTCCGCGCTTCTTGCCGTCCTCGCGCACGATCTTCTGGAATTCCGCGACGTTGTTCACAGGATTCTGGTTGGCTTCCAGGACCACGTCGCCGGGCCGCACGTCGGACTGGGCCGCGGGTGAGCCCTCCTGCACGCCGGTGACCACCAGGCCCACGGGCTTGTCCAGGCCCAGAGCCCGGGCCTCCTGGGGCGAGATCTGGCGCACGGCCACGCCGATCTCCTCGGCGGTCTGCTCCTTGGCCGGAGGCGTGGCGCCGCGCTCCTGGCGTTCCAGGGCGGCGATGCTCGCCCCGCGCTCCTCCAGGACCACCTTGCGGGTGGTCTCCTTGCCCTGGCGCCAGATGGTCAGGGTCACCTTGGCCCCGGGCTGGAGCCCGGCGATGAGCCGCAGCAGGGTGGCGGAGTCGTCCACCACGGTGTTGTCGACCTTGAGGATCACGTCCCCGGCCCGGATTCCGGCCTTGTCCGCCGGGTCGCCCGGGGAGGTGGCCGAAACGAGCGCGCCCTTGGCCTCGGGCAGGCCCAGGGCCTTGGCCGTGTTCTCGTCTACGCCCTGGATGGTCACGCCGAGCCAGCCGCGCTTGGGCGCCTTGCCGCTCTTGAGCTGTTCCAGGATCTTGGCGGCCATGTTGCTGGGAATGGCGAAGCCGATGCCCTGGCCCGAGGCGATGATGGCGGAGTTGATGCCGATGACCCGGCCGTCCAGGTCGATGAGCGGGCCGCCGGAGTTGCCGGGGTTGATGCTGGCGTCGGTCTGGATGAAGTTGTCGAACGGGCCCTGGCCGATGATCCGGCCCTTGGCGCTGACGATGCCCGCGGTGACGGTGTGGCCCAGGCCGAAGGGGTTGCCGATGGCCATGACCCACTCGCCCACGCGCACGGCCTCGGAGTCGCCGAAGCTGAGCACGGGCAGGCTGTGGCCGGCCTCGATCTTGAGCAGGGCCAGGTCGGTCTCGGGGTCGCGGCCGATGATCTTGGCCGGGTATTCCTTGCCGTTCTCCTGGAGCTTCACCGTGACCTGGTCGGCCTCGGCCACCACGTGGTTGTTGGTGGCGACGTAGCCGTCGGCCGAGATGACGAAGCCCGAGCCCAGGGAGTTCATCTTGCGGGGCTGGTTGGGCATGTTCCCGAGGAACTGGTCGAAGAACTCCCGGAACGGGGAATTGGGCTGGTTTTTCAGGAATTCCTGGAGCGGATTGGTGGCCGGGGCGGTCTTCACCGCGCTGATGTTGACCACGGCCTGGCCCGCGTTGGCGGCCAGGTCGGCGAATTCGGGAAGAGAGGCCTTGGCCTGGGCCAGGGCCGGCAGGGCCAGCCCCAGGACCAGGACGGCCAGGGCCAGCGGTTTTCTGTAATTCATGAAAATCCTCCTTGGGCGCGGCGGGGAACGCGGGCGCACCGGCTCTGAACCGCAAGTATAGGTCGTTTTCCCGGCTTGTAAAGGGAACCGGGCGCGATCTTGCCCCAGGCGGCGGTTTGCGGTAGGTTCCCCTTCCCCGCGAGAACGCGGTTCGTGTCCCCGTAGCTCAGTTGGATAGAGCGATAGCCTCCTAAGCTGTAGGCCACAGGTTCGATTCCTGTCGGGGACACCATATAAAAATCCAAGCACGTCCGAGAAGGACCAGAAAGCCCCGGAAATCCGGGGTTTTTTGTTGATATGTGGTCTATCCATGTCCGATAGGGTCCATTGACAACTGGGGGCAACTGGGGGCAACTTTGGGGGCAACTGGAGAGAAACTTACCTCGAATACGTAGGAGTTGCCCCCATGCTCACAAACACCGCGCTACGCAACGCGAAGCCAGGCCCGAAGCCCCGCAGGCTGTTTGACGGCGGGGGCCTCTACTTGGAAGTTGCCCCCACCGGGGGCAAGTGGTGGCGGCTCAAGTATCGCCACGGAGGCAAGGAAAAGCGTCTCTCCCTTGGTGTCTATCCCGAGGTGAGTTTGGCCGAGGCCCGGGAGCGCAGGGACGCAGCCCGCAAGCTCCTGACGCAAGGTGTTGATCCTGCCGAAGCGCGCAAGCAGGAGAAGGCCCAGGATCATGCCCAAGGCGAAACCTTTGAACTTGTGGCGATGGAGTGGTTCGAGCGGTTCCGTTCCAAGTGGACCGAGCCCCACGCCGGGCGCATCCTGACCCGGCTCAAGAAAGACGTATTCCCTTTCATAGGATCGCGGTCTCTCCATGAAATCAGCCCCCCGGAACTTTTGGCGACAATGCGCCGGATCGAATCCCGGGGAGCTATTGAAACGGCGCACCGGGCCTTGCAGAACTGCGGACAGGTGTTTCGTTACGCCGTGGCCTGCGGCAAGGCGGAGCGTGATCCTACCCAGGATTTGCGCGGGGCCCTGACTCCCACCAAGGAAAAGCATCATCCGAGCATCACGGACCCGAAGGAACTGGGGGAACTTCTGCGGGCCATTGACGCCTACCAGGGGTCCCATGTGGTCCGCTACGCCCTCAAGCTGGCCCCGCTGGTTTTCGTGCGGCCCGGTGAACTCCGCAAGGCGGAGTGGTCCGAGATAGACCTTGAGGCCGGAGAGTGGCGCATCCCTGCCGGGAAGATGAAGATGCGGGTCCAGCACATTGTCCCCTTGTCCCGTCAAGCCGTTGCTATTCTGCGGGAGCTTTATCCTCTGACCGGAGCGGGCACGTTCCTTTTTCCGGGGGTGCGGTCCAGCTCCAAGCCGATGAGCGAGAACACGGTCAACGCTGCCTTGCGCTACATGGGATATTCCTCGGATCAGATGACGGGGCACGGCTTCCGTTCGACGGCTTCAACGCTTCTCAATGAGCAAGGCTGGAACCGGGACGCCATAGAAAGGCAATTGGCCCATGCCGAGCGGAACGGTGTGCGGGCTGCCTACAACTTCGCGGAGTTTCTTTCTGAGCGCCGGAAGATGATGCAGGCATGGGCTGATTTTCTGGACACGATCAAAAAGGGCGGGAAGGTGGTTCCGATCCGAGCCGCGAAGAAGTAAGGTGGTCCCTGGAGCCTCCTTTTGCCGGGAGACCCCGGGGAGGGGGAACCGCCCGGGGTCGCGGTAATTGTGAAAAGCTCTTCGGCTACCGCCTCAAAGAAATGAGCTTGAGTTGTTGGTGGTATCTGGGTAACAGGGAGATTGAATCGCAAGTTTTCTATTCCAGATGTTGAGGGGTGTTCGGCGCATGGATTATGGTATTAATGTGCCACGACTTATTAATTTGCTCAGAGAATCTTTCAAGAATCATGTTCTTGAAGAGAATTGTGATGAATTAGTTAAGACAAGTAAGTATGACTCAATTAATGAGAGAATATCTGAATTAAAGATGAGGGTGCATGACAGGACCGATGGGAAAGTACTGAAATTATCTGAGCGCGAAGACATTTACAATGAAGTTGAAAGATTAAGACAGCTAAGAATTATCGACGATTTTTCAAACACAGAGTATCGTTATTGGGTAGAAGTAGAACCATTATCAGTAGATGATAAAATAATTAAAGAACGTTTTGAAAGTATATTGAGTGCGATACGCACTATAGTATGGAATTTAAAGGCGGGATATCCTCTTTGTGAAAGTGTTGATGCAAAATACCATTGGATAGTTTTCGGAAGCGAAAATGAAAATTCATCTACTATAGCCAAAGAAAACACGACAGAAAGTATTGAACAAAATATAACCAAAGAATCTCTTGTCGCTGAGCTAAAAAAACAAAGAAAATCAAAGAAAGAAATAGCCCAAGAACTAGATCGACGTTTTCCAGGATGTACGAATGCGGAGCTTGGCAAACTTCTGGGAGAGCCCGGCGATCCTGTCACCTATGCTGCCCTGAGGAAGCGTGGTCAGAGGGCTCGGGGTAAGGCATAAGTATTTGTCCCACCTTGCCGCTGTTTGTCTCACCTTGTCCCTGTAGACTGTCTCACTAGTGGGACGCTGTACGGTCCAAGAAAAACCATTGGAGGTCTTTCTTGATGAATACCGCTCAGCATCACCCGCGCCCTGAAGCTCTCCTGAGGCTTCCACAAGTCCTGTCCCTGGTCCCTGTTTCCAAGTCAACATGGTGGGCTGGCGTTCGCGATGGACGCTTTCCCAAGCCGGTCAAGCTCTCCGAGCGCGTCACTTGTTGGCGTGCCTCTGACGTGTTGGCCTTCATTGAACATGCCGGTTCCACAGACGGCGAAGCCCCGGAGAAGAGCCATGAGTAAGATGACTCCTCTCCGTGCGATCCGGCGAAAGTGTCTGTGGTGCTGTGGCGACTCCCGCCAGGAGGTCCGGCTTTGTCCTACCTCGCAATGCCCCCTGTGGCCTCTCCGCATGGGGACCGCCGCTGAAGGGGCTCCCTTGACGCCGCTGGCCGCGATTCGGGCCAAGTGCCTTGACTGTGTGGGCGGGATCAAGGGCGGGGCCCGAAACTGCGATGGGGATATTCTTGAGGGGTCTTGCTCTCTCCATCCCTTCCGCATGGGCAAGCTGCCCGAGAAACAGCGCAAGCGATCCAGGGCGTTCTGTGAGGCGGCAAAGAAACGTGCCCTTGAGATGTGGGACAAGCGGAGAGCTTCACCAGAAGCCATTCCTCCCGCCCGCTAGAGTGGCCCTATTTTTCTGAAAACATGATTTTTCAGGGGGTGTTCACAAAGGAGACGGGCAATCCGGTAGTCAGGATCAGGCCGGGCGGTTTCGATGAAGAAACTTGTCCCGAAATCATCCCGCCGGGTTGTCCGCTTCTCCCCCTGTTCGTGCAAAGGATCTGCCTTGGAGAAATCAGAGAACACCAATTGGAAGATGCAAGAGGCGGTCTGGAAGGATGACGCCCTCGGCACGTCCGAGCTTGTCATCTTGCTGGCCCTTCTCCGGCGAAGGAACGCCAAGACCGGAGCCTGTTATCCATCCCGGGAAACCCTGGCCCGGGATACCCGGCTCAGCACCCGCCAAGTCCGGCGCATCGTCAGCCGCCTTGAGAAAAGAGACTACCTGGCGCTCCGCAAAGGGAAGTCCTTTTCCTACTCGTTCCCCAAGTGGACACAGTGTCCTCCCAGGGCGGACACCATGTCCTCCAAACCAATTAAAGAAACAACCAGCGAAGAGAAAGGCAAAGACGAAGAGAAAGACAATGAGAATACCTGGAATGAAATGCTGAAAGCCCCGAAGAGGGGAGGCTACTTTGCCGCCGCCTTTCGCGCGTATGGCGAGCCCGTGCTTTGGGGCGGCTTGTTCACGGAAAACTCAAAGCCTGTTTTGGATCACTCGGCCTGGAACAAGGCGCTCTATGAGAGCGCCGTTGCGGAAAGCCGGATAACGTGGGGAGAAATACTAGCCGCGTAGCTGCTGGACCTTGGCAAAAGGCAGAAGAGCCTGTGAGGGGGAAAGGCAGCGAAAAGGAAGAGCAAAGACAGGAAGGTGCCAAGGGATGACTACCTCATGGCAACATCGAAACATAGCATAGCACTCGCGCGCGAGGCATGTTTCAGCGTACGTACGCGCGCGTGAGAGGCGCTATAATTTATTAGAGTTTTTCTTTGATAACATGTCGGATACATAGACAAGAATGAGCCCAGGAGAAAGAGTAAGGACTACAGCTAGAAAGTTCCAAATGTTGAATGGGCTTAACATGCTTGTTAAAGCAAAAAATCCGTCATCATACCATATCTTTGCATATCCAATTAATATAACGATAGATGAGACGATGATCCATATCATACCGACTACCTTTAAAATGCGAGCAATTATTTTCATAATATAGCTCCTTAAAGGATAAAATTTATAAGTTGATATTACAGATAAGTGTTCTTGTCATTAAGTTTGAAATTCAGAGTTGCCATGTTGGCGCGAAATACCTCCCCCCAGTGGGGGCAACTTTGGGGGCAACTACAAAAAATAGAATCAAATATTACTAATCATAGCAGAATGTTGCTGTAGTTATTTTGTTGTTGTCGGGACACCAGAAAGATCAACAAAAACGGGCGGCCTGTGGGCGCCCGTTTTTGCTTTTCCGGCCGGGGCGGGGAGTCTCAGGCCAGGTTCAGCCAGTTGCGGGCGATTGCCCGGCAAAAGGCCCCGGAGCGGGCCAGAAGCTGCGGCAGCTCTGCCGCCATTTCCGTGAAATAGGCCTCGTCGTGGCGCTCACGCAGGCCCGGGTACTTGTCCAGGTCCTCGGTGCGCAGGGCCGCGATCCATTCCTCCACCACCTGCTCGTCCACCTCGGGGTGGAACTGGAACCCGTAGGAGGCCCGGCCCACGCGGAAGGCCTGGTGCGCGCAGACGCGGCCCCGGAGCAGGAGCAGGGCGCCCCCGGGCAGGTCAAAGGAATCCTCGTGGTACTCCATGAGCCGGGGCGCGGGCAGGGCCGGGCCCAGCACCGGGTCGGCCGCGGCCCCTGGCTCGGCGGTCAGCTCCGTGAATCCGAACTCCAGGTCGCCCATGGCCCAGGCCTTGGCCCCGTGGGCCCGGGCCAGGAGCTGGCAGCCCAGGCAGAGCCCGGCCACGGGCCTGTCCGCTTGGGCAAAGGCCCGCAGGAGCGCGAGCAGGGGCTGGAAATGGGGGTTGTTGTGGTCGTCAAAGGCGTGCTGCGGCCCGCCCAGGACCACCAGGCCGTCGAAGTCCTCTGGTCCGGCGGGCAGGGCCTGGCCCTTGCCCGGCCAGAGCGTGCTGAGCGCGGCCCCGCAGCGTTCCAGCTCCGCGCAGAACTCGGCCCCGGGCGAGAGCCGGCTGTGCTGGACCACGAGAATCCGCCTGCCCAAGGCTCAGCCCAGGGTCAGGACCGTGAACTGGCTCGGCACGATGGTCATGCCCGGGGCGTTGGGCAGCAGCCCCATGGCGTTCTGGCCGGTCATGGAGGTGAGCCGCTGGGCCGGAGGCCCGTCCACGAAGATGGTGAAGCAGCCGAGGAGGTACTCGGCCTCCCCGGATTCCAGGTGCGAAACCACGCCGAGGAGCACGCCCGGCTCGTCGCCCACGCTCACCAGGCCCTCGGAGAGCTGGTTCAGCGCGGGCATGCAGTCGATGAGGATGTTGTAGGCCGCCGGGGCCGAGGTCACGGAAAAGGCCATGTCCGGATAGGGCACCGGCACCGGGACCACCACGGGCGTCAGGCAGACGTCCGGAAAGCCCAGGTCCATGCCGCAACCCATGTTTAGCTGGAACATCGCGTCCTCCTTCCCTAGCCCAGGTGGACTTCCTGGCCGTCGGCCTTGACGAATTCCTCGGCCTGCACATAGGTCACGCGGCCGTGGAGCAGAGCCGTGTCCTTGGCCAGGGTGCGCACCATGCCCGCCTGGGTCTCGTCCAGGTCCTCCACGTGGCGGAAGCAGTCACCCAGGCGCTGCATCCAGGTGCGCGACTGGGTCTCGCGCTCCACGGAGGTCTCGCTGAAGCGCTCGGTAATCAGCTCCAGGACCTTGCCTACAAAGGAGAAGGTGCTCGTGAGCCAGCGCACCCCGCCTGCGGTGAAGGTCATGTCCCCGGCCGAGGCCGCGAGTTCGCCCTGGGTGCTGAGCTTCAGGCCCGTGCCGGCCTCGATCTCCACCGCACCCTCGGGGGCGGCCAGACGCGCGCCGTGGCGCAGGTCGAGCACGGCCGGGCTTTCCGGGTCCCCGCGCTCGAGCACGGCCAGGACGAACGCGGGGCCTTGGCCTTCCACGGGCAGGGCCACCAGGGCCAGGTCGCCGGGCTCGGGCCGCAGGAGGCAGCTGGCCGCCGGACGGCAGGACAGGGTGCCCCGGGGCGTGTCGGCCACGGCCAGGCCCTCGTCCGCGGCCAGCACGCGGCAGCGCACGACCTCCATGGCCTCGGGCACGGCGCCGCTGCGGCTGGCGGTTTCCTTGCGGGTCTTGGTCAAGGTCTTCATGCGTCCTCCTCGGCCTATGCAGGGGCCTGGAAGCCCTCGGCCGCGGCCATGTCCGCGTCGGGCTTCCTGAGATACAGGGTGTTGGCGCCGTCGAAGCGCGTCTTCTCGTCCTTCACGCCGTGGACGCAGGCCAGGAACAGGTTGGCCCGGCTGAAGTCCGACCCGGAAAGGTCGGCGTGGCTCATGTCGCAGTTGTAGCAGTCGCTGTCCATGAAGGCCGCGTCCAGGATCTTGGCCTTCTCGAAGCGCGCGCCCCGGAATCTGGCCTTGCGGAAGTCCGAGCGCGAGAGGTCGGCGGCCCCGAAATAGGACATGCCGAAATCGCCCTCCGAGCCGCGGGAGCCGTCCAGCTTGGCCTCCGAGAACATGCACTTCTGGGCCGTGATCTGCATGAGCTTGGCGCCCGTGAGCGTGGCCCCCTGGAACACGCAGGTGGACACGTCGGCCCCGCTGAAGTCGGCTCCGGCCAGGTCGGCCCCGCTGAAGTTCACGGAGCGCAGCTTCTGGCCCGAGAAGTCGTGGCCCGCCAGTTTGGCGGCCGAGAGGTTCACGTGGTCGAACTCCGCGCCGCGTAGGAGCGAGCCGTCCATGTTGGCCTTGCGGAAGGTGACCCGCTCCAGGTGCGCGCCGTGGAAGTCCGCGCCGCTGCAGTCGGCCTCCAGGCAGACGCTCTTGAGGAACCCGGCCTTGTGGAAGCGGGCCCCGGCCAGGCTGGTCTTGTCCAGGAAGGTCCAGTGGACCTTGGCTCCCTCGAAGTCCGCCCCGGCAAAGGACGAGCCCGAGCAGTGGCAGCGCAGGAAGTACGCCTTCAGGAACGAGGCCCCGGAGAAGTCCATGCGCCGCAGGAGCATGTCCGTGAAGGAGCAGCCGTCGAAGACCGCGCCCTTGAAGGTGCAGTCCTTGAACCCGGTCTTCTCCAGCCGGATTCCGGCGAACCGCGCCCCGTCCAGGCAGCAGCCGTGGAACCGGCCCAGGTGCAGGTCCGCGCCCTCCAGGTCCAGGCCCTTGAGGTCGGCGTTTTTCACGGTGCGGTTGGCCCGGATGGCCTCCAGGACCTCCTCGCGGGTCATGTGCGTCCGTTCGGCGGTCATACGATCATGCCCTCCTGGCGCAGGGTCTCCTCGCGGCCGTCCAGGAGGCTGCGCTTGAGGTTGGCGCCCTCCATCCTGGTCTCACCGAGAACCGCCTTGAAGAAGTCCACGGCGTAGCAGTTGGCCCCGCGCAGGTCGGCCTGCACCAGGCGCGTCTTGCGCAGGGAGGCCATGAACAGGTCCGCGAAGTGGAGCACCGCGCCTTCCAGGTCGGTCTTGGGGAAGCGGCAGCGCCGCAGTTTCACCTTGGCCAGGTTGGCGCTGGTCAGGTTGCAGGAGTCGAAGATGCTCCGCTCCAGCTCCGAGCCCTGGAAGTCCGCTCCGCGCAGGTCGGACTTGCGGCAGTAGCCCTGCTTCCAGGTGACCCCGCGCAGGTTCAGGCCCGGGAAGGCGGAGTCGTGGGAGATGCGGAACTTGAACAGGTTGGAGTTGGCGAAGCTGGCCTTTTCGCCGGTGCAGGTGTGCAGGAGCATGGCCTCCGTGGTGATTCCGTGGAACGAGGCCTTGTCCAGGGCGGTCTTCTTGAACACGCACTTCTCGAAACGCGCGCCGTCGGCCGAAAGCCCGACGGCGGAACCCTCGGAGAAGGCGCACAGGAAGAAGCGGCCCTGGTTCAGGATCAGGCCGTCCATGGCGCTCTGCTGGACCACGAGCTGGGTGAAGTCGCTCTCCGAGAAGTCGGTCTGGCGCAGGCCGGACTTCTGGATTATCGGCATCTGGCCGCGGGCCCGGCGCAGGGAGGCCTTGTCCAGGACGCACTCCTTGAACACGGGCCGTTCGAACACGGCCTCGGAGAGGTCCGCGCCGGTGAAGTCGCATTCCTTCACGATGGTCTGGTCAAAGCGCGCGCCTTTGAGCTTGGCGTTTTTGAACACGCACTTGCTCACCCGGGCCTGGGTCAGGTCGATGCCCGAGAGGTCCTGGCCGGTGAAGTCCAGGTCCTTGATGGTGGCCCCGCGCATGTCGCCCTGGCCCTTGGCCGCGGCCAGGACCATCTCCGGCGGCTGGGGCCGGAGCTTGGCCGGGTCCAGGCCGGCCTTGGCCATGGCCTGGGCGTGTTCCGGCGGCAGCTCAAAGGCCTTGAGCCGGGCCATGCCCTCGGTCTTCTGGGCCTCCAGCCTGGGGCCCAGGGCGCGCAGCTTGGCGATGTTTTCGTTGAACTTCGCCTCGGCCTCCGGGGTCAGGGAGTCCATGGCCTTCATCTTGTCGCGGATGGCCTGCACCTGGTCCGCGCGCTCGTTGAGCTCCACGTCCATGGGCCGGGGTTTGGCCGGAGGCGGGGCTTCCGGGATATCGAATCCGGCCTGGGTCATGCGCGTCTTGGCCTCTTCGGCCTTTTTGAGGAGCGGGGCCGCGCGCTGCTGGAACTCGGCCTTCTTGGCCCCCAGGATGTCCTGGGTGTTCTGTTTGATCATGTCCGCCATGGCGGCGGGCGCGCAGATGTCCTTGAGGGTCTTGGCGCCCGCCTTCTTGGGTGCGCCCGGGGCGTCGAAGAGCAGGGAGTGGGCCTGGGCCTGGGCCGGAGGGAGCTGCTCCACGATGGCCTGGCGCACGTCCAGGTGCTTGGCGTGGGCCGCGAACACGCCGGCCACCTCCGGCAACCGGGCGAAGCGGCAGCCGGGCAGGGCTGCGCTGAATTCGGTTTCCTGGGCGGCCCAGGCGCTCTTTTCCGGCAGCAGGACCACGGCCAGGGCGCCCTTCTTGAGGGCCTCGGCCGCCTCCTTGGGCAAAGGCCCGGCGGGCGCGGCGCAGACGGCCACGTGGGCGAAGTCGCCGGCCTCCTGCTCCACGTAGGCGGCCGAGAGTTCGTCCGGCACCAGGGCCACGACGCCCTGCTCGCTGGCGGCCTCCAGGAACAGGGGCTCGTCCAGGGAGCCGGGCACGAGCACGTCCGAGGCCGCGTCGTCCAGGCCGCCCGGCCGCACCAGGATGCGGTTCAGGTGCCGGCCCTGGAACCGGGGCAGGACCAGCCCGGCGGGCAGGGTGAAGGTCTCCTGGCCGGGCTTGGGGTCGAGCCCCCAGTCCTCGAAGCGCTCCTGACGGGGCTCCGGATTCCAGCCGAGCCAGCGGTTCTCGGTGGTCCGGCGGTTCAGCCCCAGGTCCCTGAGCCCATGGAGCCGCGCGTCGTCCAGGGACAGGCCGAAGCGCCAGGAGGTCACCAGGGGGAAGCCGCGGACGTGGAAGGGCGGCCCCGGCGGGGTGCCTGTGAAGAGCTGTTCCGGGTCGCTGACACCCTTCTTGACGAGCAGGGGCTTCATCTGCGGCCGCTTCACGATTTCCTTGGAATGGTCCAGCAGCTCGTTTTTCTGCGCCAGGATGTTCTCGGCCCGGGCCTGCATCTCCCGCATCTTGGCTTCCATGGCGTCGGCCTGGGCCCGGGCCCGGCCGAAGACGCCCAGGTCTATGGCCACGTGGTGGCCGAAGCGCTGGTGCAGGTTCTGGGTGGAGGTCTCCACCTTGTCGATGGCCGCGCGGATCTTCGCCAGGCTCGCCTCCATCTTGCGGGCCATGTCCGCGGGCCCCACGATCATGGGCGGGGTTTCGCCCCGGGCAGTCTCGGCCCGCTGCTTGAGCTCCTTGGGCAGGTTCAGGAAGATCTTGGCGGCCTCGGCCATCTTCTGCTGGAAATTCTGCTGCATGGCCGGGTCAAAGGGCACGCCGAGGTTGGCCTTCTTGAGCTGGTCGTCGCGGTAGAATTCGATGGCCTTGGGTTCCGAGGCCAGGGCCTCGTCGGCCACATAGAGCCGGGCCAGATCCGAGTACTCGTCGTCGGCGCAACGGACCAGGCCGCGGAACAGGACCACCCCGCGCAGGATGCCGGGGAAGAGCCAGAGGGTCTCGGGCTTGAGCCCCAGCTCCTCGAACACGGCCTTTTCGATGTTCTCGGGCTCTTCCTTGTCCCGGCGGGTGACGAAGGCGCGCACCCGGCGGTGCGGCAGGCGCGAGGAGATCACGGGCAGGTCCTTGTGCATGCCCTCGATCTCGATGACCTCGTTGCCCTCGAAATGGCCGGGCAGGTACTGGTCCTCGGGGGCCATGCAGAAGAACTCGTAGTTCATGTCATCGGGCAGGGCGGGCCAGCGCTGCTTGAGCCAGGCCTCGTCGTAGGTGCCGTTCTTGCGCGCCCGCGCGGGCCAGAGCATGTCCAGGGGGCCGAAGGAGGCCGGCACGGGCTGGTCCGTGGGCGCGCCGATGAGGCTTGCGCCCTCCACGTTGGGCAGGGGCACCACCTGGGTGCCGTCGGGCCGGGTCAGGGGCGCGATGCCCTTGCCCAGGGGGTTGTCCTTGAAGTCCGGGCCGCCGAAGGCGTGCTTCCAGTCCAGGGGCATGCTGGTGAAGGGCTTGGCCTCGGTGAGGCGCAGAACTCCGTCGTTGCCGCGCTCCCAGAAGCGGTCGCCGAACACGTGCAGGGTCTTGTCCACCGGGCCGCAGCGCAGGCGCACCCGGGCCGCGGGCGTGGGCCGCCCCCCCGGGGCCTGGGCGCTGCCCGCGAGAAGCACCTCGGCGCGGGGTTTGGGCCAGCCCTGGTCCAGGACCAGGTCCGTGCCCATGACGGCCACCAGCTCCTTCCACAGCTCCTGCTCGGTGTGCAGGTCGTCCGGGGCCGTGAGGTCGAAGTAGAGCATGACCCCGACGCTCAGGTAGCTCACCCCGGCGATCTCCACGGGCCGGTTGAACAGGGCGTGGCGGCGCTCCTTGAAGATCTTCATCTCAGACCTTTTCCTCCAGCCCGAGCACCTGGGTCTTGTCGGCGCACATTTGCAGCGCCGCGGCCAAGTTTCTCGTCTCGGCAGCCACGTTGGTCGTGTGCTCGGCCGCGTTTTCCACGAGCGCCCCCACGACCCAGTCCTCCTCTCCGTTGAGTTCCTGCACCGCGCCGGCGAGGTTCGTGACTTCCGCGGCCGTGGTCTCCAGCTGGGCGCTCACCTGCTGGGTCGCGGCGGCCAGGGCGAAGGTCTCGCCCGCGAGCTGGTTGAACTGGCCGACCATGTCGTTGAAGTCGGCCTTGAAATCGTTCTTGAGGGCCGTGAACTTTGCCTCCTCGTCCTGGAACTTCTCCTTGAGATCGTGGAAGGTCCACTTCCAGCCGAATCCGGCCTCGCCCTTGACCGCGCCCTCCAGTTCGAAGGACGCGTCCAGATCCAGGTCCACCTTGATGCCGATGAAGACCTCCTCCTTGGCTCCGGCCACGCCATCGAAGGAGTTGCCGCCCACCATGGTGGTCTCGGCGCCGCCCACGAACTCCTCGGTGGTGCCGTTGATGATGTAGCGCTCGTCGCCCTTGACGTAGATGAACTCGTCGCCGTGCACGAGGGTGCAGGAGTTGCCGGACTCCACCGTCAGGGTGTCCTCGGTGTGGACCACCATGCCGTGGTCGTTGTTGTGCATGCAGTCGCCCTGGGGGTCCGTCACGTCCATCTTGTTGGTGGGCGGGTCGTTGCGGTTGCCCATGCGCAGGAAGGTGCCGGAGCTGGGCGAGTAGAGCAGGATGCGCTGGGTGTCGGTCTGGTCCTCCATGTGGAAGACGTTGCCGCTGGCGGACTGGAGCCGGACCATGCTCTGGTTGCCGTCGTTCACCTGGCTGGGGGTCTCGGCATTGGGCACGGCCCCGGCGATGACCGGCCGGTCCGGGTCGCCGTCCATGAACGAGAGCAGGACCTCGGTGCCCTTGTGCAAAGGCGCGTGGAAGCCCATGCCCTGGCCGGCGTAGGGCTGCATCATGCGGACCCAGGCCGAGGCCTTGCCGCCGGAGCGGCCCGAGAGGTCGAAGGGCAGGATGATCTTGTAGCGGCCCTTGTCGTCCAGCTCGGCGTACTGCCCGGACCCGGCGGCGTCCACCTTGGCCGGGAGCGAGCCGTGGATGCGCGGCTTCTCGGTGAGACGCGCGGGCCGGAACTGCACCGTGGCCGGGATGCACTCAAACGTGTTGCGGTAGAACAGGTTGTCGTTCTCGGCCAGGCCCTTCACGCCCAGGCCGCTCAACAGGTAGCGCTCCTGGCTGCCCTCGTGGGTCACGCGGGTGGTCAGGTAGCGCTGGTTGAAGTCGCTGCGGTAGTGGCGGTCCAGGGTGAAGGTGTATCCCGGCCGCACCGCGGGCACGGTGGACAGGCCGTGGAAGACCTGCTCCCGGCACTTCCATTCCTCGGCCCGCACCGAGGCCAGCCGGTTGCCCTCGCCCACGTCCAGGAAGTGCTCGCCGTAGATGTAGATCTCGCCCCGGCCCTTGGAGGCCACCTGGGCCCGTCCGGTGAGGTCCAGGCTCGGCTTCTCGTAGTTGTAGTCCTTGAGCAGCAGGGAACCGGGCATGGGCGTGCGGCGCAGGCTGAAGGATTTGACCACCTCGTCGGCGTGGGCCGCGTCCAGACCCGTGGGCGGGGCGTAGTGGAAGGTCTCGTGCCCGGGCACCGGGGTGTGGGCGATGAGCGTGTCCCCGGCGATCATTTTCTCGCCCTGGTCGTTCTGCTCGAACCAGTAGTACACGCCGTCGCGCTCCAGCCAGCGGGAGACGAACTCGAAGTGCGACTCGGAATACTGACAGAGGTAGTCCCAGACCGGGTACTGGCCCTTGAGCTTGAACTCGAAGTCCAGGCCCTGGGACAGGCCGCCGTCCTGGAGCACGTTGCCCAAAAACTGGTCCAGCTTCTGGTTCAGGAAGACCTGGTTGTGGTGGGTCAGGGTGAGCCACCAGAGCTTGGGCCGGAGCACGGCGCGGTAGAAGACCCAGGTGTCGGCCTGGTGCAGCTGCTCGAAGGAGGCCAGGATGCCGTGGTAGGGCAGGTCCCCGTTCTTGCTCTTGATGGTCAGGGTGGCCGGGCTCTGGAGGATGGACTCCAGGTCCAGGTCGGCCTTGTCCGAGACGAGCAGGATCTCGAAGCTGTAGAGTTGGGACAGACCCTCCTCGCCCTGGAAGCGGACCACCACGAAGGTGTCCTTGGCTACGGCCTGACTTTGGAACAGGAAGGAGTACTCGGAGAGCAGGGGCATGGTCTTCTCCTTGTGGCCGGCTCCGGTGGCGGATCACTGCGGCCGGGGTATGACGACGCTGAACTCGTTGGCCTCCTTGGCCAGGCGCGGCGCGCTTTGCGGGGCGGCGGCCTCGTTTGCGTAGTGGAAGACGATGCGCAGATAGGATTCGTGGACGCCGATGACCACCCGGTTGATGAACAGCCCGGACGGAACGCTGATCTTGGGCGAGACGTTGCGCCAGACGCCCTCCAGGTCCACGACCCAGCGCGCCGGGCCGCGCATGAAGAAGACCCGCTGGGTGCCCGGGGTGCTGTCCGTGCCGAAGACCGCCCGGAAGCCCTCGTCGGTCTCGCTGAAGTGGTGCGAGACGAGGCCGATGGTCCCGGCCACGGGCTTGGGCTGGGGGCCCGGCTCCAGGTGGATGACCGTGGCCTTCTGCCGGGTGTCGTGCTGGGTGCGGCCGCTGCCGGTCCGGCTCGCCTGGAAGCGCTGGGCCGATTCCTCCATGCGGGTGACGATCCGGCGCACCTCGGTCATCTCGTCCTGCGGGGGCAGCAGCGAGGACAGGCTGAAGACCTCGGGCAGCCGCGTGGCCTCGGGCCCGGCGGCCAGCACGAAGAAGCCGGCGGCCGCGGCCAGGAAGACCAGCAGCAGGAACCAGGGGGCGCGGCGGGAGTGCAGCAGGCTCATGGTTTCCCCCCGGACATGGGCATGGACGCGGGCGTCTCGGCCTCGGGCTCCACGGCGGGCGCGTTGTCATCCCCCAGGCCCCGGCCCAGGGTGGCGCCCAGCCCGGCGCTGCAGGAGGCCACGCGCTGGGGCAGCCGGAAGGCCGGGTACTCGGTGATGCCCAGCACGGGGTCCGCGCCGTTGATCTTGTAGTTCACCTGGATGCGCTGCACGCCGAGGCCCTCCAGCACGGCCTGCTTGTCCGGGAAGTCCTTGGGCGTGTAGATTTCGCGGCCGTCGCGGAAGTCGCGCAGGAAGGCCCGGAAGCCCCAGGGTCCGGGCCAGGTCCTGGTCACCGAGACCTCGCGCAGGTCGATCTTGAGCGTGACATCGCCGCAGGTGGCCGGGGCCCAGACGAAGTCCAGGGAGTCCTGGTAGTTGTAGTTGTCCAGCTGCTGCGGCTTGTCCGCGCACTGGAGCGTCAGGCTCACCAGGAAGGGCTTGGAGTGGGCCTCGGGGTTCACGTTGGTGGGCAGGGCCGTGATCCGCACGGAGTACTTGGGCTGGAGCTGCTGCCGCCGCACCGCGCCGTGGTCGATGAGCTTGAGGAAGGACTCCTCGAACGGGAAGGGCACGCCCAGCCAGGCCCCGCCGAACCAGCCCTTGGCGTCGCGCCGCAGGAAGGGCTTGGCCGGTCCGGCCACAAAGGCGTTGACCACGCCCTGCTGGCCGAACAGGGCCTCCCAGAGATCGTTCTGGGGCACGGCCTGGACCTCGGCCAGGACCTGGGCCTCCCAGAGCTCGTTGAGGCCGCAGGCGGTCTCGTAGGTGGCCAGGGTCACGAGGAAGGTCAGTGGACCCTCCACCAGGCGCCAGACCGCCTCCTCCGAGGTTTTGCCGTCGGCCAGGAGCAGGCGCATGTGCTGGAGCTTGGACAGGGCCACATCCACGGGCGAGGGCTGGCCGCCGCCTCCGCCGCCGGACTGGGCCCCGGCCTGCCCGGGCTGCTCCGGAACGGGCGCGCCGCCGGTGCCGAAATGCTTGGAGGTGAACCGGAAGGCCGCGTCCTCCGAGGCCGTGACCGGCTGGAACGCCGCCAGCTGCTTCAGGTAGTCCCGGAACGAGGCGACCGAATCCACCACCTGGGTGAGCCGGCTCATGATGTGTTCGTCGAACGCGCCCACGGCCTTGGCCACCTTCTCCTTGACCTCGGTCTCGACCTTGGTGCCCAGGGAGGCCTGCTTCTCCCCGGCGCGGTAGTAGTCGAGCATGGCCGCGAAGCGCTCGGGAATGACGCCCCAGGACGGCGGGGGCGCGATCTTCTCCACGGAGTCGAACTCCGTCTTCATGCGTTCCAGGAGCCGGAAATAGGGGTTGTCCAGGGTGGACATGGAGGCCCCGGCGTTCTGCCAGCCCTCGCGGGTGATGAGCTTCTCCAGGCCCAGGTCGAAGTCCATGGCGAACAGCTCCCACTCCCCGTAGAAGCGCTCCTGGTACCAAAGCCAGAAGGCTTCCGTGCGGCGGGTGAAGGCCGCGCGGTTGTCCGCCTGGGCCATGGCCTCGCCCACCTGGGCCAGCAGGGCGGCGATCTTGGCCCGGCCCGCGGCCGTGAACGCGCCGTCCACCTGGACCTCGGGGCGGGCGCGCCCCAGGCCGGGCCAGAACTCGTCCAGGGTCACGTCGGGCAGGTCCGGACGGGCCGCGGCCCAGTCCACGAGCCAGTGCAGGTTGGCGCCCTCCACGTCGATGAGCCAGGCGGTCCAGGTCTCCAGCTCGCGCGCCTCGCGCATGAGCAGGGTGCTGTCCTCCTCCCAGGCCACGTAGGCGTGGTACATGTCCGGGAAGAAGGCGGCCACGTCCGGCAGCCGTCCGCCGAAGGCCAGGGCCAGGGCGTCCACCGGGCCGCTGCCGGATTCCTTGGCCTTGCCTCGTTCGCGGCTCTTGATGGTGTCGATGCGCCAGACCAGGTATTCCAGGGACTGGGCCATGATGTTGGCGCGGCCGGCGTGGTCCATGGAGGCGAACCGGCCGTTCATGGTCTTGTCCGTGGGATTGAGCACGTATTCGCGGAACCAGGTGCAGTACTGCCGCTTGAGGGCGGCCAGGAGCTCGTCGCCCTGGGTCAGGCCCATCTTGGGCCAGAAGCCCTTGTCCAGGGTCTTTTCCATGCCCTCGATCTTGTCGCGCAGCAGCTCCACCTGGATCAGGTCGTTGGTCAGCTCCACACCCAGGCGGGGGGACCGGGGAAAGGCCTCGCGTACCTGGACCACCGCGTCCTTGATCTGGACGTAGGCCAGGGAGGAGAGGCCCACGCCCGCCAGGAGCACCAGGAGCCAGGCCGTCAGCCCCAGGTTGCGGGTGGCCGTGCGCCAGGAGAGGTACTCGTCGATGCGCCGGAACAGCCCGCGTTCCTTGGGCAGGATGGTCGAGAAGATGTCGTGCAGGAACAGGCCGCGGCCCGTGTCCGGCAGCCGCCATTCCTTGTCCTTGAAGGATTCCAGGTTTCCGAGCACGCCCGAGCGGGCCATGCCGGACTGCCGTCCGCTGGACACGAACAGGCCGCGCAGGAACGGGGTTTCCTGGTAGGGGTTCTCGTGGAACGCACCCTCCACAAAGGCGTGGATCAGCGGGGCCAGGCGCTCGAACTCGTCGGGGAACAGGGCGGCCTTGCCGTCGGCCCGGCCGGTGTTGGCCGCCAGGAGCAGGCGCATGTCCTTGAGGCGGCGCGAGATGTGGCCCAGGGCCTCGTCCGCGAAATCCTCCGGGGCGCGCAGCTCGCTCTGGTTGAGCAGGCCCATGGCCTGGCCGCGCTCGGCCTCGGGCAGGAGGTCGCAGAGCGCGGTCATGCCCAGGACCAGGTCGAGCTTGGTGAGCAGCACGTACACCGGGAACTTGGCCCCCAGGATGCGCATGAGCTGGTCCACGCGGCGGCGGATGGAGCGGCCGTACTCGGCGAGCTTGTCCGGGTCCCCGGCCAGCAGGCGGTCGGCGGGCAGGGTCACGATGAGGCCCGAGAGCGGCTCGCGGCGGCGGTAGCGGCCGAGCAGGGAGAGGAAGCGCTCCCACTCCTCGCGGTCGGCCTCCTCGTCGATGGGGATGGCGTAGCGCCCGGCGGTGTCCAGGATCACCGCCTCCTCGAAGAACCACCAGTCGCAGTTGCGCGTGCCCGCGATGCCCTTGGCCGGCCCGGCGTCCGTGAGGATGGAGGTGAGCCGGGCGTGGGACACGGCCGTGGACTTGCCCGAGGCGGTCTCGCCGAAGATCATGAACCAGGGCAGGGTGTAGAGCGGATCGCCCCGGTGCCTGAGCTTGGAGGACTTGAGCAGGCGCACGGCCGCGGTCCAGCGGTCCTGGAGCTCCTGGAGCCGCCTGCGTTCGTGGGCCGGGGCCGCCTCAACGGACTTCTGGTCCTGGCTCACCACGCGCTTGACGAATTCGGCCTCGCGCCTGCGGAAGTAGAGGCGGCGCAGGAACAGGCCCAGGAAGATCAGGGCGAAGAGGGTGGCCACCAGGACGGCCGCCGACCACTGGGGCCAGCCCTGATACCGCGCCAGCACCACGGCCCCGACCACCGCTGCGGCGGCCAGGGCCAGGAGGAGGAAGATCTTGAGCGCGGCGATCAGGAACTTGGTCATTTGCGTTGTCGTCCTTGGCCAGGGCCGGGGGCCCCGGATCCCTCGTTATGACAAGGCCTTCAGCCACCCCTGCAGGGCGTCCGCCAAAAGCGAGGCATAGGCCGCGTGGATGAGCACCGCGGCCAGCAGCGGCAGTCCGAACAGCACCAGCAGGCCCATGGCCGAACGCCAGCGCGGCCTCCGGAAGGCCCTGGGCTGCTCCGCGTAGGTCTCGGGAAAGACGTGGGCGTCCCGCTGCCTTCCCTGGGCCTGCGCGCCGCCCAGCAGGCGTTTCAGGCTGGTGCGGGTGATGGCCGCCAGGGTGGCGCGGCCCTTCTCGTCGTAGTACCGGCCGGTGAAGCCCAGGGTCAGGCAGGCCGCATAGACCTCCAGGACCTCGCGCAGGCGGGAACGGCCCGCGGCGTCCTGGGGCTCGCCGGACAGCTCCTCGGGCAGGGGCAGGGCGTCCCCGGCCCGCTCGCAGAGGGAGGCCAGCCGGACGTAGAACTCCTCGCCCGCGTTGGCCGTGCCGAAGCGCACGCGCTGCAGGGGCCGCTTGAGCCAGTCCTTGCGGCCCGGCCAGTCCGAGGCGAGCACGGCCTCGTCCACGAAGGTGCAGACCGCGAACAGGGCGTCCTGGACCTCCTCGGGCCGGTCCTCGCTGGAGGCTGCCAGGGCCTCGTCCAGCAGGCGGTCCATGTCCGCCCGGGCCGTGTCGTAGGGGATGTCGCGCAGCTGCGGCTCGCGGCCCAGAAGGGCGGCGAAGGCCACTGCGGGAAGGAATCGGTCCACCAGGGCCATGGCTTATCTCCCGAGCACGGCCAGACGGGCGTCCAGGTCGGCGGGCGCCTCGTCCCAGTAGATGGACAGGCTCTGGCTCGAAACCACCTCGTTCCACTGCGGGCTGTCGGCGCCGATGCGGAAGTAGAGCGCTCCGGGCATCCGCGGCAGACCGGCCGGGGGCGTCTCGCTGAAACCCAGGGGGATGCCCGGCACGGCCCGCACCAGCAGCGAGGACATGCCGCTGGTGGCCGAGAGCTTGAGGAGCTTCTGGGCCGAGGTGCGCATGGCCTCCAGCGCGCCCTTTTCCGAGGAGAGCACGAGCCAGTATTCGCCGCCCTCGGCCAGGACGTGCTGGGGGATCTCCACGGTCCAGTACGGGTCCTTGAACACGAACCGGGCGGCCCAGCGCGGCCCGGCCGAGATGGCCTCGACGAGCCGCACGGCCACGTCCCGGGCGGTGCGGAAGCAGAAGCCCAGCTCGGTGTGGTCGTAGGGCGGCAGGAGCTGCCCGCCGTCCCAGCTCTCGCCCAGGGCGCTCACCTCCAGGGAGAAGACCGAGAGTTCGGCCACCAGCTCGCGGAGCATGCCGTAGGCCTCCCAGGGGGAGACGGCCAGCCCGCGCAGCACGTGGTCCAGGCGCGCGGCATAGCGCGAGAGCGAGCGCAGGGCCATGAGCAGCACGGTGAGTTCGGCCGCGTCGCCGCCCCGGCCCGAGAGGTTCTTGTAGCCTTCCAGCTGCCGGACCTTGCCGAGCACGCGGTCGCGCAGCTCGCCCACCACGGTGATGAGCGTGGGGGCGGCGGCCAGGGTCAGGCAGGAGGGCGCGAAGTCCGGGTCCAGGCGCACGGCGTCGCCCTCGCGCACCAGCCGGGCCAGGACCAGGAGGGCGTAGTCGCCCATGTCCGGGACCTCGTGCTCGAAGACGATGCGCAGGACCTTCTTCAGGCAGCGCACCTGGGCGGCCGGGCCGTCGTCGAAGAAGTCCGGGGTGTTCACCGGCTCCGCGGGCACGGCCCAGCGGGTGTGAGCCGAGGCCATGGCCTCCACGGTTTCGGCCACGGTGACGTTGGATTCGCCGGGTTTGACCCCGCGCAGGGCGGCATAGACCTTGAGGCCCTCGCCGGGCGCGATCTTGTCCATGGGGATCTGGCGCGCGGCGCAGACCGCGTTGCCCGGGAACTCGGCCAGGAGCCCGAAGCCGTCGGGGAAGAGCAGGGTGAGGCGCGAGAATTCCATGCGTCCGGCGGCCAGGGCGCCTTCGTCCACCTCCACGGCCGTGGCGCCCCAGAACCAGGGCCGCAGGGCCGTCTGCAGCGTCCCCAGGGCCTCGGCCAGATGCCGGTCCGTGATCTGGAAGTGCTGGGGCTGGAGGAACAACCCCTGGTGCCAGTAGATGGGTCCGTCAGCCACTAATCGCCTCCCATGCGCTGGATCGTGTTCGGCCCCAGGAGCAGATCCATGGTCAGGGTGCCGGGATTGTACACATCGGATTTCCAGAACAGCCAGCCGGTCTGGTCCACCTTGAGCGGGATCTGCCAGGTGCGCGTGACCAGGCCGGGCTGCAGGTCGTAGTAGCCCGCCACCAGGCCCACGAACTGCGCGCCCTCGACGCGGTCCAGGGGCAGGGAGGCCTTGGAGCCCGGGCTCACGAAGCGGCGCTCGAAGTGGACCACGGACTTGTCGAAGCGGTCGCAGGCCAGCAGGCGGTGGAGGCCGCCCTCGTTGGCGGCCAGTTCGTTGAAGGCCGCCGGATCGTTCAGCTGGTACAGGCAGAGCAGTACGCTGTGCGAAAAGCCCTCATAGGTGTTCAGCTCAGGGCTGGCGTCGTAGTTCAGGGTCAGGCCGCGGGGCATGTAGGTCCACTTCACGTTCTGGGGGCTGTCGGCGTTCTGGGGCACCTCGTAGGGCTTGGGCGGCGGCGCGCTCTTGCCCCCGCAGGCCGAGAGGAGCAGGCAGCAGAACAGGGCGCAGGGAAGAGAAAAACATACTCTCCCCGCTGGACGGGCCGCGCTCCCCCTGGCCATGGACATGCTCCTCCTCGACACGCTTTTCATCAAAATATCCTACGCCATAGTGACAGTAAAGACATCCGCCTCGTCGGCGTCCGGGAAGGAGCCGAAGACCAGGGCCTCGGGCACGCCGTTGAGCCGGACATAGTAGGATTCCGCCACGCTCAGGTCGTTTTTGACCCCCCAGGCCTCGAACTCGGTATTGTTCAGGGAAAGCTTCATGCCCCGCACCGGGTAGTGCAGGGTGGAGGTCTGCGGGATGGTCCCGGCCTGGCCCACGCCGTGGGCATCCGGGGCCGCGCCGCTGGCTCCGAGCATGGCCCCCTGCCAGGGGTCGCGGCCCGGGCCCACCTCCAGCCAGCAACCCAGGCCGGGCAGGGGGTGGACGTTGAGCCGGTACTCGCCCGGCCCGGAGGGGCGGAAGGAGTTGGCCTTGGCCGCGGCCTTGACCCCGAGCCCCGCGGGCACGGCCTCGGCCGCGCGCAGCGGGGTGGGCAGGGAGCCTGCGTCCAGCTTGCCGCCCGAGGCCGAGAGCAGGACGGGGAAGCCGTGGCCGTGGGCCGCCTGGGCCGCCAGGGCCAGAAGGGAGAGCCCCTGGCGCGTGGCCTTGTCCTGGAAGCGGGCGGCCTGGCCCACGATGATCCAGCAGCCGCAGTTGTCCTTGGCCAGCTCCGGGATGGGTCCGCTCCAGGCCATGTTCGGCAGGTCGTCCACCCAGAAGTGGCCGCCGGGTTCCAGGCCGTAGCGCGCGGCCTCCTGGAAGATGAGCTTGGCCAGCCCCTCGTCCTTGTCGAGCATGGTGATCCAGACGTTCTTCTTCATGGCGCGGCTCCTCAGGCGAAGGTCATGGTGAAGCCGCCGTCCTGGCCCACGTCCAGGGCCACGGAGGACGGCATCCCCGCGCCGGACATGTGCGCCAGGATCTCCTGGGACATGCGCGGCAGGATGGTTCCGGAAAGGATGTAGTCGATGTTGCGGGCCCCGGTCTCCACCTCGGTGCAGCGGGCCGCGATGGTCTCGGCCACCTTGCCGGTCCAGGTCAGGGCCATCTTGTTGTTGGCCAGAAGCCGGCGCTTGAGGGCCTCCAGCTTGAGCGCGGTGATCCGGCCCAGGGCCTCGGCCGAGAGGCTGCCGTAGGGCACCACGCTCATGCGCGCCAGCAGGGCGGGCTTGAAGTGCTCCGAGAGGATCGGCCGCACCGCGCCGAGCAGGGTCTCCAGGTCGGTCTTGGCCCCGTCCTTGGTCATCTCCTGGATCACGTCCGAGGCCAGGTTGGAGGTCAGCATGATGATCGTGTTGCGGAAGCTGATCTCCTTGCCCTCGCCGTCGGTGAGCGTGCCCTTGTCGAAGACCTGGTAGAACAGGTTCATGACGTCCAGGTGGGCCTTCTCCACCTCGTCCAGGAGCACCACGCAGTAGGGCCGCTGGCGCACGGCCTCGGTGAGCATGCCGCCCTCGCCGTAGCCCACGTAGCCCGGGGGCGAGCCGATGAGCCGGGAGACCGTGTGCTTCTCCTGGAACTCGCTCATGTTGATGGTCACCACGCTCTTTTCGTCACCGAAGAGCATGTCGGCCAGGGTCAGGCCGGTCTCGGTCTTGCCCACGCCCGAGGGGCCCACCAGGAAGAACACGCCCACGGGCTGTTCCGGGGCGCGCAAGCCCGCCTTGGAGGCCTTGATGGCCTCGCAGACCGCGGCCACGGCCGCGTCCTGGCCCTTGATCCGCTCGGCCAGGCGCTTTTCCAGCTCGGCCACCATGGTGGCCTGCTCCCGGGCCACCTTGCCCAGGGGGATGCCGGTCCAGTCGCTGACCACCTTGGCCACCACGTCGGGCGTGACCTCGATGGACACCAGGCCGTCGCCCCAGCGGGCGGCGTCGTAGGTGGCGCGGGCCGCGTCCGCGGCCTTCTTGAGGTCCGCCGGGGGCTCGCCGCCGTCCTGGAGCGCGTCGGCCAGGGCCGTGCGCGCGTCCACCAGGGCGTGGGCCGTGTCCAGCTCCTTCTGCCAGCCGGCCTTGATCTCCTCGGCCTCCTTGGCCAGGGCCGCGATCTTCTCGGCCAGCTCAGCGATGCGGGCCTCGTCCACGGGCGCGCCGTTGGCCTTGTCGCGCAACAGCGCCTTGCGCTCGCGTTCGGCGGCCTGTCCGGCGCGCTCCTTGTCCTCCAGGGCCCCGGGCTTGGACGAGAGGCTGACCTTGACCCGGGCGCAGGCCGTGTCCAGGAGGTCGATGGCCTTGTCCGGCAGGAACCGGCCGGTGATGTAGCGGTGGGCGTATTCGGCCGCCACCGTGACGGCGTCGTCGCGGATGACCACCCGGTGGGACTTCTCGTAGGAATCGCGGATGCCGCGCAGGATCAGGGCCGTGGTGGTCGGGCTGGGCTCGTCCAGCTTGACCAGCTGGAAACGCCGGGCCAGGGCCGGGTCCTTCTCGAAGTACTTCTTGTACTCCTTCCAGGTGGTGGCGGCGCAGGTCTTGATCTCGCCGCGGGCCAGGGCGGGCTTGAGCAGGTTGGCGGCGTCCGAGCCGCCGGCCGAGCCGCCCGCGCCCACCAGGGTGTGGGCCTCGTCGATGAACAGGACGATGGGCTTTTCCGAGGACTTGATCTCGTCGAGCACGCCCTTGAGCCGGCGCTCGAACTCGCCCTTCATGCCCGCGCCGGCCTCCAGCAGGCCCATGTCCAGGCCGAGCAGGGTCACGTCCTGGAGGATCTCGGGCACGTCGCCCTCGGTGATGCGCAGGGCCAGGCCCTCGATGACCGCGGTCTTGCCCACGCCCGGCTCGCCCACCAGGATCGGGTTGTTCTTGCGGCGGCGGGCCAGGATGTCCACGATCTGGCGGATTTCCAGGTCGCGGCCGAAGACCGCGTCGATCTTGCCGCCCTTGGCCTTGGCCGTGAAGTCCTCGCAGAACTTGGCGATGAAGCTCTCGCCGCCGTCGCCCGAGACCCGGGCCGGGCTGCCCGGGCCGCCGCCCGCGGCGCCCGCGGCCTCGCCTCCGGCCTCGGAGGAGGCCTTGGCCAGGTCCCAGAAGGTTTTCAGCAGGTCCTCGCGGTTCACCTGGCCGAGCAGCTCGGAATAGCCGCCCTGGGCGTAGAAGCTCGGCTTGCGCAAGAACGCCAGGAGCAGCGCGCCGGAGCGGATGCGGCTGAGCCCCAGGTCCACCGAGGCCACCAGCCAGGCCGCCTCCAGCAGCTCCATGAGCAGCGGGGAGAACACCGGCCGCGAGGAGTTTCCGGCCCGGAAGTCCTCCATGGAGTCGTTGAGGGCCTTCTTGAGCTGGCCGGGCTCCACGCCGAAGCGGGCCAGGGCCAGGGAGACGTCGCAGGTCTGGTCCTCCAGGCAGGAGAGCAGAAGGTGCTCCACCGTGACCTCGTAGTGGGTCCGGTTCACGGTGAGCCCGGCGGCCGCGTGCAGGGCCTGGGTGCAGAATCCGTTGCACTTCTCGAGGAGGGCCTTCATGTCCACGCCGATCATTGCGCCATACTCCTTTGCAACTTGCGGTCACTCTGCTGCCGCAGATCGGTGAAAAGGGCCTGCGGCTCGCCCAGTCCGCTTCCGCCGAGCCAGGTGTCGCAGCCCAGGCGGGTCCAGGGCCCCGTTCCCAGGCGGCCGGTCTCGGCCTCGTCCGGGTCCAGCCGGAAGAGCGCGTCGAATTCCAGGGGCTCGGTGCAGTAGAAGCGCACGAGCCGCACGATGGCCTCGTGCCAGTGGCCGCCCGGGATGACCTGGCCGAAGGTCTTGGCGCTGAGCGGCCCGATCTCGATGCGGAACTTGCCCGTGTCGTCCGGGGCCTGGCAGCCGATCCAGGCCGACTCGCCCAGCTGGGCCGAGTCCTGGCCCAGGATGCAGCGCTGGTCCTCGTGGATGGGCACGGTGCGCGAGACGCACTGGACCACCTTGACCGGGGCCCCGGCGCGGTCGGACAGGAGCCCGCGCAGCCCGGCGGCCGAGCGCGGGAACTGGGTGAGCAGGCCGGTGGCGCGCAGGAGCAGGCCGGGCTGGGAGAATATCCCGCGCACCTCGGGATCGCCCAGGCCCACCAGGCTGTACAGCCGCTCCAGGGTGGCCGAGTCCTGTTCCTCGCAGGCCCTGAGCCAGAGGCGGTGGCGGGCCCATGTCAGGAAGAACAGGGAGAAGAAGCCGTCGCCGACCACGTCCAGGAAGTCGCGGCTGGCCGAGCGGTCCTCGGCCTGCTCGTCGAGCAGTTCCTCGGTGTAGAAGGTGGGCAGCGGCGAGGACGGGCCGTAGAGGCCCAGGAAGGTGGCCGTGAGCAGGAAGCGGCTCTGGCCCTCCTCGCCTTCCCGGCGCGGGGGCAAATCCTCCAGAGCGGTCAGGTCCGTGGGCGGGAAGCCCAGGGAGAGCAGGGCCCGCACCCGCATCCGCTCGCGCAGGAAGCGCTCGGACTCGGCCGCGCCCTTGCCCGCGTAGGCCTGGCGCAGCAGCCGCACGGCCTGCACAAAGGAGAAGGAGCGCGGGTTGGCGCGCAGCTGCTCCAGCGGGGAGGGCGTCTTCACAGCAGGGGCCTGTCGCCCAGCCGTTCTGGCCATGCGAAGCGCTCCTTGCGCGAGGTGTCCTCGGCGTTCAGCCGGGTGTACGAGTTGATGGCCGCGTAGTTGCCCAGAAAGACGTCCAGCACCGAGCCGAACAGGAACATGTCGCCCTCGCCGGCGAAGCCCTGCCGGTCCAGGGTCAGCTTGATCTCCTGGCCCCGGGCGATGCGCCCGCGCACGAAGCGCTCGGCGGCCTGCACCTGGAGCCCGGCGATGGCCTCCACGCGGCGCGTGTTGGCCAGAACCGCGGCCCGGTCGCGGGTCTCGGTGAAGATGTAGAGCTTGAGCATGGAGCGCAGGTTCTCGGCCGTGGCCACGGAGAGGTAGTTCAGGAACATGTGCGACAAGAGCCGCCAGAGCAGGTTCTTGCCCAGGGGCGGCTGCACCGGCGCGGTGGGCGGCCGGATGCTGGTGAACTCGGCCAGCTCCGGAGAGGTCTCCGTGGGCATGCGCACGTCGCCCGCGCGCAGGGTTTCGGGCAGCGAGGCGTTGGTGCACAGCAGATCGATGGACAGGGTCTCCTGCCGGGCCTGTTTCCGGTCCCCGGGATAGGCCACGGCCAGGTACAGCTCGGCCCGCCCGTCCAGGGTCGAAAGCCGGTGGCTCAGGGAATAGACCGGCGTGGCCTCCACCTGGGGGTTGAACATCTCGAAGGGCAGGTACTCGCGCTCCTCCACCGTGCCCTGGGCGAAGCCCGTGACCTTGTTCACGGTGAAGACCTGGTAGTGGCGCGGGTTCTGGCCCGAGGGCCGGATGGCGTACTCCGGCTTCTTGTGGTCCAGGAGGATCGGGTCGGCGTGGTAGGGGAACAGGTTGAGCGCCGGGGTGACGTAGAGCTGGAAGTGCTCCTCGCGCAGGGGCGGCATGTCCTGGGGCAGCTTGTCGAAGTGGAATTCCACGGAAAAGGCCCCGCCCTGCCCGCGCGTGCGCCACTGGTCCAGCCCGGTGAGGTCGAAGAACAGGAACTTCTCGGGCAGGATGAAATACTCCTGGAGCACCCGGTAGCCCGGAAAGGAGCGCGCCGGAAACGGGATCAGGGTCTCGTCCTCGCCGAAGCCCACGGGCCGCACGGCCGAGGGCCGCAGGCTCAGCGGCGCGCCCCCGTTGCCCGGCACCAGGCGGACCTCCCTGAGCCGGTTGCGCAGCAGCCAGTAGCGCCGCGAGGATTCGGCGTAGTCCCCGGCCAGGTGGAAGCGCAGGCTTTTGGCCTTGAAGGCCGAGATGTCCATGTTGGAGAGCGCCAGCGAGAGCGTCAGGCGGCCCCGGTCGCTGCCGAGCTGCTCGTAGGCCGCCCCGCTCACCGCCAGGGGGTGCAGTTCCACCGGGTAGCTCGTGGTGAAGGTGCAGCGGGTGCCCTCGGTCTCCACCGAGTCGATGGCCGCGCCCGCCGGGACCGTGACCGTCTCCATGAGGCTGCGCTTGGGCTTGAAGCGGATCAGGGTCGCGGAGGGGATGGGCCGCAGGTAGTGCGGAAAGATGAGCTGGATCAGGCCGTGGACGATCTCGGGGAAATCGTCGTCGAGCTTCTCGTAGATGAGCCCGGAGAGGAAGGCCGTGCCCTCCAGGATGCGTTCCACGTCCGGATCGGCGGACTGCCCGGAGAGCAGCGGGGCCAGGGCCGGGTGGGCCTTGGCGAAGTCCGCGGCCAGGTCCCGGAGATGCGAGAGCTCCCGCTGGTAGTACTTCTCGATCACGTGGCGCTTCTCCGGCTATTCCAGAACACTGATCCGCCCGTCGGGATTGAGCACGGTCTCGAAGACCACCGGGGCCTGGCGTCCTTCCACGGCGATGCTCGCCGTGAGCTTGAAGGCGATGGCGAAGGCCCGGTCCGGCTGGGCGTCGAAGGAGACCTGGATGTTGGCCAGCCGGGGCTCGTACTTGCGGATGACCCGCGTGATGGCCTCCTCGATCTCGGGCACGGACTCGGTGCCGAAGGAGCTGGCCAGGGCCGTGAAGTCCGGCACGCCGAGGTCCGGGGCGATGGGCGCGCTGTCCTGACGGGTGTTCAGGATCTTGCCCAGGTGGTCGAGCACCGAGCGCACGGCGGCCTTGGGATCGGACGCGCCACGCCAGTTGGGGTCCTGCTCGATGGCCCGCAGCCGCTCCAGAAGCCTCTGTTCGCGCATTTTCCCCGTCCGCCGGCCGGTAATGAAAAAAGTGCGGCGCGCCGCGTTCCGGCGCGCCGCGTTCCGGATGCTTACTTCGCGCCCGACCAGTCGTCGGTGAACTCGATGTTGCCGTCGCTGTAGGTCCAGGTGATCTTGGAGTAGGTGAAGGAGACGTCCTCCATGTCATGGTACGGCTTGTTGTCCGGGAGGAAGGTCAGCGGGGTGTGCTCACGCATGGTCACCACGATGGCGTTCTCCAGCTTCACCGAATAGTACTTGGACTCGGCGCCGTCGGGCTTGATCTCGAAGTAGTCCAGCTCCACGCTGCACTGCTCGCCGGTGCAGCAGGCCTTGAACAGCTTGGGGCTGGCCTTGTCCTTGCGCTTGATCATCTTGAAGGGGTGGTGGATGCGCTGGCCCGTGGGCAGACCCGTGTGGGTGTCCTTGGGGATCTCCACGGTGTGGTCCGAGCCGTAGACCTCGATCTTGTCCTTCTTGTCGCCGCCCTGGGTACTGCTGCCCTTGATGTCGCCCTGCGTCTTTCCCTTGACGGACATGTACGCGATCAGAGCCATGATTTTTCTCCTTTTTCAGGCTTGTGGGTAAGATTCATTCCTTGTCCAGCTTGCCGACCAGAGACAGGGTGAAGCTCGCTCCCATGTACTTGAAGTGCGGGCGCGCCATGAGCGTCACCGAATACCAGCCCGGGTCCCCGGCCACGTCGTTGACCGCGATCTTGGCCAGGCGCAGAGGCCGCTTGCTGCGGGTGATGGGATCGGGGTTGTCCATCTCGGTGACGTACTGGCTGATCCACTTGTTCAGCTCGGTTTCCAGGTCGGTGCGCTCCTTCCAGGTGCCGATGTTCTCGCGCTGGATGACCTTGATGTAGTGGGCCAGCCTGTTCATGATCATCATGTAGGGCAGTTGGGTGGAGAGCCGGAAGTTCAGCTCGGCTTCCTTGCCTTCCGGGGTGTTCGGGAAGACTTTGCCCTTCTGGGCCGAGTTGGCCGAGAAGAAGGCCGCGTTGTCCGAGCCCTTGCGCATGGTCAGGGCGATGAAGCCCTCCTCGGCCAGCTCGTATTCGCGGCGTTCCGAGATGAGCACCTGGGTCGGGATCTTGGTCTGGGTCTGGCCCATGGCCTCGAACTGGTACAGCGGCAGGTTCTCCACCGCGCCGCCGCCCTGGGGGCCGATGATGTTGGCGCACCAGCGGTATTTGGCGAAGCTGTCGGTGAGCCGCGAGGCGAAGGCGAAGGCCGTGTTGCCCCAGCAGAAGTCGCCGTTGCCCTCGGCCTGCTCCTGGAAGTTGAAGCTCTTGGCCGGCACGGTGTTGGAGCCGTAGGGCAGCCGGAGCAGGAACTTGGGCAGGGTCAGGCCCACGTAGCGGGCGTCCTCGGATTCGCGGAAGGAGCGCCACTTGGTGTACTGCGGCATCTCGAAGATGGAGTGCAGGTCCTTGAGGTTGGGCAGCTGCTCCCAGGAATCGATGCCGAAGAACTCCTTGCCCGCTGCGGCCACGAATGGGGCGTGGCCCATGGCCGCCACCGAGGCCACGTACTGGAGCAGGGAGACGTCCTGGGGGCCGGGTCCGAAGTCGTAGTTGGCGACCATGGCCCCGATGGGCTGGCCGCCGAACTGGCCGTACTCCGCGGTGTAGACCTGCTTGTACAGGCCGGACTTGACCACCTCGGGGGCGTCCTCGAAGTCCGCCAGCAGGTCCTCCTTGGAGACGTTCATGAACTCGACCTTGATGTTCTGGCGGAAGTCCGTGCGGTCCACCAGGAACTTGAGCGAACGCCAGCTGGACTCGAGCTTCTGGAACGGCTCGGCGTGCATGATGGAGTTGACCTGGGCCGAGAGCTTCTGGTCGATCTCGGACAGCATGTCATCGACCATGGCGCCCGAGACCTTGGCCTCGGAGCCGGTCTGGACCAGCTGCTTGAGGAAGGCCTGGAGCCCGGCCTTGGTGGCGGAGAAGCCCTCGTCCGAGGGTTTGAGCTTGGAGGCCTCCACGATCTGGTCGAGGAGGCTCCCGGTCTCTCCGGTCTGCGCGGCCTGCTGCGCGGAGGCCTGAACTTGTTCGTCAGCCATGTCTCTCCTCCTAACCTTCGATTCCCAGTTCCTTGAGCAGCTTCTCGCGCGCGCCCGGGTCCTTGATCAGCTCCTGGACCTTCTTGCGGAACTCCGGCACGTTGGCCAGCGGGCCCTTGAGGGCCTTGAGGGCCTCGCGCAGGTCCATGAGCTTGGCCAGTTCGGGCACGCTGCGCACGATGGCGTCGGGGTCGAAGTCCGAGAGCGACTCGAACTTCAGGTCCACGGCCATCTGCTCGTCCTCTTTGCCGGAGAGCTTGTTGGGGACGTTGAGCTTGAGTTCCAGCCCCTGGCCCTTGAGCACGTCGTTGAAGTTGTCCTTGTCGATGGACACGGGATCGCGGTCCTCGACCATGCGGTCGTCGGCCCGCTGGGTGAAGTCGCCGAGCACCATGAGCTTGAGGGGCAGCTCGACCTCTTCCTTGGCGTCGCCCGTGGCCGGCCTGTAGACGATGTTGACCCGCTCCTTGGGGGCAACCGAACCTTCCTGCGGCATCGTGGTCCTCCTTGGATCCTGCTGATTATTCCCGGACCGGGGCGTGCCGCCCCGGCTGTCCTGTGTTTCTACCCGGCCAGATGCAGGGCCGCCGCCGGCCTGATCCTGGCCACCCGCGCGGCCAGGGCCCTGGCCCGCGCCTGTCCGTCCTCGCCGCCCAGGCCCGCGTAGGCCCCGCGCGCCGCCAGCAGCGCGTCCACGGCCAGGTCCGGGTCCCAGTCCTCCAGGCCCCGGCGCTCCACTTCTCCGACCACGGCCTCGGCCAGGGACGCGGCCACGGGCCAGCGTCCGGCGCGTCCCAGCAGGGACATCTGGGCCATGGTCAGGCGCAGCCGCGAGGGCCCGTCCTGGACCTGGCGCGCGGCCTGGCCCAGCACGTCCAGCGCGCCGAGCTCGTCCTTCTTGGCGAAACGTTTTTCCGCGTCGGCCACGGCCTGGGCCGCCAGGTCGTCCTGGGGAGCTGCGGTCTTGGTCCGTCCCGCGCCCTGGGCGCTGCCGCCGGTGAGCGTGGCTAGCCAGGCCTGGGTTTCCGGATCGGCGAACGGCGTGCCGTCGGCAAAGGCGAGCTGCTCCACGCCGGGCAGCCGGGCCTGCAGCAGCCGGACCTCGGCCTGCACCGCGGCCAGGGCCGCGGCGTAGTCCGGGCCCAGGCCCTCCAGGGCCTTGGCCGTGATCCGGTGCGGATCGAGCCAGAACAGCGCGGCCGTGACCTGCTCCTCGGCGGCGCGGGCGGCCTCGGCCAGCTTGCCTTCGGAGAGCAGGACCAGGAGGGTCTGCTTCACCGAGGGTTCGGGCGCGGGAATCATGGTCTTGCCGCCCTCGGCCGGGGGCAGGGCCTTGACCTTGATCCAGGCGGCCAGGCGGGTGGCCCGCCAGGCCCAGGGATCGGCCGGGTTTTCGGCCACGGCCAGGGCCGCGAAATTCAGGGCCGCGCTGCTCAGAAGCTCGCGGGCCGCGGCGGCGTCCTGGGGCTGGGTCTGGGACGTGGCGGCCGGGGATGCGGCGGCCTGCTGTTCCGGCGCGGGCGCGTCCCCGGCCTGGGGTGCGGCCTGGGGCTCGGCCGGGGCCAGCCGCTCCAGGGCCTCCAGCAGGTTGCGCAGGGGCGGGAGGTCCGGCATGAGCTCGCCCAGCCGCTTGTCCAGGGCCTCGGCAGCGGCCGTGAGGTCCTGGTACAGTTCCGGGGACACGGTCGTGGTTCCGGGCAGGGTCCTGAGCCAGGCCAGGGTGCGTTCCTGCCACCAGCCGAAGGCGGCCTGGCGGCCGCGCATGCGCGCCTTGGCCGGGAAGCAGTTCTCCCAGAAGGTGGCCGTGAGGTCGTCCAGGATGTGCGCGCCCTGGGCCAGGCCTTCCAGGCCCTTGGTCTGGGTCAGGCCCACGGCGAGATAGGCGGCGGCGGTGAGGTCCTTGGCCTTGGCGGCCAGGACCTGGGAGGCCAGGTCCACGATGCGGGGCCAGTCCGCCACCCCGCCCGCGCTGACCGAGGAGAGTTTTTCGATCTCCCCCTGGAGCTGTTCGAACTCGGACTCATAGCGCGGGTCCTGCCCGACAGGGGAGGGCCCGGGGATGGGAGTCCGTCCGAGGTCGCTGATCTCCATTGGTTCTCCCGCCAGGGATGTTGGACGCGGATGCGCCCCGCGCGGCCGACGGATGCCTGCCGCGTGATATTGAGCATACATTACATAGCATCAGACCAGGAGTAAACGGATAAATCGGTTCTGCACGGGAGCTTGCCAAATCTTCATCCCGGGACTTCGGGGTGTGTTCCGGCAGGAGAGGTCCGGGGCGGGATTCCGTGGGCGGGTGCCCACACCGCGGGCGCGGACGCTGGTCACCCCTGGAAAACGAGGCGGAGCGGGAAGTTTCTCAGATCCGGCCGAGGAGCCGGAGCATGCCGTGCAGGGCCGTGACCGGGTGCGGCGGGCAGCCCGGGATGAACAGGTCCACGGGCAGGTGGGCGGGGGTGCCGGTCTGGCCGGGCTGGAGTTCCCGGAACAGGCCGCCGGAGATGGCGCAGGCCCCGGCCGCGATGCACAGGCGGGGCTCGGGCAGGGCCTGCCAGGTCTCGATCAGGGCCTGGCGCATGTTCTCGGGCGTGGGCCCGGTGACGTAGAGGCCGTCGGCGTGGCGCGGCGAGGCCACGAAGTCGATGCCGAACCGGCCCAGGTCGAAGACCACGGTGGTCAGCACGTTCACGTCGGCCTCGCAGGCGTTGCAGCCGCCCGCGCTCACCTGGCGCAGCTTGAGCGAGCGGCCGAAGAGCTTTTGCCCGCGCGCGTCCAGGGCCTCGGCCAGGCGCATGGCCTGGCCCTCCAGCAGGAGGTCCTCGCGGCTGCGCGCGGCCAGGGCGTATTCCCGGGTGAAGAGCACGGCGCCGGACGGGCAGGCCTCGGCGCAGCGGCCGCAGAAGGTGCAGCGGCCCAGGTCCAGACGCAGGGGCGCCAGGCTCAGGGCCTGGGTGGGGCAGACCGCCAGGCAGGCCGCGCAGCCTTCGGCGCAGCGCTCCGGATGGAGCTCCGGCCGCCCCCGGAAGCGGGCGGGCAGCACCGGGGGCTGGGCCGGGAAGCCCACGGTCCGGTGCTTTTGCAGGAAGCGCTGGCGGATGGAGGCGAACATCGGAGGCTCCTTACAGGTCGAACCCGCAGTACGACAGGTTGAAGCTCTTGTTGCACAGCGGAAAGTCCGAAATCTGCTGGTTGCGCAGGGCCAGGGCCAGGCCGGTCCAGTTGTGGAACGAGGGGTCCACCACCTTGTAGCGGACCAGGCGGCCGTCCGGGCCGGTGAGGGCCGCGTGGCAGATCTCGCCGCGCCAGCCTTCGGCCAGGGAAACGCAGAGGGAGTCCGGGGCCAGCCCGGGCAGGGGCCCGGCCCGGAGAGGTTCGGCCAGGATGGGTCCGTTCTGGGTCTCGAGGAGGTCCAGGGCCTGGCGGATGAAGGCCACGGAGTGCTGGATCTCCAGCCAGCGCACCCGGGCGCGGGCGTACACGTCGCCGTCGTCGTGCAGGGCCAGGGGTATGGGCAGCGCATCGTAGGGGCTCTGCGGGAAGCGTGCGCGGCTGTCCCGGGTCAGGCCGCAGGCCCGGGCCGCAGGGCCCACCAGGCCGAGGTCGCGGGCGGCCTGGACGCTCACCGTGCCGGTGCCCTCGAAGCGGGCCAGCACCGAGGGCGCGGCCAGGAGCAGTTCCGCGGCCCCGCGGGTGTCCTTGAAGGTGGCCTCCAGGCGCTGCCGGGCCTCGGCGATGAGGGCCGCGTCGGCCTCGAAGCGGACCCCGCCCGGGGTGAGCATGCCCCGGCCGAAGCGGCTGCCGCAAAACAGCGCCGAGAGGTTCAGCCAGTCCCCGCGCAGCCGGCCGCAGAACGAGAAGGTCGGCAGGAAGCCCACATCCCCGGCCAGGGCCCCCAGGTCGCCGGTGTGGTTGGCCAGGCGCTCCAGCTCCAGGAGGATGCCCCGCAGCAGGGCGGCGCGCAGCGGGGGATGGATTCCGGCCAGGCCCTCCAGGACCGCGCAATAGGCCCAGGCGTGGCCGATGGTGGTGTCCCCGGCCAGGGTCTCGGCCAGGTGCAGGCCGCGGGCGTCGGGCCCGGCCTGGAGCGCGGCCTCCACGCCCCGGTGCTGGTAGCCCAGGGAGATTTCCAGGTGCAGCACGGTCTCGCCCTGGCACTGGAAGCGGAAGTGGCCCGGCTCGATGACCCCGGCGTGCACCGGGCCCACGGCCACCTCGTGCACGGCCTCGCCCTCCACCCGGAAGTACTCGGTCTCGCCCACCCGGGGCGCGGCCTGGGTGAAGGCCGGGCCCTTGCGGAAGTCGAGCAGGGGCGGGGCAAAGCGCACGGGCTTGAGCCAGGGGTGGCCCTGGGGCATGACCCCGAACTGCTCGGCGATCTCGCGCTCGAAGAGATGGGCCTGGGGGCAGGCGGGCGTCACCGAGGGGAAGGACCCCTCCCGCACGTCCGCGCTGGAGGCGCGCAGGACGCTCCGGCTGTCCTCGGCGCTCACGGCATAAAGCCGCAGGGTTCCGGAGGCCAGGACGTGGCCGAACAGGGCCGCCAGGCGGCCGCCGGCCTCGGCCTCGTGGGCCAGCCAGAGGGCGAAGGTGTCCGGCTCCAGGGCCGGGATGGAGGCCAGGGGCGCGGCCGAGCCCGGGGCCAGTTCCAGGTGCAGGCGGTTCATGGCCTAGCTCCCCAGCGCCGCGGCGGCCTGCTGCAGGAGCTGCCGCAGGGTTTCGGGGATGACCAGGCCCAGGGCCAGGGCCGCCAGGCCCAGGACCAGGGGCGAGATCAGGGACAGCGCGGGTTCGGGCCGCAGGCGGCGCTGGGCGTCCGGGGGCACGGTGCCCTGGGCCATGCGCAGCACGGACACGGACATGCCGATGAAGATCAGGGCCAGGAAGACCAGGGCCGTGGCGGCCACGCCGAAGCGCCCGGCGGCAAAGGCCTGGCGCAGGATGGTGAACTCGCTCACGAACGCGCCGAAGGGCGGAGTCCCGGTGATGGCCAGGAACCCGAGGAGCCAGAGCCAGCCCGTGGCGGGCAGGGCGCGGGTCACGCCGCGCACGTCGTAGGTGGACTTGGAGTGGTACACGGCCAGGATGTTGCCCGAGAGCAGGAAGAGCATGGACTTGGCCAGGGAGTGGTTCACGGCGTGGAGCATGGAGCCGAAGACCGCGCCGCCGCCCAGGCCCAGGCCCAGGACCAGCAGGCCCATGTGCTCCACGCTGGAGTAGGCCAGCATGCGCTTGTAGTCGCCCTGGCCCACGATGAACACCGCGGCCAGGCCCATGGAGAACAGGCCGAAGGCCAGGAACAGCTCCTGGCAGAAGGAGGCCAGCCCGGCGGACAGGGCCACCTGATAGACCCGCAGGATGCCCAGGAAGGCGCAGTTGAGCAGGATGCCGGAGAACAGGGCCGAGCCCATGGAGGGGGCCTCGGAGTGGGCGTCGGGCAGCCAGGTGTGCATGGGCGCCAGGCCCATCTTGGTGCCGTAGCCCACCAGGGTGAAGACGAAGGCCGCCTTGAGCCAGGGCTGGCGCATGGCCGGGGCGCTGCGGATGAGCTCGGAGAGGAGCATGCTGGAAGCGCCGCCGGGCTGGGCCGCCGAGAGCAGGATGTTGCCGATGAGGGCCAGGGCGATGCCCACGGAGCAGACCATGAGGTACTTCCAGGCCGCCTCCAGGGAGCGGCTGTGGCGGTGGAAGTAGATGAGCGGGGCGCTGGCCAGGGTGGTGGCCTCCACGCCGACCCAGACCAGGGCCAGGTTCTGGGCCAGCACGGTGAGCGTCATGGAGGCCAGGAACAGGAGCAGGCAGGCCGTGAAGCGGGCCTCGGGGGCGTTCAGGAACAGGCCCTGGCCCTGGAAGTCCTGCCGGGGTCCGGCCTCTTCGCCGCCCAGGTAGTTCACGCCGTAGAGCGCGGCGGCCAGGAAGACCAGGCTGATGAGGGTCAGGAACAGCTGGCCCAGGGGGTCCAGGGCCAGGTTGCCGTGGAAGGCCGGGGCCGGCGGCGTGATCCAGCTGGCCGCGGTGAGCGCCGCGTGGGCCAGGGAGGCGGCCAGGAGCAGGCCCCGCCGCAGCCCGTTGGCCCGGAGCAGGAAGGCCGCCGCAGAGGCGGCCAGGGGGATGAGCACCAGAGCGGCCAGCACCACGTTCAGTCCTTCAGCGACTCGATGCGGTCGGTGTTGATCGAGGCGAATTCCTGCCCGATGTTGTGGATGGCGATGCCCATGACGAAGATGGCCACGAACAGGTCCAGGAGCATGGACAGCTCCACCCAGAGTTCGGCGTGGGACGAGACCAGGGTGCCGAACAGGAAGATGCCGTTCTCGGCCACCAGGTAGCCGATGACCTGGGTGATGGCCTTGCGCCGGATGATGACGAGCAGGAAGCCGGTGATCCCGGTCATGAACGCCGCGGTGGCCGGCAGGGCCAGGGCGTCGGCCAGGCCCAGCTGGCCGCGCAGCCAGACCGCCAGGACCAGCCCGGCGATGCCCGCCAGCACCGAGAGGTTGTAGCCGAGCAGCGGCTCCATCTCGCGCCGGGCCTTGACCCGCTGCAGGGTGCGGCTGAGCATCCAGGGGAAGATCAGGCCCTTGACGCAGAGCGCCGTGGCGCAGAACGCGGCCAGGTAGAGATTCGGCTCGGCCTGGGGCAGGGCCAGGGGCGCCAGGCTCAGGAGGATGCCCTGGATGGCGGCCAGGGTCACGCCCACCTGGAGGCGGCTGCAGGCCAGGAGCAGGAGGTTGGCCAGGATGACCGAGGCGGCCATGGGGTCGAGCAGTTCCCGCATTCCTATCTCCAGGTCAGCACCAGGGCCAGCAGGGCCAGGGCCCCGGCCACGGTCAGGGCCTTGGGCACCTGGGGCAGCCGGTAGCGGGCCATGATCGATTCCATGATCCCCACGGCCGCGGCCACCAGGAACATGCAGAGCAGGGCCGCGGTCCCGTCCAGCCAGTCGCTGGACATGCCCCAGGGGGCCACGGCGTTCACGAGCAGCGCCGCGAAGATCCAGAGCTTGAGGCTCGCGCCGTAGAGAATGAAGGCCAGGTCCGGGCCGCTGTGGTCCAGGACCATGACCTCGTGGATCATGGTCAGTTCCAGGTGGGTGTTGGGATCGTCGAAGGGGATCCGGCAGTTCTCCGAGAGGAGCACCAGGAACAGAGCCGCGGCGATGAGCAGGAGCGAGGGGCCGTGCAGGACCCAGTCCAGGTTGGCCGGGGACTTGAGCATGCCCGAGAGCGAGAGCGAGCCGCTCTGGCTGATGAACACGAGGAAGGCCAGGACCAGGGCCGGTTCGGCCAGGGCCGAGAACAGGGCCTCGCGGGCCGCGCCCATGCCCTCGAAGCTGGAGCCGGTGTCCAGGGCGGCCAGCATGGTGCAGAAGCGGGCTAGGCCGAGGAGATAGGCGAACAGGAAGACGTCGCCCGGGAAGGAGGAGAGGGCGTCCACCCCGGCGAAGGGCAGCAGGGCCAGGGCCAGGAGCAGGGCGGCCAGGCCCGCCACCGGCCCGGCCCGGAAGACCCAGGTGGTGGTGCTGCTGTAGACCGCGCCCTTGCGCAGCAGCTTGGCCAGGTCGAAGTAGAGCTGGAGCAGCGGCTTGCCCTTGCGGCCGCCGAACAGGGCCTTGACCCGGTTGATGACCCCCGGGAGCAGCGGCGCCAGGACCAGGCCCAGGCCGAAGTGCAGGAGCGCCAGCGCCTTCATGGCAGCCAGACCCTCCAGGCCAGGACCGCCAGCAGGGTGGCGAAAATGTACAGGATGTAGATCTGGGTCTTGCCGTGCTGGATGACCTTGAACTGGTCGCAGAGTTGCAGCACGCGGGCGAACAGCGGGCCGAACAGGCCGTCCAGGACGCGGTCCCTGCAGGAGGCCGCAAAGCCGGCCTGGGCCGGGAAGTAGCCCTGGGGGTCCTGGCGCTGCTCGGCGTAGCCCGTGACCTTGCGGGCCATGGCCGAGACCTCGGCGGAGAACGACGCGGGGCTGTACTGCATGCGCGCGGTGGGGGCGGTGTAGCCGCAGCCCCAGGTGGGGGCCTGGGCAATGGTCCGTCCGCGCAGGAGCAGGCGGCGGGCCAGGGCCGCGGCCAGGCCCAGGACCAGGAGCGCGGCCAGGGCGGCCACGGTGGTGGTCAGCAGGCCCTGCCCGAAGACCAGGGGGGCCCGGCCCACCGGGGCCAGCTGGGCGGCGGCGGGCCAGATTCCGGCCAGGAGCAGGGGCGCGGCCCCCGCGGCCAGGAGGCAGAGGCAGGCCAGGGCGGCCACGGGCCAGGTCTCGCCCCGGCCCGGCTCGTGGGCGTGGGTCACGAAGCTCGAGCGCGGCGCGCCCAGGAAGGTCAGGCCAAAGGCCCGGACCATGGCGAAGGCCGCCAGCCCGCCGGTGAGGGCCAGGCCGACCACCGCGGTCCAGAGCAGGGCGGCCTGGGCCGGACCCAGGTCCCGGGCCCAGCCCGCGGCGGCCACGTAGAGCAGCAGCTCGCTCAAAAATCCGTTGCCCGGGGGCAGGCCGCAGATGGCCAAGGCGCCCAGGCAGAACAGCGTGCCGGTGACGGGCATGCGCTGGAGCAGGCCGCCCAGCAGGGTCATGCGCACGGTGCCCGCGCCGTGGAGCACCGAGCCCGCGGACAGGAACAGCAGGCCCTTCATCAGGCAGTGGTTGAGCATGTGCAGCAGGGCCCCGGCAAAGCCCAGCCCGGCCACCAGGGGCGCGTCGTAGGCCAGGCCGATGAGCCCCAGGCCCACGCCCAGGAGCATGATGCCCATGTTCTCCACGCTGGAGTAGGCCAGCAGGCGCTTCAGGTCGCGCTGGCCCAGGGCCAGGAGGATGCCCAGCAGGGCCCCGGCCAGGCCCAGGCCCAGGCAGAGGGTCCCCCACCAGGCCTGCGGCGGGCCGAGAAAGGTGAGCACGCGCAAAAAGCCATAGAGCCCGGCCTTGATGAGCGCGCCCGAGAGATAGGCCGAGACGTGGCTCGGCGCGGCCGGATGGGCCTCGGGCAGCCAGACGTGCATGGGGAAGAACCCGGCCTTGGAGCCGAACCCGGCCAGGGCCAGGAGGAACACGGCCGTGGGCAGCCAGCCCTGGAGCGAAAGCCCGGTGAAGGCCGCGAAGTCCGGCGAGCCCGCGGCCGAGCCCAGGAGCAGGAACAGGGCGATGAGGGCCGCGGCCCCCAGGTGCGCGGCCGCGAAGTAGAGCCAGCCCGCCGAGCGTACCCGCTCCTCGCGGTCGTTCAGGGTGATGCAGAAGAAGGAGGCCACGGACATGACCTCCCAGGCCAGCAGGAAGAGCAGGGAGTCGCGGGCCGCCAGGACCACGGCCGAGGCCGCAAGCGTCAGGTTGAAGAAGCCCCAGTGCGGGCCCAGGGGGCCGTCGTGGTGTTGGAGCGCGGCGCGTCCGGCCAGGGCCGAGGCCACACCCAGGATGCCGCCGGGCAGGAGGAACAGGCCGGAGAGGGGGTCCAGGGCCAGGCGCAGGGAGGCCCCGGGCATGGCCCAGGCCAGGGTCAGGCTCCAACCCTGGCCGGTCAGGGCCAGGACCCCGGCCGCCAGACAGAGGGCCGAGCCCGCGGCCGCGGCCGCGGGTCCCAGGGCGTTGGCCGCCCGGTTGCGGCCCGCCAGGAGGAAGGCGCAGAAGGCCCCCGCCAGGAGCACCGCAAGCCCGGAACAGAACAGAACCATGGACCCTCCCCGTTGGGAAAAACGCCTGTCAATTATACCCCACCTCCGAGGGAGTCAAGGGGTCTTGGTTCAGGCGCGGGGCGGTTCCTGGCCCGCAATGCGGGCCTCGCGCAGGGGCTGGAACAGGAGCAGCAGCCCGCCCAGGAGCATGAGCCCCAGGCCGGGCTCGTAGAGCGCCGGGAACACGGTCCGCAGGCCCATGAGCAGGGCCGCGGCCGCGGTCAGGACCAGGCCCGCGGTCTCCAGGCGGCCCTGGTACAGGCCCAGGCAGCGGGGGCAGTCCTCGGTCTCGGGGGGCGGGTAGGCGAACCAGATGCGGTTCCAGAGCAGGGCCGCCAGCACGGCGATGACCGCGCCCCAGGCCATGTGCAGGGGCAGGAGCAGGGGCGCCACGGGCAGGGGCAGGATGGCCGGGATGGCCGCCGTGGCCGCGGCCGGGGGATGGTCGGCGTCGAAGATCTGCATGAACAGGGCGGCCAGACCCACGGCCAGGCCCAGCTTGAAGGCCACGAGCGCGCCGCCCAGCAGGCCGTCCAGGGCCTCGCCCACGGCCACGGCCAGGACCCCGGCCGCGCTGGACACGAGATGGCCCACGATGACCGGCCGGGGGCGGGCCACCCGCAGGTGCGGGCAGGCGGCGTTGATGAAGCAGGTGGCTGCCAGGGGCGGATAGAGCACGCCCACCCCGCAGGCCCGGGAGAGCAGGGCGATGGCCGCCAGGGCCAGGCCCCCGCCCAGGGAGCCCCAGACCAGACGGGTCAGGGAAATGACCCCCGGCCGGTACACGTCCTTCTGGAATTCCCGCGCGCACGGGGCCCGCAGCCGAATCTGGATCATGCGCCCTCCGGCGGTCCGGCCTCGGCCGGGCGGCTCCCTGGCGGGGCCGCCCGGCCCGGATTCCGGCCTCAGCTCTTGACGTAGATGATGGACTGGGCGCTGCGCTTCTTGATCACCTTCTTGCCCGCGGCCTCGGCGCGCATGAGCAGGATCTCCTTCTCACCGAAGCTCAGCGCGTCGGCGAGGCAGACCTCCACGCACACGGGCTCCTGGCCGTGGATGACCCGGCCGTAGCAGAGGTCGCACTTGTGGGCGAACTTCCGGGCCGCGTCGAACTGGATCACGTCGTAGGGGCACTTCGCGACGCACTTCTTGGCCCCGGTGCACTTGTCCTTGTCGATGAACACGATGCCGGTCTGCGCGTCCTTGCGGATGGCCCCGGATTCGCAGGCCTTGACGCAGGGCGGCTTCTTGCAGTGCTGGCACATGACCACCCAGTAGTCCTCTTCGAGGTCCGGATAGGTCCCGCGCAGTTCGGTCTCCACCCGCAGATAGTGGCTCATCTCGCCGGGCATGGCCTTCTCGTGGTCCACCAGGCCGTGGTGGTTGCGGCAGGCCACGATGCAGGTCTTGCAGCCGATGCAGCGGTCGAGGTCCACCATGATGCTCAGTTGTTTCATTTCGCCCCTCCTTTACTTGGAGATCCGGACCCGGGTGGAGACGTGGGCCTCGCCGCCGCGGAGATCCTGTTCGTCCAGGTGCGAGCCCGCGTCGGCGATGAGTTCGTTGTCGCCGATCCAGGCGCCGCGCGCCGCCACCTTGCCCATGGTCTGGCCGAAGCCGTGGATGACTCCCGCGCAGCCGGGCTTGATCTTCTCAGTGAACATCACCGGCAGGCGCACCCGGCCCGTGCTCGATTCCACGGTCACGGTGGAGCCGTCCTTGACGCCCAGCTTGGCCCCGTCGATGGGGTTGAGCAGCAGCGGGTTGGCGTCCAGGCCCGAGACCTTGTCCCGGAGCTGGGCGTTGTTCTGCGACCAGGCCCCGGTGTTGTTCAGGAAGATGGTCCGGAAGTTCACCAGGATGAAGGGGTACTTCTTCTCGTCCCGGCGGAACTCCAGGGGCAGCTCGGGGCTGGGCCACTCCCGGCCGATGTCCTTGTACATCTGCCATTCCAGCTCGATCTTGCCGCTGGGGGTGTTGAACTTGCCGGCGTCCTCGTACTTGCGGAAGCCCACCGTGCCCGGGGACCAGAGCGCGCCGCCGTCGAGCATCTTCTGCATGGTCATGCCCACGCCGGAGAGCTCGATGTCGTAGTACTCCACGTCGTCCTTGAAGGCGAAGTACTGCGGGAACATGCGCTTGCCGAGATCGATCATGACCCGGTTGGCGTGGCGCGACTCGCCCACGGGCTTGACCACGGGCTGGCAGATCGCGGCGGTGTGCCCGAAGTTGTACCACCAGGGCATGTACAGGAGCTCCCAGCGCTCGAAGTTGGTCTGGTCCGGGAGCACCAGGTCGGCCCACTTCATGGTCTCCGAAGGCAGGATCTCGGTGACCACGAACAGCTCCAGGGCGTAGTTGCCGTTCTTGTCCTTCATGGTCACGGCCTTGCGCCACTCGCCCGAGCCCATCTCGGACAGGGCCGGGTTGCACTCCGAGGCGAAGAAGACCTTGAGGGTGCCGTCCTTGATGGCCTGGGCCGCGTACCAGGTGGGCTCCAGGATGAAGGTGTAGTGGTCGAACTTGTCGCGGTTGGGCCCGATGCGGTGGTAGCCCAGCTCCTTGAGGTTCGGCGCGGGCGGCACCGGCTTGACCGGGGCCATGGGCGCGATCTCCGGCATGGGCTGGCCGCCGGGGTTGTCCAGGTTGCCGGTGATGACCAGGAAGATGGACCAGGCCTGGCCCCAGTCCATGGCGTTGCCGTACATGATGGACTTGAAGGCGTCCACGCTGACGCTGGGGGCCTTGGCGCACATCTCGGCCAGCTTGACGATGTCCTTGGCCGGGACCTCGCAGATCTTGCTCATGGCTTCCGGGGTCTTGTCCTTGAGGAAGGCCTTGAGCTTGGCCATGTCGCCCTCGCGCACCCACTTGTCGCAGAAATCCTTGGCGTACAGGTTCTTCTTGATCAGGTGGTGGCACATGCCCAGGAACAGGGCCGCGTCGCCGCCGGGCTTGATCGGGATCCACCAGTCGGCCTTGGCCGCCTCGGTGCGGAAGATGGGGTCGATGACGATGAGCTTGGCTCCGCGCTCCTTGGCGCCCAGGATGTCCCGGGGCACGCAGGCGTCGTCCAGGCAGCCGAAGGGGTGGCGGCCGGAGAGGATCATGATCCCGCCCTTGGGCACGGTGTAGTACATGGGCGCGATGTGGTGGTTCGGGAAGCAGCCGAAGGTGTGCAGGTGGGCCATGATCTTGGCCGAGTCGCAGTGGGGCAGGCCGGTGCTGATGAAGCCGCCCACGGCGTTGACGAAGCGCCACTTCGGGTCCGTGGTGGAGTGCGGGAACATGGAATAGGTGAACTTGTGGCCCTCGCCGCGGGCCATGAGGTCACGGAGCTTCTTCTCCATGATGTTCATGGCCTCGTCCCAGCTGATGCGCTCGAACTTGCCGTCCCCGCGCTCGCCCACGCGCTTCATGGGGTACTTGAGCCGTTCCTGGGAGTAGAGCGTGGTGATGCCGGCCATGCCCTTGACGCACATCTTGCCGCGCGCCCGGGGATTGCCCTTGACCTCCTTGACCACGCCGTCCTCCACGCGGGCCAGGATGGCGCATTCCGCCTTGCATTGGTAGCAAACCGTGGGAATCCATTTGCTCTCGTGCATCGTGCTGCCCTCCATTCAAGGTGTGGACCGCGGGCGGGGCCGTGGCCGCCCGTGCGGATGTCCTTAAAGATGGAGAGCGCGGCGGGAGGAAAAGAGTTCCCCGGATGGGCACGAAATCGCAAAAAATCGTGCTTCAGGCCGAGGCCTGGAGGGCGAAATCCTTGCAGACGAAGCCCTCCGGCACCCCGGGATCGGGCAGGACCCCGGCGGCGTGGGCCAGGCGGGTGAAGGAGGCCATGCGCCCGGTGTCCGGCTCCAGGTCCTCGAAGCTGACGGTCCGCTCCTCCAGGACCAGCCGGGCGATGTCCCGGTCGATGCCCGTGCGGGCGGACTGCACCCCGGCGGCAAAGGCCGGGTCGCGGCGCACCCGGTCCCGGGCCGAGAGCAGCAGGCGCACGTAGTCGGCCACCACCTGGCCCCGGCGCTGGGCGAACTCCCGGCGCACCGCCAGGATGCAGCAGAGGTGCCCGGGCAGGATGTCCCGGGAGAGCAGGACCCGGTCGGTCAGGCCCTCGCACCGGCACTTGGCGCTCCAGGGTTCGGCGCAGAAGAACGAGCCGATCTCGTTCTGCCGCAGGGACCCGGCCACGGCCGAGGGATTGACCACCACGGTGGGCAGAAGGGGCAGCTCGGGCCGTTCCTGGAGCAGGTGGTGGAGCAGGACGCTGTGGGTCGAGGTCTGGCCGGGCAGGCCCATGCGCCAGGGCCGGTCCTCGCTGCGGGCCACGGAGATGGCGCTGCCGTCGTGGTGGCCGTCCAGGACGTACAGGAGCGGGGTGCCCCGGCCGTGCAGGTCCAGGGCCAGAGGGGTCATGATGAAGGCCGCGTCCAGCCTGCCGCGCTCCAGGTCCCGGGTCAGCGCGGCCCAGGAGAGATAGCGCCGGGAGAGCAGGGGCAGGGCGCGGGCCTGGTTCAGGTGGTCCGCGCACATGGCCAGGAGGTGGTCGCTCACGGGCATGTAGCCCACCCGGAACAGGTCCTCGCAGCGGAACCGGGCCAGGCGCTCCTGGAGCAGGGGCCGGGCCGTGAACAGCCGCTTCTTCACCGTGCCCTCGGGCAGGGCGCAGGCCTGGGCCACCTCGGGCACGGACAGGCCGCGCCGGAAGTGCAGGCGGCAGACGTCGCGCAGGCGGCCGGGCAGGTCCTCCAGGGCGGCGTCAAAGGCCGCGAGCATCTCCCGGGTGCACAGGGCGGTTTCCGGATCGGTCACGCCCCTGGCCGGGAGCAGGCCGCGCACCTCGGCCTCGTCCAGGGAGAGTTCCGGCCGACGGGCGTTCATCAGGCGCAGGCACTGGGAATTGACGATCGCCGCCAGCCAGGAGGGAAAGGCCTGGTCCTCGCGCAGGTCGCCGAGCTTGGAGCAGGCGATGAGCAGGGCTTCCTGCACCGCGTCCTCGGCCGGCAGGCCGGGGGGCAGGCGGCGCCGCGCCTGGCGCAGGGCCCAGGGCCGGAAGCGTTCCACGAGCCCCTGCCAGGCGGTGGCATCGCCTGCGCGGGCCTTGTCCAGAAGCGCGGCCAGGGGGGGGCGCGTGGTCATGCCGGCGGCACCTCCGCTTCCTATATTGTTATATTATGTAATAATAAGCACTTGATATAGCAAGTCAATATATTAAAAAAAGCATAAGTGCGGAAAACGATGTTCTGGAGAAAATCTGGACTGTAGCAATGTCTCTACAGGACAGCTGTATCAGGCCAAGACCATGATACAAATCCATGCGCTGTTGTTTTGTTGGAGATATGCGTCTTCTTGTAGTGCGTGGAACAGGGCTCCCCGCCGTTGTTGCAGGGAGCCTGGTGCCGGTTCGCGGGAAAGGCGGGTCTAGTCCAGTCCGAACTTCTTGGCCTTGCGCCAGAGCGAGGCCCGGTCGATGCCCAGGATCTTGGCCGCCTGGGTCCGGTTGCCCGCGGTCTGCTCCAGGACCCAGGAGATGTAGCGGCGCTCGTTCTCCTCCAGGGTCACGGGCTCGCTGAACCCGGGCCGGGCCACGCGCACGTCGGCGTCGTGGAGGTCCTGGGGCAGGTGCCGGGGCTCCACCACCCCGTCCTCGGCCAGGACCGCGGCCCGCTCCATGATGTTCTCCAGCTCCCGGACATTGCCCGGGAAGGCGTAGCGCGAGAGGATCTCGGGCACCTCCGGGGACAGGGCCAGCTGGGGCTTGTCCAGGAGGCGCGAGGCCTTGGCCAGGAAGAACTGGCAGAGCAGGGGGATGTCCCCGGGCCGCTCGGACAGGGGCGGCACGTTCAGGGTGATGACGTTGAGCCGGTAGTAGAGGTCCTGGCGGAAGCGCCCGGCCTCCACCTCGCGCTTGAGGTCGCGGTTGGTGGCGGCCACGATGCGCACGTCCACGGGCACGTCCTCGGTGCCGCCCACCCGGCGGATGACCCGCTCCTGGATGGCCCGCAGGAGTTTCACCTGCATGGGCTGGGACATCTCGCCCATCTCGTCCAGGAACAGCGTGCCCCCGGGCGCGGACTCGAACAGGCCCTTCTTCATCCGGGTGGCCCCGGAAAAGGCCCCGGCCTCGTGGCCGAACAGCTCGTTCTCCAGGAGGTCCTCGTTGAAGGCCCCGCAGTTGATGGCCAGGAAGCGGGCCTCGGCCCGGCGGCTCAACAGGTGCAGGGTGCGGGCCACCAGCTCCTTGCCCGTGCCGGTCTCGCCCAGGATGAGCACCGTGGAGTCCGTGGGCGCCACCTGGGCGATGGCCTGCTTGAGCCGGCGCACCGGCGGGGAGTCGCCGATGATCGGCAGGGGCTCGGAGCGCTCGCGCATGCGCTCGCGCAGCTCGCGGACCTCCAGGCGCAGCCGCCGCTTCTCCAGGGCCTTCTGGACCAGCAGGCGGGCCTCCTCGATCTGGTAGGGCTTGGCCAGGTAGTCGTAGGCCCCCCGGCGCATGGCCTCCACGGCGGTCTCCACCGTGGGGTAGCCGGTGACCATGAGGATCTCGGTGTCGGGCCAGAGCTCCTTGGTGCGCTTGAGCACCTCCAGGCCGTCCACGCCCTCCATCATGAGGTCCGTGACCACCAGGTCGAATTCGCTCTTGGCCAGCTCGGTCAGGGCCTGGCGTCCGTCGGCGGCCTGGGTCACCTGGCAGCCCTGGCGGCCGAGCACGTGGGCCAGGTTCTTGCGGGCGATGGGCTCGTCGTCCACCACCAGGACCAGGGCGGGCAGGTCGCTCACGGGCGGGCCTCCTGCTCCGGCCGCTCCAGGGGCAGGCGGATGGTGAACACCGCGCCCGGGCCGTCCTGGCGGTTCTCGGCCACGATGGTCCCGCCGTGCTTCTTGATGATCCCGAAGACGATGGACAGGCCCAGGCCCGTGCCCTTGCCCACCTCCTTCAAGGTGTAGAAGGGGTCGAAGATGCGGCCCAGGTGCTCGGGCTTGATGCCCGTGCCGCTGTCGGCCACCCGGATCACGGCCTGGCCGCGGGCGGCGTCGGCCTCGGCCCGCACGCTGATCCGGCCCGGCGGGGTGATGGCCTGCATGGCGTTGATGAACAGGTTCAGGAAGACCTCCTGCATGCGCTGGGCGTCCATGGGCACGAGGAGGTCCGCCGGGATGTCCCGCTCGGTCTCCACGCCTGCGGGGAGCTGGCTGGCCACCAGGCGCATGGAGCGCTCCACCACGGCGTCCAGGGACACGGGCTTGAGCGAGAAGTCCGTGACCCGCGAGAACTCCAGGAGCCCCTTGACGATATCCCGCGAGCGCAGGACCTCGTGGTAGATGTTGTCCAGCAGCTCCCGGGTGAACTCGTCCTCCTGGATCACGCCTTCCTCGCGCAGGATCTGGCAGGAGGTGGAGATGTTGTTGAGCGGGTTGTTCAGCTGGTGGGCGATGCCCGAGGTGAGCACGCCCAGGGAGGCCAGCTTCTTTTCCTGGACCAGCTGGTTCTGGCGCTTCTCCAGCTCCACGATCATGCGGTTGAAGGCCTCGGCCACGTTGCGGGTCTCGTCGTGGCTGTCGGGCACGGGCAGGGGCGTGAAGTCGCCCTGGGCGATCTGGGTCGTGGAGCGGTTGATCAGCCGCAGGGCCTGGATGATGTTTCGGCCCACGAACCAGGCGAAGGCCAGGCCCAGGCCCAGGGCCGCGCCGATGGACAGGAGCAGCTGCTGCTTGAGGCTGTTGACGATGCGCAGGATGCCCTCGCGCTGGTCGGCCACGAAGCGCTGGGAGGTCTCCACCAGGGCCTTGCCGTGCTCGCGCAGGTCGTTGCGCGCGGCCTCCAGCTCGGCGGCCTTGGCTCCTTGGCTCCCGGCCAGCTTGAGCACCCCCTCCTTGTAGCGCAACAGCAGGATGCGCAGGCGGGCGAAGCCGTCGGCCCCGGCCGCGGAGGTCCGCACCGCGGTCTCATCCCGGGCGATGCGCTCGATGCTCGCGAGGCCCAGGTCGGCGTAGCGCAGGCTCTCCTGGAAGTCCTCCTCCAGGGAATAGAGCAGGTAGTTCTTCTCGTACCGGCGCACTTCCAGGATGTCGTTGGCCAGATCGTCCACCACCTCGGCCAGGCGCAGGGCCTCCTCGATCTGGGCCAGGTGGTGGTAGGACACGGCCCCCAGCAGGCCCAGGGCGAGCATGGCGGCCACGATGCCCAGGGCCACCTTGTGGCGGATGGGCAGGTGCAGGCGCGCGGTCATGGCTTTGCTCCCTCCAGGGCCGCGGCCAGGGCCGCGTCGATGTCCCGGGCCAGGAGCGTCTCCGGCAGGCCCGGGGAGGCCCGGCGCAGGGTTTCCACGTCGGCGGCGTTCTCCTCGGGCAGGACCACCCGGCGCACCCCGCCGCGCACGGCGGCCAGGAGCTTTTCACGGATGCCCGCCACCCGCAGCACGCGGCCGGACAGGGAGATCTCGCCGGACAGGGCCACGTCCCCGCGCACCGGCTGCCCGGTGAGCAGGGAGACCAGGGCCACGGCGATGGTCAGCCCGGCCGAGGGCCCGTCCTTGCTCACCCCGCCGGCCGGGATGTGGATGTGGATGTCCTGGCCGGAGAAGAACCCGGGGTCCACGCCCAGGCGCTGGGCGTTGCCGCGGATGTGGCTGAGCGCGATCTGGGCCGACTCCTTGAGCACCTCGCCCAGGGAGCCGGTGAGCAGGAGCTGCCCCGTGCCGGGCATGCGCGAGGCCTCCACCGAGACGAGCTCGCCCCCGGCCTCGGACCAGACCAGGCCGGTGGCCGCGCCCACCCGCGGGGCCGCGGCCGCGGCCTCGTGGCTGAAGCGCGCCGGGCCCAGGAGCGAGGCCACCAGGTCCGGGCCGATCTCGCCCTCGAAGCCGGGCTTGCCCTGTTCCAGGCAGGCCCGGGCCAGCTTGCGGCAGACCCGGCCGATCTCGCGGTCCAGGTTGCGCACCCCGGCCTCGTTGGTCTGCTCGCGGATGATCAGGGACAGGCCCGCGTCGCTGAACACCGGGAAGGGCTGGGTCAGGCCGTGCTCGCGCAGCTGGCGGGGCACCAGGAAGCGCCGGGCGATCTCCAGCTTCTCGGCCTCGGAATAGCCCGAGAAGGTGACCACCTCCATGCGGTCCAGCACCGGGCCGGCCAGCCGGGCCGTGCCGTTGGCCGTGGCGATGAACAGCACCGAGGAGAGGTCGAAGGGCACGTCCAGGTAGCGGTCCAGGAAGCGGTCGTTCTGCTCCGGGTCGAGGATTTCCAGGAGCACCGAGGCCGGGTCGCCCTTCACGTCCTGGGCGATCTTGTCCATCTCGTCGAGCATGAACACGGGATTCTTCACGCCCACGGCGCGGATGGCCTGGACGATGCGGCCGGGCAGGGCGCCCACGTAGGTCCGGCGGTGGCCCCGCAGCTCGGCCTCGTCGCGCAGGTCGGCCAGGGACAGGCGGCAGAACTTGCGGCCCAGGGCCTCGGCCACGGCCATGCCCACCGAGGTCTTGCCCACGCCGGGCGGGCCCGCGAAGCACAGGATGGGCGAGCGCGAGCCGTAGTGCCGGGCGCTGTTCTTGAGGATCTCGCGCACCGCGTTGCGCAGCTCGTCCAGCTCGATGGGCTTGGAGAGGTAGTGCACGGCCCCGGTCTTCATGGCCTGCACGGCCGTGTCCACGGTGGCGTAGCCGGTGACGATCATGATCTTGGTGTTGGGCGAGACCTTCTTGGCCTCCTCCAGCAGGGTCATGCCGTCCATGCGGTCCATCTTGAGGTCCGTGACGATGAGGTCGAACTCCCAGCGCCGGACCTTGTCCATGGCCTCCTCGCCGTTGGCCGCGGCCTCCACCTGGTAGCCCTCGCGGGAGAGGATGTGGCGGAGGTTGTTGCGGGCGATGGACTCGTCGTCCACCACCAGGATGGAGGCCGCCCGGCGCGCGGCCATGGTCCGCTGGGCCAGGTATTCCAGGACCCGGTCCTTGACCTGGCCGAGCCCGGCGTGGCTGCCGTCGAGCACGGCCTCGGCGCGCTTGAGGTCCAGGTTGTCCTGGGTCAGGCGGTTCCAGGGCAGGTCCAGGAGACATTCAATATAGTTGGCCCCGATGGCGTACTCGGCCACGGCCGGGTCGGTCTTGGCCAGGCGCTCCAGCTCGGTGTCCACGGCCCGGCGGGTGGCCTCGGGAAGGTCCGCGGCCTGGGCCTTGGCCTTGAGCCCGTCCAACCCTTCCTGCTGCTCGGGACTGGGTTCCTCGGGTTTGCGGAAAAAGATCATGCGCCCCTCCTCGGGTGCGTGTTGCGGAAGCGAACACGCGTTGCAATATCGAACGCCAGCGCCATTTGGTCAATCACTGATATTTCAATACGATAGTTCAAATCCTACCCCTTTTTGTTCGCTTTTGCAACAAGCCCGCGGCCCACGGGTCAGTCCTTTTTTAAAATTTATACAATTAAATAAGTAAGTTAAAACAAAAAATCCGACTGGCACGATGTTTGTTATGGCTCTGCCGATTGCAACAATCAAACCGGGAGAATCGGTATGGCGACCATCAGACAGCAGGTTGAAGACGTGTACGCGGCTGTGGCTTTCGCCGAGCGCGGCAGCAAGGAAGAGGCCGTGCAGCTGGCCAAGAGCGCTGAGACCAAGCAGGCCGACCGCAAGGAAGAGACCCGCAAGGACAAGCGGCCCCGCGCCAGCCTGAGGGCGGAGTAACTCCATGCCCAAGGATTTCGCCAGGCGCATCTGGGCCGGGATCTCCCGGCCCAGGGGCATCCGGGTCCGGCAGGGCGGCTCCGGCCGCGAACTGCTGGACGACTACGCCGAGGCTCTGGCCCTGGCCGAGGCCGGTGAGCAGGCCCTGGCCGGCGGAGTGATCCGCCGGGCCGGTTCAGGCCGCAAGCGCATCCTCGTGCTCGGGCATGGCCCGTCCTTTTCGCCGCGTCTGGCGGAATACGCCTTGGGGCTGGCCCAGCGTCTGGGCTACGGCCTGGTCTTCCTGAACGTGGGCACGGGTTCCCGCGCCGGAGGCTCCCAGATGGACGCCTACCTGCGCGAGAGCTTTGTCCGCCGCGCCGGCGAAGAGGCCCGTCCCTGGCTGCTTCTGGCCGCGGACCGGGGCCTGGAGGCCGGACACGTGGTGCGCTTCGGCGACACCCTGGCCGAGGTCGAGGGCCTGTGCCGCGACCTGCACCGCGTGGAGTTGATTCTGAGCGATCCGGGGGAGGGGGCGCGGCTGGAAGGCCGGGCTCCTTCGGCCCTGTTCACCGTGGATTGAGAGAAACCGATCCGCCTCGAAGGGGCGGAAGACACATCCAACTGGAGGTTCCACATGGCACAGTCGTCCGGGGGCAAGAAGCCCATCCTCAAGACCATCGTATTCGGCCTGTTTTCCGTCGCCCTGTATGCGGCGGCGTTCTCATACGGCGACACGCTGACCGCGCTGTTCTCGCGCGGCTCCTTCTGGGCCGCCGGCCCCATCGCCACGGTCTTCGCGTTCTCCTATGCCCACGGCGCATTCGCCTCGAACCTCTGGACCTGTCTGGGCATCGAAGCCAGCCGCGCCCGCGCCACGAAGCGCCCCGAGGTCCGTCCGCAGCCCCGCGCCACCCTCAACGCCTAACGCCGGAAAGAGGACAGCACCATGGAAACCTTGCTTCTTGATTCCAGTAAGTTCATCGAGCTGAACTTCCAGGCGGTGGGCTTCTTGTTCATCGTGGGCTTCATCGGAGGCCTGGTCAGCGGCTTCATCGGATCGGGCGGCGCCTTCGTGCTGACCCCGGGCATGATGAGCCTGGGCGTGCCCGGCACCGTGGCCGTGGCCAGCAACATGTGCCACAAGTTCCCCAAGGCCCTGGTGGGCGCCATCAAGCGCTTCCGCTACGGCCAGGTGGACATCAAGCTGGGCCTGATCATGGCCGCCTCGGCCGGGGTCGGCGTGCAGCTCGGCATCATGATCCAGCAGGCCGTCCTCGGCCGCTGGGGCCAGGCCGGGTCGAACCTCTACGTGAGCCTGTCCTTCGTGGCCGTGCTGGTCATCGTGGGCGGCTACGTCATGATGGACGCCGTGAAGTGCAGCCGCTGCGGCGGGGAAGAGAAGACCAGCAACCTGGCCAAGCGGCTCCAGAAGATCGAACTCTGGCCCATGATCACCTTCAAGGTTTCGGGGCTGCGCATCTCCCTGTGGTTCACCGTGCCCGTCGGCCTGGCCACCGGCCTGCTGGCCGCGACCATCGCCGTGGGCGGGTTCATCGGCGTGCCCGGCATGATCTACGTCATCGGCGCCTCCAGCCTGGTGGCCTCGGCCTCCGAGCTGGTGGTGGCCTTCGCCATGGGCCTGGGCGGCTCGGTCAACTGGGCCCTGCATGGCATGGTGGACATCCGCCTGGTGCTCATCATCCTGGCCGGCTCGCTCCTGGGCGTGCAGCTCGGCGCCATCGGCACCACCTACGTGCGCGAGAACATGATCAAGGCCGTCATGGCCACGATCATGCTCATCGTGGCCGTGAGCCGGGCCATCGCCGTGCCCCAGTACCTGGTGCAGCTGGGCCTCATGGATGTCTCCGAGGGTTCGCTCGGCATCATGAGCAACGTCAGCTTCGCTTTCATGTGCCTGGCCCTGCTGGTGGGTTCGGTGATCATCCTGGGGGCCATGTGGAAGGCCCGCCGGGCCGAGGCCGCAGCCTACGCCAAGGCCTAGAAACAGCCATCTCCCTCGCTTCCGCCCCGGACAGGCCCCGCCTGTCCGGGGCCTTGTTTTTCGGGGGTCCGCGCGGGCCGGGAGCGGCATCAATCGCTGGACAGCGACTCCACGAGACTGCTCAACGTGCTCTCCAGGTTGGTGTAGTAGGAGAGGGTCTCGTCCAGGGTGGCGTACTTCGAGGTCAGGTAGGTCTCCAGGGCGTCCAGCCGCGCGGTCTCGCTGTAGATCCTGTCCTCGAGGTCGTCGATGCCCTGCTCGTAGCTGTCGATGAGGATGGCCAGGGTGCCGGTCTCGTCCGCGGTCATCGCGGAGATGGCCTCGGAGAGCTCGGCGATCTTGCCCTGCTTCACGCGCACGCTGCCGGAATGATCCCCATCGGTCTGGTCCACGACCTGGAGGTACAGGCCGGTGGAGTCGTCGTCGGTTCCCAGGATGGTCCAGCCGCTGACCTGGGCCTCCTCGCCGTTGATGGTGGCCGAGGTGAGCACGCCGTTCTCCACCGTGTAGCGCACATCATACTCGCCGGGCTCGGTCACCGTATTGATCAGGGAGATGACCTGCAGGGAATCGCTGTCCGATTCCGCCACGTCGTTGACCGAGAACAGGGCGGCCACCCCCGCAGGATCCTCGTCCAGGGCCTCGTCCAGGGTGTCCTCGTCGAGCTGGAGCTGGCCGAAGGTGTCGGAGCCCTCCTCCGTGTCCGTGTAGATGCCCAGCTGGGACAGGGTGCTGAACAGGTCCCCGGAGTCGGCGTCCGCGTCGTAGGCGCTGAACCCGAGGCCCGAGGTGGAGAGGATGCTCTTGATCTGGTTGTACATCAGGTCCAGCGTGAAGCTGTTGATGGTGATGTCCTCGTCTTCCTCGTCGTCCTCGTCGTCGGTGCCCGTGTCCACGGCGTCCCCGTTTTCGTAGTTCTGGTTCAGCCGGCCGGTGATGGTCTGGATCTCGAGGATGATCTGGTTGACCTCGGAGAGAAAGGTCTCGATGTTCTCCTTCAGGGCATCGGTGTCGTAGTTGACGGTCAGGGTCTCCCCGTCGCTGTCCGTGGTGTCCGTGAAGGTCAGGGTCACGCCGCTGATCACGTCGTCGACCACGTTGGTGTCGCGGGCGATCCAGTCGTCGGCCCCGGAGGGGAAGCCGTCCACCTTGAACAGGCAGTCCTGGGCGGTCATGGTGTTGGTGAAGTTGGACACCGACAGGCCGGTCAGGGTGCCGGAGTCCTTGATGGAGATGGCGTTGTCCGCGCCGGTGTCGTCCCCGCTCAGGGTGAAGTAGTAGGACTCGCCGTCGTAGACCAGGCTGGCCGTGACCTTGCCGGTGGTGGCCGAGGAGGTGTTGATGGCCGAGACCAGGCCCTCGATGGTGGTGCCCGCGGCGATGTCCAGGGTGATGCTCGTCCCGGCGTAGGTGAAGGAGAAGGCCGTGGCCGAGGAGGCCACCACCGCGTCCTCCGAGGAGAAGCCGTAGGCCGTGTCCACCCAGACGTCGGCCTGGGCCAGCTGGTCCACGATGATGGTGTGGGTGCCCGGGGTGGCGTCGCCGTCGGCCTCGGCGCTGAAGGCGTCCTCGGTGGTGGTGCTCATGGCCAGGAACTCGTCGATCTCGTCCAGCTCTTCCAGGGTGCTGTTGAGATCGTCCAGCAGATCGCTCAGGCTCTCCAGGATCTCGACGATGGCCTCCTTCTCCTCCTGGTCCTCCTCGTAGGAGTCGAGCTTGTAGCTCTCGGCCGCCACGGTGGCGTCGATGATCTCGCTGAAGTCCGTGCCGTTGCCCAGGCCGGAGAAGGTGATGGCCCCGGAAGTGGAGATGGACGTGTAGGTCGTTACGTCGCTGGAAAGAGAGGAGACGTAGGACATGGCGGTCCTCCTTATAGATAATCCAGGAGACTCATCTGCATGATGTCCGAGGTGGAGGAGAGCACGGCCTCGTAGATGTAGTTGGCCTGTTCCAGTTCGATGAGGATCTGCGTGGCGTCGGCGTCCTCCAGGGAGCTGATGCTGTTGTCGGTGACTTCCGAGATGACGCCCAGGCTCTCTTCCATGGTCGACACCTTGGTTTCCCGGGCGCCCACGCTGGAGGCCCCGGCAAGCAGTTGCTCCTGTCCCGCGCGGAGGCTCTCCAGGCAGGAGGCCACGCCCTCGTAGTCGCCGGCTTCCATATAGGCCAGGCAGGAGGCCACGGCCTCCAGGAGATTGGAGCCGGAATAGGCGGTGCCCGTGGAATCCAGGCCGCCGAATATCTCGCTGCCCACGCTGGTCATGTCCACGTCGATCCCGTCGGAGACGGTCACGGACATGGCTTCGCCGCTGCCCTCGTAGTACACGGCGTCGCGCACCAGGAATTCGGTGCCCTCCTCGTCGTCGCTGGCGGCGTTCACCGTGATCCCGGAGACCAGCTCCACCTGGCAGTCGCCCAGGTCCAGGGTCGAGGCGCCGGAGGCCAGGACCCCCTCGGTCCAGGTCTCGCCCCCGTCCAGGGAGTACTCGTAGTCCAGCGCGTCCGCGCCCACCGTGCCGTCCTCGGTGAAACGGACCGCGATGGCGGAGTCGATGGAGCCGCTGACCGAGAGGAAGGACGCCGAGCTGGCCAGGCCGTCGCCGGTCACGGTGATGCCCAGGCCCATGGTGAAGGCGCTGGAATCGGTGTCGTCGCCCCCGAAGATGTAGTCATCGCCGAAAGTCGAGTTCGCCAGGGCCATAAGGCTCTCCAGGTAGCCTTCCATCTCCTCGGCCATCATCCGGAGTTCTTCGGTGGTGTAGGTTTCTGTGGAGCCCTGCTCGGCCAGTTCCATGATGGAGGTGACGACCTCGCTGGCCTGGCTCAGGACCGAGTCGGCCTCGCTGAGGTAGTTGCCGGCGGTGCTGCAGTTGTCGGTGTAGCGGCTGAGCGCCGAGGAGTAATCCCGCAGGTTGATCACCGCGGCCATGCCCGAGGGGTCGTCGGACGGCGTGTTGATCTTCTTCTGGCTCGAGGTCATGAGATTCAACCGGGTCACGTCGTAGAGCGCCGAGTTGATCTGGCTCAGCGAGGCTGAGAATATCTGGGAGGTGCTGACGCGCATGGGGGCCTCCAGCTGCTAGATCAGGTCCAGCACGGTTTCCATCATCGTTCTGCTCACTTCGATCATCTTGGCCGCGGCCTGGTAGGCTTGCTGGTACTTGGTCAGGTTCACCAGTTCCTCGTCCACGTTCACCTCGCAGGTCGAGGCCTGCTCGTCGTAGTAGTACTGGGCGCAGACTTCGGCGGTCTCCGCCAGGGTTTCGTAGGAACTGGCCGCGGAGCCGATGGAGGAGACCATGGTGGCCAGGTAGTTGCCCAGGGTGGACGTGGCGGCCGACTCGCCGCTGCCGATGCGCACCTTGGTGTCGGCGAGGGCGACGATGTCCGAGGCGATGTCGTTGTTGCCCGAGGCAAGCAGGTAGTCGTCGCCCAGGACGCCGGCGTTGATGGTTGAGGAGTCCGCGGCTACGGAGTCGCAGACGGAGATGGTGTCGGCGTCCGTGCCGTCGAAGAAGGTGTTCACCCCCAGGGCGGCCAGGATGTTGGAGGTGTCCGAGACGATCTCGAAGGTCGTGTCGTCCGCGGCGTCCAGCACGAGCTGGCCGTCGGCGTTGATGGAGGCGGTGAGCCCGCCGCCCAGGGCCGCGTTGGAGTTGATGGCGTCCACCACGTCCTGCAGGGAATCTGAGGGGTCGATGTCGACAATGCCCGTGGTGGTGACGTTGCCGTCGGCGTTGTAGAGGACCAGCTCCAGGCTTCCGGCCACGATCTCGTCCCCGTAGGTCAGGCCGCAGTTGGAGAGCGCCGTTGTGGCGTCCTCCACGGAATAGGTGCCCACCAGAGAGGTGTTGGCCTCCGGGCCGGCTCCCTGGGAATGCAGGGAGTTGACTTCCCAGATCATGGCTTCGGCCAAGTCGTTCAGGGAATCCAGGGTCGGAACCACCACGTCGTCGCGCACCAAGAACAGCCCGGCCAGGCTCCCGCCCGAGGTCCGGCCCGCCACGTCGTCACCGCTGGCGTCGGTCATGGGCGTGATGTTCACCAGGGAACCGTCGCCGCTTTCCCAGTACAGGCCGGACTTGGCCACCACGGTGTAGCGGTCGCCCACCGCGTGCTCGCCCGAGGTGCTCTCGAACCAGATGGTCACCCCCTCGATCTCCACGGAGTTGTCCTCTCCGTCCGCGGTGTACAGCAGGGTGTCGCCGTCGTCGTCCGTGAGCCAGGTCTCGCCGCCGTCCAGGGAGACCTTGAACTGGGCCGCGCCGTCCGCGCCCTCGGTGACGAACTCGATGAGTATCTCCTCGCTGGAGCTGCCGGAGTACTGGATATCCCCCTCGTAGGTGGAGTCGCGCAGCAGGGACCCGGTGGACCGGGACTCGGCGTAGACGAGGTGGTGGGCGGAGGTCCCGTCCACCAGGGTGTAGCCCTCCTCGGTGAGAACGGTGACGGTGCCGTCCTTCTGTTCGATGGTGTCCACGCCGATGAGTGCGTTGAGGTCCCGGATCAACTGGTCGCGGTCCGAGATGGCCTGGGTGTCGTCGGGATTGGCCGCGATGTGGGCGTTGGCCTCGGCAATGGAGTCGATGAGGCCGTTGGCGTCGTCCACCTCGCTGGCGATTTCCGTCTCGATGGTCTGGACCATGGTTTCCAGCTCCGCGGCGGTTTCGTTGATCGAGTAGGCCAGGGTTTCCGCAGCCCCCAGGAGCGCCTCGCGGGCCGAGGTGGAGGTGGGGTCCGTGGCCAGGTCGTTCCAGGCGTCCCAGAAGGCGTTCAGCGTGACGGCCAGGCCCGAATCCTCGTCCTGGTCGAGCAGGGAATCGAGCTGGGAGGCATACCCCAGCGCGGCGTTCTGGCGGTTGAGCTCGGCGGAGGAGTCCAGGTACTGGGCCTCCACGTATTCGTCCCACGCCGAAGTGATGGATTCGACGCTGGCGCCTGTGCCCACGGTGAGGCCGTAGACGGTGATGGAGGAGTTGGTCGCGTAGTTGGTCGTGGTGCGCTGGTAGCCCTCGGTGTCCGCGTTGGCGACGTTGTTGGACACGTTGGTCAGGGAGACCTGCGCGTTCTGCAGCGCGCTCAGGGCTATGCTGTAGATGGTGTTGATCATGGCCGCCTCCCTCCGTCACCGTTCCCGTCGTCCCTAGCTCTTCATGCTGATGGCGGTCTGCAGCAGGGTGTTGGCCGTGGTGATGACCTTGCTGTTGGCCTGGTAGGCGGCCTGCAGGATGATCAGGTTGGTCAGCTCGGTGGCCGTGTCCACGTTGGACTGCTCCAGGCAGCTGGAGGCGATGTCGCCGAAGGTCCCGGTTCCGGCCGTGCCGATCATGGCCTGCCCGGACTCGGCCGTGGCCTTGTAGAGGTTGCTGCCTATGGCCTCCAGCCCCTGGTCGTTGGCGAAGTCGGCCAGGGCCAGGGTGTACAGCGCGATGCTCTGCCCGTTGGTGTAGGAGGCCCAGAGCACGCCCTCGTCGTCGAAGTAGACCTCGCTGAGGGTGCCCGAGGCGTAGCCGTCCTGGGTCAGGGTGTAGGTGGCCGAGCTGGAGTTGTAGCTCGTGGTGTAGCTGCTCTCCAGCCGGATGGTGTTGAATTCCGGCAGATCGTCGGGCGACACCGTGGCGTTGAGGTCGGCCAGGGAGGTGATGCCGTTGTCGTCCCAGCCCGTGCCGGAATCCGCGTCGGTGTTGTACAGGCCGAAGTCGATGCCGATGACCTGGTTTTCGTCCGAGCCCGTGAAGTTGGCCTCCAGAGCCACATAGCCGCTGCCGTCGAAACCCGACAGGGTCCAGTTCGAGGCGTCCAGGAGTCCGGAACCCGAGGAGGCCACGGCGTCCTCGTCCAGGGTGAAGGCGGTCATGGAATTCAGCTTGCCCGAGGTGCTGAAGGTCATGGTGCCGACCATGAGCAGGCCCGCGGCGCTGGTTTCGCCCACGTCGGTGGAGTTGACCGTGCGCTCGTCGTCGTCGGCGTCGCTGCAGATGATGTATTCGTAGACGATGGAACCGTCGTCGTTGGTGGTGACGTAGTCCAGATAGACGGTCAGGTCGTGGGCCTCGCCGTTCTCGTCGTAGATGGTGAGGGTGGTGGAATAGGAGTACGCCGAGTCGTCGATGGGCGGTTCCTGGGTCCCGTCATAGACGTTGTACAGGGACGTGTAGCTGCTGGACGAGGCGTTGTCCGTGGCGTCGGAGTCCAGGTTCATGATTATGGTCACTTCCGAGGTGGCCGAGGGCGGGGACTGGGAGTCCTCCAGCAGGATGTCCGTGAGTCCGCCGGTGATGGAGCCCTCTTCCATGGCCCAGCCCTGGATGCGGTTGCCGCTGGAGTCCACCAGATAGCCTTCGCTGTCGAAACTGAAGCTGCCGTCGCGGGTGTAGTACGTGTCGCCGGTCACCGGGTCCTCCACGACGAAGAAGCCGTTGCCGGTGAGGGCCACGTCCGTGGCCGAGTTGGTGGACTCGTAGGAACCCTGGGAATAGTCCGTGTAGACGGCCGAGACGGTGACGCCGTTGCCCACCTGGGAGACGGAGCCGCCCGTGCTCACGGTGCTGTAGAAGACGTCCTCGAAGGTGATGGAGGAACTCTTGTAGGCCGTGGTCGTGGAGTTGGCCAGGTTGTTGCTCACCACGGAAATGGCCTCGCTCTGGGCCTGCAGCCCGGAGATGCCGGTGTACATCGATCCCGTGACGCTCATCGCTTTGCTCCTTGTATGGGGAAGGTGTCGCCTTCAGGTTCAGGACGTGACCGAGGTCACGTCCTCCATGTTCACCGTGCGGCCGTCCTCCAGGACCAGAACCACCCCGTCGGAGGTGATCTGCAGGCCGGTCACCGTGCCGGACGTGGTCGTGGTCACGCTCACGCTGTCTCCGTCGCTGTCCAGGGCGGACATGGCGACGTAGTAGGTGCCGTCGTCCGCGGTGTTGCCGTCCGCGTCCGTGCCGTCCCAGTCGAAGGCGTAGGAGCCTTCGTCCAGGCCGCCCAGGCTCACCGTGTTCACGATGTTCCCGTCGGCGTCATAGATGTTGATGGTCACGCTGGCGGCGTCGCCGGCCAGGGTGAAGCTCATGGAGGAGATGTCGTCCTCGGACTTGACCAGGCTGCTGCCCTCGGCCTCCACGCTCTTGCCGATGTAGTCGAGGCCGCTGGCGGCGGAGGAGGAGGACACCGCGTCCGCAATGCTCTCCATCTGGTCGCTGATGTTGGTGAGCTCCTCCAACTGGGAATAGCCGGTGAGCTGGCTGACCATTTCGGCGTTGTCCAGGGGCTCGGTGGGGTCCTGGTGCTCGATCTCCGCCAGGAGCAGGGTCAGGAAGTCCTCGGCGCTGAGGTCGGTTGCCGAACTGGAGTCGGTCACCGTCGCCGTGCTCGAGGACGAGGACGCCAGCAGGGAGGTGTAGTAGCTGGTCACTTCGGTGGTGCTCATGATGCTCTCTCCTTGTGTTCGGCCGTTTCCTGGGCGATGCCGTAATGTTTCCGCAGTTTTTCGATGGCCTGGAACTTGGTGCTGCGCACCGTCTCCCGGGTCACGTTCAGCTTCTTGGCGATGTCTCCGGCCTCCCATCCGTCCCTGAGGGAAAGGGTCAGGATCTCCTCCTGTCTGCCGGTGAGCACGCCGCGTGGCAGCGTGAATCCGCTCATGGTCTCGTGTTCTTCCGAGATCCCTTCGTGTCCGTCGAGGTCTTCCGCGTGCATCATAAGAAAATTCTTTCTATAATAGTCAATTGTAACTGTTCTTGTTATGGTCTTTACCCATGTTGTGAGAGAGCTTTTGCTGTCATCGAATCTTTCAAGATATCTATATTTTACCATCTTCAATGCTACTTCCTGAAATATGTCGTCGATTTCATCCTTGCTTATCGCTATATTATTCCTTCTTATGAACATCATAATGCACATATATATTTTAGAAGAGTATTTCTTGAACAGATCAGTGTACGAAATATTAGTTGTATTGGTTGTTGAAGTTTCCATGCTTCGATTCAGCAATTTAAATTCCAGACAATATTTAGTTTATGTTTTCTGTAATATAATTATATAATGAAAAATTTGCTGAAAGTTATTTCATGTATGGCGAATGACAAGAAACGTAATGAGGAATGAATGAAGCGAATGTAGATTAATGAAGAGCGTTGCCGGCTGGAGCGGAACATCCTGCCGGAATGAACGTGTGAGGAAAAAACTGCCCGGCGCGGGAGGGTGAAACGCCCGGCCCGGAAAAAATGACCCTGCCGCGGAAAACAAAAAGGCCCGGGCTGGGCCCGGGCCTTGCGTCCGTATGGCGTTGGGAGCGTGATCAGCCGGTGATGAGCGACAGGGCCATCTGCGGCAGGGAGTTGGCCTGGGCCAGCATGGCCACGGCCGACTGGGTGATGATCTGCTGCTTGGAGTACTCGGTCATCTCCGTGGCCACGTCCACGTCCGAGATGCGCGATTCGGCGGACTGGAGGTTCTCGGCCTGGATCTCCAGGTTGGAGATGGTGGCGTCCAGGCGGTTTTCCATGGCGCCCAGGTTGGCGCGGATGGTGTCCTTGCTCTTGACCGCGAGGTCCAGGGCGTCCAGGGCGGACTGGGCCAGGGCCTGGGTGGAGACGCAGTAGCCCGCGCTGGTCGTGGCGGCTCCGTGGCCGAGGCCCAGGGCGGAGGCGGTGCAGGCGCCGATGACCACGTCGTACTTGTCTTCCGACGAGTCGTTGCCGGTGCCGAAGTGGATGGTCAGGCCGGCGGCCGAGAGGTTGCCGTTGAGCAGATAGATGCCGTTGAAGTCCGTGGCGTTGGCGATACGCGTGATTTCCGAGGCCATGGACTGGTACTCGGAGTCGATGAGCAGGCGCTGGTCCGAGGTGTAGGTGCCCGTGGCCGCCTGTTCGGCCAGCTCCTTCATGCGGATGAGCTTTTCGTCGATGACCGAGAGCGCGCCGTCGGCGGTCTGGATCATGGAGATGCCGTCGTTGGCGTTGCGGGTGCCCTGGTTCAGGGTGGCGATGTCCGTGCGCATGAGCTCGCGCACGGCCAGGCCGGCGGCGTCGTCCGAAGAGGAGTTGACCCGCAGGCCCGAGGACAGCTTCTCGGTGGAAGAAGCCAGGGCGCTGTAAGCCTCGTTCAGGTAACGCGCCGCCGAATTCGCCATGAGGTTGTTGTTGACTACGAGCGACATAATTCCTCCTTGAAGTTTTGTGCATCCATGCAGCGCCCGCTCAACCGGAGAACGGAACGCGATTCATACATCCCTATACGGAGGAACCTGGGGCGGCCGTTTAGCGGGAGTAGATTTCTTAATGTTTCGGGTGTATTTCGTGGGCCCGAGGGCGTTCGCGGGTTTATGTTCGTTATGAATTATTAAGAAATCTTGATGTTAAAATTATTCCTGCCTCTTAAGTAAAGATTTATTTTGCGGCTCAAAAGGAAGCGAACATGACCACTGCGCTGCTCATCGACGACGATCCGGAACTGGGAGAACTTCTTTCCAAATACCTCGGCGCGGAAGGCATCGCGCTGCACATCGCCCGCTCCGCCGAGGAGGGATTCCAGCAGTTCCGGACCGGCGCCCATGATCTGATCATCCTGGACATCATGCTCCCGGACACCAGCGGCTTCGAGGTGCTCGGCAGGCTCCGGGCGGAGTCCAACATTCCGATCATCATGCTCACCGGCCGGGGGGAAGAGGTCGACCGGGTGGTGGGGCTGGAAAAGGGCGCGGACGACTATATTCCCAAGCCCTTCCCGCTGCGGGAGCTGCTGGCCAGGATGCGGGCCGTGTTGCGCCGCTATTCGAACACCGCGGCCGCGGCGGCCGGTGCCCAGTCGCGGCAGGGGCGGGTGGTGCGCATCGGGGAACTGAGCATCGATCCCGGGGCCCGGCTCGCCACCCTGGGGGGGACGCCCCTGCACCTGACCGCCACGGAGTTCAGCATCCTGGATCTCCTGGGTTCCAACCCGGGGAACATAGTGGAGCGCGAGGCCCTCATGGAAAACGCCCTGGGCAAGGGCGAGGACTTCGACGACTACGTGCTCAACGTGCACATGAGCAATCTGCGGAAGAAGCTCGCCGGCCGGGTGAGCATCAAGACCATCCGGGGGCGCGGCTACCTCATGGCCGTGGCCCAGTCCCAGGAGACGTGATGCCGCTTCCGCGCAACGTCGCCGCCTTCCTTTTCTGCGCCATTTTCTTCTTTTTCATCTGCCCGCTCGGCCGGGCCCAGGAGGAGGCCTCGGACCTCTCCGGCATGGAGATCGAGGACCTCATGGCGGTCCAGGTCGTGACCCCTTCCCGGCGTCTGGAACCCCTCGCCCAGGTGGCCGGGGCCGTGACGGTCCTTGATGAGGAGGACATCCGGAGGTCCGGCGCCACCAACATCCCCGAGGCCCTCAAGCTGGTCCCCGGGGTGCACGTGGCCCAGATCGACACCGAGAAGTGGGGCGTCGGCATCCGCGGCTTCAACGGCATGTTCGACAACAAGCATCTTGTGCTCCTCGACGGCCGGCCCATCACCTCCACGGCCCGCACCAATGTGGCCTGGAGCAACGAGAGCATCCCCCTGGAGACGGTCAAGCGCATCGAGGTGGTCCGCGGCGCCTGGACCAGCCTCTGGGGCGCGGACTCGTTCACCGGGGTCATCAACATCATCACCAAGCGGGCGGCCGAGACCCAGGGCTGGCAGAGCGTCAGCCTGGTGGGCACCGACGGCGTCGAGCAGACCCTGCGCAACGGCGGTTCGGCCGGCGGGGACGCGTACTACCGGGTCTACGCCAAGGGGGGCTACCAGGACGGCAGGCAGATGGAGGACCACACCCGGCAGGCCACCAGCACCAAGGACTGGGCCCAGGGGCGCACCGGAGCTCGCTTCGACTGGACCAACGCCTACACCGACGAGCTCTCCATGCAGGGTGAGCTCGTCCAGTCGCAGTTCAACGAGGGCGCGGGTTCCATGCCGCACATGGCCCCCTCCCGGGAAAAGGAGAACTACAACGGCTACTGGCAGCTCTCCTGGGACCGGGCCACCGGCCTGGACTCGGGGCTGCACTTCCGGACCTCGTACACCCGCGACACCGACACCGACGGCGGCCTGGAGGGCACCAGCAACGTCTGGGACGCCGAGCTCCAGCACGCCCTGGAACTGGGGGACCGCAACCTCCTGAGCTATGGCCTGGGCACCCGCTACTATTGGGACAGCTTCGAGAACAAGCCGGACTCCCACATGGAGGATCAGCACTTCTACCGCCTGGAGACCAGCGCCTTTCTCCAGGACAAGATGACGCTGGTGCCCGAGAGCCTCTACCTCATCCTGGGCCTGAAATTCGATTATCTGGGCAGCGGGACCCTGGAGGCCCAGCCCACCATCCGCCTGCTCCAGACCCTGGAGGACCAGGAATACTGGCTGGCCGTTTCGCGTGCCGTGCGCCCGGCCAACCGCTGGCAGGACAACGGGTTCTACAGGGTCCGCTACCGCGGCGTGGAATACGACATCCACCCCACCGACTCCCTGGCCAGCGAGGAACTCGTCGCCTACGAGGCCGGCTATCGCCGCCATCTCTCCAAGCTCCTGTCCATGGAGATATCCCTGTTCGCCAACGACTACGACCGGCTCACCAAACTCCAGTTGAACAGCGCCACCCATACCGGCGAGCTGACCAACGGCCTGAGCGGCACGTCCTACGGCGTGGAGAGTCTGCTCGAATGGCAGGCCCGCCAGTGGCTCACGCTGCGCCCATCGGTGAGCTTCATCCGCCAGGATTTCGAGCAATTCAGCTGGGACGACCATGGGGATTCCATGCCCAAGCCCACCGACGTGGTGGAGACGAAGCTCATGGCCATGACCGACCTGGGGCGGGGCGTCGGGCTGGACCTGGATTTCGCCTACCTGGACAGCCCCACCGAGGAGCGCCTGGACAGCTACTGCACCATGGACGCCCACCTCTCCTGGAAGGCCCGGGACGGGTTGCTGCTGGAACTCATCGGCCAGAATCTTCTCGGCGCCCGCCAGGAATTTTCCCTTCTCGAAGTGGACACCAGCCTGGCCCTGAGAGTGACATGGGATTTCTAAGCAGGCTGCGCACCAGCCTCCTGCCGGCGGTGCTTCTGCTGGCGTTGCTCTGCGTCCCCCAGCCGGTCCGGGGGGAGGAGGCGGCCGTCGTCGCCTCCGGAGACCAGCTCTGCGCGCTCATCGTGCAGCGGCTCGTGAAGTATGTCTTCTGGCCCGCGGCCGAGGCCCCGGAGAAGATCGGCCCGTTCCTCCTGGCGGCCACCAACGCCCGCGAGATCCGCCCCTATTTTGCCGATCCGGCGACCGCTTCCGGGATGCTCCTGAGCCAGTGGCCCGTGGCCTCCTGCCACATCCTCCTGCTCAACGGCACGGCCCCGCGCGAGGCTGCGGCCCTTGTCGCCCGGCTGGCGGACCAGCCGGTCCTGACCGTGGGCTACAAGCTGGAGACTCCCCCGCCGGGGCTCATCGTCAACATCGTGGAACGGGACGGCAGATTGAAGCTGCAGATCGACATGCAGGCGGCCCGCAAGGCGGGCCTGGTCATCAGTTCCAGGCTCCTGCAACTGGCCCAGGTCCATGACGGAGTCTCCCGTGACTGAGCGGAAGAGATTCATCCCCCTGGGGCGGAAGTTCAACGCGGCCATCCTCGGCGTCACCACCTTGGCGCTGGTGCTGAGCCTGGCCCTGAGCGTTTTCCCCATGTTCCATTTCTACCGCCAGGACGCCCAGGACAAGGCCCAGGCCCTGGCTGGGCTCATGGCCGCCTCCTCTGCGGCCGCCCTGGATTTCGAAGACCCCGAGGCGGCTGCGGAGAACCTGGGCATGCTGCGCCGCGTGCCGAGCGTCACGGGGGCCGCCGTGTTCACGGCCGAAGGACGGCTCTTCGCCGCCTACCGGCAGGCCCCGGCATTCTTTGCGGTCCAAGAGCCGCAGGCGCTCATGGAACTCAACGCCCTGACCGTGGCCCAGCCCATGACCACGGGGGCGCGGCCCGGCGTCCTGATCCTGCGGATATCCCTGGATGGGCAGTGGGAGGCGCTGGCCGGGAAGCTGGCCGGGGCCCTGGTCCTCCTGCTCGTGGTCTTCGCCGTGGCCGTGAGCGTGACGCGCTTCTACCGCCGCCGGCTCACCGACCCCCTCCTCCGGATTCAGGAGGTGGTGGAGGACATCGCCCGGAACAAGAATTACGCCCAGCGGGTGGCCTATGCGAGCAACGACGAGATCGGCATGCTGGTGGCCGAGTTCAACGCCATGCTCGACAAGATCGAACAGCACGACCAGTGGCTGAACCGGCAGCAGGAATACCTGGAGGGGCTCGTGGAGCAGCGGACCAGCCAGCTGCTCAGCAACCAGGAGGAGCTGGAGCGCAAGAACCGCCAGCTCCAGATCGAGATCCGGGAGCGCGAACGCTCGGAGATGATCCGCAGCGAGGTGGAGCGCATCAACCGCCACGACCTGAAGTCCACGCTCAACCTCGTCATCGGCTATCCCGAGCTGCTCCTGCGGGAGGGCGGCCTGACCGGCGAGCAGGAGGACCACATCCGGCGCATCCGCTCCGCGGGCTACCGGATGCTGGACATGATCCGCAACCATCTGGACATGTTCAAGATGGAGAAGGGCATCTATTCCCTGCGCAAGGGGCCGGTGGACCTGGTGGAGATCCTCTGCAGCCTGGAGGAGGAGTTCACGCCGCTGTTGCGGGGGCAGGGCGTGACCTTGAGCATTCTGCTGGACGGCAAGGAGATCGAGGGCAGCGAGACCTTCGTGGTCTCGGGCGAGTCGGCCCTGCTCCGGGCCATGCTGCGCAACCTCATGCAGAACGCCATCGAGGCCTCGGACCGGGGCGGGGCCGTGCGGATCAGCCTGGAGCGCGGGGCCCTGCGGCGCGTCTCCATCCACAACGGCCGCGCCGTGCCCGCCGAGATCCGCAGGCGCATCTTCGAGAAGTACGTGACCCACGGCAAGGAGGGCGGCACGGGGCTCGGCACCTATTTCGCCGCCCTGGTGGCCCAGACCCATGGGGCGCACATCGTCTGCAAGACCGACGAGCGCAGCGGCACGACCATGACCGTGTCCTTCCGGGACGACGGCCAGCCGGTCTCCGGGCCCGAGGCCTGATCAGCTGTCGGCTTGAAGAACCTTTTTCCCGAACACCGCAGCCACCGCCAGGATGGCCCCGCCGCAGAGGCCCACGGTGAGCGGCGCCCCGAGCCAGTGGGCCAGGGCCCCGGAGAGCAGCGCGCCGAACGGAGTCATGCCCATGATCATCATGGAGAAGAAGGACATGATCCGGCCGCGCAGTTCGTCCGGGACGCGCAGCTGGAGCAGGGTGTTGGTCCCGGCCATGAATACGATCATGCAGTAGCCCGTGGGCACGAGGATGGCGGCCGAGAGGCGGAAGTCGCGGGACAGGGGGAAGAGCGCCAGGCAGGCGCCGAAGCCCAGGGCCGCGCCCAGGACCAGCCGGGGCAGGCCCGCGGCCTCCCGGCGGGCGGCCAGTGTCAGGGCTCCGGCCAGGGAACCCACCCCGGCGGCGGACAGGAGCAGGCCCAGGCCGCGGGCCCCGGCGTTCAGGATCTCGCCGGCGAAGACCGGCATGAGGACCATGTAGGAGGCGCCCAGCAGCCCGCCCGCGCCCAGCAGGAGCAGGGTGGCGCGCACAAAGGGCGTGGTCCAGGCGAAGCGGAAGCCCTGGGCCAGGTGGGCCAGGATCGAGGCCTGGGCCTTTATCGGGGCGCGGGGCACGAGGCGCATGGCCAGGAGCCCGGCGATCACCGCCAGGAAGCTCGCGGCGTTGACCAGGAAGCACCAGCCCTCGCCGATGGCCGCCACCAGGATTCCGGCCACCGAGGGGCCGACCACGCGGGCGGCGTTGAACATGGAGGAGTTGAGGCCGATGGCGTTGTGCAGGTCCTTTTTGTCCACCAGCTCGACCACGAAGGACTGGCGCACTGGGACGTCCACGGCGTTGATCAGGCCCAGCAGGGAGGCCAGGACGTAGAGGTGCCAGGTGGCCACGTGGCCGGAGAGGGTCAGCCCGGCCAGGATCGAGGCCTGGATCAGGGAGGCCACCTGGGTGCCCACCAGCAGGCGGTGGCGGTTCAGGCGGTCGGCCAGGACCCCGCCGGCCAGGGAGAAGAGGAAGACCGGCAGCTGGGAGCAGAAGCCCAGCAGGCCCAGCTCCAGGCTGGAGCCGGTGAGCCGGTAGAGCAGCCAGGACAGGGCCACGCTCTGCATCCAGGTGCCCACCAGGGAGATGGCCTGGCCGAAGAAGAACAGCCGGTAGTTGCGGTGCCGGAAGGAGCGGCTCAGCGTGGCCAGACGGCCCAGGGTTTCCGGAGGCGGGAGCAGGGAATCGGGCATGACGGCGTGCGGGACAGCGTCCCTGGGACAGGCTACTGGTTCACGGCCAAGGCGCGGCCCTGGCCGTCTTCCGGCCGGACCAGAGGCGGGAGGCAGGCCAGGCAGCCGTCCACCTGGAACATGTGCGGCAGGGGGCCCTGTTGGGCCTTTTTGCGCTGGGACAGGCGGCGGGCGGCCTCCAGGTTGCGGCTGCCGATGGGGTCCAGGGCCAGGGCCGGCGAGGCCTTGGGAAAGGTGAAGAAGTCGGCCACCACCCGCAGGGACAGGTCCAGCATGTCGGCCAGGTAGGTCGAGGAATCGGCCCAGGTCAGGTTGCGGCCGATGAGGTCCAGGGAGGCGCCGAAGGTCTTGCGGCCGAAGACCCGCAGGCTGCCGAGATAGACCTGTTTTTTCAGCAGGAAGGGCAGGCGGTTCTTGTGCAGGGTGGCCAGCAGGATGTGGTCGGCCTCGCCCACGGAGCCGGAGAACAGGCGGCGGGCGCTGCGCGGATTCCAGTCCACGGCGCGATCGGCCTGCATTTCCAGGAAGACGTGGCCCAGCTTGCCCCGGTGGGGCGCGGCGGCCAGTATGTTCGGGATGTAGTAGTTGTGGGCCACAGTGTCGGCGGCCAGGTGCGAGAGGTAGCCGTAGGCGTAGGCCCGCAGCCCCGGGTCCTTGGCCGACTCCAGCAGGCTGAAGCCGGTGGTCCAGTTGTGGCTGTGGCTGTCGTGAATGCGCGAGCCCTTGCCGATGAAGATGTCCGCGCTGATGCAGCCGTAGAGGAAGAGGTCGCGGTAGCGGGCCAGGAGGTCGGCGATGAACGGCGAAACCTGGTCCAGATTGGCCAGGATGGCTCCTCCGGCGGCCAGGTGCACGCCGGGACCCCAGGCCAGGGCTTCCCCGGGCAGGGTCAGGAGCAGTATGGCGAGGCCGCATGCGGCCAGGATGAACTTCAGCATCGTATGGGCGGGCGCGGCCCGCATCTCTAAGACTAAACCTTCCCTGGCCGCTGTCAATGGCCCGCCCTCGCCTAGAGGTAGGGCGAGAAGAGCCAGCAGATCGCGTCCCGCAGGCGCACCGGCAGGGGGCGCTCCCGGATCTCCTCCAGGGTCAGTTCGCGGGACACATGGCGGATTTTTTCGAAATGGGCAATGAGAATTTTGGTCAGGTCCGGGTCGAAGACCTCCAGGCCCAGCTCGAAGTTGAGCCGCAGGCTGCGCGGGTCCAGGTTGGCCGAGCCGAGGATGGCGTAGCTCCGGTCCACCATGAGGTGCTTGGTGTGAGCGAACGGCGGGGGCTGGAAATAGACCCGGACCCCCAGTTCGAGGATCTCCGGGAGCATGTGCTGGGCGGCCCAGTGGACCACGGCCTGGTCGTTGGTGGCGGGCAGGATGATCGTGATCTTGACCCCGCGCTTCACGGCCAGGTGGAAGGCGGCGATGAGCTCCCGGGGCGGCAGGAAATAGGGGGTCATGACCCGGATTTCCTCGCGGGCCGAGAGGATGGCCGCGCCATAGACCTCCACCAGCCGGTCCAGGTCCTCGCTGGGCCCGTCCACCACGGTGCGGCAGACCGAGTTCCCGGCCGGGGCCGGGGGCGGTCCCGAGGGCGGGGCGGTGTCCTGGTTCGTGGCAAAGCCCCAGTCCCAGAGGAAGACCTCCTCCATCTGGGCCACGATGGGCCCGCGCAGCTGGAAATGGGTGTCCGTGACCCGGGTCTTGAGCCATTTGCGGCCCGCCAGGTAGCGGTCCCCGATGTTCATGCCGCCGGTGAAGCCCACCTGGCCGTCGGCCACCAGGATCTTGCGGTGGCAGCGCAGGTTCAGGTGCACGGCCGGGGGAAACAGCCGCGGCGGCAGGAACCGGGCCAGGGGCACACCCCGGCGCTTGAGCAGGGTCCCGGCCAGGGGCAGCTGGGTCCACTCGCCCACGCCGTCCAGGAGCACGCGCACGTCCACGCCCCGCTCCCGGGCCGCGGCCAGGGCCTCGATGAACCGGCGGCCCACGGCGTTGGCCTCGAAAATGTAGGTGGAGAGATAGACCCGCTCCTTGGCTGCGGCGATGGCGGCCAGCATCCGGGGATAGGTCTGTTCGCCGTTCTCCAGGAATTCAAGGCTGTTGCCTGAAATCAGGGAGCGGCCGGTGAGGGCGAAGGTCAGGGCCGCCAGTTCGCCCAAATGGTTTTCCGGGAGCACGGCCGGGGCGCCTTGCGTGAGCCGCCCGTGCCGGTCCTGGATGTCGAAGGGCGAGCGGCGGCGGAGCTTGCGGCCCCGGGCCGCGATGCGGTTGATGCCCAGGAGGAAGTAGAGCACCGGGCCCAGGCCGGGCAGGAGCAGGGTGGCCGCGATCCAGCCCCAGGCCACGCGCGGGTCGCGCTGAGTCAGCAGGGCGTGGCCCGCGGCCCAGATGTCCGCGGCCGTGGCCAGGGTCAGGAACAGCCAGTGCAGGGAGGTCACGCCGGGGCCGTTTCGGTTTCCAGGCGGTCGCGGCCCTTGGCCTTGGCCTGTTCCAGGGCCTCGGCCGCGCGCAGCAGCAGGGATTCGCGGCCGTCGCCCTGGCGGAAGGAGGCCAGGCCCAGGCTCAGGGTCAGGGGCTGGGAGCCGAACAGGAAGCCTTTGGTCAGGCGGCGCAGCTTGTCGCCCAGGGCCACGGCCCCCTCCAGGGGGGTCTGGATGGCCAGCACGGCGAAGGCCTCGCCGTCGAAGCGGAAGGCGCGGTCCGTGATCCGCAGGTTGTTCTTGATGAGCAGGGCCAGCTCCACCAGGAGCCGGTCGCCGGTCTCCAGGCCGTAGGCCGAGTTGATCCGGCTGAAGTGGTCCAGGTCCAGGAGCAGGAGCGAGAGGGGGTTGCCGTAGCGCTGGGCCGCGGACACCTCGCGGTCCAGGACCTCGTTGAGCTTGGCCCGGTTGTACAGGGAGGTGAGGCTGTCCGTGCAGGCGGCGTCCTCCATCTTGCGGGCCATTTCCTTGAGATTGCTGCGGGCCGTGGCCATGTTCCGGAGCATGGGCCGGAAGACCAGGGTGATCTCGCCCAGGAGCAGGCCGAGGGTCAGGGTCAGGATGCCCAGGCCCATCAGGCGCAGGGTGTCGGCCCGCGTCCGGGCCTCGTCGCGATACAGCCGGGCGGCCTGGCGCAGGGCCTCGGGCAGCCGCTCCATGGCCGCGAAGAGCAGGGCGTCGCGGAGCGCGGCCCGGCGGGCCGGGTCAGGCTCGGCCAGGAGGTCCTGGGCGGTCTGGAGGTAGGCGCGGACCTGCTGGTCCAGGAGCAGGGGCGGATTGAAGTACAGCGCGCGCAAGGCCCCGGAATAGCGGTAGTAGCCCGGCAGGGGCGCGGCCTCGCCGGTGAGCAGGAGGTGGCTGTTGCGGATCTGCGCGGCGATCTGCCGGGCGGTGTCGGCGATCCGGGTCCGCTCCGCCGGGTCCGAGGCCAAGTTCAGGCGCACGGACTCCGCGGCCAGGCGCTGGGCCAGGCCGGTCTGGCTGGCGGCCAGGTCAAGGAAGTAGGCCGACTCCTGGTGCAGGGCCGAGAGGCTGTGGATGTTCCAGAAGGCCAGCCCGGCCAGCAGGGCCACGAAACCCAGGGTGGCCGAGTAGCGCAGGGTCAGCGATCTCTCCATGTGTCCTTCCGGGGGAACGGTCTTTGCGGGTATTCTTAATAGAGGGAACGGCCGGGCGCAAGGAACCTGTTTTCAGGCTTGGCCCCTGGCCGAGGAAAGGATAGAATGTTTTTCGGCCGGACGCGCCGGCCCTGGAACGAACGGAGGAGTGCGATGGTCCGGTTTGTGTCTTGCCTGATCCTGGCCGCGGTTCTGCTGGGCGGCTGCGCGGCCAAGTCCCCGCAGTCCCGCGAGGCCCTGCGCGAGGAACTCCGCGAGGCCCTGCGCGAGAATCCCGACCTTGTGCTGGAGGTGCTCCAGGAGAACAAGGTGGCCGTGCTTCAGACCGTGGAGGAGGGCGCGCGGGAGCGCCGGGCCCAGGAGCAGGCCGAGCGCCTCAAGCAGGCCCTGGCCAACCCCCTCAAGCCGGAGATCGCCGCGGACCGGCCCATGCTCGGCACGCCGGACGCCCCGGTGACCATCGTGGCCTACTCCGACTTCCTCTGCCCCTATTGCGGCCGGGCCGCGCTCAACGTGCACCGCCTCTTGGACCGCCATCCCGGGGAGGTGCGCTTCTTCTTCAAGCACCTGCCCCTGCACCCCGAGTCCATGGAGCTGGCCGAGATATTCGAGGCCCTGGCCCTGAAGAGCGACGCCCTGGCCTGGAAGTTCCACGATCTGGCCTTCTCCAGCCGCGACCGCCTGGAATCCGGCGGCGAGGAGGCGATCAGGGCCATGCTCAAGGAGATCGGCGCGGACCCCGCCCGGGTGGCCCGGGACCGCAAGGACCCGCGGGTGGCCGCGCGCATCGCCCGGGACGTGGAGGAGGCCGCCGCCTTCAATGTGGACGGCACCCCGACCTTTTTGATCAACGGCGTGCTGGTGGCCGGAGCCGTGCCCCTGGAGGACATGGAATCGGTCATGGCCGCGGCCCAGGCCGCCAATCCCTCCGGGACCATCTGCAAGGACTGCGCGAAGAAGAAGTCCGGGAAGAAGTAGCGGAGGACCAGAGGCAACGCAAAGGCCGGCTCCGCGCAGTCTGCGCGGAGCCGGCCTTTTTTGCGGCGCGGGGAACGAGGATGTCCGCCGCGGTCTTGCTCCTCTGGAAGGCGGCTCGCCGGCAGTCTGTTTTGTCGTGACGATCCTCCAATCATTCCCATAAGAATCGTGTTCTGGTATGGGGCATGAAAGGACCTGTTCCAATGGCGCAGACGAACTATCCCGGATTCTGGAGCCGCGTGATCGCGCGGGGGCTGGCGTACCTGGCCCTCATGCTCGGCGCGTCGGCCTTGGCCTACCTGGCGGCTGGGACTTGGCCCCGGCCCGTTTCCCTGCTGGTGGTCTGCGCCGGTTCGGCCAGTGCGGCGTTCCTCCTGGCCGTGGCCGTGCAGCGCCAACGGGAGGCGGAGCACTCCCTGGCGCAGCGGGCCGTGACCCTGGAAAGCGTCCTGAACCAGCTCCAGGGCGAGCTGGAGGAACACGCGCAGGACCGGGCCGCACTGGCCCGGGCCAATGCCAACCTCCAGGGCGTCCTGGACGCCGCCACCCAGATCGCCATCATCGCCACGGATCTTCGCGGCACGATCACGCTCTTCAGCCGGGGGGCCGAGAAAATGCTCGGCTACAAGGCCGAGGACGTGATCGGCAGGCTGACGCCCGAAATCTTCCATCTCGCCACGGAGGTTCAGGCCCGCGCCGAAGTCCTCAACCGGGAGCTGGGCATCAAGGCGCAGGGATTCCAGGTCTTTGCCGCCCTGATCCGGCTCGAGCAGCACGAGACCCGGGAATGGACCATGGTGCGCCGGGACGGGCAACACATCCAGGTGGAACTGTCGGTTACGGGCAAGTGTGACGACCAGGGCGACATCACGGGTTTCCTCGGGGTGGCCGTGGACATCACGGCCCGCAAGGCCGCCGAGGCCAATCTGCTCCGCAGTGAAGCCCGGCTGGCTGCCGTTCTGAACACGGCGGTGGACGGCATCTTCACCGTAGACAGCCGGGGCGTCATTCTCTCGGCCAATCTCGCCGCGGCCCGCATCTTCGGCTACCATCCCGGCGAGCTGGAAGGCCGGCCGATCACGGACATCATGCCCGAGCCGTACCGGACGCGGCACCCGCAGTTCATCGCCAATTATCTCACCCTGGGCGTGGCGCGGATCATCGGCAAGGGAGGGCGGGAGGTGCCCGGGGTGCGCAAGGACGGCTCCGCCCTCTTCCTGGAGCTGGCCGTCAGTGTAATCCGGAACGACGAGGAGATTCTTTTCACCGGCATCCTGCGCGACATCAGCCAGCGCAAGGCCGATCGGGAAGCCCTGGAGTCCGCGCACCAGAAGCTCGCCCGGCGGCAACAGGAAGTGGATCGCGACCTGGCCATGGCCGCCGCCATCCAAAAGACCATGTTGCCGCAAAGCGACGTCTGCTTTCCCGGATTGGACTCGGCCTGGTCCTACCGGCCCAGCCAGATCGTGGGCGGGGACTGGTTTTCCCTCTTCGCGCTGGACGGCGACCGTGTCGCCGCCTGCTTGGTGGACGTCAGCGGCCACGGCGTGGCCCCCGCGCTGATCGCCACCTCTCTGGCCAATGCCTTGCGCTCGGGCGGGGCCATCTGGGAGTCCCCGGACCCGGGAGAGCCGTTCGCCACGCCGGAGCAGGTCTTGGCCCGCTTGGAGAACGACTATCCCCTGGAACGGTTCAACATGTTCTTCACCATCATCTGCCTGGTGCTGCACCTGCCCTCGGGCCGTCTGCTCTATGCCAACGCAGGCCATCCGCCGCCGCTGCTCCTGCGCGCCGACGGCGCCATGGAACGCCTGGAGGCCGGCGGACCGATGATCGGCATCGGGCTGCCGCAGGAGGGCGCGCAGATTTCCCTGAACGAGGGCGATGCGCTGCTCCTGTTCACGGACGGTTGCATCGAACATCATGACGAGCAGGGTGTTCAGTTCGGCATGGAGGGCATGGAGAAGGCGCTGGCGGCCTCCGGCGGCTCCGGGGCCCAGGCCGTGGTCACGCGCCTGGAGGAGGCCCTGCAGGCCCACGGGGCGGAATGGGAGCCGGAGGACGACCTGACCCTGATCTGCCTGCGCTATCAACCCGAAACCTACTGCTGAGAGGTGCCCATGGCGTTGCAGTCACGGATTGAAAACGGCGTGCTTGTGGTCCATCCCCAGGGGCCGCGGTTGGATGCGGCCTCCGCCCAGGGCTTCAAGGGAGCCATGGTGGACTTCATCCATGCGGGCCATCGCCGCGTGGTGCTGGAGTTGTCGGCCGTGGAGTTCATGGACTCCACGGGCCTGGCCGCCCTGCTTTCGACCATGAAGACGCTGGACGGCTCGGGGGAGCTCGCCCTGACGGGGCTCTCGGAAAAGGTCCGCAAGCTCTTCGCCATCACCCGTCTGGACCGCGGCGTGTTCCGGCTGTTCCAGGACGAAAAGGAAGCGGTGAACGCGCTGCAGGGCTGAGTATGGAAGAAGGCGTGGCACAGTCTCTGGATCTGCGCATCCCCAGCCGCCTGGAGGAGGTCGCCGGCGTGGGCCGGGCCGTATGGGAGTTCGCCGTGCGCAACGGCTCCTCCCGGGATGCGGCGGACGCCCTGGAGCTGGCCGTGTGCGAGGCCGTGAACAACGCCATTCAGCACGCCTATGAGGGCCGCCCCGGCGAATTCGTGGAGATCGCGGCCGGGTTCGACGCCGGGGCCGCCACAGTGGCCGTGCGGGACCGGGGCCGCGCGCTGACCCGCCCCCTGCCCGCCAAGGGAACTCTTTCCCGGCCGGCCGGGCCGGACCGCGTGGCCCAGCGCGGCCTGGGTCTGCACATCATCGCCGAGATCGTGGACGAGGTGCGCTACGGATCCCGGGACGGGGTCAACGAACTGGTGCTGCGCAAGACGCTGCGCCCGCCAGGGAGTTGATGTAGAGCATGACGATGGCGTTGTGCGCCGCGTAGGTCTTTTTTTCCAGATCCTTCATGGCCGCCATGTACAGCCGGGTCGTCTGGGAACCCAGGGCGAACCGGAAGATGTCGAGATATATCTCCGGTTCCATGACTGCCCGCAGCTCCTCCAGATCCAGGTCGTGCACCTCGGGCTTGGCGCGCACGCGCTCCAGAAACCCCTCGAGCCAGGCGGCGTTCTTCTGCACCTTGGCGCGCACATCCTCCAGAATCTGTTCCCGGAAGTCCCCGTATTCCTCGGGCGAGAGCCCGCCGACCCGGGAGAAGAACGCCTCCAGGTGCCGGAGGTAGATGAGCAGGCCCCGCTTGAGCAGCACAGCGTCCTTGACCACCTTGGCCAGGATGTCGCCCGCACTTTGGAAATCCGTGAGATTCAGCGTCACGCCCCTGCTCTCCACCTCCAGGTAGATCGGATAAAAGGCCGGGGCGCGGCGGGTCAGCGAGGCGCCGACGAGTTGAGCCTCGTGCTCCTCGTCCCAGCGCAGCCACGCGATCTTGCCGATGGAGAGCACGTGGCCGCCCATCTGGAACGGCACGTGGAAATCGATGAGGTCATCGAGCTGGAGGCATTCCCGGCTCACGGTCCAGCGGGGCAAGGCGATCCGGATGCCCCCCGGGCTCACGTCTTGGAGGAGGTACTGGAACGGCTGATGGTCCGATACGCGGGTCCCCAAAAACGGCAGGACCACCGAACAGATGTCGACGCGCTGCTCTTGGCGCTTGTTTTCCTCGGCCATGGCCTAGCCTCCCTGCCGTCCGGCCGTCAGCGAACGGACCCAGGCGAGCCAGCGGCCGGGATCGGCGAGGCGTCCCCGTGCCGCCTGCGGGACTCCGCCCTGCGGCAGACGCCAGTCCACCTCCTTGTCCGCCTGGAACCAGACCAGACCGGCCAGACCCCAGTCCCGCGCCTGTTCCACGGCCTCCTGGAGCCAGACGGCCTTGCCCCCGGGATCAGCCGTGGCCGTTTCAAAGACGATCAACGGGGTTTCCGGGTTCAGCCGGCGCAGTTCGGCCCGGGCATCCTTGAAGACACTCTTGAAGCTGCGCGGAGCACTGTCCCAGCCGTGCTCGGCGCGCGTGCGGGTGCGGCCCCAATCATAGCCGTCCAGCCCCAGGATATCCACGGCGTCCGCTCCGGGATACCATGCCGCCAGGGTGTTCCAGGAGGCCGCGGGAAGGGCCTCGGCGTTGGGGCAGAAGACGAAGAGCACGTTGGCCGCGCCCTGGTCCCGGAAGCGCTGGCGCACGTGCCGGAACATGCGCCGGAAGAGGTCCGGGCTGTCCGGGCCATAGACCCCGGCCGCCGTACCCCAGTGGTAGCGGGCCAGGTTCATCTCGTGGCCGAAGCGCAGCATCAGGGGCCGGCCATGATCCCGCATCGCACGGGCAAAGGCGTCGATGTAGGGATCAAACTCGCCGGAGAGAATGCGGTTCGCCGGGATGGCGCATTCCTCGCCCTGATCCATGCTCATGGGTTCCCAGGTGACGCAGGCTACGGCCCCGGCCTTTTCGATGGCGGCCAGGCTCGTTGCGGGAAAGCCCTCGAAACGGGGCTCGGCCGGCCATTGCGTATAGAGCGCGACGATGGCCGGAGGAATGCCGGCCTGGGCTGAAGCCAGGGCCAGGGCCTGATCCGTGACCTCCCCATGCAGGGCCAGGCCGAAGGCCAGGGGCGGCTTCTCCGAAGAGCAGCCCGCGAGCAGGGCGAAAGCCAGAGAGAGCAGACGGACGCGCCAGCTCATGACCGGGGCTCTTCGGGGTGGTTGAAGTACAGGGCCGTGGACAGAAGCGTCAGATGGTAGAGCGTCCAGAAACTGTTGGCCAGCAGCGCCGGAAGCGGGCCATCGGCGTAGATCAGGCGCAGGACTCCGAAGGCCAGGGCAAAGGCGCAGGCCGCGGCCATGGTCAATTGCAGCCACAGGGCGCGGAGGGGCAGGGCCAGGGAGACCCCCTTGGGCGTGGTCTTGAACGTGCCCCGGAAACCCAGGATGCCCAACAGCGAGGCCTGCATGTACACCGGGAAGGTCAGGGACTGGAGGATGATGCCCACGGCCAGTTCCTTGAAGCGGTAGCGCCGCTGGGTCATGGTGTAGATGAACAGGGCCAGGGTCAGGATCACATACGGCAGGAAGAACAGGAGGTAGAGCTCCGGCTTGGCGAAGAAGCTCGGCACCCCGCTGATCAGGTAGAGCACGGGGCAGAGCATCATGATGAACAGGACCCAGCCCACGAAGTAGTGCGAGCCGGACAGCATGTACTCCCACCACTTGGACGCCGGAAGCTGCCCGGGACCTCTCAGGAATGTGCCCAGGATGATGCGCAGCAGGCCCACGGTGCCCAGGGCCCAGCGGAACTGTTGCTTGAAGTAGCCGCCCAGGTCCTCCGGACCCAGGCCGAAGGCGCAGACCTTGTTCAGGTAGGCTGAATTCCACTTCCTCATGTGGAACTTCAGCGAGGTGGCGAAGTCTTCGGTGACCGAGGACTCGTCGAATCCGCCCACGTCCTCCAGGGCCTCGCGCCGGAAGATGACGTTGGTGCCACAGCAGAACATGGCGTCCTGGATGCTCTTGCCCTCGCAGATGTACTCATAGAACACGGCCTGCTGGAGGCCGGCGGCGCGGGCCACCCGGTTGGTCAGGAAGTTGGAGTAGTACTGGGGCGTCTGGATGAAGGCCAGCCTCGGATTCTTCTCCATGAAGGCCACCAGGGACTCCACGAAGTCCGGCAGGGGATTCATGTCCGCGTCGAAGAGGATGATGTACTTCTCGGCCTCGCGGCGCGGCAGATCGTCATGGGCCGTGAACTGGAATCCCTCCTTGGGCCTCCCGGCCAGGAAATCCAGGAAGTCGTTGACCATGCCGGCCTTGGCCCCGCGCCAGACGCGGCGGAAGATGTTCACCCCGATGCGGCGGCACAGGTCGTCCACGGCCTGACGGTAGGCGGCCATGGCCTGGGGGTCCTGCCCCGGCAGGTCATAGCGCGTGTCGTCGAGAAAATAGATGTGCTTGTTGGGATAGGTCAGGTTGTAGAAGCAGGTCAGGGTGTCCTCGATGACCTCCAGAGGCTCCTTGTACGAGGACACGATGATGGCCACCGGCGGATAGCTCTCCAGTTCGGGCACGTTGTCCAGGGAGAACCGCGGCTCGTCCGGGGCGGCGATCACCCGGCCGATGTTCAGGAAGTAGCCCAGGGCGTGGATCATGGTGAAAATCTCGGCCAGGAGCAGCAGCCCGGCCAGGAGCCGCTCGTACCAGAGAACCGGCGCCAGGAAGAAGAGCACGGTGCGGACCATGAGATAGAGCAGGATGGAGGTGATGCCCGCAGCCACGGTCAGGGAGAGGATGCGCTTGCTGATCCGGGTCATGGCCGCCCTCCCTGGGTGAAGGCGTAAGAGAACCAGAGGGCCAGGGAGTCGGCGTCCCATTGCGGGGAGCGGTGCATCAGGCCGCGCGTCTCCAGGCTCCAGCCTTCCAGGAACTCATACCGCCAATGGGCCGAGACGCGCACGGCCGGGTTCTCCTCCGTGTCCGTGCCGCCGCCCAGGGCCAGGCCATACTGGTGCTTCTCCGCGCCGCAGAAGAACTCCTTGGACAGGTCGTGCTCCCACTGCAGTTCGGCCCAGCCGGCATAGTAGTCCTGGGGGGTCCAGTAGGGGTGCACGATGTCCGTGAGCGTGCCCCCGGTATAGATGGACAGGCTCTCGGTCTTGGTGTCCCGGCGCTCCCCGGAAACGAGCAGGCGCAGCTTGCGGGGGTGATCCGTGAAGGCATAGCCCAGGGCCAGCCGCTCGGAGTCGCCGGAGTTGCCGTCGCGGTAGTCCTTGCCGCGGACCTCGGCGCTCACGTCCAGTTTCCGGGTCAGATCCGCGGCTGCATCCAGGAAGACGTTGTCCGAATACATGCCCTTGCGCAGGGCGAAGCCGTTGGCCAGCTCCTCCTGGCGTTCCCAGCCCACGCCGACGCGGGCCAGGTCGTCCAGGTTGAATTCCAGGCGCGCGCGGCCCGTGTCCAGATTGTCCAGGCCGTGTTCGTTGTAGCGCTTGTTGGTCCAGGAGGCGTCCAGCCGCAGGTATTCGTTGACCACCCCGCCCAGGCCCAGGGTCTGGCCCAGGGCGTCATAGGTCGTGGACTCCCGTTCCGGGCTGTCCAGCCAGAGGTGCTGCGTCAGGCGCATGCGGAAGCGCTCCCCCAGGGGCGCGGAAAGCCCGGCGTCGAAACGCAGGCGCTCGATGCGGGAGAGGTCGCCGTGCCCGTCCTCGCGCCAGTACTCGCCGCCCGCGGTGACGGCCGGAGCCTGCCGGACCTCCAGGCGGCGCAGGGCCAGCCCGGCCTGCCCGTGCAGCGGGTCCAGGTCCAGAAGCCGGTCATAGGCCTCCCGCTCCTGGTCGCACAGTCCCAGCACGCAGGCGGCCTGCCCCTGATCGAAAAGCGCCTCCTGGTTGGCGGGCTCGGCGGCGGTCAGTTCCTCATAGCCGTGCAGGGCCCGGATGAACCGGCCGTCATGCAGCAGGGCCTTGGCCTGACCCTCCTGGGCCGCCTCCGGCTGAAGCCGCGCCCCGGCTGCATACAGTTCCGCGCCCTGTTCCGGCATCTTGCCCCAGTAAGCCACCCTGGCGGCTTCGCGCAGGGGCACGGGGTCCGAGGGGTCCAGGTCGCGCAGGCGGGCATAGGTGGCCAGGGATTCGTCATACTGGCGGTTCCAGCTGAAGGTCCGGGCCTGGGCAAGCAGCACCTTGAAGTTGCCGGGGAAGTCCCGGTCGAGGGCCTGCAGTTCGCGCAGGGAGGCGTCCCGGTCGCCGCTCCAGGCCAGGGTTTCGGCATGGGCCTCGCGGGCCTGGAAGGATTTCGGGTCCAAGGCCAGGGCTGCGTCGATGCAGCGCAGGGCCGGGCCGTGGGCTCCATCGCGGGAATACAGGGAGGCCCAGCGCAAGAGCGCCTCGGGCCGCTTCTCCCGGGCCACGAGGGCCGCAACAAAGGCCTCCCGGGTCCGCTCGTCCCCGGCCGCCTCGTAGGCGGCCTCGGCATCATCCGGCGCCAGCCGCGCGGCCTCGGCGAACGCGGCCCGGGCCTCGGCCTCGCGGCCCAGGTCCCGCAGGATGCGGCCGCGCTCCAGAAGTCTCTCGGTGCTGACCGGCGCACGCTCCAGCAGGGCCAGGGCCTCGGCTTGCCGCCCCTGGCGGCGCATGGCGCGAGCCCTGAGGAGCACGGCCCCGGCATCGTCCTGCGGCAGCGGGGAAAGGGCCGCGAGAACCTCGCCCGGGCGTTCCTGGCGCAGGAGCGAACGGGCCATGGCCAAGCGGGCGTCCCGGTCCCCGGCGTCGCGGCGCAGCAGTCCCTCCAGCACGGCCTCGGCCTCGGCGTGACGCTGGCCCGCGTCCAGGACCTCGGCCAGCAGCAATGCGGCCGGGCGGTCGCCCTGCGCGGCGCGGGGGCGCAACAGCTGCTCCGCGCCGTAGAAATCGCCCCGGTAGAAGCGCTCCCGGGCCTGCTCCAGCGTCTGGTCAACGGCCGGCGCCGGCGGTTGGCCGGGCAACGGGGCTTTGGCTGGCGGCGGCGAAAGCCGCGTCCGCATCTGTTCCAGCTCCTTGGCCAGGGCCTTGTCGCCGGGTTTCTGGCGCACCAGGATGCGGTACTGGGCCGCGGCGCGCTCCAGGTCCGCGTCCTTCTGCGCCAGAAGCCGGGCCAGGGCCAGCCGGGCCTGATAGTCGGATATCCGGGCGTTTTCCGGCACCAGCGTGGCGGCCTGGACCGAAACGGCCCAGACCAGAACAAGGAGCGCGATTCCGAGCGCGGCGCTAGTTCTTGAGGGTCTTCTGATATTCCCGGATGGCATCGTCCCGCCTGCCGGCCCACTCCAGGACCTGGGCGTATTTCCGGCGGATCTGCGCGTCGTCGGGCAGGGCCGCCAGAAGTGTCTCGTATTCCGCGATGGATTCCTTGAACTTGCCGTCCCAGCCCAGGACCTCGGCCAGCCGGAAGCGGACCGCCTGATCCCCGCCATGCTGGGCCAGATGGGAGCGATAGAGACGTTCGGCCGTGCCCCAATCCTGACGGGTCACCGCCAGGTCGGCCCAGAGCAGCCGCTCCTCGCCGGACAGCCCGCTCTCGTCCAGGCCTTCGATGGCCTTGGCCGCCTCTGCGTTCCGGCCCATCCAATAATAGACCTGGGCCATGCCGATTTTGGCCTCGCGAGAGTCGGGGCGCTCGGCGAGGACCTTGCCGTATTCGGCCAGGGCCTCGTCGTAGCGTTTGGAGTAGGCCAGAAGCCGGGCCAGTTCCAGCCGGGCCTGCCAGCCCCGGACTTCCTCACCCACGGACGGGGCCACGCGACCCGGGTCCTGGGCCAAAACGAAATCCGGCGCGGCCAGCGCGCAGAGCAGGACGATCAAAAACAGGCAGCGTCTGGTCACGGCGTTTCCCCCAGAAGCATGCGGTATTGGCCGATGGATTCCTCCATGCGGCCGTCCCAGGACAGGACGCGGGCCAGGAGCAGGCGCGCCCGGCGATCTCCCGGATCGCGGTCGAGCATCTCCGCGCAGAGCTCCCCGGACTCCTGGAAGTGCCCGGTCCAGGCCAGGGTCTCGGCCAGCCGGAAGCGGGCCTCCGCGCCCACACCGGTGCGCAGGAGACCGCGGTACAGATTCTCGGCTCCGGCGAAGTCGCCGGCGTCGCGCAGCAGGGCGGCCACCCGCAGCCGCTCCGGGGGAGCCAGTCCCCGGTCCTGTCCGGCCTCCCGGAGCAGGGGCAGGACCGCGCCGATCTCGCCGCCCGCCAGGAGTTGCTCGGCCTGGTGCAGGGCCACTGGCCCCGGCCGCAGCCGGGGATAGGCCCAGACCGCCGAACCCGCTGCTGCCAAGAGCAGCAGGACGTATATGCTCATCTGCCGCAACTTCAAAGACATGGCGACGACCCCATCTATTCCTACGCCTCATTCAATCCTAGCGTAAAATACGTAAAAAATAAACGGCCGCCGGCAAACAATTGATCCAATTATCGCACGCGCCGGAACGTCCTGTGCCGAAATGCGCCTGCACGTGCGCCGGTATTGCGCAGGGGCGGATTTCCAGACGCGCTGCGCTGGCGGCGCATCTGATGAGAGCGTCCCGTGCCGGGGCAGAAGCTCAGGCAAAGGGCAGTGCCCATGCTGGAACCGCCGGAGAGGCAGTCATAAGGGGGGTACTTTCGCCTCGCCGGCCGCTCCTGGGCAGCTCCAGCGGGTCATTCGGCGCGGGCAAACCGGGTGCAGGGACAGCGAACCACAGTGGCCGAAACCACGTCAAAGCCATGGCCGGGGCAGACAGATGGACGGTGCATGGCTGCCCTCGACCATTTTTTCAAAGAGGATCGAAAGGGTACATGCCGCGCCTGGCGCCGCGGCGCGGGTCGTCAGTCTTTGTCGATGGGCTGTCCGGAGGGGACCACCTTGAACATGGAGGAGAAGCCGGACACGGCGAAGACCTCCTGGACCATGCCGCTGAGGCCGCAGAAGCGGATTTCGCCCTGGCGGAGCTTGAGCTGCTTGGCCATGGCCAGGATGCTGCGCAGGCCCGCGCTGCTCAGGTAATCGACCCCGGCGAGGTCCACGGCCAGGAAGGATTCGCCCTGGCCGATCCAGCGGCCGCATTCGCGTTCGAACTCCGGGGACGAGGCCGCGTCCATGCGTCCGCTGGCCTTGATCAGCACATACTTGCCCTGTTTGGCGCTCTCGAATTGCATGTATCCGCTCCTTGATTCGGCGTCTGTCTAGGCCAGGCGCATCATAGCGCGGTCCCTGTTCCCAGCCAAGCGCTATTTGCCGAAATCGCCGTCCTCGAACCAGCAGCCGCGTACGTGCGAGCTGCGGCCCGGGGTGTAGTCCTCCTCTTCTCCGCCGGCGTGGTGGAAGGCGCAGAAGAACCGGCCGTCCTCCAGTTCGCACCAGCCGGAGTAGCCGAAGTCCGGGGACTGGGCCCGGCGGTCGTTGGCCAGCTCCAGGACATGGGCCCGGGTCCAGGCGTCGGGCAGGCCCCAGGCCGCGTGCCAGGTCCAGGTGTGGTCCCGGTCGTAGCGCGGCTCCACGGTGCGCAGCTTCATGCGCCGCCAGAGATGCTCCCCGCCGTTGTTCTCGGAGGGATGCCGGGTGCCGAAGACGATGGCCCGGGAATCGGCCGAGCGCGGGTCCACGGGAATCTCCTGACGGATGTCGCCGTCCACGGACAGGGCCACCTTGCCCCCGGCGAAGACCAGGCGCAGGGTGTGGAACAGGCCGGGCTCCAGGTCCACGGGCTCGGCGTCGGCCACGTCGGCCACGATGCGCTCCGGGAAGATCTTCCACCAGACCCCCAGGCGCAGGCCGCAGCCGGACTCCTGGGCCGAGCGGCAGAGCACCTGGGCCTCCAGCTCGGCCACGGCCCGCTCCGGGTCGGTGAGGGGCCGCAGGGCGTAGCGCGCCGGGGACCGCGGGCCCTCGTCGTTCCTGATGAGCAGCCCGTCCTCGGTGAGCGCGGGGTTGTCCGGGTCCGGGGCCAGGCCGTGGACCGCGAAATCGGCGCAGAGTTCCTCCGGGTCGCCGGTCCAGGCCGCGGTGCAGCCGTCCGGGCCCACGCTGCGGTAGGTGCACAGGAGCTTGCCGCCGGAGGTCAGGCCCAGGGTGGGGCGGTGGCCGATGAGCCGCGTGGGCCGGGGCTCGGACCAGGTGTTCCCGTCGTCGTCCGAGAAGCAGGCGTACATGGGCTCGTACACGAAGCTGTTCTCGCGCATGAGGGCCAGCAGGCGGCCGCCGGGCAGGCGCACGAGGCTGGCCTCGCAGAGCACCAGGCAGGGGTCGCGGGCGATGACCGAGTGGGCCTTCCAGGTGCGGCCCCGGTCCGTGGAGCGGTAGAGCATCTGCTCGGTGCCGGCCTGGCGGATCTTGGGGTGGGGGAAGGCGCCGCGGTGGGAATGTCCGGCCAGGAGCAGGGTCTCGGTGTCCAGCTCGATGATGCGGTCCAGCAGGCCGTGGGTCACGCCGGGGATGGGGCAGGGAGCCCAGGTGCGGCCCTGGTCCGCGCTCCAGTTGAGCGTGGGCCCGGCGTCGTCGGAGAGCACGAGCTGGTTCGAGGAGAGCTGGGAGAAGCGCGGGCAGTGGCCCTGGTCGGCGCGCAACATCCGCGGCCCGGACCAGGTGCGGCCCTGGTCCGCGCTTTCCTGGAGCAGCAGGCGGCGGCGCGTGCCCACGTGCTGGTCGTACTCGTTGTAGGCCACCAGCAGGCGGCCGTCGGGAGTGCGGCAGACGTCCGGGAAGCACAGGTAGTGCCCGGACCTGCGGTCGATGACCACGTGCCGCTCTGGATCGTTGGCCAGTGTGGGCATGACCTCCTCCGGGCCGCCCGGCCGGGCGGTCTTAGTCCTGGTCCCGTTCGTCGAGCACCCTCTTGGTCTTGGCGAAGCTGCGCGGCAGCGCGCCCGGAGCCAGGACCTCCACCTCGCTGCGCACCAGGATCTGACGGCGGATCTCGTCGGACACGGCCTTGGCCAGGGCGGCGCTCTCCACCTCGGCGTCGGGCCGCCGCTCCAGGCGCACCTGCATGTGGTCCAGGCCCTCCTGGCGGCGCAGGCAGATCTGGTACTCCGAGGAGAGCTGCTTGAACTTCTCCAGCACCGCCGCGATCTGGCCGGGGTAGATGTTCACGCCCCGGAAGATGAACATGTCGTCGGAGCGGCCCTGGATGCGGTCGTGGCGCGGCATGCAGTAGCCGCAGGTGCAGGCCCCGGGCATGAGCCGCGTGAGGTCGCGGGTGCGGTAGCGGATGAGCGGGGCGGCCTCCTTCCGGAGCGAGGTCACGACCATCTCGCCCACCTGGCCCGGCTCCACGGGCTCAAGGGTGGCCGGGTTCAGGATCTCCACGATGAACAGGTCGGCCCAGTAGTGGATACCGGTGCGGGCCTCGCACTCCAGCCCGGTGCCCGGGCCGTAGAGCTCGGTCATGCCCGCGATGTCGAAGCTGGCCTCCAGGCCTAGGGCCTGCTCGAACTGGCGGCGCATCTTGGGGGTGTGGGACTCGGCCCCGAAGATGCAGCGCTTGAGCGCGATCTTGTCCTTGAGCCCCTGGCGCTCCACCTCCTCGCCCAGGAGCAGGGCCATGGAGGCCGTGGAGCAGAGGCAGGTGGTCTGGAGGTCCACGAGCATCTGGAGCTGGATCTCCATCATGCCCGGACCCACGGGCACGGTGAGCGCGCCGAAGTGCTCGCTGCCCAGCTGGAACCCGGCCCCGGCGGTCCACAGGCCGTAGCCCACGCAGACCTGGACCCGGTCCAGGGTGGTCAGCCCGGCCAGCTCGTAACAGCGGGCGAACATGTTCTTCCAGGTGTCGATATCGGCCTGGGTGTAGGAGAGCACCTTGCGCTTGCCCGTGGTGCCGCTGGAGGCGTGGATGCGCACCACGTCCTTCTCGGGCACGGAGAGCAGGGGCAGGGGGTAGCCGTCCTGGAGGTCGTGGGCCGTGGTGAAGGGCAGCCGCCGCAGGTCGTCCAGGCTGGCGATGCCCGCGGGGTCCACCCCGGCCTCCTTGAGGCGCTTGCGGTAGAAGGGGCTGCCCTTGGCCGCGTGGGCCACGGTCCATTTCAGGCCCGCCAGCTGGCGGGCGGCGATCTCTTCGGGGTGCAGGTCGGGCAGAAAACGGTGACGCTTGGACATGGACGCTCCTTGACGCGGGGCCTTGCCGGGCCCGGGGAATTGGGATACCCGCCTCTTCATGCAGGAAAACCGGACGCAGTTCAAGCGAGGCGGGAGGCCGGCCGGATGAGCGCGAACGGGGCGGACCTCTTCGTCACGGCCCTGGCCGTGATCTTCGGCCTGGTCCTGGGCAGCTTTTCCACCTGCGTCATCCACCGCTTTCTGGCCGGGAAATCGATCCTTTCCCCGGCCCGCTCGTTCTGCCCGTCCTGCGGCAAGAGCCTGACCTGGAGCGAGAACATCCCGGTGGTCAGCTACCTGCTCCAGCGCGGCCGCTGCCGGGGCTGCGGCAAGCCCATCGGCGCGCGCTACCTCCTGGTGGAGCTGGCCTGCGGCCTGTGGTTCGGGCTCCTGGCCTGGCGCTTCGGCCCGTCCTGGGCCCTGGTGGTCTACGCGGCCTTCGGCTGGATGTGCATCACGGCCGGGACCATCGACCTGGAGATCTTCCTCCTGCCGGACATCCTGACCCTGCCCGCGGCGGTCCTGGCCTATCCGGCCGCGGCCCTGCTTCTGGGCCGGGGCTGGCAGGAGCCGCTCATCGGCGCGCTCATCGGCGCGGGCTTTCTCTGGGTTTTGCGCTTTGTGCACATGAAGCTGCGCAAGGTCGAGGGCCTGGGCCTGGGCGACGTGAAGCTCATGTTCTCCATTGGCGCGCTCTGCGGGCCCCTGGCCCTGCCCCTGGTCTTTGTCCTGGCCGGGGTCGCGGCCCTGGCCGGGAGCCTGATCTACCTGCGGCGTCCCGATGCCGACGGGCTCAAGACCGCCGTGCCCTTCGGCCCGTTCCTGGCCCTGGGGGCCATGATCCTGCTGGTCTGGAACGGCTGACCGCGCCGCGATTCCTTCCGAGGAGGACCCCATGGCCCTGCGCACGGGCCGGGCCTATGACCCGGCCACGCCCCTGATCGATCCCGGGAAATGCACGCTCTGCGGGCTTTGCGCCAGAATCTGTCCGGGCGGGGTCCTGGACCTGGAGGAGCAGGGCGTTGTGGTGCACCAGGAGCGCCAGTTCGGCTGCGTGGGCTGCGGTCATTGCGCCACGGTCTGCCCGGCCGGGGCCATTCTGGTCTCGGGCCGCGACCTGGAGCCCGGGGATGTTTTCGACCTGCCCCCGGCCAAGGACCGGGCCACGCACGCCCAGCTCCTGGCCCTGGTCCAGGCCCGGCGCAGTGTGCGCCATTTCAGCCCCGAGGAAGTGGCCCGGGAGGACGTGGAGCGCATCCTGGAGGCGGCCTCCACCGCGCCCATGGGCATTCCGCCCACGGACGTGGAGGTGCTCGTGATCCACGGCCGGGACAAGCTGCGGGCCCTGGCCGGGGAGATGATCCCGGCCCTGGACCGCATGTGCCGGATCATGCGGCCGCCCCTGTTCTGGCTCATGCGGCCGTTCCTGAACAAGATGACCGCCGAGGCCTTCCGGGGCTTTCTGGCCCCGGTGGTGGACCTGTACGTCAAGGAATGGGCCCAGGGCCGGGACGTCCTGTTTTATGACGCGCCCCTGGGCCTCTATTTCCACGCCGCGTCCTTTGCCGACGCGGCCGACCCCATGATCGCGGCCACCTACGCCATGCTCGCGGCCGAGTCCCTGGGCCTGGGCTCGTGCATGTTGGGATTCCCGGGCCACGCCTTGAAGCGCGACCGGGCCCTGGGCAGGAAGTACGGGGTGCCGCCGCAGAATCACCTGGGCGTGTTTCTCGTGGCCGGGCATCCGGCCGTGCGCCACCAGCGCGGGGTGCGCCGCCGCTTCAGCCGAATCAACTGGGTCAGTGGGGATCTCTAATTTATTCAAAAAGAGTACTATAAAAGAATGAATGGCTGGTCTTTATCTCTTTGTTGTATCTCAGTTGGATAATTTGTCCCACACTGTTTCAATATGTCGCATAGTGTGGACAGGCCAATGTGGTAAAGATATCTACCTTTCGATCTGTCGGAGGATATATATAACCCAACAATCCGTAATTCATGGCTAATTTCAAACGAAAATACATAACTATGTATTATTAAGTTGCAAATCTGCTTTAGGTTGAGAGTATCGTTGACAATCTTTTGAAAATTATAAAATCTATCTAGTAGATGCCAATTCAATATATCTGGAATGCTATTCCCTAATAGCGGGTGCTTCGCTACATTGTATGTCGAATTTACAAAGGCATCTGTGAGCTTAAATGACTCAGATAAACGGCGGATTGAGTAGAAGCCGATCATCAACTCCTGCTCAAGCCTGAACATTTGAGTCTCATTGGCATCCTCAACGGCCATCATCTTTCTAATGGCACGCTCTCGACGGAGTATATCTCGTTTCCAGGGTGCAGATTCCCAGATCATCAGCAGCTCCAAAGCTAAACAAACGGCAGAGATGACCGGGCAGGTTAGCTGGTCTTAAGCTCTTCTCAGCTCCACCTGCCGCGCCTCCTCGTCCTTGCTCTGGGCCGCCAGGGCCCGGGACAGGGTCTGCCAGTACTCCTCCTTGTCCGGCGAAAGCGCGGAACTCTGCCGGGCCAGGACCTCGGCGATCTGCGGGTCCTCGCCCGAGTCCAGGTAGAGCCGGGCCAGGAGGTGCATGGCCTGGGCGTCGTTGTGGTTGGCCTGGAGCGCCAGGTGCAGGTATTCGCGGGCCTGCTCGGTGCGGCCGCGGGCCAGGCAGACCCGGGCCAGCAGCCGCGGGGTCAGCTTGTGGCCCTCGGGCAGCTCCGCGGCCTGGAGATAGAACTTCTCGGCCTGGGCCGGCTTGTTCTCCCGCTCGGCCAGGGTGCCCAGGCGCAGCAGGCTGAAGATGTGGCGCGGGTCCAGCTTGAGGCAGCGGCGGTAGGCCTCGCGGGCCCGCTTCAGGTCGCCCAGGCGCTGGCAGGCGCGGCCCAGGTTGAAGTGGGCCATGATGTCCTTGGGATCAGCGGCGATGACCTGCTCGAAGTGCTGGCGGGCCTGCTCCAGGCGGCCCAGCTGGGCCAGGCAGACGCCCAGGGAGTTGCGGGCCGTGAGGTTGTTCTCGTCGGCCAGGAGCGCCAGCTTGAATTCCTCCAGGGCCCCGAAGAAGTCGCCGTCCACGAAGAGCTTGTCCGCGGCGATGTTCAGGGACACGGAGTCGAACAGCGCGGCCCGGGGCGGGGGCAGGAGCAGGGCGTGGTCCAGGGCCTTGCCGGCGTTTTCCAGGGCCGCGGCCCGGTCCAGGCGCAGGTAGGGGAAGCGGGCGATGCCCACGGCCAGGTTCAGGGACAGGCGCTCGGAGGCCGCGGCGCAGAGGGTCTGGAACTCGGCCAGGACCTCGGCGGGCTCGCGCTCGGGCAGGAAGTAGGCCAGGCCGCCCAGTCCGTAGCGGCCGCCCGTGGGCTGGCCGCCGAGGATCTCCGCGGCCAGTTCGGCCAGCTTGCGCACCTGGCCGTCCATGTGCTGTTGGAAATTGGCGCTGTGTTCGCCGGAGTGGTCCTGGAGCCGCAGCAGGGCCAGGCAGAAGCCCGCGGGCTTCTGGCGCGCGCGGCCGAGCCAGGCCAGGAAGTCGCGGTAGGAGTAAAGCCCGGTGAGGATGTCCTTCTGGGGCGCAGCCGCGGCGTCGCCCGAGGATTCGTTCTCGAACGGGCTCTCGCCCTCCTGGACCAGGGTCAGGCGGTCGCCGGGCTCCACGGCCCAGGCCGGGTCCGAGGTGTGCAGCACCTCGGCGAAGCTCATCTCGTCCTGGACCAGGGTGAGCACGATCTCGCCCTTGTACAGCGTGGGGTAGCTGCCCAGCAGGCGGTCGTCCTCGGTGAGCCGGGCCTCGGCGGTCTTCTGGAACTTGGGCGACCAGACCAGGAAGCGGCGGCCCTCCTGGGCGTCCACCGAGCGGCCCAGGCTCACGGAGAGCCGGTTCAGGGGCAGGACCTCCAGGATCCGGCCGCCGGACTTGAGGATCTCGGCGTAGGAGAACACGCGGTTGCGGCCGTGGTCCTTGGCCGTGCTCACGGCCTTGCGGGCCTTGCGCAGGAGCACCCGGGCCTGCTCGCGGTCGCCACGCTTGAGCTGCGGGCCAGAGAGCCCCTGGGGGTAGTTGATCACGCCCAGGCTGGCCGAGACCTGGAGCCGGTCGCCGGTGAGTTCGTCGGCCACGGCCAGCTTGGCCACCTCCTCGCGGATCACCTCGGCCAGCTGGAAGCTGACCCGGGGCGTGGCGTCGGGCAGGAGCAGGGCGAAGGCGTCGTCCTGGAGTCTCGCGGCGATGACGTGCTTGGGGCAGACCCGGGCCAGGACCGCGGCCACTTCGGCCACCATGCGGTCGCCGGTGGCGTAGCCGTAGTTCTCGTTGATCCGCTGGAAGCAGTCCAGGTCCATGAGCACCAGGCCCAGGCAGCCGGAGAAGCTCGGCAGGTCGGCGTCCAGGCGCTGGCCCGCGGCGGGCTGGAGGCAGCCCTTGATCAGGCCGATCTCCTGGGTCAGGCAGTGCAGGAAGCGGGCCCGGTTGGACAGCCCGGTGACCGGGTCGGTGATGCTCTCCTTGTAGAGCAGGAGCCGCTCCAGGGTGGCCGTGGCCAGGGCCTGGAGATAGGCCAGGGAGGTTTTGGGCGCGGGCAGCTTGACCCCGCGGGCCACGAACCAGGCCAGGAGCTGGCCGCGCAGGACCAGGGGCAGGAAGACCTCGCTGTCGGCCGCGCGGTACTCCGGCTGGATCTCGGCCCCGTCCTCGTTGGCGCGGGGGAAGAACAGGCTGTAGGAGGCGAAGGGCAGGAACTGGTGGATGGCGTCCTTGAGGGCGTGCTCGTACTCCACGAGATCCTGTCGGTCCAGGGCCCCGGGGCCCGCCGCGAAGGGGTCTTTGTAGGCGCGCATAACCCATGTCCTTATCTTGACAATCCTGTTTGCTCAAGGGGATTTCCCGGGCCCGGTCCGGGTTCGGTGGACAAGCCCGGAAAAAGAGGTTAGCAACCCGCTGCAAGCCTATGGAAATCATCCGCGAGCCCCACGCGCTTCAGAAAACCGGCCTGCTCTGGCGGGCCCAGGGACTGGTCACCGGTCTGGTGCCAACCATGGGCTATTTCCACGAGGGCCATCTGGCGCTCATGGACTTCGCCCGGCAGCGGGCCGACCGGGTCATGGTCAGCCTGTTCGTGAACCCCACCCAGTTCGGTCCCAACGAGGACCTGAGCCGTTATCCGCGGGACTTCGAGCGTGACGCCGCGCTGGCGGAGGCCCACGGGGTGGACCTGCTGTTCGCACCCGCGCCCGGGGCCATGTACGCCCCGGACCACTCCACCTGGGTGGAGGTGCCGGAACTGGCCCGGGGGCTCTGCGGGGCCTCCCGCCCCACGCACTTCAAGGGCGTGGCCACGGTGGTGGCCAAGCTCTTCCTCCTGGCCCAGCCGTCCTTTGCCGTGTTCGGGGAAAAGGACTGGCAGCAGCTGGCCCTGATCCGGCGCATGGTCCGGGATTTGCAATTCCCGCTGGAAGTGGTGGGACGGCCCATCGTGCGCGAGGCCGACGGCCTGGCCATGAGTTCCCGGAACGTCTTCCTGACTCCCGCGGAACGTCAGGCCGCGCCTGGCATCCGCCAGGGTCTGCTGCGGGCCGTGGAGCAGGTGAGCCAGGGCCGGCGCGACACCGCCGGAATTCTGGCGGACCTGGAGGGCTTCTTTGCCGAGCGGCTGCCCATGGCCCGCCTGGATTACGCCCGGGTGGTGGATCCCGAGTCCCTGGAGCCCCTGGACGAGGTCCGGGGGCCCGCGCTCCTGGCTGTGGCCCTGTTCATGAGCAAGGCCCGGCTTATAGACAATGTTTTGCTGGGAGTGTAAGGATCGATGCCTTCCCGCTGCTTTTTAAGTGCGAAGATCCACGGGGCCGTGATCACCGGCGGCAACGTGGAGTACCGGGGCAGCCTGGCCGTGGACCCGGAATTGTTGCGGGCCGCGGGCATCCTGCCTTTTGAACGGATCGACGTGTACAACCTGGACAACGGGGAGCGCTTCACGACCTACGCCATCCCCGGCGGTCCGGGTGAGATTTGTCTGAACGGTGCCGCCGCCCACAAGGGCCGGCCCGGCCAGCGCGTCATCGTGGCGGCCTATGCCTGGCTGGCCGCCGAGGAGTGGGCCGCGTTCCGTCCCAGGACCGTCCTGGTGGACCGGGAGAACCGGGCCGTGGAAGTCCTGGAGGGCCGGATCGAGGGGCCGTGAGGATCGGAATTTTCAAGGAGGAAGCTTCATGATCAGACCCAAGGGCAAATATCTGTTCACCTCGGAGTCCGTGACCGAGGGCCATCCGGACAAGGTGGCCGACAAGATTTCCGACGCCGTCCTGGACGCCCTCATCGGCCAGGACCCTGAATCCCGCGTGGCCTGCGAGACCCTGGTGACCACGGGCATGGCCTTCATCGCCGGCGAGATCAGCACCACGGCCTACGCCGACCTGGCCGGGATCGTGCGCGAGACGGTCAAGGGCATCGGCTACAACAGCTCGGAGATGGGCTTCGACTGGGAGACCTGCGCGGTCATCTCCTCCATCGACAAGCAGTCCGCGGACATCGCCCAGGGCGTGGGACGCCAGAAGCCCGAAGAGCAGGGCGCGGGCGACCAGGGCATGATGTTCGGCTTCGCCACCACCGAGACCGAGGCCCTCATGCCCATGCCCATCTACCTGGCCCACAAGCTCTCGCGGCGGCTGACCTTCGCGCGCAAGGAGGGCATCCTGGACTTCCTGCGGCCCGACGGCAAGACCCAGGTGGCCGTGGAGTACGAGGACGGCAAGCCGGTGCGCATCGACAACGTGGTGGTCTCGGCCCAGCACAACCCGAGCATCGACTACGCCGACCTGGTGGAGGCCATCAAGAAGGAAGTCATCTTCCACTCGCTGCCCCAGAACCTGCTGGACGACAAGCTCAAGGTCTACGTGAACCCCACGGGCCGGTTCGTCATCGGCGGCCCCGTGGGCGACTGCGGGCTCACCGGCCGCAAGATCATCCAGGACACCTACGGCGGCGCGGGCGCCCACGGCGGCGGCGCGTTCTCCGGCAAGGACCCCTCCAAGGTGGACCGCTCCGGCGCGTACATGGCCCGCTACGTGGCCAAGAACGTGGTGGCCGCGGGCCTGGCCGAGGTGGCCGAGGTCCAGATCGCCTACGCCATCGGCGTGGCCGAGCCCGTGTCCGTCCTGTGCACCTCCCACGGCACCGGCCCGGTGTCCGACGACGTGCTGACCAAGGCCGTGCGCGAGGTCTTCGACCTGCGCCCGTACTTCATCATCAAGCGCCTGGACCTGAAGCGGCCGATCTACCGCGAGACCACCAACTACGGCCACTTCGGCCGGCCGCTTCCCGAGTTCAAGTGGGAGCAGACCGACGCCGTGGCCGACCTGCGCACGGCCTGCAAGCTGTAGCGCGAACCGGTTTGACAAAAAAAGGCGGGACCCGGTCCCGCCTTTTTTATTGCCGCCGCCCGGCCCGGCAAAAAAAGGGGCGGCCCGAGGGCCGCCCCATATCTGCACAGGATGCGTATGCCGCTACAGGATGCCGTCCTCGCCGGTGCGGATGCGCAGGGCCTTGGCCAGCTCCACGACGAAGACCACGCCGTCGCCCTCCTTGCCGGTGTGAGCGCCCTTCTTGATGGCCTCGATGGCCTTGTCCAGGAAGTCGTCGTTCACGCCGATCTCCAGGCGGACCTTCTTGAGCAGGTTCACTTCCATGACCACGCCGCGGTAGGTCTCGGTGAAGCCCTTCTGGCGGCCGGCGCCCAACACGTTGGTCACGGACAGGGAGTAGATTTCCTTGGCGTACAATTCCTGCTTCACCGCGTTCAGGCGGTCGGGCCGGATGTAGGCTACGATCAGCTTCATTGCTTGTTTCCTCCTTGGATTGCTGGCGCCCGGCTACTCGTTGGTGAAGATCTGGAAGCCGCTGTAGGCCTCCTGACCGTGTTCGGTGATGTCCAGACCCTTGATCTCCTCCTCGGCCGGCACGCGGATGCCCACGGTGACCTTGAGCGCGAAGAAGAGGACCAGGCCGGTGCCGAAGGCCCAGAGGAACACGCTGCCCACGCCGATGGCCTGGGTGATGAACTGGGTCATGCCGCCGCCGTAGAACAGGCCGGCCACCCCGCCGTACTCCGGGCTGGCGAACAGGCCCACGCAGAGGGTGCCCAGGGCGCCGCAGACGCCGTGCACGGAGATGGCGCCGACCGGGTCGTCGATCTTGAGAACCTTGTCGATGAAGTCCACGGACAGGACCACGACCACACCGGCGATGAGGCCGATGATCATGGCGCCGTCGGGGCTGACGTTGGCGCAACCGGCGGTGATGGCCACCAGGCCGGCCAGGACGCCGTTGAAGCTCATGGACACGTCGGGCTTGCCGTAGCGCACCCAGGCGGTGACCATGGCCGCCAGGCCGGCGGTGCAGGCCGCCAGGTTGGTGGTCACGGCGATGAGGGCGATGTTCGCCTGGGCGGCCACGGTGCTGCCCGGGTTGAACCCGAACCAGCCGAACCAGAGGATGAACACGCCCAGGGCCACCAGGGCCATGTTGTGGCCGGGAATGGCGCGGGACTTGCCGTCAGGAGAGTACTTGCCGATGCGCGGGCCCATGAGCAGGGCGCCGGCCAGGGCGACCCAGCCGCCCACGGAGTGGACCACGGTGGAGCCGGCGAAGTCGATCATCGGGGCTTCCAGCTGGGAGAGCCAGCCGCCGCCCCAGATCCAGTGGCCGGACACGGGGTAGATCAGGCCGGTGATGGCCACGGAGGCGATGAGATAGGCGATGAACTTGGTGCGCTCGGCGATGGCGCCGGACACGATGGTCGTGGCCGTGGCGGCGAACACGCACTGGAAGAACCAGAACGTGTAGCCCCAGAGGCCCTCATCGGTGGCCGGGGTCCAGTCCGAGAGGTTGAAGTTGGACAGGCCGATGAACCCGCCCTGGTCCAGGCCCATCATCAGGCCGAAGCCCAGGATGTAGAAGGTCACGGAACCGGCGGCGAAGTCGAACATGTTCTTCATGAGGATGTTGCCGGTGTTCTTAGCCCGGGTCAGTCCGGCCTCGACCATGGCGAAGCCGGCCTGCATGAACATGACCAGGACGCTGGCGATGAGCGTCCACATGATGTTGGCGTTGGACTGGGTGAGATACTCCACCACGTTTTCCGCGGCGGAGGCGGCCTCTGCGGGCGCGTCCTGGGCCAGGGCCAGGGCAGGGGCCAGGGCGAGGCCGAACAGGACCGCCCCCCCGAGGGCCCCGCTCAGCCGGAATCCGGTCGGCGACTTGCTGAACAACATACGCTTCCTCCTTAAAAGTGTGCGGGATGGGATGCGGGACGCAAAGCAAACCCCGGGCCACTCTGGCAACATTTGGAATTTGTTGACTATATTTTGAACGGTCCCAAGGGGCTTCTATCCAAAAATGTTGATTGTATAACAATCGTGTCATGACAAATAGGAAAGAATTAACAAAAAAGAAAAAATGAACCAATAAAGCGATTCGTCTCCGCGTTTCTTCATAGGAAATGCAGGAAGATGAAAATATACCGCATTTCTGTCGGTTGAGGGAAAAAACAGTTGACAAGCTCGATCGGGCTGAGATAGCCACTTGCCCATGAACTTCCTCGAACCGCAGAACTCCTTTTTTTACGGCTACTGGTATTATTGGCGCACCCGCGCTTGCGGTTTCGGGAGAGGTGCACTGTAGTCAAGGGTAGCTGCAGACAACCAAGCCTCTACGAAGGGCCGCAGGCGCGAAGCCGGCGGCCCTTCTTGTTTCAGCCGCCGGAGCCCGGTCCCGGAGAGCGCCAAACAGGAGGAGGACGGTCATGCATCTGGGCAAAAGCATCCGACTGGAACGGATTTTCGACCGCGACACGCACCGCACCGTGGTGGTGCCCATGGACCACGGCGTCACCGTGGGTCCCATCGCGGGCCTGGTGGACATGCGCGAGGCCGTGGGCGCCGTGGCCGAGGGCGGAGCCAACGCCGTGCTCATGCACAAGGGCCTGGTGCGTTGCGGCCACCGCAACCGCGGCCGGGACGTGGGCCTCATCGTGCACATCTCCGCCAGCACCACCCTGTCGCCCTTCCCCAACGCCAAGGCGCTCTGCGCCAGCGTGGAGGACGCCCTGCGCCTGGGCGCGGACGGCGTTTCCGTGCACGTGAACCTGGGCGACGAGACCGAGCCGGCCATGCTCCGCGACCTGGGCGCCATCGCCTCCCGGGCCACGGAGTGGGGCATGCCGCTTCTGGCCATGGTCTACGCCCGCGGCCCCAAGATCACCGACGAGTTCGACGCCGACGTGGTGGCCCACTGCGCCCGCGTGGGCATGGAACTGGGCGCGGACGTGGTCAAGGTGCCCTACACCGGCGATCCCGAGAGCTTCTCCCGGGTGGTTTCGGCCTGCTGCATTCCGGTGGTCATCGCGGGCGGCCCCAAGCTCAACAGCACCAAGGCCTTCCTGGAGATGGTCCGGGATTCCCTGGCCGCGGGCGGCGCGGGTCTGTCGGTTGGCCGCAACATCTTCCAGCACAAGGATCCCGCGGCCCTGACCCGGGCCCTGCACGCCGTGGTCCACGACGGCGTGTCTGTGGACGAGGCCCTGGCCATCGCGGGCGAGGACTAGCATGAAGACCATCGTGTTCAAGGCCGCGCCCTTCGACAAGAAGCTCGTGACCCTGGCCCTGGAGTCCGGGGTGGACGCCATCCTGACCAGCGAGGACAAGGTCGAGGCCGTGCGCGCCCTGGGCCGGGTTCAGGTCCTGGCGCCCACGGACCTGCCGGTGGTGGAGCTCAAGGCCAAGTCCGACGAGGAGGAGGCCGTGCGCCGCCTGAAGGCCGGGGAGCGGGTGGTCCTGGCCAAGGGCTGGGAGATCATTCCGGTGGAGAACATCCTGGCCCAGGCCCCGGATGTGGGCCTGGAGGTGGAATCCCTGGACCGGGCGCGGCTGGCCGCGGGCATCCTGGAGCGCGGGGCGGACCTCATCGTGGTCCTGCCCGAGGCGGCCAAGGAGCTCAAGGCCATCGTGGCCGAACTCAAGCTCTCCCAGGGGACCCAGCCGCTGGTCCCGGCCAAGGTCACGGAGATCCGCCACGCCGGCCTGGGCCACCGGGTCTGCGTGGACACCATCTCCATGCTCAGGAAGGGCCAGGGCATGCTGGTGGGCAATTCCAGCGCCTTCACCTTCCTGGTGCACGCCGAGACCGAGTCCAATCCCTACGTGGCGGCCCGGCCCTTCCGGGTCAACGCGGGAGCCGTGCACGCCTACTGCGTGCTGCCCGGGGACAAGACGAGCTATCTGGAGGAGCTGGCCTCGGGCCGGGACGTGCTCGTGGTGGACGCCTCCGGGGCCTCCAGCCTGGCCACCGTGGGCCGGGTCAAGGTCGAGGTCCGGCCCATGCTGCTCATCACGGCCCAGGCCGGGGACAAGACCGGCCAGGTCTTTCTGCAGAACGCCGAAACCATCCGGTTGACGCGGCCGGGCGGGGAGCCTGTGAGCGTGGTCACGCTCAAGCCCGGGGACGAGGTGCTCGTGCGCGTGGACGAGCCTGGACGGCATTTCGGCATGCGCATCCGCGAAGACATCAAGGAAGGCTGACATGGGCGGCGGCAAGAACGGCCTGGAACTGGACCTGCTCCAGCTGCGCAAGAACATCGACTCCCTGGACGACCAGATCCTCGATCTGCTCAACCAGCGGGCGGCCATCAGCGTGGCCGTGGGCCGGACCAAGGCCGACTCCGTGGAGACGGTCTTCAAGCCGTTCCGCGAGAAGGAGGTCCTGGACCGGCTCATCGCCCACAACGCCGGGCCCCTGCCCGAGAACCACCTGCGGGCCATCTACCGCGAGATCATGTCCTCCTCGCGGCGGCTCCAGCGGCCCGAGCGCGTGGTCTATCTGGGACCGGAGGGCACCTTCTCCTACTTCGCCGGGCTGGAGTACATGGGCCGCTCGGCCGAGCTGTCGCCCCGGGCCACCTTCGAGGACATCTTCCGGGCCGTGTCCGACGGCGAGGCCGAGCTGGGCGTCATCCCGCTGGAGAACTCGCTCCAGGGCACCGTGGGCCAGGTGGTGGACCTGTTCATGCTCTTCCCGGTGTTCATCCACGCCGAGCTGTTCAGCCGCATCACCCACTGCCTCATGGGCAAGGCCGGAACCGTGGCCGAGGTGCGCGAGATCCACTCCCATCCCCAGCCCCTGGACCAGTGCGCCCACTGGCTCAAGAACAACATGCCCGGCCGGGTCCTGGTGCCCGAGGGCAGCACCGCGGCCGCGGCCGCGGTCGCGGCCCAGCGCGGGCCCGAGGTGGCCACCGTGGGCCACGTCCGGCTGGCCGACCGCTACGGCCTGAACATCCTGGCCGAGCACATCGAGGACGCCCCGGACAACTGGACGCGCTTCCTGGTCATCGGCCCCCGGCCCAACACCGAGGCGTCCCGGGACAAGACCTCCATCCTGTTCACCGTGCCGGACAAGCCCGGGGCCCTGGCCGAGGTGCTCGACTCCTTCGCGGGCCGGGCCATCAACATCACCAAGCTGGAGTCCCGGCCCCTGCGCGGGGAGAAGTGGAAGTACGTGTTCTTCACCGACCTGGAGTGCGACCTGAGCCGGGCCGAGTACGAGAGCTTCCTGGCCGAGCTGCGCCAGCGCTGCCACACCCTCAAGGTCCTGGGCTCCTACCCGGCCGGGCCGCACATCGAGACCATGGGCTAGGGGAGGGATGATGCGCGCCGTTTCCATCCAGGCCCCGGCCTCCAAGTCCATGTCCCACCGGGCGCTCATCGCCGCGGCCCTGGCCCCTGGCCGGTCCCGGGTGAGCGGGCTCCTGGACAGCCAGGACATCCGGCGCACCCGGGCCTGCCTGACCGCCTGCGGCGCGAGCTTTGCCGAGGACGGCGATTCCATGGCGGTCACGGGCATGGCCCAGGGACCCCGGGGCGGAACCCCGGAGCGGCCCGCGGACATGAACGTGGGCGAGTCCGGCACCACCTGCCGTTTGCTGGCCGGGGTCCTGGCCGCGGGCCAGGGCGCCTTCCGCATCCACGGCGAAGGCCGGATGCACGAACGGCCCATCGGCGAGGTCTTCCGGGCCCTGGAATCCCAGAACGTCGTGGCCGACTACGAGGCCCTGCCCGGCTATCCGCCCGTGGTCCTGCGCACCAGGGGCCTGCCCGGCGGAAACCTGAGCATTTCCATGGAGGAGAGCAGCCAGTACCTCTCCGGCCTGCTTCTGGCCGCGCCCCTGGCCCAGGGTCCGCTGACCATCGGCGTGGCCGGGTCCAAGGTGGTGTCCTGGCCCTACGTGGCCCTGACCCTCCAGGTGCTCGAGGACTTCGGCGTCCCCGCCACGGTGGAACTTTTGCAGGACGGCCGCTGGGCCGCGGTCCCGCGCGGCCAGGCCTTCGAGGCCCGGCCCGGGGCCATCCGCTTCGCCATGCGGCCCGGGACCTACCGGGCCCGCGCCTACGAGGTGGAGGGCGACTGGAGCAATGCCTCTTATTTCCTGGCGGCCGGGGCCCTGGGCCCCAATCCGGTGTCCGTGGCCGGCCTGCGGCCCGACTCGCTCCAGGGCGACCGGGCCATCCTGGAGATCCTCGCGCGCATGGGCGCGGCCGTGTCCTGGAAGGACGGCCGCGTCCTGGTGGAGCCCGCCCAGGGCGGCCTGACCGGCGCGGACCTGGACATGGGCCACTGCCCGGACCTGGTGCCCACCGTGGCCGTGGCCGCGTCCCTGGCCAAAGGCGAGACGACCATCCGCAACGTGGCCCATCTGCGCATCAAGGAGTCCGACCGGCTCGGGGCCCTGGCCTCGGAGATCACCCGGGCGGGCTGCGGCGCGGAACTCCTGGCCGACGGCATCCGCGTGATTCCGGGCAAGGTGGTCACGGACCGCGAGGTGCCCTTCCTGGCCTACGGCGACCACCGCATGGCCATGAGCCTGTCCCTGTACGGCCTGGCCGGGGTGCCCGTGGCCCTGGACAATCCCGGCTGCGTGGCCAAGTCCTTCCCCGGGTTCTTCGAGCAGTGGGACAAGGTCGCCGCGGCCTCCCGGGAGGTCCGGCGTGGCTGAGAGGGCGGTGCGCAGCCTGGCCGTTGTCGGGGCCGGGGGGCAGATGGGGGCCCTGTTCGCGGACGCCGCCCGGCAGGCGGGTCTGGAGGTGCGGCCCCTGAGCCGGCCGCTGACCCCGGAGCGGGTGAGCGCGGCTGTGCGCGGGGTGGACCTGGTGTTGTTGTCCGTGCCCATCAACAAGATGAGCCAGGCTTTGGACGCCGTGACCCCGGAGTTGGACCCGGGCTGCATCCTGGCCGATCTCTGCTCGGTGAAGGCGCTTCCGCTCAAGCAGATGCTCGAGGCCTTCGCCGGTCCGGTGGTGGGGACCCATCCCCTGTTCGGCCCGGTGATTCCGGACGGCTTCGAGCCCCGGGTGGCCGTGTGCCAGGGACGGGACGAGGCCGCGGCCCAGGCCGTGTCCGACTTCCTGCGGCGGCTGGACTATGCCCCGTTCTTCTGCACGGCCGAGGAGCACGACCGGGCCCTGGCCGTGGTCCAGGGGCTCAATTTCACCACCACGGTGGCCTACCTGGCGAGCCTGCGCGAGGTGGACCCCCAGGGCCGCTTCCTGACTCCCTCGCTCCAGCGGCGGCTGGATTCGGCCCGCAAGATGCTCACCCAGGACCGCGAGATGTTTCGGATCATCGCGGAGTCCAACCCCTTCACCCAGGAGGCGGTGCGCCGCTTCCGCAGCCTCCTGTCCCTGGCCGCCGGGGGCGACCTGGACCTGCTGGCCGACCAGGCCGGCTGGTGGTGGCGAGACGACAACGGGGCGGGGCAGCAGTGAGCGAAAGCTCAGACGGCAGAGGAACACAGGCCGCGCCCCGCAGGGAGCGCGGCCTTCGCATTTCAGCGTAACGGGAGGAAACATGGACATTCGCTTGCAGCAACACGGACGGTGGCTCCCCGCGGACGTGCAGACGCCCATCAGTCTGTACCTGAGCCTGGTGGGGGAGAAGCCCGGCATTCTTCTGGAGAGCGCCGAGGTGGACGGCCGTCTGGGCCGCTTCAGCCTCATGGCCTGGGACTTCCGCCTGCGGCTCCTGCCCCGGGACGGCAAGCTCTTCCTGGATATCGCGGACGAGCGCCTGGCGGGTCTCAAGGACCTGGAGGGCCTGCCCTTCCTGGAGGGCGTGCGCCAGGCCATGCGGCGTCTGGTCCTGGTTCCGGACGCCGGCGTGGGCGAGCTGCCCGGCCTGACCCGCGGGTTCTACGGCTACTTCGGCTACAACACCGCGGGCATGTTCGAGCCGGCCCTGGCCGCGAGCGTGCCCCCGGCCGAGGCCGAATCCTGCCTCGTGCTGGCGGGCCGGGTGGTGCTCTTCGACCATTTGCGCCACCGCTGCTGCTTCCTCTCCCTGGATGCGGACGCCAGGCCCGAGCCCATGGCCGTGTCCCTGGAGCCGGGCCTGGGCGGCTCTCCGGACGAGCCCGAGACCTCGCCCGGCCGCGAGGAGTTCTGCGAGGCCGTGCGCCGGGCCAAGGATCTCATCACCGAGGGCGAGGGCATCCAGGTGGTGCTCTCCACCCGCTTTTCGGTCCCGGCCCGCGAGGACGGCTTCTCCATCTATCGCCGCCTGCGCCAGGCCAACCCCTCGCCGTTCATGTTCTTCATGCGCTTCCCCGAGGTGGTCCTGGTGGGTTCCTCGCCGGAGATGATGGTGCGCTGCGAAAAGGGCCGCCTGGAAGTCCGGCCCATCGCCGGGACCCGGCCCCGGGGCGCGACCCCGGAGCAGGACCAGGCCCTGGCCGAGGACATGCTGGCCGATCCCAAGGAGCGGGCCGAGCACGTCATGCTCGTGGACCTGGGCCGCAACGACCTGGGCCGCATCGCGGCCCCGGGCACGGTGCGGGTGGAGAAATTCATGCAGGTGGAGCGCTTCTCCCACGTCATGCACCTGACCTCCTACGTGGAGGCCCAGCTCAAGGGTGGCCTGGACGCCCTGGACGTGCTGGCCTCGACCTTTCCGGCGGGCACCGTGTCCGGCGCGCCCAAGATCTGGGCCATGCGGGTCATCGCCGAGATGGAACGGCGCAACCGCGGGCCCTACGCCGGATGCATCGGCTGGATCGGCCTGGACAGGGACGCGGTGAGCCTGGACACCGGCATCACCATCCGCAGCATGTGGATCCGCGACGGCAAGGTCTGCTGGCAGGCCGGGGCCGGGCTGGTCTACGACTCGGTGCCGGAAAAGGAATGGCAGGAGGCCAACAACAAGGCCCGGGTGCTGCGCGAGGTGATCCGGGGCAAGGAGGACGGCGATGTTTTTGCTCATCGATAACTTCGACTCCTTCACCTTCAACCTGGTGCAGGCCTTCCAGCAGCTGGGGGCCGATCCCGTGGTCTATCGCAATGACCGGCCCGAGGTCCTGGACCTGGCCGCCGGGGGGAAGTTGGAGCGGGTCTGCATCTCGCCGGGCCCCAGCCGTCCGGAGAACGCCGGGCTCTGCCTGGAGTTCCTCAAGCGCCTGCCCAAAACCGTGCCCGTGTTGGGCGTGTGCCTGGGCCACCAGATCCTCGGCCACCACGCCGGGGCCTCGGTGGTCCGCGCCGACCGGATCATGCACGGCAAGACCTCCCTGGTGGAGCACAGGGGCGACGGCCTGTTCGCGGGCCTGCCCAATCCCGTGGAGGTCTGCCGCTACCACTCCCTGCTGGTCCTGGCCCAGGAGGCCCCGCAGGTGCTGCGGACCACGGCCCGCACCGCCGAGGGCGAGGTCATGGGGCTCAGCTATCTCGACCGGCCCTGGGTCGGGGTGCAGTTCCACCCCGAGTCCATCCTGACGCCCCAGGGGCCCACGTTGTTGTCCAACTTCCTGAAAATGCGGCCCGCGCAGGCGGCCTGAGGAGGGGATCATGGACGGTTTACGCGACATTCTCGAAACCCTGGCCCGGGGCGCGGACCTGACCCAGGAACAGGTGGCCGCGGCCTTCGGCGCGCTCATGGCCGGGGAACTGACCACGGCCCAGGCCGGGGCCCTGCTCATGGGCCTGCGGGCCAAGGGCGAAACCCCCGAGGAGCTGGCCGCGGCCGTGAAAGCGGCCCTGGGCCATGCCCGCCAGCTCAAGGGGCTCACGGGCGCGCGCATCGACACCTGCGGCACGGGCGGCGACGGCTCGTGCAGCTTCAACTGCTCCACGGCCGTGGCCCTGTTCCTGGCGGACATGGGGCACAAGGTGGTCAAGCACGGCAACCGCGCCGTGTCCTCGTCCTGCGGCAGCGCCGACGCCGTGGAGGCCCTGGGCCTGCCCCTGCCCAAGGAGCCCGAGGAGGCCGCCCGGGAATTGGAGCGCCGCAACTTCGTGTTCCTGTTCGCCCCGGCCTACCATCCGGCATTCGCCCACGTGGTCCCGGTGCGCCGGGAGCTGGGCATCCGCACCCTGTTCAATCTCATGGGCCCGCTCTTGAACCCGGCCCGGCCCACGCACCAGCTCGTGGGCGTGGGCGTGGCCCAGGCCCTGGACCTCATGGCCCGGACCCTGGCCCTCACCGGGTTGGAGCGGGGCATGGTGGTGCACGGCTTCGGCGGCTACGACGAACTGACCCCGTTCGGCCCGGCCCAGGCCCGGCTGGTGCGCGGCGGCAAGGTCGAGTCCCTGGACATCGACCCCCAGGCCCTGGGCCTGCCCCGGCACAAGCCCGAGGAGGTCCGCGCCGAGGGCAAGGAACAGGCCGTGGCCGTGCTCAAGGCGGTGCTCACGGGCAAGGGCAACGCGGCCATGCAGGACATGACCGCCCTGAACCTGGCCGCCTGTTTGTCGCTGCTCACGGAACGGCCCCTGGCCGAGTGTTTGGAGGAAGCCAGGGCCAAGGTCGCCCAGGGGATCACCGGGGAGGTCCTCCATGCTTGAGCGCTTCCGCCAGGCCAAGCAGGCCGAGATCGCCCGGCTGCTGGCCGCCGGCCCGCCCCCGCCCCTGCCCGGGCCGCGGCCGGGATTCCGGTCCGGCCTGGAGGCCCGGGGCCCCTGCGCGGTCGTCGCCGAGTACAAGCGGGCCTCGCCCTCCAAGGGCGTGATCAACCTGGGCCTGGAGCCGCGGGACGTGGCGGCCATGTATGCCCGGGCCGGGGCCGCGGCCGTGTCCGTGCTCACCGAGGAGGCCTATTTCCAGGGCAGTCTGGCCTATCTCGCGGCCATGACCGGGCCGGGCCTGCCGCTCTTGCGCAAGGACTTCCTGTTCCATCCCCTGCAGGTGGCCGAGACGGCCGCCACCCCGGCCTCGGCGCTCCTGCTCATCGCGCGCATGTTCGCCACGGCCCAGGAGCTGCGGGACCTGCGCGAGCAGGCGGAATCCTTGGGCCTGGAGGCCCTGGTGGAGGTCTTTGACGAACAGGACCTGGACCTGGCGCGGGAGTCCGGGGCCACGCTCCTCCAGGTGAACAACCGCGACCTGGACACGCTTGCCGTGAGCCTGGACGTGTCGCGGCGGCTGGCGCCCCAACGCCGGGCGGGCGAGTTCTGGATCAGCGCCAGCGGCATTGACGCTCCCGGCCAGGTGGCCGAGATGCGGGCCCTGGGCTTCGGGGCCGTGCTCGTGGGCACCTCGCTCATGGCCAGCGCGGATCCCGGTGCGGCCCTGGCCGCGCTGGTGGCCGGGGGGCGGCCGTGAAGCCCGTGCAGATCAAGGTCTGCGGCCTGACCCGCACCCAGGACGTGCTGGCCTGCCAGGACCTGGGCGTGGACCTGCTCGGGTTCATCTTCCATCCCGGCAGCCCGCGCTGCGTGGAGCCGTCCTTTGCCGCGCGCTTCCCCCGGGGCCGGGGCCTCAAGGTGGGGCTGTTCCTGCGCCAGACCCCGGACGAGGTGAACCGGATCATGGCGGAGGCCGGGCTGGACCTGGCCCAGCTCCACGGCGGCCAGGACCAGGCGTTCTGCCGGGCCGTGGGCCCGGAGCGCGTGATCAAGGTCCTCTGGCCCGAGGCCCTGGGCTCGCGGGAGGCCCTGGAGACCGAGGCCGCGGCCTTTGGCGACTGCTGCCGGTACCTGCTTTTGGACGCCGGGAGCGGTGGTGGCGGCCACGGCCGAAGCATTGATTCCACAATTTTGCAACATGCTGTCATCAAAAAGGATTGGTTCCTGGCAGGGGGCATCGGCCCGGACAACGCGGCAGCCGCCCTGGCGGCCTACGCGCCCTTTGGCCTGGACTGCAACTCCGGGGTGGAAGACGCCCCGGGCATCAAGAACCCGGACAAGATCGCGGCGGTCCTGCGGCTCGCCGGGCGCAACATCCAACAGCGGGGAGTGAGGTCATGAAGAAAGGCTATTTCGGCGACTTCGGCGGGCAGTTCGTGCCCGAGCTGCTCATGCCGCCGCTTCTGGAGCTGGAGCGGGTGCTCAACGAGGTGGTCCGCAGCGACGATTTCCAGGCGCGCTTCGCCGCGGAACTGCGCGACTACGTGGGACGGCCCTCGCCCCTGACCTTCTGCCCCACGCTCTCCGCAGCCACGGGCGTGGACATCTGGCTCAAGCGCGAGGACCTGAACCACACCGGCTCGCACAAGATCAACAACACCATCGGCCAGGGCCTGCTGACCAAGATGATCGGCAAGAGCGTGCTCATGGCCGAGACCGGCGCGGGCCAGCACGGCGTGGCCACGGCCACGGCCGCGGCCCGCTTCGGCCTGGACTGCGTGGTCTTCATGGGCGCCATCGACGTGAAGCGCCAGTCCCACAACGTCCAGCGCATGGAGCTGCTGGGAGCAAGGGTGGTGGCCGTGGACTCCGGCACCCAGACCCTCAAGGACGCCATCAACGCGGCCCTGCGCTACTGGATCGCGGAGCAGAGGACCGCCCACTACTGCTTCGGCACGGCCGCCGGGCCCCATCCCTTCCCGGCACTGGTGCACGGATTCCAGACGGTCATCAGCCGCGAGGCCCGGGCCCAGTTCCTGGAGAAGAACGGCCGCCTGCCGCACGCCGTGGTGGCCTGCGTGGGTGGCGGGTCCAACGCCATCGGCATGTTCCACGAGTTCATCCCGGACAAGGAGGTGCGGCTCATCGGCGTGGAGGCCGCGGGCTCGGGCGAGCCGGGCTGCTTCAACTCCGCGCCCCTGAACCTGGGCCGGCCGGGTGTGCTCCACGGCATGCGCACCCAGCTCCTCCAGACCGGCGAGGGCCAGATCCTGCCCTCGCACTCCATCGCCCCGGGCCTGGACTACCCCGGGGTGGGGCCGGAGCACGCGGCGCTCCAGGCCGCGGGCCGAGCCGAATACCGCCTGGCCAACGACCACCAGGCCCTGGCCGCGTTCCAGGCCCTGACCCGGGGCGAGGGCGTGATTCCGGCCCTGGAGTCCTGCCACGCCCTGGCCTGGGTCCTGGAGAACGCCGCCGGGCTCAAGGGCCAGAGCGTCATCGTCTGCCTCTCGGGCCGCGGGGACAAGGACCTGGGCATCGTGGCCGAGAGCCAGGGCTGAAACCGGATAGCCAACGGAGAGAGATCATGAATTCGCTGCTCACCGAGAAGATCACGGCGGCCCACGCCGCCGGACGCCTGGGCCTCATCCCCTTCCTGCCCGCGGGCTACCCGGACAAGGAGCGCTTCTGGAAGGAGATCGCCGGGCTGGACGCGGGCGGGGCCGACATCATCGAGATCGGCATGCCCTTTTCCGACCCCGTGGCCGACGGGCCCGTGGTGGAGGCCGCCTCGCTCAAGGCCCTGGACCTGGGCGTGAACCTGTCCTGGATCCTGACCGAGCTGGCCAAGCACCGCGCGGGCATCCGGGCCGGCATCGTGCTCATGGGCTACCTCAACCCCGTGCTCCAGTACGGCGTGGAGCGCTTCGCCAAGGACGCCGCCGGAGCCGGGGTCAACGGCCTGATCCTGGCGGACCTGCCTTTTGAGGAGGCCGGGTCCGTGCGCGCGGCCCTGGAGGCCCAGGGCCTGGACCTGATCCCCCTGGTGGGCCTGAACACCAGCCGGGAGCGCATGGGGCTCTATGCCAAGAACGCCCGGGGCTTCGCCTACTTCGTCTCGGTCCTGGGGACCACGGGCGAGCGCGCCAGCCTGCCGCCCGAGGTGCGCCAGGGCCTGGCCCTGGCCAAGGAGGTCTTCGGCATCCCCCTGGCCCTGGGCTTCGGCATCAAGTCCCCGGAGCAGCTGGCCGAGCTGCGCGGCCAGGTGGACGCGGCCGTGTTCGGCTCGAGCCTCATCAAGCACCTGGACGAGGGCGGGGACGCGGCCGGATTCATGGCCCGCTGGAAGTGATCCGAGGGCGGCCTTGACAATTCGTTAGGGGCCATACTATATGGCCCCTAACGAGGGGGCCGCCATGCTGTTTGTTCGCGATTTTCCTGATGAAGCCATGATGCTGGATATCTCCCGCAGGTTCAGCGGCTTGGACCCGCGGGTCGTGCGCGCCTGCCTGGCCCTGGGTCTCACCAGCCGGGACATGCGCGAGTCCTTTGAGCGCTTCCTGGGCCGTTTCGGCCTGTCCAACGGCCGCTTCCTCACCCTCATGGTCATGTACCGGACCCCGGACCAGGCCGTGCAGCCCTCGGCCCTGGCCCATGGCGTGGGCGTGACCCGGGCCACCATGACCGGGCTCCTGGACGGGCTGGAACGGGATGGGCTGGTGTTTCGTGCGGACGACGCCGAGGACCGGCGCAAGAAGCTCGTGCGGCTCACGCCCCAGGGGATCAAGCTGCTGGAGAGGGTGGCCCCGGAACACTGCCGCCGGACCACGCGCTTTGCCGACTGCCTGGGGCCCGAGGAATGGGTCACCCTGTCCGCGCTCCTGGCCCGGCTCCAGACCGGCATCGAGACCTTTGACCAGCCAGAGGAATGAATCGATAGTCAGTGATTCGTGATGGTTGTGAAGCCGCCACCGCAATCGGTGGCGGCTTTTTTCATGTTCAGGCCCCGGCTGCCTGGAAGGCCTTGCGGACCATGTCCTGGGCCTCGTCCTGGAGCCGCGCGAGATGCGCCTCGCCCAGGAAGCTCTCGGCGTAGATCTTGTAGATGTCCTCGGTGCCCGAGGGCCGGGCCGCGAACCAGCCGTTGTCCGTGACCACCTTGAGCCCGCCGAAGGGCTGGTTGTTGCCCGGGGCCCGGGTGAGCCGGGCGCGGATGGGCTCCCCGGCCAGCTCCGAGGCCGTGACCATGTCCGGGGTCAGGCTGGCGAAGGCCTTTTTCTGGGCCGCGGAGCAGGCCACGTCCAGGCGCTGGTACAGCGGCTCGCCCAGGCGGGCGGTGATCTGCCGGTAGAGCTCCCCGGGGTCGCGGCCGGTGCGGGCGGTGATCTCCACGGCCAGCAGGTCCATGATGATGCCGTCCTTGTCCGTGGTCCAGACCGTGCCGTCCTTGCGCAGGAACGAGGCCCCGGCCGACTCCTCGCCGCCGAAGCCGAGGCTCCCGTCCAGCAGCCCGTCCACGAACCACTTGAAACCCACGGGCACCTCCCGCAGGTTGCGGCCCAGGTCCGCGGCCACGCGGTCGATGAGCGAGCTGGAAACCAGGGTCTTGCCCACGGCGGCCGCAGGGCTCCAGCCGGGCCGGGTGCGGAACAGCTCGCTCACGGCCACGGCCAGGTAGTGGTTGGGGTTCATGAGCCCGGACTCGCGGGTGACGATGCCGTGGCGGTCGAAGTCCGGGTCGTTGCCAAAGGCGATGTCGAAGTTCTGGCGGTGGGCGATGAGCGAGGCCATGGCCTGGGGCGAGGAGCAGTCCATGCGGATCTTGCCGTCCTTGTCCAGGGTCATGAACGCGAAGGTCGGGTCCACGGCCCGGTTGACCACCGTGAGCTTGAGCCCGTAGCGCTCGGCAATGGGGTCCCAGAAGGCGATGCCCGAGCCGCCCAGGGGGTCCACGCCGATGGACAGCCCGGCCGAGGCGGCCAGGTCCAGGTCCAGGATGGTGGAGAGGTCGGCCACGTAGGGGCCCACGTAGTCGTGTTCCGCCACGCAGTCCGCCGCCAGCGCCCGGGTGAAGGGCATGCGCCGGACCTCCTTGAGTCCGCCGCGCAGCAGGGCGTTGGCCCGGTCCTGGATGGCCTTGGTGGTCGTGGTGTCGGCCGGGCCGCCCTCGGGCGGGTTGTACTTGATGCCGCCGTCCTCGGGCGGGTTGTGCGAGGGCGTGATGACGATGCCGTCGGCCAGCCCGGATGTCCGGCCCCGGTTGTGGGTCAGGATGGCGTGGGAGATCACCGGAGTGGGCGTGTAGCCGCGGCCGGCCTGGATGCGCGTGGCCGCGCCGTTGGCCGCCAGGACCTCCAGGGCGGTCATGAGCGCGGGCTCGGACAGGGCGTGGGTGTCCATGCCCAGGAACAGCGGGCCGTCGATGCCGCGGGCCGCGCGCTGTTCGCACACGGCCTGGACGATGGCCAGGATGTGGGCCTCGTTGAAGGACTGGGCCAGGGAGCGGCCCCGGTGGCCGGAGGTGCCGAAGCTCACGGCCTGGGACGGCTCGGCCGGGTCCGGGGACAGGGCGTAGTAGGCCGCCACCAGCCGGGGGATGTTGGCCAGGATTTCGCGGGGAGCCGGTTTCCCGGCCAGGGGATGCAGGGGCATGGAACCCTCCGTGTTGGCTCGAGGATAGCAGAGGGCGGGGCCGGGGGACAAGGCTGCTCAGGCCAGGCGCAGCTCCCCGGCGCTCCGGGCCAGGAGGTCGCGGTAGTCCGGAGGCAGGGGCAGGGCGGGGTCCGAGGCCAGCATGGCGTAGGCCATACCCAGTTCGCGGTGCACCAGGGCGGCGTGCTCCCGGCGCCGCATTCCGGCGCGGCGCTCCTGCAGGCTCCGGGCGAGTTCCAGCACGCGCAGGGCCCTGGCCGTGGTGGAGTGGCGGCTCAGGGCCGCGGTCCTGCCGGCTTCGGCCATCCGGGGCAGGTTCGGGTCGTCCAGGGCCTGGCGGGCCGCTGCCGCTGCCGCGGCCACGTCGCCCCGCGGGTAGGTCAGGACCTCCGCGCCCACGGCGAAGAGCTCGTCCAGGCCGTTGTCCGTGGCCTCGGTGAGCACGGCCGCGCCGCAGGCCATGGCCTGGAAGACCCGGAAGTTCAGCTCGCCCACGCAGCTCTGGTTGAGCACCAGGCGGCTCTGGCCGAAGACCGGCACGTAGTTCCCGGTGAGGTGCACCAGGGGGTGGAGCCGCCGGAAGCCCTCCAGGAACGGCTTGCGGCCCGGGTTGAGCGGCGGGTCCAGGGTGCCCACGAAGGCCACGGGAATGTCGCGTTCCCCGGAGCCCGGCCGGTCCACCAGGGGGTCGCAGAAGAGCGGGGCCCACTCCATGTCCCGCAGCAGGTCCGGGCGGTCGAAGACCGGGAGGAAGTTCTTCTGGGCCAGGAGCACGTGGTCGAAGAGCGCGCTGTACGGCACGTGCCAGGGGTTGCAGTACTGGTCGATGGAATAGCCCAGGATCGGGCAGGGCAGGGTCTCCAGCCCGAAGACCTGGGGCGGCCGGCAGGTGTCGCACCACAGGGCCGCGTCCGGCCGGAAGTCCCGCGAGCGCAGCAGATCGTGCAGGCCGCCGGCCGAGAGCGGGGAGGTCAGGGGCACGTCGCAGGCCGGTTCCTGGCCCACGGCCAGGACCTCGTGCCCCAGGTCCCGCAGGGCCGCGTTGAGATAGGTGCCATCCAGGGCGAGGATGCGCATATAGAATAACCCTAACAAGTTCCACGCCCGGCAACAAGGCCGGGTTGAGCCGGGGCAATGATGCGGGTAGGGTGGGGCATGGACTCCGACCCGCACCATCCGGCGCAGCTGACCTTCGAGGGCGACCTCCAGGACCTGGTCCGGCGTTCCGGTCCAGGCCCCGTAGCCTTCGACGCCACCCGCCGGGCCTCGGTCAAGGACGTGCTCGAGTCCCTGGGCGTGCCGCACACCGAGGTCTATGTCCTCAGCGTGGACGGCCGGGCCGTGGACTTCGGGCACCTCCTGGAGCCGGGCCAGGAGGTCAGCGTGGGCCCGGCCCGCCCGCCCGTGGACGTGACCGCGCCCACCCTGCTGCGGCCTCATGTGCTCCCGGAACTGCGCTTCGCCGTGGACGAGAACGTGGCCAAGCTGGCCGCCCTGCTGCGCACCCTGGGCTTTGACGCGGCCTACGACCGCCGCTTCGGCGACGGCCGCATCGCCCGCCTGGCCGCCGAGGAGGGCCGGGTGGTGCTCTCCCGGGACCGGGCCCTGCTCAAGCGCGGCGAGATCGTCTGGGGCCGCCTGGTGCGGGCCGCCCAGCCCCTGGACCAGCTCCTGGAGGTCCTCGACCTGTTCGGCGTGCGGCGGGCCCCGGCGGCCTTCGGCCGCTGCCTGCGCTGCAACGTGGTCCTCACGCCCGTGGACAAGAGGGACATCCTGCACCGCCTGGAGCCCAAGACCCGGCTCTACTACCACGCGTTCCGGCTCTGTCCGTCCTGCGGCCGGATTTTCTGGCAGGGCTCGCACCATGAGCACATGCGCCGGGTTTTGAGCGAGGCCGGGGTCATCCTGCCGGACGACGATCCCGCGGCCGGACCTTGAAATGAGGGCCGGGCTGTATTAAGATTGTATAAAGATTCTCCGCGCCGCGACACTTCGCAACATCCTTGTGTTCCTGGAGATTGTATGTCCGCCAGTGCCAAGACGGTCAAGGAATTCATCGCCAGGGCCAAGTCCTACATCCAGCGCAACGACTATCTCCGTACCCTCAAGGCCCTGTGCCAGGCCTTGGAGCTGTTGCACGGGAGCCAGATCTTCGGCCGCGAGCGTTTCGAGGTGAACGTGCTCCTGGACGAGGCCCTGCGCGACCTCTCGGGCATGAAGCAGATCAAGCGCGTGTTCCCCCAGGGCATCCAGTACCAGAAGGGCCAGGAGAAGACCCTCTGGCGCACGCTCAAGCGCATGCACGACAAGCTCGAGGCGGCCCTGGAAAAGGTCCGCATGGAGCAGATCCGCGCCCAGAAGATGGGCCTGGACGAGATGCTCATCAAGGCCCAGGAGTTCCTGGCCAAGAAGGAGCCCCTGGAGGCCCGCAAGCTGTTCCGCAAGGCCAGCGAGATGTTTCCGGACGAGAAGAACCTGCCCGTGGACATCGGCAACCGCCTGATGATGGCCGGGCTGTTCCTGGAGGCCCTGGAGTACTTCAAGCGCGGCCAGGAGGTGGACACCACGGACCCCCGGCCCTACCAGTTCTCCATCCTCTGCTACGAGGCCGTGGGCGAGCTGGACAAGGCCGAGGAGGTGGTCAAGGAGACCGTGCGCCGGTTCGGGGGCAACGAGAGCCTGTACCTGCGCATGGGCAAGCTGGCCACCCAGAAGCGCAGCTGGTCCGAGGCCTACGACTCCCTGGCCCAGGTGCTCCAGTTCAATCCCACCAACCAGGAGGCCCTCAAGCTCCTCAAGCAGGTGGGACCGCGCATCTTCGGCGCGGGCTTCGACCCCACCCAGACCATCCCGGAAAAGGCGCCCAAGGGAGCCGGGGGCCAGTCCTCCTCGGCCCCGGCCCGGGCCCCCAGCGCGCCCATCAAGCTCGATCTCTGATCCCGCCTCCTCCGGCGCGGGCGGCCCGCGTTGTTCATTTATCATTGGCCGCAATATCGATGATCTGCTACCATGGGAGCCATCTCCATCATTCCGGTCCGGACGCACCGCCCGGCCGGACCAAGTGAGGATGCGGCCATGGCTCTGTTGCGGATCGGATGGACACTGCTCGTTCTGGCCTTGGCGGCGGGCTGCGCCGCCGAGGGGGAATCCCTGGAGCGCCTGCGCCGGGAGGGGGTCATCCGCATCGGCTACGCCGTGGAGGCGCCCTACGCCTTCCTCTCGCCCCAGGGCCGGGTCACGGGCGAGGCCCCGGAAGTGGCCCGGGCCGTGGTGGAGCGTCTGGGCATCGGCCGCGTGGAGTGGCGCCAGGCGGAGTTCTCCCGGCTCCTTGACGAGCTGGACGAGGGCCGGGTGGATATGCTCGCCGCGGGCATGTTCATCACCCCGGAGCGGGCCGCGCGGGTCCTGTTCTCCGAACCCACCTTCCACGTGCGCCAGGCCCTGCTCGTGCCCCGCGGCAATCCCCTGGACCTGCACTCCTACGGCCAGGCGGCCGCCAAGGGCGCGCGCATGGCCGTGCTCGGCGGGTCCGTGGAGGAGCGCCTGCTGCGGGAGCTCTATGCCTCCCCGGAACGGCTGATCGTGGTGCCGGACGCGGTCACCGGCCTGGTGGCCGTGGAGTCCGGCCAGGCCGACGGCCTGGCCCTGTCCTCGCCCACGGTGCGCTGGATGTCCGGCCAGGACCAGCTCGGCCGCACCGAGACGGCCGAGCCCTTTGAGCAGGAGCCGGGCATCGCGGACCGGCTGGGCTTCGGGGCCTTCGTCTTCCGCAAGAGCTTTCCGGCGCTGCGCGCGGCCTGCAACGCCGAGCTGGCCCGCTTCATCGGCAGCCCGGAGCACCGCGCCCTGGTGGCCCCGTTCGGCTTCACCGAGTCGGAGCTGCCTGGCGGCGTGCGCACCAGCCAGATCCTGGAGCGGTGACGGCCATGTCCGCCTCCCCCCAGGGCGCCTCTCTCCGCCTGTTTTCCGGGGTCCAGGCCTGGGGCCTGGCCGCCCTGGCCCTGTCCCTGCTCATCTGCGGCGGCATCGCCTTGATCCAGGCGGCCCAGGTGCGCAGCCTGGAGCAGATCAGCAGGACCCTGGACACCCTGCGCCTGGCCCGGGTGGACCTGTCCAAGGGCTTCCTCTACAGCACCCTGGGCGCGGACCCGGAGTCCCCGTTCAGCCGGAGCCAGGGCCTGGCCCTCTTGGATCAGGGCCTCTCCTCCATGGAGCGTTCCCTGGCCGCGCTGGACTGGGAGGACGCCTCCCTGGTCGCGGCCTTCAACGTCGAGGTCAAGCGCTTCCGCACCCTCCTGGGCCAGTGGCGGGAGGGCCACGGTTCGCAGCGGGACCTGGAAACGCGGCTGCGGGTGGTCTTCCACGCCATGGAGCAGCGCGCGGGCCAGGCGGACGTGGAGATCCGGCGCAACCTGACCCGGTTTCAGGCCGATTTCACCCGCCAGTTCCAGGCCACCCTGGTGGTCTCCGGGCTGCTCCTGGTGGGCGTGTTCTGCGGCGTGGTCCTGGCGGGCAGGGCCCAGGAACGGTCCGCCCGGGCCCTGCGCCAGAGCGAGGAGCGCTGGCACTTCGCCCTGGAGGGGGCGGGCGACGGCATCTGGGACTGGAACCTGGACCAGGAGTCGGTCTTCTATTCCGCGCGCTGGAAACGCATGCTCGGGTACAGCGAGGAGGAGATCGGGGATTCCCCGGAGGAGTGGCGGGAACGGGTGCATCCTGAGGACCTGGAACGGGTCCGCAGGGAGCTGGGCCGGCACCTGGACGGGCTCACTTCCCTGTACACCAGCGAACACCGCCTGCGCCGCCGGGACGGCTCCTACGCCTGGGTCCTGGACCGCGGCAAGGTGGTGGACTGGGCCGCCGACGGACGGCCCCGGCGCTTCATCGCCAGCCAATCCGACATCTCCGGCCGCAAGGCCTCCGAGGAGCGGGCCCACTGGGAGGCGGAGGCGGACCGGGCGCTCAGCGAGCTGTCCGCGGCGCTCATCGGCGACACGGCCGGGTTCACCGAGATCACCGAGATCACCCTGCACTACGCCCGGCTGCTCACCGGCAGCCAGCACGGCTTTGCCACGGTGCTGGACCAGGACAGCGGGGACAACGTGAGCTATTCCCTGACCCGCATGATGGACAAGGAGTGCCGCATCCAGGGCGGCAACCGGCGCATCGTCTTCCCCCGCCCCCCGGACGGCGTCTATCCGGCCCTCTGGGGTCACGTGCTCAACACGGGCCAGGCCTTCTTCACCAATGAGCCCGCGGCCCATCCCGCGGCCCGGGGACTTCCCGAGGGGCACATCCCCCTGGAGAACTTCCTGTCGGTCCCGGCCCTGGTGGGCGGCAGGCTGGTGGGCCAGGTGGCCCTGGCCAACGCCCCGCAGCCCTACACCGAACGCGACCTGGATATGATCGAGCGCCTGGCCCGGCTCTATTCCGTGGCCGTGGAGCGCAAGCACTCCCTGGAGGCGCTCAGCGCCAGCGAGGAGCGTTTCCGGGCCACCTTCGAGCAGGCCGCCGTGGGCATCGCGCTCATGGGCGTGGGCGGCCGCCTGCTGCGGGTCAACCAGCGGCTCTGTGACCTGGTGGGCCGCGACGGCCCGGACCTCCTGGGCATGAACGTCCGGGACATCACCCTGACCGAGGATCAGGGCCGGGAGCAGGCCCTCATGGAACAGACCCTGTCCGGGGCCACCTCCTCCTATTCCCTGGAGAAGCGGTTCGTGCGCCGGAACGGCGAACATATCTGGGCCTTCGTCTCCGTGGCCGTGGTCCGCCGGAGGTCCGGAGAGCCCGACTGCCTCGTGGTCGTGGCCCAGGACATCGACGACCGCAAGCGGGCCGAGGACGGCCTGCGCGAGAGCGAGGCGCGCTTCCGCAGCCTGTTCGACGGGGTGGAATCCATCGCGGTCCAGGGCTACGACGGGGACCTGCACGCCATCTATTGGAACGCGGCCAGCCAGCGGCTCTACGGCTACGGCCCGGGCGAGGCCCTGGGCTGCCGCCTGGAGGACCTCATCCTGCCGCCGGAGGGTTCGGCCCAGGTGCTCGACGAGATCCGGCGGCTCCTGGCCACGGGAGAGGCCCTGCCGGCGCGGGAGCTGTCCATGCGGCGCAAGGACGGGACCCGGGTGCCGGTGTTCTCCAGCCACGCCCTCCGGCGCGGCCGTTCCGGCAGCCTGGAGCTTTTCCGCCTGGACGTGGACCTGACCGAACTGACCAAGGTCCGCGACGAACTGTTGCGGGCCAAGGAGGCCGCCGAGGCCGCCAGCAAGGCCAAGTCCGAGTTCCTGGCCACCATGAGCCACGAGATCCGCACCCCGCTCAACGGCGTGCTCGGGATGCTCCAGCTGGCGGGCGCCACGGCCCTGGACCGGGAGCAGACCGAGTATGTGGAGACGGCCACATCTTCGGCCCGCAGCCTGCTGCGCATCCTCTCGGACATCCTGGACATCTCCCGGATCGAATCCGGCCGCATGCCGCTCGGCGTGGAGGCCTTCGAGCTGGCCGGGGTGGTCCAGCCCGTGGTCAGTTCGTTCCAGTACGAGGCCGGGCTCAAGGGCCTGGAGTTCCAGTGGGAGGTGGCCCCCGATACCCCGGCCCGGCTCCGCGGGGACGCGGGCAGGATCCGCCAGGTGCTCTACAACCTGGTGGGCAACGCCGTGAAGTACACCGAGACCGGCGGGGTGCGCCTGGAAATCTATCCGCTGCAGCGCGCCCCGGGACCGGGCCGGGTGTTTCTGCACATCGTGGTGAGCGACACGGGCATCGGCATCCCGGACGACAAGCTGGGCACGATCTTCGAGTCCTTCACCCAGGCCGACGGCTCCTACACCCGCCGCTTCGGCGGCTCGGGCCTGGGCCTGAGCATCGTCAAGCACCTGGTGCGGCTCATGAGCGGCAGCCTGGCCGTGGTCAGCGAGCAGGGCGTGGGCACCGAGGTCCACGTGACCCTGGCCCTGCCCCTGGCCGAGCTTCTGGCCGTGCCCGCGGCGGCCCCGGAGGCGGAACGCAGCGGGGAGGCCAAGAGCTACCGGATCCTGGTGGCCGAGGACGACCGGGTCAACCTCCTGACCATCCGCGGCTTCCTCCGCAAGATGGGGCACAGCGTGGACGGCGCGGCCAACGGCGCCGAGGCCCTGACGGCCCTGGAGCGGGAGCGCTACGACTGCGTGTTCATGGACGTGCAGATGCCGGTCATGGACGGGGTCACGGCCACCAAGCGCATCCGGGCGTCGCAGGGCGGGGCCGTGGACCCCGCGCTGCCGATCATCGCGGTCACGGCCCACGCCATGCCCAGCGACCGGGATCTGTTCCTGGCGGCGGGCATGGACGGCTACCTGGCCAAGCCCGTGGAGATGGAGGAGCTGCGCCGGGTGCTGGAACGGGTCATGGCGCGGCGGGGGTGAGGCCGCGGCCGGACGAAAAAAAGCCCCGGCTTGCGCCGGGGCTTTTTTTGTCAGGCTTGGGGAATGGCGGAGGCTAGTACATGCCGCCCATGCCACCCATGCCGCCCATGCCGCCGGGCATGGCCGGGGCCGCGCCCTTGGGCTCGGGCTTCTCGGCGATGGCGCACTCGGTGGTCAGCAGCAGGCCGGCCACGGAGGCGGCGTTCTGCAGGGCGATGCGGGTCACCTTCTTGGGGTCGATGACGCCGGCCTTGATCAGGTCCTCGAACTCGGCGGTGGCGGCGTTGTAGCCGAAGCCGTCCTTGCCCTCGCGGACCTTCTCCACCACGATGGAGCCTTCGGCGCCGGCGTTGCCGGCGATCTGGCGCAGGGGCTCCTCGATGGCGCGGCGGATGATGGCCACGCCCGCGGCCTCGTCGTCGTCGCAGGGCTTGACCTTGTCCAGGGTCTTGGCGCAACGCACCAGGGCCACGCCGCCGCCGGGCACGATGCCCTCTTCCACGGCGGCCCGGGTGGCGTTCAGGGCGTCCTCGACGCGGGCCTTCTTCTCCTTCATCTCGGTCTCGGTGGCCGCGCCGACGTTGATCACGGCAACGCCGCCCACGAGCTTGGCCAGGCGCTCCTGGAGCTTCTCGCGGTCGTAGTCGGAGCTGGTCTCCTTGATCTCGGCCTGGATCTGGGCCACGCGGGCCTTGATGTCCGCGGCCTTGCCCGCGCCGTCAACGATGGTGGTGTTTTCCTTGTCCACCACCACGCGCTTGGCCGAGCCCAGGTCGGACAGGGTGATGTTCTCGAGCTTGATGCCCAGGTCCTCGGAGACCATCTTGCCGCCGGTGAGGATGGCGATGTCCTGGAGCATGGCCTTGCGGCGGTCGCCGAAGCCCGGGGCCTTCACGGCCACCACGTTCAGGGTGCCGCGCAGCTTGTTGACCACCAGGGTGGCCAGGGCCTCGCCGTCCACGTCCTCGGCCACGATCATGAGCGGCTTGGACATCTTGGCCACCTGCTCGAGCACGGGCAGGAGGTCCTTCATGTTGGAGATCTTCTTCTCGTTGATGAGAATGAGGGCGTTCTCCAGCTCGGTGGTCATCTTCTCGGGATTGGTCACGAAGTAGGGGGAGAGGTAGCCGCGGTCGAACTGCATGCCTTCGACCACGTCCAGGGTGGTCTCCATGCTCTTGGCTTCCTCGACCGTGATGACGCCTTCCTTGCCGACCTTGCTCATGGCCTCGGCGATGATGTTGCCGATGGTGGCGTCGTTGTTGGCGGAGATGGTGCCGACCTGGGCGATCTCCTTCTGGTCGCGGGTGGGCTTGGCCACCTTGGACAGCTCGCCCACGATGGTTTCCACGGCCTTGTCGATGCCGCGCTTGATGGCCATGGGGTTGCGGCCGGCGGCCACGAGCTTGACGCCCTCGGTGAAGATGGCCTGGGCCAGGATGGTGGCGGTGGTGGTGCCGTCGCCGGCCACGTCGGAGGTCTTGGAGGCCACTTCCTTGACCATCTGGGCGCCCATGTTCTCGAACTTGTCCTCGAGTTCGATCTCCTTGGCCACGGTCACGCCGTCCTTGGTGATGACGGGGGAGCCGAAGCTCTTCTCGATGACCACGTTGCGGCCCTTGGGGCCCAGGGTGACCTTCACGGCGTTGGCCAGCTTGTCCAGGCCCTTTTTCAGCTTTTCGCGGGCCTTGGCGTCAAAGATGATCTCTTTGGCGGACATGTCGTCTCTCCTTATTGATGAATGATGTGGGAATGTCTTATTTTTCGAACACGGCCAGGATGTCGTCCTCACGCATGATGAGGTGCTCCTCGCCGTCGATCTTGATCTCGTTGCCCGCGTACTTGCTGAAGAGGACCACGTCGCCCTTCTTCACGGACATCTTCACTTCCTTGCCGTCCTCGTCCAGCCTGCCGGGGCCGGTGGCCACGACCTTGCCCTTCTGGGGTTTTTCCTGGGCCGTGTCCGGGATGATGATGCCCCCGGCGGTCTTTTCCTCGGTCTCCAGGCGCTTGACCAGGACGCGGTCGTTGAGCGGTTTGAGCTTCATCCTGAACCCTCCGTAATTCATTATTTTTTTGGGGTGGCGGCCAGGGCCGCCGCTGGTCCGGCGGACGCTACGGCCAGCCGGAGAAATTCCAGCCGGAACATAATCACCACAGGCCCGGTGTCAACACCAAAAAGGGGACTTTTTTGGGCCCGTCCGGTTCCGCCGGTTCCGCGGAAAGGCAGAAAGCTCAGTCCTGGCGCACCCGCACCCCCAGGCCGGCGGCCGATTCCTCGTAGGAGTCGTTGCGCAGAATTTCCACCCCGTCCCGGCCGTAGAAGGCCGTGAGTTCGCCCAGGCGCTCCAGGGCCGCCTCGTTCAGTTGGCCGGGCAGGAGCCGCCAGGACCAGTTGCCGTTGGCCAGGCCCGGGGTGTTCATGCGGGCGCGCTCGTCCAGGGACAGGAGGTCCTGGGCCGTGACCACGGCCGTGGCCGCCGGGCAGGCCTGGACCATGCGGATGAGCTCCCAGGCCACTTCGCCCTCGTCCACCTGGCGGCCCAGGTAGCGGCGGAGGTTCTCGCGCTCCACCGAGTCGGTGTCGGTGCGCAGCCAGCCCCGGGCCGTGTTGTTGTCGTGGGTGCCCACGTAGGCCACGCTGTTGCGCTCGTGGTTGTGGGGCGCGTCCGGGTTGTGGCCCGAGTCCTGGCCGAAGCAGAACTGGAGCACGTGCATGCCGGGCAGGCCGAAGGCCTCCTTGAGGGCCACCACGTCCGGGGTGATCACGCCCAGGTCCTCGGCGATGAGCGGGATGTCGCCGCGCAGCTCACGCAGCCGGGAGAAAAGCTTTTCGCCCGGGGCGAAGACCCATTTGCCGCGCACGGCCGTGGGCTCCTCGGCCGGAATCTCCCAGTAGGCCGCGAAGCCCCGGAAGTGGTCCAGGCGGACCTGGTCGAACAGGCCGAAGATGTGCTGGAGCCGGCCGAGCCACCAGGCGAAGCCCTGGGCCTCGGCCTTGGCCCAGTCGTACACCGGGTTGCCCCAGCGCTGGCCCGTGGCGCTGAAATAGTCCGGCGGCACCCCGGCCACCACCCTGGGCGCGCCCAGGGCGTCCAGCTTGAACAACTCCTGGTTGGCCCAGACATCGGCCGAATCAAAGGTCACGTAGATGGGCGCGTCGCCGATGATGCCCACGCCCAGCTCCCGGGCCCGGGCCCGCAGCCGTCCCCACTGGCGGAAGAAGCGCTGCTGGCAGAACTTCTCGAACAGGATCTCGCGGGCCAGGTCCGAGCCGTAGCGGCGCAGGGCCTTTTCCTCGCGGCGGCGCAGGTCCTCGGGCCAGGCGCTCCAGGGCGCGCCCTGGAAGCGGCGCTTGGCGGCCATGAACAGGGCGTAGTCGTTGAGCCAGGTGCCGTTGTCCCGGTGGAAGCCCGCGAACGCGGGGTCGTCCAGGAGGTCGGCCTCGGCCCGCTCAAAGGCCCGCCAGAGCAGGTCGTGGCGGACCCTGGTCACGGTCTGGAAGTCCACCTGGCCGCTCACGGGCAGCTGGGCCCGCTCCAGGTCCGCGCGCTCCAGCAGGCCGTCCTCGAAGAGGAACTCCGGGCTCACCAGGAGGCTGTGCCCGGCAAAGGCCGAGTAGGAGGAGTAGGGGGAGTTGCCCAGCCCCGGCTCCGTGGGGCCCAGGGGCAGCACCTGCCAGCGCCGCTGGCCGCCGTGGGCCAGGAGCGCCAGGAAGCGGTGGGCCTCGGGCCCCAGATCGCCCACGCCGTAGGGCGAGGGCAGGGAGGTCAGGTGCAGGAGCACGCCGCTCAGGCGGATCATGGAGCTCTCCTTGGTTCTCGGAACACTCGTTGCACTATGCCAAGCCCAAGGGGCCGCTGTCCAGGCCCGCGGCGGCCCTGAAAATTTGTCTGGAAATTTTCGTGCAACAGTCACGCCCGCGTCACACGCGGCCTCCCTGGGGGGGGTAGGAATTCCCAACCCGAAAAAAGGGAGGTCCCATGGAGGACGTCAGCGCCTCTTCCGTGTTTGAACTGCCGAGCCTGTTCCACGACCCCTTGCGGCGGGCCCTGTTCTCCCTGGTCCGCAAGCCCGTGTCCCGCATGTTGCGCCTCAAGACCCTGAACCGCTTCTACTCCGTGGCCGTGGACCCGGCCTGCTCGGCCGAGGAGAGCCCGGAGTTCGTGAGCCGGGCCCTAGACACCCTGGGCCTGGTCCGGACCCTGGACTTGGCGGACCGCCGGCGCATCCCGGCCCAGGGCCCGCTGGTGGTGGTGGCCAACCACCCCTTCGGCGTGGTCGAGGGCCTGGCCCTGCTGGAGCTGTTGCGCTCGGTGCGGCCGGACGTGAAGGTCATGGCCAATTTCCTGCTCGGCATGGTGCCCGAGATCCGCGAGCAGCTCATCTCCGTGGACCCCTTCGGCGCGGCCGGTTCCGCGGGGCGCAGCCTGGCCGGGCTCAAGCAGGCCATCCGCTGGCTCAAGGACGGCCACGTGCTGGCCGTGTTCCCGGCGGGCGAGGTGGCCAGCCTCCAACTGACCAAGTTCCTGGTGGCCGACCCGGCCTGGAACCCCGGCGTGGCCGGGATCATCCGCAGGGCCCAGGCCCCGGTGCTGCCGGTCTTTTTCCGGGGCCGCAACAGCAACCTGTTTCAGGCCGCGGGCCTGGTCCATCCGCGCTTGCGCACGGCCATGCTGCCGCGGGAGACCCTCAAGCTGCGCAAGGCCGCCGTGGGCATGGCCGTGGGCCGCCCCATCTCCTTCGACAAGCTGGCCGGGTTCGAGTCCAACAGCGAGATGATCGCCTATCTGCGCTTCCGCACCTACCTGCTCAAGCGCCGGGGCGAGCGCGGTCCGCGCCGCGCACACGCGCCGCAGGCCCGGCTCAAGCCCCTGGCCCGGGCCGTGCCGTCCGCGGACCTGGCCCGCGAGGTGGCCGCCCTGCCGCCGGACTGCCTGCTGGCCGAGTCCGGGCCGTTCCAGGTCTTTGCCGCCGAGGCCCGGCAGGTGCCGCACGTGCTGGCCGAGATCGGCCGGCTGCGCGAGCTGACCTTCCGGGGCGTGGGCGAGGGCACGGGCCGGGCCGCGGACCTGGACCGCTTCGACAACACCTACACCCACCTGGTGCTCTGGCAGCGCGAGTCCCGGGAGGTGGCCGGGGCCTACCGCTTCGCGCGCACCGACGAGATTCTGGCCCGCCACGGCGTGGCCGGGCTGTATACGAGCACCCTGTTCCACTTCAAGCCCGGCCTGGTGGAGCGGCTCTCCCCGGCCCTGGAACTGGGCCGCTCGTTCGTCAGCCCCTGGCACCAGAAGAGCTACCAGCCCCTGCTGCTCCTGTGGCGGGGGCTGGCCGCCTGGATCTCCCGCAACCCGCGCTACCGCAGGCTGTTCGGCTGCGTGAGCGTTTCCGGGGAGTACGACGCCGTGTCCCGGGAACTCATGGTCGAGTTCCTTTCGCGCCACGCCCTGATCCCCGAGCTCTCGGCCATGGTCCGGCCCAAGAATCCGCCGCTGATCAAGGCCGTGCGCCGTCTGGACGGCAAATGCCCGGAGCTGGCCTTCCGCAACCTGGAGGACATCGGGGACCTGGTGGAGGACGTGGAGGGGGGCCGGGGCCTGCCGGTGCTCCTGCGCCAGTACCTCAAGCTCGGGGGCAAGATTCTGGCCTTCAACGAGGACCCGGACTTCGGGGACTGCATGGACGGGCTCATCCTGGTGGATCTGGCCCGGACCTGCCCGCGCACCCTGGCCCGGTTCATGGGCGGGGAGGAGGCCAAGGCCTTCCTGGCCCTGCACCAGGACGGGGGCGATTCCACGCCCCGCGCCGCTGCCTGAGCGTCCGCTGCCGGAAAAAAAGCCCCCTCCCGGCAATCCGGGCGGGGGCTTTCCCGTGTTCCTGGGGAGGCGTCAGGCGTCCACGGCCCGGGCCACGGCCTCGGCAAAGGCGTCCACCTCGGCGTCCGTGGTGTTGAAGGCGGTCATCCAGCGGACCTCCAGCGGGTCCTCGCGCCAGACATAGAAGGAGTAGCGCCGGAGCAGCCGGTCCACGGCGGCCCGGGGCAGGCCGGCGAAGACCGCGTTGGTCTGCACCGGCCGGGTGATGGTCAGGCCCGGGATGTCGCGCACCCTGTCCCTGAGCCGCCGGGCCGCGGCGTTGGCCCGGGTGGCGTTCTCCAGCCAGAGGCCGTCCTGCAGGTAGCGCTCGAACTGGGCCGTGACGAAGCGCATCTTGGCCACGAGCTGCATGCCCTGCTTGCGCACGTAGGGGAAGTCCAGGCCCAGTTCCGGGTTGATGAAGACCACGGCCTCGCCCGCGAGCATGCCGTTCTTGGTTCCGCCGAAGGACAGGGCGTCCACGCCCAGGTCCGTGGTCATCTCCCGGAAATTCAGGCCCAGGGCCGCGCAGGCGTTGGCCAGCCGGGCCCCGTCCAGGTGCAGGATGAGCCCGTTGGCGTGGCAGAAGTCGGCCAGCTCGCGGATCTCCTCCGGCGTGTACAGGGTGCCCAGCTCGGTGCACTGGGTGATCTGCACCACGCGCGGCTGGCTGTGGTGCACGAAGCCCTTCTTCTCCAGCTGCGGCGCCAGGGAGCGGACGTTGATCTTGCCGTCCACGCTCGTCAGGGGCACCACCTTGATGCCGCCGAAGGCCTCGGGCGCGCCGCACTCGTCCACGTGGATGTGGGCCGTGTCCGAGCAGAGCACCGAGTTCCAGGTCTCGGTCATGGCCCGCAGGCCCAGGACGTTGGCGGCCGTGCCCGTGAGCACGTAGTGGATGCGCGCCTGGCCCCCGAAGCTCTCGCGCATGAGTTCGTCCACGCGCAGGCTCAGGGGGTCCTGGCCGTAGCTCAGGACGTTGCCCTGGTTGGCCTCGCCCAGGGCCGCCAGGATTTCCGGGTGGGCGCCGGAGGTGTTGTCGCTGACAAAGGTGTGCAGGACGTTCTGGGAATGCCCGGCCACACCCTACCCCTTGACCCGGGCCGTGGCCGCTTCCACGGCGATGGCCGCCACCCCGGTCTGCTCCAGGATCTTCTCGTCGTAGGGGAAGTCGTCGGACCCGGCGTATTTGCGCATGATCAGGCCCAGGGCCCGGCGCTTGTCCGCCCCTTCCAGAAAACGCGGGGTGCCCCGGCCCTGCACGCTGCGGAAGCGGTAGCCCCACTGGCAGGCCTTCTCGCCCTGCTTCTTTTCCAGATCGATCTCCGCGGCAAAGGCCAGGAGCCCGCCCGCGGCCAGGGCCGCGGCCTTGCGGCCCTTGAGTCCGGTGTGCAGGTAGAGGGTCCGGCCCTCGCGGGCGAAGTTCACGGCCACGCAGTAAGGTCCGGCCGCGTCGGCCAGGGCCAGGTGCAGCACCTCGGCCTGGTCCAGTATCTCGGCCACCAGGGCCGGGTCATTGCTCACGCTCTTGCGCATGGGTCCTCCTTGGGGTCTTGCCAAAACCGTCCGGGCGAGGAATAACGCCTCAGGCCCGAAAAGGGAACAGCGTTTCCCGGCCCGGGCCGCCAAAGGACGGACCATGCGCTCTTGTGTGCTGCTGTTTCTGGACGCCCCGGAACCGGGGCTGGAATCGGCCCTGCCCGGGGACATCCGCCGGGCCATGGCCGAGGACATGCTCTCCATGCTCCGCTGGGCCGGGGCCGAGGTGGTGGTGAGCTATGCCCCGGAATGGCCCGTGGAGGAGTACCAGGCCTGGCTCGGCACGGACCGGACCTACTGGGCCCAGAGCGGCAAGGGGCCGGGTACGCGCATGGCCAACGCCCTGCGCCGGGCCTTGAGCGTCAAGAAGTTCGACCGGGCCGTGCTGCTCTTCCCGGACGCGCCCGCGCTCACCGACGAGACCGTGCGCCAAGCCCTGGACGCGCTGGCCTGGAACAGCTGCGTGCTGGGCCCGTCCCGGGACGGCGGCTACTACCTGGTGGGATTCGATCAGGAGGGGCTGCTGCCGGACCTGTTCAGCCGGGCCGAGCCGGGCGGGGCCGACGTGCTGGCCCGGGCGCGCAACGTGCTGGACATCTACCGCCGCCGGGTCACGCTCGTGGATGAGCTGCCCCGGGTGACGGAGCTTGCGGACCTGCGCCAGCTGGCCGCAAACCCGCCCCGGCACCTGGCCCGCTCCAAGGCCCTGGCCCTGGTCCGGGCCCTGGGTCAATAGTCCAGGATCGAGAGGCGCGGGTCGGTTCCGGCCGGGTGCCTGCGCCGGAAGCGCACCTCGTCGTGGCCCACCCCGTGGCGGAAGGAGAAGTCCCAGACCCCGCCCGAGCCGAAGCCGCTCAAGATCTCGGCCTTCAGGCCCGCGCGGATGTGGAAGACCACCTCTTCGGCCGCGCTGCGCTCCAGCAGCTCCAGCATGGCGGGCACCAGGCCGCAGGCCACCTGGGACAGGTCGTGGAAATCGCTGCTCACATTCCCCTCACTTGCCGATGCAGAAGCGGCTGAACACGGTGTCCAGGACATCGGCGGCCGCGATCTCGCCGGTGATCTCGGCCAGGGCCGCGCAGGCCGCGTCCAGGCGCAGTCCCAGCAGGTCGTAGGCCAGGCCCTGGGCGGCCTCGCGGCGCAGTTCCGCCAGTTCCTCGCGGGCCCGTTGCAGGGCCGCGGCCTGGCGCAGGTTCGGGGCCAGGGCGTCGGCCTCGGGCTCGGGCGCCTGCTCCACGAGCCGCTCCCGCAGCCGCCGCGCCAGCGGCTCCAGGCCCGCGCCGGTCTTGGCCGACAGGGCCAGGACCTCGAAGCGCCCGGCCAGGGCGGTGCCGGGCCAGGGTTCGGCCCGGGTCAGGTCGTCCTTGTTGACCACAACCAGGGCGCGTTCCGGGTCCAGGTCCTGCACGGCCTCCAGGTCCTCGTCAACGAGCGGCGCGGAACCGTCCACCAGGTAGAGCACGAGGTCGGCCTGGCCGGCCAGGTCCTGGCTGCGTTCGAGCCCCTGGCGCTCCACCGCGTCCTCGGTGCGGCGCAGGCCCGCGGTGTCCACCAGGCGCACGGGCAGGCCGTCCAGGTCCAACGGCTCCTCCAGCCAGTCCCGGGTGGTGCCGGGGCTCTCGGCCACGATGGCCCGCTCCCGCCCGGCCAGGGCGTTGAGCAGGCTGGACTTGCCCGCGTTGACCCGGCCGCGGAGCACCACCAGGGCTCCTTCGCGCCAGGCCCGGGCCCGCTCCACCCCGGCCAGGAGCGCGTCCAGGGCCGCGCAGGTGCGCTCCGTCTCTTGGGCCAGATGCTCCGGGGGCAGGCAGTCCACGTCCTCCTCGGGAAAATCCACGGCCAGGCAGAGCTGGGCCTTGAGCTCCTCGAGCCCGGCGCGCAGCTCGGCCACCCGGCGGCCCAGAGCCCCGGAGAGCTTGATCTGGGCCAGGTGCAGGGCGGCCCGCGTGGGCGCGGCGATGGCCTCGGCCACGGCCTCGGCCTGGGTCAGGTCGAGCTTGCCGTTGCGCCAGGCCCGGTAGCTGAACTCGCCGCGCCGGGCCGGGCGCGCGCCCAGGGCGCAGCAGGCCTCCAGCACCCCGGCCAGCACGGCCCGGCCGCCGTGGCAGTGGATCTCGGCCACGTCCTCGCCGGTGAACGAGCCCGGGCCGGGCATGACCACGGCCAGGACCTCGTCCAGCACGCGGCCGCCCTGGTCCACGATCCGGCCGTGGTGCAGGCGGTAGGGCGCGAAATCCCGGAATCCGGGCCGCGCGGAGCGGAACAGGGTGGACAGCACCCGCCGGCTCTCCGGTCCGGAGAGCCGCACGATGCCCACCCCGCCCTGGCCCGGCGGCGTGGCCACGGCCGCGATGGTCTGGCGCGTGTCCATGAGGTCCATATGGGGCGGTTCCTACGTCAGGGCAGGCCGCAAGGCAACAGGGACGCAATGCAACGGCCCCTGGAAACGTGAGCTTCCAGGGGCCGGGATGCGTTCCGGTGCGGGTTAGCGGTTGCCGTTCTTGCGCTTGGGCACGATGAGTACGCGCTTCATGGGGCCTTCGCCCTTGCTGCGCGTGAACACGTCGGCGTTGTCCTGGAGCGTCACGTGGACCACGCGGCGGTGGTAGGAGCTCAAGGGCTTGGTGCTCTGGGTCCGGCCCGAGGTGTTGGCCTTGTCGGCCAAATGCAGGGCCATGAGCCGGAGTTTCTCGTCCTGGCGCTCGCGGTACTCGCCGGTGTCGATCTGCACGCGCACCGAGCAGCCCATGCGCCGGGCCACGATGCGGTTGAGCAGATATTGCAGGGAGGACAGGGTCTGGCCCTCGCGGCCGATGATCAGCCCGGAGTTCTCCTCGTCCTCGATGAACACGTTCACGCGGTCCGGGGTGATCTCCACGGTGAGCTTGGGCTCGGGCAGCAGGGGAGCCAGGAGCTTGGTCACGGTCTGGCGCACGGCCTGCTCCAGGACCTGGGGGTCCAGGGTGGTCATGTCCACCCGGGGCAGGCCCTCTTCGACCTCCTCGGGCTCGTCCGCGTTGCGGGGCTCGGGCCGGGGCGCGGGCTTCTCCGCGCGCTCGGGCCGGGGCTGGCGGCGCTGCTCCTGGCGCTCGCCGCCGCCGCGGCGGCGGTCCCTGCGGCCGCGCTCGCGCTCGGGCCGGGGCTCGCGCGGCTCGCGGGCCTGGGGCTGGGCCGCCGGGGCCTCGGGGGCCGGAGCCGGTTCGGCCGCAGGCTCCTGGAACGGCTCGGCTGCGGGTTCCGGGGCGGGCTCCTGGGCCTGGGCCGGGCGTTCCGCGGCAGCGGGCTGGGGCTCCTCGCGCCGGGGTTCCTCGCGGGGCGGGGCCGGGTGCTCCTCGCGTCGCGGGGCCGGCTTGGGCTCCTCGCGCTCCACGGCCATTTCCTGCAGGGACATGGTCTTGCGCGGCCGGGCCTTGACCGCGGCCTTCTTCACGCCCACCAGCCCGAAAATGCCGGTGGAGCCGCCGCCGAGGATCTCGATCTCCAGCTTGTCGCGTTTCAGGTCATAATGACGGCAGGCGGCCTCAATGGCCTCGTCCAGGTTTTTGCCCTGGAACTCTTTGAATTCATTCATGCGGTTTCCTCGCTTCCGTCAGCGTTCCGCCATCCTTCGCGCCGGTCCCTACTTCGTCTGGGAGCGGGTCATCCCCCACTGCTGGGCGATGGACAGGACGTTGTTGACCAGCCAGTACACCACCAGGCCCGAGGGGAAGTTCAGGAACAGGAAGGTGAACACCACGGGCATGAACATCATGACCTTGGCCTGGGTGGGGTCGCCGCTGGACGGGGTCATCTTCTGCTGGATGAACATGGTGGCGCCCATGATCAGCGGAGTGACGTAGTAGGGGTCCTTGGCCGAAAGGTCGGCGAGCCAGATGAGGTCCGTGAAGGGCACGTGGCTGATGAAGGGCGCGTGCCGCAGCTCCACGGCTCCGAGCAGGGCCTTGTACAGGCCGAAGAACACGGGGATCTGGACGATCATCGGCAGGCATCCGCCCATGGGGTTGACCTTGTAGGTCTTGTGCAGGTGCATGATCTCCTGGTTCAGGCGCTGCTTGTCGTCCCCGTACTTCTCGCGGAGCTTCTGGATCATGGGCTGAAGCTTCTTCATCTGATTCATGGACTTGTAGCTTTTCTGGGACAGAGGCCAGAACAAAAGCTTGATGAGCACGGTGAGCAGGATGATGGAGATGCCGTAGTTGTGCACGAACTGATAGAACCAGTTGAGGATCCAGAGCAGGGGCACGGCCAGCAGGTGGAACCAGCCGAAGTCCACGGCCTTGTCCAGGCCGGCCGGCATGTTGGCCAGGATGGCCCGGTCCATGGGACCCATGTAGTAGGAGCAGCGGAAGGTCTGGGACGCGCCGGGCGCGATCTGCACGTCCTGGTCCACGGCCAGGCGGTAGATGCCGTCCTGGAGCAGGGTCTTGAGCGTGGCCTGCTCGGCCTGGGGCAGCAGGGCGAACAGGAAGTAGTTGCTGTTGATCGAGGCCCAGCTCAGCGCGCCGGTCTCCTGCACGCCCTTTTCCAGGGCGCCCTTGTCCTTCTCCTCCATGCTCTTGCCGGAGAACAGGTACTCCACCCGCGTGGGGTTGTAGCTGCTGTCGTCGGTGGACAGGCGCTTGCTGGCCGCGGTGAAGCTCATGCGGGTCTGCACCGGGGCGGCGCCCATGTTGGACAGGGTCAACTGCTCCTCGATGAGGTAGGAGTCGGCCTTGAAGGTCAGCTTGCGCTCGATGGACAGGCCCGCGGACTCGCCGGAGAGCACCAGGGTCTTGCTCTCCGCGCCGGCCATCTCCAGGTCGCCCTCGGGCGCGGCCCAGCGGCCCTGGTGCCAGGTGGGCACGCCGCCCAGGATCAGGCCCAGGGGGGCCTTGGTCCGGGCGCCGTCACCGACCATGTCCACGTTGCGCGAGCCGGGCTGGATGGTCTCCTTGAAGCGGCTCAGGGTGAAGCCTTCGAGCACGCCGCCGGAGGAGTTGAACTGGGCGGTGTACAGCGGGGTCTTCACGCTCACGGTGCGGCCCTCGGCCGGGGCGAAATCCATGATCGGCGTGGCGGGCTGGACCGGGACCGGAGCCGGGGCGGGCTTCTCGGCGGGAGCGGTCTGCTCGGCGGTCTTGGCCGGGGTCTTGGGCGGGGGGAAGATGTACTGCCAGCCGAAGAGAATGGCGAAGGACAGGGCCAGGGCGATGATGACGCGTTTGTTGTCCATGGATCAGCTCGCTTTGCTGTTGCGGAAGGCCAGGCTGAAGCGCGGCGGGACGGGGTCGAAGCCTCCGGCGCACAGGGGCTGGCAGCGCAGGATGCGCCAGAGGGCCAGGATCGAGCCCTTGAACACGCCGTGGACCAGGATGGCTTGGCGCGCGTACTCCGAACACGAGGGGGTGAACCGGCAGGCGGGAGGCAAAAGAGGCGCGAGGAACGTCTGGTAGAGCCAGATGAGTCCCAAGGCGATGGAGCGCATGCCTATATCTCCCGGTCCGGCGCCCGTCCGCCTCCAGCCGCCAGTTTCGGCAGGAGCGGGGCCAGTTCCAGGGTGGCGACGGCAAGTGTCAGCCCCTCGATGTCGAGCGATCTCTTGGGCACGAGCACGATGTCCAGGGGCCCGGAGATACGATCTTGATGGAGCCTGAAAAACTCTCGCACCACCCGTTTGATGCGGTTGCGTACCGCCGCCCGCCCCATCTTCCTGCTGACGGCCAAGCCCAGGCGGATGAGGCCCGGGCCCTGGGGCCGCACGGAGACGAACAGAATGAAACTCTTGGTGGAGTATCTCCGCCCCTGTCCGAAACAGTGCGAAAACTCGGGGCTCTTGCGAAGGCGGCGTTCCCTCGGCCAGCTTAGGCGGCTAATCTCTGGCGCCCCTTCTGGCGGCGGCGGCGCAGGACCGCGCGGCCGTTCTTGCTGCGGGAACGGACGAGGAAGCCGTGCGTCTTCTTCCGTCTGGTCTTGCTCGGCTGGTAGGTTCTCTTGGACATATGGATACTCCTCGTGAGATGAATTGCGCTGTTTCAAAAGGTCGAACAAAGCCACATAGCCCTTGTCGGGAGCGCCGTCAAGGGTGTTTCCGGAGGCCCCGGGGGGGCGCTTCCGGTCATCTCGGTTCTCTGTTATCTTCCTGACCCATGGAGCCACCGCGCGTCAAGCACCTGGGCCTGGCCGGCATCGTCCGCGACGAGACCCCGTTCTTGCGCGAATGGGTGGATTTCCATCTCCTGGCAGGGATCGAGCGCTTCGTGCTCTATGACAACGGCTCGCGCGAACCCGTGGCCCGGACCCTCGCTCCCTATGTGGAGGCCGGGCTGGTGCAGGTCCTGGACTGGCCTGGGCCGCACCGCCAGATGGAGGCCTACCGCCACTGCCTGGCTGAATACGGCGGCGGATTCCGCTGGCTGGCCTTCCTGGACGCCGACGAGTTCCTCTTCGCCACCAGCGGCGACCTGCGGGCCCTGCTCACGGAATTCGAGGACTGCGGCGGCCTGGCCGCCAACTGGGTGCTCTTCGGCTCCTCCGGCCATCAGTCCCGGCCCGCCGGGTTCCAGATCGAGAACTACCTGCTGCGCCTGCCCCTGCGGGGCATGGTCAACCAGCACGTGAAGTGCCTGGTCCGGCCGGAGCGCGTGCTCGGCCCGGCCAGTGTGCACCACTTCGCCTACCGCGAGGGATTCGGCTGCGTCAGCGAGCGCCGCTGGCCCGTGCCCGGTCCCTACGCGCCCCACAGCGTGGAGCGGGTCCGGGTGCACCACTACTATTACCGCTCCCGGGAGGACTTCGAGGCCAAGATCGCCCGGGGCATGGCCCATCCGGTGGTCGGCCGCGACGGCTACCGCCCGGAGGAGTTCGCCACCCAGGAGGCCGCGGCCATGGAAGAGGACCGCGCGGCCCTGCGCTTCCTGCCCCGGCTGCGCTTCCTGACCCGGCAGCCGGACGCCCGGGCGGCCCTGGAACTGGCCGAGCGCTGGAGCACGTTGCCGGCCCACGAGGCCCTGGGTCTGTCCATGGGCCAGGCGGCCAAGGGCGACGCGGCCGGGGCCGAGGAAACCCTGCGTCTGGCCCTGTTCCATGACCCCGGCAACGCGGGCCTGCGCCTGGGGCTGGCCGCGCTGCTCCGGGGCCTCGGCCGCTTCGAGACGGCCCTGGAGGTGGCGCAGGCCGCCCTGCGCCTGCAATCCACGCCCGAGGGCTGGCTGGAGCTGGCCCGCATCGAGGAGGCCCGGGGCGAGGCCGAGACCGGGGCCCGGGTCCGGGAGTTTCTGCGCGGCAGCCTGAAGCGGGAAGGGCAGTTGACCCCGGAATGGACGCTCCGGCTGGCCGGGAACCAAGGAGGAGGGAAATGAAAGATCCCCTGTCGACGTACTGGGCCAAACGCCTGGATCAGACCGCCGAGGCCCTGGATGACAACGGCTTCGACGTGTTCCGGGCGGACGACGAGGAGGCCGTGCGCCGGGTGGCCCTGTCCGAGATCCTGCCCGCGCTGGAGCCCCGGGTCATCGGACTGGGCGGTTCCCTGAGCGTGATCCAGTGCGGCCTGTACCAGGCCCTCAAGGAGTTCCCGGGCCTGGAGCTTCTGGACACCTACGACAAGGCCCTGCCCGAGTCGGAGAAGCTGGAGATGCGCCGCCAGGCCCTGCTCTCCGACCTGTTCGTCTGTGGCGTCAACGCCCTCACCGAGGCCGGCCAGCTGGTCAATCTGGACATGATCGGCAACCGCGTGGGGGCCCTGGCCTTCGGCCCCAAAAACGTGCTCGTGCTGGCCGGCCGCAACAAGATCGTGCCGGACCTGGCCGCGGCCATGCGCCGGGTCAAGGACCTGGCCGCGCCGCTCAACACCATGCGCCTGAACAAGAAGACGCCCTGCGTCAAGGCCGCGCGCTGCCTGGACTGCAAGAGCCCGGACCGCATCTGCAACGTCTGGACGATCACCGAGAAGTCCTTCCCCAAGGGCCGCATCAAGGTCATCCTGGTGGACCGGGACCTGGGACTCTAGGATGAAGGATTACCGCGGGGTGGGCCGCGGCTACCGCGAGGCCCTGGCCCCGGACCAGGGGGAGGTCTCCTTCCAGGTGGTCCTGGAGGAGTCCGATCTCTGGATCGTGGCCCGGCGGAACCTCTCCCGGGAGATCGCGGAATACCTGCGCGGACTGCGCGCCGAGCTCAAGAGCCACATCCTGCTGCACCCCGACTTTCTCGCCAGCCTGGCGCCCCTGGACGAGCCCGCGGCCGCCCCGGAGGTGGCCCGGCGCATGTACGCCGCGTCCAGGGCCTGCAACGTGGGGCCCATGGCCGCGGTGGCCGGGACCATCGCCCAGATGGTCTGCGAGCGCTTCGTGGACGCAAGCCCGGACCTCATCGTGGAGAACGGCGGGGACATCTTTCTCTGCTCCACCCGGGACCGGGTGGTGGGGCTTTTGGCCGAGCCCAAGTCCGGGGCCCGGCTGGGCCTGCGCATCCCGGCCAGGGAATTCCCCACGAGCCTGTGCTCCTCCTCGGGCCGCATCGGCCATTCCCTGAGCCTGGGCCGCGGCGACCTGGTCACGGTGCGGGCCGATTCCGGGGCCCTGGCCGATGCCGCGGCCACGGCCCTGTGCAACCTGCTCAAGAGCGCGCGGGACCTCTCCCGGGTCCTGGAGCGGGCCCAGGAGCTGGCCGAAGTGGGCGTGCTCGGGGTCTTCGCCCAGATGGGCGGGCAGGTGGGGGCCTGGGGACAGGTGGAACTGGTGGGCCTGTAGGAGGCCGTTGAAAAATCCACGAGGGCTGCGTTGCTTCAGAAAAACGCACATCCTCGCGTAGCGGGGATACGCGTCGGACGTGCGTTTTTTTCGCGCCTTGCCCGCGCGTTTTTTGAACGGCCTGCGAAAAGGACTTCCGCGGCGGTCCGCTAGTCCTTCTTCATGATGTTTTCCAGGAAATCCGGCGAGGTGATGCGGATGGTCCGGTTGGTCAGGTCGTGGTCCGGCGCGCCGATGTTCAGGTGTCCCTGCTCGGCCAACTGGGCCAGGTAGCTCTCCACGGCCGCGGGCGAGATCACGAACATGTCGGCCAGGGTGCGGATGGCCGAGTCGTAGGCCAGCTCCATGTGCCCGTTGATCACGAACAGGTGCAGCGCCCGGCAGATGCCCAGGGGCACGTTGGGCACCTTGAGGGCCTTCTTGGTGGTGACCTTGAGCCGGCTGACCAGGACCTGGAGGATCGAGGAGATGACCTGGGGGGCCTTGGAGAAGTACTCCTCCAGGTCGTCGCGGGTGATGATGACGAGCTTGGAGTCCTCCAGGGTCATGGCCGTGGCCGTGCGGGTCTGGTCCTCCAGGAACAGGGCCATCTCGCCGAAGATGGACGGCGGCTTGAGCACGGCGAAGACCTTCTTGCGGCCGTCCACCGTGCCGGAGATCTCCACCTCGCCTTCCATGAGGATGTAGGCCTGGTCGCCCCGGCTGCCCTCCACGAAGACGATGTTGTGCTTGAGGAACGTCTTGACCAAAAACCCCTTGGAAACCTTGTGCATCAGGGGCGGGTTGGCCATGGCTACCTCGTCACCGCCCCTTCGCTGGCGAAGAAGGGGTGGCGGCCGTTCTTGGATTTGTCCTTGGACTCGGTGAGGAGCATGCGGTAGCCGAAGGAGACGAACACCGGGCCCTGCTTGAAGGCCTCGGCGTCCATGAGGAAGTCGTAGTGGAACACGGCGTTTTCCTGGAACGGGCCGGGCAGGAAGGGCTGCTCGCTCTCCATGAGCACCTCGCCGTACTCGTCGGAGAGATAGGCCGTGAGCCGGAATTCGTCGATCCAGCGGGCCCAGTCCGGCACCCGGTCCATGACCGGCACGGCGCGGCCCTTGATCCCGAACTTCCCGTCGATCTCCACGGCCTGGTACTCGAAGCGCAGGAAGGTCATCTTCAGGGTCTGGGTCTTTTGCATGGCCCAGGGCTGGCGCTCCAGGTGCACCACGCTGCGGTGGGCGCAGGCCGAGAGCAGCGCGGCCAGGGCGAGGATGAGGAGAAGAGGGGGGATGGTGGTTCTGCGCATGGTTCGGCGAAACCGTCCGTTCTCAAAACGTTACCACAAGCGTGCGCCGATGCAAACCCTTTGGCGAACTCGGCGGCTCAACCGCGGGCGGCCAGGGGCGGCGGGACCTGCGGCTGCTCCGGGCCCGGTCTCTCCGGCCGTCGCTGGAGCCGCGCATACAGGTGAGGTGGGAGCGCGCCCCGTGGGGATATTCCGGATCATCGCCCACCTCCGTGGGCCGCGGTGAGGCCGCGGGCCAGGGCCGCGATCTCCTCCAGGAGTCCGTCCCGGGCCGCGGCGTCCCCGGGGTGATAGATGCCGCAGGCCCGCACCAGATGGCTTTGGGTGAAGCCCATCCAGTTGTAGAAGTACTGGTAGCGCGGGAAGATGTCCGCAAAGAGGTCCTCGCGTGGGTGGCCCTGGGCCAGGAGCATGACCAGGGTCTTGCCCGGGGTCAGGCGGGAGCGCTTGTCCTTGTTGCGGGCGTAGTCCGGAGTGAGAAAGGAGAAGGTCCGGTCGATGAAGGTCTTGAGCTGGGCCGTGACCTCCCCGAAATAGACCGGCGTGGCCAGGACGAGCACGTCGCAGGCCGCCACCGCGGCCAGCACGGGCGTGAGCCCGTCGTCCAGCACGCAGGTCTCGGTCTTTCCCTTACAAGAGAAGCAGGCCTGGCAGCCCTGGGCGTCCAGCCCGTTGAGGTACACGCTCTCCACGTTGGCTCCGGCTGCGGCGGCCGCGTCGCAAAAGGCCCGGGCCATGTCCGCGCTGTTGCCCTTCTTTCGGGGGCTGCCCAGGAGGCAAAGCACGTTCATGCGCCACCTCCCAGCTTTTCCCGCACCGCGTCCACCTTGGCGGCCATGCGCCGGTCCTGCCCGCGCCGCCAGTCGGCCTTGACCGTGAGATAGACCCGCTCGGAATCCTTCTGGAGTTCCCGCATGCAGGCCGAGACCGCGGCCCAGACCGGCTCCCAGTCGCCCTCGATGCAGGTGCCCATGGGGTTCAGCTCAAAGGGCAGGCCCGAGGCCTGGAGCACGCGCAGCACCCGGGCCACATAGGGCGAGAGGCTCGCCCCGGACGTGGCCACGGGGAAGATCGAGAGTTCCACGATGACGCTCATGACGGGCCTCCATCAGGATTCGCCGTCCCAGGTTGACACTCCGGGAGGCTGGTTTTACAAGGTGCGCGGTCCGTTCGCCGGACCTGGAGGATGCATGGCCGAATACTATATGCCCGGACCCGAGGACACCCTCTGGCGCAAGTTCGTGCGCTGGCGCAGGCGCAACCAGCTGCCCCGGCCGCGCTTTCCCCGGGCCATCCAGATCCAGACCGACAGCCGCTGCAACGCCGACTGCGTGTTCTGCGGCTGGCACCACACCAAGGGGGCCCAGCCCCAGGGCCGCATGGACGAGGCCCTGTTCCGCAAGATCGTGGACGAGTGCGGGCAACACTGGATCGGCCGCATCAGCCCGTATCTCATGAACGAGCCGCTGCTGGACCCGAATATGCCCGACAAGATCGCCTACATCAACAAGCGCCGCAAGTTCGTCACCAAGACGAAGATCAACAGCAACGGCGCGCTGTTGACCGAGGGCATGAGCGAGGGGCTCATCGACGCGGGCCTCAGGCACCTCTGGATCAGCGTGCAGGGCTATTCCGAGGAGACCTACAAGAAGAGCATGGGCCTGTCCCTGGCCAAGGTCCTGGGGAACATCGACAAGTTCCTGGAGATCCGCGGCCGCAAGAACAAGGACCTGCCCAAGCTGACCATCACCACGCTCAAGACCACCATCGTGGAGAACGAGCTGGACTACGCCAGGAAGTACTGGGCCGACCGGGGCGTGCGCTTCAAGATCCACCAGGTGGACAACCGCTCGGGCCAGGACATCGGGCACCTGGGCACGGCCCAGCCCAAGCTCCGGCGCAATTGCGACCTGTTCCTCAAACAGGCCTACGTGCTCTATAATGGGGATATGATCATCTGCTGCCATGACTGGAAGCGCACCGTGGTCCTGGGCAACCTGGGGCAGCAGTCCCTGTCCGAGATCTGGAACTCGCAGCACTTCCTGGATCTCATCCGGCAGTACCAGGCCGGGGACTTCCGCAACCTGAAGCTCTGCGCCTCCTGCACCGTGACCTGAGTCAGCGCGGCGGGGAAGCGAAGCGCGAGGCCAGCTCCAGGAACCTGGAGAGCATTTCGGGGCCGGGCACCTTGGGAAGGCGTCCGGCCTCGAGTTTTTTCTCCAGGAGCAGGGCCAGGGTCAGGGGCAGGGCGGCCGTGGGCCGGGCGCGGCCGCCGTCGAAGGCGGCCAGGGCCCCGGCCAGGTCCAGGGAGTGGCGCACCTCGGCCAGACGCACGCCCGGGGTGAACGGCCGGGCGCAGAGGGCCGGGTCCGAGGTCACGGAGTACTGGCGGCAGATCACCGGCCGCACCGGATGCACGGAGCAGGAGCCCTGCTCCAGGAAGGGACAGGGCACGCCCACGGCCCAGTAGTCGCGCTGGAGCGCGGCCAGGACTCCGGGCTTGTGGATGCCGCGCTCGAAGGACTCGATGAGCCGGGCGAGCAGGCCGGCCTCTTCCAGGCCGGCCACGGCCTGGCGGAAGCGGCCCTCCACGGCCCGGCGGCGGGGTCCGGGCAGGTCGCGCACGAACCGGGCCAGGGCCAGGGCCTCTTCCCGGCTCACGGGCACGAGCTGGTTGCAGCAGACCCCGCAGCCCGGGCCGCAGGTCACCGGCGAACCGGCCGCGGCCAGGGCCTCGGTCGTGCGGCCGAACAGGGCGTCGGCCGCCGCCCGGATGGCCGGCAAAAGCTCCAGGATGGTCACCGGGCCCGGGGGCACGTCCAGGTCCAGGCGCAGGGCAGGGGCCCCGGCGAAACCGAGAACAAAGACCTGGCGCTTTCCCGGGGCGGAATCCGAACCGTGGGCCATGAGACCTCCCGCACCCCCTCTAGCCCAAAGTCGCACGATGGAAAAGCCCGGTTTTGCAGTCGGGAATGGGTTTTGTCCTGTCGGACCGGCGGGTTGACCCGGTTTTGCCCCAAACGAGAAAGGCACTGTGGAAGTGCATTTTTTTTAATTTCCCCTGTTGATTTTTCCAGGAATGCCGGGTATAACGATGGTGCTTTTTGCAACCATCCGATCTCTTTCATAAGTATCTGAAAATATGACGGAAATAACACGAATCCAAAATTCGTGTTACGCTGCCTGCAAGGGGGGTGCGCGAGGGCGCTCTCGCAAACCTGTGCGCCTCTTGGGGAGTTTTAATGAATTGAGCGTCTTCAATCATTCTTACGGAGGTGTTTTATGAAATTTTTCGTAGGTCATGGCAGGGACGGGGCCGAGGAACGGCTGCAGAAGCGCGGCGTCTCGCGCCGCGATTTCATGAAATTCTGCGGCACGGTTGCCGCAGTCATGGGCATGGGCCCGGCGTTCGCTCCGCAGGTCGCCGAAGCCCTGACGGCCAAACGTCGTCCGTCCGTGGTCTGGCTGCACAACGCTGAGTGCACGGGCTGCTCCGAGTCCATCCTGCGCACGGTTCAGCCGTACATCGACGAGCTGATCCTGGACGTGATTTCCCTGGACTACCAGGAGACGGTCATGGCCGCCGCTGGTGAGAAGGCTGAGGAAGCCCTGCACGCCGCCATCTCCGCTCCCGAAGGGTTCGTCTGCGTCATCGAAGGCGCGCTGCCCACGAAGAACGGCGGCGAGCACGGCAAGGTCGCCGGCCGCCCGATGCTGGAGATCAACAAGGAAGTGGCCGCCAAGGCCAAGGCCGTCATCGCTTACGGCACCTGCGCCACCTTCGGCGGCGTCCAGGCTGCGGCCCCGAACCCCACCGACGCCAAGGGCGTGAACGACGCGCTCAAGGCCCAGGGTGTGAAGGCCATCAATATCTCCGGCTGCCCGCCGAACCCCTACAACCTGGTCGGCGCCATCGTGGCTTACCTCCAGGGCAAGAAGATCGAGCTGGACGACTACAATCGTCCGACCATGTTCTTCGGCGACTCCATCCACGACAAGTGCCCGCGCCTCAAGTACTTCGAGAACGACCAGTTCGCGAAGAGCTTCGGCGACGAGACGGCCAAGAAGGGCTACTGCCTGTACAAGCTCGGCTGCAAGGGCCCCTACACCTACAACAACTGCCCCACGGTCAAGTTCAACCAGACCATTTGGCCTGTTGAAGCCGGTCACCCCTGCATCGGCTGCTCCGAGCCCAATTTCTGGGATGAGATGAGCCCCTTCTACGTCGAGAAGTAAGCGGGCCCCGACTGACAACTGAGTAGATTCCTTAAGGAGGAGACAATATGTCCGGTTGCAAAGCCAAAGCCGCCCCGGTCATGGCGACGCCCAAGAGCAATTACACCGGGCCCGTCGTGGTCGACCCGGTAACCCGTATCGAAGGTCACCTGCGCATCGAAGTGCAGGTGGAGAACGGCGTGGTCAAGGACGTGCGCAGCAGCTCCCAGCTGTTCCGCGGTCTGGAGATCATCCTGAAGGGCCGCGATCCCCGCGACGCCCAGCACTTCACCCAGCGTTCCTGCGGCGTCTGCACCTACGTGCACGCCCTGGCCTCCACCCGCTGCGTGGACAACGCCGTGAAGGTGAAGATTCCGGATAACGCGCGCCTCATGCGCAACCTGGTCATGGCCGCGCAGTACATGCACGACCACATCGTGCATTTCTACCACCTGCACGCCCTGGACTGGGTCAACGTGGCCAACGCCCTGCAGGCCGACCCGGTCAAGGCCGCCAAGATCGCCAACAGCATCTCGCCCCGTCCGACCACGGCCGAGGGCCTGAAAGCGGTTCAGGACAAGGTCGGCGCCCTGGTGAAGAGCGGCCAGCTCGGCATCTTCACCAACGCCTACTTCCTGGGCGGACACGCGGCCTACTACCTGCCCGCCGAGGTTGACCTGATCGCCACGGCCCACTACCTCGAGGCTCTGCACCTCCAGGTCAAGGCCGCCCGCGCCATGGCCGTCTACGGCGCCAAGAACCCCCACACCCAGTTCACCGTGGTGGGCGGCGTCACGAACTACGAAGGCCTCAAGCCCGAGCGCTTCGCCGAGTTCGCGGCCCTGTACAAGGAAGTGAAGGCCTTCATCGAGCAGGTCTACATCCCCGACCTGATCGCCGTGGCCGGCTACTACAAGGACTGGGCCGGTATCGGCGCCGGTTGCAAGAACTACCTGTCTTGCGGCGAGTTCCCGGATGTCGAGGACAACCTCGAGAGCCGCTGGATGCCCCCGGGCGTCATCACCGCCGCCGACCTGGCCAAGATCGAGAAGATGGATGGCGCCAAGATCACTGAGGCCATCAAGCACAGCTGGTACAAGGGCAACCAGACCCTGCATCCGTCCAAGGGCATCACCGAGCCCCAGTACACCAGCCTCGGCGACAAGGAGCGTTACTCCTGGATGAAGGCCCCCCGTTACGACGGCAAGGCCATGGAAGTCGGTCCCCTGGCCCAGGTCCTCGTGGCCTACGGCAAGGGCGTTCCGGAGTTCAAGGCCGGTGTGGACCTGGTCCTCTCCAAGCTCGGCGTCGGCGCCGGCGCCCTGTTCTCCACCCTGGGCCGCACCGCCGCCCGCGGCGTGGAGTGCTTCGCCATCGCCCAGAAGGCCCAGGTCATCCTGGACCAGCTCATGGGCAACGTGAAGAAGGGTGACACCACCCTGTACACCGAGTGGAAGATGCCCAAGGAGGCCGAAGGCGTCGGCTTCGTGGGCGCTCCCCGCGGCCACCTGTCCCACTGGATCAAGATCCGCAAGGGCAAGATCGAGAACTTCCAGCTCGTCGTGCCCTCCACCTGGAACCTCGGCCCGCGCGACGACAAGGACGTCATGGGTCCGGTGGAACAGGCCCTCATGGGCACTCCCATCGCCGATCCCAAGCGTCCGGTGGAAATCCTCCGCACGGTCCACGCGTTCGACCCCTGCATCGCCTGTGGCGTGCACGTGATCGACGCCAAGACCGGCGAAGTCACCAAGTTCCGCGTGATGTAAGGTCCAGAAGCAACCCGTAACCAAGGCGGGAACCCGGATTCCTCCGGGTTCCCGCCCCTTTTTCAGAAGGCTCCGATGTCCGACACCCCCAAACGCATCCTCGTTCTCGGCGTAGGCAACATCCTCTTCACCGACGAAGGCATCGGCGTGCGCGTGGTGGAGCACCTCCAGAACAGCTTCGACTTTTCCGGCAACGTCACGCTCATGGACGGCGGCACCCTGGGCACCCGGCTCATGGGCCCGATCCTGGAATGCGACATGCTCATCGTGGTGGACGCCGTGCTCGGTGACGGCGCCCCGGGCACGGTCTATCGCCTGACCGGCGACGACCTGCGCAAGTCCCTGGCCTTCAAGGACTCCATGCACCAGACCGACCTGGTGGACACGCTCATCTACTGCGGCATCGTGGGCAACCGGCCCGACGCCGTGGTGGTGGGCATCGAGCCGGTGGACTACAAGACCATGGCCGTGGAGGTTTCCGGGGAACTTGCCAAACGCATCCCGGAAATGGCAGAATCCGTGCTCAAGGAAATCGAACAGGCCGGGGGCAGCTTCACGCCCCGGGCCGCGGCCTAGGAGGCTCCCATGTGTCTGGCGGTGCCGGCTGAAATCATCGAGATCAAGGACGGCGTGGCCACCTGCCGGGTGGGCGAGGGCCAGACCCTGGTCCAGGCCTCCCTCATGCTTCTGGAGAACGAGCCCCAGCTGGGCGACTTCCTCATCATCCACGCCGGGTTCGCCCTGCGCGTCCTGGACCGCCAGGAGGCCGAGGAGAACCTGAAGCTGTTGCGCGACGTGATCCAGGCCTCCAGGGCGGCGGGCGTGGAACAGGACATGCTCTAGCGGACTCTTTTCCCTTCCTGCCTTTTCTCTATGCCCCTGGCCGTGACGCGCGGCCGTCATCCTCCATCCCCCAAACGAACTGGCCGTGGCGCGGGGTTGGGCGGGCAAGCGCGTAGCGCGCCGGACCCGCACAAGACCGCGCCACCGTTGCCGGGTCCAGGGACCGCTGGCCCCTGGCCGCCGGAGGCCCGCTTTTCCCCATCCCTCTGACTCTTGTGCCTTGTCATGGGCTGCGTTAGATTCTCCGCGACCACGAGCACGAGGAGGAGCGACATGGCTGACGAGACCTGCGGCTGCGGCGAGTCCTACATGGACGGCATGCCCCTGCCGGACATCACTTTTTCCACCTTCGTCCTGTCCCTGGCCTCCCAGGGGCTCATGCACCTGGGCGAGGAGCCGGACCCCGAGACCGGGCAGGTGCAGTTCCGGCCGCACCTGGCCAAGCAGACCATCGACGTGCTGGCCATGCTCCAGGCCAAGACCGAGAAGGGCCTGGATCCGGACGAGAAGAAGCTCCTCTGCGGCCTGCTCTACAACCTGCGCATGCAGTACGTGAACAAGGTGAAGTAGCATGGCCCGGAAGATTCGCGTGGGTCTGGTGGGCGTCACCGGCTACACCGGCATGGAACTGGCGCGCATCCTGGTGAACCACCCTGGCATGGAACTGGTGCGGGCCACCTCGCGCTCCGAGGCGGGGCAGCAGCTCCAGGTCCTCTATCCCTTCCTGCGGGGCACGGCCCTGGGCGGGCTCACGCTCACCGAGCCGGACCCCGCGGACCTGGCCGCGGCCTGCGAACTCTGCTTCCTGGCCGTGCCGCACAAGGCGGCCATGGAGACGGCCGACGCCCTGCTGGCCGCCGGGCTCAAGGTGGTGGACCTCTCGGCCGACTTCCGGCTGCGCGACAAGACCGTGTACGAGGCCTGGTACCAGACCCCGCACACCCGGACCGCGCTGCTGGACGAGGCCGTGTACGGGCTCATCGAGCTCTATGCCCAGGACGTGCGCCGGGCCCGGCTGGTGGCCAATCCCGGCTGCTACCCCACGGCCTCCATCCTGGGCCTGGCCCCGGCCCTGGCCGCGGGCCTGGTGGAGACCTCGGGCATCGTCATCGACGCCAAGTCCGGGGCCTCGGGCGCGGGCCGCAAGCCGTCCGTGTCCACGCTGTTCTGCGAGATCCAGGACACCTTCCGGGCCTACGGCCTGCCGACCCACCGGCACACCCCGGAGATCGAGCAGGAGGCCTCGGTGCTGGCCAAGACCGGGATCACCGTGTCCTTCAACACGCACATCCTGCCCATCGACCGGGGCATCCTGGCGACCATCTACACCCAGCTCAAGCCCGGGGTCGCGCCCGAGGCCGTGCGCGCGGCCTACGAGGACTTCTGCAAGGACAAGCCCTGGGTGCGGCTGTTCCCGGCCGGGACCCTGCCCGAGACCCGCTGGGTGCGCGGCACCATGTACTGCGACCTGGGCCTGGTGGTGGATCCGCGCACGGACCGGCTGATCATCCTCTCGGCCATCGACAACCTCTGCCGGGGGGCCTCGGGCCAGGCTGTGGCCAACGCCAACCTCATGCTCGGCCTGCCCGTGGACACGGGCCTGGACCTGGCGCCCATGATGCCGTGAACCAGACCATGACCCGGACGCTTCGTCTCGCCGCGCTCCTGACCCTTTTCGCGGTCCTGTGCCTGGCCGCCACTGCCCAGGCCCAGGGCCGGTTCTGCCTGTCCGACGGCCAGCCCGTGTTCTACCAGGACCTGGGCGCGGGCGAAAACGCCATCGTCTTCATCCACGGCTGGTCCTGCGACCACACCATCTGGGATCAGCAGACAGCGGACCTGTCCCGCACCTGGCGGACCCTGGCCCTGGACATGCCGGGCCACGGCCGCAGCAGCGCCATGGAGCGCGAGTATGACCTGGACATGCTGGCCCGGGCCGTGGACGCGGTGGTGCGGCACAGCGGGGCGCGGCGCGTGGTCCTGGCGGGCCACAGCATGGGCCTCATGGTGGCCTACCGTTACGGCCTGGAGCATCCTGAAAAGGTGGCGGGTCTGGTCAACGTGGACGGGGCCTTCATCCGCATGCCCGAGGACCGCGAGCCTGTGGCCGGGTTCCTGGCCATACTGGACGATCCGGCCAAGACCCGCGACTGGCGGGCGTTCTGCGCGCATTTCCTGCAGGGCATGTACGCGCCGGGCACCCCGGAGGCGCTCAAGGAGCGGGTGCTCTGGATGATCTGGGGCACCAGCCCGCAGGTCTCCCAGAGCGCGCTGCGCCATTTCCTGCTGGAAGGGGAACTCTCGACGCCCCTGGCCGCCCCCTCCCTGGCCGTCATCGCGACCATGTCCGAAGCCAGGCCGGACACCGAGGCCTACCTGCGCCGCTTCTTCCCCGCGCTCACCTACGTCCGCTGGGACGGGGTGGGGCACTTCCTCATGCTCGACCGTCCCGGGGAGTTCACCCGGGCCGTCGCCGGTTTCTGCCGCTCCGTGAACCTCTCCGGCTCCTAGAACCGCTCAAAGTCCGCGGTGTCCTCGGGCCCCCCCCGGACCCGGCCTTGGGGGCCTGGCCGCCTTCACGCTCGGGGCGCGGGCTTGGGCGCTTGCATTCCCTCCACGCGGAAGAAGTGCACTGTGGCCAGAAAAAGCGAACGCCCGGCAAAGGCGGGCTTTTTCAGGGCAAGGAGTTCGCACTGGCGGTTTTGGGCAGGAACGCGAGGAAATGCTTAGCGTAATTCGAGGGACCTCTTGATCCGCATCATGATCGGGGCGTCAACGCTCTGGTATTTCTGGGGATAGACGAACAGGAGTTGGACCTGCCGGTCCTCATTGCTGAGGACGTTCGTGTCGAGGATGAAAATCCCGCGCTTTTCCTTCTGCACCCCGCGCGCGACCACGAAGTGATTGTCCCCCACGGTCTCCTTGAACATCTCGAACTCGTCCAGGTGGACGCCGTGAGCCCGCGCCCTCTCGACCACCTTGTCCCAGCCCTGACCCTCCAGAACCGGGATGCATTCCTCTAGCATGGTCTGGGAGGTGCACTGGGCCGGGTTGTCGAAGAGCAGGACCCCGAGACGCAGGGAGAGCTCCGGGCTCTCCTTGCAGCAGGCCGCTGAAAACAGCTTCTTGCCCGTTCCCTTGTAGTCGCGGGGAAAGGAGAGGTCTTCCCGTTCCGGCGGATGATGAACCAGTTCTCCGGCAGTTCCAGGGACACGGTGCCGTCGGCAAAGACGAACCGCCTGGACGGGGGCTCCGTCCAGGCGGTCGAGGATAAGGCCAGAATCAGGAAGGCGGTCAGCAGGGCGCGCAGGCGCATCCCTGTTTTCTCCCGCTAGCACACGTCCTGGAAGGTCACGCGATCCGTGTACTCGGCCTGCTTGCCCTTGTTCCAGCGGGACACCGGCCGGTAGTAGCCTACGATGCGGGTGTAGATCTCGGTCTCCGCGCCGCAGTCCGGGCAGGCCTCCTGCTCGCCGCGCAGGTAGCCGTGCTCCTTGCAGATGGAGAAGGTCGGCGTGATCGAGAGGTAGGGGATCTTGGTCATGCCGAAGGCCTTGACGATGAAGTTCTTGAGGGCCTGGATGTCGGTGACGGCCTCGCCCAGGAAGGTGTGGAAGACCGTGCCGCCGGTGTACAGCGGCTGGAGCTGGTTCTGGTGCTCCAGGGCCAGGATCACGTCGTCGCACAGGCTCACGGGCAGGGCCGTGGAATTGGTGTAGTAGGGCGTGCCGTCGCCGCCCTGGGCCACGATCTCGGAGTAGAGGCTCTTGTCGATCTTGGCCAGGCGGTAGCTGGTGCCCTCGGCGGGCGTGGCTTCCAGGTTGTAGAGGTTGCCGGTCTCCTCCTGGAAGCGGGCGGTGACCTCGCGCAGGTGGTTGAGCGTCCGGCGCATGAACCGGATGCCGGTCTCGGTCTCGATGCCCTTGCCCAGGAGGTTCAGGCAGGCCTCGTGGCCGCCCAGAAGCCCGATGGTGGAGAAGTGCCCCTTGTACCCGTTCTTGAGGTAGCGCCGGGACCAGGGGAACATGCCGTTCTCCAGGTTGTTGGTGATGAGCTTGCGCTTGAACTCGAGCGAGTTCTTGGCCAGCTCGGCGTACTCCGTGAGCAGGTCCAGGAAGTCCTCCTCGCTCTGGGAGAGGTAGGCCAGCTTGGGCAGGTTCAGGGTGACCACGCCGATGGAGCCGGTGAGGTCGCCCGCGCCGAACAGGCCGCCGGTCTTCTTGCGCAGCTCGCGCAGGTCCATCTGGAGCCGGCAGCACATGGAGCGCACGTCCTCGGGCGAGAGGTCGGAGTTGATGAAGTTCTGGAAGTAGGGGACCCCGTACTTGGCCGTGAGCTTGAGCAGGAGCTCGCCGATCTCGGAATCCCAGGGGAAGTCCTTGGTCACGTTGTAGGTCGGGATGGGGAAGGAGAAGATGCGGCTGTTGTAGTCGCCCTCGAACATGACCTCCAGGAAGGCCTTGTTGATCATCTCCATTTCGGCGGTGTACTCGCCGTAGGTGGAGTCCATGAGCTTGCCGCCGATGATCACGGCCTCCTTGGCGATGTGGCTGGGCGGCACCAGGTCGAAGGAGAGGTTGGTGAACGGGCTCTGGCCGCCCCAGCGCGAGGTGGTGTTCAGGTTGAACACGAACTTCTGCATGGCCTGGCGCACTTCGTCGTAGGTGAGCTGGTCGTAGCGCACGAACGGGGCCAGGTAGGTGTCCACGTTGTTGAAGGCCTGGGCCCCGGCCCACTCGTTCTGGAGCGTGCCCAGGAAGTTGACCATCTGGCCGAGCACGGAGTCGAAGTGCCGGGCCGGACCGGCCGAGGAGCGGCCCTCCAGGTTGAAGCCCTCCAGGAGCAGGTCGCGCAGGCTCCAGCCCGCGCAGTACCCGGCCAGGCCGAAGGACAGGTCGTGGATGTGGAAGTAGCCGTGCTCGTGGGCCAGGCGCACTTCCTCGGGATACTTCTCCAGGGCGTAGCGGGCCTGGACCGTGCCCGAAAGGTGCAGCATGAGCCCCTGGAAGGAGTGGGTCATGTTGGCGTTCTCGGACACGCGCCAGTCGGCCTTGCCCAGGTAGTCGTCGATGATCTCCTTGATGTCCAGGTAGGCTTCGCGCTGGTTGCGCAGTTGGCGGCGCTTCTCGCGGTAGAGCACGTAGCGGCGGGCCACGGTGTAGAGCCGGGACTCCATGAGCACCTGCTCGACCATGTCCTGGACGAACTCCTGCTCCGGGATCTCGATGCCGTCGAGCTTGCCCTCGACTTTCTTGGCCAGGCGCTTGGCGAGCAGGGGGTCCTTGATCCCGCTGGCCTGCAGGGCCTTGAAGATGGCCTGGGCGATCCTATCCGTTGACCACGTTTCCAACCGGCCGTCGCGCTTCATGATCTGCGAGGGCATACGATCTCCTGGGGGGTCTGTAGGGTTGCAGCGTGAGGGAAAAACCAGAGGGGAGATACCCCCGAGCGGTCTCGAAATCGTCCGCGTCGAGCCCGGGAACCCGGGTGCAGCGGAAGGTGAAGGCCTTGGGCCGGGCCTGGGCCAGGGCGAAGACGGCTTCCAGGTTGGTCCTGGCCTCGGCGGCCGTGATCGCGCCGCCGGTGAGGGCCGGATACTTGTGGAAGGGGCCCTTCACGTCCACGGCGCAGAGGTCGGCCAGGCCCGCGTCCAGGACCTCGGCCAGGACCTCGGGCCGCATGCCGTTGCTGTCGAGCTTCACGGGCAGGTCCAGGCGCTTGATCTCGAAGAGCAGCTCGCCCAGGCCCTGGGCGCAGGTGGCCTCGCCGCCGGTGACCGTGACCCCGTCCAGCCAGCGCCGCCGCTCGGCCAGGAAGAGCAGGAAGTTGGAGCGGGAAAGCCGGGGCTGGCTGTCCATGTTCCAGGCCAGCTCGAAGTTGTGGCAGGTGGGGCAGCGCAGGTTGCAGCCGCCCAGGAAGACCACGCAGCAGGACCGGCCGGGCCAGTCGCAGAGCGAGAGGCGCTGCAGGCCGCGGAGGTGGTTCCAGACTGGGGCGTGTTCTTCCATGGTGCCTGAAACGGCGCAAACGCGCCGGGTTGGGGGACCGGATACGGGGAGGCGGCGCCGGAGGGAGTGGATGGCCCGCTTCCCGAACCCCTGGAGAGCGGATTTGCCGGTCCCGCAAGGGCCTGAAAAGAAGCACAGCGAACGTGGAATCAGGTGTAGGACAGATACGGTTTTTTGTACAGGGGGGCGGGCGCAATTTCTCGTGTGCTTTGGCGGCCTTGTGCTGTTATGGTCGATGACTGGCGATGAGGGGAAATTCGTGAAAGTTTTCCACAGACACGGAAATCCATATTCGCCGGGAATCAAGGCATTTTTCTAGACATAGTTTAGAAAAAAATTTTTCCGCCGATCCGCTGTTGCATTTTCGACAAGAAGGGGAGGGAAGGCAGGAAATTCAGGCGATTGTGACGTTGTATAAAGAAATCATAACATGAAAGGCCCGGCATCGCAAACCAGAAGACGCTTCCACACCCTGCGTGAATCCGGGATCATGGTCCTCGGGAAGCCTTGGAAGCCTTCCGCTCTTGGCAAACAGCCTGCAATCATTGTACAGAACAATTCGCTGCGGGGGACATTCCCCGTCTCCCCGGCGAGCGTCCCCTGAGAGGTCTGTTGCGTGGATATCGTCAAGATCGCCAAACCGTTTATCAGCGCCACCGTGAGCGTGCTCTCGATGATGGCCATGGTCCAGCCCAAGCCGGGCAAGCCCTACGTCAAGCGCGACTCCGTGGCCAAGGGCGACGTCTCGGCCGTGGTCGGGGTCACCGGGGCCTCCACCGGGGTCATCTCCCTGTCCTTTGAGAAATCCTGCGCCGTGGCCGTGGTCAAGAACATGCTCGGCGACGACGTCGGCGACATCATGAACGACGTGAAGGACGCCGTGGGCGAGATCACCAACATGGTCTCGGGCCAGGCCCGCAGCGGTCTGGCCGAGATGGGCCTGGTCTTCCAGGCGGGCACGCCCACCGTGATCATGGGCGACAACCACAGCATCTCCCATCTCTCCAAGGGGCCGATCATGGCCATTCCCTTTGAGACCGAGCACGGCGGCTTCACCCTGGAGTTCAGCTTCGACAGCTGAGGCGGCCATGCGGTTCGTGGAATACGTGCGTGAGCAGGGATACCGCCGTTTTTACGGGAGCGTGGACCAGTCGGTCTATCAATCCTTCGGTTGTGCCCAGCCGGGCAAGGCCGTCTGGCACGTGAAGGACGGCAGCTTCCAGTGCACCGGCTGCCGCGAACAGTGCGAAACGGACAGCCCGGAAGGATTCCAGACATCCTTGTTCTAGTCCAGGGAGGAGCCATGCGTTCGATCCTCGCCGTCCTTCTCGCCCTCTGCCTGGCCGCCCCGGCGGCGGCTGAACAGGCCGGCCCCGACGACATGAACCGCTGCCTCTGCGTGGCGGCCCTGTCGCGCCTGCTCTGCAAGAAACAGAACGAGATGGCCTTCGTGCTCAAGTCCGGCGAGGCGCTGTACACCTACAACGTGCACTACGCCGCGGGCGAGGCCCGGTTCACCTGCGCGGTGACCGAGAGCGCCATCTACGTGCGCGGGGACACCTCGCCCAAGATCCTGCGCACCATCCCCTACACCTTCGATCCCTCGAACATGTGCGGGACCTTCAGCCTGCGCCTGCCGGAGTGCGCCATCGGGGGGGAGGTCAAGTGCTGCGGGGTGAAGACGGCCAAGCAGATCAAGCAGGACAAGGAAGACGCCTTCTGGAACCGGCCCGTCCCCGAAATCCTCCAGGACGAGCTGCGCACGGGCACCTTCGGCAAGCCCGAGGAGACCGGGGAGCCCGCGCCGGCTACACCTTCCGGGTCCACGCCAGCAAAGCCATGAGGCCCACCGCGGGCAGGAGCAGGAGCCAGCTGCCGGTGAGCGCTGCGTAGGTCCCCACCCCGGCCAGGGCCAGGGCGTAGGCCCAGGCCTCCAGGCCTTTGAGCAGGAACCGGCGCAGGGCCAGCGAGGGCACGGGCGTTTCCATGGGTTCCAAGGGGCCGCGGCAGGCGCCGTCGTCCCGGAACGGGCCGCCCCGGCCGGACTGGAGCTTGTGGCCGCAGCCCAGGCAGAGGAGTTCCCCGTCGTTGTTGGAGGCGCCGCAACGGTTGCAGACGATCATGGCCTGTTCTGACCCAGGCCGGGCAGGGCGTCAAGATTCCTGATTCATTGGCCCGGCATCTTGACTTTCTTCACGCTTTCCTGACACTGAAAGCGCTTTTTGAATTCCCGGGGAGCATACATGCCGGAAGCCGACGCTCATTCCGAGGCCCAAGCCCAGGCCTCGGCCCAACCGCAAGACCAGGCCCAGCGGATCGCGGCCTATGCGGACAAGCTCTCGCAGCTCAAGGCCCGCAGCGCCCTGCGCGAGGTCATGGAGCGCGAGCTGCTCCTGGAGTTCATCCGGGCCAACCGCGGGACCATCAACGAATACCCGCTCCTGGAGACCCAGCAGAACACCATCATCAACCTGCTCTGCCAGCGCAGCGGGGACCATCCGGCCTACGAGTACGTGCGCAAGCTCACCGGCTCGTTCATCGCCCTGCTGGCCCACTACTCCCGGGCCAAGGAGGGCACGGAGGCGGAACGGACCGAGCAGCTGCGCGTGCAGCTGGACAACGCCGAGGCCCTGCTCATCAAGTGCCTGCAGGGCGTGGTCTATGCCCTGGGGCTCATCACCGACAATTTCGAGGAGCTGGTCCTGCGCCATTTCGGCGCCCAGGGCCTGGACAAGTACAACGGCCTGATCCAGCAGATGGAGCTGGACCAGAACTTCTGGCGGGCCTTCATCGAGCGCTTCGTGGCCAGCCAGGTCAAGGCCGCCTACGAGGACATCCAGGCCAACGAGCGCTACTCCCTGACCCGCGAGGGCCAGCAGCTGTTCATCCGCTACGCCTTCGACGACATCCTGGCCCGGCTCAACCCCACCAGCGCCAAGATCGAGAAGACCCGCATCCAGGCGGCCTTCGAGCGCTCGGCCACGGACCCCGAGGGCCAGAAGACCCAGAAGGTCGTGCTTTCCTGCCTGAACAAGGGGCTCTCGTTCATGCCCGAGGGTGTGCTCTCCCGGGCCGACGTGGAGTTCATCGGCCGCATCGTCTGCATCGACGAGGCCACCCGCGAGCTGCGCGACCGCTACCTGGAGCACCTCTGGGCTTCGCGCAACCGCGCCGAGGAGGCCGGCGGCGAAGCCCCGGCCGAGGCCCCGGCCATGGACCCCAAGGCCCTGCAGTTCCTGGTGGACCAGGCCGTGGCCGAGGGCGTGGGCGCGGTCATCGCCGTGGGCGTGACCCGGGAGATTTTCGCCCAGGCCCTGAACGCCTTTGCCCCGGCCGCGACCGAGAGCATCAAGGCGCTCATGGGCGCGTTCGACTTCGACTCCCTGGAGCGCGTGCTCTTCTATCTCCTGGAAAACCAGTTCCTGCACCTGCTGCGCGACCTGGCCGCGCCCGAGGGCGGCAAGCTCCTGGTGCGCTCCCTGCGCCTGCGGCGCACCCCGCAGCAGGGCGTGGAGGAGCTCTTCGCCAAGGGCCTGACCAAGATCCGCAAGGCCAAGATCTGGTCCCAGGACCCGGCCCGGCCGGACATGCTCGTGTTCCGCCAGCGCACCGGACGGGAGCTGGCCGCGACCCTGACCCTGCTTCAGATGGAGGAGACGCTCAGCCTGGCGGTGCTGGCCCTGTGGGAGGCCGCGGGCTTGAAGATCGAGGCCGTGGCCCAGGTGGACCTGGAGATGGTCTCGCGGACCACCACGAACATGCGGGTGCGTCTGGCGGAGATTCTGGGGCGCTTCGGCATTCACCCGGGTCGCAAGGAACCGGCTGCCGAGCCTGCTGCGGAACCCGAGGCGGGCGGAGAAAATCCGGCGTAACAGGCCGTTCAAAAAACGCGCGGGCAAGGCGCTAAAAAAACGCACGGCCGACGCGTATCGCCAATACGCGAGGATGTGCGTTTTTTGCAGCAACGCGGCCAGCGCGGATTTTTCAACGGGCTGCTAGCCGCCCAGGTAGGCCTTCTTGACCTCGGGATCGTTCATGAGCGTGGAGCAGGGCCCCTGCGCCACGATTTCCCCCGTATCGATGACGTAGCCCCGGTGGGCGAACTTGAGCGCCAGGTTGGCGTTCTGCTCCACGAGCAGGATGGTCAGGCCCTGGCTGTTCAGCTCCTTGAGGGTGCGGAACATGTCGTACATGAGCAGCGGGGCCAGGCCCATGCTCGGCTCGTCCAGCATGATGAAGGAGCAGCGCGACATGAGCGCCCGGCCCACGGCCAGCATCTGCTGCTCGCCGCCGGACAGGGACTCGCTGCGCTGCTTGCGGCGCTCGGCCAGGCGCGGGAACAGGCCGTAGACCCGCTCGTAGTCGCGCGTGATGTCGGCCTCGGGGTCCTTGCGGGCGTAGGTGGCCAGCTTGAGATTCTCCTCCACGGTGAGGTTGCCGAAGATGCGGCGTCCCTCGGGCACGAGCACGGCGTGCAGTTCGGCGACGACCTTGTCCGGGGCCATGCCCAGGATGCTCTTGCCCTGGTAGAGGATGTCGCCCTCCACCACCTTGGGCCCCTCGGGCGGATAGACCCGGCTGATGGACAAAAGCGTGGTGGTCTTGCCCGCGCCGTTGGCCCCGATGAGGGTGACGATCTCGCCCTCTTCCACGTGGAAGGTCAGGCCGTGCAGGGCCTCGATGCTGCCGTAACGGACCTTGAGCCCGTTCACTTCCAAAAGCTTGCTCACAGCGTGTCGTCTCCCAGGTAGGCCTTGATCACGGTGGGATTGCTCTGGATCTGCTCCGGGGTGCCCTCGGCGATGGTCGCCCCGAAGTCGATGACCTTGATCCAGGAGCAGAGGCTCATGACCACCTTCATCTGGTGCTCGATCATCCAGATGGTGATGGGAAATTCCTTGTGGATCCAGCGCACCAGCTTGATGAGCCCGTCCACGTCCGAGGAGTTCAGGCCGGCCGCGGGCTCGTCCAGGAGCAGGAGCTGGGGCTTCACGGACATGGCCCGGGCGATCTCCACCCGGCGCTGCAGGCCGTAGGGCAGGTTCTTGGGGTATTCCGAGGCGTACTGCTTGAGGTCCATGGCCTCCAGGAGCTCGTAGGCGATTGTCTCGATCTTGCGCTCGTTCTCCACGTAGCGCTTGGAGCGGCGGAAGGCGTCCAGGAGGTTGTAGCCCATGCGGTAGTGCTGGGACACGCGGATGTTGTCCAGCACGGTCATGTCGTGCCACAGGCGGATGTTCTGGAAGGTCCGGGCCACGCCCAGGGCCGTGACCTGGTGGGGCCGCAGGCCGCGGGTCTTGACCCCGTTCAGGACGATCTCGCCGTCGCTGGGCTGGTAGAAGCCCGAGACCACGTTGAAGACCGTGGTCTTGCCCGCGCCGTTGGGGCCGATGAGGCCCACCAGTTCGCCGCCCTCAAGCTCGATGTTGAAGTCGGACACGGCCAGGAGGCCGCCGAACTTCTGGGTCAAACCGTTGATGGAGAGAAGCGCCATCGTGTCCTCTACTTGAACGTGAAGTATTTGCGCAGCCGGGGGAACATATCCGGGAGTTCCTTGTTGCCCATGATGCCCTCGGGGCGGAACTGCATGAGCAGGATGAGGATCAGGGGCACCAGGACCCACTTGTAGATCTGCAGCGGCCGCAGGGCCTCCAGCAGGAGGGTGAAAAGCACGGCCGAGAGCACCGAGCCCGAGAGCGAGCCCATGCCCCCGAGATAGACCATGACCATGGCCTCGGTGGACTTGAGGATGTCGAAGGACCCGGGGTTCACGTAGCCGACCACGTGGGCGTAGAGCGCCCCGGCCACCCCGGCCAGGCCCGAGGAGACCATGAAGGTCACCAGCTTGATGCGGTTGGTGTCCACGCTCATGATCTCGGCCGCGATCTCGTCCTGGCACACGGCGTTCACGCCCTTGCCGTAGGTCGAGGAGATGTAGCGCCGGATCAGGGCCACGGAGCCGAAGGCCCCGATGAGGACCCAGATCATCATCCAGGGCAGGTTGACCACGTCCTCCATGGCCGACATGGTCGGGCGCATGCCGGTGAGGCCGCGCGGGCCGCCGATGACGTCCAGATTCTGGATCGCCGAGATGACCATGTAGTTCACGGCCAGGGTGATGATGGCCAGGTAGTCGCCGCGGGTCTTGAACGAGGGCACGGCCACGATGACGCCCACCAGGGCCGCGGCCGCCCCCGCGCCCAGGAGCACGAGGGGGAAGAGGACCAGGGCGGAGTAGCCCGGCAGGAGCGCGGCCCCGAAGAGCTTGCTGTTGGTGAACAGGAGCATGGACAGGAGCGAGCCCACGTAGGCGCCCACGCACATGAACCCGCCGTGGCCGCAGGAGAACTCGCCCATGTTGCCGTTCACCAGGTTGAGGCTCGCGGACATGATCACGTTGATGGCCATGAACATGATCACGGACTGGACGTAGAGGTCAAGGGCTCCCATCTGGGACAGCACCACGATGAACGCGGCGGCGGCCGGGAGCAGGATGTTCAGGGCGTATCGTTGCATCGTGGAGGGTCCGTCGTTTTCCTAGATCTTCTGGTGCTTGGCCACGCCGAAGATGCCGGTGGGCTTGCGCCACATGATGAGCAGCAGCACGGTGAAGGCGATGAGGTCGCGCAGGGTGGAGGGGAACACGGCGGCCACGCCGATCTCCAGGAAGGCCAGGAGGAAGCCGCCCACGAAGGCGCCGCGGATGTCGCCGATGCCGCCGACCACCGCGGCGATGAAGGCCTTCCAGCCGATGAGCGCGCCCATGTAGGGCTCCAGCACCGGGTAGGACATGGCGAAGAGCAGCCCGGCCAGCCCGGCCATGCCCGAGCCCAGGACAAAGGTGAACACGATGATGGTGTCCACCGGGATGCCCATGAGCGGGATGGCGAACTTGTCCCAGGCGATGCCGCGCATGGCCATGCCGATCTTGGTCCGGGTGACGATGAACTGGAGCAGGAGGAAGACCGCGATGGCCGTGAAGATGACCACGACCTTGAGGTTGGTCACCGAGAGGCCCATGAAGTTGTAGACCGTTTTCTCCAGGAGTTCCGGGAAGTTCTTGCGGCTGGCCCCGAGCAGGGCCAGGTTGCCGTTCTCCAGGATGAGCCCGCACATCAGCGCGGTGATGACCACGTAGAGCCGGTGCGCGCCCTTGCGCCGCAGGGGGCGGTAGGCCACGCGCTCGAGCGTCACGCCCACGCAGGCGGTCAGGATCATGGTCAGGGGCACGGCCAGGGTCAGGGTGGCCGAGGGACTCAGGCCCACCGTGGCCAGGAACAGGGTGGCCACGAAGTAGGCGATGTAGGCGCCGACCATGAAGATGTCGCCGTGGGCGAAGTTGATGAGCAGGAGCACCCCGTAGACCAGGGTGTAGCCCAGGGCGATGAGGGCGTAGAAACTGCCCCACTGGAGCGCGTTCAGGATGTTCTGGAAGACGAATTCCACGTCAGGTCCTCGTGCGGGTGTCCGGAATGGATTGCGGGAGTGGCCCGCGTCGGGGTTTCATGCCCGGTTTGCGTCCAAAAAGCAAAGCCCTTGAAAAGTGGCGGGGACCTGGAGGTCCCCGCCACGATCAAAGGCTATGCGGTATTACGGGCAGACGGACTCGGCGAAGACGAACTGGCCGTCCTCGCTGATGCGCACGACCACGGCGCACTTGATCGGGTCGCCTTCGGCGTCGAACTTCATGGAGCCGGTGATGCCCTTGAACTCCTTGATGTTGGCCATGGCGTCGCGGATGAGCTTGCGCTCGGCCTTGACGTCGGCCACGACCTTGCCGGCATCCTGGATGCCCTGGAGCACGATGCGGGTGGCGTCCCAGGTCAGGGCCGCGACGTCGTCCGGGATGTAGCCGTACTTCTGGTTGTAGCGGTCGATGAAGACCTTGGTGTCGCCCTGCGCGCCGGCGGCGGCGTAGTGGGTGGAGAAGAACTGGCCCACGCAGTCCTTGCCGCACAGGGTCATGAGCTCGGCGGAACCCCAGGCGTCGGAGCCCATGAAGGGACCCTTCCAGCCCAGGTCATGGGCCTGCTTCACGATCAGGGCCACCTGGTTGTAGTTGTCCGGGATGAAGATGAAGTCGGGCTTGGCGCCGAGGATCTTGGTCAGCTGGGCCGAGAAGTCCTGGTCCTTGGTGCCGTGGGACTCGAAGGCCACCACGGAGCCGGCGCCCATCTTCTTCTCCCACTCGGCCTTGAAGATGTCGGCCAGGCCCTTGGAGTAGTCGTTGGCGATGTCGAAGATGACGGCGGCGGTCTTGGCGCCGAACTGCTTGGCCGAGAAGTTCACGGCCACCGGGCCCTGGAAGGGATCCAGGAAGGCCGCGCGGAAGACCCAGGGACGGCCCTTGGTGGTGTCGGGGTTGGTGGACCAGGGCGAGATCATCGGGGTCTCGCGCTCGTTGCAGATGCCGCCGGCGGGCACGGCCTGCTTGGAGGAGTTCGGGCCGACGATGGCCACGACGCCGTCCTGCTCGATGAGCTTGAGGGCCGCGTTCACCGCGGAGTCGGCCTTGGACTCGTTGTCCTGGTAGATGAACTGGAGTTTGTACTTCTTGCCGCCCACTTCCAGGCCGCCCTTGGAGTTGATGTCCTCCTTGAGCATTTCAGCGGCGAACTTGGAGGCCTCGCCGACCTTGGGGATGTCGCCGGTCAGCGGGATGTCGAAGCCGATCTTGATGGTGTCGGATTCTTTGCTGCAACCCGCCAGGAACAGGGCGCCGAGAACAAGAGCCAGCGCCAGCAGGGACAGTCTGCCGAAAATCTTCATCATCAACCTCCTCTCGTGTGGGGAAACTGTGGTTTTTTGGATTCGCACCCGCAGGCTCGAGACATACTCCAATTCAAGGCGAAAAAAAAGGGCTTTCTCCATTCGGCGCGGCTTCTTCAAAATTGTCATAGGCCTGTGGCGTGGGCACTTGCGGGCCCCGGTTCCGGGGGCGGAGCGGCGCATTGCGTGAACAGGGGAAGTGCTGTACAGGGGGGCAAAACACGGCCTGGGGAACAGGGGGAAGGCATGTCCGAGAAAGCGTTGGCCAAGATCCGGGACCACGCCCGCAAGGGCCTGGAGGCCCGGGAGCGGTTTTTTGAAGAGCGCGCCGGACTGCTCGTGGAGATCGCCCGGTCCATGGCCGTGTGCCTGGCCCGGGGCGGCAAGCTCCTGTTCTGCGGCAACGGCGGCAGCGCCGCCGACAGCCAGCATCTGGCCGCGGAGTTCGTCAACCGCTTCCTGCTGGAGCGGCCGCCGCTGCCGGCCGTGGCCCTGACCACGGACACCTCCATCCTCACGGCCATCGGCAACGACTACGGTTTTGACCAGGTCTTCGAGAAGCAGGTCCAGGCCCTGGGCAACCGGGGCGACGTGCTCGTGGGCCTGTCCACCTCGGGCTCCAGCCCCAACGTCCTGGCCGCGCTGCGCGAAGGGCGCCGCCGGGGCCTGGTGACCGTGGGCCTGACCGGGATGCAGGGCGCGGAGATGCAGCCCCTGTGTGATTTCCTGATCCAGGTGCCGAGCCGGGAAACCCCGGTGGTCCAAGAGATCCACATCGCGGCCGGGCACATGCTCTGCCACGTGGTGGACCACTTCCTGTTCGAGTCGGTGCTCGAACTCAATCCCTATCTCGCGGGCGGGGAGTAGGCCCGGACCCCGGACGGCCTCAGGCCGTTCCGGAGCCCTTTTCCGTGTCCCCCGGCTCCTTGGCGGCGGCCTCGGGCAGCTCCCGCCGGACGCGCACGTCCAGTCCCCGGACGCTCAGGCGCTCGGCCAGCAGACCGGCCATCTCCCGGCTGGGCACCGTGGCCAGCACGAGCTGGGCCCGGTCCGTCTCGTCCCAGACCCAGAGGCATTGCGGCAGATGGATGCCGCGCAGGGCCACGGTTTCGCAGAGCCTGGCCCGGACCGCGTCGCGCTCCTCGAAGGACAATCCGGCAAAGGGCTCGCCCAGGGCCAGCACCCACCAGCCCCGCTGGCCCGCGGCCGCGCGCCGGCGGGACCGCGCCAGGGCGCGCAGCCGGGTCAGGGCCAGCTCCAGGCGTTTCAGGTCCTGGTTCACGGCCGTGCTCCTGCCGGGCGCGGGATCAGGGCCTGGGCGAAGAAGGCCACGGCGGCCACGGCGATGATGGCCGCGCCCGAGGTCAGGTCCAGGGCATAGGCCAGGGCCAGGCCCAGGGCGCAGAACAGGGCGCTCAGCACGGCCGCCAGGAGCATCATGGCCCCCAGGGAGCGGACCCGGCGCTCGGCGATGAACGGCGGGATGGTCAGCAGGGCGATGACCAGGATCAGGCCCACCACCCGGATGATCATGACCACGCAGAGCGCGGTGAGGGCCAGGAGCAGCGTGTGCAGCAGGGCCACGGGCAGGCCCCGGGCGCGGGCGAACTCCTCGTCGAAGGACAGGGCCAGGAAGCCCCGGTAGCAGGCCAGGACCACGGCCAGGACCACGGCGGCCAGCCCGGCCATGAGCCAGAGGTCCGAGCGGGGCACGGCCAGGATGCTGCCGAAGAGGTAGCTCATGAGGTCGGCCTTGTAGCCCGGGGTCAGGTCCACCAGGATGATGCCCAGGGCCATGCCCGAGGCCCAGAGCACGCCGATGACCGTGTCGGCGCGCTCCCTGGCCTTGAGGGTCACGGCGGCCATGATCAGGGCGCAGGCCAGGGCGAAGGCCGCGGTCACGGGCAGCACGGGCAGCCCGGCGAACAGGGCCAGGCCCACGCCGCCGTAAGCCGCGTGGGCGATGCCCCCGGACAGGAAGACGATGCGGTTGACCACCACTAGGGTGCCGATGACGCCGCAGATGCAGCTGGCCAGCAACCCGGCCAGCAGGGCGTTGCGCATGAATTCGAAGTGCAGGGCCTCGAGCATGGGATCCTTGCCTGATAAAAATTTGTGCTATAAATTATGTGTTATATTGAAGTGCTGCATTAATTAAACAACAAATGATCAACAAATGAACAACTAGGCCTTGTCCCGGGGTTTGGGCGCCAGCACCGGCAGGGGCAGGCCGCAGTGGGGGCCGTGGCCGTGGGTCACCAGGTCCACGGGGCAGACCTCGGCCGCGCCCCCGCCATAGACCATGTGGAAGAGTTCCGGGGTCAGCACCGGGGCCGGGTGGGAGTGCAGGGTCCGGTTCACGCAGGCCACGGCCGTGACCCCCCGGGAGAGCGCGGACACGTCGTGGCTGACCATGACGATGGTCATCTCCTGGTTCAGGTCCGCCAAAAGCCGGAGCAGGCCGTCGCGGGCCACGGGGTCCACGCTGGCCGTGGGCTCGTCCAGGAGCAGGAGCTTTGGTCCCGAAACCAGGGCCCGGGCGATGAAGGCCCGTTGCCGCTGGCCCCCGGACAGGTCGGCCAGGGAGCGCTCGGCCTGGTCGGCCAGGTCCACCCGCTCCAGGGCCTTGCGGCCCAGGTCGCGCTCCCGGCGGCTGGGCAGCAGCCCGCGGATGCCCGCCAGTCCCGGCCGCACCAGGCCCAGGACCACGGCGTCCAGGACCGTGATGGGAAAGCCCTGGCCGGTGCGGGTGTTCTGGGGCAGGTAGCCGATGAGCCCGCCGCTCTGTCCCGGCGGCCGGCCCAGCACGCTGACCGTGCCGGACTGGGGGCTCAGCAGCCCGAGCAGGAGCTTGAGCAGGGTGGACTTGCCCCCGCCGTTGGGTCCGAGCACGGCCAGGAAGGCCCCCTCGGCCACGTCCAGGCTGACGTCCTGGAGCACCGGGGCGCCGTTGAAGGAAAAGTGCACGTTGTTCAGTTCAATGGCGTTCATGGGAGTCTCAGGCACAGGGCCGCGCGGATGCGCCGGGCCGCGGCCAGCAGGTTGTCCTCGTAGTCCCGGGCCAGGGGGTCCACCGGGAGGATTTCGGCCTTGAGCCGCAGGGCCAGGGCCCGGGCGGCCTTGGAGCCGCAACGCGGGCGGTCCAGGATGTACTGCGCCCTGCAGCGCCGGGCCTGGAGCAGGGCCTCCTTCTGCTCCGAGGGCGAGGGCATGTCCAGGGGGCCGGCCACGGCCTTCTGCACCAGGCCCTGGGCCCGGGCCAGCCAGATCCAGTCCGGCCGGCCGCAGAAGAACAGGCGGCGTTCGTCCAGGTCCTGGAACAGGGCCGCGACCCGCCCGTCCAGCCGGTCCAGGCGCGCTTCCAGTTCCTGGAGGTTCCCGCGATACTCCTCGGTCCCGTCCTGGTCCAGCAGTTCCAGGGCCTGGGCCGCGTGGCGGGCCAGGATCTTGGCCCGGGCCGGGTCCAGCCAGATGCCGAAGAGGTTCCGGTCCCCGTCCTCGGCCAGGCCCAGACCCAGCATGGCCAGGCGCAGGTCCGGCCGGGCCTCCAGCAGGAGCGCCAGCCAGGGGTCCTCGAACCCCCCGCCCACGAACAGGACGAGGTCGGAAGCGGCGGCGGCCCGCAGGGCCTGGGGACCGGGGCGGAAGGTCTCGGGGCAGGCCCCTGCGGGCAGGAGCGTGTCCACCTTGGCCCGCTGCCCGGCCACGTTCCGGACCAGCCAAGCCACGGGCTCCACGCTGACCGTGAGACGCAGGGGCTGGGCCAGGCAGGGCGCCGGGAGCAGGAGCAGGAGCGGCAGAAAGAGCTGCAGCAGGCGCTTCACGCGGACCTCCAGGCCCCCGGATGGTACAGCAACCCGCTTGCCTGTCAATGGGCGATGCGCTAGACCGGGCTGCGGCCCCGGCTCCGGGGCCGGGGAGGACGCATGGCCGACGCCTGGACCGAAGCCCTGGGCCTGATGGCCGGAATCCTGACCACCGGCGCCTTTCTGCCCCAAGTGATCAAGACCTGGCGCACCCGCGCGGTGCGCGACCTGTCCTTGCGCATGTACCTGGCCATGAGCGCCGGGGTCTTTCTCTGGCTGCTCTACGGCCTGTGCCTGGGCTCCCTGTCCATCATCCTGGCCAACGGCGCGACCTTGGCCCTGAGTCTTTCCATCCTGGTCATGAAATTGCGTTACGGCCGGGGCTAGGCCCACCAGGCCCAGATCCAGGCCGCGGGCAAAAGCGCCAGGGCCAGCAGGCCCAGGCCCCGGCCCAAAGCCGCGGACGGCGGCCCCAGCCGCTCCAGCCCCAGACCGGCCCCCAATCCAAGAATCAGCCCGGCGGCGAAGCCCATGAGGTGCGCGCCCAGGTCCGTGTTCTCCCCGGCCGAGCCGAGCATGGCCAGCAGCCCCAGGCCCGCGGCCACGGGCACGGCGAAGCCCCGGAAGTTCAGGCCGCGGCCCACGGCCCGCAGGCCCGAGAGGATGCCCGCGGCCCCGAACACGGCCGTGGAAAAGCCGATGGAGCCGTGGGCCGGATTCTGGACCAGGGCATTGAGCACGTTGCCCAGGACCCCTGAGGCCAGGATCAGGAACCAGCCCAGGCCGCTGCCCAGCTCACGGCAGAGCAGGCCGGCGAAGATCCCGCCGATGATGGCGTTGGCGGCCACGTGGGCCGCGTCGGCGTGCAGGGTCAGGGCCGTGGCCGCGCGCCACCATTGGCCGTCCAGGAGGAGCTGGGCCTGGGCCTGGCCCAGGTCCAGCCAATGCTGGGGGTAGAGGCCCAGGCCGGGCCAGGGGCGGCTGACAAAGACAAAGAAGAGGAGCAGGCCGGTCATGGCCGCCCAGGTGGGGCCGTCGCTGCGCTGCGGCCGGGGCGGTTCCGGGGTCCGGGGCTGGTGGCGGTTCTCGCCCAGGAACAGGGTGATTTCGCGGGTGGCCCGCTCGGCGTACCAGGCCGGGGCCTCCACGATCCAGCCCCGGCCCTGCTGGCGCAGCCGGTGGGGCACGCGCCGGGACTCCAGGGCCAGGGACCAGGCCCGGGCCTCGGCGCGCTCCAGCAGGGCCTGTTCCTCGCCGCGCACCACGGCGGCCAGGTTCTCCCAGGAGGGCCGGAAGACCCGGCGCATGAGGCTCGGCGGCCGTCGAGGCGGCAGGGGCGGCATGGGGGCAGTGTAAAGGAAAAGATCAGGGCCGGAAAGGACGGGGCCTAGCGGCGGCGGAGGAGGTGGCCGCGCCAGGGATTGAGCGGGGCGCAGCAGCCTTTCCCGGCGCGCAGTTCCGTGAGGTCCACCCCGGGCCGGGGCTCCACGAGCAGACGGCAGAAGTAGCGGCCCTCGGTCTCGTCCCAGAGGAGTTCGGGGCAGCGCGGGAGATAGCCGTGCAGGGAGTGGGAGACCCCGCACGGGTTGTCCAGGCAGCACCAGCCGCAGCCCACGCAGACCGCGCTCACGCGCGGACCAAGAACAACTCCTTGCGCATAGCGTTCCCTTGTCTCTTGCGTGGCCGCAGCCCAGCCGGGCCGCGGCGTATATCCGCTCCAACTTACGCCCCGGCCGCGGAAAGCAAAAGCGAAATCCCGCGCTAGAGGCTTGGCAGGGGTCGCGCGGCTCTGCTACCATCCGGAAAACACGGAGAAACCCGCATGGACAGCCTCGCCTCGGCCCCGGCCTGGGTCAAGAGCGGCCTGGAATGGGCCGGATTCCTGTGCATCACCCTGGGCGCCATCCTGGTGGTCAAGCACTTCACCTTGGACACCAAACTGGGCGACATGGCCGGAGGCCCTTCGTCCCGGCGCTGGCGGCGGCTGGGGTTCTACTGTTTGATCCTGGCCGCCGGGCTGGTGGCCCAGCGCATGGCCCAAGCCCTGTAGGAGGCCGCATGAAGTCCTATCGCCAGGAACTCTGGTTCCATGTGCCCCATCGCCGGGGGTTCGTGAACATCACGCCCCAGGTGGAGCAGTGCCTGGCCGAGAGCGGCGTGCGCGAGGGCCTCTGCCTGGTGAACGCCATGCACATCACGGCCAGCGTGTTCATCAACGACGACGAGCCCGGCCTGCACCAGGACTACGAGGTCTGGCTGGAAAGGCTCGCCCCGCACGAGCCCGTGTCCCAGTACCGCCACAATTCCTATGAGGACAACGCCGACGCCCACATGAAGCGCCAGGTCATGGGCCGCGAGGTGGTGGTGGCGGTGACCGAAGGCAAGCTCGACTTCGGCCCCTGGGAGCAGATCTTCTACGGCGAGTTCGACGGCCGCAGGAAAAAGCGGGTGCTGGTGAAGATCATCGGGGACTAGCCGGACGGCGCGGCGCCCCCGCATGGGGACTAGCCGGACGGCGCGGCGCCCCCGCATGGGGGCGCCGCGCCGTCATGGTCAGTTGCGCATCTTGAGAATCAGGGACTGGAGGTCCTGGGCCTGGCGCGAGAGCCGGTCCAGGGCCTGGCGGGAGCGGGTCATGCCGTCGGCGGTCTGGGCCGAGACCTGGCTGATCTCCTCCACGCTCTTGCCGATCTGCTCGCTGGCCGAGGACTGCTGCTCGCTGGCCGTGGCGATGCCGCGGACCATGTCCGAGGCCGCCTCCACCAGGGTCACGATCTCCGAGAGCGAGGAGCCCGAGGCGTTGGCCAGGTCCGTGGCCCGGTCCACGGCGGCCACGGCCCGGTCCATGCCCTCCACATTCTGGCGGGTGCCGCCCTGGATGGCCTCGATGGCCGAACCCACCTCCTTGGTCGCGGTCATGGTCTTCTCGGCCAGCTTGCGGACCTCGTCGGCCACCACGGCGAAGCCGCGTCCGGCCTCGCCCGCGCGGGCCGCCTCGATGGCCGCGTTGAGCGCCAGGAGGTTGGTCTGGTCCGCGATGTCGTTGATCACGTTCATGATGTTGCCGATGGACTGGGCCTGGCCGCCCAGGGCGCTCATGTTCTGCTTGAGCACCTGGGCCAGGGAGGCCACCTCGGCGATGGCCGCCACGGCCTGGCCCACCACCTTGGAGCCGTCCTCGGCCTTCTGCCGGGTGTTGCCCGTGTGGTTGGCCGCCTCCAGGGCGCTGCGGGCCACGTCGATGATGCTCGTGTTCACCTGGTCCATGGCCGTGGCCGCCTGGCTCGTGCGGCTGCGCTGGAGTTCGGAGCCCGCGCCCGCGGCCTGCACGTGCTCGGCCAGGTCGGAGAGGCTCTCTAGGACCTCGGTGGCGATGGCCTCGGCCTGGACCGCGGTCTCGGTGAGCTTCTTGTTGCTGGTCGAAATGGCCGCCTCCTGCTGCTTGAGCGTGGAGATGTCCTGGATCAGGGCGAAGGCCCCCAGGAGGTTGCCGTCCAGGTCGTAGAGCGGCGAGACCGAGGAGAGCACGTGGAGCAGCGCGCCCTTGCAGGTGCGGGCCTCGGTCTCCTGGTTGATGAACTCGCGCCGCGCGCTGACGGCCTGCTGGGTCATGGAGGAATGCCCGGCGTCCTTGGTGAAGATCTCGCCGACGCTCTTGCCGGTGAGCGTCTCGGCCCGGCCCGGGCACTCCATGAGCCGGACCATCTGGTCGTTGATGAAGGTGATGCGGTTGTTGGTGTCCGTGACCAGGCAGGGTGTGCTGATGGAGTGCAGAATGCCCTGGGCGAAGCCGAGGCGCACCTTGAGTTCGCCGACCATGGCCAGGATGTTGGTCGAGAGCGCGGCCAGCTCGCCGCCGAAGCGGCCGTCGATGTGGGCCTGGAGGTCGCCGCCGGCCACCCGCTGGGTGAAGGCCTGGATCTGGCGCAGGGGCCGGGTCACGCTGCGGCCGATGACGTAGACCAGGAGCAGGGCGACGGCCAGGGCCACGGCCGTGGAGACCAGGGAGACGAGCCGGGTGCCCTTGTAGTCGTCGATGCGCTTGTTGAGGAGCAGGTCCAGCTCCTGGGCCGCGGCGTTCCAGAGCGTGAAGCTCGAATCCAGCGCGGCCTGGCCCTGGGCCAGGAAGGTGGCGCTGTCCACGTCCAGGGTCTCCTTGTCGGCCAGGGCGTCGAGCACGGCGGCGAACGTGTTGTTGGCCTGCTCATAGGCCGCGAGCAGGGGCGGGAGGTTCTTCTGGAGCGAGGGGCTCAGGCCGTAGAAGTTCTGGTCCTCGTTGAGCGAGGTCTGGGCGCTGGCCAGCACGCGGGCGATGTCCGACTCGCGCAGCAGCGAGGCCAGGACCATGAACTTGCGGCGTTCGGCGTCGCTGAGCTGGCCCTTGGGCAGGACCTCCAGGCCGTAGTTCAGGATGTCCGCCAGCCTGGCCTGGGTCTGGGGCAGGGCCAGGAGCGTGATGTCCATCATGTAGTAGCTGTCCAGGTCCGGGTCCAGGATGAGGTTGGAGGTGTCGCCGGCATGGGTGATCATGTCGCGCACGTCCTGGACCAGGGAGGCCTGGTCCTCGTCCAGGGGAGCGGTGGCGGCCTTGAGCCTGCGCCATTTCTCCTCCAGGAGCGGGACCTTGAGGTGCGAGCGCTTGCGCAGGGCCAGGCCCTCGTCGGTGAACTGGAGGTCCTCGCCGTAGAGGCTGCTGGCCTCCTTGAGTTCGGCAAAGGCCTGGTCCGCGCGGCGGCGGACGTCGGCCAGCTGGGTGTCCAGCCCGGAGACGCCCTGGCTCATGCGCGTGAGCAGGCGCTGGTGCGCGGGCAGGGCCTCCAGGAGCTTCTCCAGGGGGCGTTGGTAGGCGTCGCCGTAGAGCTCCATGGTCGAGAAGCGGATGCTTGCGTTCACGCCCGCGACCATGAAATAGAGCAACACAGCTATGGGCAGGGCAAAGGCAAGGCTGCTGACCGTCAACTTGGTGGCGATTTTCATTTTTTTAACAAAAATGTCCATGCAAACCCCCCAGCGTATTATGTATGGTGCCAATATGGTACAAAAAAATCAAGTACCGGTTTGATTCATAATTATTTGCAAACATTCAGCGACAAAATGGTGTTTTTCGACCTTCAGATGGGGGTTTATGATGCTGAATCCGGGTTGTTGCTGTTTTGGTGGGCGAAAATGATGGGTTTTGCGGCAAAAAAGCAATAATCAGAACGCTTCTGGCTGGATTTCGCGCCATAAAATGGAAGAGAAAATAATTATCCTGGAGGGAATCCATGCGGCGTCTTGATATCCTGGGAATGCGAGCCGCCAGGTGGCGGATGACAATTTGTGCCGTGTTCTGCCTCGTATTCTGCGCAGGGCCAAGCCTGGCCTCGCCCGCGAGCCTGGAGGACATGGCCGGACAGATGATCCTGGTGGGCTTTCGCGGCCTGGATCTCTCCGAGGACGCGGCCATTGTCCGGGACGTGGCCCAGGGCCGCGTGGGCGGGGTGGTGCTCTTCGACTACGACGTGCTGCTCAAGCGGCCGGAGCGCAATATCCAGAGCCCGGAACAGGTGCGCCGCCTGGTGTCCTTCCTTTCCGCCCGGGCCAGGACGCCGCTGTTCGTGGCCGTGGACCAGGAGGGCGGCCGGGTGCAGCGGCTCAAGGGCCGCAACGGCTTCCGCGACTTCCCTTCGGCCGCGGAGATGGGCGGGTGGAACGATTCCTCCCGGGTGCGCGCCACCGGCGAGGACATGGGCCGCGTGCTGGCCGGGGTGGGCTTCAACCTGGATTTCGCGCCCTGCGCGGACTTGAACGTGAACCCGCAGAGCCCGGCCATCGGGGCCCTGGGCCGCAGCTTCTCGGCCGACCCCGGGCGCGTGGCCCGGGATGCCCGGGCCTTTGCCCAGGGCCTCGGTTCGGCCGGGGTGCTCTCCTGCCTCAAGCACTTCCCGGGCCACGGCAGCGCCGCGGGCGACAGCCACCTCGGCTTCACCGACGTGACCGCCACCTGGGACCCCTCGGAGCTCTCGCCCTACCGCACGCTCATCGGCCAGGGCGCCGTGGACATGGTCATGACCGCGCACGTGTTCAACGCGGCCCTGGATCCGGAGTATCCGGCCAGCCTGTCCTGGCGGGTCACCACCGGGTTGTTGCGCGGGGACCTGGGCTTCACGGGCGTGGTGGTCACCGACGACCTCCAGATGCGCGCGGTCACGGACAAGTACTCGCTGGAGCAGACCGTGCGGCTGGCCGTGGAGGCCGGGGCCGACATCCTGCTGTTCGGCAACAACCTGGCCTATGATCCGGACCTGCCCGCCAAGGTCCAGGGGATCATCGTGAACCTCGTGCGCGAGGGGAGCGTGCCTGAGGCCCGGGTGCAGGAGTCCCACGCCCGGATCATGGCGCTCAAGAAAAAGTTGAATATGCAACGATAAAGGCAAGAAAAAGGCGGGAGGGTTGCCCCTCCCGCCTGCGCCGCGTCTAGATTTCCGGACAATCCTTGAGGGCCGTGTCGATGTCCTCCTGGGGCAGTTCGAAGTTCGTGAGCCCGCCCTTGAGATAGGCCTCATAGGAGGCCAGGTCCAGGAGCCCGTGGCCGGAGTAGAGGAAGGTGATCACCGAGCCGGGCGCGGCCTCCTTGGCCAGGTCGATGACCGCCTTGATGGCGTGGGAGGTTTCCGGCGCGGGCAGGAAGCCCTCGGTGGACAGGAACAGCCGGGCGGCCTCGAAGCACTCGTTCTGGTAGTAGGCCCGGGCCTCGATGAGCCCCTCGGCGGCCAGGTTGCAGACGATGGGCGCGTCCCCGTGGTAGCGCAGGCCGCCCGCGTGGATCGGCGCGGGCATGAAGCCGTGGCCCAGGGTGTGCATTTTGAGCAGCGGGGTGAGCCGGGCCACGTCGCCATAGTCATAGCGGTAGGCCCCCCGGGTCAGGGTCGGGCAGGCCCGGGGCTCGGCGGCCAGGAAGGTGATCTTCTCCCCGGCCAGCTTGCGCGGCAGGAACGGCAGGACCAGACCGCCGAAGTTGCTGCCCCCGCCCACGCAGCCCACCAGGTAGTCCGGCTTCTCCCCGGCCATTTCCAGCTGTTTGGCCGTCTCCAGGCCCACGATGGTCTGGTGCAGGAGCACGTGGTTCAGCACGCTGCCCAGGGTGTACTTGGTGTCGTCGTGGGTGGCGGCGTCCTCCACGGCCTCGGAGATGGCCAGGCCGAGGCTGCCCTTGCAGCCCGGGTCCTTGGCCAGCATGGCCCGGCCCGTGTTGGTCAGCTCCGAGGGCGAGGGATGGACCTCGCCGCCGTACATGCGCATGAGGATCTGGCGGTAGGGCTTCTGTTCGTAGCTGACCTTGACCATGTACACGGTGCAGGTCATGCCGAACATCTTGCAGGCGAACGACAGGGCCGTGCCCCACTGGCCCGCGCCGGTCTCGGTGGCCAGCCGCCGCACGCCCTCGATCTTGTTGAAGTAGGTCTGGGGGATGGCCGTGTTCGGCTTGTGCGAACCGGCCGGGGACACGGACTCGTCCTTGTAGTAGATGCGGCATTTGCTGCCGATGGCCTGTTCCAGGCGCAGGGCCCGCTTGAGCGGCGTGGGCCGGAACAGGCGGTACACGTCGAGCACGGGCTCGGGGATCTCGATCTGCCGCTGGGGGCTCATCTCCTGTTCGATGAGGGCGTTGGGGAAGATGACCGCCAGCTGTTCCGGCCGCACCGGCTGCTGGGTCTGGGGATCCAGGGGCGGGGCCAGGGGTGTGGGCAGGTCGGGCAGGGCGTTGTACCACGCCCGGGGCATGTCGCTGGCGGGCAGGATGATGCTGGTGTTGGCCACGATGTTCCTCCTCTGCTGCGGGTCTCGGCCTGGGACGCGGCCGTTTGCTCCGGAAAAACGAAAGGGCCGCGGTTCTGAAGCCTGCGGCCCTTGATTGGTTCAAGAAAGCTCTGTCGGCTTCAGGAATGCTGCTGCCGACGCCACCACAAACCGCTGATGGAAAAAACGCGTTTCATAGTGGGCTGGACATACCGTGGCCCGCAGTTTTGGTCAAGGCGTGTGACTGCCCGCTGACAAGCCCTTGCCATCAGCCACCCGACCGGGTATCGCTTCACAAATTTTCCCTGAGGAGGCGAGCGTGGCTGAGAAGACTGTCTTGTTCATCGAGGGCGACGGCATTGGCGCGGAGGTCTGGGCTGCGGCCCGGCCCGTGCTCGACGCGGCCGTGGCCAAGGCCTACGGCGGGGCCAACAAGCTCACCTGGACCGAGATCCTGGCCGGCGAGAAGGCCTTCAAGGAAACCGGCCAGTACCTGCCCGAGGCCACCATGGAGGCCCTCAAGACCGCCGAGCTGGCCATGAAGGGCCCCCTGGGCACGCCCGTGGGCAAGGGCTTCCGCAGCCTGAACGTGACCCTGCGCCAGGTCTTTGACCTGTACGCCTGCATCCGGCCCATCCGCTACTTCCCGGGCATCGAGTCCCCGGTGAAGCGGCCGGACCTGGTGGACATGGTGGTCTTCCGCGAGAACACCGAGGACGTCTATGCGGGCATCGAGTGGGCCGCGGGCACGCCCGAGGCCAAAAAGCTCATCGCGTTTTTGCGCGACGAACTGAAGGCCAACGTGGACGAGGCCGCGGGCGTGGGCATCAAGCCCATGACCGAGAAGGGCTCCAAGCGTCTGGTGGAGAAGGCCCTGCGCTTTGCCGTGGAGCAGGGCAAGCCCAACGTGACCCTGGTGCACAAGGGCAACATCATGAAGTTCACCGAGGGCGCGTTCCGGGCCTGGGGCTACGACGTGGCCAAGGAGAAGTTCGGGGACAAGACCATGACCGAGGCCGAGGCGGCGGCGGGCGGGAAGAAGCCCATCGTGGTCAAGGACCGCATCGCCGACGCCATGTTCCAGGAAGTGCTCATCCGGCCCGAGCAGTACAGCGTCATCGCCACCACGAACCTGAACGGCGACTACATCTCCGACGCCCTGGCCGCCCAGGTGGGCGGGCTTGGCCTGGCCCCGGGCGTGAACATGAGCGAGAAGCTGGCCTTCTTCGAGGCCACCCATGGCACGGCCCCGGGCATCGCGGGCCAGGACAAGGCCAACCCCGGCAGCCTGCTGCTCTCCGGCACCATGCTCCTGGAGCACGTGGGCTGGTTCGAGGCAGCCCAGCTCATCCATAAGAGCGTGGAAAAGGCCATTGCGGGCCGCCGCGTCACCGTGGATCTGGCCTCCCAGATCTCCGGCGCCACGGCCGTGGGCTGCAAGGAGTTCGGCGAGATACTGCTCAAGAACCTGTAGGTCCGGGCTTCGCAAACGAAAGAGGCCGGCCGCCCCCAGGGGCGGCCGGCCTCTTTCGTTTGCGGCGTCATTCCGCGCTCTCGTCCAGGTCGATGAGGCCGAGGCGCGCGGCGTGGCGCACAAAGGCCAGCGGGCTCTTGATGCCGAGCTTGTTCATGATGGCGTAACGGTGGTTCTCCACGGTCTTGCGGGTGATGAAGAGCTTGTCGGAAATCTCTTGCGGCGAGAGGCCCTCGGCCAGCAGGCGCATGATCTGCTGCTCTCGGAAGGAGAGCGTGCCATAGGAAGCATCCAGGGTCCTGGCCTTGCGGGTGGAGAGGTCGCCGAGCTTGCGCACGACCTTGGGCGAAAGGGTGCTGTCGAGGTATTGGCTGCCGGCGGCCACGCTCTCGATGGCCTGGAGAATGCGATCCGCGCCGGACTCCTTGGCCACGTAACCCTCGGCTCCGGCCTGGAAGGCGGCGGCGATGAAATCGATCTTGGAGTGCATGCTGACGATGACCATGCCGATCTGCGGCAGGATCTTGCGCAGCTCCCGGGCGAGTTCGATGCCGCTGCCGTCTGGCAGGGAGATGTCCAGAAGGGCCAGGTCGGGCTTGAGCTTCTTGGCCAGCCGCAATCCCTCCAGGAAGCCGCCGGCCTCGCCCGCCGGCTCGAAGGTCGGATGGTGGGACAGCAGGGCCTTCAGCCCGTCCCGGTAGAGAGGATGGTCGTCAACGATCAGGATGCGTTTTTTGGGCGCCACGCGTCCTCCTCAGGCAGGGTATCTCTGCCAGGATGCGCATGCCGGTTCCTGGCTTGGAACGAAAACTGATCTTGCCGCCCAACAGCCGGGCGCGTTCGCGCATGCTCCACAGCCCCATGCGCTTCTCCCGGCCGGCCTTGGCCAGGCACTTGTCCAGGTCCACGCCGCGGCCGTCGTCTTCGATGCGCAGGATGAGGTCTGGGAAGGAGGCGATGAGCCGCAAGGTCACCTTGCTGGCCGCGGCGTGCTTGCGGGCGTTGGTCAGGGCCTCCTGGATGAGCCGGTAGACATTGATCTGGGTGTCGAAATCCAGGCTCAACCCCTCCATGCCGTCGGCAAAGACTTCCACGGCGATGCCGTGGCGCAGGGAGAATTCTTCGCAGTGGCGCAGCACCGTGTCCACCAGCCCCAGTTCCGTGAGGCCCGGCGGCAGAAGGCCGTAGGCCAGGTCCCGGATGGAGGCGATGGCCGTGCTCAGGCGTTCGGTGACGTCGGCGGCCTGGCTCTCGGCTGCCTCGGTGGGCGGATGCGCGGCCCAGAGGCGCTCCAGGCCGACCTTGATCATGGAAAGATCCTGGGCCAAGTGGTCGTGGAGTTCCCGCGCGATGCGCTGGCGTTCGTTCTCCTGGGCCTTGATGAGCTCGCGCGAGAGGGCCCGCATCTGCTCCTCGGTGCGGCGCTGGCTCACGATGCGGCCGAGCAGGTCGGCCACGGCGTCGATGAGGTGGCGCTCCTCCTGGAGGAACGGGCCCTCGTCGCAGTCGGGGCGGGCCTCCAGGTAGCAGACCTCCACTTCTCCGGCCGGCTCCCCTTGGACCCGGATGTTGCTGGCCTGGCACCAGGCCGTGCGCACGAAGTCGGGCGTGGCCCGGCATTGGCCGTCCACGGTCACGGCCGCGCAGGTGATCTCGGGATACTGCCAGGAGGCGCAGATGAGCTGGGTGGTTTCCTGCATGAGGTCGTCCAGGGACAGGCCGTCCTTCTGGGCCAGGCGGGTGATGCCGTAAAGGCAGTTGAGCTCCTTTACCCGCTCGAGCAGGGCGCCCTCGATGCACTTGCGTTCGCCCAGGACCGCCTCGCAGCGGTCGCGGCCTTGCCGCAGTTCATGGAGTTCGCGGAGGAGTTCCGCGCGGCTTCTGGACGTATCGCTCATCGATCTGGTCCCCTCGCAGAGGTTCTCAGGCCAGGGACGGGGCCTATCTAGCACAGGACTCGCCATCCCACCAGCGCCGCACATGCGTTCAAAAGATCAGGGCCCCGCCGCTTGCGCGGCGAGGCCCTGATGCGAGTCTTTTCTAGCAGGAGAGTATCTTGCGGGCGATCTCGTCCTGCACGTCCGTGATGAATGGGATGCTGGTCTCCCGCTCCGTCTCCCGGTTGGCCGAGGCGATGTCGGCGCGGTTGATGGCCGTGACCGAGAACTTGCGCACGCCGGCCAGGAGCTGCTGCAGTCCGGCGCCCAGCTTGTCGGCCAGGGTCCAGGCGGCGATGGCCCCGAAGGGGATATTCTTCATTTCCCGGGCGCCGACCTTTTTCTGCAGACTGGCGTAGCCGGCGAAGAGCTGTTCCGGGTCCTCGCCGATGTCCTTGACCGTCTTGGGCAGGCTTTCCCAGTTGCCGTTGACCTGCGCCCGGCGGTCCGGACGGAGAACCCCTTCGATATTCGAGCCGAGGAAGCCCGGGATCATCAGCGCCCGGCCCATGCAGACCAGTTTGACGAAAGGCGCGCCCAGGGCCAGGGCCTTGAAGATCTGGTCCTCGCGGGCCAGGCCGCCGGCAAAGGAGAGGTCCACGACCTTCTTGCCCTGGGCGGCCAGCATGGAGGCGTATTCCCAGGCCTTGGAGTGCAGGAGGATGGAGGACACGCCCCAGGTTTCCATCATGTTCCACGGGCTCATGCCCGTGCCGCCGCCAGAACCGTCGATGGTCAGCAGATCCAGGTGGGAGTCGGAGGCGTACTTGATGGCCATGGCCAGGGCTTCCATGCCGTAGGACCCGGTCTTCAGCGAGATGCGCTTGAAGCCGAGCTTGCGCAGGTACTCCACGGTCTCCATGAAGTTCGCGCGCACGGCCTCGGCAGAGTCGAGCTCCGTGTAGCCCAGGCGGCTGTGCCGGGCGAAGCCCTTAATGCTCCCGGAGGCGAAGGCGGCCTGGACCTCGGCCAGTTCCGGATCGGGGTCCACGAGATACCCGCGCTTTTTGAGGAAGATGGCGTAGTCCAGGCTGCTCACCTCGATCTCGCCGCCGATGTTCTTGGCGCCTTGGCCCCACTTCAGCTCGATGAAGACCTTGTCTCCGAACTTGTCGATGACGTATTCGGCCACGCCGTTGCGGGCGTCCTCCACGTTGAGCTGGACGATGATGGCCCCGTAGCCGTCGTGGTAGCGCATGTAGGTCTCGACGCGACGGTCCAGCTCGGGCGATTTCTTGATCTTGCCCTTGTTGATGCTCGACTTGAGGTCCACGCCCACCACGTTCTCGCCGACCACTATGGGGATGCCCACGAGGGCGCAGCCGATGGCAAAGGAGTTCCAGTACTTGGAGGCGATGAACGTGGAGCCGAGAGCGCCGGTCATCAACGGCATGCGGGCCTTGGTCTTGGTGCCGTTGCCGAAGGCCGTCTCGATGCTCACGTTGGTGAACAGGCAGTCGTCGGCGCTGTTGGACCGCCCGTTGTTCATTGATTTGGCGCCGTAGTTGTACCCCTGGATGCGCAATGCGTTGTAGTTCACGCCTACATGCGTGGTGTTGGCGCTCCCGGCCGTGACGAGGCCGAAGTCGCGGGGGTAGAGCATCTGGCGGCCCTTGAGACAGGAGGACCAGGTCTCACACTTGCCCGCGCAGTCGGCGCGGCACAGGGTGCACAGGCCGGATTCCGCCGCGTTGCCGCGATTCATGGTGCCCAGAACGTCGTTGCCTTTTGACCATTGAAACATGTTGATACCCCTGTGGCTGGATGATGGTCCCGTGATCGGAAGACTGCCGCTCAAAAAAAAGACCGCGGCTTCAAGTGTCCGCGGTCATCATGTCCTTGATTATCTGGAGGTCTTGGTGCAAGGCGCGCACCGTGGTTTCGAGGGCGCGCACCGAGTCGCGCAGATTGTGCAGCTCGGTGTGCACGGACTCGTCCCGCCACTTGGCCTTCTTTTCTTCGAGAAACGTCCGTTGAGCGTATTCAGCGTCGGCCGGCATGCGTTTCCTCCCCCTTCCCGGAGCGAAGCCTCCCGTTCCTGCCGGTTTCGGCAGGGGTTGCGGGAAGCGCCTGTCGCGGGGCGTATAGGTGCTGCGCGCCTCCTCGCACCCGGCCGCGTGCCGGAAGGAGGGCAAGGGGACGGCAACGACATTGGCCTATTCCCGGCGGTGCGCCGTGTCGATAGGTGGGTTGCCTGTTTTTCTGGGGAGATTTTGTCTGATTTCTGGGTTGCTCACCTAAAAAATAGGTGATTCACCCAAATTGGAATGCGGGTTGGGAGAGCCTAATGCGCCTGGGCCCAGGTGAAGCCCGTGCCCAGGTCCACCTTGAGGGGTACGGCCAGGGCCGTGACGTTTTGCATGAGCGCGCGGAGCCGGGCTCCGGCGTGTTCGGCAGCGGATTCCGGGGCCTCCAGCACGAGTTCGTCGTGGATCTGGAGGATGAGCCGGGCCTTGAGCTTGTGCAGCTCGGCGTCGCGGGCCACGGCCAGCATGGCCATCTTGATGATGTCCGCGGCGCTGCCCTGGATCACCGTGTTGATGGCCTGGCGCCGGGCCTGGGAGGCCATCTGCTGGTTGCGCGAGTGGAGCTCGGGCAGGAGCCTGCGGCGGCCCGCCAGGGTGGTCACGAAGCCGCTCTGCCGGGCCTCCTCCACGAGGTTGTCGTAGAACTCGCGCAGGGTGGAAAGCCGGGCGAAGTAGCGCTCGATGAATTCCTTGGCCTGGTTCATGGTGATGGACAGCTCGCGGGCCAGCTTCTGGGGGCCCATGCCGTAGATCAGGCCGAAGTTGATGGTCTTGGCGCTGCGGCGCTCGTCCGCGCTCACCTGGCCGGGCTCCTTGTCGAACAGGATGGCCGCGGTGCGGGCGTGGATGTCCTCGTCCCGGGCAAAGGCCTCGATCAGGTTCTTCTCGCGGGAGAAGTGGGCCAGGACCCGCAGCTCCACCTGGGAGTAGTCGGCCGAGGCCAGGAGGTTGCCGGGACCGGCCGTGAAGCAGGCGCGCATGCGCTGGCCTTGGGGCCCGCGCACCGGGATGTTCTGGAGGTTGGGCCCGGAGCTGGAGAGCCGGCCCGTGGCCGTGGCCAGCTGGTTGAAATGGGTGTGGATGCGGCCGTCCCCGCCGGTCAGCCGGGGCAGGGGCTCCAGGTAGGTGGAGCGCAGCTTCTCCAGGACGCGGAACTCCAGGATGGCGTCCACGATGGGGTGCTGCCCGGCCAGACGCTCGAGCACCTCGTTGGAGGTGGACAGGGCCCCGCCCGGGGTCTTGCCCGCGGGCTTGAGCTTGAGCTTGTCGAAGAGCACTGCCGCCATCTGCTGGGCCGAGCGCAGGTTGAAGTCCCCTCCGGCCAGGTCCACGATGCGCGCGGTGAGGGCCTCGATCTGGCCGCCCACCTCGTCCAGGAAGCGGGCGAAGGCCGCCTGGTCGATGGCGATGCCCGCGCGCTCCATGTCCACGAGCACGGAAACCAGCGGCATTTCCAGGCTCCGCATGAGCCGGTCCAGCCCGGCCGCCTCCAGGCGCGGGGCCGTGTTGCGCCGGAAGGCCAGGGCCGCCAGCCCCTGGGCCTCGGGGTGGATCTCCTCGGCCTGCACGTCCTGGTTCAGGGACTGGCGCAGGCGCTCCCAGGAATAGTTGCGGTCCTCGGGATTGAGCAGATAGGCGGCCAGGGAGCAGTCGAACCAGGCGGCCAGGGGCACGCCGCGCCAGGCGTCGTCGGCCCGGAGCAGGTCCTGGAGGCCGGGAACGGCCAGGCTCCTGGCCCGGGCCAGGAGCGGCGCCAGATCCGAGGCCGGGCCGGGGCAGAAGTATTCGTGACCGTCCAGGCCCAGGCGGAAGCCGCCCTCCACGGGCACCAGGCCCAGGTGCTTGCCGGTGCAGGAGGGCAGTTCCTTGGGGGTCCGCCGGGGCGCGTCCAGGGGCGGTCCAACGGGTTTGGGCGCCGGGGCCTCGAACAGGGAGAACTGCTGCTGGTTGGGCTTGCCGGCCTTGCCCGGCTCGTCCGGCGCGGGCGCCGCGGCCGGGGGGATGCCGTCGGACCGGGGCAGCTCGCGGAGCAGGCTGCGGAACTCGTACTCCCGCAGGAAGTCCCCAAAGGCCTTCAGGTCCGGCTGGCGCAGTTCCAGGTCCTCGAGCCGGGGCGCGGCCACGGCGTCGGTCTTCATGCGGGTGAGTTCGCGGTACAGGAACAGGTCGTCGAAACGGCCCTCGATTTTGGCCCGGAGCTTTTCCGGCACCTGGTCAAAGCGCTCGCGCAGGGCCTCCAGGGTCGGGAAATCGGCCAGTATCTTGAGCGCGGTCTTGGGCCCCACGCCCGGCAGGCCAGGGATGTTGTCCGTGCTGTCGCCGGTGAGGGCCTGGAAGTCCGGCCACTGCCCGGGGGTGAGCCCGGTCTCGGCCAGGAGGTCCGCGCCGCGCACGAGCTTGTCGCCCTTGGGCGAGGGGTCCCAGAGGAGCACGTTGCCGTCCAGGCACTGCTTGAGGTCCTTGTCCGAGGCCACGATGACCACCGGCCGCTGGGCCTTGAAGGCCTGGGCCAGGCTGGCGATGCAGTCGTCGGCCTCCACCCCGTCGCTGACCGTGAGCGGCAGGCCCATGAGCTCCACGGCCTTTTTCAGGGGCGCGATCTGCGCGGCCAGGGGCTCGGGCATGGGCGGCCGGTTGGCCTTGTACTGGGGGTAGAGCTGGTGGCGGAAGGTGGGCTTGCGGCCGTCCAGGAAGAAGCCGACGTACTTGGGCTTTTCCTCGCGCATCAGCCGGGTGAGCACGCGCAGCACGCCGTACAGGGCGTTGGTGGGAAAGCCGTCCGAGCGCTTGAGGTCCGGGTTGGCGTGGAAGCTGCGGTAGAAGAAGGACGAGCCGTCGATGAGATAGACCGGCTCCGGTCCCGGGGGGAGCTGTTCCTTGAGGGACATCAGATGCGCTTCACGTTCTGGGTTTTGCCCCGGCTGAGCTTCTTCACCAGGAAGGCCTCGGCGTCCTTGCCCTCCAGGGCGGCCATGTCGATCTCGGCCCGGGCCGCGCCCTTGTGGCCGCCGGCCGAGCCCAGGTCGCCGAACAGGGAGGCGGCCAGCTTGCCCATGTCGCGGCGGCCGCCGTCGCCCCGGAAGATGACGATGAGCTTGTCGTTGTACTCGCCCGAAACCACGTCCCAGGGCACGCCGTGGACCCGGGTGAAGAAGTCGGCCACGATGACCAGGATGTCCGGGTTCTCCACCTTGCCCATGTGGGCGTAGAGGCCCTGGCCGATGCGCCGCAGGTTGTAGAAGGCCCGGGAGAAGTAGCGCATCCAGTCCAGGTGGAAGTCGCTGCGGGCGATGCGGTTCAGGATGGCCGGGTCGGCCAGCTTGGTCAGGTACTTGAAGGCCGTGACGTCGGCGTCGATGAACGCGCGCTCGAAGCTCGCGGAGTCGGCCTTGATGGCGTAGAGCAGCGCCGTGGCCAGGAGCTTGGGCGGCCGGATGCGCAGGTTGTAGAGGTATTCCGTGAGCATGGTGGCCGTGGCCCCGTACTTGGGGCGGATGTCCACGAAGGGCGCGTTCACGGGCTTGTCCGGCAGGATCGGATGGTGGTCGATGACCACCGAGAACTGGAACTGCTCGAAGGCCGGGTTGTGGTGGGGCTGGGAGTCCACCATGGCGAACTTGTCGTACTGCGCGGCCAGGTTGGGGATGATCTTGCGGGTGGGGATGCGCAGGAAGCGGATCATGGAGAGGTTGTCCGGCCGCTTGATCTCGTTGATGTGGCCGATGCCCACGTCCAGGACCCGGCGCTTGAAGATGTGCTGCAGGGCCAGGGCTGCGCCCAGGGCGTCCGGGTCGGCGTTGATGACGATGAGCCAGCGGTCGTCCTTGTTCAGGAGGGCCGTGAGCTGGGCGATCTGTTCGTCGAGCTGGCGGAAAAGGGCCATGTCACGCCTTTTTTAGGGTCAGAGGCAGGCCGGCGATGGTGAAATACACCACCTGGGCCAGGGCGGCCATGTTCTGATTCAGGCCGCCCAGTTCCCGTACAAAAGCCCGCGCCTCCTCGCCTATCGGCAAGGGGCCGAGTCCGATTTCGCAGGAAACCAGAACGATGTTCCCCCCGTTCCAGGCCTCCAGCGCCGTGAGGAAGTCCGGGACGCGCTCCAGGCCCTCTTCGCGGCAGGCGAACAGCCAGAAGTCCAGGCTGTCCACCAGCACCGACGCATATTCGCTTTTAGCCCGGATCATGCGTTCCGGCAAGTCCGTGCCCACCTCGATGACCGGGATGTCCGGGTCGCGGTTTTCCCGGTGGGCCAGGATCTGGCGCCGGAAATGCAGGTCCCGGGCCCGGCCCGTGGCCAGGAGCACCGAGGGCCCGGGGCCCTGGGCCAGGAGATCGAGGGCAAAGGCGGATTTGCCCGATTTGTTGCCGCCGAGAACCAGGGTGATCATGGGTGTTCCAGGATGCGTCCGGCGCTTTGCGCCAGGACGTTCAGGGATTCTTCCAGCCGCGCGGGGTCGAAGACCTCGAGCAGGACCACGCCGCCGGGCGTGAAGCGCGCGAGCATGGCCGCGAGCGTCGCGCGGCCATGGTCATCCAGCCGGGCCAGGCTCTCGTGGCGGCCGCCGGGACCCGGGGCGTTCAGGTGCAGGAGCCGGGTCCGGGGCCAGAGCCCTGGCAGGGCCAGCGCATCTTTTTGATCATACGCCAGGAGGTGGCCCAGGTCCAGGCAGACCGAGAAGCCGGCCCGCGCCGCCTGTTCCCAGATTCCGGCCAGGTCCTGCTCGCGGGTGTTCTCCAGGAGCACGTCCGCCGGGTCCACGCCGAGGCGGGCGAAGACCTGGGCCAGTTTTGCCAGGTCCATCTGCGGGGGCGGCGGGTGGAGCACCCAACCCCAGGGCTTGAGATGCGCCACCTTGGCCAGGAGCGCGGCCAGGATCGCCGCGATGCGCTCCAGGCCCGCGTCCCAGGGCAGGTCCAGGGGCAGGTGGGCGTGGAAGCGGAGTTCCGGGAACTCGCCTGGGCCGGGCAGGTCGCCGGGGCCGTAGTCCAGGCAGGCCTGGGTCTCGAACAGGAGCAGGCCCACCTCCGGGAAGGATTTGCGCAGGAGCGCGCAATTTTCGCGCACCGTGCCCGGGATCACGAAGGACGGCGCGGCCACGGTCCAGGGCGGGGCCGGAAGGCCTGCGCGGGCGAAGGCTCCGGCCGCCGATCCAATGGCGGCAAGGGCGGCACGATTTTCCGCGTGTCCCGGGGCGGCCGCGGAGAGGGCGGCGGACGTTCGTGTTTTTGGTTCAGGCATGGGGGTTGCAATATTCCGGACGCGGGGATCGCCCCCGCAAGGAGTGCGCCTTGTGGACGCCATGAAACAACAACTGCGACACCTGCTCAATCCCCTGCACGTCTTCTGCCGTCTGCGCGAGGCCGGGCTCTCCGGCGGGTTCGCCCGCCGCCTGTGCTGGGCCTATGAGGTCTGCCTGTACAGGGTCCTGCTGGGCTAATCAAAAAGCGTCATCTGCTTTTCCTTCTTCACGGTGTGGGCCGCCAGCTGGGAGCGCGTCATGAGGTCTGCCGGCAGGTCCTTGAGGAAGCGCGAGGGCGGCAGCCGGAGCGTGCGGCCGTACAGCGAGCGCTGGGCCGCATGGCTTAAGAACAGCGCGCGCCGGGCCCGGGTCAGGCCCACGTAGAGCAGGCGGCGCTCCTCGGCCGTGTCCGGGAGGTTCTCCGGGGCCGTGATCTTGCCGGTGAGCATGTCGGCCCCGGCAAAGGGCAGGATGCCGTCCTCCAGGGCGGGCAGGAACACGGCCTCGAACTCCAGGCCCTTGGCCGCGTGGATGCTCATGATCTGGACCTTCTCGGCCGAGCGCCGGACGTTCTCCAGCTCGCTCTGCAAATGCACCCAGTTGATGAGCCCGGCCCAGCCGCCCCTGCGGGAATAGGCCTCGCGCAGGTCGCGGAAGGTCCGCGACTGCCAGAAGAAGGGGTCGAACGGCGGGGTGTCCTTGAGCAGCTTGGCCAGGCCGTCGGGCCCCTGGGCCAGGACCGTTTCCGGGAAGTCCGGGCACTCGCCCTCAAAGGCGCAGGCCATGCCCAGGGCCCGGCCCGCGGCGGCCAGGATGGCCGAGACCCGGGGCTCGTTCCAGAAGGCCTCGGCCTCGGGCGCGGCGCAGGGCACCCCGAAGCGGCCCAGGGCCGACTCCAGGGCCGGGATCAGGCCCCGGAAGCGCACGAGCACGGCGATGTCGCCCGGCGCCAGGCCGCTTTCGTCGCCAGCGTCGGCCAGGCTGTGGCTGGTGGGGCCCAGGAGGCTCTTGATGCGCTCGGCCAGCCAGGCGGCCTCCAGGGGCGCGTCCGGGGCCTGGAACAGGTGGATGCCGCAGGCCGCGTCGCGCCGGGCCGTGAGCCGGGGGGTGTCCGGAAAGAGCGCGTGGGCGCAGTCCAGCACGGCCTGGCCCGAGCGGTAGTTGTCCGTGAGGGTGATCTCGGCGAGTTGGGGCCAGAGGGCCCGCAACTCGGCCTGCACCGCGCCCACGGCCCCCCGGAAGCCGTAGATCGACTGGTTGGGGTCGCCGATGGCGAAGAAGCCCTTGCCTTCGGCCCCGGCCAGGACCGTGACCACGGCCAGCTGGAGCGGGGTCAGGTCCTGGATCTCGTCCACCAGCACGTGGGAATAGGGCGAGACGAACGTGGGGGCCTGAAACTGCTGGAGCTGGAACTCCAGGAGGTCGGAATAGTCGGCCTGGTTCCAGGAGTCCTTCTGCCGGGCGTAGCGGGCCCCGGCCTCGGCCAGGTCCGCGGGCAGGGGGGTCATGGTCTCGCGGGCCAGGCAGTAGCGCTCAAAGGCCTGGGTCCCCCGGGCGTCGGGGAGGCCCGGGTTGGCCTCCAGGAAGATGCGCCGGGCCGAGGCGTCGTCCAGGACCACCGGGGCCTCGCCGTGGACGTGCTTCCAGTAGTCGTAGCCGTGGGCGTGCAGGGTTCCGGCCTGGGGCAGGGGCGCGGCCTCCTCGTCGGCCAGGCCCAGGAGCTTGAGCAGGCGCTCCCTGAGTTCCCGGGCGGCCCGGCGGGTGAAGGTCAGGGCCAGGACGCGGCGGGGGTTCTCGCCCTCGTTGAGCAGCCGGTCGATGCGGCCCATGAGGGTCTGGGTCTTGCCCGTGCCCGGCCCGGCCAGGACCAGCACGGGGCCGGGGCCCGCGGTGATGGCCTGCTTCTGGGCCGGGTTGAATTCCAGGTCCGGCGCGGCCTCCAGTGGCGCATCCGCGGCCGGGGCCTCGGGCAGGTCGCGGGTCTTGCGCTTTTTGGCCGGGGTCTGGACCAGGCGGCCGCCGTGGCGGAACTCCCGGCGCTCGGCCTCGCTGAACACGCGGATGACCCCGTACTCGCCGTCATAGCCCGGGGTGCGCAGGACCTTGCCCTCGCGCATGCGGGCCACGCCCTCGGCCAGGACCGGGGACAGGGGCTTGAGGTCCTCGGGTGTGGCCTTGGTGAGCACGTTCAGCTCGGTGCCGAAGTCGCGCAGGAGCTTCAAGTAGAGGTCGTGGACCTTCTTGGTGGCCGGGCCCGCGTCCAGGACCTCGCCCAGGAGCTCCTTGAGCGGGATGAGCGAGGTGAAGCCCGGGGCGGTCTGGGGCTGGAGCGGCTCCTTGCGGTCGGCCAGCTCGCGCACCCGGGAGAGCACGCCCAGGGTCACGGGCTTGCCGCAGACCGGGCAGATGCCCCGGCGCTGGCTCGTCTCCTCGGGCTCCATGACCACGTTGCACTTGCGGTGGCCGTCCAGGTGGTACTTGCCCTCCTCGGGGAAGAACTCCACGGTGCCCAGGAACTTCTGGCCCAGGCCCTCGCCGCGCAGGGCCCGGTAGATGCCCTCGTAGGAGATCTCGCCGCGAAACTGGTTGCACTCCCGGCCGAGTTTTTCGCCGGAATGGGCGTCGGAGTTGGAGACCAGCCGGATGCGGTCCAGGGCGCTCCAGAGCCAGTTCATCTCCGGGTCCGAGGACAGCCCGGTCTCCATGGCGAAGATCTCGCCCGAGAGGTCCTCGAAGCAGGCCTCGATGGAGTTGAACCCGGACTTGGAGCCGAACAGCGAGAACCAGGGGGTCCAGATGTGCGCCGGGATGACGAAGCCCTGGGGGTGCGTGGACAGGACCATCTCCAGGAGGTTCCGGCTGTCCAGGCCCAGGATGGGGCGGCCGTCGCTCTTGAGGTTGCCCACCTGCCCGAGCTTCTGGTTGAAGGCGCGCACGGCCTCCAGGCTGGGCAGATAGACCAGGTTGTGGATTTTGCGGACCTTGCCGGCCTTTTTGTAGATGGAGCTGATCTCGGCCTGGAGCATGAACCGGGTCTGGCCCGGGGGCAGGGCCGGGAGCCCGGGCACCAGGGCCTCCAGGTTCGCCGGGTCCTTGAGCACGAGGAGCCCGCTGCCGTCCTCCTGGAGCGTGTCCTCGATCTCCTGCAGCCAGCCGGGATGGGTGAAGTCGCCGGTGCCGAGCACGGTGATGCCCTTGACCCGTCCCCAGGCGGCCAGGGAGCGGATGGAGAGGTCCTTGCTCGTGGCCCGCGAGAAGCGGGAGTGGACGTGGAGGTCGGCGGCGAATCGTTCCATGAAGGCCTCCCCGGCGCGTGCATCTGTTCCGTTGTGCCCATGGTTCTAGACGTTCGCGGCGGCCTTGGCAAGCCGCGGGCCGGGCCCGCGGACCCCTTGACGGAGTTAATGGTTGCATATACAACTTCATCATGAGCGCGAAAAACTTTTGCCTGGAGGCGTCCCTGGGCTACCTGACCCACCGCGCCGCCCGCGACCTGGCCAATGACCTGGGCCGCCGTTTCGCGGCCGCGGACCTGCCCCTCACCGTGGAGCAGTGGCGGGTCCTGACCCGGCTCTGGGGCCGGGACGGCCAGACCCAACAGGACCTGGCCCAGGGCCTCATGCAGGAGAAGACCGGCATCAGCCGCCTGGTGGACGGGCTGGAGAGCCGCAGCCTGGTGGTCCGCTCCCGCGACGGCCAGGACCACCGCAAGCGCCGGATCTATCTGACCGTCGAGGGCCGGAAGCTCCAGCGCCGCTGTGAGCTGGCGGCCGTGGAGAGCCAGGAGCAGGCGGTCCGGGGCGTGAAGCCCGGGGACCTGGAGCGCTGCCTCACGGTGCTCGCGGCCGTGAGCCTGAACCTGGTCCCGGACGGGGCCCTGGAAAGCGAGGAGGAGTGAGCATGGCCGCGCTGGGCATCCGGGGGCAGAAGTGGCTCAAGTGCCTGCATCTGGTCTGCGTGGCGCTCTGGGTGGGCGGGGCCGTGGCCCTGGTGCTCATGCAGCAGGGGCTCTCGGCCTCCTCGGGCGGGGAGCTCTACGGCCTCAACAGGGCCATGCGCTTCGTGGACGACTGCATCGTGGTGCCCGGGGCCATGGGCTGCCTGCTCACGGGCCTGTGTTACGGCCTGCTCACGCCCTGGGGCTTTTTCAAGCAGCGCTGGATCGTGGTCAAGTGGATCATCACCGTGGGCGGGGTGGTCTTCGGCACGTTCTGGCTGGGGCCCTGGCTCAACAGCCTGGGGCCCATCTCCGCGCGACTGGGCCTGGAGGCCCTCGGCGACCCGGCCTATGTCCGGGCCAAGTCCCTGAACAGCCTGTGGGGCGCGGTGCAGACCTCCACCGTGGTCCTGGCCGTGTTCCTGTCCGTGCTCAAGCCCTGGGGCCGCAAGGGCCGCCGGGACTAGAACTCCAGCACGTTCACGTCCATCTGGACCTTGCCGCCGACCCGGCCCAGGGGGTCGCTGTCGTTGCCGCCGGGCTCGATGCGCTCGCCGGTGAGGGGCTCGATCCGCTCCTCCGGGGCGATGGAGAACTGGAAGGGCGAGGGCTTCTTGGCCGCCTCGGCCTCTCCCTTCTTCTCGCGCAGGAAGGGGTCGCTGGAATAGTGGAAGTCGCTGGACGGGTCCAGGCGGTATTCCTGCTTTTTGGGCAGGTAGTCCGGGCCCAGGACGCCGCCGCTGCCGGTGAGTTCGCGCACGATCTCGTCCTCGGCCAGGGCCGGGAGAGCGGCCAGGGCCAGGAGCAGGAGGGCGAGAGCGGCGCTGCGCAGAGTGCTCATAGTTGTGAAAGATAAGAACGAAGCCCGCCGCTGGCAAGACGCGGCGGCCAGGGGCTCAGGCGCGTTCCAGGTAGCCCGCCAGCCGGGCCATGCCTTCCTCGATGTTCTCCAGGGAATTGGCGTAGGAGAAGCGCAGATAGCCCTCGGCGCCCGGGCCGAAGTCGATGCCCGGGGTCACGCCCACGTGGACCTTTTCCAGGATGTCGAAGGCCAGCTTGAGGGAGCTGCCGCCGAACTTCGCGGCCAGGTGCCGGGCGTTGGCCAGCACGTAGAAGGCCCCGGTGGGCTCGCTGCCCAGGCCGAAGCCCAGCTCCTTGAGCCGCTTGAGCAGCAGGCGGCGGCGCTCGTCGTAGGTCCGGCGCATGCGCTCCACGTCCGCGGCGGCCTCGGTGAGCGCGGCCACCCCGGCCCACTGGGACACGGAGCAGGCCGAGATGAAGAAGTTCTGGCTCAGGCGCTGCATGGGCCGCACGAACTCCTTCGGCGCGATGACGTAGCCCAGCCGCCAGCCGGTCATGGCGTAGAGCTTGGAAAAGCCGTTGAGCACAAAGGCCTGGTCCGTGAACTCCAGGATGCTCCGCTCCCGGCCCTCGTAGACCAGGCCGTGGTAGATCTCGTCCGAGACCACGAAGGCCCCGGCCTCCCGGCCCATGTCGGCCACGGCCTTCATGCGCTCGTCCGAGAGCAGGGTGCCCGTGGGGTTGGCCGGGGAGTTGATCAGGATGGCTCGGGTGCGTTCGGTGAGGGCCTGGCGCACACGCTCCGGCCGGTACTGGAAGGCGTCGTCCTCGAACACCGGCACGGGCACGGCCTCGGCCTCCACGAACCGGATGAAGTTGGGATAGCAGGCGTAGCAGGGGTCCGAGACCAGGACCTGGTCGCCGTGCTCCAAAAGCGCGGAAAAGGTGAGCAGCATGGCCGGGGACGTGCCCTGGGCCACCAGGACCTGGTCCGGGTGCGTGCTGACCCCGTAGCGCTTCTCGTAGTCCGCGCAGATGGCCTCGCGCAGCTCGATCAGGCCCAGGCTGTGGGTGTAGTGCGTGCGGCCGTCGCGCACCGCCCGGCAGGCCGCCTCCTTGATGCATTCCGGGGTGTCGAAGTCCGGCTCGCCGATCTCCAGGTGGATGACCCGGTGGCCGCAGCGCTCCAGGCGCTGGGCGGCCTCCAGCACATCCATGACCAGGAACGGGGTGATGCAGTCCGTGCGTTGCGGAATCATGCCGGCGCGGCTCCGGGCCCTAGCAGATCTTGACCAGGGCCAGCTCGAAGGTCAGGTCCTTGCCCGCCAGGGGATGGTTGGCGTCCAGGGTCACGGTTTCTTCGTCCATGGCCGAGATGTGCACGTGCGGGGTGCTGCCGTCCTCCAGCCGGACGGACAGGGTCAGGCCCAGCTCCGGGGTGATGTCCGGGGGGATCTGGCTGCGCTGGACCGTGAGCGTCATCTCGGCGCGGTGCTCGCCGTAGGCCTCGGCGCAGGGGATGCGCACGGTCTTGGTCTCGCCCACGGCCATGCCCGAGACGGCCACGTCGAAGCCCTCGATGACCATGCCGGTGCCCAGCTTGAACTCCAGGGGCTCGCGCTCCAGGGAGGAGTCGAAGACCGTGCCGTCGTCGAGCCGGCCGGTGTAGTGGACCTGGACCATGTCGCCTTTCTTCGCCTGGGTCATGACGTTCTCCTTAGCTGACCGTTGAAAAAGTCCTTTTCCGCATCCGCAGGCCGTTCAAAAAACGTGAGGGCAAGGCGCGGAAAAAACTCAAGGCCGACGCGTATCTTGAATACGCGAGGATTTGAGTTTTTTGAAGCAACGCGGCCATCGCGGATTTTTCAACGGACTGTTGGGCCTAATCGAACTGGAAGTTGAGGAGACCGCGGATTTCGCGCATGGCCGCGGCGGCCTCCTTGCCGGCCTTGGCGTTGCCGTCGGCCAGGATTTCCGCAAGACGCCTGGGGTTCTGCTCCAGCTCCGCGCGGCGGGCGTGGATCGGGGCCAGGAAACGCTCCATGGACTCCACCAGGAGCTTCTTGCAGTCCACGCAGCCGAAGGTCGCGCCCGTGCAGCCCTGGCGGATCTCCTCGCACTTCCCGGCGTCGGTCATGAGCCGGTGGTAGGGGAACAGGTTGCAGACGTCCGGGTCGCCCGGGTCGGTCTTGCGCAGGCGGTTCTTGTCCGTGAACATGGTCTTGATCTTGGGCAGGATCTCGCTCATGGGCTCGCCCAGGCCTATGAAGTTGCCGTAGCTCTTGCTCATCTTGCGGCCGTCCAGGCCCGGGAGCTTGGCCTCCGGGGTGAGCAGGGCCTCGGGCTCGGGAAAGAACTGGCCGTTCAGGTGGTTGAAGCGCCGGGCGATCTCCCGGGTCAGCTCCATGTGCGGCAGCTGGTCCTGGCCCACGGGCACGGCCGTGGCCCGGTAGAGCAGGATGTCCGAGGCCATGAGCACGGGGTAGCCCAGGAAGCCGTAGGTGGCCAGGTCCTTCTGGCCGGAGAGCTCCTGGGAGACCTCCTTGTAGGTGGGGTTGCGCTCGAGCCAGGACAGCGGCGTGATCATGGACAGGATCAGGTGCAGCTCGGCGTGCTCCTTGACCTGGGACTGCTGGAAGATGACGCACTTCTCCGGGTCCAGGCCCGCGGCCACCCAGTCCAGCACCAGGCCGGGCACAAAGCCCTTGATGCGCCGGGGATCGGCGTACTCGCTGGTCATGGCGTGCCAGTCGGCCACGAAGAAGTGGCACTGGTACTCCTCCTGGAGCTTGATCCAGTTGAGCAGCACGCCGAAGTAGTGGCCGAGATGGAGCGGCCCGGTGGGCCGCATGCCCGAGACGATGCGTTTGGCGGGTGTGGTCATGATTGTGGGGGTTGGGGTTAGAGAGGCACGCGCAACAGGTGCGCGCCGGCCTCCACCACGGGCAGGATCACCCGGCCCAGGAAGTTCAGGTCAAAGAGGTCCGAGACCAGGAACAGGGCCAGGAGCACGAAGATGCCGTAGCGGCCGAAGGACAGGTAGCGGTAGGCCACGCGCCGGGGCAGGAGCCCGGCCACGATGTTGCTGCCGTCCAGGGGCGGCACGGGCAGCAGGTTGAAGGCCCCGAGCACCAGGTTCACGAAGACCCCGGCCTGGGCGATGAGGGTCAGCGGCACCAGGACCTTGCCCAGGAGCGCGGCCTCGTGCTCCAGGGCCAGGGGCAGCAGGCCGTGGTACAGGGCGGCGAACAGCGCCGAGAGCAGGAAGTTGGCCCCGGGCCCGGCCAGGGCCACCAGGAGCATGCCCTTGAGCGGGTTCTTGAAGTAGCGCGGGTCCACGGGCACGGGCTTGGCCCAGCCGATGTTGGCGATGAAGAACACGATGGTCCCCAGCGGGTCCAGATGGCGCAGGGGATTGAGGGTCAACCGCCCGGCGCGCTTGGCCGTGGGGTCGCCCAGGGCGAGGGCCGCCAGTCCGTGGGCCAGTTCGTGGCAGGTGAGGGCCAGGAGCAGGGGAACGGCCAGGATGCTGACGGCGACGATCTTGTCGGAGAGAAAATCCGGCATGGGCAAGCGGCTAGCACGAAGCGCGGCACGGGGCAAGGGGAAAGCGCCCGCGCGCCGCGGCGGGCCTGGGCCCGCGAGAAGGGATCAGACCCCGGCCTTGGCCAGGGCCTGCTTCACCTTGCTCTTGAGCTCGGTGAGGTCCACGGACTTGACCACGTAGAAGTCCGCGGCGATGGACTTGAGGTCGTGCTGGAAGCTGTCGTAGGCCGTGGACAGGATCACCGGCAGCTCGGTGTAGCGGCTGCGGATCTCCTGGAGCAGGTCCAGGCCCGAGCGGTTGACCCCAAGCTTGATGTCCAGGACCACGATGGCGGGCCGCTCGCGGTCCACCACCGCCAGGATGGGCTCCTCGCCGTCCGAAACGGCCACGTCGTAGCCCTCCACCTGGAGTTCCTCCTGGTAGAGCATCCGTATGTGCTTCTCGTCGTCCACAACGAGGATTCGCGGCTTTCCCATGATGCACTCCTTGGAGACCGGGTGCCTTCACATTCAGAAGATACCCATTTTCAGCCAGGGGTCAACCGGAGAGTTGCCGCCTCGGCGGCGGGTGTCCGCTCCGCCGGGCTTGTGGCCGCACCCGGCCCGGGCTATGCTCCAGCCCGGAACAACCGGAGAAAAGGACCAGGCATGATCACCGTGCGAATGGAACCCGGCGGCGAGGTCAAGACCTTCGCCCAGCTGAACACCGTGCAGCAGCTCCTGAACCGTCTGGGCCTCCGGCACACCGAGGCCCTGGTCATCCGGGGCGGCCGGCTGCTCACCCAGGACCTCAAACTCGAATCCGACGACGCGCTCACCGTGCGCGTGGTCGTGTCCGCGGGCTGACCCCATGAAGTGCCGCCGCTGCAAGGTTCCGGCCGAGGTGGCCCTGCCGAGCCACAACACGGCCTTCTGCCGGGACTGCTTCCTGGTCTATTTCAGCCGCCAGGTGGAGAACGCGGTACGCCGCCACGCCATGTTCACCCGCAAGGACCGGGTCCTGGTGGCGCTCTCGGGCGGCAAGGACTCGCTCTCGCTCATGCTCCAGCTCTCGGACCTGGGCTTCGACGTCACTGGCCTGCACGTGGACCTGGGCATCCCCAAGTCCTCGGAGAGCGCCCGGGCCAAGGTCGAGGGCTTCTGCGCGGACCGGGGCCTCAAGCTCCAGGTCAAGGAGCTGGCCGCCGAGGGCCTGGCCATCCCCCTGGTCAAGGCGGCGGTGCACCGGCCCGTGTGCTCCATCTGCGGCAAGATCAAGCGCCACTTCTTCAACAAGGTCGCCCTGGAGGGCGGGTTCACGGCCCTGGCCACGGGCCACAACCTGGACGACGAGGTGGCGAGGCTGTTCGCCAACACCCTGCGCTGGGACCAGGGCTACCTGGGCGACCAGGGGCCCTGCCTGCCGGACGAGTCCGGATTCGCCCGCAAGGTCAAGCCGCTCTACCGGCTCTCGGAGTTCGAGACCGCGGCCTTCGCCTTTTTGCGCGGCATCGAGCACCACAAGGACGCCTGCCCTTACAGCCCCGGGGCCAGCTTCACGGGCCACAAGCGGCTCTGGAACGACCTGGAGTGGAAGAGCCCGGGGAGCAAGGTGTCTTTTTATGAGGGCTTCTTGGAGCGCGGCAGGCCCGCGTTCGCGGCCCAGGAGCGGGAGAGCGGGTTCACGCTCACGCCCTGCGCCAAGTGCGGCTCGCCCACGTCCCAGGAACTCTGCGGGGTCTGCCGGGTGCGCCTGGCCGTGGAAGCCTTCGGGAAGGGCTAGATGGCCGCGCCCAAGGTCTCGGTGGCCCTGCCCTGCTGCAACTGCGCGGCCACGCTGCCGGACGCCCTGGACAGCCTGCTGTCCCAGACCCTGGCGGAGATCGAGATTTTGGCCGCTGACGACGGCTCCACCGACGAAACCGCCCACATCCTTCGCTCCTACGCGGCCCGGGATTCCCGGGTGCGGCCCCTGTTCCTTGCGCACGGCGGGATCGTGGCCGCGCTCAACGCCTGCCTGGAGCAGGCCCAAGCGCCCTATGTGGCGCGCATGGATGCGGACGACCTGTCCCTGCCCGAACGCCTGGACATCCAGGCCCGGATGCTCGACGCGGACCCGGGCCTGGGCCTGGTGGGCTGCAAGGTGCGCTTTGGCGGGGACCGCAAGGCCCGGGCCGGGTATGCCCATTACGTGGACTGGATCAACGGCCTCATCCGGCATGAGCAGATTTTTCTGAACCGGTTTGTGGAATCGCCGTTCGCCCATCCCTCGCTCCTGTTCCGGCGCGAGGTGGTGGAGGAGCACGGCCCGTACCGGGCAGGGGAATTTCCCGAGGACTACGAGCTGATCCTGCGGCTGTTGGAGGCGGGCGTGCGCATGGAAAAAGCGGCCGAAGAACTGCTCGTGTGGAACGACCCGCCGGACCGGCTCTCGCGCACCCATCCGAGCTATGGGGTGGAGGCCTTCTATCAGCTCAAGACCGGGTTCCTGGCCCGCTGGCTGGCGGCGCACAACCCGCACCACCCGGAGGTCATCGTGCTCGGCGCTGGCCGCACCACCCGCAAACGGGCCGACCTGCTCCTGGAGCACGGCATCAACATCATTGCCTATGCGGACATCGACCCGCGCAAGATCGGCCGCACAGTGAACGGCCGCCCGGTGCTCCACCGCGATGAACTCCCGCCAGCCGGGCAAGCCTTCTGCCTGTCCTACGTGGGCAGCCGCGGGGCGCGGGAGGAGATTGGGGCGTTTTTACGGGAAAAGGGATGGGAAGAGGGCAAGGATTGTTTGATGGTGGGATGATCTATCCGCTTTTTTTATACAAAAGAATTTTTTGGCTGTATGTCCGCTTAAATAATTCTACAGTTTCATCAATTTCGCGTTTACATTTTTCTGCTTGAAGCATTACTGCATTTGGATTTGCATTTTTTAAAATGAGTTCATCTAATTTTGTTTTTTCAGGATAATCATCCAAGCACTCTTCTGCAATATTTTGCTTGTCTGGATTTGGACATGAGATTGGTTGCAAGCGGCATGCTAATGGCTCTGCAATATAATTTATTGTGATAATCGCAAGTTCAGTTTGCCCGCTATTATGGATGCGTTCAGCTAACATGCGCATTCTATCGACCGGATTCCTTTGGCGATCCTGGCACGCTGGGCCTTGGCAATACCTCCCTATCTGAGTGCCGCTTTTTTGGAAAACGGCTCTCAGTCCATTCTTACCAAGAACTTCTCTAATTTTTTGCATGATTTCCCATGATTCCCAGGAGGTTAACTCTGGAGTGGGTTTGTTGAACATTTTGTTCTCCCTTCCAATTGGCCAGGGCGGAGATAGGTTACTCTCGTAACGAATGGGGAGTTTCGTGTTATCGATATCCCCAATTTTTGAGAAAGGGAAGTCCATTAGAAAGAAAACCTGGTCTACCGGAAAAGGAGAAACATCATGTCCAGTCCCAAAGCGCCTTATTATTACAAGGTGAATTCGAGCGACGCCTATCATTGGGAAAAATCGTGCAGCAAAAACCACTACTCCTCGCCTGGTTGGACGCAGAGTAACACGCCACCCGCAGGCAGAGAGCAGTGCAACGAATGTAAGGGCAAGAAGTAGTAAAAACTATTCGGTAGACCAGAACAAAAGAGGGCGCGATGCGCCCTCTTTTGTTCCGAAACAGGAGAGATGGTAGTTCTCTGTAGCAGTTCAAGTCAGAGAAATTAGTCTTCGTCAAGAGTTGCAGTGGGGGGTATTCTCCTTTTTCCCCACTGCCAGCAGCACCTCGTCCTGCACGAGGCGATACCCGCCCTCGACCTTGCACTCGCGCTCCAGATAGTCCCGGATTTCGTCGCGCCGTTCCCTGAACCTGGCGTCCAGGAGCAGGAACAGGGCCATGTCGGTCAGGTCCTCCAGGCTCTCGGTCCAGATCTCGTTGCGGATGGTGCGGACCTCCACGTTCTCCTCGCCATAGGTCTCGTTGAGCGTATGCCAGAGCCCCAGGAGGTCCACGTCGTAGCGGGTGAAGGCCCGGAACAGGTCCGCCACCTGGCCCACCGGGGCCTGGAGCACGATGGCCAGCCTGCCGCCCGGGGTGAGCAGACCAAACATCCGCGCCACGAGCTCGGGCCAGAGCGCCTCATTCACGTAGTAGAGCACGTGGGAGCAGAGCACGAAGTCAAAGGACGCGGGCGAGAGCGGGGCGTCCTCGAAGCGGCAGGTGTGGATGTCGAATTTCGGGCAGCGGCGGCTCAGGAACTCGGCCTGCCGGGCATTGGGCTCCACCACCACCGTGCTTTGGAACATCCCGGACAACGGGATGGTGAGATGCCCGCCGCCCGCGCCGATGTCCAGGAAGCGTTCGCGGGAGCGGACCTTGTTCAGGATTTCGCCGAGCCGCACGAGCTCGGCCTGCTTTTCCGTGCAGCAGGATGAGAACAGGTTGAGCTGGCGCCGGTATTCGGCGTCGCCCTCCATCTCCACGTGCGGTCCTGGGCAGGTGTCCATGGGCCTCCCTGGCGGGTCGTTGACAAAGAATTCCCAGGCCGTTCAAAAAACGCGAGGGCAAGGCGCGAAAAAAACGCACGGCCGACGCGTATCACCAATACGCGAGGATGTGAGTTTTTTGAAGCAACGCGGCCATCGCGGTTTTTTCAACTGCCGGGCGTGCTGCGGTAGGTCTCCCGGTTGCGCTGCTTCTGGTACTTGTACACGGCCTGGTTGTGTTCCTCCAGGCTTTTGCTGAAGAAGTGCGTACCGTCGCCCTTGGCCACGAAGTACAGGAAGTCGTGGTGCTCCGGCGCGGCGGCCGCCTGGAGCGAGACGAGCCCGGGCGAGCAGATGGGCCCGGGCGGCAGGCCCATGAGCCGGTAGGTGTTGTAGGGGTTGGCCCCGTCCTCCAGGTGCGCGCGCTTGAGGTCGCCGTCGAACGCCGCGCCCAGGCCGTAGATGGTCGTGGGGTCGGATTGCAGGCGCATGCCCAGCCGCAGGCGGTTCACAAAGACCCCGGCGATGCGCGCCCGCTCCGAGAGGTCGCCGGACTCCTTTTCCACCAGCGAGGCCAGGGTCACGATGCGCAGGAGTTCCGCGGGTTCCGGGACCTTGTCCGGCCAGACCTTGCGGGCGTTCTTCCAGAACTCCCTGAACATGGCCTCGGCCAGGACGTGGCCGTTGTCCGTGGCGCTTTTGGCCACGAAATAGGTCTCCGGGAACAGGAAGCCCTCGGGCGAGCCGCCCGGGATGTGTTCGCGTTCCAGCAGGGCCGGGTCAAAGGCCGCAACGCGGAACTCCTCGGCATTGGCCGCGCCTGAGGCGGCCACGGCCTGGGCCGTCTCCCACCAGGACAGCCCCTCGCGCACCGGCACCCGGGTGAGCAGGCCCGGGGAGGTGGTCAGCTCCTCCAGGATGCGCTCGGCGCTCCAGCCCGTGACGAGCAGGAACTCCCCGGCCCGGATGGACTGGGCCTTGCCCGCGTCCTTGGCCAGGGACTCGAAGCCCCGGGCGCTCGAGAGCAGGCCCTCGGCCTGGAGCCGCCTGGACACGGCCCGCAGGCTCTCGCCCGCATTGACCTTGAAGACCACCTCCTGGCCCGCCGGGACCAGGGGGGCCGCAGGCCCGAAGTAGGCGCGGGCGAGCCAGAGGACCCAGGCCAGGATGAGCACCCCGGCCAGGGCCGTGACCAGCGGGATGAGCACCCGCGGCGACGTGGTCAGCCCGCCCGATCCAGCCACGAGCGGAGAATCTGGACGGCCGCCTGGCTGTCCAGCGCTTGTTTCCGTTTCCTGGCGCACAGTCCGGCCTCCTTGAGCTCTTCCTCGGCGGCCGCCGAGGTCAGGCGTTCGTCCTCGAGATGCACGGGGATGGTCAGGCGGCGTTGCAGGCTTTGGGCGAAATTGCGGGCCTGGCGGGTGGTCTCGGTGTCCGAGCCGTCCAGGGCCAGGGGCAGGCCCACCACCACGGCCTCGATCTGTTCGGCGGCCACCAGGTCCACCAGGTGGGCAAACAGGGCCTCGCGGGTGGTGCGCTGGAGCGTGGGCCGGGGCGAGGCCAGGATGCCGGCGGGATCGCACACGGCCAGGCCCACGCGCTTGAGCCCGAAGTCCACGCCCAGCACCCGCACGGCTATTCCACCAGGAGGGTCTTGCCGCGGCGTTCGGCGGACTCGAGCATTTTCTTGAGCGTGCGCTTCCACTTGGGCCCGCCCACGGTCTGGGCCAGGTATTCCGTGGCGTGGAGCACCGGGTTGTGGCGCTTCATCTGGAGCATGCAGCGCTTGATGCCGACCTTGCAGGACGGGCAACCCACCAGGACCGGGCGCTTCTTGTCCGCGTGCTCCAGGTCCTTGTCCAGCTGCTCCTTCTTGCGCTCGCGCAGGCGGTTGTAGATGGCCGGGCTGGTGAGCGCGCCCAGGCCGGACTCGCCGCAGCAGTTGGGCGAGAGCGTCACCTTGGTGTCCAGGATTCCGGCCAGGGCCTGGCGATAGGCGTCGGCGGCCTTGACCTTGGAGACCCCGGTCCATTCCGGGTGGCAGGCCGCGTGGTAGAGCAGCTCCTCGCCCGCGGGGAAGGGCCCGGGCAGCCGCTCCAGGAGGAACTGCATGGCGTCCAGGCGGCGCGGGGGCTCGGAGAGCTCGCGGTGGAACTCATAGGTCTCCAGGGACTCGCGGCAGGTGCCGCAGGCCGTGATGAGGGTCATGGCCTTGAGGCCCGCCCGGCCCGTGGCCACGAGGAGGTCCAGGAGCTCCATCATGGTGCGGTGGCGGTTGGCCTGGTAGGCCTCCTGGCAGCCCGCGGAGAGCAGGGGATAGCCGCAGCAGAGGTGCTTGTCCGGCAGGACCACGTTGGCCCCGGTCTTGAGCAGGAGGAACAGCGTGGCCATGCCGATGGAGTGCGAGAACAGCCCGGCGCCGCAGCCCGGGAAGTAGAGCACGGTGTCGTCCGGGGCCGCGCCCGGGCGCTTGAGGATGCAGTTCTGGCCGAGCTTGAGCTCCTCGTAGAGGCTGCGGAAGTCGATGTGCGGGCCCGGGCCCTGGAGCGCCGGGCTCTCCATGCCGCGCAGGGCCGCGCCGGGCAAAAGCCCGAGCACGCGGTTGGCCGCGGTCTGGCCCAGGGAGAGGAACTTGGCGGCCTTGGGCAGGCGGCCGGCGGGGTCCTTGGCCAGCATGGCCAGGACCCTGGTCTTCACCGGATGTCCGCCCTGGCCCTTGTACTCCAGGAAGGAGCGGATCTGGAGCGCGGCCCCGGCCGAGTCGATCTTGATGGGGCAGACCGCGGTGCATTTGCCGCAGGCCGTGCAGTGCTCCATGATGTGCCGGAGCTGGGCCAGCAGCCCCTTGTCCGGCTCGCCGCGCTGGACCTGGGAGTAGTAGATGGCCTCGATGAGCGCGCCCAGGCTGATGTTCTTGTTGCGCGGGTGGAACAGCAGGCCGCGCTGGGGCTGGAACATGGGGCAGACCTGCTTGCACTTGCCGCAGCGGGTGCAGGTCTGGATGTTGCGCAACAGCCCGATGAGCTGCTCCTTGTCCTTGAGCGCGGTCTTGTCCAGGTCCTGGATCAGGCGGTTGAAGGAGAAGGTGTACGGCTCGCTCGGGAGCTTGCGCTCGGTGAGCTTGGCCGGGTTGAGCACGTTCTTCGGGTCCACCTTGGCCTTGTAGGCGCGCAGGGACTTGATCTTGTCCTCGGAGAGGTAGGCGATCTTGGTGATGCCGATGCCGTGCTCGCCCGAGACCTCGCCCTGGAGGGCCAGGACCTTCTCGAACACGTCCTTGGCGGCCTCGTGGGCCTGGGCCAGCATCTCGGCGTCGTTGGAGTTCACCGGGATGTTCACGTGGCAGTTGCCGTCGCCCGCGTGCATGTGGCTGGCGATGGCGATGCGCCGGGCCTTGATCTCGCGGTACAGGGCCTCGATCTCGCGGTCGTGCTTGGGGTGCTTGTCGCGCAGCTCCTGGAACACATAGCGGATCTCGGTCTCCAGCTCGTCCTCGGAGAGGTCCGCGGTGCTGGTCTTTTTCTTGAGGATGGACAGGGCCCGTTCCAGGGCCGCGTCCACCGCGGGGTCGTCGAAGGCCACCCCGGCCAGCTCGCGCACCTGGAGCAGGGCCTTGCGGTAGCGCCGCGAGAGGTAGATGAGGTTCAGGTTCTCCAGGAAGTCCGAGAACTCCGGGATGACCTCCAGGGGGATGACCACGTCCTCGTTGACCTTGAAGCCCGAGGTGTGCTTGGCGATGGCCGAGAGCTTGTGGCGGTCCTCCCAGAAGACCTCGGCCTCCTTCTCGTCGCGGGCCGCGAAGATGTCCACCCCGTCGTAGGGCTTGGCCATGGCCAGCAGGGCCTGCACGGCCTGCTCCAGGGCGGTCTCGTGGTCCGAGTCCAGCTGGACCAGGAGCACGGAGATGGGGTCGCCCTCGTAGGCCTCGGACTTCTTGCGATACTCGATGGCCTGGACGTACTTGGGGCCCCATTCCTCCAGGGCCGAGATCTTCACCAGATCGCCCTGGCGGCGGATGGTGTCGCGCAGGCCCACGATGTCCTTGATCACGAGCATGGCGTTGTGCATGGAGCGGCCGTAGAACTCCAGGCAGAGCACGCGGGAGTAGGCGGGCTTTTTGTGGAGCACGAAGCAGCTGTCCACGATGACGCCGTCCACGCCCTCCTTCTGCACGCCCGGCAGGCCGCCCAGGAACTTGTTGGACACGTCCTTGCCCAGGCCCTTGCCGCGGATGTCGTCCCCGGCCAGGGTCACGGTCTCCAGGAGCCCGCCGTGATCATCGAAGATCTCGAAGACCGCGTTCTCGCTTTCGAAGATCTTGTGGCGCGGGTGGTCCTTGCGGCGCACCTCGATGAGTTCGCCCGTGGGCAGGACCATGCGGTAGGACAGGATGTTGTCGATGGTCGTGCCGTACTCGAAGGCGAACGGGCCGCCGGAGTTCTCGGAGATGTTCCCGCCCAGGCTGGAGGCGGCCTTGGAGGCCGGGTCCACGGTGAAGAGCAGGTCCTGCTCGGCGGCGGCCTTGATGGCGTCCAGGGTGATGACCCCGGCCTGGGCGCAGAGCACCCGGGTCTGCGGGTCGATGTCCAGGATCTTCTTGAACCGCGCCAGGGACAGGACCACGGCCCGGACGTGCATGGGGATGGCCCCGCCGGTGAGGCCCGTGCCGCCGCCCCGGGGGATGATGGCGAAACCCATCTCGTTGGCTAGGCGCACGATGGCCTGGACCTGCTCCGGGGTCTCGGGGAAGAGCACGAACAGCGGCAGCTCCAGGCGCAGGTCCGTGGCGTCCGTGGCGCATTCCACCAGGGTGTTGGGGGCCGCGCCGATGCACTCCTCGGGCAGGGCGGCCTTGAGGCGCTCGTGCAGGGCCTTCTTGAAGGCCATGTCCGCGTCGAACTGCTCCCAGAAGTGGCGCACCGCGGCGTTCAGGATGGCCGGATATTCGCCGGACAGGGTGGGCCGGGCGATGCTCAGGCGGCGCTTGACGCTCTCGCGCACCAGCTCGGGGTCCACGAAGGGGTTGTAGCGCACCAGGAAGAGTTCGGCGGCCAGGCCCGCGGCCAGGTCGCGCACGTCCCCGGGCCACTGGCCGTAGCCCTCCAGGTCCACCAGGCCGAAGACCCGGCTGACCAGCTGTTCGTCGGAAACGGAAATGTGCGGTCCCAATTGAGGCATTGCGTTGTCCTGACGGCGGAGGCCACCGGTGTTGGTCGTTGGAAGGACGTGAATATAGGACCCCGGACCGGGCTTGGCAAGTGCGGGCCCGGGCCCGGTTCTGGACAGCCGGAGGGAGCCGGGATAAGGAAGGGGGCCTGTCCTGCAACCTGCGAGGATTCCCCATGATCGAGAAGGACTTCGCCGAGCTGGCCCTGTTCATCACCGGCCCCACCTGGATCCGGCCCGAGGCCCGGGCCGCCGCGGCCCTGCCCGAGTTCGGCCACCGCGACGCCGAGAACATCAAGCGTTTCGGCCCGATCTTCGCCCACCTGCGGACCATGGCCCGGGTGGGCCAGGAGCGCGACGTGATCCTGTTCAACGGCTCGGGCTCCACGGCCCTGGAGGCCGCGGTGCGCTCCCTGGTGGCCGACGGCGAGACCGTGCTGAACGTCTCGGTGGGGGCCTTCGGCGACCTGTTCCACAAAATGGCCGTGCTCAACGGCAAGAAGGCCGCGCAGCTCAAGTTCGCGGCAGGCGAGGCCATTGACCTGGCGCGCATGGAGCAGGCCCTGGTGGAGCACAAGCCCGCGGTGGTCACCCTGACCCAGAACGAGACCTCCACGGGCGTGCTCAACGACGTGGAATCGGCCTGCGCCCTGGTCCGCAGGCACGGGGCCCTGCCCGTGGTGGACGGGGTGAGCCTGTTCGGCGGGGCGGACGCGCGCATCCCGGAGTCCGACCCGGTGATGTACGTGACCTCGACCCAGAAGTCCCTGGGCGTGCACGCCGGGTTCGGCATCGCATTCGTCTCGGCCGAGGCCCTGGACAAGGCCGCGCAGGTGGCCAACCGGGGCTATTCCTCGGACATCGTGACCCAGGTGAACACCGCCCGCAAGAGCCAGACCCTGACCACGCCCAACGGCGGCCTGGCCAACCAGCTGGCCGTGCAGTTGGACTACATCGTGAACGTGGAGGGGATCGCCAAGCGCTACGCCCGGCACGAGGCCATGCGGGACATGGTGGCGGCCTGGGTGGAGCGCCAGCCCGGATTCGACTTCCTGGCCGCCGAGGGCTTCCGCTCGCCCACGCTCACGGCCCTGCGCACGCCCGAGGGCCTGGGCAGCGCGGGCCTCAAGCGGGTCAAGGAGGCCATGCGCGAGCGCGGCTACCTCTTTGACACGGGCTACGGCAAGCTGAACGTGGAGCTGGAGTCCCAGGGCGCGCGGCCCATCTGCCGCATCGGGCACATGGGCGACATCACCCCGGAGATGCTCGCGAAATACCTCGACGATCTGGCCCAGGTCCTGGCCCAGATTTAGTCGCGCAGCACGCGCACGAGAAAGCCTTTGAGATAGTCGGTCTCGGGCATGGCCGGGTGCACGGGATGGTCCGCGTCCTGGTGGCCCTGCCGGAGGATCTGGACCCGCACCCGGGCCTCCTGGGCCGCGCGCTGGAGAAGCTTGCGCAGGTCCTCGCGGGAGAGGTGCTGGGAGCAGGAGCAGGTCAGCAACAGGCCGCCGTGTTCCACCAGGTCCAGGCCCAGGCGGTTCACCTTGCGGTAGGCCGCGAGTCCGGCCTCGAAATCCTTGCGCCGCTGGATCAGGGCAGGCGGGTCCAGGCTGACCACGTCGAAACGCCGGCCTTCCTCGCGCATGCCCGCCAGGGCCTCGAAGGCATCGGCCTTTACGGTGCCCACCGTGTTTTCCACGCCATTGTGTGCGGCATTTTGGGCCACGGCCTCCAGGGCCGGGCCCGAGGCGTCCAGGCAGAGGACCTCGGCGGCTCCGGCCTTGGCTGCGGCCACGCCCAGGGCTCCGGCATAGGAAAAGGCGTCCAGCACCCGCTTTCCGGCCACCAGCGGGAGCAGGCCCGCCCGGTTGGCGCGCATGTCGAAATACCAGCCGGTCTTCTGGCCCCCGGCCAGATGCACCAGGAAACGCGCGCCGTTCTCCTCGATCTCCACGCATTCCGGGACCTCGCCCGCGGGCACCTCGACCTCCCGGGGCAATCCTTCCAGTTCCCGGGAGCGCGAGTCGTTCTTGAGCAGGATGCCCTTGGGCGCCAGTTCGGCCTGGAGGCTTTCCAGGATGAGCCCGCGCACCCGCTCCATGCCCGCGCTCAACAACTGCACCGAAAGCACGTCCCCGAAGCGGTCCACCATGAGGCCGGGCAGGAAGTCGGACTCGCTGAACACCAGGCGGTAGAACGGCTTTGCGAAGAGTCTTTCCCGAAGTTCCAATGCGGTTCTGATTCTGTTCCGCAGAAGTTCGGCATTGAGCCGGTCCCCGGCATCGCGGCTGATGACACGGCCCGCGATGAGCGCGCCGGGGTGGATGGTGGCCAGGCCCAGGGGCCGGCCGCCCGCGGCCTCCACCCGGGCGCATTCCCCGGGCTCAAAGGCCTTGAGCGGCGTCTTGGCCGTGTCCACCTCGTTGCTGAAGATCCAGAGATGGCCTTCGCGCAACCTCCGGTCCTCGTTCTTTTTCAGCACCAATGACTTCATGGTTGTTCCTTTTCACCCTCGCGTCCCGGTCCAGGCGCACAGCGGCTGGGCCGGGACGCCGATGCCGGGGCCGGGGGCCGCTGGCCCCCGGGCGGGGTTCGGGGCTGCGGCCCCGATTATATTTTTCCGAGCGCCAGCAGGCGCTGGCCGTACACGGCCTGGCCCAGGGAGATGCAGCCGTCGTTGGGCGGGACCTGGGTGTGGACCAGGGGGGTGAGGCCGCGTTTGGCCAGGGCCCGGGGCAGTTCCTTGGCCAGGGTCAGGTTCTGCATGACCCCGCCGGACAGGGCCACATGGTCGATGCCCAGGACCACGGCAAAGGCCTCGGCCAGGTCGGCCAGGCCCTGGATCAGGCCCAGGTGGAAGCGCCGGGCGATGGCGGAAACGGGCACCCCCTGGCGCAGGTCGTCCAGGGCATGGCCGAACAGGACCAGGGTCTCCAGCACGGCCGGATCGCTGCCCGGGCGCAGCGGGCAGGGGTAGGGCCGGGTTTCACTCATGTCCTGGGCCTTTTCCAGGAGAATGGCGGCCTGGCCCTCGTAGCTGATGGCCGGGCAGAGCCCCAGAAGGGCCGAAACCCCGTCGAACAGGCGGCCGCAGCTCGTGGTGGTGGGGCAGTTGATGCCGCGCTCCAGGACCTGGGGCAAAAAGTCGCTGGCCTGGGCGAAGCGGCCGCGCCAGGGCCACCAGTCTTGCGGCTCGCGCTGGCCCAGCTCCCAGAGCAGGGACTGGGCAATGCGCCAGGGCTCGCGCACCGCGGCCTCGCCGCCGGGCAGGCGGAAGGGCGAGAAATGGGCCAGCCGCTGGTGCTCCAGGCTCTCCGGGTCCACGAACAGGCATTCCCCGCCCCAGATGGTCTTGTCCAGGCCGTAGCCCGTGCCGTCCAGGGCCAGGCCCAGGGCTGCCTCCTCGTGCCGGTTTTCGGCCAGCACGGCGTGGATGTGGGCGAAGTGGTGCTGGAGCGCGGCCTTGGGAATGCCGCGTTCCGCGGCCAGTTCCGTGGCCAGGGGCGTGGTCAGGTAGTCCGGGTGCAGATCGTGGACGATGATTTCCGGCCGCACCTGGAGCACGTCCTCGAGATGGGCCAGGACCTCGCGGTGGAAGGCCAGGGTCTCCAGGTTCTCCATGTCGCCGATGTGCTGGCTCACGAAGGCCGCCGGGCCCTTGGTCAGGCACAGGCTGCACTTGAGTTCCGGGCCCAGGCCCAGGGCCGTGGGGCCGTCCTGGGGCAGGAACACGGGCGCGGGCGTGAAGCCGCGGGCCCGGCGCAGGAACAGCGGCTGGTTGGACGCGGGATGCACGCGCAGCACCGAGTCGTCGGTGCGCACCAGGATGTCGCGGTCGTGGAGCAGGAAGACGTCGGCGATGTGGCCCAGGCGGCGCAGGGCCTCGCGGTTGCCCAGGCAGATGGGCTCGGAGGAGCGGTTGCCCGAGGTCATGACCAGGGCCGGGACGCGGCCCGGGCCAAAGGCCTCGGCGCAGCGCCGCAGGAGCACGTGGTGCAGGGGCGTGTAGGGCAGCATGAGGCCCACGAAGTCCGTGTCCGGGGCGATGTCCGGGGAAAGGGCCGCGTCCGGGCCCTTGGCCAGGAGCACGATGGGCCGCTCCACGCCCGAGAGGATTTCGGCCTCGGCCGGGGAAACCCGGGCCAGGAGCCGGACCGTGTCCAGGTCCGGGACCATGACCGCCAGGGGCTTGGCCGGGCGCTCCTTGCGGCGGCGCAGCTCGGCCGTGGCCCGGGCGTCGGAGGCGTCGCAGGAAAGGTGGAACCCGCCCAGGCCCTTGATGGCCGCGATGCGTCCGGCCGCCAGCTCCTGGGCCAGGCGGCGCAGGGCCTCGGGACCTTCGGCCAGGCGCGTCCCCTCGCGGTCCGTGAGCCAGACCCTGGGTCCGCAGACCGGGCAGGCGTTGGGCTGGGCGTGGAACCGGCGGTCGGCCGGGTCGTGGTACTCGCGCGCGCACTCCGGGCACATGGGGAAGCAGGCCATGGAGGTCACGGGCCGGTCGTAGGGGATGGACCGGGTGATGGTCCAGCGCGGGCCGCAATTGGTGCAGTTGGTGAAGGGATACTCGAAGCGCCGGTTGGCCGGGTCATTCATGTCCGCCAGGCAGTCCGGGCAGGTGGCCGCGTCCGGGCTGATGAGCACGTTGTGGCCCTGGCCCGGCGCGCTTTCCACGATGGCGAAGGCGGCCTCGTCCGGGACCAGGGGCAGGTCCTCGGCCGTGAGGGTCACGATGCGGGCCAGGGGCGGCAGCTTCCCGCGCAGGTCCAGGACAAAGGACTCCAGGGCCTCGTAAGGCCCCTGGACCTCCACGGCCACGCCGAGCGGCGTGTTGCGCACGAGTCCTGTGAGGGAATGGGTGGCGGCCAGGCGGAAGACGAAGGGCCGGAAGCCCACGCCCTGGACCTGGCCGCTGACAATGAAACGCTGGCGGAGGATGCTCATGGCAGGCCCAGCAATAGCCTCGGGACCGGGCCGTGGCAAGGAGCAATCAGCGTCCCAGGAGGCTCTTGATCCGGCCGCGCACCAGGCGCAGGGGCCGGAACACGATGGGCTCCAGGGGATCGGGCAGGAGAAAGCCCGCGGCCTCAAAGGCCTGGGGCTGGTCCAGGGGGAAGCATAGATTGGCCGGGTCCGCGCCGGGCAGACCGCGGCGGCGGCACTCGGCCCAGAGCGGGACCTGCTGCGGGCCCAGGCCCAGGAGCCCGTAGATCGCCGTGTCCAGGGCCACGGGGTCGGCCGAGGCGGCCAGAAGATGGAGCGGGAAGGGATCGCCCTTGATGGGGCCGGTGCGGTGCATGGCCAGCCGCGCGTCCAGCAGGGTGAGCACCGGAGGCAGGGCGGCCATGACCTCCACGATGAGCCGCGAAAAATGATCGGCCGTGTCGCCGATGATTGCGTGGGCCAGGGCCTTGCGGAAGCCGCTGACGCAGCCGAACAGGTTCTTCACCGCGGCCGTGACCCGCATCTGGCCGTGGGCCTTGAGCCGGGGCAGGTTGAGGATCAGGTCGTGGTCCAGGGCGTCCTGGGACAGGCCGATGCGGCCGCCGAAGGACAGGGCCAGGGGCCGGGGATGCTTCAGGGAGCGCACGGCCAGGCCCAGGGGTTTCAGGGCCCGGTCCAGGCCCGCGCTGCGGGCCACCTGGGCGGCTGTGCCGAAGGCCGGGGAATCGGCCACGGTCACGCGCAGGCCCAGGTCCAGGAGCGCGGCGCACACGGCCCGCACGAACTCCGGATCCGTGCAGGACAGGCCCGGATTGCGCGGGGCCACCAGGTTGGGTTTGACCAGGACGCGGGCTCCGGCAGGGGGCAGGGGCAGGGCCTGGAGCAGACGGCGGACCTCGGGGTCCGGCGCTGCCGGGGGCGGCCCGGCGCGCAGCAGAAACACGTCCAGGGGCATGGTCAGGCCGGTTTCTTGGGCTGGGGCTTGGCTTGCGGGGCAGCGGGCTTGGCCGGAGCGGCCTGCCTGGCCTGGGCTTGTTGCGCGGGCTTGGCCTGCGGGGCGGCGGGCTTGTTCGCGGCAGGCTGCGCTGCCTTGGCCGGGGCGGGCTGGGCAGGCTTGGCCTGGGGCTGGGCTTGCGGAGCAGCGGGCTTGGCCTGGGCAGCCTGGGGTTTGGCTGGAGCAGCCTGCGCCGGCTTGGCTTGGGCCTGAGTCTGGGGCTTGGCCTGGGCCTGGGGAGCGGCCGGTTTGGCCGCTGGCGCCGGGGTTTCCGGGGCCTTGGCCCCGGGCTTGGCCCCGGGCTTGGCCGCTGGCTTGGCCGCTGGCTTCGCGGCCTGGGGCGCTGCTTCAGGAGCGGCCTCGGCCTGGGGCCCGGCCGGGGCGGCCTCGGGCTCGGGAGCCTTCTTGGTCTTGGCTTCGGGCTTGGCGGCCGGAGGCGCGGCCTGGGGCGCTGCCTTTTTCTTGGCCTCGGGAGCCGGGGCCTCGGCAACGGCCTCGGCCACCACGGGCACGGGGTCCCGGAGGAAGCTCACGCCCAGGCCCGTGAGCAGGAAATTGCCCCCGGCCCGCCAGAGCAGGCCCATGGCCAGGAGCGAGGCCAGCATGGCCGCCAGCCAGAACCAGCCGATGGGCCCCAGCTGAGGCCGCACGGTCTGGAGATTGTAGGCCGGTTCCAGGACCTCGGCCTGGAGCCGGGCGTAGAGGGCCGCGGCATCGGTCCTCTTGGCCCGGGTGAGTTCCGAGGCCAGGGTTCCGGAGAGGTGCAGCAGCAGGAACAGGGTTTCGCGCTCGGGCAGGCCCGCGCCCATGGCCAGGGCCCGGCCGCTGCGGGCATAGACGGCCTCGGCGTCCAGCAGGGCCTGGCGGGCGAAGGCCTTGGCGTCCAGGTAGGGCACCTCCAGGCGGTTGCCCGCCGGGGCCACGTTGTAGCCGTACTGGGTGATGAGCGCGGCCGCGGCATTGGCCTGGCGCGGGGTGGGAAAGGCCAGGGTCAGGCGCAGGTCCGCGTTGTTCATGGACTTGAGCTGGTCGGCCAGGTCGCCGTAGCGCAGGCCCTGGCCCTTGAGCCGGGAGAGGAGCAGGTTGTCGGCGGTGTCCAGGAGGCCTTCCTCGCCCATGACCGGGACAAAGGCCATGGCCCAGAGCACGGTCAGGGCCAGGAAGGTGCAGGCCCCGGAGAGGATCAGGGCCTTGCCCTGGATGCCTTTGGCCCCGGTGCCGCGGCGCAGGGCCCCGAGGTTGCTGAACAGGGCGATGAGGATCCAGAGGGCGAAGGACAGGGGCACCATGAACACGAGGAACCCCGCGGCGCTGTGCAGCAGCCCGTCCAGGGAGGGGCTCAGGCCGAGGAGCCCGGCCCGGGACAGGACCGCGGGCAGGGTCAGCAGGCGGTTGCCCAACACGGCCAGGACCACGGCCAGAAAGAAGCCCTTGAGGGCCAGGGGGTTGATGAAGCGGAGCACGGGCCGGGCCAGGCGCAGGCCCGAGAGCAGGCCCAGGAGCAGGCCCGCGGCCGTGGTGCAGGTGAGCAGGCCCGCCGGGGAGTAGAAGAACGCGGCCAGGCCCGCGGCCAGACCGGCCTGGAGCATGTCCGCGCCTGCGGCCGGGATGGCGGCCAGGCCCATGACCCCGGAGAGCAGGGGCAGGGTCAGGGCCCCGCCCGTGGCCCCGGCCAGGGCCAGGAAGAAGCCCGAGAACAGGCCCAGAACCAGGGCCGGAATGGCCGAGACCGCGCCCTGGGCCGGGTCTGCGGGGTCGCGCAGCAGGGCCAGGAAGCCGGAGGGGCCCGAGGACTCCACCTCCACCGAGGTCTTCGATTCCTCGTCCTCGCCGCCCCTGGAGCCCTTGCGCCGGGGCTCCTCTTCTTCCGGCGGCGGGGCCTTTTTCACCTCGTCGTGGCGCAGGAAGCGGAGCAGGTCGCGCAGGGCCAGGGCCGAGAGCAGGAGGAGCAGCCCGGCCTGGGTCAGGGCCATGTACAGGTCGCTGCGGTTGGGGTCGTCCAGGAACAGGCGCACGGCCAGGAGGCCGCCCGCGGCCGCGCCCGGCAGCGCGCCCAGGCCCAGGAACAGGGCCAGCTTGGCGTGGAGCTTTTTGGCCCGGAAGTGGTCCAGCCCGCCGAGCAGGCCGAAGACCGAGAGGGCCAGCAGTTCGCTGCCCGCGGCCGGGACCCCGCGCAGGCCCAGGCCCATGAGCGCGGGCACGGCCAGGAACCCGCCGCAGGCCCCGGAGGTTGCGGCCACGGTTCCGCCGAAAAAGCCCAGGAGCAAAGCCACGATGAACAGGCCGGGGATGTCCGGGGGCAGGACAAAGGGTGAGGCGGCCCCGCCGATCTGGGCGGGCAGGTCCGCGGCCAGGGCCGGGGAGGCGCAGTTCAGGAGCAGAAGCGCGGTCAGGCAGACCGCGCCGATCCAGGGGATCGCCGGGTTGCTGCCCGGCATTGCGCGTGGTTGGGCCATTTCCGGGTCCTTGCGCCGAGGTTCTGGGAACAGCCATAGCAGGACCAGGCCCCCAGCGCAATGATTGCGGCCGCGGCCCAGGCGCACTATACCCCTGCCCATGCGCACCACGCCGCCTGAACCGCGCCTGGAGGTCCATCTGCTGGACGCGGGCGTGACCCGCGAAGGCCGGGCCCTGCTGCGCGGCCTGCGTTTCGACCTGTTGCCCGGGGAGCACTGGGCCGTGCTGGGGGCCAACGGGGCGGGCAAGTCCACCTTCCTGCGCCTGGTGCGCGGGGACATGGCCCCGGACGACCCGCGCACCCGCCTTTACCGCCTGGACGGCGAGGGGCAGAGCGGGCCCATCGGCCTGCGCCAGCGCATGGCCCTGGTCTCGGCCGCGCTCCAGGATTTCTACGTCACCTCGGAATCCGGGGCCACGGCCCTGGAGGTGGTTCTGGCCGGGTTCTTCGACGCGCCTCTGCTCTACGAGGAGCCGGACCCGGAGCTGCGGCAGCGGGCCCTGGCCGCGTTGAAGGACCTGGACGCCATGGACCTGGCCGGACGGCCCATGCGGACCCTGTCCCAGGGCCAGGCCCGGCGGGTGCTCCTGGTCCGGGCCCTGGTCACGGAGCCGGACATCCTGCTTCTGGACGAATTCCTGGACGGGCTCGACGCCGCCTCCCGGGCCGCCACCCTGGAGCTGCTGGAGCGGGCCGGGGAGCGCGCCACCCTGCTCTGCGCAGCGCATCGCGTGGAGGACCTGCCGGGCTGCGTGCAGCGGGCCCTGGTCCTGGACCAGGGCCGCGTGCGCGACCAGGGCCCGGCCGCCGAGGTCCTGGCGCGCTACGCCGCGGCCGGGGAGGCCGGCGAACCGCAGCGCTGGCCCCTGACCCCGTCCCGGCCCCGCGAGGAGGTGCTCCTGCGCATCCAGGGCGCGGACGTGGACTTGGACGGAATCCGGGCCTTGAGCGGGATATCCTGGGAGGTGCGGGCCGGGGAGAACTGGGCCGTGCTCGGCAAGAACGGGGCGGGCAAGTCCACGCTCCTCCGGCTGGTTCTGGGCCTGGAGCATCCCTCGGCCCTGGACGGTCCGCCCGGAACCGTGGAGCGCTTCGGCGACGGCGGGGAGAGCGGCATCCTGGCCGCGCGCTCACGCATGGCCCTGGTCTCGCCCGCGCTCCAGGCCGGGTACGCCTATGACCTGCCCGCGCAGGAGGTGGTCTGGTCCGGGTTCACGGGGAGCATCGGGCTCTGGGACGAGCCCAGCGCGGAGGAGCGCCGCCGGGCCGCGGCGGTTCTGGAATTCTTCGGCCTGACCCGGCTGGCCGGGCGCCACCTGCGCAGCCTGTCCTACGGCCAGCAGCGCAGGGTCTTCCTGGCCCGGGCCCTGGTGGCGGCCCCGGACCTGCTCCTTCTGGACGAGCCTTTTTCCGGGCTGGACGCCGTTTCCCGGCGCGAGGCCCGGGCCCTGCTGGAGCGCCTGGCCGCCTCGGGCCAGCGCTTCCTGCTCGTCACGCACCGGCCCGCGGACATGCCCGCGGCCGTGAACCGGGTGCTCGTGCTGGAGTCCGGGCGGACCGTGTTCAGCGGGACACGGGAGGAGTACGCCGCCCGAGAACCAGGAACCCGGGGTTGAGCAGGGACTCCTTGTTGTAGAAGAAGCGGCGGCCGTCGTGCAGGGTCATGCTGCCGCCCGCGCCCTCCACCACGGCCTGTCCCGCGGCCGTGTCCCACTCCATGGTCGGCCCGAACCGGGCATAGATGTCCGCCGCGCCCTCGGCCACCAGGCAGAACTTGATGGCCGATCCGGCGCTGATGCGCTCGCGCACCGGCAGCTTGGCCAGGTAGTCGTCCAGCTCCGGGGTGTTGTGCGAGCGGCTGGCCACGGCCACCAGGCCGTCCGGGCCGGGCTCGCGCACGCCCACGGGCCGGGCCGGGCCGTCGCCATCCTGGCGGAAGGCGCCCAGGCCGGGTCCGCCGAACCAGGAGCGGTCCGGCACCGGGGCGTGGACCACCCCGAGCATCGGGAAGCCGTCCTGCATGAGCGCCACGCAGACGCAGAACTCCCCAAGTTCCTTGACGAATTCCTTGGTGCCGTCCAGGGGGTCCACCAGGAGGAAGCGCGACCAGTTCCGGCGCTCGGCAAAGGGGATGTCCCGGCCCTCCTCGGAGAGCACGGGCACGTCCGGCAGCAGCCGGGCCAAGCCCGGGGCCAGCACGGCCTGGGAGGCGGTGTCCGCCTCGGTGAGCGGGGAGCGGTCGGCCTTGTACTCCACCTGGAAGCCCCGGGCGCGGACCGCCATGATGGCGCGGCCCGCCTCGCGGGCCAGGGCCCGCAGCGGGGCGAACAGTTCTTTCACGCTTACTCCTCGATGACAGAGAGGGTCACGCCCCGGTCCTGGGCCTGGGACAGTCCATGGAGCAGGGCCGTGGAGGACACGGCCAGTCCGTCGGCCTCCAGCCCGCGTATTTTGCCCCAGAAACCGTCCTCGCGTCCAGCGAGAAACGCGGCCAGCCGGGAGGCGGAGAGACCCACGCCCCGGCGCAGGACCTCGGGTCCGGCCTCGTCGGCCACCAGATTGAAGAGCTTCACGGTCAGGGCGGCGTCGCCCGCGGCCCCGGTCTGGGCCTCGGGCCGGGCCGCGATGGCCTCGCGGAAGGCCTTGATCGGGCTGCCCCGGCGCATGGAGATTCCGGCCAGTCCGGGCATGGCCGCGCCCAGGCCGATCTCCGAGCCCTCCCGCACGCGGACCTGGTCGATATCGTCCACGGGCGAGCCGTTCAAAAACACCGTGAGGACCCGGTCCGTGACGTAGTCCGGGGCCATGCCCAGGATCTGTTCCATGACCTGGCGCAGGGTCAGGCCGGAGGGCGCCGAGAGCCGGACCCCTTCGCGCAGCAGGGGCAGGAACCCGGCGGCCAGACCCGGGGTCCCGCGGAAGGTGAGGCAGGGGATTGTGCTCGCAACCATGCGTGATCCTTCTATGCCATAACTGACATAACTAGTAAATATCCTTGACTTTTTATGCCTCAAACATATGTTTTGTCCATCCGATACGCCCAACAACGAGCCACGGCAACACCCAACAAGGAGACACATAATGTTGAAGATTCTGCGCATCAACACCCGGACCCGGGAATACACGTTCGAGGATCTGGGCGCCTATGCCGGCCTGGGCGGCCGGGCGTTGACCTCGCGCATCGTCAGCCAGGAGGTTCCGGCCGGAATCCATCCCCTGTCCGCGGCCAACAAGCTGGTCCTGGCCGGGGGCATTCTGGCCTGCACCAACGCCGCCAACTCCGGCCGCACCTCGGTGGGGGCCAAGTCCCCGCTCACCGGCGGCATCAAGGAATCCAACTCCGGCGGCCAGTTCGCCCACAAGCTGCCCAAGCTCGGGCTCCTGGCCATCGTGCTCGAGGACAAGCCCGAGGACGGCGCGGACTTCACCACCCTGCTCATCAAGAAGGACAAGGTCGAGTTCCTGGACGCCAAGAACCTGGTGGGCAAGCTGAACTACGCGGCCCATGACGTGCTCAAGGCCGCCTACGGCGACAAGGTCGTCACGGCCCTGGTGGGCCCGGCCGGCGAGCAGTGCCTGATGACCGCCAACATCCAGTTCTCGGACCCGGACGGCCGTCCCAGCCGCTCGGCCGGACGCGGCGGCCTGGGCGCGGTCATGGGCTCCAAGAAGGTCAAGGCCATCGTGCTCGACCCCGAGGCCAAGGACTCGGTGGAGCCCGCCGACGGCGAGAAGTTCAAGACCGCGCGCAAGCGCTGGCTGGACATCCTCATGGGCCATCCGGTCACCAGCCAGGGCCTGCCCACCTACGGCACGGCCATCCTCATCAACATCATCAACGAGGCCGGGGCCCTGCCCACCAAGAACTTCCGCTCCGGCCGCTTTGACGGCGCCTCCAAGATCAGCGGCGAGACCATGACCGAGACCATCAAGGCCCGCAAGGGCGCCTACAAGCACGGCTGCCACACCGGCTGCGTGATCCAGTGCTCGCAGGTCTACAACGACAAGAACGGCGAGTACCTGACCACGGGCTTCGAGTACGAGACCATCTGGGGCTTCGGCGCCAACCTTCTGGTGGACGACCTGGACGACATCGCGGTCATGGACCGGACCTGCGACGAGATCGGCATGGACACCATCGAGATGGCCAACACCATGGCCATGGCCATGGAGGCCGGCCTGGTCAAGTGGGGCGACGGCAAGGGCGTCATCGAGCTGCTCAAGAAGGTCGGCACCAAGGATCCCCTGGGCCGCATCCTGGGCAACGGCACGGACTTCACGGCCAAGGCCTTCGGCGTGGACCGCGTGCCCGTGGTCAAGAACCAGGCCCTGCCCGCCTACGACCCCCGCGCGGTCAAGGGCATCGGCGTGACCTACTGCACCACCACCCAGGGCGCCGACCACACCGCGGGCTACGCCGTGTGCCAGAACATCCTCAAGGTGGGCGGCGACGTGAACACCCTGGGCAAGGCCGGCCAGGTGGAGATCTCCAAGAACCTCCAGGTGGCCACCGCCGCCGTGGACTCCCTGGGGCTGTGCCTGTTCGTGGCCTTCGCCGTGCTGGACACCGCCGACGCCGTGTCGGTGATCGCGGACATGGTTTCGGGCCTCACCGGCAAGCCCTACACCGCCGACGACGTGGTGGCGCTCGGCGTGAACTGCCTCAAGGACGAGCTGGCCTTCAACAAGGCCGCGGGCTTCACCGCGGAGCACGACCAGCTGCCGGCCTTCTTCCGCAACGAGCCCCTGCCGCCGCACAACACGGTCTGGGACTTCACTGCCGAGGAGATGCAGGCGGCCAAGATCGCCTAGTCCGCACAGGACGCGCAGACGGGCCCGGGGCGCGAGTCCCGGGCCTTTTTGTTCCCTTTGACCGGTGCGCCGCGACGCGCTAGGAAGGGCTCATGGTCATCAGCCTGAAATGCTTCGCCCAGCTGGGCGTGTACCTGCCGGAGAACGCCGAGGCCTACGCCCTCCATCCCGGCGACACCGTGGCCGCGGTCGTGGAGCGGCTGGGCCTGCCCCAGGCCGAGGTCAAGCTCGTGTTCGTCAACGGCCTCAAGGCCGGATTCGACACGGTTCTCAAGGACGGCGACCGGCTGGGCCTGTTCCCGGCCGTGGGCGGGGGCTGAGGTGGACCTGGCCCAGCGCGTGGCCGCCGCGGCCGAGGTCCGGCCCTGGTCCGGGGAGCGCTCCGGACCGGTGCTCGGGATGCAGGCCGGGGCGGGCATCGCCCGGCACTGCGGGGTCTCGCCCCGGGAGGTGGACGAGGCCGCCTTGGCCCAGGGCGTCTGGCCCGAGCGCTATCTGCGCAACCAGGCCGCCTATTCCCGGGAGGAGCAGTTGCGGCTCCTGGCCTCGCGCGCGGCCCTGGTGGGCCTGGGCGGGCTGGGCGGGCACGTGCTGGAGATTTTGGCCCGGGCCGGGGTGGGGCACTTGCGGGTCTGCGACGGCGACCGCTTCGAGGCCACCAACCTGAACCGCCAGCTGCTCTGCGCCGAATCCCTGCTGGGCTGCGCCAAGGCCCGGGCGGCCCAGGAGCGCGTGAAGACGGTCAACTCCACGCTCAGCCTGGAGGCCCGCGAGGCCTTTCTCTGGGACAAGGACATGCCGGATTTCCTGGACGGCGCGGATCTGGCCGTGGACTGCCTGGGCGGCCTGGCCCATCGCCGGGCCCTGCAGCGGGCCGCCGGGACCGTGGGCCTGCCCCTGGTCACGGCCGCGGTGGCCGGATTCACCCTCTACGTGGCCACGGTCCTGCCCGGCGCGGCCGGGCCTGCGGATTTCCTGGGCGGGGCCGGACAGGCTTCCGGCGAAGACCTCCTGGGCTGCCCGCCGGAGGGCGTGGCCCTGGCCGCCGCGCTCCAGGCCGCCGAATGCCTGCGCATCCTGGCCGGGCAGGGACCCGGCCTGGCCGGGCGGATGCTGGCCGTGGACCTGCGGGCCCTGTCCTTCGACCTTTTGAGCCTGGGCTGAGCCGTCCATGCCGGTCATCGCGGTGCACCGGGACATGCGCCTGTTCGGCGGCGTCCAGGCCACGCAAGTCTGCATCCTCTGCGGGCTGATCTTCGAGCCCGCCTACAGTCCGGGATGCGGCCGGCTGGAGGGAGGGGAGTGGGTCTGCTCCGGGGAATGCCGGGCGGCCGCCTGCTACGACTACCGGGATGAGTGCGCCGGGCCGTGAGCCCCGGCTCAGGCCTCGTCGCGGTACTTTTCCCGGATGGCCTGGACCACGTCGAAGATGGACAGGAAGGCGTCCACCACGGCGGGATCGAAGTGCCTGCCGCGCTCGGCGCGGATCACTTCCAGGACCTGGTCCTCGGACCAGGGGTCCTTGTAGGAGCGGCGCGAGCAGAGCGCGTCGAACACGTCGGCCAGGGCCGTGATCCGGGCGGGCAGGGGGATTTCCCCGCCCCGCTTGGGCCGGACGCAGAGCCCGGTGACCTTGCCCAGGTCCTCGGCCAGGCGGCCGGGGTAGCCCGTGCCGTCCCAGCGCTCGTGGTGGCCCTGGGCGATGTCCGCGCAGAGGTCGTCCAGGTCCGAGGTGGAGTGGGCGAAGAGCGCCGCGCCGTAGACCGTGTGCCAGCGCATGGTGGCGAACTCCTCGTCGGAGAGCTTGGCAGGCTTCTTGAGGATGAGGTCCGAGATGGCCACCTTGCCCACGTCGTGGAGCATGGCCGCCAGGCGGATAAGGTCTTTTTTGCGCTTGATCTCCAGGCCGTCCAGGCCCTGGTTCTCGGCCATGCGCTGGTAGATCTCCGCGGCGTAGGCCCCCACGCGCTGGACATGGGCCCCGGTTTCCGAGGGGTCGCGCATTTCGGCCATCTTCATCATGCGCAGGATGAGTTCGCGGGTCATGATGCCGCGCTCGATGGCCACCGAGGCGTGGGCCGCGAAGAACGGGGCGTACTGCACGGCTTCCTCGGAAAAGGCCGTGGCCTGGCCGTCACAGGTGGCGTTGATGAGCTGCATCACGCCCACCCGGGTGCCCCGCAGGGTGGTCAGGGGGAGGGTCAGAATGGAGCGGGTGCGGTATCCGGATTCCTCGTCAAAGGTCCGGTTGAAGGAATAGGGCAGGCCGGGGTCGAGATGGTAGGCGTCCTCGATGACCAGGGTCTGGCCGGTGAGCGCGGTGTAGCCCACGATGGACTTCTCGCTCACGGGCACGGTGATGTTGGAGTAGATGTGGCGGCTGGCCTCGGACTGGCGGAACAGGGTGTCATTATGCACGTAGCTGAAATGGAGCTGACCGTCGCGGATGAGAAAGATCGAACCGGCGTCCGCCGCGCTGATCTTGCGCGCCTCCAGGAGCACCCGGTCCAGGATCGTGTCCACGTCCCGGAATTGCCCCAACTCTTCGACAGCCTTGAGAATATCCCGGACAATGTCCACGGGCTGCTTGCAGAAGAAGTCCACACCGTCTCCGAGGTTCGAGTTGCCCCCCCGGGATTCTCGTGCCCCAGGAGGCACACTAGCGCCGGGCGTTGAAAAAATCCATCCCTGGCAAGGGGGAGCGGCGATGAACCCGATCATCCAGGTGGCCGGGGTGCGCAGCCTGGCCGAGGCGCGGATGCTGGCCCGGGCAGGGGCGACCCACGTGGGCATCCCCCTGCGCCTGGACGTGCACGCCCCGGACGTGAGCGAGGAGCAGGCCGCGGCCATTGTCCACGGCCTGGCCGGGGCCGTGGAGACCGTGTGCATCACCTACGCCGCGGACCCGGAGGAGCTGGCCGGGCTGGCGGACGTCCTGGGCGTGACCGGGCTCCAGCTCCACGGGCCCGTGGGCCTGGAGGCCGTGGCCCGGCTGCGCGGCCTGCGGCCCGGGCTGTTGCTCATCAAGAGCCTGGTGCTGGCCCCGGGCCGGGAGCAGGGACTCTTGCGGGACGTGGAGCGCTTCGCGCCCCTGGTGGACGCCTTTCTCACCGACACCTTCGACCCGGCCACCGGGGCCAGCGGGGCCACGGGCAAGGTCCACGACTGGGCCGTGAGCCGGAGGCTGGCCCTGGCCTCGCCCCGGCCGCTTATCCTGGCCGGGGGGCTCACTCCGGGCAACGTGGCCGAGGCCGTGCGGGCCGTGCGGCCGGCCGGGGTGGACGCGCACACCGGGCTGGAGGACGCGGCCGGGAACAAGGACGAGGCCCTGGTGCGGGCCTTTGTGCGCGAGGCCCGCGCGGCCCTGGCCGCCCGCGGTCCGGCCTGACCCGGGGCCGGGGAGTTGCCTCTTTTCCGGGAACAGGGTAGGGATAATGCGTTTTTTCGGCCGATACGGGTGGATGGTCCGCCATTCCGGCCAGTTATGGAGGGTTCATGTCCAAGGAAGAAGCCATTGAGGTTGAAGGCGTCATTCAGGAGGCCTTGCCCAACGCCATGTTCCGGGTGGAGCTGCAGAACGGCCACACCATTCTGGGGCACATTTCCGGCAAGATGCGCAAGCACTACATCCGCATTCTGCCCGGCGACAAGGTCAAGGTGGAGCTTTCTCCCTATGACCTGACCCGCGGCCGGATCACCTTCCGCATGCGTTAGCGGGCCGTCCCCCGGCCCGCCGCGCCGCCTGTCCGCTGCGGCGCGTTCCCCATCCCTTTCCCCGGAACCTTGCACATCCGCCGGTTGGCGGGTATTCTGCGTCCTGGCCGCGTCTGGCGCGGCAGGAGGCCTCGGGTGCGGCACAAGGGCGTAGTCAGCTGGTTCGACGAGCGCAAGGGCTTCGGGTTCATCACCGACGAGCATGGGGAGGACGTTTTCGTCCACTACAGCGAGATCGTGCGCGAGGGTTTCCAGACCCTGTCCCAGGGCGAGCGGGTGAGCTTCGAGCTGGCCCAGGGCGGGGAGTCCCGCAAGGCCTGCAACGTGGTGCCCCAGGAATCCGCCTCCATGCTCTAGCTGATTCCCGAGTCTGTTTTTCAACAATCTGGAATTATTGAGATTCGATTCTCAGACCCCGGCCGTGTCCCGGGTCCGTTCCACGGCCTGGTCGCCGTGCACGGACTTGGCGCTCCAGGCCCCGTCCTGCACGCTGTAGCGGGTCAGCGTCCATTCGAGCTGGTCGATGACGTCCAGCTTGCCCCAGCCGCCAGGGCCCAGGAGCTTGGCCACGGCGTCCAGGAAGGGCTCCACGTCGATGTAGCAGCCCTCGTAGTCCACGCTGAGCACCCCGTCCCGGAACACGGCCTTCTGGAAGGGCGAGGCGGCCTGCAGTCGCTCGGCGTCCCCGGCCGTGAGGCCGTGGAAGTCGCCGTAGGCCCGCACGGCCTCCAGGGCTTTGCCCACGGCTAGCCCCTCCCCGCGCCGAGCACGGCCAGGTCGTTCAGGATGAGGTCCACGGCGCGTCCGGCGGCCCCGGGTTCGCCCACGAGGTGGCGGAGCCTTGCCAGGTCCGCGCGGATGTTCGGCAGGCTCGTGTCATTGGCCAGCCACATGCGGCCGATGGCCGCCATGACCGCGGCCCGGGCCTCCTCCTGGATGAGCTCCGGGAAGACCTTGCGGTCCAGGATGAGGTTGGGCAGGCCGATGTACTTCACCTTGATGAGCCGCCGGGCCAGGAAATAGGACAGGGGCGAGAGCTTGTAGGCGATGATCGTGGGCGTGCCCACCAGGGCCGTCTCCAGGCTCACCGTGCCCGAGGCGGCCAGGACGAACTGGCTTCTGCGCATGGCCTGGTAGCGGGCTTCCGGCTCCACCAGATCCACGGGCAGGTCCTGGGGCCAGTGCCGGAGGAGCAGTTCCGGGTCGATGCCCGGGGCCCGCACCAGGCTGAAGCGCAGCCCGGGCTGGTTCTCGGCCAGAAGCCTGGCGGCCCCGGAGAATTCGGGCAGCAACCCCTCGACCTCCTTGCGCCGCGACCCGGGCAGGATGCCGATGCGGCCGGGCTCGGGCTCCAGGCGGTCCAGGTCGGCCAGGGGGATCTGGTCCAGCAGGGGGTGGCCCACGTAGTCCGCCTCCATGCCGCGCTCCCGGTAGAAGGCCTGCTCGAACGGGAGGATGCAGAGCACCTTGCGCACGTTCTTGTGCAGGAAGTTGACCCGGCCCGAGCGCCAGGCCCAGACCTGCGGGCTCACGTAGTAGTAGACCGGGATGCCCAGGGCCCGGGCGCGGCGCACCACGTGGAAGTGGAAGTCCGGGCTGTCGATGACCACCACGGCCTGGGGCTGGAACTCCTCGAAGGTTTTGCGGGTGTCGCGCAGGAGTTTCAGGATGCGCGGCAGGCTCGAGAGGATCTCGGTGCCGCCCACCAGGGAGAGCTGGCGCATGGAGAAGCGCACGTCCACCTTGGCCCCGACCATGGCCGGGCCGCCCATGCCGGCCAGGGACAGCCCGGGATTGCGGGCCCGCAGGGCCTCGGCCAGCAGGGCCCCGTGCAGGTCGCCGGAGGCTTCTCCGGCGCTGATCCATATCTTGCTGACGTCTTCGGACATGAGGGGGGAATCTAGCCCCAACGGACCCGGCCCGCAAGGGCCCAGGCCGCGGGTTGCCATTCGCCGCGCTTGCAGGTAGGAATCCCCGAACCAAGCCGGGCGTGCCCGGAAAACGTCAAGCGGACGGGAGCATCATGAAGGTCGGTGTCATCGGATTGGGCTGGATGGGCCGGGTTCATCTGCGCAACTACTGCGAGATGCAGGGCGTGGAAGTGGTCGGAGTGGTGGACCCCAACGAGGAGATCCTGGGCGAGGTCGCCCAGCAGTTCCGGGTGCCCGTGCACACGGACCTGTCCGCCCTGTTGGCCAAGGACCTGGACGCGGTGAGCGTCTGCGTGCCCACGATCCTGCACCACGACGTGGGCCTGGCCGTGCTCGGCCGCGGCATCCCGGCCCTGATCGAAAAGCCCCTGGCGGCCACGGCGGCCGAGGGCGAGGCCCTGGTGGCCCTGGCCAAGAGCAAGAACCTGCCGCTCATGGTCGGCCACGTGGAGCGCTTCAACCCCGCGGTGCAGCGGGTCAAGCAGCTGGCCGGGGACGACGTCATCTCCATCCAGATCGAGCGGGTGGGCCCCTATCCGCCGCGCATCCAGGACGTGGGCGTGATCAAGGACCTGGGCTCCCACGATATCGACCTCATCCGCCACATCACCGGCTCGGAGTTCAGCCAGGTCTACGCCGTGACCTCCCGGACCATCGGCAAGCACGAGGACTCGGCGCTCATCACGGCCCAGATGGACAACGGCGTGCTCGCCTCCATCAACACCAACTGGGTCACCCCGTACAAGTCCCGGCGCATCCACGTGGCCTGCAAGAGCAAGTACATCGAGGCCAACCTGATCACCCAGGAAGTGAAGGAATACAGCCAGTTCTCCACCTACGACAAGAGCTACAGCGTGCGCGAATGGCCGCTCATCTACCGCGAGCCGGTCAAGGAGGAGCTGAACCAGTTCCTGCGGGCCGTGCGCGAGGGCACGCCCGTACCCATCACCGGCGAGGACGGCCTGGCCGTGCTGCGGACCATCGAGCGGGTCATGGCCTGCGGCTGCTAGCCCGGGACCGAAAAAAGCAGAACGCCGCCCTGGTGCAGACCGGGGCGGCGTTTTTCTTTTGGGAAAACTAGCGGGCGGCCAGCTGGCGGCCGGAATCGGCCAGGGGCAGGTAGGTGGTCACGGGACCGGCCTCGGGCACCGAGGCGAGAGCGTTGAGGATGCGCCCGCGTTCGGCCTCGCTGGCCACGTAGGCCAGGACCACCACATGGCTGCCCACGGCTTCCACGCGCAGGCGCTGGGGCCGCACGCCCGAAAGCGAGGCCAGCTGCCGGTTCACGGCGTTGACCGCAGCCTGGCTCTGCGCCGGGGAGGTGGCGGGGGCGCCCGGGCCCAGGAGGCAGCGCGTCACTCCCTTGACGCCCGGGGTGGAGGCCGCGGCCCGGGTCACGGCCGCGCGTTCGGCCTCCGAGGACACGCGGCCCAGGAGATAGACCTCGCCGTTGTAGCACAGCGGGACGACCTGGGCGTAGTGGGTCGAGGGATCGCCGTGCAGCCGCTGGCGCACGGTCTCTTCCAGGCGCAGGTCCGGGCTCGTTTCGGCGTCCAGACGCTCCCTGGGATAGTACTCGTTGGTCAGGGCGTACCCGTTGTAGGCGGAGCTGGCGTACTGGGCAACGGTGATCCCGCCTTCCAGCGCCGGAAGCACGGCGCAACCCGGCACCAGGGCCAGGAGGAGGAGCAGGAGGAGAGTTCGCCGCATCGCCGTATCCGCCGTCGGGCCGCGCCCGGGTTGGGGTTGTCGCGCGGAGAACTTCTAGCAAGAATCGGGCCGGTTATGCCGGCCCCGGTCAGCGGGGGGCGGTGGCGGCCAGGACATAGACCTGGCCCGCGATGTTCTGCTCGTCGAAGGCCACCAGGCGCGAGGGGCGGTTTTGCCAGGCGTCCCAATGCTTTTTGCGGATCACCAGGATGGCCCGGGGGGCCCTGTCCAGATCGGCGATGAGGACGTTCAGGTCGCTGGTCTCCAGCAGGTTCACGCCCGCGTAGTAGGTGAAGATGCCGCTGTAGATGTCAAAGGCCAGGGGGGTGTAGCCTTCGGCCGCGTAGGCCTTGATGATCTCGCCCTGGCGCTTGGGGCTCATGTAGGTGTCCAGGGACGGCGCGGTGATCAGGTGCAGGGGCAGGCTCCAGAGGAGCAGGCCCAGGGCCAGGGCCAGGAGCGGGGCGCGGGTGCCGCCCCGGCGCAGGGCGATGACCCCCGCCCCTGCGGCGGCCAGGAGCACGAAGGCCAGGGCCAGGCCGCGGGGCGCCACGGGCAGGGGAACCAGGGCCTCGGTCACGGGCAGGGCCAGGGCCAGGGCCAGGAGCAGGCCGCCCAGGACCATCCAGAACCGCCCGGCCTTGAGCCAGTCCATGGCCTCCAGCTCGCGGGCCGCCAGCAGGGCCAGGGGCGCCAAGAGCGGCAGCACATAGACGAAGACCTTGCCCGAGAGGCAGCTCAGCAGGAGGAAGGCGGGCAGGACCATGCACCAGAGCCAGGCCCGCGGTCCGGCCTGCCGCCGTCCGGTCCAGGCCCTTTTCCAGAATCCCGGGGTGAACGCGCGCCAGAAGGGCAGGAACGCGGGCAGCAGGAGCCAGGGCAGGCAGGCCGCGGGCAGGGCCAGGAAATAGTACCAGAAGGGTTCCTTGTGGTGGAACGTGTTCACGGCCCGGGTCACGATCTGCTTGCCCAGGATGTCCGTGATGAAGCCCGTGCCCTCGGCCAGGAGCGCGGCCAGGAGCCAGGCCAGGAGCAGGCCGGTCATGATCCCGGCGGCCCGGAGCGTGGCGCGGTTCTTCATCTTGCCGAGCTCGCCGCGCCAGGCCAGGAAGCAGACCAGGGTGAGCAGGGGGAAGACCAGGCCCAGGGGGCCCTTGGTCAGGGTGGCCAGGGCCGCCAGCACGAAGCCGGCGTTGATCCAGGCGGTCCGGCCCGTGCCCGCGGGCCCGTAGGCCCGGTAGAGGCAGGCCTGGCTGGCCAGGATCAGGGCCGCGAACAGCAGGTCCATGCGCGAGTAGTGCAGAAGCCCCAGGAACACGAAGTCCGTGAGCAGCAGGAGCCCGGCGGTGAGGCCCAGGGCCCGTTCCTGGCCCAGGGCCCGGTTCAGGTTGAGGGTGGCGAAGAGGTAGAGCAGCCCGGACAGGGCCGCGCCCAGGAAGAACACCGCGGGCATCTCGGAGAGGGTGTGCAGCAGGGCCAGGAGCCAGAAGTACAGCGGCGGCTTGTCCGGATAGGGTGCGCCGTTGAGCGAGAGCACGAGCCACTTTCCGGCCCGGATCACGTTCTCGAAGGCGTTGGCGTAGCGCACCTCGTCGGAGAACCAGAGGGCCCGGCAGTTCATGGTGAAGGCCGTGTGCCCGGCCAGGAGCAGGCCCAGGGTCCACCAGGGGTGGCGGGTCAACAGTCCGTAGGTCCGGTCGAGAAGGTCACGCATGGCTGTCCCTGTGGGCCAGGAGGTGGATGGCCAGGCCGGCCACGGAACCGAGCAGCCAGCCGAAGAACACGTCCGAAGGGTGGTGCCAGCCCAGGTAGATCCGGCTGAACCCGGTGAGCGCGGCCAGGAGGCCCAGGAGGAGCAGGGTGATCCGGCGGCGCGAACGCAGGCCCAGGGGCAGGGCCGCGCCGGTGATCTCCGTGGTGTGCCCCGAGGGCATGGAGTGGTGGCCGGGGTCCGTGGTCAGGGGGGCGAAGGACGCCCCGGCCCCGGGCCGCGGCCTGCCGATGAGCATCTTGAGCCCGTGCACGGCCAGGACGGCCACGCCCACCTGGACCACCACGTAGGCCAGGGCCAGCCGGACCAGGTCCGGGCGCTTCTCGCGCCAGCCGCGCCAGAGAATCCAGGCATAGGCCACGTAGAACGGGGGATTGGCCCAGTCCGTGACAAAGCGCAGAACGGACTGGAGCCCGGGATGGGCCTCGCGGTGTTCCCGGAAAAAGGCCGCCACCTGGGCCTCGCTGCCCAGGAAGACCCAGAGCAGGAGGAGCAGGACCAAGAGCGGCCAGGAGAACCGGAGCCAGCCGGAAAGCACCCGCGTCATCGGCAGCCTTATAGGCGCTCCTGCGCGGGCGCGCAACCCGGGCTAGGCCGCCTGGCGGCTGCCGGGGCCCAGGCAGCGGTCGATCTCGCGGACCTTGCGCAGGACCTCCTTCTCGATCTTGCGGAATTCCGAAAGGTCCTTGGGTTCGTATGTCTGGCGCGTCTTGGCCAGACCTGAGAGGTTGATGACCTCGTTGAACAGGTAGGGCAGGTAGAGCGGGTCCTGCTTGATGAACAACAGGGCCTGCTCGAACAGCCCGTGGATCTCGCCCTGGTTCTTGCCCAGGTTGCGGAACAGCTTGGTGAGCCGCTTCTCGGCGTTGCGCAGGGAGCTGGACCAGCGGTGGCTGCGCGGCTCGAAGTCGAAGCCGCGGCGCCGTTCCCGGCACAGGCGCAGCCCGGCCAGGAAGCGCTCCAGGCTGCCCGGGGCCGAGGTGAGCAGGCCGCGCCGGCGCAGGCCCTCCAGGTCGGCCACCTCGGCGCCCTCGATGACCGCGCCGCCGCCGTAGATGTTGAAGATCGGGAAGGGCGACTTGCGGATGTCCAGCTCCAGCTCGCGCTTGGCGGCCATGAACTGGGCCGAGGTGATGATGGTCTCGCCGTGGAGGTTCTTGATCTTCTGGTGGATCTTGGGATTGAACCGGAGCTTGCGGCCCGCGGCGTGGTGGCCCGCGGCGTGGGTCTGCTCGCCCTGCCAGGCGAAGTCCTGGCCGGCCAGGACGAGGCGCGAAACCCCGCACCAGCGCAGGAAGCGGATCAGGGTCAGGCTCACGTTGCCGCCCGCGTCCAGGACCAGTTCGCGGTCCTTGAGCGCGAAGGTGGCCATGCCGCCGATGGTCCACAGCGGGATGGTCGGGCCGGGATAGCGCCGGACCAGATCGGGCTGGACCTTGGTGGAGTAGATGAGCGGCACGTTGGCGGCCTTGTCCAGGTCCAGCCGGTCGAAGATCCGCAACATGCTCGGGTCGTAGTCGATGGCCAGGCAGAAGTCCGGGACAAGGTCCAGGGCCTGCACCGTGGGCATGGTCTGGAGCGCGGTGGCGTACAGGGCGTAGCCCCGGTCGCGGCGCAGCTCCGGGGCGAAGCGCGGCAGGGAGGGGCCCGCGCCCAGGATCACGGCCCCGACACCGGCGGCGGTCCCGGCCAGTCCGGCCAGGCTGCCGTCGGCCAGGGCCCGCTGGAAGTTCTGGAGCTCGTTGCCGACCATGACGTCCTGGCGGCTGCGCAGGGTGTTCATCTCCACGGCGAAGTTCTCCACCCGGCCGCGGATGCGCTCCAGGAGCGCGGCGTACTCCGGGCCGATCTGCTGGCTGGGCAGGTCGGCGCGCAGGTTGATTACGCCATAGACGTACTGGAGGTCCAGGTTCTTGATGAGTTCCCAGAGGTAGTCGTCCTCGGGCAGGGCCAGGTGGAGTTTCTTGGCCTCCACGAAGGGCCGGTAGTCGGTCTGGCCCAGGCAGGCCAGGAGCAGTTCGGGATGGGGCTCCACCAGGATGATCTTGTGGCTGTCCGGGGTGTTGGTCAGCAGGTGGTTCAGGCCGTAGCCCAGGTTGCAGCCCACCAGGATGGTGGCGCTGGTGTGCGGCTTGTCGCCGCCGTCCCAGGCCCGGTAGAAGGCCTGCGGCGGCACCTGCTCGAACATGCCCGCGCCCGAGGCCAGGCGCCAGTCGAGCAGGCCGTGGCGGTTGACAAAGACGCTGTCCTTGATGCGCTGCTCGTCGGGTTTCTTGGCGGCCATCCAGGCCACGATCTTGTGGCCCAGGCGGTCGAGGGTCTCCATGTTGGCCTGGAGGTGGGGGAAGAGTTTCATGCGCCTTCCTCGGGTTGGTGTTCGTCAGCGGGTTTTGCAAATTGTCTGCCAACTTGCGGGCGAGGCGGTTTTGTCCTAAATCCGGACGGCGGGGACCCTGCAAAACTCCACTCCCCCGGGGATGCGCATGTTTCACGAAAACGTTCTGGGCCTGATCGGCGACACGCCGCTGGTGGAAATCCGGCGGCTCAACCCCCATCCCCACGTCAAAATCCTGGCGAAGATCGAGTGCCGCAATCCGGGCGGCTCGGTGAAGGACCGCGTGGCCCTGGCCATGATCGAGGCCGCCGAGGCCTCCGGCGAGCTGACCCCGGACAAGACCATCATCGAGGCCACCAGCGGCAACACCGGCATCGGCCTGGCCATGGTGGCGGCGGTCAAGGGCTACAAGATCAAGATGCTCATGAGCGAGGCCGCTTCCGAGGAACGCAAGATGATCCTCAAGGCGTACGGCGCCGAGATCGAGCTGACCCCGGCCCGGCTGTCCACGGACGGGGCCATCGAGCTGGCCTACCGCATGGCCCGCGAGGAGCCGGACAAGTACGTGCTCATGGACCAGTACAACAACCCGGCCAGCATCCAGGCCCACTACCGCGGCACGGCCCGGGAGATCTGGGAGCAGACCGGAGGCCGGGTGAGTCACGTGGTGGCGGCCCTGGGAACCACGGGCACGGCCATGGGCCTGGTCAAGGGCCTCAAGGAGTTCAGCGGGGGCGCGGTGCGCGTCCTGGCCGTGGAGCCGTTCGCCGGGCACAAGATCCAGGGCCTCAAGAACATGCACGAGTCCTACCCCCCGGGCATCTACGACAAGAAGTCCCTGGACGGGGTGCTCAACGTGGAGGACGAGGAGGCCTTCGCCCTCTGCCGCCGGCTGGCCCGTGAGGAGGGCATCCTGGCGGGCATGAGCTCGGGCGCGGCCCTGGCCGGGGCCCTCAAGATCGCGGCCGGACTGCGCGAGGGCCTGGTGGTGGCGATCTTCCCGGACAGCGGCGAGCGCTATCTGTCCACCCCCCTGTTCGCCTCCCGGGCCGAGCGCGGGGTCCAGCTGTTCAGCGTGGCCACGGGCCAAAGCGTGGCCCTGGCCGGGCTTTCGGCCCCGGGCCTGTTCACCCCGGGCCCCAGCCTGGACGCCCTGGGCGACCTGGACGCCTGGCGGCGCATGATCCTCCTGGACGTGCTCGCCCGGCACCTGGAGGCCGGGGGCGGCAAACCCCTGGTGGCCGTGGGCCTGGCCGACATGGACGACCGCACCCTGGGCGCGGCCCGGGCGGCCAAGTCCCGGCGCGACCCGTTCGTGCGCCAGACCCTGGAAATTTTGCGCGAGCGCGCCCGGCTCCTGGGCCTGCGCCCGGCCACGGCCTTTCCCCTGGCCTCCGAGGCTCAGGACCGGGCCCTGGGCCTGTGCCGCAAGCTTCTGGCCAAGGGCCTGGCCTATGAAAAGCTGCGCTCGGTGTATTTCGACGTGCTCCGGGACAAGCGCTACGGCGCCATGGCCAGCATGGACGCGGACAAGGTCTCGGTGGGCAAGACCGTGGACCTGGCCTCCTACGTCAAGGAGAACCCCCGGGACTTCACCCTGCTGAAAAGGGCCAGCCTCCTGGACCTGAAGCAGGGCGAGGTCCTGGAGACCGAGTGGGGCAACGTGCGGCCCACCTGGTTCCTCCAGGTGGCGGCCGCGGGCCTGGCCGGGCTGCCCCGGGTGGACGTGGTCCTGGCCTCCGAGGCCCACCAGTTCCCGCACCTGGAGAACCTCCGGGCCTTGTGGTCCGCCGAGGGCCAGGAGCCCCGGGCCTGGCTGGTGGACAAGCGGGTGGCCGCGGAAGAGGGCCAGGAGTGGGACCTGGACGCGGCCCTGGCCGAGACCGGCGGGCCCCGCGCCCTGCGGCTCTGGCTCCTCTCGGGCTCCTACCGCAAGACCCTGCCCCTGACCCGCCAGAGCCTGGCCATGTGGGCCAAGAACTGGCGCAAGGTCCAGGACTGCGCCGCGGCCCTCACGCTCCTGGCCGAGGGCCCGGGCGAGGACGTGGCCGAGGCCGCGCACCAGGCCGTGTTCGACGTGAAGGCCGCGTTCGCCGCGGCCCTGGAACAGGACCTCGAACTGCACCAGTTCTGGCCCGCGCTGTTCGGGTTCGTGAAGACGGTCAACGGCCTGGCCGCCAAGGGCAAGCTCGGCGGGGCCGGGGCCAAGGCCTGCCTCAAGGCCCTGCGCCACGTGGACGCGGTGCTCGGCATCCTGGACCCGGTGCAATTGCCCGTGCCCCTGGCCGACCTGCCCGAGGCCGTGCAGGACCTTTTGGCCCGGCGCGAGGCGGCCCGCAAGAGCAAGGACTTCAAGGCCTCGGACGCCCTGCGCGACGAGATCGCCACGGCCGGATACCGGCTCGAGGACACGGCCGCCGGGCCCAGGCTGTTCCCGGCATGAAAAAAGGGAGCCGCGAGGCTCCCTTCTCTTTTCCGGAATCCGGCGGGCTCTAGGCCGTGGGGCCGGTGCTCTTCTTGCGCCGGGGCTTGACCGCCGTGAACTTCTTCACGTCCAGGCCGTACTTCTTCACCTTGTAGTTCACGATCCTGTAGGACACGCGCAGGTCCCGGGCGGTCTGGAGCATGTTGCCCCGGGTCTTCTTGAGCGAATCCACCAGGAGCTCGGTCTCGAACTTGGCCACGGCCTCGCCGAAGGACAGGTTCGTGCCCGTGGCCGAGCTGTCCGCGGTCTGGAGCGTGGGCGGCAGGTGGTAGGTGCGGATGACCTCCTCCTCGCAGACGAGCACGGCGCGCTCCATGCAGTTGCGCAGCTCGCGCACGTTGCCGGGCCAGTGGTACATGCTCAAGAGCTCGATGGCCGGGGTGGAGATGCGCTTGATGCTCTTGCCGTATTCCCCGGCGAAGTCGGTGAGGAAATATTCGGCCAGGGGCAGGATGTCCTCGCGGCGTTCGCGCAGGGGCGGGATGAACACCGGGAACACGTTGATGCGGTAGTAGAGGTCCTCGCGGAAGCGGCCCTGGGTGAGGAGCTGCTCCAGGGGCTGGTGCGTGGCGCAGATGAGCCGCACGTCCACCATGATGGCCTGTTCGCCGCCCACGCGCTGGATCTCCTTCTCCTGGATGGCCCGCAGGACCTTGGCCTGGGCGTCCAGGGAGAGTTCGCCGATCTCGTCCAGGAACAGGGTGCCGCCGTTGGCCACCTCGAACAGGCCGCGCTTGGTCTGGAAGGCCCCGGTGAACGCGCCCTTCTGGTGGCCGAACAGCTCGGACTCCACCAGCTCCGAGGGCAGGGCCGCGCAGTTCAGCTTGACCAGGGGCTTGTCCTTGCGCGGGCTCACGGCGTGGATCTCCTCGGCCAGGAGCTCCTTGCCCGTGCCTGATTCCCCGCGCAGGAGCACCGTGGCCCGGCTGGGGGCCACCTGGCGGGCCTGGCGCAGGACCATGCGCACGCTCTTGCTGGCGGCCACGAAATTCTGCGGCGGCGGGGAGTCCTGGCCGCCCATCAGGCCCTGGGAGAGCAGGTGCTTCTGGAGCGCCATCTCCTCCTGGAGCTGGGCCACGTGGTTGGCGATCATGGCCCCGACCACCTCCAGGAGGCGGCGGTGGGCCTCCAGGTCCTCGGCCGGGAGCACGGGCAGGTCCACGCTCAAGGTGCCCAGGGTCTCGCGGTCGCCGCGGGAGTGGTGCACGATGGGGATGCAGATGAAGGCCAGGCTTTTCAGTTCCTCGTCGGTGCGGCCGAAAGCCTTGTTCAGGAACTCGCGGTGCTCGGAGAGCCGGGGCACCACGATGGCCTTGCCGGTCTCGAAGACCTGGCCGATGACGCCCTGGCCCGGGGCGTAGGTCACCTGGGAGGCCTTGGCCGGGCTGTAGGTGAGCGAGAGTTTCAGGTCGCTGGTCTCCGGGTCCACGATGACCAGGAAGGCCCGGACATAGCCCATGTCCTTGGCCAGCACGCGCAGGATGGCGTTGAGGCTCTCCTCCAGGGGCGCCTGGGGCGTGATCTCGTCCAGCAGGCGCTTGAGGGTGATGAGGGGCCCGTGGTCCAGGCTTTCCAGCTTGTTCATGGGTCCGTCCCCTAGGCCGCGGCCGCGGCTCCCAGTTCCAGGGCCTTCAAGTTGATCTCGGCCACCTTGGGCTTGAGCCCGGCGCGCAGGGCGTCGGCCACGGCCTCCTTGCCGAAGGGCAGGGCGTCCATGGCGCAGAGCGCGCCCAACAGCGCGATGTTCCCGGCCTGTACGGCCCCGGCCTTGAGCCCCAGGCTCTGGCAGGGCAGCCAGGCCGAGCGCTTGGTGCAGGCCGCGACCTTGTCGCGGATGGCCTGGATGTCCGGGCAGGGCTGCTTGCCCATGGCCACGGACAGGGGCGGCAGGAACTCGGTGGAGGAGAGCACCAGGCCGCCGGTCTTGAGGTAGGGCAGGGCGCGCAGGGTCTCCAGGGGCTCGAAGCCCATGAGGATGTCGGCCTCGCCCAGCCCGATCTTGGGGCTCTTGCAGCCGATGAGCAGGAAGGATTCCACCACGCCGCCGCGCTGGGCCATGCCGTGGATCTCGCCGCTGGTCACGGGCAGGCCCTTCAGGGTGGCGGCCTGGGCCAGGATGGTGGTGGCGGTGAGCGTGCCCTGGCCGCCCACGCCGGTCATGAAGATGCGCACGGGTTTGACGGTTTTCATTTGGCCTCCAGCTTGCGGGCCTTGATGTGCGAACAGACCTGGAGGCAGAGCATGCACCCGGCGCAGAGCAGGGGGTTGATCTCCACCTTGCCGGACATCTTGTGGAAGGCCGGGCAGGCCAGGGTGTCCAGGCACTCGCCGCACTGGTCGCAGGTGTCGGCCACATAGGCCACCCGCGTGGGCTTGGCCCCGTAGATGCGCCGGGCGTGCAGCGGGCAGGGCTCGCGGGCGATGAGCACGCGCACCCCGCGCTGGGCCTTCATTTTTTCCAGGATTTCCAAGGTCTTCTTGTGGTGCAGGGGGTTGACCTGCTCGACCACGGGCACGCCCAGGCCCTTGCACACCGTGGCCACGTCCAGGCGCACGCTGTTGTCGCCGTGCAGGGTCTTTTCCACGCCGGGGTGGGGCTGGTGGCCGGTCATGGCCGTGGTGTGGTTGTCCAGGACCACCAGGAGCAGGTCGTGCTTGTTGAAGACCGCGTTGACCAGCCCGGTGAGCCCGGAGTGGAAGAAGGTGGAGTCGCCGATGAAGCCCACCACGGTCTGGCCCGAGGCCCGGGACACGCCCGATCCGGCCGAGACCGAGGAGCCCATGCAGACCAGGAAGTCGGCGGCCGACAGGGGCGGCAGGATGCCCAGGGTGTAGCAGCCGATGTCCGAGGAGTACACGGCGTCGTTGCCGAAGACCTTCTTCACCGCGAAGTAGGTGGCCCGGTGCGGGCAACCGGCGCAGAGGTTCGGCGGCCGCTGCGGCAAGGCCTCGACCCCGGCGCAGGCGGGCCGCGCCTTCTTGCGCAGCCCGAGCAGGCCGCGCAGGGCGTCCTCCACGAGGCCCACCGAGAACTCGCCGTTGCGCGGCAGGAGGTCCTTGCCCCGGATGGCCAGGGACAGGCCCTTTTTCTGGGCCAGGACGCGCAGGTCGTTCTCCAGGATGGGCTCCAGCTCCTCGACCACCAGGAGCTTTTCCAGGCCCTTCATGAACTTGAGGCAGAGCTTTTCCGGCAGGGGGTGGCTGAAGCCCAGGTCCAGGACCTTGACCTTGCCCTTGAGGCCCAGGGCCTCCAGGGCGTCGGCCAGGTAGGCCCGGGAGATGCCCGAGGCGGCCAGGCCCACCGTGCCCTTGCCCGAGATGCGGTTGTAGGGGCTCGTCTCGGCCTCGGCCCGCAGCTTCTCCAGGGTCTCCAGGAGGCGCAGGTGCATGGGCCGGGCGAAGGCCGGGATGGGCACGAAGCGCGAGGGGTTCTTCTGGAACCCGGCGGGCTTCTTTGGCGCCGGCAGGGGCCCGGTGAGCACCGGGCCGCGCAAATGGTTCACCCGGGTGGTGGTGCGCAGCATGAGCGGCGCGGCGAGCTTGCGCGAGAGGAGCAGGGCGTCGCGGGCCATGTCCTTGGCCTCCTGGGCCGTGGACGGCTCCAGGCAGCCCAGTCCGCCCAGGCGGGCGTAGTAGCGGTTGTCCTGCTCGTTCTGGCTGGAATGGCAGCCCGGGTCGTCGGCCGAGAGGAGCACGAGCCCGCCGGGCGCGCCGATGTAGGTGAGCGTCATGAGCGGGTCCGCGGCCACGTTCACGCCCACGTGCTTCATGGTGCAGAGCGTCAGGGCCCCGGCCAGGGTGGCGCCCCCGGCCACTTCCAGGGCCACCTTCTCGTTCACCGAGTATTCAAAGGAATAGTCGCCCTCAAGCGAGAGCCGGAAGAAGGTGTCCGGCACCTCGGAGGAGGGGGTCCCGGGATAGCAGGTGATCACTTGGATGCCTGCTTCCAGGGCTCCCCGGACAATGGCCTCGTTGCCCAGGAGCAGGCGGGTGGTTCCGCCCTCGCGGGCCAGCAACGGATGGGGCATGGTGCGTGTCCTGATGTCTTGTGCGCCTAGTTGGCGGCCTTGAGCTGGGCTATTTTCGACTCGATGTAGGGCTTGTCGCCGGCCTCGCCGCTCTGGAGCAGATCGCCGTAGGCGGCCAGGGCCGTGGCGCGGTCCCCGGCGGCTTCGGCGGCCAGGCCCAGCTGGCGGTCCAGGGGGGCCTTGAAGGCCTCGGGCGCGTTCGGCTTGAGGGCGGAGAGCTCCTTCACGGCATCGGCGGGCTTGCCGGCCAGGACCAGGGCCCGGGCGTGGCCCAGGGAGGCCACCAGCTTGGCGTCGCCCTTGCTCACGGAGACGAGCTGCTGCCAGTAGTCCACGGCCTTGGCGTAGTCCTCCACGGCCATGCTGGCCCCGGCCAGCTCGAAGAGCACGGCCCCGCGCAGGGCGCTGGGGGCCTCGGGCAGGAACTTCTCCAGGGCCGCGATCTTGTCCTTGCCGTTGGTGCTCACCAGGATGGAGCCCAGGGCCTCCTGGGCCCCGGCCAGGTTGCGGGCCTGGAGCATGCGGAATCCGGCCACCGTGGCGGCCAGGGCCACGAGCACGGCGGCTCCGATGAGGATGGGTTTCAGGTTGGCGACGATTTTCTGGAGCAGAGGCGGGGTGTCCCGGTTGATCACGTCCTGGAACTTTTCAAGGGTGACGCCGGGCTGGTTCTTGTTCTGGTCCATGTTGGGCGATGGCCTCCGGATTGATTCAGGCGCGTTGGAACGTGTACCTTTACGCAAAAATGTAAAAAAGGTCAAAAGGGAATTGGCGCGGACCGCGCGTTTGGCCCGGACTCCCAGGCGCGTTGACTTTTCCGTCGCCGCGTGCTTTTTCGGAAAGGGCCTTCCGAGTCCGGGCGGGCCTTTAGCACATTTTTTTCCGGGAGGGAATCATGGAAATCCGCGATGCCGTGCTGGACATGGCCAAGAAAGCCAGGGCTGCGGCCCGGATCCTGGCCGCGTCCCCGGGCAGCGCCCGGCGCAAGGCCGTGGAGGACGTGGCCGCCCTGCTGGCCGCCCGCGAGGCCGACCTCCTGGCGGCCAACGCCCGCGACCTGGAGGCGGCCAAGGCCGCGGGCCTGGAGCAGGCCAAGCTCCAGCGCCTGGCGCTCACGCCCAAGGTCCTGGGCTCCATGATCCAGGGCTGCCGCGAGGTGGCCGCCCTGTCCGACCCGGTGGGCGAGATCGAGTCCATGTGGAAGCGGCCCAACGGCATGCTCGTGGGCCGGATGCGCATCCCGCTCGGCGTCATCGCCATGATCTACGAGGCCCGGCCCAACGCCACGGTGGACGCGGCCGTGCTCTGCCTCATGGCCGGGAACGCCTGCATCCTGCGCGGCGGGTCCGAGGCCTTCCACTCCAACGCCGCCCTGGGGGCCATTGTCCAGGAGGCCCTGGTCAAGGCCGGGCTGCCCGCGGACGCGGCCCAGGTCCTGGGCACCACGGACCGTCAGGCCGTGAGCGAACTGCTCAAGCTCGAGGAGTACATCGACGTGGTCATCCCGCGCGGCGGCGAGGGCCTCATCCGGGCCGTGACCCAGCAGGCCGCCATGCCCGTGCTCAAGCACTACAAGGGCGTCTGCCACATCTACGTGGACCGCGAGGCCGACCTGGACCGGGCCGCGGAGATCATCCTCAACGCCAAGACCCAGTACCCCAGCGCCTGCAACGCCCTGGAATGCCTGCTCGTGCACGAGGCCTCGGCCAACGAGCTGCTGCCCCGGGTGGCCGGGAAGCTCACCCCGGCCGGGGTGCGCTTCAAGGCCTGCGCCCGCTCCCTGCCCCTGCTGGGGGCCGCGGCCGAGCCGGCCCAGGACGCGGACTTCGGCTTCGAGTTCCTGGACCTGATCCTGGCCGTGAAGGTGGTGGCCTCCATGGACGAGGCCCTGGCGCACATCGCCCGCTTCGGCTCCAACCACACCGAGGCCATCCTGACCAAGGACCACGCCAAGGCCATGCGCTTTTTGCGCGAGGTGGACGCCTCCCTGGTCCTGGTCAACGCCACCACCCGGTTCAACGACGGCAACCAGCTGGGCCTGGGCGCGGAGATCGGCATCTCCACCTCCAAGCTCCACGCCTACGGGCCCATGGGCCTCAAGGAGCTCACCTGCACCAAGTTCGTGGTCCTGGGCGAGGGGCACATCCGCCAATGAACGGGCAACGCGCGTGAACATCGGCATTCTCGGCGGGAGCTTCAACCCGGTGCACACCGGGCACGTGCGCATGGCCGTGGAGGTCCTGGAGGGCTTGGCCCTGGACCGCGTGGACCTGGTGCCCGCGGCCCAGCCGCCGCACAAGCCCGGCCGGGGCCTGCTGCCTTTCGCCCTGCGGCTCAGGCTCACGGAGCTGGCCGTGGAGGGCCTGCCCGGACTGGCCGCCAGCGGCCTGGAGGCCGAGCGGCCCGGGCCGTCGTACACCTGGGCCACCCTGGAGGAATACGCCCGCCGCGAGCCCGGGGCCGGACTCTCCTTCATCCTGGGCTCGAGCACGCTTTTTGACCTGCCCAACTGGAAGCGGGGGGCGGAACTCTTCGATCTGGCCAGCTTCGTGGCCGTGAACCGCTGGGATTTGGACCTGGAGGCCGTGGATCGGCTCGTCCTCGGCCGCTGGGCCGGGGCCGTGCGCCAGGGCCCGGGGCTCTGGCGGTTCCCCTCGGGCAAGACCCTCACCTGCCTGAACATCCCCCGTCTGGACATCAAGGCCGCGGAGATCCGCGAGCGCTGGCGCGCCCGCCGCAGTCTGGCCCTGCTGGTGCCGACCCGGGTCTGCGAGGTCCTGGAGGCCGGCGGCCCGGAGATCGAGGCGGCCTGGGGCCCGCGGCTCTAGCTGTTTTTCAATTCCCGCAGCACGTCGTCCAGCCGGACCAGGAGCTCGTCCACGTCCGCCTCGGTGCTGGACCGGCCCCAGGAGAAGCGCAGGGTGCCCTGGGCGTATTCCGCCGGGGCGTCCATGGCCGTGAGCACGTGGGAGACCGTGCTCTGCCCGGCGTGGCAGGCCGCGCCCGCGGACACGGCCGCGTCGCGCAGGGCCAGGCCCTCCACCAGCCGTCCGGCGTCCAGGTCCCGGAAACCGATGCTCAGGGTGTTGGGCAGCCGGGGAGCTCCCCGGGCGTGCACCAGAAACTCCGCGTCCAGGGCCCCCAGGCCCGCGAGCAGGCGGTCGCCCAGGCGTCTCTGCCGTCCGGCCTCGGCCTCCAGGTCGCGGGCCGCCAGGGCGCAGGCCGCGCCCAGGCCGCAGGCCAGGGCCACGTTCTCGGTGCCCGAGCGCAGGCCGCGCTCCTGGCCGCCGCCCAGGAGCAGGGGCGGCAGGTCCAGTCCCCGCCGCAGGTAGAGCGCGCCCACGCCCTTGGGCGCGTAGAGCTTGTGCCCGGCCATGGTCAGGAAATCCACGCCCAGTTCGTTCACGTCCACGGGGATCTTGCCGCAGGCCTGGGCCGCGTCGGTGTGCACCAGCGCCCCGGAGGCCCGGGCCGCGCGGGCGATCTCGGCCACAGGCTGGAGGGCCCCGGTCTCGTTGTTGGCCAGCATCACGGACACGAGCCGCGTGGGTTTTCCGCAGGCCCGGGCCACGGCCGCCGGGTCCAGGAGTCCGTCGCGGTCCACGGCCAGGACCTCCACGTCCGCCCCGCGTTCACGCAGGAACTTCGCGGGCTGGAGCACGGCCGGGTGTTCCACGGCCGAGGTCGCCAGCCGGGCGTTGGGCACGTCGCGGAGCAGGCCCAGGAGCACCATGTTGTTGGACTCCGTGGCGCAGGAGGTGAACAGGATTTCCCTGGGCTCGGCATGAATCAGGGCCGCCACCTGGGCCCGGGCCGTTTCCAGGGCCTCCTTGGCCGCCAGGCCCCAGGCGTGCGGGCTGCCCGGGTTGCCGAAGCGGTCCTGGAACAAGGGCCGCATGGCCTCGAAGACCTCGGGCAGGACCGGGGTGGTGGCGTTGTGGTCGAAGTACAGCGGCTTCACGCCGGGGCTCCCAGGAGCCGGGGCACGGCATCCAGGACCTCGGCCGGGGTGATGGAGGCCAGGCAGACGCGGCCCCGGGAGCAGGGCGTGGTGCCGTGCAGGGAGCAGGGCCGGCAGGGCAGGTCCCGCTCCAGGACCAGGTCCCGGGGACCGGCCGGGCAGAAGCCCCAGGCCCGGGAGGTGGGCCCGAACAGGGCCAGCACCGGGGTGCCCACGGCCGAGGCCAGGTGCATGGGCCCGGAGTCGTTGGTGATGAGGCCCCCGGCCTGGGCCAGCACGGCGCAGAGGGTCCGCAGGTTCGTGGCGTTGGTCAGGTCCCGGGGATCGCCGGGCAGGAGCGGCGAGGCGTCGCGCCCCAGGACCACCCAGGGCACCCCGGCCTGTTCGAGCATCCGGGTGAGCGTCAGCCAGAGCTCCCGGGGCCAGGCCTTGTCCGGGTGGGTGGCGTAGGGGTGCAGGGCCAGGAATCCGGGGATGATCCCGGCCGTGGCCGCCAGGATGCGGCCGGCCTCGCGCTCGCGCTCGTCCAGGCGGATGAGCGGCAGCAGTTCCGAGGCCGCCGGGGCCTCCTGCTCCAGGGCCAGGGTGTAGCGCTGGGGCACGTTCAGGGCTTCCAGGCGGCGGCGTAGACAGTCCAGGCTGCAGCGCTGGAACAGGCGGCGGGATAGGCTGAACTTGGGGAAGCGGCGCACGGGCCCGGGCCAGAGCAGGGACAGGATGCGCGAGCGCAGGGTGCCGTGCAGGTCCAGCAGGCCCTGGCCCTTGCAGCGGGCGGCCAGGCGGCGGGCCACCCGGATCCAGGGCTCGCGGCGCAGGCTGTTCTCGTCCAGGGCGATGACCTCGTCCACGGCCGGGTGCCCGGCCAGGACCGGGGCCAGGGAGTCCCGGGTGACCACGGTGAAGCGGTAGCCCCGGCGGGCGTTCCACCAGGACATGGGGCCCGTGGTCAGGACCAGGTCGCCCAGGGCGCTCAGGCGGAACAGCGTCCAGTGTTGGGGAAATTGGCTCACCCGGCTAATGTCCCCGAAACCGCGGGCAAGTCAAGGGGAGGCGTGTTGCGCCGCCGGAAGGCTTCTGCTACATTGCCTCCCGGGACGTTCCCCTGTCCCCGGGAGCCAGTCAACGGACGCCTATGTTTGAACTCATCCTCGCCGTCGCCTTCGCCAGCGTGGCTTCGGCCTTCTGCTCGGTAAGCGAGGCCGCCTTCTATTCCTTCCCCTGGAGCCGGATCGAGCAACTCAGGAAGCAGGGCAGGAAGTCCGGCGAGATCCTCCACGCCATGCGCAGCGACGTGGAAAAGCCCATCGCCGCCGTGCTCACCCTGAACACCGTGGCCAACACGGCCGGCGCGGCCGTGGCCGGCGCGGCCTGGGTCCACGTCTACGGCGCCGAGAGCCTGGCCTGGTTCACCGCGGCCTTCACCGCGCTCATCCTCCTGGTGGGCGAGATCATCCCCAAGACCGCCGGGGTGGCCTACAACCGGACCCTCATGCCCTGGCTGGCCCGGCCGCTCCAGTGGCTCATCTGGGCGCTTTCGCCCCTGGTCTGGGTGGTGGGCCTGTTCGGCCGCATGGTCCGCCGGGGCAAGAAGGGCCCCGAGGCCACGGAAGAGGACATCCGGGCGCTGGTCAGCCTGACCCGCCGGGCCGGGGTGCTCAAGCCCTACGAGGACATGGCCATCCGCAACATCCTCTCCCTGGACAGCAAGAGCGTGGACCAGATCATGACCCCGCGCACCGTGGTCTTCTCCCTGCCCGGAGACATGACCGTGGCCGAGGCCCGGGACTCCCACGCCACCTGGCCGCACAGCCGGATCCCGGTGTACGAGGGCGAGGACCCCGAGGACGTGGTCGGGATCATCTTCCGCCGCCAGGTCTTCGAGGCCCTGGCCGACGACCGCGACGACATCCGCCTGAGCGATCTCATGCGGCCTGTGGACTTTGTTCTGGAAAGCATTACATTGGACAAACTGCTGGTGCGCTTTCTGGAGAGCCGCCAGCACCTTTTCGTGGTCCTGGACGAGTACGGCGGCATGGCCGGGGTGGTCACCCTGGAGGACGTGCTGGAGGAAATCCTGGGCAGCGAGATCGTGGACGAAACCGATCAGGTGGTGGACATGCGCGAGCTGGCCCGGCGGCGGCGCAGCCAGTTGACAAAGACCGCGGCCTCCGGGTCGCGCGCACGGTAAGCGAGAATGGCGCAGGCGAAAAACAGCAAGATCGTCTATCTGGTGGCCCTGTTCCTCTTCCTGGGGGGATTCGGCTGGCTCGTGCTCTCCGGCCTGTCCGAGGAGAGCGTCTATTTCCTCAACGTCTCCGAGGCCCTGGCCCTGGAGCCGGCCAAGCGCGACCAGGCCCGGCTGTTCGGCTCGGTGTCCGCCGAGAATCTGGTCAGCGACCCCCAGGCCCTGGGCGTGGCCTTCGACCTGGTGGACAAGTTCGACGTCCACAAGTCCCTGCGCGTGGAATACCGGGGCGCGGTGCCGGACACCTTCAAGCCCGGGGCCGAGGTCATCGTGGAGGGCCGCTTCAACAAGCAGAGCGGGGTCTTCGCGGCCAACACGCTGATCACCAAGTGTCCTTCCAAGTACCAGAAGATGAGCGAGGAAGCCTCCCCGAAGGGCTGATCCCCGCGGACCCGACCACACCGTTTCGTGCGCCCGCGCCAGCGGGCGCCTGAAGGAATCGCCATGCATCTGACCGCCTATCTGGGCCTGCTCTTCGCCCTGCTGGCCTGCCTTTTTCTGGCCGGGTACGCCGCCCTGGCCGCCTGGAAGGACCAGGACCACGGACTCGTGATCCTGGAGCGCGGCTTCCTCCTGCCCGCGTTCCTGGTGCTCGTGTCCTCGGGCCTGCTCACCGCGGCCCTCCTGGCCAAGGACTTCTCCTTCCTCTACATCTACGAGCACGTGGACCGGGTCCTTTCGCCGTTCTACACCGTCTCGGCCTTCTGGGCCGGCCGCGAGGGCTCGCTCCTGTTCTGGTCCCTGGCCATGATGGTCCTGGGCGCGATCTTCGCCCAGACCCCGGGCTACCGCTCCCTGGCGGGCCGCACCAAGGTCTTCTACTGGCTTTTCTTCCTCACGGTGCAGGCCTTCTTCCTCCTGCTCCTGACCTGCTGGAGCAACCCGTTCATCGAGGTGGTCCCGGCCCCGGCCGACGGCCAGGGCTTGAACCCGCTGCTCCAGAACCCGGGCATGATCTTCCACCCGCCGCTGCTCTTTCTGGGCTACGCCGGATTCGCCATCCCGGCCTGCGTGGCCCTGGCCGCGGCCATCGCCTCGGAGCCGGGCTCCTGGATCAAGATCTGCCGGAACATCAACCTGCTGTCCTGGGTCTTCCTCACGGCGGGCATCGTGCTCGGCGGCTGGTGGTCCTACATGGAGCTGGGCTGGGGCGGCTACTGGGCCTGGGACCCGGTGGAGAACGCCTCGCTCATCCCCTGGTTCTCGGCCACGGCCTTCCTGCACACCGCGCACATCGAGGTCCGCCGCGGGGCCCTGGCCCGGACCAACGTCCTGCTCATGGCCCTGACGTTCCTGCTCTGCGTCTTCGGCACCTACCTGGTGCGCAGCGGGGTCATCGAGTCCCTGCACGCCTTTGGCGAGGGCGGGGTGGGTTCGCCGCTCATGCTCTTCATGCTCGGCGGCCTGGGCATTTCCGTGCTGGCCGTGCTGGCCGGGGACCGGCCGGTGTACCGGGCCTTGAGCGACATGTGGAGCCGCCAGGGCCTGCTCCTGGTGGCCTCCTGGTTCTTCCTGGCCCTGGGCCTGGTGGTGGCCATGGCCACCATGTGGCCGGTGATCAGCAAGCTCTGGAGCGCCACCAGCGTGGGCCTGGGCCCGGAGTTCTACAACCGGGTCTGCGTGCCGCTGCTCTCCCTGCTGGTCCTGCTGTTTTGCCTCTGCCCCTGGCTGGACTGGAAGGTGGGCCTGCGCGAGAAGCGCGGCCTCATCGCCACCGGCGCGGTCTTCGTCCTGTCCCTGGCCGGGTTCGCCCTGGCCGGGGTGACCAAGCCCGTGGCCCTGTTCTCGGCCGCCGCCGCGGTCACGGCCATGGCCTCCTGCGTCCTGCTCTTCGCGCTCCTGCCCCAGCTGCGCCGCTCCCGGCACTCCTTCGGGGCCTACGGCGTGCACCTGGCCGTGGCCGTCATGGCCCTGGGCATCGCCTTTTCCGGTCCCTACAAGGTGGAGCAGGAGGCGGCCCTGTCCCCGGGTCAGTCCCTGGACCTCTCCGGCTACACCGTGACCTTCCTGGGCACGGAGCAGGAGCGCACCTCGGCCCTGTCCCTGGTGCGCGCCTCCCTGCGCGTGACCCGGGACGGCAAGGAGGTGGGCGTGCTCCTGCCGGAGCGCCGCCTGTACCGCAACTTTCCCCAGCCGTTCGCCGAGGCCGCGGTCCTCCCGGGCCTGGGCGACGAGCTCTACGCCACGCTCCTGGGCTTCAACGACGAGACCAACGTGAGCATCAAGATCAGCGTGAACCCGCTGGTCAACTGGGTCTGGATCGGCGGCACGCTGCTCTGTCTGGCGCCGTTGCTGCTCCTGCGCCGCAAGGGCGAGGCCTGATGAGCGCCGCCCTGACCGCCCGCCGCCTGACCAAGTTCTACGGCGACAAGCTCGTGTTCCGGGACGTGTCCCTGGAGCTCGCGCCGGGCCGTGTGCTCCTGGTGGTGGGCGGCAACGGGGCGGGCAAGTCCACCCTGCTCAAGATCCTGGCCGGGCTGCTCCGGCCTTCGGAGGGCCGCTGCGACAGCGCGGTCCCGGCCGAGCGCGCGGCCTACCTGGGCCACGCCACGTTTCTCTATTCCCGGCTCACGGCCCTGGACAACCTGGCCTTCTGGGCCCGCATGTACGGGTTCACCCCGGACGAGGACCGGCTCCAGGCGGCCCTGGCCCGGGTGGGGCTGTCCCGCGTGGGTCAGGAGCGGGCCGGGGGATTTTCGCGGGGCATGGCCCAGCGCCTCAACCTGGCCCGGGTCTTTTTGGTGGAGCCGCAGCTGCTCTTCCTGGACGAGCCCGGCACGGGCCTGGACGCCGCCTCCCAGGAGATCCTGCGGGCCGAGATCGCCGGGCTCAAGGCGCGCGGCGCGGCCGTGGTCTGGGTCAGCCATGACCTGGCCGGGGACCGCGCGCTGGCCGACCAGATCCTGGCCCTGGCCGGGAACCGCATGGCCTTTTTCGGCCCGGCAGCGGACTATGTCCCCGGGGAGGTCGCGTGCTGAGCCGGGCCTGGGTCATCGCGCTCAAGGACCTGCGCCTGTCCGTGGGCGGCCAGGGACTGGTCCAGGCCGTGCTCCTGGGGCTCCTGCTCATCTTCCTGTTCAGCCTCTCGCGGCCCGCCGGAGAACCGGTGCCGCCGCAGTCGGCCGCGGCCATCTTCTGGCTGGCCTCGGCCTTCGGGCTGGTCCTGGTGGTCAACGACCTGTTCTCCCTGGAGGAGGCCAACGGCGCGCGCCTGGGCCTGCTCTCGGCCCCGGTGCCGCCCCAGTCCGTGTGGCTCGGCAAGGCCCTGGCCGGATTCTGCCTCCTGCTCCTGTCCCAGGCCGTGTTCCTGCCGGCCTCGGTGGTCTTCCTGGGCCAGGACCTGGCCGGTCCGGGCTGGGTGGCGCCCGTGACGCTGCTGGCCGCGGACCTGGGCCTGGTGGCCCTGGGCGCGCTCCTGGGGGCCCTGTCCCAGGGCCAGGCCGCCCGCGAGTCCCTGCTCTCGGTGATCCTGTTCCCGCTCCTCCTGCCGGTGCTCCTGGGCGGCATCAAGCTCTTTGCCCAGGCCTTTGCCGGGCAGGAGCCGGAAACCGCCTGGCTCGGCATCCTGGGCGCCTTCGACGCCCTGTTCGCGGGCGCGGGCTTGATCCTTTTCCCGTTTGTGTATACCGGCGAGGAGTAGCCCCGGAGAGCCCATGTCCAAGCTGAAATTCCTGGCCCTGGCCGCGATCCCGGCCCTCTGCGTCGCCCAGTACATGATCTGGTTCTATGCGCCCATCGAGGCCACCATGGGCCTGGTGCAGAAGGTCTTCTACCTGCACATGCCCATGGCCATCTGGTCCTTTGTCAGCTTCCTGGTGGTCTTCGTGGCCAGCCTCATGTACCTGGTCCGGCGCACGGCCTTCTGGGACGCCCTGGCCGGGTCCGCGGCCGAGATCGGCGTGCTTTTCTCGGGCCTGGCCCTGATCACCGGCTCCATCTGGGGCCGGGCCGCCTGGAACGTCTGGTGGACCTGGGACCCGCGGCTGACCACCACGCTCATCATGTGGTTCGTCTACGCCGGGTACCTGCTCCTGCGCTCCTCGCCCATGGGCGGCGAGCGCCGCGCCCTGGTCTGCGCCGTGCTCGGCGTGGTGGCCTTCCTGGACGTGCCCCTGGTGTTCTACTCGGCGCGGCTCTGGCGCAGCGTGCACCCGGCCGTGTTCGGCCGCCAGGGCGGCGGCCTGGAGCCGGAGATGCTCCATACGCTCCTGGCCGGCATGGCCGCCGTGGGCCTGCTCTGGATCTGCCTGCTGCTCACGCGCCACGGCCAGGAACGGCTGGCCGGGAGGCTGGCGGCTCTGCGTTCGCGTTTCCTGGAAACCGATTCCCAACAAGGATGATGCCCATGTCCCCCACCTACCTGTTCGCGGCCAACGTGGCCGTCTGGCTCGGCATCGGCGGCTATGTCGCCTTTCTGGCCGGCCGCGCGGTGCGCCTGGAGCGGCGCGTGCGCCAACTGGAGCGGCTGAATGATGCCTGAGAAATCCGCCTCCGGACGCCGGACCCTGGTCCTGGTCCTGGCCGCGGTCCTGGCCGTGCTCTTCGTGACCTCCTTCTGGTACCGCATGGAGCATCCCTCCCTGCGGGTGGAGATGCGCACCGAGCGCCAGGCTCCTCCGGGCATGGGCCAGGGCATGGACATGAACCGGGTGCAGGAGCTCATGGCCCGCATGGGCGAGAAGCCCGAGGACGTGCCCACGCTCCTGGAGCTGGCCGACCTGTTCATGGGCATGGAGGCCTGGGACCGGGCCGCCCTCTTCCTGGAGCGGGCCGGGAAGATCGCGCCCGAGGACCCGCGCGTGCTCCGCGGCCTGGGCATGGTCCACTTCGAGAAGAAGGAGTTCGACAAGGCCGCCGCGGCCTTTGCCAAGATCCTGGAGCGCGAGCCCCAGGACCCGACCACCCACTACAACCTGGGCATCGTGCTCAAGCACTACCTGAACCGCAAGGCCGAGGCCGACGCGCATTTCAAGGCGGTCATGGGCAATGCCGCGGCCGATCAGGAGCTGCGCCAGGAAGCCGCCCGGGAGCTGGGAGAGAAGTAAAAGGAATTCCGGGCGTTGCAGGGACCGTCTCAGCGGTTGACATGGCCCGGTTTCTTACTAAAATATCCGCTTCTGCGGAGAACCCCGGGGAGCCCGGGTCCGCGGTCCAAGGGTATGACCGGCGACGGCCTGTGGCCCGTCCGGTGAGGCAAGGAAGTGAGTCCCTTTCCATGAGGAGGATATGATGAAAGGCAAATGGAGTGTGCTGGCCCTGGCTCTGGTCCTGGGCCTGGTCCTTGGCGGTTGCGCCCAGGAGAAGAAAGAGGAGAAGAAGGAGGCCGCTCCGGCCGCCGGCAAGATCATTCTCGGCGTGGCCGGCGCTCATTCCGGCGACCTGGCCTCCTACGGCCTGCCCACGGTGAACGCCGCCAAGCTCGTGGCCGCGGCCTACAACGCCAAGGGCGGCATCAACGGCAAGCAGGTCGAGGTCGTGCCCCAGGACGACCAGTGCAAGCCCGAGATGGCCACCAACGCCGCCACCAAGATGGTTTCCGACAAGGCCACCGTGGTCCTGGGCCATATCTGCTCCGGCGCCACCAAGGCCGCCCTGCCCATCTACAAGGAAGCCAAGATCATCTGCATGTCGCCTTCGGCCACCAACCCGGCCCTGACCCAGAGCGGCGAGTACCCGGTGTTCTTCCGGACCATCGCCTCGGACGACGCCCAGGCCCTCCTGGAAGTGCAGTTCGCCGTGGAGAAGCTCGGCCTCAAGAAGCTGGCCATCATCCACGACAAGGGTGACTACGGCAAGGGCTTCGCCGAATTCGCCCAGAAGTTCCTCACCGAGGGCGGCAAGGCCCAGGTGGTCCTGTTCGAGGGCGTGACCCCCGGCGCCGTGGACTATTCCGCGGTGGTCCAGAAGATCAAGAGCGCCGACGCCGACGGCGTGATCTACGGCGGCTACCATCCGGAGGCCTCCAAGATCGTGACCCAGATGCGCAACAAGGACATGAAGATTCCCTTCCTCTCCGACGACGGCGTGAAGGACGACACCTTCATCAAGGTCGCCGGCGCCCTGGCCGAGGGCGTGTACGCCACCGGCCCCAAGGACATCTCCAAGAATCCGCTGTACGCTCAGGCCCTTGAGGAGCACAAGAAGCAGTTCGGCTCCGATCCGGGCGCCTTCTACTTCGAGGCCTATTCCGCGGCCCTGGCTCTGCTCAACGCCATCGACAAGGCCAAGTCCACGGACTTCGACGCCGTGACCAAGGCCCTGCGCAGCGAATACGTGGAGACCCCGGTGGGCAAGATCAAGTTCGACGCCCGCGGCGACGCCGAGGGCGTGGGCTTCGCCGTCTACCAGGTCCAGGGCGGCAAGTACGTCGAGGTGAAGTAGAGCGCGCAAGCTCCCGATGCAGAAACGCAGGGGGGCGGGCCCCGGGGCCTGCCCCCTTGCTTTTATCCGCAATGGCCCGTATCAGGGCCGCCAAGCGACGTACTGGCGGAAACCTTCATGGATTATTTTCTTGAATTGTTCTTCGGCGGCTTGACCCGCGGCAGCATCTACGCCCTCATCGCCGTGGGCTACACCATGGTCTACGGCATCATCGAGCTGATCAACTTCGCCCACGGCGAGATTTACATGATCGGGGCCTTCACCGCCCTGGTGGTGGCCGGCGTGCTCACCGCCCTGGGCCTGCCGGCCCTGGCCATCCTGGCCGTGGCCCTGGCCGCGGCCATCGTCTGGTCCGCGGCCTACGGCTTCACCGTGGAGAAGATCGCCTACAAGCCCCTGCGCACCGCGCCCAGGCTCTCGCCGCTCATCTCGGCCATCGGCATGTCCATCTTTCTTCAGAACTACGTCATGCTGGCCCAGACCTCGGACTTCCTGCCCTTTCCCAAACTTCTGCCCGAGATCGGCTTCCTCAAGCCCTACCGGGCCGTCATCGGCACCTCCGAGATCTTCATCATCCTGGCCACGGCCCTGTCCTGCGCCGGGCTGACCCTGTTCATCAAGTTCACGCGCATGGGCAAGGCCATGCGGGCCACGGCCCAGAACCGCAAGATGGCCCTGCTGGTGGGCGTGAACGTGGACCGGGTCATCTCCCTGACCTTCATCATCGGCTCCAGCCTGGCGGCCGTGGGCGGGGTGCTCATCGCCTCGCACATCGGCCAGATCAACTTCATGATCGGCTTCCTGGCCGGCATCAAGGCCTTCACCGCCGCGGTGCTGGGCGGCATCGGGAGCATTCCCGGGGCCATGCTCGGCGGCCTGGTCCTGGGCTGGACCGAGAGTTTCGCCACCGGCTACGTCTCCAGCGACTACGAGGACGTCTTCGCCTTCCTTCTGCTGGTGCTCATCCTCATCTTCCGGCCTTCCGGCATCCTCGGCAAGGCCCCGACCCAGAAGGTGTAGGCGGCCATGGACAACCTCAAGAAAGCCATCCTCACCAGCCTCTGGTTCATGTTCCTGACCTTCCCGCTCATGGTGGTCCGCGTGAACACCATCGAGAAGATCGTGCAGTGGCGGTTCATGAACATGGTCTATGTGGGCGTCGGAGCCTTTGTCCTGTCCTATGTCTGGCGCTACCTGCTGGCCAAGCGCCAGATCGGCGAGAGCCGGGACGAGACCGGCGGAGGCAGGCGCTCGTTCGGCGCGCGGCTGCTGAGCGAGCCCAGGCTTTACGTCCCGGGCCTGGCCGCGCTGGGGCTGGCCGCCCTGGCCTTCCCCCTGGCCGGGTCCATGTACCAGGTGAACATCATGATCACCGCGCTCATCTACGTGGTTCTGGCCCTGGGCCTGAACATCGTGGTGGGCCTGTCCGGGCTGCTCGTGCTCGGCTACGCCGCGTTCTACGCCGTGGGCGCCTACACCTACGCCCTGCTGAACCACCACTTCGGCCTGGGCTTCTGGACCGTGCTGCCCATCGGCGCGGGCATGGGCGCGCTCTTCGGCATCCTCCTGGGCACTCCGGTCTTGCGGCTGCGCGGCGACTACCTGGCCATCGTGACCCTGGGCTTCGGCGAGATCATCCGCCTGGTGCTGGAGAACTGGAGCGACTTCTCCATGGGCCCCAGCGGCATTTCGGGCATCGACCGGCCGTCGCTGTTCGGCATGCAGCTCTCGGTGAACGGCTCGACCATCTACATGTACTACATCATGATCGGGCTCATGCTCCTGACCATCTTTCTCACCAACCGGCTCAAGAACTCGCGCATCGGCCGGGCCTGGATAGCCCTGCGCGAGGACGAGATCGCCTGCCAGGCCATGGGCATCGACAAGACCAGGACCAAGCTCACGGCCTTTGCCCTGGGCGCGGCCTGGGCCGGCCTCATGGGCGTGGTCTTCGCCGGCAAGACCGTGTTCGTGAACCCGGCCAGCTTCACCTTCCTGGAGTCGGCCATGATCCTGGCCATGGTGGTCCTGGGCGGCATGGGCTCCATCGTGGGCGTGGTCCTGGGGGCGCTGGTGCTCATTCTCCTGCCGGAGTTCCTGCGCGACTTCGCCCTGTACCGCATGCTCATCTTCGGCGCGGCCATGGTCCTGGTCATGGTCCTGCGGCCCCAGGGGCTCATCAGCGGGGAGCGCAAGGTCTACCGCTTCCAGGCCGGGGAGGGGAGCCATGAATAAGGTCCTCTCCGTCACCAACCTGACCATGGACTTCGGCGGCCTTCGGGCCCTCAACGAGGTGGACCTGGACGTGCGCCAGGGCGAGATCGTGGCCCTCATCGGTCCCAACGGGGCGGGCAAGACCACCTTTTTCAACTGCATCACCGGGATGTACGACCCCACCGAGGGCGAGGTCCTGGTCCTGACCCCGGGCGGGGCCAATGTCCGGCTCAACGGCATGAAGCCCAACAAGGTCACCGAGATCGGCCTGGCCAGAACCTTCCAGAACATCCGCCTGTTCTCCTCCATGACGGTCCTCGAGAACGTCATGATCGGCCGGCACTGCCGCAGCCGCGCGGGCGTCCTGGGCGCGGCCCTGCGCGACCCGCGCACCCGCCGCGAGGAGCAGGAGATCGTGGACAGGAGCTACGCGCTGCTCCGGGAACTGGGCCTGGAGAACTCGGTGAACGAGTTCGCCCGCAACCTGCCTTACGGCGCCCAGCGCCGCCTGGAGATCGCCCGGGCCCTGGCCACCGAGCCCTTCCTCCTGCTCCTGGACGAGCCCGCGGCCGGCATGAACCCGCAGGAGACCATGCAGCTCAAGGACCTGGTCCTGGGCATCCGCGAGCGCTACCAGCTCTCCATCCTGCTCATCGAGCACGACATGAAGATGGTCATGAGCCTGTCGGACCGCATCTTCGTCATGGAGTACGGCCAGATGATCAGCGAAGGCTCGCCCGCGGAGGTCAGCCGCGATCCGCAGGTCATCCGGGCCTACCTCGGGGAGGACCACCATGCCTAAGGTCCTCGAACTCAAGAACGTGGACACCTTCTACGGCCAGATCCAGGCCCTGCGCGAGGTCTCCATCGAGGTGGAGGAGGGCGAGATCATCACCCTCATCGGGGCCAACGGCGCGGGCAAGACCACCACGCTCATGAGCATCTGCGGCGTGGTCCCGCCGAGCCGGGGCGAGATCCTCTACCGGGGCCGCCCGATCCACGGGCTCTCCGCGGACCGCATCGTGGCCCTGGGCCTGTCCCAGGTGCCCGAGGGCCGGCTCATCTTCCCCGAGCTCACGGTCCTGGAGAATCTGGACATGGGCGCGTTCCTGCGCACGGACAAGGACGGGGTCAGGCGCGACCTGGAGTACATCTTCGGGCTCTTCCCCATCCTGGCCAAGCGGCGCAGGCAGGCGGGCGGCACGCTCTCCGGCGGCGAGCAGCAGATGCTGGCCATTTCCCGGGCGCTCATGGCCCGGCCGAGCCTGCTCCTCCTGGACGAGCCCTCCCTGGGCCTGGCGCCCCTGGTCATCAAGCAGATCTTCGAGATCGTCCAGAAGATCAACGCCGACGGCACCACCGTCTTCCTGGTGGAGCAGAACGCCAACCTGGCGCTCAAGATCGCTCATCGCGGCTATGTCATGGAAAACGGCCGGATCACCCTGTCCGACACCGGGCAGGCGCTCCTGGCCAACGAGGCAGTGAAAAAGGCCTACCTGGGACTCTGAACCGGGCGGGCAGACCGTTTACGGAGGCGCTATGGACAAGATCATCGGCAAGGCCCTGACCTTCGACGACGTGCTCCTGCTCCCGGCCTATTCCGAGGTGCTGCCGGACAGCGTGGACATCTCCACCCAGCTGACCCCGGCCATCCGCCTGAACATCCCCCTGGTCTCGGCGGCCATGGACACGGTCACCGACGCGCGCATGGCCATCTCCATGGCCCGGCACGGCGGGGCGGGCGTGATCCACAAGAACATGCCGGTGCGCGATCAGGCCAACGAGGTGGCCAAGGTCAAGAAGTCCGAGAGCGGCATGGTCCACGACCCCGTGACCGTGCACCCCGAGGACACCGTGGGCAAGGCCCTCAAGCTCATGGCCGAGTACCGCATCTCGGGCCTGCCCGTGGTCAAGGGCGATCACCTGGCCGGGATCATCACCAACCGCGACGTGCGCTTCGTCGAGGACATGAACACCCTGGTCTCCGAGGTCATGACCTCGCGCAACCTGATCACCGTGCGCGAAGGCATCTCCGAGGATGAGGCCAAGCGCCACCTGCACCAGAACCGCATCGAGAAGCTCCTGGTGGTGGACGAGCACGACAAGCTCACCGGGCTCATCACCATCAAGGACATCGACAAGGTCAAGAAGTACCCCAACTCCTGCAAGGACGAGAAGGGGCGGCTGCGCGTGGGCGCGGCCGTGGGCGTGGGCCGCGACTGCTCCCAGCGGGCCGAGGCCCTGCTGCGCGCCGGGGCCGACTTCCTGGTCCTGGATTCGGCCCACGGCCATTCCCGGAACATCCTCCGGGCGGCCAAGGCCCTGCGCTCGGAATTCCCGGACTGCCAGCTCATCGGCGGCAACGTGGCCACCTACGAGGGGGCCAAGGCTCTGATCGAGGCCGGGGTGGACACGGTCAAGGTGGGCATCGGCCCGGGCTCCATCTGCACCACCCGCATCGTGGCCGGGGTGGGCGTGCCCCAGATCACGGCCATCATGGAGACCTCCCGGGCCTGCCGCGAACACGGCAAGTGCCTGGTGGCCGACGGCGGCATCAAGTACTCCGGCGACGTGGTCAAGGCCCTGGTGGCCGGCGGCGACACGGTCATGATCGGCAGCCTGTTCGCGGGCACCGAGGAGAGCCCGGGCGAGACCGTGCTCTACCAGGGCCGCACCTACAAGATCTACCGCGGCATGGGCTCCATCGACGCCATGAAGGACGGCAGCTGCGACCGCTACTTCCAGGAGAAGTCCAACAAGCTCGTGCCCGAGGGCATCGTGGGCCGGGTGCCCTTCCGCGGCCCGGTGTCCGAGAGCATCTACCAGCTCCTGGGCGGCCTGCGCTCGGGCATGGGCTACGTGGGCTGCGCCAACATCCCGGAGCTCCAGACCAAGCCCCAGTTCGTGGAAATCTCTCCGGCGGGCCTGCGCGAGAGTCATGTCCACGATGTAATCATCACCAAGGAAGCGCCCAACTATAGGGTGGAGCCGTCCTGATGCCCCGGCGGCGCGGGAAAGCCCTTTCCCTCGGCGCGGGCTTGGTATAGAGGGTTCGACATGCAGCACACAGACATGGTGGTCATTCTGGACTTCGGGTCCCAGTTCACCCAGCTCATCGCGCGCCGCGTACGCGAGGCCGGGGTCTATTCCGAGATCCATCCCTGCAACGTCGATTTCGAGGCCGTGAAGGCGCTCAAGCCCGGGGCCCTGATCCTCTCCGGCGGCCCGGCCAGCGTCCTGGCCAAGGGCTCGCCCGCCCTGGACCCGCGCTACCTGAAGCTCGGCGTGCCGGTGCTGGGCATCTGCTACGGCATGCAGCTTTTGGCCCACCAGCTGGGCGGCAAGGTGAGCGCCTCCAAGGACCGCGAGTACGGCCGCACGGAGTTCACCGCCGATCCCAGGTGCCCGCTGTTCGAGGGCATCGAGGACAAGGACCGGTTCACGGTCTGGATGTCCCACGGCGACAAGGTCCAGACCCTGCCCAAGGGCTTCACGGTCATGGGCCGCACGCCCACCGTGGAGTTCGCGGCCATGGGCAACCCCAAGACCAGGATGTTCTCGCTCCAGTTCCACCCCGAGGTGGCCCACACCGAGAACGGCGCCCTCATCCTGTCCAACTTCCTGTTCAAGGTGGCGGGGCTCAAGCCCGCCTGGAGCATGGCCTCGTTCGTGGACTCCACGATCAGGGAGCTCAAGAAGAAGACCGGCAAGGACAAGGTGGTCCTGGGCCTGTCCGGCGGCATCGACTCCACCGTGGCCGCGGTGCTCCTGAACCGGGCCATCGGCAAGCAGCTCTACTGCATCTTCGTGGACAACGGGCTCCTGCGCCTGAACGAGCGCGAGGAGGTCATCGGCTACCTCGAGGAGCACTTCGACCTGAACGTCAAGTGCGTGGACGCCTCCAAGCTGTTCCTCAAGCGCCTCAAGGGCGTCAGCGACCCCGAGGAGAAGCGCAAGATCATCGGCCACACCTTCATCGAGGTTTTCGACAAGGAGGCCAAGGCCATCAAGGGCGTCAAGTTCCTGGGCCAGGGCACCCTTTATCCCGACGTCATCGAGAGCACCTCCTTCAAGGGCCCCTCGGCGGTGATCAAGAGCCACCACAACGTGGGCGGCCTGCCCGAGAAGATGAAGCTCAAGCTGGTGGAGCCGCTGCGCGAACTGTTCAAGGACGAGGTCCGCAAGGCCGCCTACGAGCTGGGCCTGCCCGAGAACCTCATCTGGCGGCATCCCTTCCCGGGTCCGGGCCTGGCCATCCGGGTCATCGGCGAGATCACCAAGGAGCGCCTCGACATCCTGCGCCAGGCCGACAAGATCGTGCAGAACGAGCTGTTGGCCGCGGACTGGTACCGCAAGGTCTGGCAGGGCTTCGCCGTGCTCCTGCCGCTCAAGACCGTGGGCGTCATGGGCGACGACCGGACCTACGAGCACGTCATCGCGCTGCGCATCGTGGACAGCCTGGACGCCATGACCGCGGACTGGTCCCGGCTGCCTTCCGAGCTTCTGGCCCGCATGTCCGGGCGCATCATCAACGAGGTCAAGGGTGTGAACCGGGTGGTCCTGGACATCTCCTCCAAGCCGCCCAGCACCATTGAGTGGGAGTAGGCCAATATGTTCGGCATCGGCACCACGGAACTGCTCGTCATCCTGGTCGTGGCCCTCATCGTCCTGGGCCCCAGCAAGCTTCCTGAACTCATGCGTTCGCTGGGCAAGGGCCTGGCCGAGTTCAAGCGCATGAGCACGGACGTGAAGCGCACCCTGGACGCCGAGGTGGAAAAGGCCGAGATGGACCAGAAGAAGGCCGAGATGAAGAAGCAGATGTTCCCGGAGAAGCCGGACACGGTCACGCCGGATACGGCCAAGGCCGCGGCCGCTCCGGAACCGGTCAAGACCGAGGCCGCTCCGGAACCGGCCAAGACCGAGGCCGCCGCGCAGCCGGCCGCCGGAACTCCCGAGGACAAGGCATGAGCGAGCAGTTGGAAGCCGCGGCCGAGGAGAGCAAACCCTCTCCGGAGGCCGCAGCCGAGGAGAGCACGCCCTCTCCGGACGAGGCTCCGGAAGAGACCGAAGCCGCCGCGGGCGGCATGAGCCTTCTGGAGCACCTGGGCGAGCTGCGCAAGCGCCTGACCAAGTGCGCCTACGCCGTGGCCATCGGCTTCTTCGCCTGCTACGCCTTTGCCGAGGACATCTTCGATATCCTGCTCCAGCCCATGGTCGGCCTCCTCACCGACAGCCACTTCCAGTACACCAGCCCGCCCGAGGCCTTTTTCACCTACATGAAGGTGGCCTTCGTGGCCGGCATCTTCGTGGCCAGCCCGTACATCTTCTACCAGCTCTGGGCCTTCATCGCCCCCGGGCTCTACGAGCACGAGCGCAAGTGGATCATCCCCATCTCCGTGTTCACGGCCCTGCTCTTCGTCACGGGCGCCCTGTTCGGCTACTTCGTGGTCTTCCCGTTCGGCTTCGAGTTCTTCGCCAGCTACTCCAACGAGAAGATCCAGTTCATCCCCAAGCTCAACGAATACACCACGTTCTGCCTCCAGCTCCTGCTGGCCTTCGGGCTCATCTTTGAACTGCCCCTGTTCATGCTCATCCTGGCCCGGCTGGGCGTCGTCACCGCGGACAAGCTCAGGAAGACCCGCAAGTACGCCATCCTGGTGATCTTCATCGTGGCGGCCATCCTGACCCCGCCGGACCCGTTCACCCAGACGCTCATGGCCGGGCCCCTGCTGGTGCTCTATGAGCTGTCCATCTGGCTGGCCAAGGTCTTCGGCAAGAAGCCCGCGCCGCCGGTGGAAGAGGACGAGGACGAGGACGAGGAGGCTCCTGCCGAGGCCGCCGTGCCCGCTGCCCCGGAGACCCCGGCCGTGGAGGCCGCGGCCCCGGCCGCCCTGGCCGAAGGCGAGGAGAGCCCGGCGGCTGACGCCGAGGCCCCGTCCGACGCCCCGGCCAAGGACGAAGGCGAGTCCGGTGGAGACTCCGGCGGAGAGACTGGAGAAAAACCCGAGGCCTAGCCGGTCCGGGCGTTTTCTTTTTCTGATTTTTTCTGCATACTCGGACCCCAGGAGGCGAGCGTGGGCAAGCGCAAGGCGACCGTGAAGCGCACAACGCGCGAGACCGACGTGCGGGTGGTCCTGGACCTGGACGGCTCGGGCCGCACCGAGATTTCCACCGGCGTGGGCTTTGCCGACCACATGCTCACCCTGCTGGCCTTCTGGGCCGGGTTCGACCTGACGCTCACCTGCGCGGGCGACCTGGAAGTGGACGCCCATCACAGCCTGGAGGACGTGGGCCTCTCCCTGGGCCAGGCCCTGGCCGAGGCCCTGGGCCAGAAGACCGGCATCGCCCGCGTGGGCCTTGCCGAGGTGCCCATGGACGAGTCCCTGGCCCGGGTCACCCTGGACCTCTCGGGCCGTCCCTGGCTGGTCTATGCCGACGCCGTGCTGCCCGACGTCATCGCCGGTGAGGAAAAGGACGTCTGGCGCGAATTTTTCAAGTCCCTGGCCATCAAGGCCGGGATGAACCTGCACATCCGCTTTGAATACGGGCTCAATGGCCACCACCTGCTGGAGGCCGCCTTCAAGGCCCTGGGCCTGGCCCTGTCCCAGGCCGTCCGGGTGACCCGCAAGGGCGTTTCCAGCACCAAGGGGAGTCTCGACGCATGAAACGGACCGCTGTTTGCTGTGCCCTGGCGCTTACGGCCCTGCTTGTGATCGCCTGCGCCCGTCCCGTGCCCCAGGCCTCGCGCCCGGCCGGAACCCTGGCCGTGGCCGGATTCTCCAACCCGGCCTTCACCTGGGAGCTGCTGGCGGGCTACCTGCCCCGCGAGGGCGTCAAGGTGGACCCGCAGGTGGTGGACCGGCTCAACGAAACCCTGATCAACACGCTCCTAGCCCACGGCACCACGGGCTACGTGAGCATGGGCAACACCCGGCAGTGCATGGACGTGAGGAACTACGAGAACGAGGTCAGTTCCCGGACCACGGCGCTCAAGTACTGGCTGGATGTGGGCCGCTGCACCGGCGCGGACCTTCTCCTGGTGCCCCAGCTGCTCTTCTGGAAGGAGCGCCAGGGCAAGGAGATGGGCGTGGAGTCCCCGGCCTCGGTGATGATCGACATCTACCTCCTGGACATCAAGGAAGGCCGCATCGCCCAGCGCTACCACTTCGAGGAGACCCAGCAGGACCTGAGTTCCAACCTGCTGGACGCGCCCAAGTTCTTCGAGCGCAAGGGCAAGTGGATCACGGCCGGGGATCTGGCCGGCGAGGGCATCGACACCGGATTGCGGACCCTGGGCCTATGATCCTGTTCCCGGCCGTGGACATCAAGGACGGCCGCTGTGTCCGCCTGGCCCAGGGCCGGGAGGACGCCGTGACCGTGTTCTCGCCCGACCCCGTGGCCCAGGCCAAGCGCTGGGCCGACCTGGGCGCCCAGTGGCTCCACGTCATCGACCTGGACGGGGCCTTTTCCGGCAAACCGCGCAACGCCGACCTCGTGCGCCGCATCTGCGCCGAGACCTCCGTGCCGGTGCAGCTGGGCGGGGGCGTGCGCGACCTGGACATCGCCCGGGCCTACATGGAGGCCGGGGTCTCCCGGCTGATCATCGGCACCATCGCCCTCACCGAGCCGCAGACCTTCGCGGCCATCTGCAAGGAGTTCCCGGGCCGCATCGGCGTGTCCCTGGACGCGGTGGACGGCCGGCTCAAGACCAAGGGCTGGGTGGAGGACGCCGGGCTCACGGTCTTCGACGTGCTGCCCCGGCTGGAAGCCGACGGCGCGGCCTTTCTCATCTACACGGACATCGCCCGCGACGGCATGCAGACCGGCGTGAACCTGGCCGCCCTGGAAGCCCTGTGCGCGGCCACGAAACTGCCGGTCATCGCGGCCGGGGGCGTGCACACCCTGGACGACCTGAAGGCCCTGGCCCCGCTGGCCAAGAAGGGCCTGGAAGGGGCCATCTCGGGCCGGGCCATCTACACCGGCACCCTGGACGTGACCGAGGCCCTGGCCTGGCTCAAGGCCCAGGCCGCCTAGAGCAAAAGAAAAGGCCCGGAGCGATCCGGGCCTTGTTGTTTGCGTCAAGCGCCGCCTATTTCCCGGGGCCCCAGTCGCCCTGTTCCTCCACCCGGATGTACTTCTGGAAGGCGTAGTAGGCCCCGGCCAGGGCGTTGATGAGCCCGGCGCGGCCGTCCAGGAATCCCAGTTTCAGCAGGTAGAGCTTGAAGAAGCGGACCTTGGCGTGGGCCACGGCCCGGATCAGTCCGCCGCGCCTGCCCTTGGCCCGCATCTCGTCCGCGGCCTGCTGGGCGTAGGAGTTCATCTTGGCCATGTGCTCGCGGAAATTGGCGTAGGGGTAGTGCACGATGTCGCCGGAGAGCCTGGCCGTGGGCCCCTGGGGATGGAAGTGGTAGTGGGCCCCGCTCACCGTGACCGCCATGCGGCCCGCCCGGAACACCCGCAGGAGCCAGTCCGGATACCAGCCCGAGTGCTTGAGGAAGCGGTTGAAGTAGAAGGACCGGCGCGGCACGTAATAGCCCGCCAGGCCCTCGGGGGCCTCCTGCACGGCCTTCTGGATGTTCTGGCGCAATTCCTCGGTGAGGAACTCGTCCTGGTCCAGGCTCACCACCCAGTCGGTCTTGACCTGGGGCAGGGCGAACTGGAACTGCGGGCCCGGCCCCTCCCAGGCCCGGGTCAGGACCCTGGCCCCGGCCTTGGCCGCGATGTCCCGGGTGGCGTCCGTGGACAGGGAGTCCACCACCAGGATCTGGTCGCAGAAGGACAGGCTCGCCAGACACTCCTTGAGGAGCCGCTGGCCGTTGTAGGTGAGCACGAGGCCGGTGATCGTGGGGCGCATGGGCCTGATCTAGAGGATTTCCGCGGCCGGGTCCAGTTGTGGGCCCTCCCGGGCCGGGGGCGCGACCGCGAAAATTTTATAATGTCTTGTATCCCAATGAGTTATTGATGAAAGAGAACGCCTCGCCACAAGCCGGGGGCTTGAGTCGCCCGGCCTGTCCGGGTATCGGTACGTGTTGCCATTGAGCGCGGAGAGAGGCTGGGGCCGCCCGCCCCGCGGGGCGGGATTTCACACCATTTTTCTTGGAGTTGTGGAAATGATCAGACGAACCATCCAGGTGGAGGAGAAGGTCCCCTTCCTGCAGGGGATTCCCCTGAGCTTCCAGCATCTTTTCGCCATGTTCGGGGCCTCCGTGCTCGTGCCGACCCTGTTCAAGATCGACCCGGCCATCGTGCTCTTGATGAACGGCATCGGCACGCTCATCTACCTCGTGCTCTGCAAGGGCAAGGCCCCGGCCTTCCTGGGCTCGAGCTTCGCCTTCCTGTCCCCGGTGTTCGTGGTCCTGGGCGCCAACCAGGCCCTCTGGGGCGGCAACTATTCCTACGCCCTGGGCGGGTTCATCGCCTCGGGCTGCGTGTTCATCAGCGTGGCCCTGATCATCTGGAAATTCGGCTCGGACTGGATCGACTTCGTGCTCCCGCCGGCCACCATGGGCCCCATCGTGGCCCTCATCGGCCTGGAGCTGGCCGGGGTGGCCACGGGCATGGCCGGGATCATGCCGGACGCCAGCGGCGTGTACAACACCAAGGCCATCATCGTCTCGGTGGTGACGCTGCTCGTGGTGGCCTTCGGCTCGCTCCTGTTCCGCGGCTTCATGGCCATCATCCCGGTGCTCACCGGCATCATCGTGGGCTACCTCGTGTCCATGGCCATGGGCATGGTCAGCTTCGATCCGGTGGCCGCGGCTCCGGTCCTGGCCGCGCCCACGTTCTACGTGCCCAAGTTCGACATCAACGCCATCCTGATCATCCTCCCGGCCTCCCTGGTGGTCATCTCCGAGCACATCGGACACCTGGTGGTCACGGGCAACATCGTGGAGCGGCAGCTGACCAAGGACCCGGGCCTGCACCGTTCGCTCATGGGCGACGGCGTGTCCACGGTGCTCTCGGGCTTCTGCGGCTCGGTGCCCACCACGACCTACGGCGAGAACATCGGCGTCATGGCCATCACCCGGGTCTATTCGGTCTGGGTCATCGGCGGGGCCGCGGTCATCTCCATCTTCCTGGCCTTCATCGGCAAGCTCTCGGCCCTGATCCAGTCCATCCCCACCCCGGTCATGGGCGGGGTCTGCATCCTGCTCTTCGGCGTCATCGCGGCCTCGGGCATCCGCATGCTCGTGGAGTCCAAGGTGGACTACTCCAAGCCCATCAACCTGACGCTCACGGCCATCGTGCTCATCGTGGGCATCAGCGGCGCGGCCGTGCAGATCGGCACGGTGCAGCTCAAGGGCATGGCCCTGGCCACGGTGGTGGGCATGGCCCTGTCGCTCATCTTCAACGGCCTGGGCAAGCTCAATCTGCTCAATCAACAGACAGACATCTAGCCGTCCGGCAGCATGACGAAAAAAGAGGCGCTCCTGGGAGCGCCTCTTTTTTTGCCCGTTGCCTCGCGGCTACTTGGTGCCGAAGATGCGGTCCCCGGCATCGCCCAGGCCGGGCAGGATGTAGCCCTGCTCGTTGAGCCGCTGGTCAATGGCCGCGGTGTAGATGTCCACGTCCGGGTGCTTGGAGGTGATCCGCTTGAGGCCCTCGGGCGCGGCCACCAGGAACAGGCCTCGGATCTTGGGGCAGCCCGCCTGCTTCAAAAGCCCGATGGTGGCGTCCAGGGTGCCGCCCGTGGCCAGCATGGGGTCCAGGATGATGGCCATGCGGTTCTTGATGTCCTTGGCCAGCTTCACGTAGTACTTCACCGGCTCCAGGGTCTCCTCGTTGCGGTAGAAGCCCACCACCGAGACCTTGGCCCCGGGAACCATGTCCAGGACCCCGTCCATCATGCCCAGGCCCGCGCGCAGGATGGGCACCACGGTGATCTTCTTGCCCTTGATCCGGTCGATCTCCACCTCTCCGGCCCAGCCCTTGATGGTCTTCTTCTCGGTCTCCAGGTCCTTGGTGGCCTCGTAGGTGAGCAGCCGGGAGATCTCGATGGCCACGTCACGGAACAGGCTGGTGGAGAGATCGGGCTTGCGGAGCAGGCCCAGCTTGTGCCGCACCAGGGGATGGTCCACTACGATTACCGCCACAAAAGGCCTCCTTGCTTGGGGTCCGGCGGCCCGGGCCGCCACGCGAATCGCCTTGTTGTAAAGGCAGGCCCGGCAACGGGTCAAGCCGGTGCGCCCGGTTTTCCGGGTTCGTGGCGAAAGCGTTTTGCTTTCAACGGGTTCCCGTGTATCTTCGGCCCATGGTCGAAGAACGCCGTTGGCAGCGCGCGGCCATGGCCAAGGACGCCGGGCTGCGGCTGGATCAGTTCTGGTCCCGGGAGCTGGCCGCCGAAGGCCTGTCCCGGGAGCAGGTCAAGGACTGGATCCGCTCGGGCCGGGCCCTGGTGGACGGGCAGGCCTGCGCCAGGCCCAACCTGCGCCTGCGCGGGGCCGAGGCCCTGGAACTCTCCGGCGAGAACCGCGCCGGGGAGCTGGCCGCCGAGTCCGGGGCCCTGGACCTGCTCTTCCAGGACGCCCACCTGGCCGTGCTGGACAAGCCCGCGGGCCTGACCACGCATCCGGCGCCCGGGCTGACCCAGGGCACCCTGGTCCACCGCCTGCTCCACCACTTTCCGGACATCCGCCTGCTCGACGAACAGCGGCCGGGCATCGTGCACCGCCTGGACAAGGACACCTCGGGCCTCATGGTCGTGGCCCTGACCTCGGCCGCCCGGCTCACCCTGGCCCGGGATTTTGCCGAGCGTCGGGTGGCCAAGGCCTACCTGGCCCTGGTCCACGGCGCGCCCCGGCGGGACGAGGGCCGCATCGAGGCCGCCCTGGGCCGCCACCCCACCCAGAAGACCAAGATGGCCGTGCTGGACAAGGGCGGCCGCCCGGCCGAGAGCGCCTGGCGCGTGCTCTGGCGCGACCCCCTGGGCCGGGCCAGCCTGCTCCTCGTGCGCATCTTCACCGGCCGCACCCACCAGATCCGCGTGCATCTGGCCCATCTGGGCCACGCCATCGTGGGCGACGCGGTCTATGGCCCGCGCCAGCACGCGGACTGGAAGGCGCGGGGCGACGCTCTTTCCGGACTGGCCCAGCGCCAGATGCTCCACGCCTTCTTCCTCCGCTTCCCGCACCCCGAGAACGGCGAGAGCCTGCGCTTCTGGCGCGAGCCGCCGCCGGACTTCCAGGTCCTGCTGGCGGCCCTGGACCAGCGCTGCCTGCGCGTGGGCCTGGTGGGTTTGCCCGGCTCGGGCAAGTCGGCCCTGCTGCGGGCCCTGGCCCAGGCCGGCGCGCCGGTGTTCTCGGCCGACGCCGTGGTGGCCGGGCTCTACGCCCCGGGACGGGACGGGGCCGCGCTCCTGGCCCGGCGCTTCGGCCAGACCTACATCCTGCCGGACGGCGGCGTGGACAAGGCCCGGCTCCTCGCGGCCATGAGCGGGAGCGCGGGCCTGCGGCGCGAGGTCATGGACCTGATCCATCCCCTGGTCTGGAACCGGCTGGAGGAGTTCTGGGCGGCCCAGGCCCAGGTCCCGGCGGCCTTTGCCGAGATACCGCTCCTCCTGGAGTCCGGACGGGCCAAGGACGCGGACCTGGTGGCCGGGGTCTGGCGGCCCGAGGCCTCGCGCCGGGAGGACGCGGCCCGCTCCCGGGGCCTCAAGCCCGAGGACCTGGACCGCTTCGACTCCTGGCAGTGGTCCGGCCCGGACAAGCTGCGGGCCTGCCAGCTCGTGGTGGAGAACAGCGGGACCCTGGCGGACCTGGAGGCCAAGGCGCGGGGGCTTCTGGCGCTGGCCCGGCGCCTGGCCCGGGACAGGCGGCGGGCCTCGGCCGCGGCCTTTGCCGCGCTCTTTGCGCAGGCCGCCCGCGACCTGGACCAGGAAACCGCGTGATCCCGCTGCGCGACAATGTGCCGCGGCGCACCACGCCCGTGGCGGTCTGGATCGTCATCGGCCTGAACGTGGCGGCCTTTCTTTTTTCCGAGAGCTTCACCGAGCAGGGCAGGGTGGCCCTGTTCTACGTCCTGGGCGTGGTCCCGGCGCGCTACTTCGACCCGGCCTGGGCCCAGGTCCACGGCCTGGGGACCTCCTACTGGCCGGTCCTCACCCACATGTTCCTGCACAGCGGCTGGTGGCATCTCATCATGAACATGTGGATGCTCTGGATCTTCGCGGACAACGTGGAGGACGCCACGGGACACGTGGGCTTCGCGGCCTTCTACCTGCTCTGCGGCCTGGCCGCCCTGGCCACGCACCTGGTCTTCAACCTGGACGCCAAGGTGCCGGTGGTGGGGGCCTCGGGAGCCATCGCCGGGATCATGGGGGCCTATTTCGTGCTCTACCCCCGGGGCAAGGTCTACACCCTCATCCCGATCTTCTTCCTGCCCTGGTTCGTGCTCATCCCGGCCCCGTTCTTCCTGGGCTTCTGGTTCCTCATCCAGATACTCTCCGGCCTGGCGGGCCATGCCGCCGGCCAGCCGGGCGGGGTGGCCTGGTGGGCGCACGTGGGCGGCTTCCTGGCCGGGGCCGTGCTCATCCGGCTGTTCGTCAGCCCGAAAAGCTGCCCGTCCTGCTACAACCGGGACACCCGGCACTACGAGTGGCGCTAGGTCATTTGCCGGGGATGAGGAAGGAGCGTACCCGCTTCACGCCCGCCACGGACTTGGCCGCGGCCTCGGCCTGACGGCCCGCGCGCGGGTTCGGGACCCGGCCCAGGAGTACGGCCACCCCGTCCAGGACCTCGGCCTCCAGGTGCAGGGACTCCAGGGCCGGATCAGCGGCCAGGGCCGTGCGCAGCCGCGCGGCGATCTCCTGGTCCTTTTCCTCGGAGGAGGGGTCCTCCTGGAACACGGCCGTGACCTGCTGCACGCCCTTGGTCTCCCGGGCCGCGTTCACGGCAAAGGACTGGAAGCCCAGGTCCGAGGGGCGGCCCACCAGGAAGGCCCGGCCGTCGAAGCAGGCCACCCGGACCTTGAGGGCCTGGGTCTTGTCCTTGTCCAGGAGCTTGCCCTTGATGGCGTTGGCCAGGGCCTGGTCCTTGCTCATGGCGTTCAGGGAGCGGCCGCTGTCCCCCTCCCCGGGTTTGGGGTAGGTGAAGCCCAGGCAGCAGAGGGCCAGGACGAGCAGGGCGCAGACCAGGAAAAGGCGGCGGGATACGGGCATGGCGGCTCCTTGATGCCCCGCATCCTAGCGGACCGGGCCCGGACTGTGAAGGGGAGCGTCGGCTTCTTGACTTCTCCTGTTTCCACGTTACCTTGTACAATCGAGGCCGGTGTCCGCTGCGGCCCGGTCCAAGGGGAGATGCACGCCAATGGCCGTGGAATACAAGGACTACTACAAGATCCTCGGGGTCTCCAAGGGCGCGACCCAGGACGAGGTCTCCAAGGCCTTTAAAAAACTGGCCCGCAAGTATCACCCGGACCTCAACCCGGGCGACCCCAAGGCCGAGGGCAAGTTCAAGGAGGCCAACGAGGCCTACGAGGTGCTCAAGGACCCGGAGAAGCGCAAGCTTTACGACACCCTGGGTCCCAACTGGCAGCAGGGCCAGGGCTTCCAGCCGCCCCCGGGCTACGAGAACGTGCGCTTCCACTTCGGCGGCGCGGGCGGCCAGGACTTCGGCGGGGCCTCGGGCTTCAGCGACTTTTTCGAGACCATTTTCGGCGGCCGGGGCTTTGGCGGCGGCGCGGACTTCGGCGGCGGCCGGGAGTTCCGGCAGCGCCCCCGGCGCGGCCAGGACTCCGAGGCCGTGTACGAGATCAGCCTGGAGGACGCCTTCCGGGGCGGCCAGCAGTCCATCACCCTGTCCGAGCACGCGCCCGGATCCGACGGCCTGCCCCGGATGAACACCAAGACCCTGGCGGTGAATGTGCCGCCGGGCGTCAAGGACGGCCAGCGCATCCGTCTGGCGGGCCAGGGGAATCCCGGCGCCGCCGGGGGCCCGGCCGGGGACCTCTATCTCAAGATCCGCCTGGCCCCGCACCCGCTGTTCAAGGTCAAGGACGCGGACTTGGTCTACGACCTCCAGCTGACGCCCTGGGAGGCGGCCCTGGGGGCCACCGTGCGCGTGCCCACCCTGGACGGCGGGGTGGAGATGAAGATTCCGGCCGGCATCGGCAGCGGCAAGAAGCTCCGGCTGCGCGGCAAGGGCCTGGGCTGCGGCGGAACCCGCGGCGACCAGCTGGTGCGCATCATGATCCAGACGCCCCAGAACCTCTCCGAGGAGGAGCGGGGCCTGTGGCAGGAACTGGCCCGGAAGTCCGGCTTCCGGCCCAGGGACTAGGAGGTTGTGGGCATGGTCAAACGTGTGCAGAAAGTGCTGGTGGATGCGGGTTGCACCCTGCCCGAGCGGTCGGAGCTGGTGGCCTGGGCCCAGCTGGTGGAGCGCACCGACATCGCGCCCGCCTGCATGGGCGAGCTGGTGGACATGGGCTGGGTGGAGCCGGTGCGCACCCAGGCCGAGGGCTACCTCTTCCATCTGCGCGACGTGTACCGCATCCAGAAGCTCCTGCGCCTGGCCAAGGACCTGGAGATTTCCGTGGCCGCATCGAGCATCGTGGTGGATTTGCTGGCCCGCATCGAGGAACTGGAACAGGAGGTGGCCGAGCTGCGGCGGCTGCTCTAGCCCGCACCCGGCCTTGAATACAGGGAGGACCGTATGGACCCCAACAAGCTCACCCAGAAATCCCAGCAGGCCCTGAGCGAGGCCCAGAGTTCGGCCGCCCGCCTGGGGCATCAGCAGATCGACGCCGAACACCTCCTGGCCGCCTTGGCGGCCCAGGAAGGCGGGCTCGTGCCGCAGATCCTCAAGAAGTGCGAGATCGAGCCTTCGGCCTACGCCCAGGCCGTGGACGCCGAGCTGTCGCGCATGCCCCGGGTCAGCGGCCCCGGGGCCCAGCCCGGCCAGATCTACGTGACCCCGCGGCTCTCCAGCCTGCTCGTGCGCGCCGAGGACTCGGCCAAGCGCATGCAGGACGAGTTCGTCAGCGTGGAGCACCTCTTCCTGGCCCTGCTCGACGAGCCCCCGTCCACGGGCGCGGGCCGGGTGAACAAGCAGTTCAACCTGAACCGCGACAAGGTCCTCTCCGTGCTCACCGAGGTCCGGGGCAAGCAGCGCGTGACCTCGGACAACCCCGAGGCCACCTACGAGGCCCTGACCAAGTACGGCCGCGACCTGGTGGCCGAGGCCAAGTCCGGCAAGCTCGACCCCGTGGTGGGCCGCGACGCCGAGATCCGCCGGACCATCCGCATCCTCTCGCGCCGCACCAAGAACAACCCCGTGCTCATCGGCGAGGCGGGCGTGGGCAAGACCGCCATCGTCGAGGGCCTGGCCCAGCGCATCGTCAAGCAGGACGTGCCCGAGGGCCTCAAGGACAAGACCGTGTTCGCCCTGGACATGGGCTCGCTCATCGCCGGGGCCAAGTACCGCGGCGAGTTCGAGGAGCGGCTCAAGGCCGTGCTCAAGGAGGTCCAGCAGTCCCAGGGCCGCATCCTCCTGTTCATCGACGAGCTCCACACCATCGTGGGCGCGGGCAAGGCCGAGGGCGCCATGGACGCGGGCAACCTCTTGAAGCCCATGCTGGCCCGGGGCGAGCTCCACTGCATCGGGGCCACCACCACGGACGAGTACCGCAAGTACATCGAGAAGGACCCGGCCCTGGAGCGCCGCTTCCAGCCGGTCATGGTGGACGAGCCCAGCGTGGAGGACACCATTTCCATCCTGCGCGGCCTGCGCGAGCGTTTCGAGGTGCACCACGGCGTGCGCATCAGCGACGCGGCCGTGGTCGAGGCCGCCGTGCTCTCGGCCCGCTACATCTCGGACCGCCAGCTCCCGGACAAGGCCATCGACCTCATCGACGAGGCCGCGGCCCTGATCCGCACCGAGATCGACTCCCAGCCCTACGAGCTGGACAAGGCCAACCGCCAGGCCCTGCAACTGGAGATCGAGCGCGAGGCCCTCAAGCGCGAGACCGACAAGGCCTCCAAGGAGCGGCTCAAGAAGCTGGAAGAGGAACTGGCCGAGGTCAAGGCCGAGCAGGCCGAGCTCCAGAGCCAGTGGGAGCGCGAGAAGAGTTCCATCGAGAGCCTGCGCCGCCTCAAGGAGGACATCGAGCGCACCCGGCTGGAGGTGGAGGAGGCCGAGCGCAAGCTCGACTACAACAAGGCGGCCGAGCTGCGCTACTCCAAGCTCCACGGCCTGGAGCAGCAGCTCTCCCACGCCGAGGCGGGCCTCTCCGAGGAGGGCAAGCCCCGGCTGGTCAAGGAGGAGGTCGGGCCGGACGACGTGGCCGCGATCGTCTCCCGCTGGACCGGCATCCCCGTGACCCGGCTCCTGGAGGGTGAACGCGAAAAGCTCCTGCGGCTGGAGGAGATCCTGCACGCCCGGGTGGTGGGCCAGGACGCGGCGGTCACCGCCGTGGCCGACGCCGTGCTGCGCGCCCGCGCGGGCTTGAAGAACCCCAAGCGGCCCATCGGCTCGTTCATCTTCCTGGGCCCCACGGGCGTGGGCAAGACCGAGCTGTCCAAAGCGCTCGCGGAAGCCCTGTTCGACTCCGAGGAGAACATGATCCGCCTGGACATGTCCGAGTACATGGAGAAGCACACCGTGGCCCGGCTCATCGGCGCGCCTCCCGGCTACATCGGCTACGACGAGGGCGGCCAGCTCACCGAGGCCGTGCGCCGCAAGCCCTACGCCGTGGTGCTCTTCGACGAGATTGAGAAGGCCCACCCGGATGTCTTCAACGCCCTGTTGCAGATTCTCGATGATGGCCGGTTGACCGATTCCCACGGCCGCACCGTGGACTTCAAGAACACCATCATCATCATGACCTCCAACCTGGGGGCCCAGTACCTCCTGGAGGGCATCGGGCCCGACGGGACCTTCAAGCCGGGCACCGAGGACGCGGTCATGAACACCCTGCGCGGCCACTTCCGGCCCGAGTTCCTGAACCGCGTGGACGAGACCGTGCTGTTCAAGCCGCTCCACCTGGAGCAGCTCATGCAGATCATCGACCTGCTTCTGGGCGGCCTGCGCGCCCGGCTGGAGGAGCGCAAGATCGGGCTGACCATGACGGACAAGGCCAAGGCGTTCATCGCCCAGTCGGCCTATGACCCGGTGTTCGGGGCCCGGCCCCTGCACCGCTTCCTCCAGTCCCGGCTGGAAACGCCCCTGGCCAAGGAGCTCATCGCGGGCAGGCTGGAGGACGGCACCAACGTGACCGTGGATGTGGACAAGGACAAGCTGGTGTTCAAGAACGCCTAACCTCCGGCAGCCAGGGGCCCCGGCCCCTGGACCCCGGTCATTGCCGCGGCGCAGCCGCCTTGCAGGCGGTTGCGCCGCGCTGTGTGGAGACGCGGATATGCTGGTCATGGACGCCCAGAGCCTGGAATCCTACGCCGACATTTTGTTCTGGGCCCTGGTCACGTCCAGGGGGCAGAAGTTCAAGAACGGCGACCTGGTGCTCGTGCGCTTCGACGTGCCTGCCGTGGCCCTGGCCGAGGCGGTGTACACCCGGCTCATCGACGCCCACCTCCATCCCCTGTGCCTGTCCCGGCCCACTCCGGCCATGGAGGCCTACCTCCTGGAGCAGGGCAGCTTCGGCCAGATCTCCTGCGAGCAGCCCGGCGAGACCGAGCTCTATCAGAAGGCCGCGGGCGTGCTCACCATCCTGGCCCCCACCGACCCCGGCCACCTGGCCCACGTGGACCCGCGCGTGGTGGACCAGGCCCGCCAGTCCCACCTGCACGCCCGCCAGGCCCTGGAGCGCCGCCGCCGGGCCGGGCTGCTCGGCTGGACCACCTGCCTCTATCCCACCCAGGCTTTGGCCGAGGCCGCTGGCCTGGACCTGGAGGAATACACCCGGCTCCTGTGCCGGGCCTGCTTCCTGAACATGGCCGAGCCGGTGCGCGAGTGGCAGCGCCTGCGCGCCGAGGTGGAGGAAGTGGGCCGCTGGCTGGACGGGCTCTCGGCCGCGAGCTTCCACCTGGAGTCGGCCTCCTGCGACCTCACCCTGGAGCCCGGGCCGCACCGCCGCTTCGTGGGCGTGAGCGGGGCGAATATTCCGGGCGGCGAACTCTACCTGGCCCCGGACTGCCGCACGGCGCGCGGCGTGTTTTATGCGGACCAGCCCTCCCTGCACCTGGGCCGCCTGGTCCTGGGCGCGCGCCTGGAGTTCCAGAACGGCGTGGCCGTGCGCGCCGAGGCCGCCCGGGGCGGCCAGTTCCTCCAGCAGCGCCTGTACGCCGACTCCGGAGCCCGGGGCATCGGCGAATTCTCCCTCACGGACAGCCGCTTCTCCCGGGTCACGCAGTTCATGGCCCACACCCTGCTGGACGAGAACCTGGGCGGGGAGCAGGGCAACTGCCACATCGCCCTGGGCTCCTCGCCGCTGGAGAGCTACAGCGGCCCCCTGGAGGCCCTGACTCCCGAGATGGAGGCCGAGTTCGGCTTCAACGCCTCGGCCCAGCACTGGGACCTGGTGAGCACCGAGCCGCGCAGCGTGAGCGCGGCCCTGCCCGGGGGAGGAACGCGCCGGATTTACGAGAACGGCCGCTTCCTGCTCTGAAATCCCGGAAAATGACCCTGCGCCGCCCCTTTGGCGGTTGACAACGGCCCTCCCGTGCTTACCTCATGGGCGCGGCGGTCTTCCGCCGCGATTCTTTGCGAGGTGAACGCATGTCCGAGCAGGAAAACACAGGTCAGGAGATCCCCGTGCACCAGGACTCCGAGGCCAAGGCCCCGGAATTGACCCTGAGCGAGGAGGAGCTGACCGCGCTCTGCAAGAGCCACGTCTGTCCCCACTGCCAGGTCATGGCCCAGGCCGAGGATCTGCGCCTGCGCTCCCTGGCCGAGGCCGAGAACACGCGCAAGCGGCTCATGCGCGAGACCGAGGAGCTGCGGCGCTACGCCGGGCAGTCCGTGCTGGCCGACCTGCTGCCCGTGCTGGACAACCTGGACCTGGCCCTGGCGCATGCCCCGGCCGACGGCTGCAAGGACTTCATCGTGGGCGTGGAGATGACCCGCAAGGTCTTCCTGGACATCCTCAAGGGCCATGGGCTCACGGCCGTGGACGAGACCGGCGTGCTCTTCGACCCCAACCGCCACGAGGCCCTGGGCGCGGTGCAGGACAAGAACCTGCCCGACGGCTTCGTCACCGAGGTGGCCATGAAGGGCTACATGCTCAAGGATCGGCTCCTGCGTCCGGCCAAGGTGCTGGTGAACAAGCCGCAATAAAGGCGGCGGGGGCCACTTTACAAACGGCCAACAGGACTTATTCCAATCGGGACGGCGGGTTCCTCGCCGAAGAAACGCAACCAATTCTTCCAATTGAGGAGGACGGCATAATGGGCAAGATCATCGGGATCGACCTCGGGACCACCAACTCCTGCGTCTATGTCATGGAGGGCAAGGACCCGAAATGCATCACCAATCCTGAAGGCGGCCGGACCACGCCGTCCATCGTGGCCTTCACCGACAAGGAGCGCCTGGTGGGCGAACTGGCCAAGCGCCAGGCCGTGACCAATCCGGAGAAGACCGTCTACGCCATCAAGCGGCTCATGGGCCGGGCCTTCAACACCCCCGAGGTGGGCAACTGGAAGGGCCACTGCTCCTACAAGATCGTGGAGGGCAAGGGCGGCGACGCCTGGGTCGAGATCGCGGGCAAGAAGTACAGCCCGCCGGAAGTCTCGGCCATGATCCTCCAGAAGCTCAAGGCCGACGCCGAAACCTACCTGGGCGAGACCGTCACCGAGGCGGTCATCACCGTCCCGGCCTACTTCGACGACGCCCAACGGCAGGCCACCAAGGACGCCGGCATCATAGCCGGACTGGAAGTCAAGCGTATCGTCAATGAGCCCACCGCGGCTTCGCTTGCCTACGGACTCGACAAGGAGCACGAGCAAACCGTCCTGGTCTTCGACTTGGGCGGCGGCACCTTCGACGTCTCCATCCTGGAGCTGGGCGATGGCGTGTTCGAGGTCAAATCCACGAACGGCGACACCCACCTGGGAGGCGACAACTTCGACAAAGCGGTGGTCGACTGGATCGTAAACGAGTTCCGCAAAGAGAAGGGCGTCGACCTGACCAAGGACCGCCAAGCCCTGCAGCGGCTCTACGAAGCCGCCGAGAAAGCCAAGGTGGAGCTGTCCTCGGTACTGGAAACGAGTATCAACCAGCCGTTTATCACCATGGACCAGAGCGGTCCTCTTCATTTGGAGATGACCCTCACTCGGGCCAAGCTGGAAGAACTTACCCGGGAGTTGCTCGACCGCGTGGTCGGTCCTACCAAGCAGGCCATGTCGGATGCAGGCCTCAAGACCGGCGATATCGACCAGGTCATCCTCGTCGGCGGCATGACGCGCATGCCGGCCGTGCAGGAGAAAGTGCGCTCGCTCACCGGCAAAGAGCCGCACAAGGGCATTAACCCAGACGAGGTAGTGGCCCTCGGAGCGGCCATCCAAGGGGGTGTGCTGGCCGGCGAGGTCAAGGACATCATCCTTCTTGACGTGACCCCGCTCTCCCTTGGCATCGAGACCAAGGGTGGTGTGTTCACGCGGCTTATCGAACGAAACACCACCATTCCCACGCGCAAGAGCGAGATTTTCTCCACGGCGGAAGACGGACAAACCTCGGTCGAGATTCATGTGCCTCAAGGTGAGCGC